>Ga0209514_10000028_pt1:0-317500 | contig 391215 bp, 320 predicted proteins | sample Subgrocontami58m_FD_187452 | JGI IMG/M metagenome (GOLD analysis project Ga0209514, IMG submission 187452) | Subsurface groundwater microbial communities from S. Glens Falls, New York, USA - GMW37 contaminated, 5.8 m (SPAdes) (version 3) | ecosystem: Environmental > Aquatic > Deep...
CCTTCATCCTGCGGCGCGATTTTGCTTTTGAGGAGTGGGCTGCGCGCGGGGGGATGGGGTGGCTGACGCGCGACCTGTTCATGAAGTGCTGCCGCGCGACCGGCGTGGACGAGCGCGGCACGGGGGTGGGGGAGGAGTTCGTCGTCTACTGGCCGCTGGACAAGAAATTCCTGACGACGCTGCACGGCCTCATGCAACGCGAAATTCGGGCGCATGCGCTGCGGCGCGAAGATCCCAAGCCGTTGTAGGGGCGCAGCATGCTGCGCCCTCACGGGCACAGGGCACAGCACACAGCACTCGCGAGGGAGTACACCGCCTTCAGCGTCACTGCGAGGAGTCGCCCTGCGGAACGCGGGGGGGACGACGACGCAATCTTTCGGAGGTCATACGCCAACGAGTCCCATGGACTGCCCGGCGTTTTCACTTCTAAAAGATTGCTTCGTCCCCCGCCCTGCGGGGGCCGCGCAATGACGTTGCGCCCCGCTTCGGGAAATGAAACAGGGCGCGAATCGCCAGGATTCGCGCCCTGTTGCTGCAGACGGCTTGTCGGTCACTTCGGCGTTACGTTCTCGACCGGCGCAGGCGTGGCGGCGGGAGCGGCTCCGGCCGCGCTCTCGTCCAGCAGAATGATCTCCGCGCGGCGCGACGCCTTCTTGTCTTCCTTGCCGCCCGCGTCGGTGATCAGGTCATACTCGCCAAACCCGGCGAAATGCATCCGGTTCGCCGCGATCCCCAACTTCTTGAGATGCTCCAGCACCGCCAGCGCGCGCGCGCCGGACAGCTCGAAGTTCGACTTCCAAGCCGACCGCTTGATCGGATCGGAGTCGCTGTAGCCGTTGATCGCCAGCATGTTCGGCTGTTGCAGGAGGAACTCCGCCACCTTCTTAAGCGCCTTTTCTCCATCCGCCTTCAGATTGGCCGAGCCGGGGGAGAAGAGCAGGTCCGCGTCCATCCGCACGCCCGGCCCCTGCTTGGTCATGATGACGGCTGTTCCGGCGCCGAAATCAGCCGCGGGCATGGCGCCGCCGCCCTGGAGCTGTTCGAGCATCTTCCTCTGGGCCTCGACCATCTCGGCCTTGTGCCCGAGGTCCAGCTTCAGGCGCGCGTTCTCGTTCGTCAGCGAGGTGATCAACTGCGACTGGCTCGTGTTGAGCCGTTCCAAGCGCATGAACTGGTCGTAATCGTCCCGGGTGACCATCTTGTACGGCATCTGGCACCCGGCAGACAACAGCACGCCGCCGACGACCGACAGAACAGCACCCCAGCGCAGGCCCTTCATCAGAGACTCCTTTCCGAGTACTCGGTGTTCAACCTTGTATGCGGTGGGCCGTCGACCACTCGGCGGCCCGTTGCCGTTTGCACTGCCCAGAATGGGGACACAATACTCTTGTCCGGGCGAAAGACCTGCGCGAATGAGGGCGCCTGCTCTCCGGACAAAAGTTTTGTGTCCCCATCTGCGCCTTCCGTTACGGGAAGCTGAGATTCTTGAGCGAATCCACGACCTGCTGCGTATATCCGTTCTGGATATCGAACGCGTCGCAGAACAGGAAAGCGCCTCCCACGACCATCATGATTGAAGCGGCTATAGTCCAGCCGTTGAACCACAGGCTGGGGGTGACCATCTCCCAGCCGGTGGGCACGACGACCCTCCCCTCGGCGGCCTCCTCCGCCTCTTCGAGCGGCGCGGCCTCCTCGGCTTCCTCCGCGACGGCTTCACCCGCGACGGCCTCTTCGCCGGTCGCCTCCTTGAGCGCCTCGGCGACTGCGTCGCTGACCCCGGCGGTCTCCACCTCGTCGCCGACCTTGAACGACGTATCTCCGCCGGCCCCGGCGATGCCGACCGTCTCTGCTTCATCGGCGATCGGCCCCGTGTCCGTCGTATCGGGGGCGATCTTGCTGATCTCCTCGGCCGCCGCCTCGCCGGTGTCAGCGACCTCCTCGATATCGAGCGTTTCGAGTTCTTCCTCGCTCCCTTCCTCGACCTGGCCCAGGAGGTCCGAAACCGTTGTCGAGGCGGTGTCCTTGGCTGCGGCGGCGCCCTTGGCGGGGGGTGCGGCGCTCACCGGCGGCATCGGTTTGGGCGACTCCTCGATGTCGGACAGCGCCACCACCTCATCGCCCGTGCCGGACTCATCGGACAGGTCCATCGCGCTCGAACTGCTGTCGGACGAGCTTTCGTCGGCAACGTCCAGAATATCCACCGAAGATTCCGTGTCGTCGGGAACGATCACCGCATCGCTGGGCTCGTCATCCATGGAGGGCTTCTGGGCGTCGAAATCGAACTCCGGCTTCTGGTCCGCGGCCTCTTCCTTCGCCTCTTCGGCGGGCATCATCAGCGAGGTCTGGTCCGCCTCCTCCACGCCGCTCCCCTCCTCGTCTTCGAGACCCAGTTCCTTGTCGGAGAACTGGAAGACCGGGGTGTCCTCCGGCTTCACCGTCAGATGGTCCTCGGATTCGTCGGCGGGGGCGAGCACGCTGGTCTGGTCGGATTCGTCAATACCTGCGTCGGATTCGATCTCAGCGAGGTCCACCTTGCTGGTGGCGTCCTTCTTCTCTTCTTTTCCCTCGCTGAGCCGGGTGGCGCTGCTGGCGAGCTTCTTCTTGTACGCCTCCACGTCGGGGGCGCGGAACTTGTAGGTCTTCTGATCCATGAAGCCGCGGAGCATCCCCTTCTTCACCAGCTCGACGATCTGCTCCTTCTCGAGCTGCAACTCCTTGGCAACCTCTTCGATCCCCATGAGCGTGTCAGCCATGGCACAACCTCCCTGTGGACCGTGCTGCGACGATCCTCAAGCGCAAGAGCGCTGGCGCATACAAGATACCGCACAGAGCGCGAGAACCCGCAATCGGCTGCGACTTCCGCAGGTTTTTTTCGCCTCTGCGAAATTAGTATAGCACTGTGTAACATTGTCCGCAACAAATTTCAACTCAAATGGGACCGCAAACGCTATGCCCGCCTCCCGACATGGGGCTGGTGGAGCGCGCTGTCCCAGCGCGCTTCAAGGCGGCGTGTTGTAGGGGCAAGGCATGCCTTGCCCCTACAAGGTGGCACGGTGGGAGCGGCAACCTCGATTCAGCGTCCGTCACTTCACCCCGGCGCGAAGGTTGTGATATAGTCGGAACATGGGGCCTTTCATGAACGGAGTACGTCATGCGGTTGTTTCTGCTCGTTTTTCTCACCATCTACGGGGGCATGAACGCCTATATCCTCCGCAAGTTCTACTTGCTCTGGCCGGGTCACAGGGGATACCTGTGGGGACTGGTCATGGCCGTGCTTTTTCTTGGCGCTGCGCCGATCCTCGTGCGCATGATCGGCCAGGCGCAGTGGGGGTCCGTCGGGCGGATCCTCTCCGCGGTGGGCAGCATATGGATGGCGCTGCTCTTCTGGCTGTTCTGCATGGGAGTGGCGCTGGACGCCTGGAACCTGGGGACGAAGCTGCTGGCGGGCGCGCTCCCCGCCGCGGCGCGGTGGGGGCTGGCGTCGCGGACCGCCACGTTGGCAAGCCTGGTGGTCGTCGCCATCGTGGCGCTTTACAGCTTGCATGGGGCGAGCAATGTGCGGTTGAAGGAACTGCACCTGAAGACGTCGCGCCTGCCCGCAGGCTCCGCGCCGATTCGTATCGTCGAGATCACCGACACGCACTTGAGCCTCACCCTCGGGGAGCCTATGCTGGCCAGGGTGACCGCCCTGGTCGAGCAGGCGCATCCGGACCTGATTGCGCTCACCGGCGACGCGGTGGACATTCCGTTCGAGCGCTCCCGCCGGCTGGCCCCGCAACTGGCTCGCTTGAAGGCGCCGCTCGGCAAGTTCGCCGTCACGGGCAACCATGAGTATTACATCGGGCTTGAGAACGGGCTGAGATTCTTCGACGCCGCCGGGTTCGTCACGCTGCGCGACGAAGCCCGCCCGGCGGGGGAGCATCTCCTTGTGGCGGGGGTGGATGACGCTCGCGGCGCGGAGCTGAGCGGAGGCCCCGGCGTCCCGGAGGAGGCGGCGCTTCCCGAGCGGAAGGGGGAACGGCTCGTGCTTTTCCTCAAGCACCGGCCGGTCGTGAGCAAGGGGACGCTGGGACGGTTCGACCTGCAACTCTCCGGCCACACGCACGGGGGGCAGATCTTCCCGTTCTCCATCGTCGTGTGGCTGTTCAATCGGTACGGGCCGGGGCTGCACGAACTGGAGGATGGCTCGCACCTCTACGTCAGCCGCGGCGCCGGCACATGGGGTCCGCCCATGCGCTTCCTCGCACCCCCGGAGGTCACGCTGATTGTGCTGGAGCCGGTGGGAACGGCGAAAACTGAAAACTGAGAACTGAAAGAACCGCGACAGACGCGCTGAGCCATTTTGCTTTGTTGTTACCGTTGTCTTTGCCGTCCTTGCAGTCCTTTTGGTCCTTATTCGCGGCCCCTCATCCCGGCTGAAGCAGGCTGAACCCCGTCGCGGCGTCCTTGACGCGCACCGCTTTCGCGCCGAGAATCTCCACCAGAACGACCTCGCTGACGATCCACGTCTTCACGCCACGTCGCAGGCAGCCGGTGATTGTTTGGCCTGAGCGCCCCAGCGCCGCGTGCATGTGCAGCGCCGGCCGCCCCTTCTCATCCGGGGCCAGGACGCCGACGCCGCTGACCTCGTGCGCCCCGTCCAGTGGAAGATACATCGGCTCGGGCGGCATCCCCTGCGAATCGCGAGGGCCGACGACCACCTCGCCCCCCGCCAGGCCGCCCACGATCACCGCGTACCCGTGCTGCACCTTTTTCTTCGCGGCGAACCGCTCGATGCAGTCCGGCACAATGTCCCCGTCTTCCAGGCGGATGATGAACGTCCGTCCGACTTTCCCTTCGGATGCCCTCATGGTTCTCTCCTTATCGGTCAGGAACCACTGATGAACACGGATGAACACTGATTGAGAACAAATACAAGGGTACGGTCGTTGTTGTGCTCTGTTCTTCCGTATCAGTGTCTATCCGTGTGCATCAGTGGTTATATCTCGGCCTCCGGTGCCGGCAGCGCTTGGGGGGCCGGCGCCTCGCCGACGATCGCCGCCGGCAGGCCCTCCTCCAGGTCCAACTGTTCCGTCAGGTCTCCTTGTAGTTCCATCAGGAAACGGCTCGGCTTCATCATAATCATCGCGTTGCCGCGGCTGCGCAGGAACTGCGGGACCGACAGGTACAGCTCGTCCTTCGCGCGCGTCACCGCCACGTGGAACACGCGGCGTTCCTCCTCCTCATCTTCGCGCGAGTTGATGCAGAAGTCGGTGGGGAATCGCCCGTCCGCCAGCCAGGGGATGAACACCACCGGCCACTCCAGCCCCTTCGCCTGGTGAACGGTGGAGAGCACCACGAACTCCTGCTCTTGCGGGCCGGTCACCACGTTCTCTCCCGCGAACTCGCTGGCCAGCGCGATTTCCGCGAGGAAGGAATCCACCTCCTTGTACTGCGCGGAGAAGGTCGTCAGCCCCTTGATGTCCTCCTTGCGCAGGGGAGCGTGATCGTAGTGGCTCTCCAGGTAGTTGCCGTAGCTCTTGGTCATCACCGCGTCAATCATGTCCGCCGGCGAGCGCAGGAGGGCGATCTCGGCCAGAGTCGCGGCGAACGCCCGGTAGAAGGGCTGGGCCGGGCGCGGGAGCAGCGCCGCCGTCTCCGGCCGCGCCGCAGCCTGCAGCGGGTCGGCGGACTCGGAAAGCCGGCTCCACACGCGCTGCGCCAGCCCGCCGCCCACCTTGGGGATGAGTTGCAGGACGCGCAGCCAGGCCAGTTCGTCGCGCGGGTTGCGGACCAGCCGCAGGTAGGCCAGGACATCCTTGATGTGCGCCTGCTCGAAGAAGCGCAGCCCGCCGCGCACCTGGAAGGGGATATTCCGCCGCTGGAACTCCAGTTGAATCTCCATGCTGTTCCAGTGGCTGCGGTAGAGCACCGCGATGTCGCCGAGCTTGCGCCCCTGGTCGAGCAGGTGCAGGGCGTACTCCGCGATGAACCGCGCCTGCGCCGCGCCGTCGTAGCAGGCCGTGACGGCCGGGCGTAGCCCGGAGGGGCGCACCGCGCGCAGTTCCTTCGGCAGGCGGCGCGTATTGACCGCGATGCTGGCGTTCGCCAGTTCCAGGATCTCCGGCGTGCTGCGGTAGTTGGTTTCGAGCCGGTACTCGCACGCGTCCGGGTATCGTTGCCGGAAGCCGATGATGTTCTCGAAGGTCGCGCCGCGGAAGCTGTAGATGGACTGCGAGTCGTCCCCCACGACGCAGATGTTCCGGTGCGTCCCTGCCAGGATGTCCACGATGGCCCCCTGGAGCGCGTTCGTGTCCTGGTACTCGTCCACCAGCACGTGCTGGAAGTGCGCCGCCAGTTGCTCGCGGACGGCGTCGTTCTGCGTCAGCAGCACGTGCCACGCGGTCAGCATGTCATCGTAGTCGAGCAATTGGCGCTCGCGCTTGCGGCGCGCGTAGCAGGTCAGCACCCGCTGGAGGTCCTCGCACTCCTGCAGGAACATCGGGAAGCGTTTCGCCAGCACCTTGTCCAGCGGCTCCAGCGTGTTCTGCACGAAGCTGCTGATCTCGGTCAGCACCTTTTTCTGCGGGAAGCGGCGCTTCTCGATCACGATCCCCGCCTCCGTCACGCAGCTCTTCAGCAGGTCCGCCGAGTCCTCGCGGTCGAGAATGGTGAAGTCCGGCGAGATGCCGATGGCGCGCCCGTGCTTGCGCAGCAGGCGATTGGCGATATGGTGGAACGTGCCCCCCCAGACGTGGCGAGTCTTGTCCGGCGCGATGAGTTCCGCGCGCTGGAGCATTTCGCGCGCGGCGCGGTTGGTGAAGGTGACCAGCATGACGCGGCCCGGCTCCACCCCGGCGCGCAGCAGGTACGCCAAGCGGTAGATCAGCGCGCGCGTTTTCCCGCTGCCCGCCCCGGCCACCACCAGCATCGGCCCGCCGGGGGCCGTCGCCACGGCCAACTGCTCCGGGTTCAACTGCGCGGCGAAGTCCGATGCATCCACGACCTGACGCGCCTGGAGTGAGAATTTTCTGACCATGCGTCCACTCGAAAGATGGGGAATGCTGCGCTCCGTTTGGCGCACAATCTCATTGTAGCAAAAGGGGGAGCATATGTCCGATCCGTCTGATCCGTCCTATCCTTTTTGTAGTTCCCCCGCCATCCAGTCCCTTGACTGCGACTTGCCGTATCAGTGTCTATCAGTGTGCATCAGTGGTTACCACCGCTCTTCGTTCAGGCGCGGACCGACCGGTGGAGGGGGAAGGCGTTGGGGTAGTGGGTGATTTCCGGCTCGGCGTCGGGGCGGAGCACGATGGCGACCACGTCGAAACGCAGCGGATGCCCGCGCAGGTTGTTCTGCTCGGCGAAGGCCAGCGCGGTCAGGCTGAGCTTGCGTTGCTTGGAAGGGGAGACGGCCAGTTCCGGGTCGCCCCATGTCGTCCCGGTGCGCGTCTTGACCTCAACGAAAATGACCTCATCACCCTCGCGGGCAATGAGGTCAATTTCTCCCAATTGCGAACGGCAGTTGCGGCGCAGAATCTTAAACCGCCGCTTGCGGAGGAACTCGGCGGCCAGGCGTTCGCCCAGCGGGCCCGGCTCCTCCGGCTTGCGTTTGCCGAAGATCACTTCTTCTCTGCGGCCGGCTTCGCAGCGGCCGGTTTTTCGGCAGCCGCCTTCGCAACGGCCGGCTTCTCGGAGGCCGGTTTCTGAGCAGCCGGCGTCTCGGGCGTCTGGGCCTCGGCGGGGGCCTCGGTCCCGGGGACCTCGACCGCGCCATGGACCGTGCGACCCTTGATGCGCGTGGCCTTGCCGGTGCGCTCGCGCAGGTAATAAAGCTTGGCCCTGCGAATCTCTCCCTTGTGCGTCACGCGGATGTCCACCAGCATGGGGCTGTGCAGGGGGAAGGTGCGCTCGACTCCCTCGCCCTGGACCAGGCGGCGGACCACCACGGCTTGGCGGTTGCGGGTGCCCTTGCGCGCCATTACGGTGCCGACGAAGAGCTGCACGCGCTCCTTGTCCCCTTCCTTGACCTTGCTGCGAACCTCGACCGTGTCGCCAATGCCGAAGTCCCAGGTCCGGTCCTTCATCTGGGCCTTCTCAAGCTGCTGAATGATGGGGTTAGTCATGCGATCCTCCTAACAAGCACATGGACGAACCAGGTGCGCACGGCGCACTGAACGGACAGGCACGGACGGCGAACAAACAACGAATAACTATGGCGTCTCCCGCGGCGGGAGGACGCCTTGCTTCATCAACAAATCCGGGCGGCGCTGCGCCGTCCGCAGCCGCGCCTGCTCCTCGCGCCAGGCGGCGACCTTCCCGTGGTCGCCCGAACGCAGCAGCTCCGGCGCTTCCATCCCGCGAAAGACCGGCGGGCGCGTGTACTGCGGCCAGCCCAGCAATCCCTGGCTGAAGCAATCCCGCCGGGAGGACTCCTCGTCCCCCAGCACGCCCGGGAGCAGCCGCGTCACGGCGTCCACAATGCACATGGCCGGCAGTTCGCCTCCCGTCAGGACAAAGTCCCCGACGGAAATCTCATCCGCGCCCAGGCCGACGGGGATGCGCTCGTCGTATCCCTCGTAATGGCCGCAGACGATCAGCAGGCGGTCCATCGCGGCCAGTTCCTCGGCCACCTTCTGCGTCAGCAGGCGGCCTTGCGGCGAGGTCAATATCCGCCGCGCCGGGCCCGCCTCGCGCTCGATGCTCTCCACGGCGTCGAACACCGGCCCGCACATCAGCACCATGCCGGGCCCGCCGCCGTAAGGGCGGTCATCCACGTTGCGCCGCGTCCCTTCTCCGAACGTGCGCAGGTCGTGCAGGTGGAATTCCACCTGCCCCTTCTCCTGCGCGATGCGCAGCATGCTCTCGCGCAGCACCGGCTCGAACATACCCGGAAACAGCGTGAGGATGTCAATGCGCATGGCCATCGCCTTGGGAAAAAGGTCCGAGCCGGCGGCTACTTCTTGATGCCGGCCTTCTTGATCAGGTTGGCCACCGTATCCGACGGCTGCGCGCCGACGCTCAGCCAATACTGAACGCGCTCGCGCTCCATGACCACCTGCTTTTCGGCGGGGGCCAGGGGGTCGTAGTAGCCGAGGATCTCGATGGACTTCCCGTCGCGCTTTCCCTGCGCGTCGGCCGCGACCACCCGGTAGAACGGGCGGTTCTTGCGACCCATTTTCTTCAGCCGAAGTTTGACCACGTGTTCTCCTGCCTTTGCTGTTGAACCTTCGCCATCCGTTCGCGGACGGCGCGATGCCCCGGACTACCTGGGGCGTTTCCCGGGGCGCATGCCGGCCGCCCGAGCGGCGCCGCCCGGCATCTTCGTCATCAGGCCGCCGAGCGCCTTGCCTTTGCCGCCGCTCTCGCTGAACATCTTCATCATCTTCTTCATCTGGCGGAACTGCTTCAGAAGCTGGTTGACCTCCTGCGCCGTCGTCCCGCTTCCCGCCGCGATCCGCTGCCGCCGCGACGTGTCAATGACATCCGGATCCAGCCGCTCGCGCGGCGTCATCGAACGCACGATCGCCTCGACGCGCGGTATCTCGTTCTGCGCGCTCGAAAAATCCATCCCGCCCATGCCGGGCAGCAGGCCGAGCACATCCTTCAGCGATCCCAGTTTCTTGACCTGCTGAAGCTGCTCCAGAAAATCCTCCAGCGTCAGCGTGCGCTTGCGGATTTTCTCTTCGAGATCGCGCGCCTTCTCCACGTCCGCCTGGGCCTGGACCTTCTCGACGAAGCTGACCACGTCGCCCATGCCCAGGATGCGCGAGGCCATCCGGTCCGGATGGAACTCCTCCAGCGCCTCCAGCTTCTCGCCGACGCCGATGAACTTGACCGGCTTGCCGGTCACCGCCTTGATGCTCAACGCCGCGCCGCCGCGCGCGTCGCCGTCCAGCTTCGTCAGGATCACACCGTCAATTTCGAGTTGCTGGTTGAACTCGTTCGCGCTGTTGACGGCGTCCTGCCCGGTCATCGCGTCGCAGACCAGGAAGATGTGCTGCGGCTTGGCCCGTTCCTTGACCTCCCGCAACTCCTCCATCAGCGCCTGGTCGATGTGCAGGCGTCCGGCGGTGTCCAGCACGACCATATCGCAATTGCGGTCGCGCGCCACCTGAACGGCGCGTTCGCAGATGCGGGGCGGTCGGCCGCCCTCCTCCGCGTACACGGGCACATTCAACTGCTGGCCCAGCACCTTCAACTGCTCGACCGCCGCGGGGCGCTGCATGTCCGCCGCCACCAGCAGGGGGGAATGACCCTTGTGCATCAGGTACATCGCCAGCTTCGCCGCCGTCGTCGTCTTGCCGGAGCCTTGCAGCCCCGCCAGCATGATCACCACCGGGCCGTGCTCGGAGTGGCGGATCGTGTGGTCCACCGGCCCCATCAGATTGACCAGCTCGTCATGGACGATCTTGACGATCTGCTGGCCGGGGGCGACGCTGCGCAGCACCTCCTGGCCCTTCGCGCGCTCGACGCAGGCGTTGGTGAAATCCTTCACCACCTTGTAGCTCACGTCGGCTTCCAGCAGGGCCATGCGGATTTCCCGCATCGCGTCCCGCGTGTTGTCCTCCGTGATCTCGCTGGTCCCCCGCAGCTTGCGGAGGATGCCATCGAGGTTTTTCGTCAGCGCGTCGAACATATTCTCTCCCTGCCGCCGAAAAGGCAGCCAGGCCGAAGCACCTTATTATAGTGTCCGGCGGGAGATTATCAAGTCATGTCGGGACTTGCGACAGTCTAACACATGTCCGGCGCGGGGGAAACGGCTTTCACCACGGAGGGCACGGAGGGCCGCGGAGGACGGCAGATCGAGGGCAATGGCGACAGCGGGATGGCCGCACTCGTTGTTGCCGTTGTCCTTGCCGTCGTTGCAGTCCTTTCCGTCCTTGCTTTTGCGCCGTTGGAGCGTCAGAATTGCCCGTAGCGGGTTCACCCTCCATGAGTGAAAAGGGGGCGCATGGCCAACAAGCAGCTGCTGAATTGGAGAAGGCTTATCCTCATCATCCTGATCACGCTGGGCGTCTGCCTGCTGGCGGGGCTGTTCACCGTCTGGTACCTCATTGGCATGCCCGGCCGCAGTTGGCGCGGCGCGCTGCCGGAAATGACGGCGGCGCAGAAGGGGATTGAGGAGGGGCTGCGTCGCGACGTGCAAACGCTGGCCGGCGAAATCGGCGACCGGAACCTCTGGCACATGTCCGAATTGGACCGTGCGGCGGAATTCATCGCGGAGCAATTCCACGAAACCGGCTATACCGTTACGCGCGAGGGATTCACCGCCGACAAGAAGGATTTTCAGAACCTCATCGCCGAAAAGCGCGGCTCCGTCCATTCCGAAGAGATCGTCATCGTCGGAGCGCACTACGACACCTGCGCGGGCACTCCCGGCGCGAACGACAACACCTCAGGCGTTGCGGCCATGCTGGCCATCGCCCGCGACATGGCCGGGCGCTCGACGGAACGGACGGTGCGGTTCGTCGCCTTCGTCAACGAGGAGCCGCCGTACTTCCAGACCGAGGAAATGGGCAGCCGCGTCCACGCCCGTAACTGCCGTCAGCGCGGCGACAAGATCGTGGCGATGCTCTCTCTGGAGACCATCGGCTGCTACAAGGACGCGCCCGGCAGTCAGAAGCTTCCCTATCCCTTCGGCGCGCTCTATCCCTCGACCGGCAATTACATTGCGTTCGTCGGAAACACGGGTTCGCGCTCGCTCGTCCGCCGATGCGTCAAGACGTTCCGCCGCGCCGAGCGGTTCCCATCCGAAGGGGGCGCGCTGCCGGAGTTCCTCCCGGCCTCCGGTCTTTCCGACCAGTGGTCCTTCTGGCAGGAGGGGTACCCCGGCCTGATGGTCACCGATACCGCTTTCTTCCGCTACGACTATTACCACACCGTACAAGACACGCCGGAGAAACTCCAGTACGACCGCTTGGCGCGCGTCGTCGAGGGACTCAGCGCGGTGGTGAGGGAACTGGCGGGCGCGCGGTAGGGGCGCTATTGTGGACTGCGGATTGCGGATTGTGGACGAAGTAGTTGCGAATGACGAATCATGAATTCCGAATTGCAGCAATACGATATCCTCTTTCTTGGCGCATCAGTGTTCATCCGTGTCCATCAGTGGTTCCCCCTGCTGTTGCCGTCGTCGTTACCCCCATTCCGCCGTTCTCCGTGTCTCTGTGCCTCCGTGGTGATCCCGGCCCCGCCACGTTGAAAATATCCCATGCGGGGCGTAGAATCGGCAGTGGCATTGAGACAATGCGTATGCGGGCTGTTCCCTGGAGACACGATGAGCCTTCTGACGGTGGCCTTAACCTGCGCGGTGCTGTTTGCGGCCGCGTACTATTTCTATGGCCGGCTGCTCTCGCGGCTGTTCCGGCTCAACCGCGACGCGCAGACCCCCGCCGTCGCGCTGCGCGACGACGTGGATTATGTCCCCATCGAGCCGAAATTCCTGCTCGGCCAGCACTTCTCCGCCATCGCCGCCGCCGGGCCGATCGTCGGGCCGATTCTGGCGGGCTTGATGTTCGGCTGGCTCCCGGCGCTGATCTGGATCGTCGTCGGCTCCATCTTCATCGGCGGCGTGCACGACTTTGCGGCGCTCGTGGCCTCCATCCGGCACAAGGCCGGCTCCATTGCGCAGATCATCCGCGAGCAGATGACGCGCACCTCTTACCTGCTCTTCATGATCTTCGTCTGGATCGCGCTGGTGTATGTGGTGGTCGCCTTCACCGACATCGTCGCCAACTCATTTGTCGGGAAGCAGACGCTGGAGAACGGCGTCGTCGTCACCGGCGGCGGGATCGCCGCCAGCTCCATGATTTACCTGGCGCTGCCCGTCCTCATGGGGCTGGTGCTGCGCTTCACCAAGATGTCGCTGGGCGCGGCCACGCTGATCTTCCTTCCGCTGGTGGGGGCGGCCATCTGGGTGGGGCAGTACATCCCGCTGGACGTGGCGAAGCTGGTCGGGCTGAACCCCGACAACGCCGTACGCCTGTGGGACCTCCTCCTGCTGGCGTACTGCTTTGTCGCGTCGCTGGCGCCGATGTGGATTCTGCTCCAGCCGCGCGGGCACCTGGGGGGCTACTTCCTCTACTGCGCGCTGGGGGCGGGGTTCCTGGGGGTGCTCTTCGGCGGGCACAGCGTCGAGTATCCGGCCTTCACCGGCTGGAGCACGGCGGGCGGGGATATGCTCTTCCCGATGCTGTTCATCACCATCGCCTGCGGCGCCTGCTCCGGCTTCCATGCCCTGATTGCCAGCGGGACGACCTCCAAGCAGTTGAAGTATGAGACCGACGCGCGCCCGGTGGGATACGGCACCATGCTGCTGGAGGGGATGGTGGCGGTGATCTCCCTCTGCTGCCTGATGATGCTCCCGCGCAACAGCGGCATCACCAACCCCAACTACATCTACGCCTCCGGAATCGGCAGCTTCCTCCAGATCATCCATGTCCCCGTTGCGTTCGGCATCTCCTTCGGGCTGCTGGCGTTCACCACCTTCGTCTATGACACGCTGGACGTCTGCACCCGGCTGGGGCGGTACATTCTTCAGGAACTGACCGGCTGGCAGGGGAAGGCGGGCCGGTGGGTCGCCACCGCGGTCACCGTCACCGTGCCGCTCTTCTTTGTCATTCAGAAAGTCACCGATGCCGCGGGCAGGCCGATCCCTGCCTGGAAGCTCTTCTGGCCGCTTTTCGGCGCGAGCAACCAGCTCCTGGCGGCGCTGACGCTGCTGGGGATCACCGTCTGGCTCTACCGCACCCGCCGAGCCTGGTGGGTCTGGCCGGTGGTAGGCGCGCCGGGGGCGTTCATGTATGTCATGAGCATGTGGGCGCTGATCGGGTTCATCAAGCGGGGATTCATCAAGCCGCTGGCCGAACTGCGGCAGGCTCCGGGGGACATCGTCAGCTGGGTGGCGCTGCTGCTGGCCGGCCTGTCGCTGATGCTGCTGGTGGAGGCCGCGCGCGTCTTCATCAAAGTGCGCAGAACGCCGCCGGGCCTGCCTGCGGAGGCGGAGGCCGCGCTTTGAGCGGTGCTTGCGCGGAGGAACGTGGTTGAACAAAGTCACAACAGGAATCACAATCTCGCCGACGGTGCGGTTTCTCCGTACGGAGGCGCCGATCCTGGCGCTGTTGCTCCTGCTGGCGATCTTCTCCTTCAGCACCTTCGACAACTACGTTGCCAGCGACGACTTGAATTGGGTCACCCGCGCCATCAGCGACTCCACCCGTCCCTGGCGCGTTTTCAGCGCGAACGCCCCGCTGTTCGGCAACTATTACCGGCCGATGCCGCAGTTGGCCTGGCTGGTCAACTACTATTTCTGGGGCTTCAACTTCAATGGCCACCAGGCCATGTTCATACTCCTGTGGCTGGCGGCGATCTGGCTGGTGTATCAGGTCGGGTGGAGAATCGGCGGGCGGACCGCAGGGTTCATCGCTGCCGCGCTGGTCGGCTTCAACGACATCTATCTGATGATTTCCAGTTGGAAGTCCTGGTACACCACCCTCATTGAACTGGCGGCGGTGCTGGCATGGGCGCTCTTTTACCTGGACTGGCTCAAGAGCCGGACTCGCGGCAAGTTGATCGGCTGGGTGGTCTGTGCGCTCGTGGCCGTCCTCTCTCGCGAACTAGCCCCGCTGGTGATCTCGGCGGCGATACTCTTCACCCTTATTCTGCCGGCCCTGCTCGACAGGAAGGAATGGACGTGGAAGGGGAAAATCGCGCTTGCAGCCGCGTGGCTCCTTCTGACCGGGGCCGTGCTGGCGGCGCTGCCATCTTACAGGGAAAGCCTTGCGGCGTTGCTGCATGGCGGGGCTGGGGGAACTGGCGGCCCCTCATGGGGAAACATCGGCGAGCGCTTCAGGACCCATTCCGGAAGCATCCTGTTCAACGGCATCTCCCGTTATCTGCTCTACCTTGCCGCGCTGCTGCCGGCATGGAACTGTCTGCGCCGGTGGACCGGTCGCGCCGGCTCCGGGCGGGACCGCGTGGCGCTGCTCGGCGCGCTGGTCATCGGCTCGGTCTTGCTGGCCCTCCCCGCCAACGCGGAAGTCCTCGGTCCCCGGGCGTGGGAGGCCGTCCGCTCCTTCATCCTGCCGCTGACGCATGGCCTGCTGTTGGCGTTCGTGCTCTTCTCTGCCTTCAGCGGCGACCGCGAGGACCGCACGCTCGGCGCATGGTTCCTCGCCGCCTTCCTGCCGGTCCTTTTCCTTGAGCATAGCTCCAACGCATATCACATGATGGCCTTCGTTGCGTTGGCGCTCTTCACCGGCAAGCAGATCGCGGCGCTCCTTCGGGAGTGCTGGAGCGGCCTCCGGTCCCGCCTGCCGCAGGAACAGCGCAAGGAGAGTTGGTACGCACTCAGCGCGATTCTCCTCCTCATTCTCATTGGGCAGGGGGCCATGCTGGTTCGCGACGTTGGGATGGCGCGCGAAAAGATCCGCTCGGACGTTGAGATGGGGCGTAAGATGCGCGCGACGGTGGACCAGACCGTTGCCATCGTCGCGTTCAACGTCCGGCAAAGAAAAGCCCTAGTCGCTAACGACCCGTACTCACTGCTGGCCGGGCAGATTCTCTACGCCGACTATGGTTTCGAGGTTGCCCCACTGGAAAGGGCGGGGAGTCAGATGGTGGGCTTGCGGCTCTTCGACGTTCCCCTCCGTGTGTACAGTCATGCCATCGCCTATGACGACGCGCTATTCCAACGTTACAACCATCCTCTCCTGCGGTCCGACGCCAGTTTTGAGGAGCTCCCGGTAGGGGGGGCGGTCGTTGAGGAGGGCCGGACGGGTCGGCATGCCATGGCGGCTATCGCTCAGGGAGCGGAGGCTGTGAATGCGAAACTGCCTTCCAGCGAGTTCTCCCTCCCGCCCGGAGCGTACGTCTTCGGAGGCTTCGTCAAAGTGGAAGCGGAGGCAACCAGATCCGTCACCCTGGCCCTGGTCGAGCAGGGGGGCGATCCCAAGGATGCCCTCTTGCGGCGCACGCCACAGGCCGCTCAATCCACGCCGCAGTGGGAATTGCTCTGGGAAGATGCCGGCACGCCGCGGGAGGGGACGTTTGTCTTCCGCATCCTCGACGTGGAAGGGATCAGGAAAGGTCGCGTGCTGGTGGACGACATATTCCTCTGCCCCGTGGGAGCGCTGATCGCCGAACTGCAGCGGGAGACGGCGCCAACGCCGGAAGCGGCGATACCGGAAGCGCCAAGCAATTGAATGACGAATGACGAAGCGCGAATGACGGAAGAATGCGGAAAGCGCCGCGCGGTACGCGGTCATCCTGAGGAGCGGCGCCGCAGGCGGGCGACGAAGGATCTTCGACCGGAAACCAGGTTCACAGGTTTGGCGTGGCCGAGATGACGCCTGCCCCGCGTCGAACAACGAATGGGTTGTGAGGCGACTTCCTGGTCATTCGGGCTTCGTCATTCCCAGCGCTAGTCCTGGTCCGATGGCGTCGGGAACTGGATGGACATTTCTTCCTTGGGCGACACCAACCTGCCGGTAATCGGCTCCTTGTAGTTCGCGCGCCGGGCGGTGATATCGAGCGGGATATAGGGGAGCTCGGCGCTGTTCACGATGCGCGTATAAGGCAGGCTTCCGGTGATGGGCTCCTTGTAGTACGGCATCCGCGCCGTCATCGGCTCGAAATACTTCGCCCGCCGAGCGGTGATCTCGACAGGGGTATAAGGAAGCGTGTCCGTAATCGGCTCCCTGGTCGCCGGGAGCCGCGCGGTGATCGGCGGCGCGTAGTTCGGCAGACGCTCGCTGAGCTTGTCGCCGGGCAGCAACTGCGCCTCGGCGCGCGGGGCAGCCGCCGCCAGCAGCGCCAGCCCGGCCAACGTGAATAGAATCTTCCTCATGCGAGCCTCATTTCTCAACACCCCATCCAGATTGTATAACCCCTGGCCGCCTTCGTCAACAGGGAGAACGAAAGAATGCAGAATGCAGAGGTAGCGGCGTCTTACGCGGAGATGCGGAGGGCGCGGAGAAGGTCAAGACACAGATTGATGATCGCTGTCTCCCTTTCGCGCCCTCTGCGCGTTTCGTAGTTCTTGCCGTTGTTCTCTCATCCCTCAGTTCTCAGTTTTCAGTCCTAAGTTCTCGTTGTTCTCCGTGGCTCCGTGCCTCCGTGGTGAGCCTGCTCCTTCCCACGCTTGTAACACCGCTTCCATCCGGCTAGAATCACTCTGCCAACGTCTGCATGGCTGCGTGACTCGCATGGGCCCCTGACGGAAGAGACCGCTTGGCCGAAGAGAAACTGCTCTCCTCTTATCGCAAGATGCTGCTCATACGCCTCCTGGAGGAGCGGATCAGCGCGCTGTACTCCGAGGGGGCGCTTGCCGGCACCTGCCATCTCTGCATCGGCCAGGAGGCGGTGGCCGTGGGCGTGGCCGAGGCGCTGGAACTGGGGGACCAGGTGGTGAGTTGCCACCGCGGGCACGGTCACCTTCTGGCGATGGGTGGGGAACCGGCGCGCCTGCTGGGGGAGTTGATGGGCCGCCAGATCGGCTACTGCCGCGGGCGCGGCGGCTCCCAGCACCTCAGCGCGCCGGGCATCGGCCTGCTGGGGACCAACGGCATCACCGGCGGCGGCATCCCAATCGCCACCGGCGCGGCACTGTCCGCGCGACTGCTGCGCACCGGCGCGGCGGTCGTCTGCTTCTTCGGGGACGGCGCCACCAACCAGGGGACTTTCCACGAGTCGCTCAACATGGCCGCCCTCTGGAGCCTGCCGGTGCTGTACATCTGCGAGAACAACCGCTACGCCATGTCCGAGCCGGTCTGCCGCACCGTCGCCGGCGGAGAGATCCTCGCGCGCCCGTGCGCCTACGGCATCGCAGCCGAGTGCGTGGACGGCATGGATGTCGAAGCGGTCGAGCAGGCCGCCAAGCGCGCCCTGGCCATCCTCCGCGCGGGCAAGGGACCCGCGTTCATCGAGGCGGCGACCTACCGCTTCTGCGGCCACTCCAAGAGCGACAAGCTGGTCTACCGCACGCGCGAGGAGGAGGCGCAGTGGCGTGAGCGCGACCCGCTGACCGTCACGCGCCTCCGGCTGGAGAAGGCGGGCTGGAAGGAGACGCTCCCGTGGATCGAGGAGGAGGTCCGCCGGCAGATCGCCGAAGCCGAGGAGGCTTGCCGCCGCTCCCCGCCGACCCCGCCGGAGACTGCCTTGCAGGGGGTGTATGCCGATGGCTGAAATGTACTTCAGCGACGCCATTCGCGCCGCCCTGGACGAGGCGCTGACGCGCGACGCGTCGGTGGTCCTGATGGGGGAGGACATCGGCCCGTACGGTGGCGCGTTCGGGATCACCCGCGGCCTGCATGAGAAGTACGGACCTGAGCGGATCATTGAGACGCCGATCTCCGAAAACGGCTTTGTCGGCGTGGCCGTCGGCGCTGCGATGACCGGCCTGCGTCCGGTGGTCGAAATCATGTTCATGGACTTCATCCTCCTGGCCGCCGACCAGATCATCAACCACGCCGCAAAGCTGCATTACGTTTACGATGGGCAGGTGAAGGTGCCGCTGGTGATTCGCGCTCCCGCCGGGGCCGGACGTGGCTACGGGGCCAGCCATTCGCAAAACCTGGAGAACCTGTTCCTGAGCGTTGCGGGGCTGAAGATCGTCGTTCCCTCCACTCCCGCTGATGCCAAAGGGCTGCTCGCGGCCGCCATCCGCGATCCGAACCCTGTGCTTTTCGTCGAGCCCAAGGCGCTCTACGGAGTGCGCGGCGAGGTTCCCGAAAAGGACTACACTGTCCCGCTGGGCGTGGCGCGGATTGCGCGCGAGGGGAAGGATCTCTCCATCATCACATACGGCGCCGGCGTGCCGCTCGCGCTGGCCGCCGCGCGCGAGCTGAGCGAAGGAGGACTGGAGGCCGAGGTGCTCGACCTGCGCACGCTCAAGCCGATGGACTTGGCCGCCATCGAGGCGACCGCGAAAAAGACGGGCCGCTGTATCGTCCTGGAGGAGGGGCCGCTGACCGGCGGCATCGGGGCCGAAGTCTCCGCGCGGATCAGCGAACGCTGTTTCCGCGCGCTCAAAGCGGGCGTCCAACGCGTTGCCGCGCAGGACACGCCCATCCCATCCGCCACTCCGCTGGAGCGCGCCGTCCTCCCCTCCGTCGCCGCGGTGCTCGCCGCTGCGGACAGACTCTTCGAGTAACCCCGGAGACCCTCCGATGCGCAGCGGCTCGTCAGAGGACCTCGCCACCTTTCTGGGCGTTCTGGCGATCCTCTTCTGGGGCGCGCTCTTTGCCGTCTCCGGCAGTCTCGCGACGGAAATCGGGGCGCTCACCGCTTCGGCGCTGGCGTACCTGATTGGCGGAGCGCTCGGCCTGGCGCCGCTGCTGTGGTCGCGCTCTCAGCGCCGCAATCTGCTTGGGATGCGACCGGCATACGTTCTCATTTGCGGAGGGTTGTTCGTTGCGTACAATGCCTTCCTCTTCCAGTCAATCGGTTTGGCCACAGACAGCCAACAGGTGCTCGAGATCAGCGTATTGAACTATCTCTGGCCGACCTTCACGCTGCTGTTTTCCATCCCGGTCCTGAAGGCGCGCGCGAAGCCGATGCTGGCGGTGGGCTTGTGCGCTGCCTTTGCGGGGGCGCTTCTGGCGCTCGGGAAGGGAAAGAACTTCCAGTGGGAGCAGTTTCAGCACAACCTGGAGACGAACTGGGCCCCGTATCTGCTGGCGCTGGGTGCGGCGGTCGCCTGGGGGCTCTATAGCGCACTGACGCGTCGACTGGCGCGCAATTCGAAAGGGAATGCCGTGCCGCTGTTCATTCTGGCCAGCGGCCTCGTGCTGCTGTGGATGAGCGCTGGCCGCGTCGAGACCCATCACTGGTCGGCGCGCGCCCTGGGCGAATTGGCGTTCCTGGCGATCTTCCCGACACTGCTGGCGTTCCTTTTCTGGGACATCTCGATGCGCCGGGGGCGGGTCGTCCTGGTCGTGGCGCTCTCCTACTTCACTCCCGTCCTGTCGCTTCTGGTCTCCTCCTTCTACCTCAAGACCTCCGCCGGGCCTTCGCTATGGCTGGGTTCCCTCCTCGTCACGGTGGGGGCGGTCATCTGCAACTACTCGCTTAAGGAGCCTGCGTCGCCTGCATCGTAAGCGCGCTGGGACAGCGCGCTCCACCAGAGCGCCCCTGCCTTCGCAGAAAAAAAAGCGCGCCGAGCCTTCCGCGGCCCGGCGCGCCTACTGACGACCTCCGGCCGAAGATCGCATACGAACGGCAGGACTACGTCGCGAATTCAATCGCGTCCACGGTGATCGTGTGCTCGGCCGGCAAACGTGGGGTCTGGTCGGGGGTTCTTCGCGCCGTTGCGTGTCGCTCAGGACGACTGTGTGCGGCGGTCCTCAGCGTTATGCTGAATCCCGCCCTGAGCGCAGTCGAAGGGGCGGGACGCAGCATCTCCGACTGCGAAGCGCCTTGGGCACAGAGGACAATGACTGGAGAGAGACCCGTTATGAGGTCGGTTCTTATATGACCTTGAGTTCCTTGCCGACGGCTTGCAGGCGCTCCAATGCGAAATCGAGATCCTTCCGGCTGAACGCGGCGGACATCTGGATTCGAATCCGCGCCGCCCCCTTGGGCACGACGGGGTACGAGAAGCCGACGACGTAGACTTCCTTCCGCAGCAGCCGCTCGGCCATCTCCGACGCCAGCGACGCCTCTCCGAGCATAACGGGGACAATCGGATGCACCCCCGTCGGAATCTTGTATCCGATCTGCCGCATGGAGTTGCGGAAATGCTCCGTGTTCTCCCGGAGTCGTTCGAGCAGTTCCGTGGAAGCGCTGACCAGTTCCAGCGCCTTGATTGAGGCCGCCGCGACGGCGGGGGGAAGCGTGTTGGAGAAAAGGTAGGGACGGGAGCGCTGCCGCAGCAACTCCACGATTTCTTTGCGCCCGCTCGTGTAGCCGCCGGAAGCGCCGCCGAGCGCCTTGCCGAACGTGCCGGTGAGGATATCCACCCGGCCCATGACGCCGTTGTGCTCGTGGCTGCCGCGTCCAGTCTTGCCGAGCACGCCTACGGCATGCGAATCGTCCACCATCACCAGCGCGTCATATTTCTCCGCCAAGTCGCAGATCGCCTTCAGATTGGCAACCGTGCCGTCCATCGAAAAGACGCCGTCGGTCGCGATGAGGCGAACCCGCGCCGAGGCAGCCTCCTTCAGCCTCGCCTCCAAGTCCGCCATATCGTTCGTCGCGTAGCGGAAACGCTGCGCCTTGCTGAGGCGCACGCCGTCAATGATGCTGGCGTGGTTGAGCTGGTCGGAGATCACGGCGTCCTCCTCCCCCAGCAGCGTCTCGAACAGCCCGCCGTTGGCGTCGAAACAGGAGGAATAGAGGATCGTGTCCTCGGCGCCGAGGTACTCCGTCACGCGCCGCTCCAGCGTCTTGTGAAGCGCCTGGGTGCCGCAGATGAAACGGACGGATGAGAGGCCGTAACCCCACATCTCCATCCCTTCGGTCGCGGCCTCGACCAGCGCCGGGTGGCCCGCCAGCCCAAGGTAGTTGTTGGCGCAGAGGTTCAGCACCTTGCGCCCGTCCTGCAGCGTAATCCACGCCCCCTGCGTGCTCGCCAGCACCCGCTCGGACTTGTACAGACCGGCTTGGCGGATATCCTGCAAGGTTCCTTCAATTGCCAGTTTCATCGCTTCGCTAAACACGGTTGCTCTCCTTGCCAGAAGTCGCGCTGCCGTGCAATCGGGAATCACCGGTTCATTAGTCGGCTGCCAGCGATCGGGAATACACGCCGTACGGATTTAGAAGTTCGAGCTTCCGATGATAGAGTCTTACCAACCAAGCTTTCGTTGGTGTTTTCTTGCCGAGACGCTTGAATACGTCCGTTTGCACTTGCCCATCAACCGGTTTGTCAGAAAGCCAATATTGCATCCCATCGGCGAAAGACAACAACCACTTTTCGGCTTGGGCACGCTCGGGGTACGTGGCTTCACACTGCAGAAAGTCGGGGATGGTATCAGCGTTCTCCAGAGGATGACTGGGCAGAGAGACTGCTCTTCGTTCCTTCCCTATTGACCACAGGGCGCGTTCCAGGAAACGGAAAGCCTTTGGCGCGCAGAGCCATGAGTCACGAATGATGCTGCGAAACCAGGGCCAATCCGGGCAGATTTCAGCCAGCCGGCCCTCCATTTTCTTGACCCGCGCTGTCTCAAGTTCCGCGAAATAAGGGTCGGCGAACGGTGGATTTCCGTAGTAGTGGCGGTCTTGACGATAGATATCGCCGAGGTACTGGTCTTGGCAATAGCGGCTTCTTACATCGTCCTCCCACACGAGCGATTTGACCCACCATCGCTGCCGGTGTAATAGGCGCTCGACAAGAAGATCTTTCAGTTCTGTGTGCGCGCCAAGGACCTGCCAGATACCTAGGCATACCGCAGGCCAGTCTACCCTTTCACATCCACGCGCTTTGAGTTCTCCAGCCGCCTGCTCGGGTGTGGCATGGGCCAACCACGCATCGAGGCAGAAGATATAATCCAACATGCGTTTTTTCCTCGCGTCGTTGGCCGTGTAACAGCCATGCACGAACCTCGGCTGGCTCTGCGTTCCGATAGCGTCGATCACTTCCGTGTATGGTTGAGGAAAAGCGTAGTGCGGGCAGCCGGGCAGGAACTTGATGAATCGTTCCGCAATCTCCCCGGCCCACGGAGGAACACAGGGCAGGGCGTATTCCATTTCGACGATCTGCTGAAGTTCGCGGTCACCGGACAGTCTCTTGCAGGCGTCCCATCCTTCACAGTATGGAGTGTAGTCCCAACACCGGCTGGAAACGGTTCGCTCGTAGGTCTCTTTAGACCATTCAAAGAGGTGTTTCATGCCGGTCTTCTCCTCGTGAGCCCGTCTTGTGCGGCAAAAGTCGGGACACAATATTACTTTTCGCCCTGTCCCGACTCTTCGCCGTTCTCCGCGTTCTCTGTGTCTCTGCGGTGGATCCCCCCTGTCAACGCCAATCCAGAATCACCTTCCCGGAATTGTGCGAGCGCATCACGGCGAACGCCTCCTCGTACCGTTCGATGGGGAAGCGGTGTGTGATCAGCGGCTCGATGTCCAACCCGCTCTGGAGCATGGAGGTCATCTTGTACCACGTCTCGAACATCTCGCGCCCGTAGATTCCCTTGATATGCAGCGAACTGAAAATCACCGTGTCCCAGTCAATCGGCGTCCCGTTGGGCAAGATCCCCAGCAGGGCGATCCGCCCGCCGTGGCACATCGCCGCCAGCATGTCACGGAAGGCCTCCGGGCTGCCGGACATCTCCAGGCCGACGTCGAACCCCTCCTTCATCCCAAGCTCCGCCTGGACCTGCGCCAGCGTCTTCTTGCGCGGATCCACCGCGAGAGTCACCCCCATCTTGCGCGCCAGCTCCAGGCGGTACGGGTTCACATCCGTCACCACCACGTAGCGCGCCCCGACGTGTTTAGCGATGGCGGCAGCCATCAGGCCGATCGGCCCGGCTCCGGTCACCAGTACGTCCTCGCCCACCAGGTCGAAGGAGAGCGCCGTGTGCGTGGCGTTCCCAAGCGGATCGAAGCAGGCGAGAATCTCCATCGGGATATCTTTATGCGCGTACCAGACGTTGCTGACGGGGATGCACAGGTATTCGGCGAAGGCCCCCTGCCGGTTGACCCCCACCCCGCTGGTGCGCGGGCAGAGGTGGCGGCGTCCGGCCAGGCAGTTGCGGCAGAGGCCGCAGACGAGGTGCCCTTCGCCGCTGACGACGTCCCCCTTCTTGAAGTCATGGACGTTGCTCCCCACGGCTTCCACCGTTCCGGCGAACTCATGCCCGACGACCAGCGGCGTCTTGATGTTCTTCTGCGCCCAGTCATCCCAGTTGTAGATATGCACATCCGTGCCGCAAATCGCCGTCTTGTGTATCTTGATGAGGACGTCGTTGATCCCCGGCTCCGGAATGGGGACCTCTTCCATCCAGATGCCTTGTTCCGGGCGGGACTTCACCAGCGCGCGCATCTTTAGCATGTTAGGCTGCTCCATGGTGTAAGAGAACGACGGGGCTCACGCAAAGCCGCAAAGACGCCAAGAACAGCAAACGTAACTATGGCCATGATCTATGCATTCGCCGTGCTTTGCGCCTTTGCGTCTTTGCGTGATCATTTCTTCAGTATCCGCACCCGTCGCCCTTCGATCTTCAACCGCCCCTCCGCGAAGAGCTGCACCGCCTCCGGATACGCCTCGCACTCCGCCTCGAACACCCGCGCGGCGAGGGTGTCAGGGGTGTCGTCGTCGAGCACCGGTACGGGGTGCTGGCTGATGATCGGGCCATGGTCGTACTCGTTGTCGGCGAAATGCACCGTGCAGCCGCTGATCTTGCAGCCATGAGCGATCACCTGCTCATGGACGAAATGGCCGTAGTATCCCTTGCCGCAGAAGGCCGGGATCAGCGCCGGGTGAATGTTCATCACCTTGCCGATGTACCGCTCCGGGATTCGGAAGAAGCACATGAACCCCGCCAGCGCGATCAGCTCCACCGGGTATTCCGCCAGGGCGGTCTCGATGCCGTGGCTCATCTTGATGAAATTGCCGTAGTGGCGGGGATTGACCACGACGGTGGGAATGCCCGCCGCCTGCGCGCGCGTCAGGCCGTAGGCATCCTCGCGGCTCGACACGACGACGCTCACCTTCGCGTCCAGCCGGCCGGCGGCGATCCGGTCCAGCATGTTCTGAAGGCTCCGTCCGCTCCCGGAGAGCATCACGGCCAACTGCAATGGTTTTCGCATGTTCAGGCTCCCTTACCGGACAAGCGGAGTCTAGCAAAGCCCCCACCAAACCTCAACCGACGCGCTGCCAGAACGGACATGCAGTTTCACCACGGAGACACGGAGGCACGGAGAACGGCGGGAGAGAATGCAGGGTGCAGAACGCAGAACGCAGAACGTGGTGGAGCGCGCTGTCCCAGCGCGCTTGTTGTTGCCGTCGTCCTTGTCGTTGTCCTTGCTGTCCTTGCAGTCCCTTTTGTCCTGGTTCGTGACTCCCTGGTGAAAACGCCTGGCCGTTGCGAAAACCGCGCCCCCTGTTGACGTTCCCCGCCCCCGCCGATACGATAGCGAATGAGTCCAACGCACACAGACCCAGGAGGAGCATCCATGGCGCGCGCGAAGCCTGTTGTCGCGGTGGTGATGGGAAGCGACTCGGACTGGCCGATAATGAAAGAGACGGTGCTGCTGCTGAAGAAACTGCGAATCCCGTTCGCCGTGCGGGTCCTCTCCGCTCATCGCACGCCGAAGGAAGCAGGCGCCTTCGCGCGCGGCGCAGAGCGGCGCGGAATCAAGGTGATTATCGCCGCCGCCGGCGGCGCGGCACACCTGGCCGGCGTGATGGCTTCCTGGACCGCGCTGCCGGTGATCGGCGTCCCGATGGAGGGATGGGCGCTCAACGGCCTCGACGCGCTCCTCTCCACCATGCAGATGCCCGGCGGCGTCCCCGTGGCCACCGTCGCCATTGGCAAGGCGGGCGCGCGCAATGCCGCCATCCTGGCCGGCGAGATCCTGGCGTTGAGTGACAAGAAGCTTGCTGGCCGCGTTACCGCCCTCCGCGCTGAAGCGCGGGCCAATGTGACCGCGGCCGATAAGAAGGTCTCCAGGGAAGGGCGCAGCCTGTGAGTACGCTGCTGATTCGCCAGGGGCGCGTGCTGGACCCTTCGACCGGCGAGGACCGGGTGCGCGACCTATGGACGCTCGACGGGCGTATCGCCCCGGCCGGCTTCGCCGTCCCCGTTGCCGATCAAACGATCGAGGCCGGGGGGCTGCTGGTGATGCCCGGCCTCGTGGACGTGCATGTCCATTTGCGCGAGCCGGGGAACGAGCAGGCCGAAACGATTGAGAGCGGTTGCGCGGCCGCGCTGGCCGGCGGGTTCACCTCCATCGTCTGCATGCCCAACACCACCCCCGCGCTCGACAGCGCCGAGATGATCCACGCCGTGATGGCGAAAGCCGCCGCGACGCGCGGGCCGCGTGTCTATCCGATGGGGGCCATCACCGTCGGCCGCCAGGGAAAGCAACTCGCCCCGTTGGAAGAGATGGCCGCCGCCGGGGCCGTCGGCTTCAGCGACGATGGCAGCGGCATTCAGGATGCGGCGATGATCTGCGACGCGCTGCGGCGCTGCGGCGCGCTGGGGCTGCGCCTGGCCGAGCATTGCGAGGTGGCCGCGCTATGCGAAGGGGGTGTAATGCACCGCGGAGCGGCCTCGGAGCGAGCGGGGCTTCCGGGAATCCCGTCTCAGGCCGAGACGGCGATGGTGGAGCGCGACCTCCTCCTCGCGGAAAGCCTGCGCTGCCAGGTCCATTTCCAGCACATCAGCGCCGCCGAGTCCGTCGCGCTCATCCGCCGCGCCAAGGCGCGCGGCGTGGATGTGACCGCTGAAGTGACACCGCACCATCTGGCCCTCACCGACGAGGAGGCCGCCGCAGGCGGGCCGAATTTCAAGATGAACCCGCCTTTGCGCTCGGAGCGCGACCGCCAGGCGCTGATCGAGGGACTCGTCGAAGGCGTCCTGGAGATCATCGCCACCGACCACGCGCCGCACACCGCCGAGGCCAAAGCGAAGGGCTTCCTCAAGGCCCCGTTCGGCGTGATCGGACTTGAGACGGCGCTGGCCGTGGTCTGGACGACGCTGGTGGTTCCGGGAAAACTCACCCCGCTGCAACTGGCCGAGCGGATGAGCACAGCCCCGGCGCGCGCCTTCAACTTGAACGCGGGGACGCTGCAACCCGGCGCGCCGGCCGATGTCACGCTGTTCGATCCGGACCGGGCATGGACGGTGGAGTCGGAGCGTTTCCTGTCGCGCAGCCGGAACAGTCCCTTCGCGGGCCGTCGGCTCGTCGGCCGGGCGGTCGCCGTCGTCGTCGGAGGGGAGGTGCGTCGCCATGCCGCTGTACGTTGACGGCTACAACCTCATCTTCGCCGCCTCCCGCAAGCTGCCCGGCTTCGACATCGTGCATACCGAGACGGCGCGCGACAACCTCCTGAGCCTCCTGGCCAAATACAAATCGCTCCACGCCGAGCGCATCATGGTCTTCTTCGACGGCGGACCGGAGGCCGCGCACCTCCCGCGCCGCACCATGGTGCGCGGGCTGGACGTGCTCTTCAGCAACCCCGGCGTGGACGCCGACGACGACATCAAGTACACCGTCTCGCACGATGACAACCCGCGCGGCATTCGCGTCATCACCTCCGACAACGCCATCCGCGTCTTCGTCGAGCGCTGCGGCGCGTCGGTGACCGACTCCGCCGAGTTCCTCCGCTCGCTTCAGGAGACGCTGAAGGAGCACTCCCTCCCGCAGGACGAGCCGATGGAGAAGTACGAAGGGGGGACCGGCGGCGAGATGGATTACTGGCTGAAGGTCTTCGGCGGAGAAGAGCCGAAAAAATGAGCGTTGGGACCGCACGTCGGCTGCGCGCAGGGTCCCGTCATTGCGAGGAGCGTAGCGACGAAGCAAGCTTTTGGAAGTGAAGATGCCGACCGAATCACACGACGTGTTGGCTCTCGTGGCTCCGAAAGATTGCTTCGCTTCGCTCGCAATGACATGCCGGTACGCGCGGGCGCACGGTTCGTTTTGCCGTTCCTTGAACGTTGGATCAAGTGCGCGGTGCGCACCGCGTTGGACGTTGAATCCGTAATGGCTATCGGGGAAGGATAGCAGGGAGATTGCCGCATGTTAGGCCGCATCGCAACGGGGGGCATCGTCCTCTTCTGGCTGGCGATGATGGGGCTGCTGGTCAGGCGCGAGGTCCTGCCGGGCCTCGAGCAGGCCCGCGAGTTTGCCCACACCCCGAACTACCGGCAACTGGAGGCGCAGGCGAAGTTGCCGCGCACCGACCAGATGGGGATTTTTCTGGGCGAGCAGCGCATCGGCCAGTCCGTCACCCATGTGTTCAAGCAGGAGCAGGACAATGAGCTGCAAGTCCGGAACCGCACCGACGTGCGGCTGGGCATGGGCGCGGGCATCCCGTTCTTGTCGAAGTTCATGGGGGTGGAGCTGCACCTGAAGTTCCGCGCGCGCGTCTTCGAGGGGCGGCTCATGGACTTCAACATGGTCCTCACGCTGGGCGGCGGAGAACCGTACGCCGTCGTGGACGGCTTCGTCGTGGGCAAGGAACTGACCTTGCGCATCCGGCAGGGGGGGCAGGTGCGCACGCAGAGCATTCCCTTCGACCCGCAGCAGATGATTTCCACCGACCTGATGCCCGCGCTCACTCCCACCCAACTTCGCGTCGGCGCGACGTGGACGATGCAAAGCATTGACGTGCAAACGATGACGGTCCGCAAGTCGCTGGCGCGGGTGCGCAGCCGCGAGCAGGTGAAGATCGGCGGCCGGATGCGCGATACCTTCATCATCGAGGTCCCTTACGGTCCCGGCAGCGGCGAGTCCTTCACGGTGTGGGCCTCGCCGGAAGGAGAAGTGCTCATGCAGAAGTTCTTCGGGTTCCGCTTCGAGCGCGAAGAGCCCGCTCCAAACGAGGACGCCGAGAAACCATGATTGAGTTCCTGGGAGTCACCAAGCGTTTCGGCCCGAAGGTTGCGGTGGATCGCCTTGACCTGACCGTTCCCAGGGGGGAATTCTTTGCCTTCCTCGGGCCGAACGGCGCCGGCAAGACCACGAGCATCAAGGTGCTGGTGGGGCTGCTGCACCCCGACGAGGGGCGCGCGCGGATATGCGGCTACGACGTTGCCACGCAGCCGGTGGAGGCCAAGGCGCGCGTGAGCTATGTGCCTGACCAGCCATATCTTTATGACAAATTGTCTGGGCGGGAATTTCTGGAATTTGTCGCGCGCCTGTATCGGCAGGAGCAGCGCCAGGCCGAACGGCGCATCGCCGAACTGGCCGAGCAGTTGGACTTCGGCGATTTCATGGATGAACTGACCGAGGGCTACTCGCACGGGATGAAGCAGCGGGTGGTGATTGCCGCCGCGCTGCTGCACGAGCCGGAAGTGATGGTGGTAGATGAGCCGATGGTGGGGCTGGACCCGCGCAGCATGCGCGTGGTGAAAGACATCCTGCGCGCCCGGTCACGCGCCGGCGCCACCATCTTCATGAGCACGCACACCCTGGCCGTGGCCGAGGAGTTGGCCGACCGCATCGGGATCATCAACCACGGCCGCCTGATCGCCTTGGGCAGCCAGGCCGACCTGCATCGCGCCGCCGGCAAGGAGGAGGGGCTGGAGGATCTCTTCCTGCGCCTGACCGCCGAAGAAGGGGAGGCGTGAGGATGGGCCTGTCGCTTTTGTTCCGGATGCGCTGGCGGATCTTTGTCAACGCCGTTCGCTCCCTGCGCGGCCAGTCCAGCCTCAAGGTCGTCGTCATCCTGTTCTCCACCGCCGCGCTCTGGGGCGGGCTGTTCATGCTGTTCTTGGACGGCTTCCACTTCCTGAGTTCCGACGCCCTGATGGACTTCCGTGCGCTGGTGATCGGGGTCATGTTTGCCGTCTTTTTCCTCTCCCTGTTCGTGATGCTCGTGTTCAGCAACGGCATCATCGCCTATGGCTCGCTGTTCCGGTCGGAGGAGACCGCCTTTCTCCTGGCGCGCCCCTTCAAGCCGGCGCATATCTTTGTCTTCAAGCTCTCCGACGCGCTGCTGTTCAGTTCCTGGGCCTTCATCTTCCTGGCGCTTCCGATCATCGTGGCGTTGGGGGTCGCCGAGCACTCCCCCTGGTACTATTACCCGATGGCCGGCCTCTTCTTTGCGGTGTTTGCGCTGCTGCCGGCGGCGGTCGGGGGGCTGATGACGCTGCTGGTGGCGCGCTTCCTCGCCCATTCTCCGCGGCGCGTCCTCCTGCTGCTGGCCGTGGCGGCGGCCATACCGGCGGCGGCATGGGGGCTGGGCCTGGCTCGGGAGTTGCACGTCGGGATGCGCATGGGGGAGGCCTGGATGCAGAATGTGCTGGGTCGCCTGCAGGCCAGCGAAAGTCCGCTGCTGCCGAGTTTCTGGGTCAGCGACGGAATCCGCAGCCTGAGTCAGGGGCGTCTGTCCGACGCACTCTATCGCTTCGGACTGCTGCTGAGCAGCGCGCTGTTTGTCGGAATGCTGGCCGTGCAGGGCGCGCGCCGCTGGTATGTCGCGGCCTACCATCGCAACCAGGCGTTGCCACGCAAGCGCAAGGGGCGCGTCAGCCGTGAGCTCTACCGCCTCCTGGAGTCCTGCCTCCCCGGCATCCGCCGGGAGACGCGCATCCTCATCATCAAGGACGTCAAGAATTTTCTCCGCGACCCCGTCCAGTGGTCGCAGGTCCTCATCTTCTTCGGTCTGCTCGGGGTATACTTCATCAACATCCGGAAGCTGCGCTACGACCTGGGGGCGGCGTTCTGGCAGAACCTGATCAGTCTGCTGAACTTGGTGGCCACCAGCCTGACACTCAGCACCTTCACCAGCCGCTTCATCTTCCCGCAACTGAGCCTGGAGGGGCGCAAGTTCTGGATCCTGGGGTTGCTGCCGATCAAGCGGCGCGACATTCTTTTCAGCAAGTTCTGGTTCGCATTCGCCGGCTCGTTCGTCCTGAGCGAATCGCTCATGCTTCTGAGCGACAGCATGATCGGGGTGGCGCGGCCGGTCCGCGTGTTGCACGCCGTGACCGTGCTGCTGATTTCCGGGGGGCTCTCGGCGCTGGCGGTGGGGGTCGGGGCCCTTTACCCGAACCTGCGCGAAGAGAACCCGTCGAAGATCGTCAGCGGCTTCGGCGGCACACTGAACCTGGTGTTGAGCATTCTGCTGGTGGCGCTGATGGTGGGATTGCTGGCGGCGCCATACCACCTGCTGCAGATGCTCCCGGGACAAAACCTGGAATTGCTGGAGAAGTTGTTCGAGCCTGCCCGCTGGCTCGCGCTGGTCATCGCGGGGCTGGCCATTGCGCTGCCCCTGATCCTGGGCCTCAGGGCGTTTGAGAGGATGGAGACGTAGGGGATTTCGGAGTGCGGATTGCGGAGTGCGGATTTCCGACCGTCTCGTTCGCCGTTCACTCCGCAATCCGCACCCAGACATCCGCAATCAGGAGTGGATCGCATCCAGCATGTACAGCCCGATCCCGCCGAAGATGATGAGCGGCAGGAAGGCGGCGGCCGGCGGGGGAAGCAGCGCCATCTGTCCCAGCTTCGCGCAGAAGAACTGTACGGCGAAGAAGACCATGGCGATGATAACGCAGACGCCGATCCCCAGCATGCGGCTGCGCTGGATGCGTTCATGCCCGACGACGAAAGGAATCCCCAGCGCCATCAGCACGATGCCCGCGAACGGGTAAGCGATGCGCTGGTAATATTCCACCAGCAGCGGGTGAAGCCGGGACATTTTCTCGCCGCGAGCCAGCTCCTTGTCGCTTTCGATGGCGGCCATCATCCGGCGCAGCACTTTGATGGGGCGCACGTCCGCCGGCAGCAACTCCGTTTCCAGGTCGCGCGGGCGCATGGAGCTCCTCCACAACGTTTCCGGGAGGGAGGTCTCTCCCTTCAGGAGCGCCTTCTTCAGCAGCCATCCGCCGGGGACCGGCTCGGCCTCGGCCGCCACGGCGCGCTCGGAGGAGCCGTCCGGCAGCTTCTTCACGATCAGCACGTTGCGGGCTTTGCGGCGCGTGGTGTTGTACCGCATGCTGAACAACGTCTGCTCGGACTCCCAGAGCATCACCACCTGCTCATAGACTTCGCCGTGGCCGGTCCACTCCTGCATGGCGGGCCGGGCGATGCGCTCGACCGGCGGCACCAGCAACTCGCGGTTGGCGAAGCCGAGGAGCGCAATCACCACCCCCAGCGCGTAGATCGGGGTGAGAATGCGCCAGAAGCTCAGCCCGCTCGCCTTCATGGCAGTGATCTCGTTGTTCGCGGTCAACTGGCTGACGCCGTACGCGGCCCCGACGAGCATGGCGATCGGCAGCACCGGCGCGATGAACGTCGGCACGCGAAGCACGTACGTCTTGGCGATGCGGGACATCGCTTCCGAGAAGCTTCCCGCCTCCCTGAGGAACTCCGCCAGCGAGCTGAAGGCGTCGGCCACCAGGTAGAGCCCCACAATCGTCATCGTGGCCAGCAGGAAGGGGGCCAGGAACCCGCGCCCGATGTAGCGGTCCAGCTTGCCCATGACGTTCATCGGCGCACTCCCCAGATCATCAGGCCCAGTCCCATCGCCCCCACCGCCACGTTCGGCGCCCACTCCGTCAAGCGCGCGGGCAGGAAGGCGTCCGAGTCGAGCATCTGCCCGATCATCGCCAGCGGATAGTACACCGCCAGCACGGCGCCGAAGGAGAGCAGGAACGCCATGATCACATTCCCCCGGCGCGACAGGATGCCCAGGGGGATTCCCATCAGGACGAAGACGAAGGTCGCCAGGGAGCCGGCGTTGCGCGACTCGTAGGCGCTGTCCGCCTCCAGGTACAACTCCCAGGCGCGCAAGCTCTCGACCTGCTGGCGCAGCTTAGTGTACTTCGCCAGCGCCGGCTTGATCTTGCTGTCCAGCTCCTCGGCGAACTTGCGCGCGGCCTCCTGGGCGGCCACTTTCTCGTCGCGGCGCGCGCCGGCCGCCGTCCACTCGGCCTGGGCCTTGTCCAGCGAAGACTTGACTCCCTTGAGGCGTTCCTGCACGTCGGCGGCCTGCCGGGTCAGCGCGGCGCGCTCCTGGTCCATGCTCGCCAGCCGGTCCTGCGCCCCCTCTGCCTGCTCGACCACTTTGCGCTGGACTTCCAGGTCGTCAATCTGCTTCCGCAGGTCGTCCAGTCGGGCCTGAGCCTCCTGCACCTGCTGCGCTTGTTGGTCGCGCGTCGTCAGGGTGGAGGCGGCCATCGCCTGCGCCTGCGTCACGGCCGCCTTGGCGGCCTCGAGCCGGGTCTGGCGCAGTAGCTGTTCCCGCTTCAACGTCGTGTAGCTGCGATTGGCCGCGTCCATCTCCTTCTCGACTTGCTTGCGGCGGCTCTTGGGGCGGTTGACGCCCTTGTACGCTCCGGCGCGGCGCTTGTCTGCGACGGTCTTGGCCAGTCGCGCGCGCAAATCGAGGAGGTTTGTTGGCGAGGGCGCCTTTGCCTGCTTCGCGGCGGGGGGGGCGCGGGGCGTGGCTTTCTTGTCCGCCAGCCAGTCGGTCAGCGGGAGAAACTTGGGGCGGAGGTCGGGCTGTTCCTTGTCATCGTCATCGTAGAGCGGGATGGTCAACGTGAGCTGGCCGAAGTGCGACGGCTTCTCCTTCTCCGGTTCGCTCAGGCGCGGGTGATAGATATCCACTTCCTTGAGCAGAAGGCTGACCTGCCGGTTCTCTTCGCCCAGGGCGAATCGGCCTTCCTTGGCCACGATCACGCGGGCCGGGAAGCTGCTGACGAACTCGATCACCGCGACGTTGCGCCAGGCGCGGGTGCGCTCGTCGATGGAGCCGATGTAGACCGAATAGCGGCCGATCTTGTACACCTCCCCGGCAGGCACCGAACCCAGGTACTTTCCGACGAGCTTGCTGCCGGCCGTGCGAACGCTGTTGAGCGACCAGGGGAGCAGGTAGTGGTTCAGATAGAACGTCCCTCCGCACACCACCAATGCGAGGACCAAGGGGGGGAAGATCACGGTGTTCAGGTTCACCCCGCTGCAGCGGATGGCGTTGATTTCATTGCCGCCGCTGAGCCTGCCGAAGACGAAGACCGACCCGAGGAGGAAGGCGCAGGGCAGGGAGTACGGCAGGCTCATCGTCAACGCGTAGGGAAGCACTTCGTACAGTTGCAGGATGTTCAGCCCCCGGCGCATCAGCGAGAGCGACATCCCCACGAAGATCACCGCCGTCAGCGCCACCGCGGAGATGAGGGTCACGCGAAGCATCTCGCGCAGCACATACCATTGCAGTCTGGCGGGTATCAACGTGCGCTCCGGCCCCCGTGGGTTGCAGGGCCCTGTGTTGGGAAGTATGATTCAAACGACGCGGAGGCATCATAGCACCGGCTTCAATTTGATGTCAACGCGGCGCAGGGTGGAGCGCGCTGTAGGCCGTAGGGGCAAGGCACTGCCTTGCCCCTGCAGGAGGGAACACACATGTCGACACTGAAAGGCAAAGTCGCCTTCGTCACCGGGGCCGGGCGCGGCATCGGGCGAAGCATCGCCCTGCGCTTCGCCGCCGCCGGGGCGCGGGTCGCCGCCGTGGCCCGGACTATCGGCGAACTGGAGGAGACCGCCCGCCTTGCCGCGGAGGGGAGCATCCTGCCGATCCCGACGGACGTCTCCTGTGCCGATTTGGTCCGGCAGGCCGTGGCGGTCGCGCGCGAGCGCCTGGGGCCCATTGATGTTCTGGTCAATAACGCCGGCGTCTATCTTCAGAAACCGTTCCTGGAGACGCGCGCCGAGGAGTGGTTGAGCCTGTATCGGATCAACGTTCTCGGAGCGGCGCTGTGCGCGCAGGAGATTCTGCCGGAGATGCTGCGGCGCAAGAGCGGGCGCATCATCTTCATCTGCTCCTCCGCGAGCCACCGGGCATACCCGAACCAGTCGGCCTACGTCGCCTCCAAGCACGCGCTGCTGGGGCTGACCAAGGCGCTGGCCGAGGAGACGCGCGGGACGGGGGTGCGCGTGCATGCCCTATCCCCCGGCGGCGTGAACACCGCCCTGGTCGCCGCGCGAAAGGACGTGGATCTGACTGTATATATGGATCCCAACGACGTTGCGGAATTGGCGCTGTTCCTGGCGGGCATGGAGGGCACGGCGGTCATAGATGAGATGGTGGTTCGGCGCGCAGGGGCGGAGTCGTTCCGGTGAGCGTGGCAACGGCAACGAATTGAACCGCCAAGACGCCAGGAACGCCAAGAACCACAGACAGCGGTAACAAGGGTAACAGCGCTGACGCGGAAATGCGGAGAACAACAGGAAGCGGGGCGACGATTGCGACTACTGAATTCTGATGACTTGGGCCTCGCGAAATTGCATTTCTCCAGCCGTCGTTCTCTGCGTCTTTGCGTCCCACTCGGCCCTGAGCTCGTGGCCGAAGGGTTTGTGTGATCCCCGTTGCCGTCGTTGCCCCCAATGCTCCGTTCTTGGCGTCCTTGGCGTCTTGGCGGTCTACTCTGTCGTCGTTGTTGGCCCCGCCTCACGCCTCGTGCTTCAGCGCCTCTTCCAGGTCGAAGATGAGTTCGCGCGCTTGCTGGTAGCGGGTGCGCGGGTCTTTCGACAGGCCGCGATCAATGATCTTCTGCGTCGCCTCGGACACCCTTGGCAGGTGCTCCGCCAGCGGCTTGGGGGGGGTGTTGATGATGCGCTGCTCGATTTTCTCGCGCGTGCTCCCGCGGAAGGGGGCATGGCCGGTGAGCAGATGGTAGAAGATGGCGGCGGCGGAGTAGACATCGCTCCGGGCATCCGGTTGGGTTTCCGTGCGGAGCCGTTCCGGCGCGCTGTAAACCAGCGCATGCCAGAGGTAGCTGGCGGCTGACCGGCCCGGCGGCGGGGGCTGCGGCAGGCCGAAGCCGGTGACCTTGACGGCGTCCTTCGGCCCCAGCAGCACCTTGCGCGGGGAGAGGTTGCCGTGAAATATGTGCCGTTCCGCGGCGTGGTCCAGCGCGTGCGCCACCTGAGTCACAATGCCGATCGCCTCCGGCAGCGGCACCGGTTCGTGATTGGCCAGCCGCTCCTGCGCCGACTGCCCCTCCACGTATTCGCGCACCACGTAGTAGACGCCGTTCTCCTCACCCGTGTCGAAGATCAGCACGACGTTTGAATGCACCAATTGCCCGCTGTTGTACACCGCCTGCAGGTACTTCTGTGCCCAGTCCCTCTCGGCCACGTTGAGCATCTTGAGCGCCACAAGCCGCCCCATACTGAGCTGCTCCCCCTTGTACAGGGGGCCCAGCCGCCCCTGCCCAATGAGGGAGATGATGCGCACCCCGGCGATCTCCTTGCCGGGCTGGCCGCGCTCCATGATGGTCGTGCTCAACGGCTCGGCGGTGGGCGCCTGAGGGGTGGCGGTCTCCATGACGCTGGCCGAACAACTGAGGCAATAGGTGCGCGCACCCGCCTTGCGCACGCGTCCCGCCAGGATGTCATCGGCCGGAATGGGCCGCCCGCACTCCTCGCAGCGTTCCGGTCCGTTGACGATAGGGATCATCGGCTGAGAGGGTGTGCGTGTGTCCGGGACCGGCTCGGCCTTGGCGGTCTGGATCAGGCGCAGTTGCGAGGTGCCCACCTCGATGGTGTCGCCGGCGTTGAGCCACTCCTCGGCCTCGATCCGGCGACCGTTAACCACGGTGCCGTTCGTGCTGTTCAGATCGGTAATCTGGCAACGTCCGCCGATGATCTGGAACTGGCAATGGATGCGCGACAGCTTTCGGTCCATCAGCCGGAAATCGTTGGTCGGGTCGCGCCCGATTGTGACGGCATGAGTCTCGGGCAGGGGGAAGGTATCCCCTTCGCGTTCGCCGGAGACAACCTGAAGCGCGCAGGGCATGTTTTCCAGAACTCCAATGAGAGGCCTTCGTGACCCGACTAACGCATTGTACCGGCTTTTGCGGCAACTTCAAGGGGGCCTTCTAGTAATCGGTCAGTCCCGGAGGCGGTGACACGCGAGAGACCCATACAAGTCCCCCTTGTGACCAACCGACTAAGCCTCTTACAGCGACATCGCGCAGCGGAAGCCGCACTTGCGGCTGCGACGCACGCGCTTGCGGAATTCCACGCGCCAGCAGCCCGCCGAGGCGCCGGGCTCCTCCCATGAGATGCCGCAAACGGCGCGACCGTGCGGCTCCTCCGGCCCGATGGCCCCTTCGTCCTCGCACCACTGCACCACGTTGCCGAACATGTCCAGGCAGCCGTAAGGGGAGGCGCCGCGCGGGTAGCGCCCCGCGACGGTCAGGTCGTTGATGCCGGACTCCGCCGTATTGCAGCGCAGGGGGTCGAATTCGTTCCCCCAGGGGTACCGGCGGCCATCCGCGCCGCGCGACGCCTTCTGCCACTCCGCCACGCCGGGCAGCCGCTTGCCCGCCCACTCGACGTAGGCGTGCGCCTCCTCCCAGGTGATGTTCATTACGGGGTAATCTTCCTGACCCTGGGGGATCTCGCGGTTGATCCAGTGTCCCGGTGCGACAGCGTTAGGGACGGCGCGCAGGAAATCGTGGTACTTGCGGCACGTCACCAGGTTGACGTCAATGTAGAAGGCCGCGAGTGTCACCTTCTCCTGCTTCTCGGGCGGGCCGAGGAGGAACTCCCCGGCCGGCACGTACACCATCCCGCTGGGGGCGCCCAGTGCGTCAAGCTTCGCCATGAACTTCGAGACGTCCATTCCGAGCAAGGCGGCCTGGTGGAACTCGCGCCGCGCCAGGTGAAACCGGCGTTCGGCCAGCAGCATCACCCCGTACTTCAGGAATGTTTCGGGTTTCTGCTCATCCAGGTTTCCGCGCAACAGGCGCACCACGGCGTGCGGGGGAATTCCCTGCTCCGCCACCACCTGGTCCACCATGTTGCGCACCTGCGCCAGTTGCCGCACCGCCTGCTTCTTCTTGCGCAGGCGCGCCTCCGTGAGGGCGTCGGCCTTGCGCTCCTCGGGGGTGAGGCGCGCGGGGGGCATCTCCAGTTTCACCACGGCGGACTTCGGCGCTTCGCCCGCCATGACGCGCTTCAGGTCCTCGATCAGTTCGTCGGGGGTCTGGTAGCGTTCCTCCGGCTTCTTCGCCATCATCTTGGCGATGAGGTAGCAGATGTTCTCGCTCAGGGCCGGATTATGGTCGCGCGGCCAGGGTAGGGGGGTGCGGACGTGCTTCTCAAGAATCTCCGCCGGGGTGGGGGCGTCGAATGCCGGTTTGCCCACCAGGGCGCGGTAGAGGGTCGCCCCCAGCGAGTAGATGTCCGAGCGGCAGTCCACGTCGAGCCGGCCGGTCGCCTGCTCTGGAGAAATGTAATAGGGGGTGCCCACGGCCGCGCCGCGCCCGCCCGCGGCAATCTCTTCCTCCTCCACGCGCGCCAAACCCAGGTCGCACAGCTTGGTGACCCCGTCGCGGCTGATCATGATGTTGCCCGGCTTGATGTCGCGGTGGACGATCCCCTGCTGGTGGGCGTGGCTGAGCGCCTGCGCCACATCGAGGCCAATCTTCAACCCCTGCTTCTCGCTGATCACCCCTTCGCGCAGCATGAGGCGGTGGAGCGTCTCCCCGTCAACGAACTCCATCGCGAAGTAATAGTAGCCGCTGTCCTCTCCAGCGTCTATGGCCTGCACCACTTGCGGATGGTTCAGCTTGGCGGCGGCCTTGGCCTCTTCCTTGAAGCGGGAGATGAACGACTCGTTCCGGGCCAGGCTCGGCCGCAACACCTTCACGGCCACGATGCGGTCCACGCTGACCTGCTTGGCCTTGTAGACGGTCCCCATGCCGCCGCGGCCGACGCGCTTGAGCAGTTGGAATCCCGCGATGACCGACGCGGGCTTCTCCATGTCCACGTCGTGCCCCGGCATTTCGCGCATCTCTGTCATGGCGTCCCTCGGCGGCTCAACCGCGCGTCAGCCAAAGTACTTGTGTCCCACGGTCGTCAGCGCCTCGCGCACCTCCTCGATGCAGGAGGGGCGCTCGAACGTCCGCTTCTGCAGACAACGCAGGATGATCTCATCCAGCTCCGGGGGAATGCCCGGCGTCGCCTCGCGGAGCGAAGGCGCCTGCCACTCCCGTATGCCGATGAAATGCGCGTTGTCCCCCGGCTGCGGCATGAGCGCCGGGGCATGACGGCCCGCGAAGAGAAAATACATGGTCGCCCCGAAGTTGTACAGGTCCGTCTTCTCCGTCAGCGGAGCCATGTCCACCTGCTCCGGCGCCATGTAATCGCGCGTCCCGCGGATGCTCATCGGCTGCGATCCGGAAAGGCAACTGAACCCGAAGTCCACCAGCGTGACGTGGCCAGTCGGGCTGACGATCATGTTCTCCGGCTTCAGGTCGCCGTGAATGATCCCGCGCGAGTGCAGCGCGCTGAGCGTATTGGCGACCTGACGCATCAGCTCGATCAACTGCCCCATAGGGTACCTGCGTTCGCGCCGCAAGTCCATCCCGTCCACGTATTGCATCACCAGCGAGTACTGCTTGCGCCGCCGCAGCAATCCCCGTCGGATCAGGCGATGCACCTTGACCACGCCCTCGGGAAGCCCTCCGGGGTGCTTGAGCAGAATCCGCAGCATCTTGTACTCGTTGCAGACGTGACGAAGGTACTTCCTGTTCTCGCGGTTGTCAATGGAAACATATTTGATGGCAACCGTATCGCCCGTCGAGAGGTCCTTGGCACGAAAAATGATGCTCTCAGCGCCTGCCCCGATTCGATCAAGAAGCTGATAACCGTGTATCTCAGCCAGTGGCGGCATTACATCTCCCCGGAGACAATGAAATTCGAGCGGCTCGCGTGCGACGGTGCGAGCAAAGCTATTTCATTATAGTCGTGTGCGGAAAATGTGGCAAGCGAAGGATGCGGAACGGCGGCGGACAGGGGGAAACCGCAGACAAGGAAATTGTTTCGTCTGTGTTCGTCCATGTTTGTCTGTGCTTGTGCCTGCGTGTAAAATACCCCTCGCGAACTGACCGTGCATACACCCTCCTCCAGCGGGAGACAATGGGCAGCAATTCTGAAGAACGATTCATCCGTGTCAACGACTACGACGTCATCTCCCGCATCGGGCGCGGGGGGATGGGGGTCGTGTACCTGGCGCGTCAGCGCAGCCTGGACCGGCCCGTGGCGCTCAAGGTGCTCGCCTCGCACCTGGCCGCGGAGCCGCGCTACGTGGCGCGCCTCCTGCGCGAAGCCCGCCTGGCCGCGCGCCTCAGCCACCCGAACGTGGTCCGCGTCTTCGATGTGGGGCAATGGCGCGAGACGCACTACATCGTCATGGAATACATCCAGGGCCGCAGTCTCGACCGGCTTATTCGGTCGGGCGAATTGCTCTCCGAATCGAGCGCGGTCGGCGTCCTCCTCCAGATGGCGGACGTGCTGCAGGCCGCCCGGCAGTTGGGCATCGTCCATCGCGACATCAAGCCGGGGAACATCCTGCTGGCGAGCGACGGCGCTGTGAAGCTGGCGGACTTCGGCGTGGCCTGCGTTGCGGGGGAGGCGGCCGAGCCGGACGTCGGAACGCCGTACTACCTCTCTCCTGAGCAGGCGCGCAGCGACCCGCTCCTCGACATTCGCGCGGACATCTACTCGCTCGGCTGCACCCTTTTCCACGCGATGGCCGGGCGTCCCCCTTATCTTGGCGCCACAACCATCGCAACCGTCACCATGCACCTTGACTCCCCCGTCCCGGATATCAGAGAATTGCGGCTGGAAGTCTCGGCGGAATTTGCGGCCCTCCTGCGTCGCATGATGGCCAAGCTGCCGCAGGACCGGCCGGGGCCGGTTGAACTGATGGAGGAACTGCGCAAGATGCGCGAGCGCGCCGCGCCGTCGGAGGACTCAAGACTTACGCGATGGGTTGGGCGATTCATGCGGCGGCTTCGGAGGGGATGAACGACGATTACTGATTTCTGAATTCTGATTTGCGATTTTGCTGCCATTCGACCGGGTACTCTGGGTGAAGATGCCTTTTGCAGGCAAATCAGAAATCTGGAATCAGAAATTAGAATTCAGAAATCGTTGCTCGTTCTTCGCCGTGAGCCCGTTCTCAAGAAGGAGGCGCAGTAGGTGGACCGCCCCGTTCGGTGCATCCACGTCATCACCCGGCTGATCCTCGGCGGCGCGCAGGAGAACACCCTGCTCACCGTCGAGGGGCTTGACCGCCTCCCGCGATACCGCACCAGCCTCGTCTCCGGGCCGGCGCTCGGGCCGGAAGGGGAACTGGTCGAGCGCGCCCGCGCCCATCACGTGGACCTCGTCATTCTCCCCGCGCTCGTGCGCAACGTCTCTCCATGGAACGACATGGCCGCCTACCGCGATCTCGTGCGCCTCTTCCGCGCGGAGCGTCCCGACATTGTCCACACCCATTCCTCCAAGGCGGGCATCCTGGCGCGGTTGGCCGCGCGCCGCGCCCGCGTGCCGGTCATCATCCACACCGTGCACGGCCCGGCGTTCTATGCCGAACAGGGATGGTTTGAGAACACGCTCTTCCGCCGCTTGGAGCGCAGCGCGGCGCGCTGCACCTCGCGGCTGATCAGCGTCGCCGACGCGATGACCGACCAGTACGTTGCCGCCGGCGTCGCTCCGCGCGAGAAATTTGTGACGATCTACAGCGGGATGGAAGTGGAGCCGTTCTTGCGGGAAGACGGCGCGCGCGAGCAGGTCCGTCGAGAACTGGACATCCCCTCCGACGCGCTCGTCGTCGGCAAGGTTGCGCGGCTGTTCCACCTCAAAGGACACGAGGACCTCTTGCGCGCTTTCGCCCATCTCTCCGCGCAATTCCCGAAAGCGTGGCTCCTCTTCGTGGGGGACGGCATCCTCCGCGACCCGTTGAAGGAACTGGCGCAGCAGCTTGGGGTTGGGGACAGGCTGCGGTTCGCCGGCCTCGTGCGTCCGGAGCGGGTTCCTGATATGATCAAAGCGATGGACCTGCTGGTGCATGCGTCACTGCGCGAAGGCTTGGCGCGCGTGCTGCCGCAGGCGTTGCTCAGCGGCTGTCCGGTCGTCAGCTACGACGTGGACGGCGCGCGCGAGGTGATCCGCGACGGCGAGACCGGCTTCCTCGTCCCGGCGCGTTCCGTGGAGGGACTGAAGCAGGCGATGGAGCGCGCGCTGGGCGACCTGCCCAGCGCCCGGACCATGGCGCTGCGCGGGCGGGAGCTGTTCACCGACCAATTCCGCGCCGAGACAATGGTTCGGCGCATCGCGGAACTATACGAGGAAGAACTGCGCCGTGTCACTAATGTCTAGGGTTCACCACGGAGGCACGGAGACACGGAGAACGACGACCCATTTCGGATTTCGGAATGCGGATTTCGGAATTGAATAGCGGACAGCGCAATTTCCGGAAATCCGCACTCTGCAATCCGCAGTCCGCAATGAGTATGTTCTCCGTGCCTCCACGGTGCGCCGTGCGCACCCGGTGTCTCCGTGGTGAAGAATTCTCGCATGACTGAAAGGCACAACGATGCCTCGAAGCGAGTTCCTGGTCTTTGGCGCGCCCAAGATCTCCGAGGATGAGATCGCCGAGGTCGTCGCCGTCCTGCGCAGCGGCTGGATCGGCACCGGGCCGCGCTGCGTCCAGTTCGAAAAACTCTTCGCCGACTACGTCGGCGTGCCGCACGCCATTGCCGTCAACTCCTGCACCGCCGCGCTGCACCTTGCGCTCAAGGCCCTCGACATCGGCCCCGGCGACGAAGTCATCACCACCCCCCTGACCTGGTGCGCGACCGCCAACGTCATCGTCCACGTCGGGGCGCGTCCGGTCTTCGTGGATGTGGACCGGCGAACCGGCAACATTGACCCGGCGGCCATCGAGGCGGCCGTCACGCAGCGCACGAGGGCGCTGATCCCCGTGCATTTCGCCGGGCGCGCGTGCGACATGGATGCCATCGGCGGCATTGCGCGCCGCCACAACCTGCGTATCGTCGAGGACGCCGCGCACGCGATCGAGTCCACCTGGAAGGGGCGCAAGGTCGGCGGCATCGGGGACGTCACCGCCTTCAGCTTCTACGCCAACAAGAACATCACCAGCGCCGAAGGGGGGATGGCGACCACGCGCGACCCCGCGCTCGCCGAGCGCATCCGCATCCTCAGCGCGCAAGGCACTTCCTCCGACTCCTGGCGGCGCTTCCGCGCCGACGGCCCCGCGCACGTCCAAGTCGTCGAGGCGGGGTTCAAATACAACCTCTCCGACCTCCACGCCGCGCTCGGACTCCGCCAGCTTATGAAGGTTGAGGAGCACCACAAGCGCCGACAGGCGCTCTGGAAGTTCTATGACTCCGCGCTAGCCCGCCTGCCGCTCATCCTTCCGGCGCCGCTCGACCCGGACAGCCGTCACGCGCTGCACCTCTACACCGTGCTGGTGGACACCGACCGCGCGCGGCTGGACCGCGACGCGCTGCGCGCGGAGTTGAAGAGACTCAACATCGGCACCGGGCTGCACTATCTTGCGCTGCACCTGCAACCGTACTATCAGCAGGCGTTCGGAACCCGGCGGGGGCAGTTCCCCAACGCCGAATTCATCTCCGACCGCACCCTCAGCCTCCCCCTCTCCGCGGCCGTCAGCGACCGCGACGCGCAGGATGTCGTGGAGGCGTTGAAGGCGCTGTTGGGCTAGAGGAAATGGTCAATGGGCAACGGTCAATTCCCAATTGCCAATTGACCATTGATAATTGCCCATTGACGATTGGCCCGTTCCCGCTCTTGTATGCTCCAACCCGTGGGCGCACAATAGGTCTATGCTTCCGATTTCTGATTCCAACAACCGCAACAAGCTCCTGGGCGAACTCGGCCAGGTGCTCTGGCTGTCGTTCCCGATCATCATCACCATGGGCTCGCACACGCTCATGCAGTTCGTGGACGCCCTCTTCATTGCGCACTACGGCAAGGCGGAACTGGCGGCGATCTCCCCGGCGGGGCTCACCTTTTTCACCGTCGGCTCCTTCATGCTGGGGCTGATGAGTTGCAACAACACCTTCGTCTCGCAATCCCTCGGGCGGGGGCAGACGCACGAGTGCGTGCGCTATACCATGCACGCCGCGGCGCTGGGCGTTGCGGCGCAACTGCTGATGGTCCCGCTCATCCTCTTCGCCCCGCAGTTGTTCGCCCTCTACGGGCACTCGGCGCAGATACAGCCGCTCGAGGTCAGCTACTTCCGCGCGCTCTCCTGGCGCATCGGGGGGATGAGCATCGTCGCGGCGTTCAGCACGTTCTTCCAGGCGACCGACCGGCCCATCCTGCCGATGATCACGGGAATCCTGGGCAACGTCCTGAACATCATCGGCGACTATGCCCTCATCTTCGGCCACTGGGGGTTCCCGAGGTGGGGAATTTTCGGGGCGGGGTACGTCACCACCTGGGCGACGTGGTTCGAGGCGGTGTTCCTGTTCATCATGTTCATCCACCCCCGGATGCAGGCGCAGTTCCGGCCGCGCGAATGGGGGCCGTTTGAGATAAAGAAAGTCGTTCAGATCCTGCGCATCGGCATCGCCGCGGGGCTGACGTACGCGCTGGACTTGGGAAGTTGGGCCATCTTCATCGCCGCCGTCGTCGGGCGGCTGGGGGAGAACATTCTGGCCGGCAACAACGCTGCCACGCAGATCATGAGCCTCTCCTTCATGCCTGCGATCGGCCTGAACATCGGCGTCACCGCGCTGGTCGGGCGGCACATCGGCATGGGGGACATTCCCGGCGCCAAGCGCCGCGCCTACCTCTCCATGGCGGCCGCCGCCTGCTACATGACCCTCATGGCGCTGCTGTTCCTGCTCTTACGAAGGCCGCTCATCGAGCTGTTCAGCAAAGACCCGGAGGTCGTTCACGCCGGGATGGTCATCCTCGGCTACGTCGCCCTCTTCCAGATGGCCGACGCCATCGGCATCCTCAGCAGCGGCGCGCTGAAGGGGGCGGGGGACACGCGCTTCCCCGTCGTCGCGCAACTCATCCTGGCCTGGGCATTCTTCCTGCCCGTCGTCTTCTACCTCGGCCGCGCCGACGTCTGGGGCATCCACGGCGCGTGGCTCGCTGCCACCGTCTATATCTGGCTCTACGACATCGTCCTGTTTGTTCGGTTTCGGGGCGAGCGGTGGAGGAAGATAGACATATTCAAGTAGGGTGGTAGAATGATGCATCCTCCGCTCGGAGCAGTTGTGCGCCCGGTCTTGTGAACAAGGAGACCCCATGAAACGTTCCGCCCTTGCACTCCTAGTGATGTCATTGATGGTCATCATCGCCGGTTGCGCGCAGTCGGACGGGCGGCGATGGACGCCGCTGCAACTGGCGGCGACGCCTTCGATCCAGATGGCCCCGCCATCGTGGGATGTGTACGGAGTGCATCTTGACGTTCTGGGGTGCGAGAACCACGACGTAATCGGGGTTGGCGCGGGTCTCTCGACGGCGGCTCACCGGATGGACGGCGTGCATGTGGGAATCTGGGAGCTCAGGGCCTGGCGCGCATTGGGAATCCAGGTCAGCGGTTTGGGCAACGGCGCCACGGCTGAGACGAACGGCCTCCAACTGGCGGGTCTCTTCAACGGCGCCCCGGCCATGGGTGTGGAAGACGAATCGGTGGCGGACGCGCATGGCGATGTCCCGGGTCCGGGCTTCATGCGCGGCGCGCAAGCCGCCGGCATCTATAACTGGTCTCGACGGGCGTACGGACTGCAAGTTGCCGGCATCTTCAACGTCGTAACCGGCGAAATGCGGGGCCTGCAAGTCGCCCTGTTCAACGGGACCAGCGGCCCCGCGCTCAAGGAACCGGCGGTGGTCGTCTCAGGCCTCCAGGTTGGCGGCCTGGGCAATGGTGGCAAGGGGGCGCTCGTGCAGGGCCTTCAGGTCGGAGGACTCTTCAACCGCGCCACGAGGGGAATGCGGGGGGTGCAGATCGGCGCGTTGCACAACAAAGCCCGCCACCTCTCCGGCGTGCAGATCGGCCTGCTCAACTTCAACGAAGGCGGTTGGCTGCCCTTCTGTCCGCTGATTAACATCGGGTTTGGCGGGGGAGAGGCGGAGGAAGACTGATATATTCAAGTAAGGTGGTAATATGTGATGGGGAGTGGGGGATAAGGGAGGAATGCACTATGCCGCAACGAACGAACGATTTTCAAGAGCTTGTAGATATTATTCATCGTTTGTATGCGCCGCATAACGCTAAAGTAACTACGTCTGCAATGGTCGAAGTATCTCCCGGGCTGCCTCCCAGGGAAGTAGACGTGCTGGTTGAATACGAAACAGACCTTTACCCAATAAAGGTGGCCGTTGAAGCCAAAGATCACACTCGCAAGATAGGTGTAAAGACAGTCGAAGACTACGCGGGAAAGTATAACACGCCGGGAGGGATTGCTGTCAGTAAGGTTATCATCGTTGCAAGAGAGTTCACGAAGGGCGCAGTCGCACGCGCGAAACAATTGGCTGGATTCGAGTTGCATACGTTGAAAACCTTGGAGGAGTCGAAAGTTGACATATTCTCAAAAATTCCTGACGATCATGGCGGATGGTGGATCGAGACGTCCCCGGATGGGGAAAAAGTAAACGTTACCCTCATTGCTGCAGATGGAAAGCAACTCGATGAGTCATACTTACACGGAACGTTCGTGGCAAGAGCATCTCAATCCAATCTAGGAATTCCTTTAGCGGTGGCAAAGCGCATTTTGGATGGCGGTCTTGGCAGACAAGTATCTGACCTGTATGAAGAGCGTTCAGGGCAGATGCTGCGTGTTCTTGCGGAAATGATGTTTGAAGATCATGAAGTCACGGCCATGTCCCATCCTACGTGTCGTCTAAAGAGCATGATCTTTGACTTTGGGAAAAGAATGAGAATTCCGGATCTGCAGACCAGAGTTCATGAGCTAAAAACAAGCCCGGATAAATCAAAGAGGCTTGTGTGTAATAAGGGACAAGGCCCTGCTGGATCAGTGCATATAGCGTATGAAGACGCAGAAAAGCCAAGCAAACTTTATTTACAACACACAAATACAAATGCCCTGCAAATAGTAATTAAGCTGCCTGATTTTACGGAAAACTGACGCGCATTGCAGCTTGTCGAAACCCGTGGCACATACTGTAATTCCTGCCTCCCCAGCATCCTCCAGCGCGCGAACGGTCTACCGGATACAAGGAAGATTGCCACGCTACGCTCGCAATGACCGCTCATTTGTCAACGGCACGGGCGCAGCATCCGCCTCCGTCGGGGCTTCCGCCTTCGCTAGAGCTTCGGCGGACAAGTCGGCGGACAAGTTCTCCGCCCCCAACGCCGCGCGTCTTCGTCGTCCCTCGTTCCCTTCTTAATCGGTGTCCATCGGTGTCAATCGGTGGACGAGAACTCCGTCGCCGTTCCCCAAAGATACCGTCCTCCGTGGTTCTCCGTGGCCCTCCGTGGTGAACCCTGTCGCAACTTCACTTGACCTGTCCGCGCAACTGGATATACTGGTCTAACCTGAGTCTCTTCGACAAGAGCCGTCCTTCGTGTTCTTTGTGCCCTTTGTGGTGAAACCGTTGTGAAACAAGCAGGAGTACCGTCAATGGCCGGCGAACAGGTCGCATTCTTCAAGGGCGGCTTCCATCCCCTCAGCGACGCCAAAGTGAGCGTCCGCTGCAAGGCGCTCAACTACGGCCTCGGCTGCTTCGAGGGAATCCGCGCCTACTGGAGCAAGCAGGAAGGCCAGCTCTACATCTTCCGCGCCGAGGACCACTACGAGCGCCTGCTCCTGTCCACCAAAATCGTCCATCTGAAGCTGAACATGAGCGTCGCGCAGCTCGTGGCGGCGACGGTGGAGCTTCTCCGCCGCAACGCGCCGCGCGAGGACACGTACATCCGCCCGCTGGTCTTCAACAATTCGGAGGCGATGTCGCCGCAGTTGACGGACGACCCGGCGGAGTTGGCGATCTACACCCTGCCGCTGCGCGACTACCTGGACGTCACCAAGGGCGTGACGGCCTGCGTCAGTTCGTGGCGGCGCGTCTCGGACAACATGATCCCGGCGCGCGCCAAGCCGACCGCGGCATACATGAACAGCGCACTGGCGCGGCTGGAGGCGAAGGAGAACGGGTATGACGAGGCGATCTTCCTGACCAACGACGGGTACGTCTCCGAGGGAAGCGCGGAGCACATCTTCATCGTGCGCGAGGGAAAGCTGATCACTCCAAGCTCGCAGGAGGACAACCTGGACGGCATCACGCGGCGGACGCTCTGTCAGATCGCCCCGGAACTGGGGTTCGAGGTGGTCGTGCGGCGCATCAGCCGCACGGAATTGTACGTCGCCGACGAGGCGTTCTTCTGCGGCACGGGGGCCGAGGTCTGCCCGCTGGTCAGCGTGGACCGGCGGCCGGTCGGCAACGGCAAGCCGGGGCCCATCACCCTGGAGTTGCAGAAGCTCTTCTGGCGTGTGGTGCGCGCCGAAGTGCCCAAGTTCGCGGACTGGTGCAAGCCGGTCTATCCGAAATAGAATTCATCCGACGTGTCCGATGGCGGCATGGGGGGATTCCCTGCCTTTCCCTGAAGTGAGGAACAGCTATGAGCAGCCTTCTTCCATTGCTCAATTCGCACAGCCTGGTGCCGGCCCTGTCGGGCGCGGAGGCGGAGGCGGTGGCGGGGGAGTTGGCGAGCGACTGCGCGTTGACGGTCTATCCGCGCTCCATCGCCGCCGAGAACGGGCGCGTCTATTTCCTCGGCGTGGAAGAGGGGCGCAAGGTGCTGGGCATCCTCTCGCTGGACGGGAAGACGGCGTTTGACGGGACCGACCGACCGGTACGGCACGGCATCCTGCGCCTCTGCCCGCTCACGCACAAGAACGCCGTCGCGTTGCGCGAGGCGCTCCCGTACACCGCGCCGGACATCGCAGGCCCGCGCAAGAGCATCGGCATGGGGGACCGGCTCGGCCTGGCCACCCCCGGCCACATCCGCGCCGTGCGCGGGACCGGCCTCTTCCCCATCCTGGCGCAGCAGTCCATCCGCGAGATGAGCCGCACCCAGCGCTCGCCGCAGCAGGTGCTCGACGACGCCGCGTGGGGGGTGTTTGAGGAGGGATACCGCGACGGCTATGGCGCCGATGCCGACCATCTGAAGAACGCCGAAGATGCGGAGGGCACGTTCTTCGCCGGCTTCCGCATGTTCACCATTGACCCCGGCGAGCACGTGGACAACGCTGCGGGCAAGGAAGGGATCGCCGCGCTCAAGGCCAAGCTTCCCTCTGTCCCCTGGGCGCAACTGGAGACGACCGAGGCGGAGTGCATCAAGTCGTTCACCACCGCGCCGTTCAAGGTCCATTACGACCTGGAGTTGGCGTTCGATGAGGAGAAAATCCTTCGTGCGGTGGTGAAGTACGGCAAGGCGGTGGCGCACACCGTGGCGCTCTATCGCCAACTGCTCGCGAAAGCCGGTGGGAAGCCGTTCGAACTGGAAATGTCCGTGGATGAGACCGATTCCCCCACCACGCCGCACGAGCATTTCTATGTCGCCTTCGAGTTGCGGCGGCTGGGGGTGAAGGTGTCCAGCCTCGCGCCGAGGTTCATCGGCGCGTTCGAGAAGGGGGTGGACTACCAGGGGGACTTGAAGGTGTTCGAGGAGCAGTTCATCCAGCACGCCAAGATCGCCCGCAACCTGGGGCCGTACAAAATCAGCATCCACAGCGGCTCCGACAAATTCGCCATCTACCCGATTGCCGCGAAACACGTGAAGGAGATGCTGCACGTCAAGACCGCCGGCACCAGCTACCTGGAGGCGCTGCGCGCCATCGCGCAAGTCTCCCCGGCGCTCTTCCGGGAAATCCTCGCCTTTGCGCTGGAGCGGTACGATACGGACAAGGCCTCGTACCACGTCTCAGCCGACCCGCGCGCCGTCGCCCGCCCGGACAAACTGGCCGATGCCGACCTGTCCGCCGTCCTGGACGACCATCATGGCCGGCAAGTGCTGCACGTCACGTACGGCTCGGTCCTCATGGCGAAGAATGCGGACGGCACGCCGCGCTTCTACGGCCGCCTCATGGACGCCCTGCGGAAGAACGAGGACGTCCATTACAACATCGTCGCCAAACACCTGCGGAAGCATATTGACCTCATGACGAACCGTTAAAGTCTCCTTGCACCACGGAGGGCCACGGAGCAACACGGAGAACGGCGAGGGATGATGCCGAAAGCAATGCAGCCTTTTCCGTATCCGCGCGTTTCCGCGCCTGCCCTGAGCGGAGCCGAATGGGTTCATCTGCGGCGATAACCCCTGTGGCCGTTTTTCGTATCTGCGTCCATCCGCGTTCATCGGCGGTTCCTAGAGCCGCTGTTTCGTTGTCGTTAACCTAACAATCCGTTCTCCGTGGTCCTCCGTGGTGCTCCGTGGTGAATCCTGCGTCACTTGACCAGCTTGCCGTCGATGCCGCCGACGCCCTGCGCAGCGGCCGCGTGCTGGCGGATGCGCGGAAAGTCGAAGTCATCCCCGACGTGCAACAGGTGCGCGACATCCTCCTGCCTGCTCTTGATTGGTGCCGCGCTCAGCCTGCCCTGCCTGCCCTGAGTGTAGTCGAAGGGAGTCTGTCGAAGGGGCCTGAACCGAAGGGGCGCGGGCTGGTCGGCATCGCCGCGCCGCCGGCGGCGGGCAAGAGCCTCTTCACCGCCTGGCTGGCCGCCGTCGCGCAGGCGGCGGGGTACTGCGAATTCGCCTTCCTTTCGCTCGACGGCTATCACCTGCCCAACGCCATCCTCGACTCGCGCACCGCAATGGATGGTGGAGCGCGCTGTCCCCAGCGCGCTCAAGGAGGCGCCACACTTCGGGAATTGAAGGGGACGCCGGAAACGTTTGATGCCGTGAGATTGCTGGCGGACCTTCGCGCGCTGAACGGGGGACGGGCGGAGAAGCTCCTGCCCGCGTACAGCCGCGAGCTTCACGACCCGGTCGAGAACGCTGTCCGCGTCGGACCGGAAATCTCCTGGGTCTTTGTCGAGGGTAACTTCCTCTTCATGGACGAATCCCCCTGGCGGGAGATTCGCGGCCTGTTCGACCGGCGCATCTTCATTGACGCCGACGAGGAGTTGCTGTGCAAGCGCCTCGCGTCCCGCCATGCCCTCGCCGGGCGCGACGCCGCTTGGGCCGCCGCACACTTCGCCCGTACCGATGGTCCGAACATCCGGCGCGCGAAATCCTCAGCCCGCTTTGCCGAAGTGGTCCTGCGGTGGACGCGGGAGGGGCGGCTGGTGGTGGGGCGAGTCTGAGTTCACCATTGAGACACGCTTGCCCGCCGGACGTGTGGCGGGGAGGCACGGAGAACCGACAGCGGATTGGGAGAGGGTCATTCCTGTTTGAAATTCACCGAGCCGTTGGGTTGAACCGTGAAGGTCGCGCGGACTCCGAACATGCCATTTGTGGCATAGCCGAAATCGCCCGCAATGACGGTCCCATCCGACAGTGTCCCATGCACCTCGAAACTGGTGTCGCCCCTCAGTCGAAAGGTGCAGGACGCGACACGACCAGCCTTGATGTGCGCCAGGGGATGCTCCTGCCGGGCGACCTTGATGGTCAACCGGGTTATCTCCTTCCCTGAGTTGTTCACAACGATGAGGCGATTTGTGAAGAATATCCAGTAGCACAGAACGACGAGCACCGCCACTGCAACTGCCACAGTTGTCAGCATCCACTTCTTCATCGCTGTAACCTTTGTCAAGGCCCATTCCGTATCCGCGGTTGTCCGCGTTCACCGCTCGACGTAGCTCGCGGTTCTGAGCCTATCGAAGGATCGGCGGTTCACGGCTGTGCAGTTTCGTTGCCCTTGCCTTGAAATGCCGTTCTCTGTGTCCTCTGTGTCTCTGTGGTGAGTCCGGTCGTTATGCCAACTCCGCCACGCTCTTCAGCACATACGTCGGCTGAATGGGGGAGTCCTTCAGCATCTCCGGCGACGTGATTCCCGTCAGCACCAGCGCCGAGTCGCACCCCGCCTCGCGCGCCATCAACATATCGGTCTCCAGCCGGTCCCCGACGATGAGGCATTGCGCGATGGGGAGGCCGAGCCGCTGCGCCGCCACGCGCACCATGGTGGCGGAGGGCTTGCCCGTCATCCGGTCCAGCTTGCGTCCGCTGCACGTCTCGACGGCGGCAATGATCGCTCCGCAGTCGGGGATGTCGCCATTGTCAGTGGGGCAGGCGCGGTCGGGGTTGGTCGCCCACAGTTGCGCGCCGCGCTTCAGCGCTTCATGCGCGAACGCGAGCTTCCCGTAATGGAAGGTACGGTCGAACGCCAGCACGACGATATCGGTCTCCTCCGGCGAGGCGGCGAACCGGAACCCCGCCGCCTGCAACTCCCGTTTGATGCTCGCCTCTCCCACCACGTACAGGCGCGCGCCCGGTGCCTCGCGCTTCAACTCCTCGGTGAGGACGTAGGAGCTATTGAGAATCTCCTCCAGCGCGCAGGAGATTCCCAGCGCGCGGATCTTCTCCACGTATCGGTCGCGGTCGCGCACGGGGTTGTTGGAGAGAAAGATAATGCGCGCCCCGCGTGCGCGGAGCCGCGCCAGCGCCGCGTCCGCGCCGGGGATCAACCGCGAGCCGCGGTAGATCGTCCCGTCGAGGTCGAAGATGTAACCGGCGTACTGCTTCATTGTTCCTCCGACGATGACAAGGGGGAAACCACTGATGAACACGGATACACACTGATACGAAGGCAACGGATGATTGGAGAATTGCGAATGGCGAGTTGCGCGGTGTACGGCAAGGACCGCGCCGGCATCTCTGCTTCACAGGCTTTTTCCGTATCCGCGCTTATCTGCAGCCCGAATCGCTGTTGTCGTTTCTCTCTATCAGTGCTTATCCGTGTTCATCAGTGGTTTCATCCCGTTCGCCGTCCTTCCATCAGGAAGCGGCGAGTTTGCGCAACAGCTTCAGGCTCACGGCGTCCCAGTCCAGCTTCCCCTTCATCCCCTTGGGGGTCTCCAGCACCTTGGGGACCTTCTCGAACCGGCGGTCCTTGAGGATCAGCCCGAACGCCCCCGTGCCCAGGTGTCCCTCGCCGATATGCTCATGCCGGTCAATGCGCGAACCGAGCCCCTGCTTGGCGTCGTTGAAGTGAAACGCCTGCAAGCACTCCAGCCCGATGATCTTGTCGAACTCTGCCATCGTCCTGGCATAGACGTCGGGCGTGCGGATGTCGTAGCCGGCGGCGAAGACATGGCAGGTGTCCATGCAGACCCCCATCCGTTCCTTGCACTCCACCTTGGCTATGATCTCCGCCAGTTCCTCGAAGCGATGTCCCAGGTTCGTCCCCTGTCCGGCGGTGGTTTCCAGCAGCACCTTTACCGGCGAGCCCTTCGTCCGCTCGATAACGCGGTTGAGCGCCTCGGCGACCAGCCGCAGCCCCTCCTGCGTGTCGGCATGGGAGCCGGGATGCATGATGAGCGACGGCAGCCCCAGCGCCCGGCAGCGCTCCATCTCCATCACCAGCGAGTCGAGCGATTTCCGCGCCAGCGCCGCATCCGCCGACGAGAGATTGATGAGGTAGGAATTGTGCGCCACAACCGGCCAGATGCCGAGTTTCTCGCAGCTGTCGCGGAACCCCTGGATTTCCTTCTCCTCCAGCGGACGCGCGGCCCATTGCATGTTGCTCTTGGTGAAGATCTGCATGCAGCGGCATCCGACCTCGCTGCCGCGCAATGGGGCTTGGTCCATGCCGCCGGAGGTGGACATGTGCGCGCCGATCAGCGGATCAATCCCGGACGGCTTCTTCGCTGCCATAGTTCCCTCCTTCCATACGGCCTGTTCACCGCCGAGACGCGGAGGACACGGAGAACGGCAGAACCAAGGAAACCGCCGATGAACGCAGATAGACGCCGATAGGAAGCATGGAAAACGTTTCTAACGTAGCCAGTTCAGTTTTGCTTTCCGTATCCGCGTTCATCGGCGTTTATCGGCGGTTCCAGACGTTGCCGTTTCGTTGTCATTGCCCTGAAATGTCGTTCTCCGCGTTCTCTGCGTCTCCGCGGTGAAGAGACGTCACCGGCACTTGCCGCTGTGCCAGCCCACGAACCGGTTCTTCGTCTTGTCCTTGGACGGCTTCACCAACTGCCCGTCAATGAACGGCTTGAGGTAGGTCATCGGGTCAATCTTCGTGCCGAACACCGCTTTCAGCACGACGGCCAGTTGCTCGGTCGTGAACTGCATCGGCAGGAAACTGAACAAAATGCCCCCCGTGCGCCCGCCGACTGCCAAACGGCGCAGAGCGTCGCCGATGATCGTCGGATGGTCGAACGCCATCCCGTCTGGCGGAAGGTCCACCGGGTGCCACTCGGCGGCGTCCGCATCGCTGCCCGCCTTGGGCACGCGGCCATCGCCTGCGAGAGTCGCCAGGTACGCGACGGAGACCACCCGGCCGCGCGGGTCGCGCTTCGGGTCGCCATAGGCGCCGTTCTGGAGCAGGCAGGAGATCTCGCTCAGGCCGGTCTCCTCCTTGAGTTCGCGCAGCACGGCCGCCTCCAGCGGCTCCTTCATCTGCACGCACCCGCCCGGCAGCGCCCAGCAGCCCTTTTCCGGCTCCCTCTTGCGGCGCACCAGCAGCACCTCCAGCCGCCCCGCCTTGACCCGCAGAACCACGCAATCCACCGTCACCATCGGACGGGGGTGATCGTAACAGCACCGCTGACTGGCCATCGCGCGCTCCTTGCCTTAGTGAACTCTCTCCCCATCCATACAGTATAGCCGTATGTGCGACGGAATGTAACTCTCTCTGCCGTCGCCTCTTGTCCCTGTTGTCCTTGCTGTCCTTGTCGTCCTTGACCGTCCCTGTGGTATAGTGAAGGAAGGCGGGAAAGGAAATCTCCTGTGGACACTCATCAACACATATCGCGCCGTCGTCTGATTCAATGGCTCCTCGCGCCGGTCGTCCTTGTCACCATCGCGCTGGGGTGGCGGTACCCGATCCTCGGCTTCACCGTGCCCGTCGTCATGCTCCTCGGGATCGTCGTCGGCGTGTTCAACGGACGTTACGTTTGCGGCAACCTCTGTCCGCGCGGCGCGTTCTTCGACCGCTATTGGGGGTGGACCGCCCGCCGCCGCCACATCCCGTCATGGATGCGGGAGATGCCGCTGCGCTGGGGGCTCTTTGCCGTGCTGATGGGCTTCATGATCTTCAACATCAGCCGCGACCCCGGCAATTGGCGGCATTGGGGACACGTCTTTTGGCTCATGTGCGTCGTCACCACCGGCCTGGGGGTGCTGCTGGTCATCTTCGTTCACCCGCGCGGCTGGTGCGCCCTTTGCCCGATGGGCACCATGCAGAACTTCCTCGGCGGCGGGCGCGGCCAAATCCGCATCGACGCAGCCCGCTGCAAACTCTGCCACAAGTGCGAACGCGCCTGCCCGATGGACATTCACATCACGACGTTCAAGGACCAGGGATTCATCGCCGACCGCGACTGCCTGAAATGCCGCGAATGCGTCGCCGCCTGCACGTTTGGCGCGCTGGGGGAGGCGTCTCAGCCGGCAGAGGGGCAGCCGCCGCAGGATTCCGCGAAGGGGTGAGGCGCATTGGCCGCGCCGGTCAGAGCTGGGGAAGTTCCCCCGGCGTGAGCGTGGGCGTCCCCTTCTCCTGGGCCGCCTTCGCGGCGGCCTTGCGGGCCTGGTCAATCAGATCGAGCTCCTTCACCGCCTGCTCGGCCTGCTTGGAACCGGGGTAGTACTTGATGATGAGGTTGCAGATGTCCGTCGCGCAGTCGAGATTCCCCTGCCCGCGCGCGCGCATCGCGGCGACCAGCAGCGGAATCTGCGGACGCGACCCTTCGCTGGACGCCACGGTCGTAACCGTTGCGTTCTCCGGCACAGGATCGCTCTTCTTCCCCGGCACCAGCAGATAGGTGGTCAGCCCCAGCACCCCCACGATGCAAATGATGAGCCAGGGGTTGCGCCAGGGGGAGCTTTCCTGCGTGGAGGTCAGGATCGCCTCCTTGCTGATTGAGGCGGGATCCAGCGCGCCGGAGGATATCTGACCCTCCACTCGGTCAATCTCGCGGATCAGCTCCTTGGCCGACTCGATCCGCTTGGCCGGCTCCTTGGCCAGCATCCGCGCCACCAGGTCATCCATACTGCGCGGCAATCCCGGCGCCCATGAACTCGGCGCGTCCACCTGCTGCGTGCGCAGCTTCATGATGATCTCGGTCGGCGTCGTCCCGCTGATCGGCAGCCGCGCCGTCAGGCACTGGTAGAGCACCACCCCCAGGCTGTACAAGTCGCTTCGCCCGTCCACGTGCCGCCCCTGCGACTGCTCCGGCGACATGTACTCCACCGTCCCCAGCACCCCCTGGGTGGCCGTCATCCGGGTCGCGTCGAGCACCTTCGCGATCCCGAAATCCGTCAGCTTCACTTCCTCCTGGGTGGTAAGCATAATGTTTGCCGGCTTGATATCGCGGTGGATGATCCCCTGCGCGTGGCTGTGCTGGAGCGCCTCGGCGCAGGCGCGGATGATCCGCAGCGCCCGCAGCGGCTCCATCTTCTCCTTCGCTTCCAGCAGCGAATCCAGCGAAACCCCGTCCACGAACTCCATCGCGTAGTAATGCGCCCCGTCATAGTCCCCCTGATCGAAAATGCGGACGATGTGGGGGTTGTCGAGCCGCTGGAGGGTCATCATCTCACGCTTGAACCGCTGGAGGAAGACCGGGTCGGCCGCCAACTGCTGGGGGAGCACCTTCACCGCCGCGGGGCGCTGCTGCTCGGTGTCCAGGCACTTGTACACGATCCCCATGCCGCCCTGGCCGAGCTTTTTCTCGATAGTGTACTTGCCGATCCGATCCATCGTTCCATGTCTCCAGATCATCGGCGAGCGCAGAGGGCTTCCCCATCAGCGGAATATACGCCCCCGCGGGCGATTCGTCAAGGCGTGGGCTGGCATCGCGTGTAAGAAAGAAAGAGGGCTCACGCAAAGACGCAAAGGCGCAAAGAACAAGAAAATCAGGAATGGCTGTGCTTTCCATCCGCCGTGCTTTGCGCCTTTGCGTCTTTGCGTGAGACCGCCGTTCGTGTCACCGTGCGTTCACCCAAGTTGATTTTCTCCGTGCACGCAGATTACACTGGTGACAGCTTGCGAGGGGGAGCGACGCACCGCCTGAAAGCGCGCCCGTAGCTCAATTGGATAGAGTGTTGGGCTTCGAACCCAAAGGTTGAATGTTCGAGTCATTCCGGGCGCGCCATCTTCTTCATAAGCGTGTGCGCTCTTGGGCGCATGGGCATTATCTGAAGGCAAGGGAGTCTTCGGCAAATGGAGCAGAATCAGAAAGACGTGGCCGATGTCTGCGCCGAAGATCTTCGGTGGTATGAAGACAACCTACGTCGTTTGCACGATGCGAGCATAGCTGAAAGCCAGCGACTCAGTCGTTATCTCATAACCATGTCGGCATCAGCCATCGGCTTTTCCTTACCCGTTATCACTTACTTCGCCAGAACAGCAGAGGTTCGCTTCGTGTGGGTACTTGTTCTTGCTTGGGTTCTCTTTCTGGTCTGCATTTGCGCGATACTCCGTCTGCACCAATTGTCCGCTGCTGAATACCTAAACGCGGCCGCTTGTCTGGACCAAGCTAGGAAGAAAGGAGAATCGCCAACGGATGCCATGACCCACTATCTTCCCTTCATGAACGCGCTTGACAGTAAGCTAAAGAATTGCAGCCAATGTGCTTTTCTGGCATTCTTTGCGGGCATTTGCCTGCTGTTTGTTTTTGTTGCAGTCAACCTGAAGAAAGGAAGCTAGAAGGTGAGTGAGCCGAAGAGAACTGGTAAGGGCATAATTGGCAAGCTGCATATTCCACGACCTGAGGGCAAGTCAGAGCCTGCTCGTCAGCAGTTGCCCGAAACCATCAAACAGCAGATTATACCTCCACCACCAAAGCCGAAGGGGAAGTAGCGAAGGAGCTTAGCAAGACCATTCCGGCATTCCGGGCGAGTCGGTGTCAGCGCAGTCACGGAGCCACCGGCTCCACCCAGATGGAAACTTTCCGCTCTTGGACGCCCAAGCGTCGGGCCTCTTCGTGCGTCTCGAAGAACAGTTCGATCCAGCCCGCCACCGACCGCCCGCAGCGCCAACATTCCGTCAGCCCAGGAGAACCGCTGTGAGGTGTTCGCAATAAGGGTACGATCGTTCCCAAAATGAGAACAAGACGGACACGCGGTTTCTTTCGCGCCTTTCGCGTGTTTCGTAGTTGCTGGTACCTTGTACCGCCGTTCTCCGCGTCTCCGCGTGAAGCCCGTTGTCGTCGTTGCCCCCGCTCGTTCTTGGCGTCCTTGGCGTTCTTGGCGGTTAACGCCGTTCTCCCCCTTTGCCTGCGCGCCCGCCTATGGCATAATATTCCCGGACGCTTCACGGCGGAAATACATCGCTGAAACCGGACACCTGACAGGAGCGACACATGGTACGCATTGCGATCAACGGCGCGGCGGGGCGGATGGGGCGGCGGCTGGTGGACCTCATCTCGCGCGAGAAAGGGCTGCGCCTGACGGCGACGTTGGAGCAGGCGGGGCATCCCGACGAGCGGCGCGACGCGGGCGAACTCGCCGGCTGCGGCGCCATCGGCCTGACGATCTCTCCAGAGTGGGCCGAACCCTCCGACGTGATGATTGACTTCAGTTCGCCTGAGGGCCTGATGCAGCGCCTCCCCGAGGCGGTCCAAATGAAGTGCGCCCTCCTGGTCGGCACGACGGGGCTGGCCGACCGCGAGAAGGTGGCGCTGGCGCACGCGGCGCACAGCGTCTCCGTCCTGATCGCGCCGAACATGAGCATCGGCGTCAACCTGCTCTTCAGGATCGCGGGCCAGGTCGCCGCCGCGCTGGGGGAGGAGTACGACATCGAGATTGTCGAGGCGCACCACCGTTTCAAGAAGGACGCGCCGAGCGGCACTGCGCTGCGCCTGGCCGAGGAGGTCGCCGAGGCGACCGGCCGCAACATCGAGCGCGATGCCGTGCATGGCCGACATGGGCCGAACACCGAGCGCCGGGCGGGGGAGATCGGTATCCACGCCGTGCGCGCCGGGGACATTGTGGGCGACCACACCGTCCTCTTCTCCACCCTCGGCGAGCGGATCGAGCTGACCCATCGCGCCCACACGCGCGATACGTTTGTGCGCGGCGCAATCCGGGCGGCGCGCTTCCTGGCCGGAAAGCCGGCGGGCATGTACACCATGCGCGACGTTATCGGGGGGTGACGGTCAAGACGACGGCGGCGAACCGCCAAAACGCCAAGGACGCCAAGAGTGGCGGTATGAGGCAACGGCAGGAACGTTCAGCATAGAGGACGCGAAGGGCCCAAAGAACAGAAAGGGGGATGGGGATGGACCGCAGGATAGGGTTTGCTGCTCCGCTGCTGCTCCTTGCCGTCGCCGGAGGGGTCTATTCCTACCTGAACAAGGGGCTGAACCTGTTCGTTTCCAGTCTCGGCGCGGGCTGCTGCCCCGGTTTCAACACGGACTGGCTGACCTTCGTCGTCGCTCTGGCGCTGCTGGCGACCGCGGCCACGGCCTGCTCCCTTCTGTCCAGCCGCCTCTCAGGCTCCAAGCGCTACGCCTACCTGGGGGCATGTTTTGTCCTATTGCTCATGTTCTACCATCTGTTCATGCGGTACAATTTGTGGGAGTAGGGCGCCGTCCGCGGGAATGACACTGGCACAGGGAAGGGGAAAGGCATGCTCGGACAATGGAGATGCTCGGCGTGTGCGGCGGCGGTTCTGACGGCGATCGCGCTGATTCAGCCTGTGCCGGCGGCGACCACGCCGGAGAGCGATCCCGCGCTCAGCTACTCGCAAATGCTCTCCCGGTATCCGAATAACGACAACCTGCGCCTCGCCAGCGCCGGCGAGATGCGCGCCTTTCCCGGCGTCTATCCGATGACCCCGCCCGAGAAGAACGGCTCCTTCCATTTCGTCAACGCCGCGGCCCTCATCAGCGACAGTACGCCGCCCCCCGGCTCCGCCCTCTCCGATAGACCGTACAAAGGGGACCGGCGCGCGCTTGAACAATGGGTGACCAGGAACGCCGCCGCGCTCGGCGGCCTGCGCACCGGCGCGGCCATGGCCGAATGCTCCTTCCCGGTCATGTTCTACAAGGACAGCGGGCTGCCGGCCGGTCCCGAGATCATCATGCCGCAGATGCTCCGGTTGGCGCGGCTCGCCACCGATGCCGGTTTCCTGGCCGAACTCAAGGGGGATGCCGAGGGGGCGCGCCAATGGTATCTCACGATCACCCGCATGGGCTTGTTGATGCGCCACGGCAGCGAGAGTGAAAGCATCACCGGCATCACCATCATGGAAGTGGGCGCCGTCCAACTCGCGCGCCTGGTCGCCAACGCCGACCTTCGCCGCGGCGAGCTGGATGCCATGGTCAACACGCTCCGCAACCAGGAAGTGACCCCCGAGGAACTCCGCGGGCTCCTGGCCGACGAGGTGCTGTCAGCGCTGGTCCGCGCGCAGAAGGAGAAACTCTCCACCAATATGGGCGCGCCGTTCGACTCCGAGGAGTACCGCAGGGAGGCCGCGCGCGTCCAACTGACCTTCAACGACTCCTGGTTCAGCCTCCTGGGCGCCGGCAAACTGAACGCCGTGCTGGGCCAGTTGGCGCGTGCCCAGGTCGCCGTCAATGCGGATCCGGACGAACGGTTCCTGGAATGGCGCGTGAAGCTGGCGCAGACGGACCTGCTGATGAGAGTGGAGCAGACGCGCGCGGCCATGGACGTCTTCCTGCGCAATACCCACCAGCTCCCGGAGAAGCTCGACGAACTCGTCCCCGCGTACTTGCCGCAGGTGCCGCTTGACCCCTTCTCCGGCACGCCGCTCCGTTACGCCCAGACCGAAAAGGGGTGGAAGCTATGGAGCGTCGGTTATGATCGCAAGGACGACGGCGGCATCACTGGCGACCCCGGTACCCTCTGGGTCGGACCGGACTTTGTCTTCTTCTCCGACCTCCCCTCGAACCTTCAGTACCGCAGCCGCGGGGCCGTCAGCGGGCCGGCGACGTGAGCAGGGGGGCGGCGGCGGCATTCACCGCGGAGACGCAGAGTGCGCGGAGAACGGCGGCTGGGGAAACGGTAACGGCATCCACCACGGAGAACACGGAAGGCACGGAGAACGAACTTGTGGGGTAAAGGGCAACGAGGCCCAACACCGAGGCGCCCCGTGCTTGGTCTCGTGAGAACTGAAGGACCCCGCCCGCGCGTCTAACCCTGCGATTCCGGCTTCTCCAGGTAGTCCTTGACGGCCTTCAGAAACTTCGCGGCGATAGCGCCGTCGGTGGCGCGGTGGTCGGCGCTGAGCGTTACGGACATGATGGAGCGGATGCCTATCGCGCCATCTACCACCACCACCTTTTGCGCGATGCGCCCGGTCCCCAGGATGCAGCTCTCGCCGAGGTTGATGACGGGGAGGAAGTTCTCCACGTCGTACATCCCCAGATTGCTCAGCGTCATGCAGCCCCCCTCGTACTCGTCGGGGGTGAGCTTCTTGGAGCGCGCCTTCTCGACCAGCCGCGCGCTCGCCTGCGCCGTCTGTTCGAGGGTCAGTTTGTGCGCGTTCTTGACCACCGGCACGATCAGCCCTTCCTCCAGCGCCACCGCGAGGCCGATATTCACCTCGCCGCGCTGGCGGATATGGTCCCCGCCCCATGCGACATTCATCGCCGGGTTGTCGAGCATCGCCTTGGCGCAGGCGCGGATGATGATGTCGTGGAAGGCAATGCGCGTCTTGCCGCTCTCGTTCAGCTTCTTGCGCAGGGCCGCCGCGGCGGTCATGTCAATGTCCATCATCAGGTAGAAGTGGGGCGTCTCGCGCTTGGACTTCGTCATGCGATCAGCCACCACGCGGCGCATGGCGGAAAGCTCGATGCGTCCGGCCGCCGGGGTGGCGGCTGAGGCGGTCGCAACGGCGGGCTTGGCCGCGAGAATGTCTTCCTTGGTGACGCGCCCCTCCGGACCGGTCCCTTTGATGGAGGTGATATCCACGCCGCGCTCGAACGCCAGCGCCGCGGCCGCCGGAGTGGACTTCACCGCATTGCGGCGGGCCACGTAGGCAGTCACGTCCTGTTCGACGACCCGTCCGCCGGGACCCGAACCGCGCAGCGCCTGAAGCGGGACTTTCTCCGCTTCGGCCAGCTTGCGCGCGCGGGGAGAAACGAACTGCCTGCCGCCGGCCTCGGCGATGGCGGGGGCGGCCGTCTCGACGGCGGCGGCCTGAGTAGGGGTCGCGGCGCCGGCCTTCGGCGCGGCGGCGGGTTGCTCGCCGCGTCCAACAGCGGCCAGTTCATTCAGGTTCGCCGGCAGCGCGTCGTTCGGCTCGCCCACCAGCGCGATCACCGTGTTCACCGGCAGTACGGCCCCCTTCGCCGCCAGCACCTTGCGCACCGTGCCCGAGAAGAGCGACTCCACCTCCAGCGTCGCCTTGTCGGTCGTGATTTCGAGGAGCACCTCCCCCTTCTGTATCTTGTCGCCTTCGGCCTTGCGCCACTTCTCGACGGTCGCCTCGGTCATCGTTTCGCCGAGCTTGGGGAGGAGAACTTGCTGAATCATGGCTTGCTCCTATGCTTTGACGATTTCGCGAATGGCCTTTTCAATCGCCGCTTCGTTCGGGATGGCGGCATCCTCGAGGACGGGGCTCATCGGCACCGGGACGTTCGCCGCGCACAGCCGGCGGATCGGCGCGTCCAGGAAATCGAAGGCATGCTCGTTCACCTTCATCGCGATTTCCGCGACGGCGTTCCCTTCGCTGCACCCTTCGGACACCAGCAGCAGCCGGCCGGTCTTCTTGACGGAGGCCAGGATGGCGCGCAGGTCCAGCGGCTTCAGCGTGCGCAGGTCAATCATCTCCGCGTCAATCCCGTCGGAGGCGAGCTTCTTGCAGACCTTCTCGCAGCGCAGCGCCATGCGGGAGTAGCTGACCACCGTCACCTGTTTCCCCTCGCGGCGGACGACGGCCTTGCCCATCGGCACCGTATAGTCTCCGTCCGGGACCTCCCCCTTGTTGCCGTAGAGCATCTTGTGCTCGATGAAGAGCACCGGGTCGTTGGAGCGGATGCAGGTCTTGAGCAACCCCTTGGCGTCGGCGGGGGTGGCCGGGCAGGCGATGAGGATGCCCGGGACGTGCATGAACCACGCTTCAAGGCTCTGGGAGTGCTGCGCGGCGATGCAGCGGCCCGCGCCCGCCTCGGTGCGCAGGACCATCGGGACGCTCGTCTTGCCGCCGAACATGTAGCGGTTCTTCGCCCCCTGATTGCAGAACTGGTCCATCGCGATGGTCATGAAGTCCATGTACATGATCTCGGCGACGGGGCGGTAGCCGCACATGGCCGCGCCGACGGCCGCGCCGGTGATGGCCGCCTCGCTGATGGCGGTGTCGCGCACGCGCTCCGGGCCGAACTCCTCGTACAGTCCGCGGGTCGCGCCGTACGCGCCGCCATAAATCCCCACGTCCTCTCCGAGGACGAATACCTTCGGGTCGCGCAGCATCTCCTCGCGCAGCGCATCGCGGATTGCCTGCCAATAATTGATTTCAGCCATTTTTCGTACCTTGGTTCGTTCAGTATTAAACCACTGATGAACACTGATAAACACTGATGACGGAAGAAACGATCAGACGACCAGCCGTTCCCATTCCAGACGCGTCTTGCTGAAGTTGATGAGCAACCCGACGCGCAGTCCCGAAATGCGAAGGTAATTCAGTACTTGTGCGCGATGCACGTCGGTCAAGCAGTCAACAGCCTTTGTTTCCACGAGTACCTTGTCGTCAACGACGAGGTCGGCAATGTAATTCCCGACCTGTTTTTCGCGAAAGAAGACTCGGAACTCCTTCTCAACGGCAACTTGGCGCCCGTCCAAAGTCAATTCCCACGCCAACGCATTCTGATATACATTCTCGAGCAACCCGCACCCGAGCGCGTTATGGACCGCGATGGCCGCGTGAATAATGCCACTTGTGATGTCACTGAAAGGGCAGTCGGGGCGCACGTACTTCTGTTCTTCCCGGTCTTGTAGCCTTGCGTCGCCGTGAGCCTCTTTATCAGTGTTCATCAGTGTCCATCAGTGGTTCCACTATTTCTGCGGGACGTACGCCTCCAAGCCGTACTTCCCTTCAATCCACTCCGCATAGACATCTTCGAGGAGCGTGCTGGGGTCGGGGTCGGGGGACTGCTTGAGCGCGAAATCCTCCGCCTCGATCATCTCCTGGTCCACGGACTTCTGGACGGCATCCACCTCCGCCTGGGTCATGATCTTTTCCGCCAGGAGCTTCTGGCAGAAGAGCTTGATCGGGTCGCGCTCGGTCATCCAGAAATGCTCCTCCTCGCGCGTGCGGTAGTTGCGGGGGTCGCTGCGCGAATGCCCGCGCCAGCGATAGGTCTTGCACTCGATCAGCGTGGGGCCTTCTCCCTTGCGCGCGCGGGCGACGGCCTTCTCGACGGCCGTCTTCACCGCCAGCAGGTCCTGGCCGTCCACGATCTCGCTCGGCATGTTGTAGGCGGCGCCGCGCACGGCGATGTCCTGCACGGAGCAGGCGCGCGCGACCGAGACCGACATCCCGTACAGGTTGTTCTCGCAGACATACACCACCGGCAGTTTCCAGACGGCCGCCATGTTGAGCGACTCGTGGAAGGTGCCGTTGTTGGAGGCACCGTCGCCGAAGAAGCAGAGCGTCACCTGCCCCTTCCCGTTCATCTTGCAGGCCAGCGCCGCGCCGGTGCCGACGGGGATGTTCCCCGCCACGATGCCGGTCGCCCCCAGGTTGCCCGCGCGCACGTCGGCGATGTGCATCGAGCCGCCTTTGCCCTTGCAGTAGCCGGTCGCCTTGCCGCAGAGCTCGGCGAGCATGAACTTCAGTTCGCCGCCGCGCGCGACGCAGTGGCCGTGGCCGCGGTGTGTGCTGGTGATGTAGTCCTCCGGGCCGATGGCGGCGCAGGCGCCCACGCCCACCGCCTCCTCGCCCGCGTACACGTGCGACGCGCCCTTGAGCACGTCGCGCGCCAGCAGTTCGAAGACCTTCTCTTCAAACGCGCGAATACACATCATCTTCCGGAGGTAACCTGCGTACTCCTCCTTGTGGGATTCGACGGTTGCTGCTTTCCTGGCCATGGAGTATTCCTGTAGCGAAGGACCGCTCAATAAAGGAAAACATTATTGTAGCGGTGGGGCAGATTTTCGTCAAACGAGAAACGGATTCAACGTCCAACACGGTGCGCACTGCGCACCTGATCCAACGTCCGACGTCCAACGTTCAGGGAACGACCAACAACGAACAACGAAGGGACGCGAGGCGGCCAATGTCGTTCTTGCCGTCACTTGAACGTTGAAAGTTGGACGTTGAATGTTGAACGTTGAACGTTGAGTCCGTTACCTTGGCGACTTCGCCCCGGTCGTCCCCGGAGGAGGCGGCGTGCCGCTGTCGCGGAAGTACTGCTGGCAGGCCGGGCGCGTGATCTCCCACGCCTCGTCAAATGCCGTCACCAGCGCCTTGCCGAGGGGCCCCTTGCGGCAGGCCGCCAGGTTGGTCTTCAAATGCTCCACCTTGCTCGCTCCCAGCAGCAGCCCGTCGCTTTGGGAGTGATGAAGCAGCCAGCGCAGCGCCGCCTCGCCCAGCGAGATGCGCGCGCGTTGCGCCGCCTCGCCGACCGCCGAGACGGCCTCGAAATATTCCTGCTTCCAGAACCGGTCGCGATAATACACGTTGGCGAAACGCCCGCTCTCCGGCTGCGTTGCCGGGTCGGCGTGCTTGCCCGTCAGCAGCCCGCCTGCTAGGGGGTTGTAGGCGATGAAATCCACCCCGAAGTGCCGGCAGGCCGGGAGGCACTCCCGTTCCACGTCGCGCGTCACCGCGTTGTACATCCCCTGGTAGATGATCGGCGGCGGCCAGTCGTTCTTCAGGCAGAGCATCACCACCTCGGCCACCTGCCAAGAGGCGTAATTGCTCAGCCCGATCTCGCGCAACTTCCCCTCCGCGCGCAGCGCCGCGCACGTCTCCAGCGTCACCTCCAGCGGCGTCTCGTTGTCGGGGGCGTGCAGGTAGAACAGGTCCACGGTCGGCAGCTTCATGCGCTTGAGGCTCGTCTCCAGTTGCCCGCGGACGGAGGCGGGGGTCAGCCCCCGCGGCTTGCCCGGACCGGGCCGGACCGGATACGCCTTCGTGGCCAGGAAGACGCGCTCGCGCTTCGTCCCCTTGAGCAGCTTGCCCACAATCGTCTCGCTGTGCCCTTCGGTGTACGTGGAGGCGGTGTCCACCCATGTATGTCCCGCGGCCAGGAACATGTCGAGCATGACAGAGGCTTCCTTCTCGCCGGTCTGGCCGCCGAATGTCATCGTGCCGAGGGCGATTATTGGGGCGGGCCTTTTCATGTGTCTTGAGGTGGGCATCGGATTCTCCGGGAGAAAGACGATTTACGATTGGCGATTACTGATTACCGACTTGCGATTTCCGCATCACCGCAACTTGTCCAAACACTCCGCCAGCGTCTTGACCGGGTGCAACTTCAACTCCTTCGGCACGGCGGGGAGGTCGCCGGAGTCGGCGGGGATGAAGGCGTGGCGGAAGCCGAGCTTCGCCGCCTCGCGCAGGCGCGACTCCAACTGGCTCACGCCGCGCACCTCGCCGCCAAGGCCGACCTCGCCGACGACGATCGTGTCGCGCGCGATGGGGAATTCCTGGAAGGAGGAGGCCATCGCGCAGGCGACCGCCAAATCAGCCGCGGGCTCATCCACTTCGACCCCACCCGCGACGTTCACGAACACATCCTGCCCGACCAGTTGCAGTCCCGCACGGCGCTCCAGCACCGCCATCAGCACGCAGGCGCGGGCGTAATCCACCCCCGTCACCTTGCGCTCCGGCGAGCCGTACCGCGCCGTCGAGAGCAGCGCCTGCACCTCGACCAGCAGCGCGCGCGTCCCCTCCATGCAGGGCACCACCACCGCCCCGGTCGCCGCCTCGTTGCGGTCGCCCAGGAACAGCCGCGACGGATTCGCCACCTCCGCCAGCCCCTCGCGCGTCATCTGGAAAACGCCGATTTCGTTCGTCGGCCCGAAGCGGTTCTTCACCGCGCGCAGCAGGCGGAAGGCGTGGTGGCGGTCCCCCTCAAAGTAGAGCACCGTGTCCACCATATGCTCCAGCGTGCGCGGCCCGGCGATGGCGCCGTCCTTCGTCACGTGCCCCACCAGGAACATCGGATGCCCGCGCTGCTTGGCGTGCGCGATGAGCCGCGCCGCCGACTCGCGCACCTGCCCGACGCTCCCCGGCGCGGTCGGCAGTTCCGGGAGAAAGACCATCTGGATCGAATCAATGATGAGCAACTGCGGCTCGACGCGCTCCACCTCGCGCAGGATGCGCTCGACGCTTGTCTCCGCCAGCAGTAACAGTTGCGGCGTTGCGACTCCGAGCCGCTCTGCGCGTAGCTTGGTCTGGAGCAACGACTCTTCGGCGGTGACGTAGAGCACGCGCAGGCCGTCCGCGGCGATCTTCGCCGCCGCCTGCAACAGGAGAGTGGACTTCCCGATCCCCGGGTCGCCGCCGATGAGGATCGCCGACCCGAGCACCGCGCCGCCGCCGAGGATGCGGTCGAACTCGGCGATGCCGGAGTTGATGCGCGGCGCGTCCACGGGCTGGATTTCGGTGATGGGCGTCGCCTCGGTTGGCGCGTAGACCGGGCGGCCCGACTTCGGCTGCGCCTCCTGCTGCTCCTCGACCAGGGTGTTCCATTCCTGGCACTCCGGGCAGCGCCCCGCCCACCGCGGCTGCTGCGCGCCGCATTGCTGACAAACGTAGATGACTCGGTTCTTTGCCATGATGAAAGGACAGACTACGTGAGCGGGGGATGGGTGTCAAGGGAGTCCGTCTTATCCGTCCTATCGGTCCAATCCGTTTACCCCGCTCCGATCGCCTCCGCCACGGCATGCCCCAGGTCCCGGCAACCGGCCAGGTCGGCATCCGTCGGCTGCCACTTGGCGCGGACCCCCGCGCGCACGATCTGGATGTTGCAGCGCGCCAAGTGCTCCTCCAACTGCTTGACGTGTTCGCCGCTCCAGCCGTAGCTGCCGAACGCCGCCCCCACCTTGTTCTGGAACCGCAGCCCTTTCAGGTCCTCCAGGATCGGCGTGATCGTCGGCAGCAGTCCCTGGTTGATCGTCGGCGAACCGATGAGCACCCCCTTGGCCTTGAAGATCTCGGTGATCACGTCATTGCGGTCGCTGGTGGCCATGTGGAAAATCTTGAAAGGCACGCCCAGGTCCGCCAGCCCCCGCCCGATGGCCTCGGCCATGCGGCGTGTCGCCTGCCACATCGTGTCGTACAGGATCACCGCGCTGCGCTCCGGCTTCTGCGCCGCCCACTCCTGGTACTTCGTGACGATCTGCAGCGGCTCCTTGCGCCAGAGGACGCCGTGGCTCGGCAGGATCATCTCCACCGGCAGGTTCATTGCCACCACCTCGTCAATCTTCTTCGTCACCATCTTGCTGTACGGCGTCAGAATGTTGGCATAGTACTTGATCGCCTCCTGGTACAACTCGTCGTTGTCCACCTGGTCGTTGAAGCGGAACGCCGTGGCATAGTGCTGCCCGAAGGCGTCGTTCGGCATCAGCACGTTGAGGCCGGCCGCATACGTGAACATGCTGTCGGGCCAGTGGAGCATCGGCGCCTCGACGAACACCAGAGTGTTCTTCCCCAAGCCAAGGGTGTCACCGGTGCCGACCGCCTTGAAGTTCCAGGGCTGATGGTAGTGCCCCGGCACGCTATCCATGCCGCGCTTGGAGACGACCACCGTGGCGTTCGGGCAGTGGCGCATCACGGCGGGCAGGCTGCCGGAATGGTCCGGCTCGGCGTGGTTCGTGATGACGTAATCAATCCGCGCCGGATCCACCACCTCGCGGATGTTCTCGATCAACTGGTCCCGGAAGGGGCTCCAGACGGTGTCCACCAGGGCGATCTTTTCGTCCATGATGAGGTAGGAATTGTAAGTCGTTCCGCGATGGGTGGAGAGTTCGTGTCCGTGGAAATGCCGGATCGCCCAATCCACCACGCCGACCCAGTACAGCCCCTTCTTCAGTTCAGTCGCCATCGTTGATCCTCCGCCCAGGGTACCTCTGTTTTTCGAGAATGCGCATGTAATTCCAACATACCCCCTCATGCGAGGCGGTGCAAGGGGTGGACGCTTGCCGGCGAAAACCAGTTGACACCCCGCCCCGATTACATGATACTGTGCCGGCGCGGCGAAGGGCGCAACATCACGGGAGGGTAAGATGCCGCTGCTGGTCGTAGTTCTCTTCGTGGCCGTCGTCATCGGCCTCCTCATCTACAACGCGTACGCTGCCGGCAAGCGCCGTCAGGAGCTTGCGGCGTGGGCCGCGCGCAATGGGCTGCGATTCAGCGCTTCTAACGTCTATGGCTTGGACTCGCGCTATGCGGAGTTTCAGTGCCTCAGCCATGGCGATAACCGGTATGGCTACAACATTGTTGAAGGAGAGTGGGCGAAGCGCCCTTTGCACGCATTCGACTATCACTACGAGACCCACTCCACCGACTCCAAAGGAAGGCGTCGCACTCAGCACCATCACTTCTCCGCGGCCGTGATCTCCAGCGCCGTGCCGCTCAAGCCGCTCTTCATCCGGCCCGAGGGATTCATGGACAAGGTGGGCGAGTTCTTCGGCATGGATGACATTGACTTCGAATCGGCGGAGTTCAGCCGCCGGTTCTTCGTGAAAGCGCCGGACAGGAAATGGGCGTTCGACGTGCTTCATCAGCGCACGATCGAGTTTCTTCTGCCCCGTCCGCAGTTCCATATCCAGTTCGGCCTGCGCTGCGTGATGATCTACCGTGACAGCACGTTCGCCGTGGAGGACTTCGAGTCGGCCGTTGAGACGGTGAATGGAATCCTGGACCGGTTTCCGGAATACCTGGTCCAGCAGCAGCAATCGGCGTCAACATAGAAAGGTGGGTGGGCGATGAGCGAGGGAGTGTTTGTGGTACTCATCGTGTTGTTTGTGATCGTGGTTCTGCCGCTGCTGTTCGCCGTTGCCATGTACAACGGCCTGGTCCGCCTGCGAAACTTCGTCAAGGAGTCATGGGCGACCATTGACACCGAATTGAAGCGCCGATATGACCTGATCCCGAACCTGGTGGAGACGGTGAAAGGATACGCCGGGCACGAACAGGAGACGCTGAAGATGGTGGTCGAGGCGAGGAACCGCGCCGTCGCATCGGTCGGCTCGCCGGCGTCGCAGGCGAAGGATGAGAACGTCCTGGTCGGCGGCTTGCGGCAACTCTTTGCGTTGGCGGAGAGCTACCCGAACCTGAAAGCCAATGAAAACTTCCTGAAACTCCAGGAGGAACTGTCCAACACCGAAGACCGCATTCAGGCGGCGCGCCGTTTCTACAACGCCAACGTGCGTGAGTACAACACCCGGATCGAAGTCTTCCCGTCCAACCTCATTGCGGGCATGTTCGGCTTCCAGAAGGCCGAGTTGTTCGAGATCGACGATGCGGTCATCCGCAACGCCCCGCAGGTCAAGTTCACGAAGCCGGCTTAGGCGCCCTGCGGGCTTCGAGGCATGTGCGCTGTGGGCATCGGTAGGGGCGTAGCATGCTACGCCCCCATGAGCAATATCTCGCTTCTTGTTTAGGGTTTCCCCTCCTGCTACCATCGTACGCATGAACAAGAAGGAACTATTCAAGGCGTATTACCAGATGCTCCTTGCGCGCAGTTTTGAGACGCGCGTCGCCGAGCAATACACGAAGGGGCGCATCGGGGGGTTCTGCCACCTCTACAGCGGCGAGGAGGCGGTGGCGGTCGGCGCGCTCTGGCACCTGCGCAAAGAGGACTACGCCATCGGCTCCTACCGCGACCACGCCTACTACCTCATCCGCGGCGGCGATCCGGCCGCCGCCATGGCGGAACTCTTCGGCCACTCCGACGGCTGCTGCAAGGGAAAGGGGGGTTCCATGCACCTCTTCAGCCGCGAACTCAATTTCATGGGGGGCTACGCCATCGTTGCCGGCGCATGCCCCATCGCCGTCGGCCTCGCGCAGTCCGTTGTGTATAAGAAGGAGAAGCGAGTTGTCCTGTGCTTCTTCGGCGACGGCGCGACCAACCAGGGGGTGTACCACGAGGCGCTGAACATGGGCGCGCTCTACAAACTCCCCCTCGTCTGGGTCTGCGAGAACAACTACTACGCCATCGGCACCAGCGTCGCGCGTTCCAGCGCGCAGGAATCGCTGGCGGCGAAGGCGGCGGCGTACGGCATGCCGGTCGAGACGGTGGACGGGATGGATTTCTTCAAGATGCAGTCGGTCGCCGAGCGCGCCATCGCGCGCGCGCGCGAGGGGAAGGGGCCGAGCTTCATCGAGGCCAAGTGCTATCGCTACCGCGGCCACTCCATGTCCGACCCCGGCACCTACCGGAGCAAGGAAGAGGTGGCGTACTGGAAGAAGCGCGACCCGATCCCCCGGCTCAAGGCGGCCATCAAGCACGACTTTGAGGTTGGTGACGAGGAGTTCGATGCCATTGACGAGAAGGTGCGCAAGCTGCTGGACGATGCCGTGAAATTCGCCGAAGCTGGCCACGAACTTCCTGTGGACAAGCTATATGAGGACGTGTACGCCGAGTGACGCTGCGCACACGTCACCATTCGTCTCGCCGTTCGTCCGTGTCCGTCCGTGCTTCTGTCCGTGTCCGTCCATTTTTCTCAATTCGTCAGGTTGCCGCCATGCCGAACCTCAGCTACCGCGACGCGATCAACCAGGCCCTGGCCGAGGAAATGCGGCGCGACGAAAAGGTCGTCGTGTTCGGCGAGGATGTGGCCCAGTATGAGGGTTCCTTCAAAGTGACGCGCGGCCTCCTCAAGGAGTTCGGCGAGCGGCGCGTCTTCGATACTCCGATCTCCGAAGCGGCCATCATCGGCTCCGCGATCGGCATGGCGCTGGGCGGGCTGCGACCCGTTCCGGAACTGATGACCGTCAACTTCGCGTACGTCGCCATGGACCAGATCCTCAACCATCTCGCCGTCATGCGCGCCATGTTCGGCGGCCAGTGTACGCTGCCGGTCACCATCCGCATGCCCGGCGGCGGGGGACACCAACTCGGCAGCCAGCACTCGCACAGCCTCGAAGTCTTCTTCATGCACACCCCCGGCCTCAAGGTGCTCTATCCCGCCACCCCCGCCGACGCCAAAGCGCTGCTCAAGGCCGGCATCCGCGACGACAACCCCGTCATCTTCCTGGAGCACGAAGGCCTTTACAGCTTCGCCGATGAAGTCCCCGATAATGTGGAGCCGGCCGTCATCGGAGAGGCGGCGGTCATCCGTTCCGGCAAGGACATCTCCATCATCTCCTATGGCGCGATGCTCCACGTCGCCCTTGACGCCGCCGTGCAACTGGAGAAGGAGGGGGTTGCTGCCGAGGTCGTGGATCTGCGCACTCTGCGCCCATGGGACAAGGAGACCGTCGCCGACTCCGTCGCCCGGACCCACCGCGCCGTGATTGTTGAGGAGCCGCCCCCCGTCTGCGGCGTCGGGGCGGAGGTTGCCGCGAACATCTGCGAAATGATCTTCGACGATCTCGACGCGCCCGTCGCGCGCGTTTCCGGGGCGGACGTTCCGCTCCCCTATGCGCGCGACCTGGAGCAGGCCTGCATCCCGCATGCGGCGGACGTCCTCCGCGCGGCGCGCAAGACACTTGGCCACGACTGAGGAACGAGGAATCTCTCAACACGGAGGGCCGCGGAGAACGGCGAGAACTGAAGGCTGACTACTGAGAACTGAGAGTGCTCTGTAGAAACCATCCAGTGAACCCCCGAAGGGGGTGATGGACATTATCCCACGGCGAGCGAAGTGAGCCGTGGGATAATGTCCGACGGCCGCTTCGCGGCCTGACAAGTGGAGCGGCATGGTTTCTACAGGGCAAACTGAGAGCAGAAAGAATGCTCCGCACCTCGTATTCCGTATCCGCGTTCATCGGCGTCTATCGGCGGTTCATGACGTTGTTGCCTCACGTCGTTGGCCTGATTTGTCGTTCTCCGTGTTCCTCCGTGTTCTCTGTGGTGAACAGGCCGTAAAGAGGAAGAAGCCATGTACGAAGTCACAATGCCGAAACTCTCCGATAGCATGACGGCCGGCAAGATCATCGAATGGAAGGTCAAAGAGGGGCAGCCGGTCCGGGAGGGCCAGACCATCGCCGAGGTCGAATCCGACAAAGCCGCCATGGAACTGGAGTGCTTCCACAGCGGCATCCTGAGCAAGATCGTTAAAGGGGACGGCGCGGAGGTGGCGGTGGGGGAGGTCATCGCCTATATCGCCGCCGACGGGGAAGCCGCCGCGGAGCCGAATGAAGACCTTGCGAAGGTTCGTGCAAACCCTCGCAAGGTTCGTTCTCAGGCGGAGCCGACACCCACTGCCGCGCAAGCGCCTTCCCCAAAGTCGGCGGCGGCCAAGGCTGCGGCCCGTATCCCCATTTCCCCCTATGCCCGTAAGTTGCTTGAGGAGAGCGGGATAGACCTAGGTACGATCAAAGGCTCCGGCCCCGGCGGGCGGGTCATCGCGGCGGATGTGGAGAGCGCTGTTGTAGGGGCAAAGCATGCCTTGCCCCTACGCGGGGAAGGCGCGCCGACTCCGACTCCGCGCAGACCCTCGCCCGATGATGACCTCCCCCCCATCGAAGTTGCGCCCGGCGAGGCGGATGTGGAGGAGGCGTCCTTTCGCATGAAAACGCAGGCGCGCCTCGTCACCGCCAGCAAGCGCACCATTCCGCACTTCTACGTCACGCGCAGCGTCGAGATGCACGGCATCGTCGCGCGCAAGGAGGGGCTCAAGGCGCGCTACGGCGCCACAATCACCCACGTCATCATGTTCGCCTGCCTCAAGGCGCTTGCCGCCCACCCCGAAGTCAACCGCAGCTACGACCGAGGGCGCATCATCAAGTGGAAGGGGATCAACCTTGGTCTTGCCGTCGAGACCGACCAGGGGCTCACCGTCGTTGTCATCCCCAACGCGCAGAGGCTGGGTCTCAAGGAACTTGCTGACTCCGTCCGCGCCTTGGTCGAACGCGCCCGCGCGGACAAGCTCACGGCCGAGGACCGACGCCACCCCACCTTCACCATCAGCAACCTCGGCATGTTCGACGTCGAGCAATTCGAGCCGATCATCGCCCCGCCATCCGCCATCACGCTGGCCGTCAGTTCCATTCTGCCCACCCCGGTCGTGCGCGACGGCAAGCTGGAAGCAAGGGAGGTGATGAAGCTCACCATCTCCTGCGACCACCGGGTCATTGACGGTGTCCAGGCGGCGAAATTCCTTCGCGACCTGGGGGCGGCGCTGGAGGATGCGGACGGGCTGTTGACGACAACGGATTGAACTGCCAAGGTCGCCAAGAACGCGAAGGACGGCGGAGACGGGCAACAGCGCTCACGCGGAGGCGCGGAGAACGGCGGAAGAAGGCAACAACGACAAGGTGCACGCGAAACCGCGTTGCCTCATCTGCGTCCATCGGCGGTTCCCCCCGTTGCCGTCCCCGTTGTTCACTCGTTGACCGGGAACTGAATCTCCGTGACGTATTCCTTCGGGTCGGTCTTCCCCTTGGTGTCCGGACGCTTGATGTAAACTTCGCGCGGCGCGCCGGCGGCTTCGAGGCCTTGGGCGTCCATCCACGCCAGCATTTCGGCGTAGTGGGCCGGGATCTGCTCGTACGGCCCCTTCACCTGGCTATACGCCACCATGCAGGCGGGGAAGCTCTTCAGCTTCAGCTTGCCCTCCACCTTCGGCGCGGTGGCCACCGGAAGGCAAACCTCGAACCGGCCCGAGTTCGGGTCGAACTCGTTGGGCGGGTCGAGGAACACGGTGAAAGCCGCTCCGGCCGCCTTCACGTTGTTCTTCTTCGCCCAGGCGTTCAACTCGTGGTACACGAAGCCGATCTGACTGTGCGCTCCCATGTGTTCGAGGCAAACCGCCGTCTGCGCCGGAATCCGTTTCTTCTCCAGTTGTTCCATCCCTTGTCTCCTGATCAGTTCCCTTCAGTGGTTTCTTTCAGTCAGACCGGCGAGAACTCCGACTTCGCCGCCCCGCACTCAGGGCAGACCCAGCTATCCGGAAGCTTCTCGAACGTCATCCCAGGGGGGATATCATTCTCCGGGTCCCCTTTGGACGGATCATAGACGTACCCGCACACGTTGCAGAGGTATTTCTGCATATCAGCCTTCTCCAATTTGTCAGTGCCGATCTGCGGTCAGGGCATTCAGCATAACCGGAGCGCGCACGCGCCGCAAGCGCCCTTCACGTCGGCCGGAAAAGGGGTCGGGCTACTTTTCGGGCGCTGGAAAAGTTGCCTGACCCTCTTTTCCCCCTTCGTCATCCGCGCCTCGTCATTTACCCCATCATCGCCTTCAAGTCCGCCTGCGGCGTGGTGATCGGCGTCAGTTGGTAGTTCTCCACCAGCACCTTGAGCGCTGCGGGGGTGATGAACGCCGGGAGGCTCGGCCCGATCCGCATATTGCGCAGACCCAGGTGGAGCAGCGTCAGCAGGATCACGCACGCCTTCTGCTCATACCAGCTCAGCACCAGAGAGAGCGGCAGGTCGTTCACCGGCAGGTTGAACGCCTTGGAGAGCGCCAGCGCGATCTGAATCGCTGAGTAACTGTCGTTGCACTGGCCCACGTCCAGCAGGCGCGGGATTCCCCCGATATCGCCGAAGTCGAGCTTGTTGAACCGGTACTTCCCGCACGCCAGCGTCAGGATGACGCAGTCCTTGGGTACCGCCTGGGCGAACTCCGTGTAGTAGTTGCGCCCCGGCTTGGCGCCGTCGCAGCCGCCGATCAGGAAGAAGCGCTTGATGGCCCCCTTCTTCACCGCCTCAATCACCGGTCCGGCCACCTTCATGACTGCATCATGCCCGAAGCCGACCAGTATTGTCTTCTCCGGCGCATCCTCCTTGAATCCTTCCGCCGCAAGAGCCGCGTCAATGACCGGCTTGAAGTTGCCGTCGCTGATGTGCTTGATTCCCGGCCAGCCGACCACTCCGGTGGTGAACAGCCGCTTCTCGTACGCCTTGGCGGGGCGCATGAGGCAGTTGGTCGTCATCAGTATCGCGCCGGGGAACGCGCTGAACTCCTTCTGCTGCTCCTGCCATGCGCCGCCATAGTTGCCGACGAGGTGCTTGTACTTCTTCAGCGCGGGGTAGCCGTGGCACGGCAGCATCTCGCCGTGGGTGTAGACGTTGATCCCTTTCCCCTCGGTCTGCTTGAGCAGTTCCTCCAGGTCCTTGAGGTCGTGGCCGGAGACGACGATGGCCTTTCCCTTCACCGGCGTCACGCGGACCGGGGTGGGGGTGGGGTGGCCGTAGGCGCCGGTGTTGGCGGCGTCGAGCAGTTCCATCACCTTCAGGTTCACCTCGCCCACCTTCAGCGCTTTCCCCAGCAGCGCGCCGATTTCCTTCGGGTCGCCCGCGAGGAAGTCCAGCGTCTCGTGGAAGAAGGCCCACACCGCGGGGTCCTCCTTGCCAAGAATCTGCGCGTGGTCGGCGTACGCGGCCATCCCCTTGAGTCCGTAGAGGACCAACTCCTGCAGGCCGGTCACATCGTCCCCCTGCGCCGCCTTGCGCTGGGCGATCCCCACCTCCGCCGCCTGCTTCAGCATCCCGGCCTGGTCCTTTGCCGGAACGAACAGCGCCGGCCCGGCGAGTTTCTCCGGTTGGCGCCCCGCCTTCTTGCACGCCGCTTCATAGATTCCCTGCGCCTTGGACTTGAGCGCGGCTGATCTTGTGATGAATGCCGCCAGCGCCGCGGAGTCGAAATTGACGTTCGTCAGCGTGCTGAACAGCGCCTTCGCGACGAAGAGGTCAATCTCCCGGTCGCGCGCGCCCAACTGCCCCGCGCGGTGGGCGACCATCCCCAGCCCCTTCACCGCGTGGACCAGCAGGTCCTGCAGCGCTGCCACATTCGGGTCCTTACCGCATACCCCCTGAATTGTGCACCCCGTCCCCTTCGCCGTCTGCTCGCACTGATAACAGAACATGCTCATATCACTTCTCCCTTCTGAAAAAAGGCCCCTTACCGGTCAGTTCTTATTCGCCAATTCGTGCGCGAGTTGGTGGTACTTTTCGTGCACTCCTTCACCGATCTCTTCCGCTTCCACAAGGTCGAACGCCTTCACCATCGTTCGCTGCTCCTGGAGCGACAGGACACGGTCCGCGATGGCGAAGAGGACGTCTTCCTCCTTTTCGATGTGCGCGCGCAGCAACTGTGAGTACGCAAGGAGATGGTCCGCCACGTCGGCAATGGCGTCGGGTCGGCCCGCCTTAAGTCCCGGCAGGACTCCATTGATGGCTCTGACATGACCGCGCCCCAGTTCATGCTCCGACAGCATCACGCCGATAGGCCCGCCCTCCTTCGCCACGCCGTGCCCTTCAAGCGCCGGAAAGAGATACCGTTCTTCTTTGGCGTGGTGACAGCGGTCCACGAAGGTACTGAAGAAGTCCGCCATTTGCTCCACCACCGGCGCGTCACAGGCGCCGTTCTTCCGCGCGGTTGTCGCAATGCGTTCAGCGCCCTGCAACACCAGAAGGACGATCTGATGCTCATGTTTCAAGTCTTCTGTAGGCGTCATGGCCTGTCGTCCCTTGCTATTCGAGAAATGGAGTTACCCGCCGTGTCGGCGCGTGCTCGTCGGTCAATGCGCGTGGCCACCCTCTTTCGGCGCAGCCGGGGTCTGTTCGTCGTGAATGGCTCCGGCTCCGGCGGCGACCTCGTCCACTCCTTCCACGTAATGCGTGTACTGCACGTAGGCTTCGACATATTCGCGGCCGGCCTCGACGCTGTCATTCGCGTGCTTCTTCGCTGCGGCTGCCTTCTCAAACCGCTCGCGGACGCCCGCCGCGACATGCCCGGTCAGCGCCTTCGTAAGATCGTCGGCAGAGCCTGTTTCAAGCGCCTTGTCGCTTGCGGCAATGATCGGTTCGACCGGCGCAGCCTTGAGCCCTGTGTACGGCGCGCCTTCACCCGCGCGATGAATACGAACCAACGTCTCAAAGAAGTACATGTCCGCCAGTTCTCTTGCCTCGGCGTCCTTGCTGCGAACGGCCAACGTCTTCTTGAACGCGGCGCGAATCTCCGGCTCGTTCTCCTTCGTCACCCACCTGAGTGTTGGCGTCACATCGCCCTTTTCCAAGGCCGCCTTCGCGTCCATGACGACGGGGCCGTTCAACGTATCGCAGTGCGCCGAGGCCGAGTCAGCCAGGAGCGCGCCGATCCCGATCATCCCAAACACCAGCGCTAGAACTCGCGCCGCATTGCATCTGGCTATCATGAGAGTTCCCTCTTTGTCCTAAACACCACAAGGTCTCCTTCGTTACTTCAGCTCCACCAACTCCTGCGTGAGCGTCGTCACGTGCCCCATCTCCTGCCGAATGATCTCATCCACCTGCGCGCGCCCCAGGTCGGCCGGCACCAGCTCCTTGAGGCCGATATAGAAGACGATCGAGTCCTTCTCCATCGCGATGGCCCTGGCCAGTATCTCGCGCAGACTCTCACTTCCGGTGAAGCGTTGCGACCGGTCCTCGTCCGGGTGAAAAACCTTGCGCTCGGACAACGCGCGCAGGTACTGGGCCGCCTCGCCTTCCGGGTCCCACACTTCCGGAAGCCGCACGGCGCGTTTGACCTGCTCCCGGATTGTGCCAAACTGCTTGAAATGTTCATCCTCCATCTGCGCGAGCATCATCAGCATGTGCACGCGGGGGTGGTCGGAGAACCGAGCGGCCGCGTCGCGGTAATACTTTGCCCCCGTCACCTCCATGTCCTGCGCCATCTCAAAGACCTCGTCCGCGTTGAATATCCTGCCCATCCCTTCCTCCCTTCATTTGGCCTTGAACATGGTGAGCAGCATCTTGAAGCGGTTCGTCGCCTTCAGCGCATGCGGGACGTTCGCAGGCATCAAGACGGCCTGTCCCGCGCGCGTTGTCACCTTCTTCCCGCCGATGGTCAACTGCGCCTCGCCGTCCAGCGCCTGGACGAAGGCATCATAGGGGGCGGAGTGCTCGCTCAGCCCCTGCCCTGCGTCGAAGGCGAACAGCGTCAACGTCCCCGCGGCGCTCTCCGCCAGCGTTCGGCTGACAATCGCGCCGGGCGCGTACTGCACCAACTCCGCCAGTTCCAGCGTCTGCGCCACGGGGCACTTCCCGTCATGGCTGCGATCACGATGCGCTTTTTCCGTCATGGCGTGCCTCCAGAATGCCGCACGATTCAAGGAACTCGTTGAGTCCCGCCTCCCGCAATATCCCCAACCGGCTGATCGCGAAGTCGTACTTGATCGGGTCCTTCGGCGCGAGGGCGCGGAAGGACTCGGTAATCTCCAGCGCCGCGCGCAGGTTGGCCTGCTTGCGATGCGTCAAGCCCAGCGCGCGGCAGATGCGGAACAGGTGCGTGTCCAGCGGGATCACCAGCCGGCGCGCGCCGACCTCCTCCCACCCGCCCGGGTCCACCGCGTCCTTGCGCACCATCCAGCGCAGGAACAGGTTCATCCGCTTGCAGGCGCTGCCGTCGGCCGGGCTCGTCAGCAGAAACGCCGCCTGGCGTTCCCCCGCGAGCGCCAACTCCTCGGCGAACCGTTCCAGCGCCGGCAGCGTCGTCTCATCCTCCGCGCGCAGCCCTGCCAGGAAACAACCCTTCAGCGAGCCGTGCCGCTCGTTCACGCGCTTGATCCCCATCAGCAGCGCCGTCAACTCCCGCCCTCCGGTGAAGCGATGGCGGAACCCGCGAAACCTTTCTTCCAGTTCCGCCTTCGAGGCTTTCTTCAGAAAGAGCGCCGGCCGGCCCATCGGCTGCAACACCCATTCGACGTTCTTTCTGATAAGAGCCACTCTACCATAGGCTAGAGCCGAAGCAACCAGTCCGACGACTTCCCGGTCGGCCGGGTCGTCGTAGCGATAGAGGAACCCCAGCGGGTCCGTCTCCACCAGGTCGCGCCGGTTGTACCGCGCGTAGAGCGCATCCAACCGCCTCTTGAGCCGCCGCGTCTCGGGAGCGTCACTTTGCATGGAGTACCTTGCCCTCGATGCCGATGGTCACGTCATGTGCCGGGACTTGTTTTCCGCTGCGCTCCAGCGCCTCTTCGGCAATCCGCGTCAGCCCGGAGCAGCAGGGGACCTCCATGTGCACCACGGTGAGGCTGCGGATATCGGACTGCGTCAAAATCTGTGTCAGCTTTTCAATGTAGAACTGTGCGTCGTCGAGTTTCGGGCAGCCGATCAGCAGCGCCTTGCCGCGCAGGAAACGGGCATGGAAATCGGGCAGCGCGAACGGCACGCAGTCCGCTGCCAGCAGCAAGTCCGCCCCCTGGAGCGCGGGCGCGTTCGGCGCGACCAGCTTGAGTTGCACCGGCCAGTGCGTCAGTTCCGACTGAACTTCACCGATGGCTGCCGCGCTCGTGGAGCTTGGCCGCGCCATCCTGCGCGCCATCGTTCCGGGACAGACATGCCCGGTGGGGGGAGTCGGCGCGTGGGGGGCGGCAGAGGCGTGAGCGTACGCCATCGCCGCTTTCTCGTCGAACTCTGCCGCCTCGCGTTCCTCGACCGTGATCGCGTCCATCGGGCAATGTCCGAGGCAGGCGCCGAGGCCGTCGCAGTAGGAGTCGCGCGCCAGTTGCGCCTTGCCGTTGACGAGTTGGATCGCCCCCTCAACGCACGCGGTGACGCACTGCCCGCAGCCGTTGCACTTGTCGGCGTCAATCCGGACGATTTTCCTAAGCATGTCAGCGCCCTCCCATGGCCGAGAAGGTCGAAAGGTCCGTCAGCCGCGTCTTTGTCAGATACTCGCGTACCTCCCCATTCACCTGTTTCAGCAGCCCGCCCAGAATGCAGTTCTTCCCGCCGCAGAGGCGCGTGTGGAGCAGGCAGGTGCTGGAGGCGAGGGGCCCCTCGATCGTCTCGTACACCTGGAGGAGCGTGACCTCCTTCCCGGGCCGCGCGAGCGTGAACCCGCCTCCGGGCCCGCGTTCGGAGCGCAGCAATCCGGCGTGCGCCAGCCGCTGAAGCACCTTTGCCAGGTGCGCCTTGCTCGCCTTCAGCGTCGCGGCGATCTCCTGCGCCGTCATCGAGCGCCCCTTCCGCTCCGCCAGCAGCGCCGCGGTGTGCATCGCCAGCGAAGCCGCGTCGGATACTTTGATGGCCGTTGACATCCCATTCTCTCCCGAAGAAATAGCGTATTCAGGTACCACTATACCATAATGGTTGTCCCAGTCAAGTGAGAAAAATGAAAAAGGCAGAGCGCAGAATTCAGACAGGACAATGCCGGCGCGCGCCGCTGTATGTCGGCACTCAGGCAGATGTCATTGCCAATGTGCCATGGAAAGAGGTCCATCTACCGGAAAATGGGGGAGGCCTCAATGGCGCCTGGCCTTGGCGTTCCTTTGGGTGAGTCACATTCCGCCCATCTTCCGGACTCCTTGACATGCTTCAGCCGAAGGGCCGTATCGCGCGGGACATGTATCGAAGTAAGGGGACGCGGTATCCACCGAAATTGTCCCCGCTCCATCTCTTCCGGGTGCTTCTACAAGGCTCGCGCCGCCCTGTGCGCAGTCTGTCGCTGATTACTCGCAGGGAGTAATCCTTTCGAGCATTCTCCGTTCGCTTGTAGCTAGGAACTCGTGGCAACGCCAGAAGACCTAGCAAACTGTAATTGCCGCCATCTTCGCAACTTCATAGCCCGCTGTTGGATGTTACGCATACCGTACGGTTTTCCTCAAGTACTATTTGCGAATCCAGAAAGTCCCATTGAATGCCGTGTCATATTCTGATACACTCCTTGCCGCTATTGAGCCTCAATCCATGCCGCAACGGAGAACTGAATGGCGCAGCAAGAGCAACCTCTGATTCTGCTGGTGTCGGAGGATGGCGGGGAGTTGCAGGGGCTTAACGCCGTCCTGGTCGCCGATGGCTGTCGTGTCGAACTGGCCGGCTCCTCTTCGGAAGCCACCACGCTTTTCCACGAGCACAAGCACTCCTTTGTATTGGTTGACCTGCGCGACCCCCCTGAGGCGATGAAAACGCTGGAGGCGCTGCGGGCCGCGGACAAGAGCCTGCCCATGGTAGCGCTCGCGGAGCGGTCGCAGACCAAGGAGGTCGCCCGCGCCATCGAGAAGGGCGCGAACGATTGGGTTCCCAAGCCGGCCGACGCCGCCAAGCTGCTGCCGCTCGTGCGCTCCCTCATCTCCCGCCGCCCTGAACTGGGCAAGCCGGTCTCCCTGGAAGGGGGGTTGCGCGAGGAGCCGAACTTCCGCAAGATCGTCGGCTCGTCCGAGAAGATCCGCAACGTCTTTGAGAGCATCAAGATCGTGACCGGCAGCGACGTCCCCGTCTTGATCCAGGGGGAGACCGGCACCGGCAAAGAGCTTGTCGCCATGGCCATCCATTACCGCGGGCCGCGCCGCAGCCACCCGTTCTTCCCGGTCAACTGCGCGGCGATCCCGGAAACGCTGCTCGAAAGCGAGCTTTTCGGCCATGAGCGCGGCGCCTTCACCGGCGCGGTCGAACGCCGCAAGGGGAAGTTCGAAATGGCCGACGGGGGCACGCTGTTCCTCGACGAAATCGCCGAGATGCCCCCCGCCACTCAGGCCAAGATCCTGCGCGTAATCGAGGACCACTCCTTTCGGCGCGTCGGCGGCAACGACCTGATCCATGTGGACGTCCGCATCGTCTCCGCCAGTAACAAGGATGTGAAAAAGGAGGTCGAAGGCGGCCGCTTCCGGGAAGACCTCTATTATCGGTTGAGCGTCTTTCCCATCTATCTTCCGGCCCTGCGCGAGCGCAGAAACGACATCGTAGAGCTTGCCAACTACTTCCTTCAGAAGGCCGCTACCGAAACGGGCACTCAGCCCAAGGCCCTCTCGGAAGCCGCCGTCAAAGCGATGCTCGAACACGCCTGGCCGGGCAATGTGCGCGAACTGCAGAACACGCTGAAGCGCGCGGCGCTCCTGGCCGGCGACGGGGCCATCGAACCGACGCACCTGGGGCTCTGGCAGGCCCAGGCTCCCGCCGTCGGCAGCGCGGCGGCGATGGAACAGCAGGTCGCCCGTCTGTTGACGGACCTGCAGAAGGGCCAGATCGTCCCGTTGAGCAAGGTCGAGGAAGTCCTCATCCGGCAAGCCTTGAACATTACCGAGGGGAACATCACCGAGGCGGCCAACCGCCTTGGCGTCTCTCGGTCCACGATCTATCGCAAACTTCAGGAATACGGCATCAGTTGCTGACGTCGTTGCTGTGCGGTCGTGCGCATTGTATCGGCGCAAACTGCGAACGCTGTTCCAAAATCGTACAGCGCTGTGGCGTACGCGAAAGCAGCTTTGCCTTGCATCGAGGGGTCAATTCGGCCACGTCTCCGCAGCGCCGTTTCGTTGAGCGAGAGGCAGCCGTGCATAAGCACCTTATGCGCAAGGCGTTACGCTGTAACGGCGCGCAGGCGCCGCAACTCTCTAGTATCGTTGCACACCCACGAGTCCAGCCTCTTGGCATATCCTTTGCTCTTGACGGTCTGGACTCCCATTCCCCTGGCGCAAGCCGTATGCCCCATGCGGGCTAGAAAGCGAATGAGGAGGAGTAACGATGGCGACAGAACGTTCAGGCGGTCAAGCGGCAACTGAACGTCCCCTTGGAATCAAGCGGACGCGATACTGGCTCCTGCCGAAGTTGCAGGGACGAGTCATAGCCTGGGTGGTATTGGGCTCGGCCGTAGTCGGAACCACCGTGGCGTGGGCGATCCTGCTGGTGCTCTGGTCCTCCCTGGGGGGGCAACTTGAGTTTCGCGGCGGGGCGCTGGACGCCGATGCGCTTTTCAAGGAAGCGATGATCCGCGTCTTCGCGACCACCGGTTTGCTGGTTGTCGTGTTTGCGCTGGTCTCGCTGGTTACCGGACTGGTGCTTTCCCATCGTGTGGCCGGCCCGCTCCACCGCATCAGCCTGATTGGGGCGTTGTTCGCGCAAGGGCAGTATCGCGAGCGCGTAAGCCTGCGCCGTAGCGATTATCTGCAGGAATTCGCCACCAAGTTCAACCTGATGCTTGACCAGGTGGAGGGCCGCATTCGCGAGCAGCAGTCGTTGCTGTCCGGGACCTATGCGCGGCTGACGGAGCTTCAGTTGGCCTGCGCGTCAGGCTCGATGAGTTCGGAAGAGATGGAGAAGAAGCTCCAGGAGATCATGAAAGTCATCCGTCAGGCGCGGCTGAACGAACTGGTGGAAGACACTCCGGGAACGTAGCAGGGTCGTAGCGTCACAGGGTATTGCAGAGAGCAGATGAACGCCGAAATCAACAACAAGACGAGCGCTGGAGCGCACTGGCAGAGATGGGCGCCGCTGTATGGCATTGCCGCCGGCGTCGTGGTCCAGGCGACGCTGATCGACGTCTTGTTGAAAAGACTCCAGCTCATGCAAGTCTCCGAAGAGCGGATTCTGGCCAGCGTCTTCCTGGCGTGCATCCTGGTCGGCGGCGTTTGTTTCGCCATGCGCGTCAGGGGGGTGGGCCAAAGCGCCGTGCGAAGCGGGTTCCTCGGCTTCGGTCTCTTTGCCGTGCTCGTGATGGGCGTGATGGCATGGTTGCGGTGGTATGGCGTTGTGATTGACGCGACTCGGTACCTGATGGTGCTCGGGATCAGCATGTCGGCGGGCGTGGTCGTCAACGTGGCCCGCATAAGCCGCGAGGCGCACCGCCGCGACATGGAAATGGACCTGCTGCTCATCGCCGGCCGCCGGCAAGTGACCGAGGTGCCCGACCAGGACACGCCGCGCGTCGCCGTTATTCCCGGCGCCTCCCAGATGGCGCTATCGGCCTCCGTCTCCCTGCGTTCCCCCGAAATCGTGGCCGAGACGCTCTGCCAGGGCGTCCCTTGCCAGGGATGCGTCCTGTTCAGTATTCCGGAGGGGAGCACTCTGAGCTTCGACCGCGCCGTCTATCACGCCTTCAGCCCCGCCTTCCCGCGCGCCGAAGTCGAGCGCATTGCGGTGCGTTTTGCCTGGGAGACGCTCAAGCAAAGCCGCCCGATCATCCATTCCCGGCGCGGTCGCAACTGGATGTTCCAGGAGATGAATCCGATCTTTGTGAACTTGCTGGGCGTGCCCGTCATCGCGCGCGGCCAGCCGCTGGCCGTCGCGGTCCTGTTCAACAAGCGGGCCACTCCCGCCTCCCCCGAGCGGGAATTCACCGACGACCACCTGCGCCTCGTCAGCGCCTTGCGCTACCAGGCCGCCGCGCTGCTTGAGAACGCGCGCCGGTACCAACTGGAATACGCCATGTTTGACGGCTTCGCGCGGTCGCTGGCCAAGGCGGTGGATTTCCGGGACAACTACACGCGCGGCCACTCCGAGCGCGTGGCCGAGCTCTCCGCCGGCCTCGCGCGCGAACTGGGGCTGTCGGAAGGGGAGGTGGAGATCGTCCAGCGTGCCGCCACGCTGCATGACCTCGGGAAAATCGGCGTCAACGATATCATTCTGCGAAAGCCCGGCCGGCTCTCCGACAACGAGTTCTCAATGATCCGCGCTCACGCCGCGAACGGCTTCGAGATCCTCAAAGCCGCCCCCTCCTTCGAAGCCCTCCTCCCGGGCATCCGCCACCACCACGAGCGTTACGACGGCGTCGGCTACCCCGACGGCCTCGCCGGCAACGCCATCCCCTTGATCGCCCGCATCATCTCCGCCGCCGACGCCTACGACGCCATGACCAGCAACCGCCCGTACCGAAAGGCGCTGGCGGAGGCCAAGGCACGCGAGGAATTGCGCGCCGGCTCCGGCACGCAGTTCGACCCCCAGGTGGTCGAAGCCCTCTTGAGCTACTTGAATAAGCGCGGCATGGACGATTCCGCCGAGGTCACCCAGACCGCCCAGGTGCTCGCCATGCTCGATCCGGACGAGGGCCCCGCCCCGGCCGACAAGCAGCCCGCTATCGTCCCGCCACCACGCTGACCATCCGGTTCGGGACCACCAGCACCTTCTTGATCTCGCGCGCCCCCAGGCAGGCCTTTACGCGCTCATCCGCCAACGCCAGCCGCTCGATCTCCTCGCGCGTCGCCTCCGGTGAAACCCGGATGCGCGCCCGCAGCTTGCCATCCACCTGAACGGGAAGCTCGATCTCCTCCGCCCGCGCCTTCTCCGGGTCGTACGCCGGCCAGGTCTCCGCCGCCAGTGGCTTCTCATGCCCCAGCCGTTGCCACAACTCCTCCGCCAGGTGCGGCGCGAACGGCGCCAGCAGCTTCAGGAAGACCTCCCAGTGCTCCTTGCGGACGCGCTCCTCCTCCCCGAAACGGTTCGTCAGCGTCATCAGCGAGGCGAGGGCCGTGTTGAACTTCATCGCCTCGACGCGCTCACCCACCTGCTGGATCGTCTGATGCAACAGGCGCTCCGTCGCGTCGTCCGCCGGGACGTCAGGGGAGACCTTGTCGTGCAATTCGCAGAGGCGGTTCAAGAAGCGCGACATCCCCACCAGCCCGTTCGTGGACCAGGGGATCGGCTGGTCGAACGCGCCCATGAACATCTCGTAAAGCCGGAAGGAGTCCGCCCCGAACTTCTCCACCATCTCGTCCGGGTTCACCACGTTCCCGCGCGACTTGGACATCTTCTCCCCGTTCTCGCCGAGGATCAGCCCGTGCGACGTGCGCTTCTTGTACGGCTCCGGCGAGGGGACCACGCCGATGTCGTAGAGGAACTTGTGCCAGAACCTGGAGTAGAGCAGGTGCAGTGTCGTATGCTCCATCCCGCCGTTGTACCAGTCCACCGGCGTCCAGTATTCGAGCGCCTCGCGGCTGGCCAGCGCCTTGTCGTTGTGCGGGTCGCAGTAGCGCAGGAAATACCAGGAGGAACCGGCCCACTGCGGCATGGTGTCCGTCTCGCGTTTTGCGGGCGCGCCGCACTTGGGGCAGTTCGTGTTGACCCACTCGTGGATCAGCGACAGCGGCGACTCACCCGTCGCGCTCGTCTGGTACTTCTCCACCTTCGGCAGCGTCAGCGGCAGCGCGCTCTCCGGCAGCGGAACCCAGCCGCAGGCCGGGCACTCCACCATCGGGATCGGCTCCCCCCAGTACCGCTGGCGCGAGAAGACCCAGTCGCGCAGCTTGTACTGGACGGAGACCTTGCCGTATCCCTCGCGCTCGACGATCTCGCTCATCTTGATGATCGCCTGGTCCGGGCGCAGGCCGTTCAACGGGCCGGAGTTCACGAGAGTCCCCTTGTCAATATCCACGAACGCCGCCTCGGAGACGTTGCCGCCGGAGATCACCTCGATGATCGGCAGGCCGAACTTGCGCGCGAAGCGCCAGTCGCGCTCATCGTGGCCCGGCACCGCCATGATCGCCCCCGTGCCGTAGGAGATCAGCACGTAGTCGGCCACCCACAGCGGCGCTTCCTTCTCCGTGGCCGGGTTGAGGACGCGGATCCCCTTCATCTCGACCCCCGTCATCTCCTTGGCGACCTCGGTGCGCTCGAAGTCTGACTTGAGCGTGGCCGCCTTGACGTAGGCGCGCACCTCATCGGCGTTCGCGCAGCGCGGCAGCAACTCCGCCACCAGCGGATGCTCCGGCGCCAGCACCATATATGTTACGCCGAAGAGGGTGTCGGGGCGCGTGGTGAAAATGCGCAGCCGCTTCTCCTTTTCCCCCGCGATGCGGAAATCCACTTCCGCCCCCGTCGAGCGCCCCATCCAGTTGCGCTGCTGCATCTTGATCTTGTCGAGGAAATCCACCGTGTCCAGTTCCTCGATCAGCCGCTCGGCGTACTGCGTGATCTTCAACATCCACTGCTTGCGCATGCGCCGCGACACCTGTCCGCCGCAACGCTCGCACTCGCCGTTCACCACCTCCTCGTTCGCCAGCCCCACCTTGCACGACTCGCACCAGTTGATCGGAATCTCCGACTTGTACGCCAGCCCCTTCTCCCAGAGCTTCAGGAAAATCCACTGCGTCCACTTGTAGTACGACGGGTCGGTGGTGTTCACCTCGCGCGACCAGTCGAAGGAGAAGCCGATCCGCTTGAGCTGGCGGCGGAAGTTGGCGATATTGCGGCGCGTCGCCGCCTCCGGGTGCACCCCGGTCTTGATCGCGTAGTTCTCGGTCGGCAGGCCGAACGCGTCCCAGCCGATGGGATAGAGGACGTTGTACCCCTCCATCCTCCGCTTGCGCGCGACGGCGTCCAACGCCGTATAGCTGCGCGGATGCCCCACGTGCAGCCCCTCCCCTGAGGGGTAGGGGAACTCGATCAGGACGTAATACTTCGGCTTGCTCGGATCGAACCCCGGCTCGCCTGGGTTATGGGCGCGGAAGCTTTGGTGCTCCTCCCAATAGCGCTGCCACTTGAGCTCGATCCCCTTGAAATCGTATCCCTTGGCCATTTTCCTCTCCGGTCAGTACTGAAAGAGCGTCCTCGGATTATATCGGCTGGCGCGCGATAATGCCATGCGGGTTCACCACGGAGACACGGAGGCACGGAGAACGGCGGGGTGCGGGAAACGGCTACGGCAACGGCCACGGCCACGGCAATATAGCTGCGTTCCTCCGTGGCCAAGCTCTCGCTTGACTGCTTCACCGGAATGGTTACACTAAGAAGCGGCCAAGACATACGTGGCGCATGGGACGGACTTCTTGGAGAAAGTTGTGTTCAGCCGGATTCTGGAGCGAATGCGCGCGACGATTCATCAGCGCGAGTACGTTATGACCGTGCATGCGGCGGAGGAGATGGAGGATGACGACCTGACGGTCCTTGACGTGGAATCCGCCGTACTCACCGGCCGGATCGTCGAACGACAAAAGGACCGCGACACCGGCGAATGGAAATACTTGCTACGGGGGGAGAGCCTTGCCGGAAGCAAGATTGTCGTTGCAGCGAAGTTGAGCGTAACCGGAAAATTGGTTATTATCACAGTGTACCGGGACTAAGGAACACGAGGTGAACCATGAAGTGTGATATCTGCGGCAAGGACGGCGCAAGGGCGCGTCGGGTGACTCGAAGCTACGGCAAAGGCGAGAGCCTGCTCGTTATCGAGGATGTCCCGGTGGTTAGTTGCTCGCACTGCGGCGAAAGCTACCTTGCGGCAGAAACGCTCCACGAAATCGAGCGATTGAAACTCCTGAAACGGAATCTGGCCTCCAAGCGCCCCGTCTCCGTGGTTGAGTATGCCTAATTCCCTGCCCCTCACCTGCGGCGGGCAAGCTTCGCTGTTTCCTTCCTCATTCGGATTTTGTCATTAACTTCCGCCTCTGCTTGAACTTTCCCCAGCCGCCAAATAGAATTGTTATACAGGGTTGCATCTGGGCATCGCATAGGAGAAGACGTGTCCCTTCGCTGGCCCCATCTGCTCCTGATCTTCCTGGCCGCGCTGACACTGCGGGGCGCGTTCGTCCTGACGCGGCCGATCGAGATCGTCTATCCCGACGCGAACGAGAAGGACCAGCTCGCCCCCAATCTGCTTGCCACCGGCCAATATCCCGACGCGAAAGAGTACGATCACCTCGCGCGCAATCTGCTGCTCACGGGCCAATATCAGGAGAAGGAGGGGCGCGTGGCGTCGCGCGCGCCGGGGTATCCGCTCTTCCTGGCGGGGCTGTACAAGGCGGGGCTGGACAGCCCGCGCGCCGTCGGGCTGGTCCAGGCGCTGCTGGACGCCCTCATGTGCGTCGTGATGGCGCTGCTGGGCAAGCGCGTCTTCGGCGATGCGGTCGGCGCGGTCGCGGGCTGGATGGCCGCCCTCTATCCCTTCTTCATCTACTTCACCTGGCTGCTCTTGGCGGAAACCGCCTTCACCCTGTGCCTCGTCGCGCTCTTCCTCCTTCTCATTCGAATGGTGGAAGCGACAGATACCCACGCCGTGTCGTGCAAATCATCAATCATCAATCATCAATTATCAATGACCAATCTCGCCCTTCCCGCCGGCCTTCTCTGCGGCGCGCTGACGCTCCTGCGAAGCAGCTTCTTCCTCATGCCGCTCTTCCTGCTGCCCTTCCTGCTCGTGAGGCCGGTGGGGCGGCTCCGGCGCGCGGCGGCTTGGGGGGTGATGGTGGCAGTCATGGCGCTTGCGCTCATGCCCTGGACAATCCGCAACTACCGCATCTTCCATCACGTTATCCCCACCACGCTGCAGGTGGGGGAGTCGCTCTACGAGGCATGCTCCCCCTACGCCGACGGCGGCCCGGCGATGAACCGGATTGACTGGGACAAAGAGCGCGGCGGCGCGATGGGGGAGTACGAGAACAACGAGTTCTTCAAGAACGCCGCGCTCAAGTACATCCGCGAGAATCCGGGGCGTTGCCTGAAACTGGCCGCAGTCAAGTTCGTGCGCTTCTGGAACATCCTCCCGAACTACAGCGAGTTCCGCAGTCCGCTCTACGCGATCATCAGCATTCTCGCTTCCGTGCCGGTGCTGTTACTGGCGCTCGTGGGGTTGTGGCGGTGTCGCGATTCCATCCAGGGCGCATGCGCGGCGGCGCACGGACCTTGCGAAGGATCAAACAAACCTTCGCAAGGTTCCACGAAGCTCTTGCTCCTGCTGGCCCCGGTCATTTACTATACGCTGCTGCATATGGTGTTTGTGGGTTCCGTGCGCTACCGGACCCCCATCATGCCCTTCGTTCTTCTCTTCGCGGCGGCGGGGGCGGTTCAGCTATGGAGCCGCCTCACAAGCGGGGGACGTCGCCGGAATGACGAATGACGAAGCACAAATGATGAAAGAAACGGAGAATGCCCAAATCACCTGGTCACCTAATCTCCCGGTCACCCGCCGTTCAAAGAGTGGGTGACTAGAAGCTGTTTCAAAACCTGATTTGCGGACAGACTTCTCAGCCGAGGGCGGCTGAGCCACATGGTTTTGCTGCCGAATACGGAGGTCGGTGTGGCACAGGCGCCCTCGCCTGTGGGTTTTGAAACAGCTTCTAGGCAATTGGGACATTCCTTCGTCATTCGGATTTCGTCATTCGTCATTTGGCCATCTTGGCATAGACGACGTGAGTCATGAAACAGCGCGCTAGTCGGCGACAAAAAATACTGCTTGTGGGAGTCCTCCTCCTCCTGCTGATCGCGCTGGGCGCGGCGGTCGGCTGGTGGCGCTTCCTCAGGCCGGAACGGCTGCGTCCGCGTGTCGAGCAGGCGCTGACGGCGGCGCTCAATGCGGACGTCTCCGTCGGGAGCGCGCATTGGAGCTGGTTCTCCGGCCTTCTACTGCGAGACGTCGTCGTGCGCGAGGGGCCGGACGGCGTGCCGCCCGTCTTGAAGGCGGCCATCCTGCGAGTTACCCCCTCCTATTGCGACCTCCTGCGCGGTCGGTTTACGTTGAAGCGGGTGCGCATGGGAACAGCGGAACTCAACGTTGCGCTGACCCCCGCCTTCGCGTGGCCGTTCTACGAGAAACTGCCCAAGTCCGCTGCCGCCGCAGGCATTCCGGAGGTGATCATCACCCGGAGCACGGTGCGCGTTTCGATGCCGGACGCCCCCGACGTCTTCCCTGCCATCGAGCTTTCGGAGGTCGCCGCCTCCGTGCGCTCCGCCGGGGATGGCAGCAGCCTGGCGACTTTCAGCGCCGACGGAGGCGCGCTCGGCCAGTTCTCCGGCAGCGCGCGAGTCGCACCCGGCGCGCGCAGCCTCACGGGCGAACTGCGCATCGAAAAGCTCGCGTTGACCCCCGCCCTTCGCAAGCATCTCCCCGCCGCCGCCCGGAATGTCTGGGATGCCCTGGAGCCGGGCAAAGGAGTCCTCCAACTCACTGCGTCGCTCGACTGGGATTCCGCGCGCGACGAGCCGCTGCGTTATGCCGTCACACTCCAACTTCACGACGGTGAATTCCACCCCCAAATGATCGGCTTCCCCCTCGAAGGAATGGCGCTGGACGCCAAGGTGAGCGACGGGAAGATCGAACATCTCGCCGTCACAGGGCGCAGCGGAAGCATCGACTTGACCGGCAGCGGCGAGGGAATATTCCGCTCGGGGCGAAGCTTCGTTGGTTCCTTCACTGCCGAGGCCAAAGGGATAAGATTCAACAACGAACTCTATGCGGCCCTCCCCAAGCTGGGTCAGGAAATATGGGACGCGATCAGGCCGGAGGGGGCGGTGGACATCGCCTTGACCGCCACCCTTCCGAAGAGCGGCAAGCCGGCGTTGCGGGCGCATCTGGCCATGCACAACGTGCAGGTCGCCCCGGCCGGGTTCCCCCTCGAACTCTCCGGCATTAATGGCTCCCTGGACTGGGACCTCCAGAAATTCTCCACCTCGGGCATCGAGGGGCGCATCAGCGGCGCACCGTTCACGCTCGCCCCCGGCTACGCCGTCCTGGCGCCGGATGGCCCGATCTCCTTGGCGCTTCGCGTTGACAACCTGCTGCTCGACCGCCCGCTCAAGGAACTGTTCCCCATACTGGTGAACCGCGCCTCACCTGCCGCGCAGCCCTTTCTGGATCCGCTGCGTGTGAGCGGGGCGCTCGACCTGGCGCTCTCCGCTGCGCGCGAAAAGGGAGGACCGCTGCGCTTGAAGGGGGCCGTCAAGGCGCGCGACATGCTCCTGGCCCATCCCCAGCGCGGCGCGCTGCAGAACGTCAATGGCGACCTTGCGTACGAGACGGTGCTGGCGGAGGAAGACGGCGCGCTGGTCCAGCGGGAATGGTCCCTGGCCGTCGGTCGGGGCACGGCAGTCTGGAGAGGGGGGAGCCTTTTCCTGGAACCGTTCAAGCTTTCCGGTCCCGCCGAGGCGATGTGGAAGATCGCCGTCAGCGCCAAGGACCTGCCGGTGGACGAACAGATTGCCTCTCTTCTGCCGAAGACCGCGCTCCCGGCATGGAACCAGTTCAAACCCACCGGCGTGGCGGACATCACGCTGACGGTTGAGGCGCGGGCAGGCGGGCACGGCGGGACCCGGACCGACATGTTTGCCTCCTTGCGCAACGGCAACGTCAAGTACGCCGGCTTCCCTTATCCCCTTCAGGACGTCTCTGGCACCGTCGCCGTCGTGGACGACCAACTCGACCAGGCCCACTGCAAGGGGAAAAACGGGCTCGCCTCCGTTGCGGTGGACGTCACGCGCAAGGCGGAGAGTGACGGCGGCGAGACGCTCTTCGTCCACGTCGGCGGCGCGGACATCCCGCTCGACCGCGACCTGTACGATGCCATGCCTCGACCCTACCAGGAATTCTGGGACAGCTTCAGCATTTCCGCCGGCGCATTCGAGGCGCTCGACCTGAACATCGTCGTCCTTCCGCGCAGGGAGGGGCGCGAGCCCTTCAACTTCACCCTCGCCACCACCCTCTCGCGAGTGAAGATGCAGAAGTCCGTGCCGATCTTCCTCGACCGCGGCCGGCTGGTCGTTCAACACGCCGAGAGCACCCCCTCCGGCGGCGTCGAGGCCGAGGGGACCTTCTACCTCGAGCGCGCCACCGTAGAACGCTCCACACTGGAAGACCTCTCCGGCTTCTTCCGCTGGAAAGAGCACGGCCTGAGCATCGAGGACCTCGTGGGCCGCGCCTGCGAGGGGACGCTCAGCGGGGTCATGTATGTCGCCACAGGCGACCCGGACGTTCCCGGACGCCAATTCCGTGGCAAGCTCACCCTGTACGACGCCGACGTCGCGCGCGTCCTCCAGGAGGAAGCCGGCGTGCCGGAAGGGGAGATGACCGGCCGTCTCGACGCCTCCATGGACTTCAAGGCCCCGCTGGACGATTCAGGGAAGTTCCGCGCCGTGGGAGGCATGACCATCCGCAAAGGGACCATCGGCAAACTCCCCGGCTTCCTCAGCGTCCTCAACCTTCTGGCGTTCAGCAAGCTCGGCGCTCCCGCCTTCAGCGGCCTGGAAATGGCCTACGAAATGCGCGGCTCCCTCCTGCTGATCCGCAAGCTCAATCTCACCGGGGACGTCCTCTCCCTTGAAGGCACCGGCAAGGTCCAGCCCGACGGCGATGTCCAACTGATCTTCGTCCCCTATTTCGGTCCCCAACTCCCCCAAATCCCGGTGATCTCCTCGATCCTCGATGACATTGCTTCGACCATTAAGAGCATTGCTATTCCAATCAGTGTCTACGGGAATTACAATGACCCTGTCTGGCGGATCAACCCGCTGATGCCCGTCACGCGCATCATTCAGGGTGTCGTCGGCGGCGTCGTGCCCGCCGGGAAGAAGGCGGAGACAGTTAGCCCTTAGGGACGTGTTTAAGCCGGAACTTGCCGTGTTCCTGCGCGACCGAATTTGCGCTGGTCATGCCTGAAATGACGAATGAATGTCCCAATTACCTGATCACCCAATCTCTGAACCGGAGGGGGGGGGCCGGGCGATTGGGTAGGTAATTTGGGCATTCTCCGCTTCTTTCGTCATTCGAGCTTCGTCATTCGTCATTTGACCGGCATATATAAGCAACGAGAACGATGAAGCAGTGCAATAAAGGCATGTGCATTCGGAACGCCATGCCGCTATAGTATCCTGAAGAGAATCCGTCAGGCTGAAACAAGGGCGCCGCTCATGGACATGGGAGAATTGTTCGAGTTTGCCGCCGAGAAGGGGGCGTCGGACCTGATCCTCACCTGCAACACTCCGCCCATCCTGCGGATCAACGGTGAAATGCGCATGCTCGCCTCCGAGGCGCTCTCCTCCGAAAGCGCCAAGCGTCTCATCTACGGCGTTCTGGATGACAGCCAGATCGCCACATTCGAAGCGGAGAAGGAACTGGATTTCTCCCTGTTCGTCAAGAACACCCACCGCTTCCGCGGAAACGTCTTCCTCCAGCGCGGCAGCGTCGGGGCCGTCTTTCGCCTTATCCCCGACACAATGCCCGGCCTGGCCGAACTGGGCCTCCCCGCCGTCCTCGAGGAGTTCTCCATGGCCAGCCAGGGGCTCATCCTCGTCACCGGTCCCACCGGGCACGGCAAGTCCACCACCCAGGCCGCCATGATCAACATCATCAACGAGCGCCGCCGCTGCCACATCGTCACCGTCGAGGACCCCATCGAGTTCGTTCACAAGAGCAAGAACTCCATCATCGAGCAGCGCGAGGTCGGCCTGGACACGCGCGGCTTCTCCAATGCCCTGCGTCACGTCCTGCGCCAGGCCCCCGACGTCATCCTCATCGGCGAGTTGCGCGACCTGGACACCATCTCCGCCGCCCTCACCGCCGCCGAGACCGGCCACCTCGTCATCACCACCCTGCACACCAACGACGCCGTGCAGTCCATTGACCGGCTCGTGGACATCTTTCCCCCGCACCAGCAGAACCAGGTGCGCTCGCAGCTGGCCCTTTCGCTCCTGGCGGTCGTGGCGCAGCGCCTCATCCCGCGCGCCGACGGGCGCGGGCGCGTGGTCTCGGTCGAAATTCTGAAGAACACCAACGCCTCGGCCCACCTCATCCGCGAGGGAAAGATCCACAACATCTACACCGTGATGGAAACCAGTGCTCGCGAGGGAATGGTCACCATGGACAGCGCCCTCAAACAACTCTACCTGGCCGGCATGATCTCGCGCGACGAGGCGCGTCGCCGCATGCGCAACCCCGACCAGCTCACCGTCGGCGGCGCCACCGGCGTCGGCGCGACCGGAGGAGGCGCGCCCAACGGGCAGCCTCGCGATCCCGCCCCGCGCAGGCCGGCGCAGCCTGGTAAGGCGACCGAACAGTGAGCTTCGAACTGGCGCTGGGAACGCTGTTTGTCGCCGGCTGCGTCCTCTCCTACTTCGCGTGGCGCTTCGAGCGTGTCACTTCCGCCGCCTGGTTCCGCTGGGGCGGCCTGGGCCTCTGGGTCTTCTTTCTCATCTTGATACGCGTCACCATCGGCCAGCCGCAGGTCTATCACATCATCATGATCGTCGTCGCCGGCGTCTCTTGGATTCCTTTCATCGTCTTCTTCATTGTCAACACCATTGCCAGCGTCGCGCGCAAGGCCCTGTCGGAAGACAACATCACAGTCCGTCCCTTCTACAGCCTGGCCGAGGCCGCCCAGGCCCGCGGCAATCTGGACGAAGCGCTGCGCCTCTACCGCCAGGCCGTCCAGGAATACCCCGCCGAGGCGGAGCCCTGCCGGCGCATCGGTGAACTCTATCTGAAACTCGGCCAGCCCGATCTCGCCATCCGCGCCTTCCGGGAGGCCGAGGAGCGCTGCCCTTCAGCGGAGGATAAGGCCATGCACGTGTTCTCTATCGCTGAGACGCTGGCCGATCGCAAGGGAGACCTGGCGGCCGCCATCCAGACGCTCGAACGTTACAGGGCCGAATATCCCAACGCCGCCGCCGTCGCCTACGCGGAGCAGCGCATCAAACTCCTGCGGGAGCGGCAGGAAGGGGGGAACCGCCGATGAACGCCGACGAATGCCGATGCGGGGCGCGCAGGGCGGAGGATTCTTTCATCTCTCAGTCTTCAGTTCTCGCCGTTCTCCGCGGCGATTTCTGAATTCTTCTTCACGAGGGAGGCGTCCTTGAGCAGCAAGCAGCCCAGCGATTTTCTCGTAATAGGCCTTCATCCAACGATTGACCGCACCATCGCCATCGAGCACTTCCGCCCCGGTGGCGTAATCCGGGGCAAACTGCTGATGGCCGAACCGGGGGGGAAGGGGACCAACGTCATCCGCGACCTGACGAGGCTGGGTCACTGCGTCAAGGCCGTGGGGTTCCTGGGCCGATGGGAGGCCGAATATTTCCTGGCCGGTTTCGACCCGAAGCGCGTCATCTCCGACTTCGCCATCGTGAACTCACCCACGCGCCAGCCCATCACCCTCATCGAGACCGCGACCGGCAGCGACACCCACATCATTGCCGGCAAACTCCACGTGCGGCAGCGCGACGTGGCCGAACTCCTGCGCCGCGTCAAGCGCCACGCCCGTCCCGGCCAATGCGTCGTACTCAGCGGCAGCTTGCCGGGGGGGATGACCGGGCGCGACTATCGGAAGCTGCTCGAACTGTGCCGCGCGCGCGGCATGCGCCTCTGCGTGGACACCAGCGGTCCCATGCTGCGCGCCGCGCTCGACATGCGCCCCTGGGCGCTGAAGCCGAACCGGCACGAACTGGAGGAACTCGTCGGCCGCCGCCTCCCCTCGCGGGCGAAGATTCTTGCCGCGGCCCGCGGACTCCTGGGCCGCTGCCCGAACATCCTGGTCAGCCTCGGAGCCGAAGGGGCGCTGCTGGTGACGGCAGTGGGGGCGTGGCGCGCGCAGGAAAAGCCCGCCGCCCCGGTCGTCCACACCGTCGGCTCCGGCGACGCCCTCTTCAGCGGCTTCCTCAGCGCCCTCGCGCGCGGCAAGGACCCCGCCGACGCCTTGCGCTTCGCCGTCGCCTGCGGTTCCGCCTGCGTGCGCAGCCGGTACGCCGCCCTCCAGTCCGTCCGCGCCCCGCGCGAACTGCTGAAACATGTTGCCGTCCTGCCGCTGTGAAGTGGAGCGCGCCTGTGGAGTGCGGCGGCAACGACGCCGCTTTGGCTTGGCAAGGATAGCGCGACTGCGTTCCGGGCGTGGCGCGCGCACGATAGGCATCTGTGGGCCTGAGGGTCGAGCGTGCTAGAGAAAATTCGCGGCGGGGTCACGGCGTTCCTGGCGTGCTTGCGCGCCGCAATCATCTCGCCGAAGTTCGGTTGGGCCTTGCTGGCGTTGGGAGCGGCGCTGCGGCTGAGGCAGTACGCTGCGAATCGCTCTCTCTGGCTTGACGAGAGTTCCCTTGCTCTCAACGTATTGGGCCGGAGCTTCTTCGGCCTGCTGGCGCCGCTCGACCACAACCAGGCGTCCCCTATCGGCTTCCTGATGCTGGAGAAGCTCGCCGCCACGCTTTTCGGGGGAGGGGAATATGCTCTGCGGCTGGTTCCGCTGGCCGCCGGCCTTGCCTCTCTTTGGCTGTTCTACGCGCTGGCGAAACGCTGCCTGGAACCGGCGGCCGCTGCCTTGGCGTTGCTGCTCTTCGCCGTCAACGGGCACTTGATTTATTACTCGTCCGACGTGAAGCAATACTCCGGCGATGTGGCGATTGCGCTCCTGCTGCTCTTGGCGTTCCTGAAGATATGTCCGGAGCGGCTGAGCCTCCGGCGCGCGGCGGCGCTGGCGACGGTGGGTGCCGTCGCCCTGTGGTTCTCCCATCCGGCGGTGTTCGTGCTGGGCGCAATCGGACTGACGTTGTGCAGTCTGGCGCTGGCGCAGCGGGACTGGCGGCGGTTGGCCGTCTTGGGTGCGGTGGGGCTGGTGTGGGCGGTCAGCTTTGGGCCGCTCTACGTGGTTTCGCTGCGGCACCTCGTTTCGACACCGCTTCTGCTGGAGTACTGGTCCAAGACGTTCATGCCGCTCCCCCCGCGGACGGCAGAGGGATGGCGCTGGTTCTATGACGCACCGTGGCCGATCTTCAGGGAGATGGCTGGCTTCAAACATTCGGCCCTGGCCATTACCCTGTTCGCCGTTGGGGCGGTGGCGATGTTTCGCAGGGCTCGGCCAATCGCCCTGACGCTGCTTCTGCCGATTGCGTTGGCGCTGCTGGCGTCCGGCCTCAGGAAGTACCCATTCAGCAACCGGCTTTTGTTGTTCGTCCTGCCGGCGATCTTCCTGATGGTGGCGGAGGGGGTCTGGGCTGCCAAATCGCTGGCAAAATCGCGCTACCTGTGGGTTTGGCTCTTACTCCCGGCGCTACTGCTCTTTCAACCGCTCATGGCGGTGGGCGCTCCTGTCGCGTCCCCGCACACGCCGGAGGACGTCCGAACCGTGCTCGAATATGTCTTACAGCGCCGTCAGGCCGAGGACGTGCTATACCTCTACCACGGCGCTCAACCGCAGGCGGAGTACTACTTCGCGCGTTGGGGGATTGACGGCGCGATGAGCGTGAAGGGGACGGACTCGCCGCGCGATCCGGTTGCCTACAAACAGGAGTTGCAGCAACTTGCCGGGCGGAAAAGAGTCTGGGTCGTATTCGCTTCGGTCCGCAGGGGGACGAGGGTAGATGAAGAGAGGTACATACTCGACTTCCTCGATGCCATTGGGCGCCGGTGCGACGAGTGCATCGGGCAAGGATCTGCGGCCTATCTTTATGACTTGAGTCCGGAAAGCAGAAAGTGGGGACAGCAGTAAGAATGCAGCCCCACAGTCACCTATTTCCCGACAGGTATTTTCGCTCTCTCTGCGACATCATACACATCCGCGTGCTCTTGTCCAGCATTTCCGCATCATGCGGCGACGCGATAAGCGCGCTGGGATCCTTCGGCAGGCTCAGGGCAAACTTGCGCTCCACCGCTTCGACCGGGCGGCGTTCTTGTTATGCCACCATAGGGCGCAGCATCCACCTCCGCGACTTCGACTCCGCTCGGGGCTTCGGGCGGACATGTGATGCGCCCCTACAACCGTGGCGGCTTGCCGCTCCTTCTGTGGACGGCATCTGCACGGGCTAAAGCCCGCGCCTACCTGCGCAGTTACCTGTGCGGTTTTCTTGTTGACATCCTTTCGGGTGGTGTGCTAGATTCCGCTTGTGAAGATGTCCGCTCGGATCAGGTTGCTCAGTGAGTTTCGCATCGCATGACGACGCGCCGGAAGCTGAGCGCCCCGCTGCGGATCCTGACCGGGCAGACCGCCTCCGGCAAGGGGGTGGTCGCCGTCGAACTGGCGCGAATGACCGGCGCGGAACTTATCTCCGTGGATTCGATCAAGGTGTACCGCGGGCTGGATGTCGGCGCGGCCAAGCCGCCGCGCGCCGTTCGTGATGCCGTGCCCTTTCATCTGGTGGACGTGGTGGAATCCGGTGAGTCTTTCAGCCTTGCCAACTATCTTGCCGCCGCCCGAGCGGCTGTGGACGAGATCGCGGCGCGGGGGCGGCCGGCGGTTTTCGTCGGCGGCACTCCTCTCTACCTGCGGGGACTCCTGTATGGCATTTTCGAAGGGCCGGCGGCGAACTGGCCGCTGCGCGAGCAGCTCACGCGCGAGGCCGCGGAGCGCGGCACGGCGGCCCTGCATGAGGAATTGCGCCGGCTCGATCCGGTGACCGCCGAACGGTTGCATCCTAACGACCTAACGCGTATCATTCGTGCACTGGAAGTGGCGCGCGGGACGGGCCGGCCGATCTCCGAGCATCAGCGCCAGTACCCGGCGCCGGCCCCGGCGGTGGAGTATCGCATGGTGGCGTTGCGGCGCGGCGAGGAAGAGCTCAAGCGCCGCATCCGCTTGCGGACGCGCCGGATGTTTGAGGCGGGGATTGTCGAGGAGGTGCGCCGGGTCCTCGATGGCGGCGGGATGTCGCGCTCCGCGCAGAAGGCGATCGGGTATCGCGAGGTGCTCGCGCACCTGCGCGGAGAGCTGACCTTGGAGCAGGCGGTCGCGAGCGTCGAGCGCAATACCTGGCGGCTGGCCCGCAAGCAGCGCGCCTGGCTGAAGAGTTTTCCGGATGTGCAGTGGCTGGACCTGACGCCAGAAGAGCCGGTCCAGGTGACGGCTGCCAGGGTGCACGACCTGTTGTTCGGGTCGGCCCCTCATGACAACTGACGGCATTTCGCGGTTCTGGAGTTGGCCCGCATGCTGAATTTTGGAGCGGTCTGGGGCCTGGACGTCGGCGACTCCGCGCTTAAGGCGGTGAAGCTCAAGCGCATGGGTGGCAAGATCGTCCTGCTCGACTACCAGATCATCCGATATGGCGAACTGGCCGGCGAGGCGGGCGCGCGCCGCGAGAACCGGCTGGTCGAAGCGATTGCCGCCTTGCAGGCGGCCGGACTCGGGCGCGACCGTTGCTTCGTCTCCATCGCCCCCCAAGCCGTCTTCAGCCGCTTCATCAGTCTTCCCCCCGTGGACAAACGCCGCATCCCGGAGATCGTCCTCTACGAAGCCCGCCAGCAGATCCCCTTCAGCCTGAACGAAGTGGTTTGGGCTTACGAATCGGTGCGCAAGGATTTCATCCCTGGCGAGGAAATCGAGATCGGCCTGTTCGCCGTCAAGCGCGAGGTGGTGGACGCGTACCTGGCGGAGATGGCGGCGCTGCGGCGGCGGCTTTACGGCATCCAGGTCGCGCCCCTGGCGCTCTACAACTTCGTTCGCCATGAGGTCCAGATTGACCAGCCGGTGGTGGTGGTGGACATCGGCGCGCAGAGCACCGACCTGCTCATCATCGACGGCAACAAGTTCTGGCTGCGCAACTTGCCGATCGCCGGCAACAGCTTCACCAGCACGCTGGAGAAGCGCCTGAACATCCCGCGCGCCGAGGCCGAGAAGCTCAAGCTGGAAGTCGCCGACAACCGCCAGCGCCGCAAGATTCTGGAAGTGCTGCGCCCCTCCATGCGCGACCTCGTCGCCGAGATCCAGCGTTCCGTCGGTTACTACAAGTCTCTCAGCCAGTCCGTCAAATTTGAGGAGGTGCTTGTCACCGGCGACGGCTTCCGCCTCTTCGGGCTGGACAAGTTCCTGGCCGAGCAGCTCCAATACAAGATCACGCCGATCAGCCAACTGAAGAATATCGCTTATCAGGGGCCGCCGGAGCGCGTCAACGACCTGGGCAAGAATCTGACCGGGCTGGGGGTGGCCATCGGGCTGGCGCTTCAGGGGTTGGGGCAGGGGCGCGCCACCGTTAATCTGCTGCCCGACGACTTCGTGATCCAGCGCGAACTGCACGCCAAGCGCTACAGCGCCGTTGTGGCTGCGGCGCTGGTATGGGCCACGGTCTTCTGCTTCTACAGCAAGGAAAAGGCCACCCTGGCCGATATGGAGGGCCGCACGGGCGCCGGAGAGCGCACCCTGACCGCGGCGGACGCCAAGGAGCAGGAGTACAGGCGGTACGAGCAAGGTCAGGATCCGCGCATTGACACCTTTAAGTCGTTTGGACGGCATCGCCAGTATGGCGAGCAAGTCGTCAAGGGCATCTCTGACATCATCCCGCAGGACATCCGCATTGACTCCGGTTTCACTTTCAGCGAAGTGGCCAGCGGTGTTGGCGTGGAAGGCGGCGGACCGGGGGGCATGTCACGTGGCGGACCGGGAGGCATGCCAGGTGGAGGAACGCCAGGCATGCCGGGCGGCGACTCCCGCGGTCGAATGCCTGCCGGACCCCGCGACGAACCGCCTGCCGGACCCCGGGGCGCAGCGCCTGCCGGACCCCGCGACGAACCGCCCGCCGGACCTCGTGGCGGAATGCCGGGCGGAGCCCGCGGCGGAATGCCGGGCAGGCCGGGGGGCGGCGAACCGGAGATGGGTATGGGCCTTTCCGAGGATGCGATTGCGCTTAACAAGGCCGGCATGGTGCTGACATTCCAGGCCAGTTGCGATGTCTCCCTGCTGGACAGCGAGCTCAAGGATGTGCTGCCCAAGTACCTCAAGAAAGCTACCGTCTATTGGCAGAAGGTGCCGATCGTGACCGCGGTAGTCGTGGGCGCCGTGCAATACCGCTATGTTACGGTGACCAATCCGAACGGTCCCGGCACCGTGGAAAAGACGGAACTGTACGCGCCCGTCTCCGTCGCGCTGCGCACGGCAGAGGAGACGGATGCGGAACTCGAGCGAATGACGAAGGAAGCCGAGGCGGCCCGGCTTGAAGAGGAAAAGAAGGCGGCTGAACAGGCGGCAGCGACGGCTGAAGGACAGACGCCGACCACGACGGCGCCGCCACAGAATAGGACGTTGCGCTGATGCCAGCAGTACTGAAACAATTTCTGGTGTACATCGTCGCCGCGGCGGTGGCCCTCATGGCGGTCGCCTTCCACTTCGGCGTGGTGCGCGGCATCTCCGCCCAGTATGAGTCCAAGCTCAAGAATCTTCAGACCACGCGGGACAAGCTCAAGGCTTATGCCGACCGGCCGAAGAACATCCGGAACGACGCTTCGATTGAGGCCGCGCGGAAGCGCGCCGAGTTGATGACTGAGCAGATCAACGAAAGCGAGCGCTACCTGGCCCGCCAGCCGCGCCGCGCGCAGACGCGCCGTTTCTTCGAGAACGAGAAACTCGGCACCGGCAAGGAGATCAAGGAGAACGTCATCTGGCGGCGCGTTTACGAAGAGCAAGTCACGCAGCTGCAAAACCAATTGCTGGAGGCCGGCATCACCGCTTTCTCCGTCCAGCCTTCCGCCGCCTGGGGCTCGGGCGTTCCCGATGACGAGCAGGTCACGGCCGCGATGGAACTCTTCTGGCGTCAGAAGGACATGGCCGACTTCCTGACCGAGCAAGTGGAGAAGGACTTGACGGAGTACATGACCGCCACCTCCGAGGCCGGCGCCTTCCCTGCCAAGCCCTCCGACCTGGTCATCAGCCGCAACTATGCCCGCCTGGATGAGCTGCTGCGCGACGAAAAGCCGGAGGTGCTTATCAAGACCTTCCAGGCCATCATCTTCAACGCAAAAGATCAAGACCTCGCCATTATCTTCGACGAGAACCTGCCCACATTCCCCTGGTCCCAGGTGCTCACGATCACCCTGGATGAGACGCAGCGCCGCTACCTCGACAACCTGGTTCCCGCGGACAAGGAAGACCTGGCCGACCGTCAGCGCTTCAAGGACTTCGTGATGGAGATGCGCCTGGTCCGATATCGGAGCGATGTGATCGGTCTGCTGGACAGCCGGCCGGGCTTCGACGACGTGGCCTCCATGCTGCGCAAGGGGACCGAGGAGGAACGCGCCCGGTTGGTTGAAGACATGGGGCATTGGAACACCACGAAGCTGGCGCAGGCCATCGCCGGGATCGTCTGCCTGCGCAACGAGAAGGATTACCAGCTCGTGCGCAACAACCACAGTCCGCAGATCGCCGAGCTGGCCTCCCTGCAGATGGATACCAGCGGCGTCACTACGGGGTCGATGGTATCACGAGAAGGCGGGCCGGGCGCGGGGATGCCAATGCCTGCGAGCGCCATGCCGAGCAGGCCGCCGATGGGGGGTGGTCCCGGCGGGCGTTCCGGCGCGGGCGAACCGGGCATGGCCGTCACTCAGGGCAACGAACTGTATAAGACCTTCTCGTTGTCCATGCACGTCAAGGTTGAGTTTGAGCATATTCCGGTCTTCATCCGCCGTCTGCTGGGCAACAGTTGGCGCTATCGGATTAAGATCCTTTCCATCACTCCTACCACCGCGAGCTCGCGCCCGGGGGAAGCAATGGAAGGAAGGACTCCAGGCGGGATGATGCCCGGAGGAATGATGCCCGGGGGAATGACGCCCCGAGCCGCAGGACTGCAGCGACCCGGGCCGGGGGTCGGGCCGGGGGTCGCGCCGGGCCGCACGACGCCGACCGCCCTGCCGCTCAGACCGCCGACTGGCGAGGCGGAGGCGGGAACCGTCGAGCCGGTGGAAGTGAAGAACTACGTCTGGCTGGACGTGTCGGGAGAGGCGTACCAATTTAGCCCGGTTCGGGGAAAGCTTGAAGGCGAAGCGGCCAAAGCCGCCAGCGCCACGAAGGCCGCGGGAGCGGGAGGGACCGCTCCATGAAGATCAAGATCGTCGCCGTCAAGTACTTCGATTGGGTGATGCTGGCCGCCCTGGGTCTGCTGCTGGTCTTCGCGCTGGTCAAGAACTTCGTCATTCAAGACCGGACCCTGGATGAGCTCAGCGGCGAGATTGACCGCTACGACAGGACTGTCAAGGAGGCCATGAAGAGCACCACAGTCGCGGAGAGCGCCCCGACCGACTTCCTCGGCGACCTGCGCAGGCGCTTCGAGCACATGCTGGTCATCAGCCCTTACCGGCGCAACCCGTTTGTCCTGCCCGTGGATATCGACATGGGGATGGTGCAGGTTCCCAAGGGGAACAAGAAGGAGATGCTCGTCAAGGGGGCCAGGATCACGGACGTGCTGACGCCCGTCCCGATGGCGCGCGTCACCCTGACGTACAAGCCCGACGATGGGGACACCGTGGTGGAGGTCGCCGGAATCGAGGTCGGCAGCGTTCTGCTCCGGTTCCGGGCCGACACGGAACAGACCTACCGTCTCCAATTCAACGTGCTGCGGGTTGATGTCACGCCTCCACCGCGCTCGCCGATGGACGTTACCATTGCCACGCGCGGCCCGATCACCAAGGGGACGCTGCGGCGCGGGCGGCCGATGGTGCTGATCGTCTTCTACCCCGACAATCCGCCCTTGTCCAGCATTGACGAAGGGCAGACCACGGGAGCGTGGATCGAGCGCAAGTTGACCGATGCGCCGGACGTCGAATATGGCCGAGTGAACCAGAAGATACTGCGCGCGATCACGAAGCGCGAAGAAGCCGCGGAGATGTGGCAACTGTTCCAGCCGGAGGAGCAGGCGGCGACCCCTGGCGTGGCGGGCGCGCCGCTGACGCCGGGCGGCGGGCCGGTTGTTCCTGAGGTCGCCCCCGACTACATCGAACCGGGCGGTGCGGGCCGGACGGGCGCCGTCCAGGCCGCTCCGCTCATCAGCCCGGGCGCTTTTGCCTTCCTGGATGACTCCGTGGACGAAGGGGAGAGTTACCTGTACCGGATTATCACGGTCAATGAAGTGGAGAACCGTTCGCCGGCTTACTGCAAGGAGCCGTTTGTCTCCGTCAGTCCGGTCAATGTTCCGGCGCTGGTGCAGTTCAGCGTGGCCTCGATCAGCATGGACGGAAGCGCGATACTCAACGTAACCGCCCCCTCTCCGGACGGCGGTCAGGTGTTCAGCCAGCGCTTCACCGTCAAGCCCGGCATGTCCATTGGAACCAAGGTCCGTATGCGCCTTACCGCCGGGGGAGTAGGGCCGGGAGGCGGGGGACCGGGACCGGCAGGCGGGGGGGTTGCATTGGCAGCGGGCGTAATGGTAAAAGATATCGATTTTAGCACTGGTTGCATCCTGGTGGCCGCGCTTCCGGCTTACAAGGAGATCGAATATCGGCCCCGGCTTCGCGGGCAGGTTACTCAGTATCCGGTGCGGCTCGTCAACGGCGCCCAGATACTTTATCTGACTCCGGGCGGCGTCTTGCGCTGGAAAGGCAAAGAACAGGTGGCCGCGGCCCCGGGTCCGGGCGGGAGGCCCGGCATGGGCGAGCTTGGGCCGCCTTAGAGATTGGGATGTGTCGCGCCGTGGCAGTCCGGACGATGCCTTGGTGATACGTGTCCGTCCCCTTGAGGGTGACGGGATTAAAGGAGACTGCATTGAGCCGAACCAGAAATCCCCGCACCCGGGCCTGGGTGTTCGCCCAGATCCTCAGTTGCGCCGTCGCGTCCTTCCTTGCGGGCGCCTCCGTCGCGCAGACCCCCTCCGATGCCGCGCGCCTCGCTTCCGAGCAGAAGGCCGTCGAGGTCCAGGCTGCGAAAGAGGCGGAAGCGCGCGCCGCCGCCGAGCGCGCCGCGTACGAGCAGAAGATCATTGCTCGTGAGAAGCAGCGCCACGATGCCGCCGTCGCCGCCGCTGCGGCCGAGAAGGCGAAGCAGGAGAAGCTGGCCGCCGACAAGGCCGCCGCACTGAGGGCGGAACAGGAGCGGCTTGCGGCGGAGAAGGCCAAACAGGAGAAGCTCGCTGCCGAGAAGGCTGCCGCCGAAAAGGCGAAGCAGGAGAAACTTGCTGCCGACAAGGCTGCCGCTCAAAAGGCGGAGCAGGAGCGGCTTGCGGCGGAGAAGGCCAAACAGGAGAAGCTCGCTGCCGAGAAAGCCGCCGCTGAAAAGGCGAAGCAGGAGAAGCTAGCCGCCGAGAAGGCCATCGCCGGGAAGGCGCAGCAGGAACGGTTGGCGGCTGAGAAGGCAAATCAGGATAAGATTGCCTCCGAGAAGGCTGCCGTGGCCGCGCAGGCCGCGAAGGAGACGGAAGCACGCGCCGCCGCCGAGCGCGCCGCGTACGAGCAGAAGATCATTGCTCGTGAGAAGCAGCACCACGATGCCGCCGTCGCCGCCGCCGCGGCCGAGAAGGCGAAGCAGGAAAAGCTCGCCGCTGAGAAAGCTGCCGCCCAGAAGGCGGAGCAGGAGCGGCTCGCGGCTGAGAAGATCAAACAGGAGAAACTCGCTGCCGATAGGGCCGCTGCTGAAAAGGCGAAGCAGGAGAAGCTCGCTGCCGAGAAGGCCGCCACTCAGAAAGCGGAACAGGAGCGGCTCGCTGCAGAGAAGGTCAAACAGGATAAACTTGCCGCCGATAAGGCTGCGGCCGAAAAGGCAAAGCAGGAAAAGATCGCCGCCGAGAAGGCCATCGCCCAGAAGCCTGAGCAGGAACGGCTTGCGGCCGAAAAGGCGAACCAGGAGAAGCTTGCTGCCGAGAAAGCCGCTGGCGAGCGCGCCGCGTACGAACAGAAGATTATGGCCCGCGAGAAGCAGCGCCATGACGCCGCCGTCGCCGCCGCGGCGGCGCAAAAGGCAAAGCAGGAGAAGCTTGCCGCGGAGAAGGCCGCCGCACAGAAGGCGGAACAGGAACGGTTGACGGCTGAGAAGGCAAGACAAGAAAAACTCGCCGCCGAGAAAGCCGCCGTGGAAAAGGCGAAACAGGAAAAGCTTGCCGCCGAAAAGGCCGCCGCACAGAAGACGGAGCAGGAACGGCTGGCGGCTGAGAAGACCAAACAGGAAAAACTCGCCGCCGAGAAAGCCGCTGCGGAAAAGGCGAAACAGGAAAAGCTTGCCGCCGAAAAGGCCGCCGCACAGAAGACGGAGCAGGAACGGCTGGCGGCCGAGAAGGCGAAACAGGAAAAGCTTGCCGTCGAGAAAGCCGCCGCACAGAAGCCGGAGCAGGAGCGGCTGGCGGCTGAAAAGTTGAACCAGGAGAGGCTCGCTTCCGAGAAGGTTGCTATGACTGCGCAGGCCGCGAAGGAAGCGGAAGCGCGTGCCGCCGCCGAACGCGCCGCCTACGAACAGAAGATTATTGCCCGCGAGAAGCAACGCCACGATGCCGCTGTCGCCGCCGCAGCAGCCGAGAAGGCCAAACAGGAGAAGCTTGCCGCGGAGAAGGCCGCTGCCCAGCAGACGGAACAGGAAAGGCTGGCGGCTGAGAAGGCCAAACAGGAGAAACTCGCCGCCGAAAAGGCCGCTGCTGAGAAGGCGAAACAAGAAAAGCTTGCCGCCGAAAAGGCCACCGCCGAGAAGGCGGAGCAGGAGCGGCTCGCGGCCGAGAAGGCCAGACAGGAGAAGCTCGCTGCCGAGAAAGCCGCTGCGGAAAAAGCAAAGCAGGAGAAGCTTGCTGCCGAAAAGGCCGCCGCCGAGAGGGCGGAGCAGGAGCGGCTCGCGGCTGAGAAGGCCAAACAGGAGAAGCTCGCTGCCGAGAAAGCCGCTGCGGAAAAGGCAAAGCAGGAGAAGCTTGCCGCCGAGAAGGCTGCCGCCGAGAAAGCTGAAGCGGAACGTCAGGCCAAGATCAAGGCCGACAACGAGGCGCGCGCTGCGGCCGAGGCCAAGGCGGAGTCGGAGCGGCAGGCCCGGTTGAAGGTTGAAGCGGAAGCCCTCGCTCAGAAAGTCGAGCAGGAAAGAATCGCCGCGCAGAAGGCCGCTGAGGCCACGCAGAAGGCGGCGGAGTTTGACTTCGGAATATAATTTCATCGTCAGTCGGCGTCGGCTGATCGTGGCGCCTCCGTTCCGAGGACGCCGAAACGTTGTTTTCGCGCTCGCAATACAGGTGCGCACGGCACACCGATCGGACGCTCCCTCCATACGGGAGCAGGCCGTGTGTGGCAGAGAAGTGGAGGTCACCCGTCGTGCATAGCGACATCCGACGCACCGCCGTCGTGGCGTGGTCCCTTGCGCTGTTCCTCCTGACGGCTCCAGCGCTGATGTCCGCGCCGGAGACGGCCCCGGCGCCCACGGCCCCAGCGGCCGCGCCGGCGTCCCCGACGATTGAGAGCTTCGCTGCCGCCTATGCCCGTGCGGACAAGCTCAACGACGAGGGGGCCGGAGCGCGCGCCCGCGAGGTCCTCACGAACCTCCTGAAGCGCGAGACTCCCAAGCTTTCCGATGCCGAGAGCCGCAAGGCCCGCGCCCTGCTGGAAGACATCGAGATGGTGCTGGTGAAGCGGTACGAGGCCGAGGAAGCCGCCCGTAAACGCTTCGAGGCCCAGGCGGCCAAACGCGCCGCTGCGGAGGCCGCGCAGAAGAAAGCACAGGGGGAGACGCTGGCCCAGGCCGACCGTCTCGTCAAGGAAGCGGAAGCCTCCAAGCAGCCGCGGAAATACTTGGAGGCCGCCCGCCTGCGTTCGCGCGTTGCCACCGAGCGCGCCATCGCCGCTTACGAACGCGCCATGGACCTCTTTGAACAGGGGGACTACGACAAGGCCGGAGTCGGTTTCACCCGCCTCCAGGAGTGGGTCAAACTGTACGGCGGGATGGATGTGCAGGCGGATCTGCGCCCCTCCATCGGTTCCGCGCGCGAAGCTGGCATTCAGAAGTACTTGGCGCGGATTGACGACGGCAAACTCAACCGCGGCGTCGGCTCGACCGTTCTGGCCGCCCGTACGGCGGAGGAAAAGAAGAAGGCCGATGAACGGGCGAAGTATCTGACGGCGGTCAAGAACTATGACGAGGCCGTCATGGCGTACGACCGCAGCCAGTTCGATAAGGCCAGCGAACTGATGCTGGCCGTTCAGGGCAGCGGCGTTTCCCTCGGCGCGGCCAAGGACGCTCAAGTCGTCGCTTACCTCAAGAAGATCGCCGACCGCAAACAGGAGATTGATACCCGCCGCCAGCAGGCCATCGCCCAGATGACCAATGCCCAAGGTCTTCTCCAGAAAGACGAATGGAAGCCGGCGCGCGAACTGCTGCTCAAGACGCAGCGCGACCAGGAACTGCTCAGCCCCGACCAGCGCAAGCTGCTGGCGGACCTTCTGAAGCAGGCCGGCGAGAAGGAAGATGAGGCCACCCGGTTGCACCAGGCCGACGCGGCGACCGTCGCGGCAGCCACGCAGTACGCGAAGGAAGCGGCGCGCATCCAGAAAATACTGGAGCAGCAGGAGGATGCCGTCGCCAGGATGCACCTGGACATGGCTAAGACGGAATTCGGCGCCATGGACTTGGATGCCGCCCTCGTGGACGCGAATGAATCGCTCAAGCACGGCAAGCTGCCCGAGGCCATCGAACTGCGCAACCAGATACTGGCCCTCCAGGGCAAGGGGGACGAAATGGCCACCCCCTACGTCAAGAACATCTCCGAGGAAATCCAGCGGCGCCTGGCCACTGTCAAGTCAGAAATGGACCTTGCCATTCAGCGCGGCCGCAATGCGCTGGATGACAACCGCTACGACGACGCCGTCAAGCAGTTTACGCTTGCCACCGAGGCGATTGACTACCTGCGGCCCTACTACGACGTGAGCGGGGCCGAGGCGCAGGTGCAGGGGATGCTCAAGCGCGCCCAGGAAGGCAAGGCGGAAGCGGAGCGGAAACTCAACCAGCAGAACATATGGAACGCCACGAAGATGGCGGAGGAAGAGGACCGGCTGAACCGCGCTCGCCGCGAGGAGCAGAAGATCGCCCTCTTCAACGAGGCCAACGCCCAGTACGCCCAGGGCAAGTACCAGGCCGCCCTCGCCATTGCCGAACAGATCCAGGCGATGGACCCGGAGTTCATCCCCGTGCTCGACCTGATGGACAACGCCCGCGAGAAGCTGCGCCACCAGACGTGGCGCGCCCTCAATGCCGCCGATCAGCGGGCCAAGGCGGACGAGCGCATCAAGTGGCGCGAGAAGTTGGTCTTCCCCGCCGCGGTGTATCAGTACCCGGCCAAGGAGATTTGGGACCAGATCAACGCGCGCGGCGGCGTGGAACTCCCGTCGGGCAAGGCGGCCAAGACCCCCAAGGAACTGCGGTTGGAGACCTTGCTCAGGCAGGAGATCCCCGCTCTTGCGCTCCCCGGCGTCCCGTTGCAGGAGGCGGTCGAGATTCTCAAGGCCCAGTTGCCGCCGGGTCTCAACATCCTGCCCGATCCGACCATCACGGCCAATGCGGACGTGCTGATCAACCTGGACGTCAAGGAAGTCAACATCGGCACCGCCCTGAAGCTCATGTTGCGGCCGCATGGTTTGGACTACATCATCGCCAACGACTCCATCTGGATCAGCACCTTTGAGGGTTGTCGGACCTTGGAAGCGCGTCCCGAGAACCTGGACTTGCGCGAATACGACGTGCAGGACTTGCTGGTCGTGCTCAACACCAGCGGAGGCAGCAGCGGCACCAGCAGCGGCACCAGCACCAGCACCACCAGTGACACCAGCAGCGGCACGAACAATAACACGAGCGGCAGCAGCGGGTTGGCCAGCGGCAGCCAGGACCTGCTGGGAATGATCGTCATGTTCACCGGGGCGGAGAACTGGGACAACGTCACGATACTTGGCAATTCCGGCAACAACAACAACGACACCAACAGCGGCGGAACGGGTGGCACGGGCGGTGGCGGGAACCTCCTGGGTGGCGGCGGGAACCTCCTGGGTGGCGGCGGCGGGGCGGAGGGCGGGCCCGGCGGCGGCGGGGGCGGCGCCACCGGCGGAGGGATCGGGCGCATCATGTTCCTTCGCAACGGCTACCTCATGGTCAACCACGTGGATCGTATCCACAAGAAAATCGAAGAGATTCTGGCCATGCTGCGCGCGCAAACGACCATCCTCGTGCAGGTGGAGGCGCGTCTGATCACGTACAACGACCGGTTCTTCAAAGACGTCGGCGTCAGTTGGACGAATCTGCCCCATGCGACCACGGGCACACTGGGCGAAGACCCCGGCGCGCACATCCCCGGAGCGACCTGGAGTTTCAGCAACTGGACTCCTCCTTCTTTCACCGCCGACCCGGTGGGCGCGGCGCCGTTCAGCATTTCGGCGGCGTTCCTGAACCGCGACCATACGCAGATGGTCATCAGCATGGCCGAGGCCAGCAGCAACGCCACGACCGTGTCCGCACCGCACGTGACCGTCATTAACGGCGCGCAGCAGACGCTTGACCTGACGACGAAGGGGAGCTATGTCTCTTCCTACTCGGTGCAAGGCAGCATCGCCATCCCCGTCATCACCACGTACGACGCCTCCATCGTTTCATTGAGCGTCACCCCGGTCGTCTCGGCCGACCGCCGGTACGTGACGATGCAGGTCTCGCCGCAGATCACAAACTCCGTGCTGGGAGACCCCGTGGCGGTCGAGATACCGATCGCCAGCAGCGGCGCCGGCGGCAGCGCGGCCACCTCGACGGCGTTCATCTTTACCCCGTTGACGACCGATCAGAGCATTGACAGCACGGTGCGCGTGCCGGACCGCGGCACGGTGGTGCTGGGCGGGCTGTCTGCGGCGTCGGAGAGCACCGGCGAGTCGGGCATCCCCATCCTGTCGCACATCCCGATCCTCAAGCGCCTTATCAGTCGGAGCACGGTCGGTCATGACCGCTCGCACCTGCTCTTCCTGGTGACGCCGACCATTCTGTTGCCGGACGAAGTCGAGCCGTAACGGCCTCTGTTATGTGGAGGGAACTTGCGATGAATGCACAGAAGAGCGTATGGGCGATCGCCCTCCTTGCGGCGGCGGTCGGCGTTCTGGCGACGTTGCTGGTGGTCAGGCAAGGCGGCGTGGGCGCACCCATGGCCTATGGGCAGGTCAGCGAGGGCGTCGGCGCGGGCTACGTGGTGGGCATCCTGGGGGAGAAGAACAACAACCAGTTGCCCCTCTTCATGGTGGACACCAAGTCGCAGACGATCCTGATCTACGAATTTGACTTGTCGCAGAGGCAGCTCTACCTGCGAGTCGCGCGTTCCTTCACCGCCGACCGAGACCTCGTTGACAATAGCTGGGGCAAGACGAACCAGTACGCCGGTCCTTCGGTCAAGGATGTTCAGAACATACTACGCGGCGGTCGGTAACGCCGCAAAGCGTAACGAGCGGGCCGGTCTCCGAGGGGGACCGGCCCGCTGCGTTTAAACGGACTTAACGTCCAACATCCAACGTTCAACTTTCAACGTCCAACGGACAACGCACGGACGTCTTGCGCGGAAGGGCGTTCTTGCGGTTGGTTGAACGTTGAACGTTGGATCAGCGCACACTGCGCACCGCGTTGAACGTTGAATCCGTTCACCTGCCGGGCGCGCCGCTGGCGGGGTTGGGCATTTCCTGTAGGAGCGCGCGCCCTTCCGAGACCTTCCCGGTCCGGATCAGGCAGTTCGCGAGTCGCGCGCGCGTGGAGACCGCCCCGGGGGCTTCCTGGAGCGCCCGGCGGAGGTAGGGAATCGCCTCCGCATCCCTCTCCAGCGCGATCAGGTCGGCGCCGACGTTCCCGAGCATCACCGGGTGGCCCGGCGAGAGTTCCAGCGCGCAGAGGTGTTCGCGCAGGGCGCTTTCGTACCGTCCGGTCCGATAGTAGATATTGCCCAGGGCGTTGTGCACCGCTTCCGAATACGGGCACTCGCGCACCGCGCCGTTGAGGAGCGCTTCGGCCTTGTCGCGCGCACCGGTGAAGGAAAGGGCCGTAGCCAGGTTCACCAGCACCTCGGGGATCGGCTGCCGCTGGACCCGAACCACTCTCTGAATGCATGGAACGGCTTCCGCGTAGCGGCGCTGCTTGATACAGAGGACGCCTAGCGAGTTGAGGGCGACCAGGTCGTCGGGATCGCGCGCGAGGGCATCGCGATAGGCCGCCTCCGCCTCCGCCGGTTTGCCGAGTTTCTCAAGTACCTGCCCCAGTTGAGCATAGGGTGGCGCGCTGTCGGGCCGGAGCCTGGTCACATACTCCATGCTCTTCCGGGCCTCTTCGAGGTTGCCCCGTTCCGCGCAGTCATTCGAGTAATTTATCCACGACGGCAGACTGCGGTTATTCGTGCGGAGGGTGCTCAGACTCAGCGCGCGCTGGTCGCGCCAGTCGAGCGTCCGCGCCATGCTCTGCGCCGCGTACGCACCGAACAGAAGGGCGAAAGCAAACGCAATGACCCAACGACGGCGCGGCGTTCCGTTCTCCCACGCCACGCTGACTCCGATCCCCGCCGGCACAAAGAGGCCGAGGATCGGAAGATAAAGGTAGCGATCGTTCAGGATTCCCGGGATCGGCAAGAGATTGCACGTCGGGAGCAGCATGAGGAAATACCAGGCGAACCCCGCCACCAGGAGCGGCTGACGCCGCCTCAACGCCACCAGCGCGACGCCCAATGCGGCGAGGTATGTGATGGCGAACAAGACCTCGGGCGCGAAGAGGGACTGCGACGGCACGATGTCGTAATGGACGGAAAGACCCGTCGGGAGGAGAATCAGCCTAAATTCGCGCATCAGGTTCGGCCACATCGTGAGCAGCGCTGTCCGGAAACTCCCTCCCGGGTACGGTACGCCGGATTCGGTCGGGTTGAGCATCAGTCCGAAACGAACGACCAGATAGAGGAGGGCAACGAGCGCGAACCCGCTGTAGGAGCGCAGTGTCTTCCTGATGGAAGACTCCTCCCTCCCCATGATCCGCTCCACCGCGAAGAGCGCCGCAGGCATCAAGCCCGCTGACTCCTTGGCCAGGAGCGCCAGCGCATAGCACAGCGCCGCTACCGGCGCCGCCGCGCGCGAGCGCCAGGTCAGGAATGCGTACGCGCCCAGAAGCACGAAGAAGGTCGCTTGCAAGTCCTCCCGGTACCCGACCGCGTTGACCACCTCGGCCTGGACCGGATGAATGGCGAACAGCATGGCGGTGATGAACGCCGCCTTGCCGTTCCACAGGCGCAGGACCAGTGTGAATACGAGCAGGGCGTTGATGGCGTGCAGCAGCAGATTATGAACGTGCATGCCGAAGCGCCAGCGCACGAGATTCTCCTGTGCGAAACGCTTGTATTGGGCCGCGGTCCAATCCGTCGAGTCTGCCGGCCGGGCGCGCGTCCAAAGGGCATGATCCAACGCGTACGAGGCCGTGACCATGGGCCGGTACGTGGTCTCAGCCGACATACGGAAGTAGTTATGGTTGAACAGGTTCCACAGGAGTTGGTTCTCCTGGTAATAGGTATTATCCCGCAGCGCCCACAGGTCGTCATGCGTGTAGTCGTTGCGCAGGGAGGGCGAAAAGACCACGATGGCCGTGGCGACAACGAGCGCCGCGGCCCAGCAGACCGACCTGTGGTCCGGGTGGCCAATGGCGATGTTTGCGGGCGCACTCTGCATGGTCACGGGATCCTACCGTCCCCTCTCCTGGGTGAATGCGCGAGGTACGGACCGAGCGCCAGAAGGTCCATCTCCGTTTTGGAGAAGCAGTTCACCGCGTCGCGGGGGGCGCAGACAATCGGCTCGCCGCGGACGTTGAAGGAGGTGTTCAGCACCATCGGGACGCCCGTCAGGCCCTCAAACTCCCGGATCAGTTCGTAGTACAGCGGGTTCTGCGCGCGCGTGAGCGTTTGCACGCGCGCCGTCCCATCCGCATGCGTCACGGCCGGGATGGCCGCCCTCTTTGCCGGCAGCACGTTATAGACCAGGAGCATATAGGGGGAGGGAACGCTGCAGTCGAACCACTCCCCGCACCGCTCCGCGAGGACACTGGGCGCAAAGGGACGGAACCCCTCGCGGTGCTTGACCCGCTGATTCAGGATATCCTTCATGTCCGGTCCGCGCGGGTCCGCCAGGATGCTGCGATTTCCCAGCGCGCGCGGCCCCGCCTCCATGCGGCCCTGGAACCAGCCCAAAATGCGCCCCGCCGCAAGCTCCTGAGCGCATCGCCGGGCGATGTTGTCGGGACGTTCGTATCGGATGCCCCCGGCGTCCAGCGCGCGGCGGCATTCCTCCTCCGAATAGCGCGGGCCCAGGTAAGTATCAGACATGGCATGCCGCTCGGGGCGCTTCAGCGTCACATGGTGGACATACAGCGCCGCCCCCAGCGCGCACCCCGCGTCGTTCGCCGCAGGCTGAACGAAGATCTCCCGGCAGTGCCCCTCCCGCAGCAGCCGCCCGTTCATCACGCTGTTCAATGCGACCCCGCCGGCCAGGCAGAGCGCCGTCTGGCCGGTTGCCGCTGTCAGGTACTTGACCATGTGAATCGCCCCCTCTTCCGTTCGCGCCTGGAGCGAGGCGGCGATGTCGGCGTGGCGCTGGTCGAGCGGCCCTTCCGGCGCGCGCCGCGGGCCCAGCGCCGCAATGAACTTGGCGGTCACATAGTCCTTCTTTGCCAAGTGGACGTCGAAGTACGACATATCCAGCCGCAGTCCGCCATTCTTCCGCAGCCGGCAGATCTCCCGAAACGTATCGAGATACTTGGGTAGGCCATGCCCCGCCAGCCCCATGACCTTTCCCTCGTCGCAGTTCTCTCGGAAGCCCAAGTATTCGGTCGTGCACAAGTAGAGCAGCCCCAGGGAGTTCGGATAGAGTACGTCGCGGAGGTGGCGGATCAAACCGCCGGTCCCTTCGGCGAAGCGCGTGGTGGCAATCTCTCCGTTGGCGTCAATGCTCAGCAGCGCCGCCCGCTCAAACGTGGAGGGATAGTAGGCGCTGCAAACGTGGGCTGCGTGGTGCGGCACGTAATGGACGGCGTTTCGATACCCCCACTCGCGTCTCAGGAACCCCGGCAGGGCGATCATCTCCCGGAACATGCGGTAGCGTTCCCGGTTCTGCGACAGCGACTGGGGAAGCCCCATCAGCGTCTGCGCCGCGCGGCGCGCCAGTCCCCGCCACGGGCTCCAGAAGAACGCAATGTGCTCGATGTCGTTGATCCCAATCCCGGCCTCGTGCAGGCAGTATTGGATGGCGTTCCCTGGAAACGCTCCGGTGTGCTTCACGCGACTGAAGCGTTCTTCCTCGGCGAAGGCCGCTACCCGGCCATCCTCCAGCAGGCTTGCCGCTGAGTCGTGCATGGCGCTGTTGATGCCCAGGATGAACATGCGCATACTCCGACGGGAATGTTGGTTCCAAGCGGACGCTATTCTACCTTTCCGGCGCGACTCCGCAAACCCAAGTCGGGGGAATGCGTCAGTCAAGTGGGAGTCATTGGGAAGAGCAGGGCGCCTTCAGTGGACGGCTCAGGACGTCTTGGGTGGCGGGGCCACGGAATGGGCCCCGCGTTTTCGCAGGAACAACTCCACGATTTCGGGATCCAGCCGCGTGCCGGCCATCGAGCGCAGCCGTGCGGGCAAGTCCGCCTCGTGGAGTGGCGGTTCCTGGTTGGCGAGGGCATCATAGGCGTCGGCGACGGCCAGGATGCGCGCCCCGACGGGGATCGCCTTTCCTTTCAGCGCGTCGGGGCCGCCGGAGCCGTCAAAGTGCTCGTGATGATGCCGCACGTAGAGCTCCTCCAGATCCAGCAGGCGCATCTCCCGGAGCAACGTGGAAGCGTCAAGGGCGTGGCGGTGCGGCGAGTCCTTCGCGTCGGTCGGCGAAGCCGGGGCGACCGCCCGGCAGACGTCGTGCAGCGTTGCCGCGTTGCGGACCGCATCGATTTCCCCCGGGCGCAGACCGGCCGCGCGGGCCATTTCGGTGGCATAGAGCAGCACCTGGTCGCAATGCCGCTTCAAGTCGGGCACGCGAACGGTGAGCCCTTCAACCAGACTGCGCAGGGATTCCATGTACTGCGTCTTTGCCGGGGTGATGATCCGTCGCACGCTGTCCAGGACCTCGTCCATGTTGGAGCCGAGCGCCAGGTGAGGCGCGGCCGGCTCGACCGGTTCGGTCCCTTCCCAGACGCAGACCATGTTGCGTCCCCTGCGCTTGGCCTGGAGCAGCGCCTCATCGGCGCGGCGGCAGAGGTCCGCCTCGTCCTTCATGTCGGGGGTCAGCGCCGCCACTCCGGCGCTGATCGTCACGCGCAACGGCCCGTGGCGCGTCAGGATGTCGGTCGAGCCGGTGGACTCCCATATGTGTTCGGCGCAATGCAGCGTCCCGGCCAGATCGGTGTTCGGCAGCAGCACGGCGAACTCCTCGCCGCCGTAGCGCGCCAGGATGTCCACAGACCGCGTTGCGTTCGTGATGATCTCCGCCAGCGACTTGAGCACCTCGTCGCCGGTCAGATGGCCGTAGGTGTCGTTGACGGACTTGAAGAAGTCCGCGTCAATCATGATGCAGCCGAGCAGAAAGCCGTACCGGCGGGCACGCGCGAACTCGTACTGCAGCCGATCGTGAAAGAACCGGTGGTTGTACAGCCCCGTCAGGTTATCGGTCACCGAGAGCCGTTGCAGGCGGTCGAGCAGCTCGCGGCGTTCGGTCACGTCGCGGGCGATCCCGATCAGGCAGCGGCGGAAGCCCGCCTTCTCCTTGAGTACGGAGACCGACATGTGGACGGGGAAACTGGCGCCGTCGCGGCGGCGTGCTTCCAGCTCTCCCTGCCAGTGGGGGGTCAGCGCCTTGGACTTGAGCATGGCCGCCGGGTCGAACTCCTTCGCCGCCCCGGGGAACAGCAGGGTGACCGGCTGGCCGATCGCCTGCTCCGGGGTATAGCCGAACATCGGCTCGATCGCCTGGTTGGCGGTCAGGATGGCGCCGTCCTCGCGCAAAGTGATGATGGCATCGGAGGCGTACTCGACAATCTGCTGGAGCAGCAGCGCGCGCTCTTCCAGTTCGTGCCGGCGCAGCACCTGTTGCAGCACGACCCCGAGTCCGGCGAGGTTTTCCTCGGTCTTGACGATGTAGTCGAAAGCGCCCAGCTTGAGCGCTTCGGCGGCGACGCGCTCGTCGCCGCGCCCGGACATCAGCACCACCGGCACGCTGGTTCCTTGCGCGAGGATCCAGCGCAGGAACTCCACCCCCGTCATCCCCGGCAGGTAGTAGTCCGTGATCACCGCGGCATAGGCGTGGTGGCGCAGCAGTTCCTTGGCGTCCTCCGGCGAACAGGTGTGGTGCACCTGATAATGCTGCCGCAGGGCGTGCTTGACGATCAGCGCGTCCGTCGGGCTGTCCTCGACCAGCAGCACTCGTTGTTGCGTGGGCATACGCGCCTCCCTCTCTCAGCCGAGCCCCTTCTCGTCCTCGGCGGGGATTGTCTGGTGAAACTCCGTATCCATGCGCTCGACCGGCTGACCCGGCAGAGTGAAAAAGAATGTGGAGCCTTTGCCCGGCTCCGACTCCACCCAGATGCGCCCGCCGTGGTTCTCCACGATCCGCTTGCAGATGGTCAGCCCGATGCCCGTCCCCTCGGTGCCGGAATCGAGCCGCTGGAAGATCTCGAACATCCGCGGGATGTCCCGTGCGGCGATCCCGACGCCATTGTCCTTCACCCAGAACAGGTGTCCCTCGTCGGTCACGCGGCTGCCCACCTCGATCTGCGGGGTCCGCTCGCCGCTGAACTTGAGGGCGTTGGACAGGAGGTTCTGGAGCAGTTCGGCCATACGCACCCGGTCGCAGACCACGCGCGGCAGGTCCGGCTGCACGGTGACGGTGGCGGACTTGGCCGAGACGGTGAATTCCAGGGAGGTGAGCACCTCGCGCAGGAGGTCGTTGAAGGCCACCTCTTCGGGAGGGTAATGGCGGCGGCCGATCCTGGAAAGGCGCAGCAGATCATCCACCAGCCGGCGCATGCGCGCGCCGGAGGCGCGGATGGAGCGCAGGTACTCCTTCCCCTGCTCGTCGAGCTTTGGCTCATATTCTTCCAGGAACATTCGCGAGACGCCTTCTACGCCGCGGAGCGGCTCCTTCAAGTCGTGAGAGACGACGTGGGTGAACTCGTCGAGTTCGTGATTGAGGCGGATCAGACGCTGGTTGAAGCGTTGCGTCGCCGCCAGTTCCGTCTCGAGCTTTGCGTTGGCTTGAGTGAGCGCGGTGCGCTGGTTGGCGTGAAGCAGGTAGATGACCCCTGGGACCGTTAGCAGCAGAACCCCCAGCGCCAGGATCACGAGCCGCGACAGCCAGAGCCGCGCCTGTCCGACCGCCGCCTCCTGGACGTGAACGGCCCATAGGCCGTTCCCTGCCCGGAAAGCCTCGCGCTGTCGCGGTAACGATCCTTCCAGCGCCGCCGGAGGGGCCAGCATGGCGCCGACCGAGTCTTCGAGATATGTGAAAGGCCTGGAAAGGGGCCGGCCCTGCGCCGGAGGAGCGACATTGCTTTGGATGGCAAAACAGCCCACCACCACGCGCCCGGTCCCATCCGTAGTCGCGTCCGCTACCAGAAAGTAGTACCCCGCCAGTTGTGGCAGTTGGAAGCCGGGGCTCACCTGAGTCATGCGCGACTCCAAGGCGCGTTGCGCCAGCGGGCGCAGCAACTCGCCGGGAAGGGGATGTCCCGCCCCGGCAGAGGCCCACTCGCAGCGTTGCCGAAGGTTCCTGTCCAGAAACAGAACCTGCTGGACTCCGCTGATATGATTGCTTACGAAGGCGCAAATCCGTTGCAGATACTGTGACGCCTTGTCGTCGGGGCGATTGTCCATATCCAGCCGGATCGCTCTGAGAGCGCTCATTCGCGTGGCGAAGTACTCCTCGCACAACTGCGCATGCCCGCGAGCCATCTCCGCCAGCAACCGCGCGCTACAGTCCTTATGTTCGCGCACGATGTTCCGGTCGAGTGCGAACAGGCACACGGCCATCAGCGCGATCAGCAAGAGGTAGATGGTTCGAATCTTCATTGCTCTATGAACTGGAAAAGAGATGCCCATGCGGCCCTGGGACCGGCGCCCTGCCAACGCGGCACTAATATATCACTTGTGTGCCGGAAATGACATCTCCGAACGACGCATTCTGTCCCATTATAGAACAGGCTTCGTCATTGCCATTGCGTTCTGGTATATTTGGGCAATATGGGAGGAGAGATGAATCAGCGCTTCGGCCCGCGCGAGCGGGTAAAGCTTCAGCGCGACTTTGACCGGCTCTTCAAGGAAGGCCGGGCGCTGCGATACCCTGAGTTCACGCTGCGCGTCCTGCCGGGGCAGACGGTCCAGGCGCGGCTGGGGCTGTCCGTCGGCAAGAGGGTTGGCAACTCCGTGCGTCGCAATCGAATCAAGCGGCTGCTGCGCGAGGCGTTCCGCCGGAACAAGGGGCTGCTGAGCTGTTCGTGCGACCTGGTGCTCGTCCCGAGCGTGCGCTGGCAGGAGCTTCGGCTCTCGGCGGTCGAGCCGACGATGCAGCGCGCGTTGCAGGAGGTCTCGCGGCTTCTTGCGGCGGCCCCCAAGGCCCCCGCGGCGGGCGGTGAGCCACGGCCATGCGACCCAATTTGATCAGCCGCGCTTTCATCGGTTTGGTCCGCCTGTACCAACGGATGATCTCGCCATTGATCGGCCCGCGCTGCCGCTTCTATCCTTCCTGCTCGGCGTACATGATTGAGGCCATCCAGAAGAAGGGGGTCATTGTGGGGGTCGGCAAGGGGGTGTGGCGGATTCTTCGGTGCCAGCCGTTCAGCGCGGGAGGATACGATCCGGTGGAAGAAGAACGGAAGAATTACGAATAGGGAATGGACAATAGTGAATTGCGAATGACGGCGCGACAGAGCCTGTTGGCAATTCACAATTCGGCATTCGCTATTCCCCGTTAATCCGTCTTGCCTCGATCTCCTGCGCGGTGATCTCGTCGAAGCGCGCCTCTCCTCCGCGCACGGCCACCCCAAACCCGCCCGCCTGCCGCCCCTCGGAGCGGCCGCTCAGCACCCACTCCTCATCCACGTATACGTCCGCGAAGCGTCCTTCGGCCCAGATGGCCACTTGGTGTTCGCGTGCGGGGTCGAGCCTGCGGCGCGCCCGCGCCTCGATCCGCCCGTGCACCCCCCGGCGCAGCGTTACCGCCCCGCTGTCGAACTCCAGCCAGAGCGTCATGTTCTCATGCCCCGTCATTGAGGTCCGGAAGAGCAGCGCCGCCGCCGTCGCCCCGCGGCTGCGCACCCGCGCGCCGTAGCGGAACTGTCCCCCGACCCGTGGCAGGACCCGCACCAGAGGTTCGCCGCTCGATAGCGCCGCCTCCGTCTGGAACAGCGGGCGCCCCAGCAGCTTCAGGAGCGCGTCATAGAACCGCACGAAAGGCCGTCCGTCCTCGTGGAAATCCAGAGTTCCCGGGCGGGAAAGCTCCATCCGCGCCGGTTCGTCGTGCGACGCGCGCAGGAAGAACGCCAGCCGCCGCTCACGCAGCATCACGGTCTGCACCGCACAACGCACGTCCGCAGCCAGCAGGTCCGGCTCAGTTCGCTCGAAGGGGCCTTCCGGGCCCTGCCCCAGTGCGAAGCGCACCGCGCGGTGGCCTCCCTCCTCCGGCGTGCTGTAGAAGAGGACCGTACGCCCCGCTTCGACGAAGAGGTGAGGGGAATGCAGGCGGGCGAAAGTGTTCGGGGCGTAGATCGGCGGCTCCAGCTCCCAGGAGCGCAGGTCCGCCGAGCGGGCCGTTCCGATGCAGCCGAGCCGCTCCGGGTGGCGGCCGGAACGGCGGCGCGCGCAGAAGAAGGCGCGCCAGCCGCTCGCGCCGCGCTCAGGCACAATCGTCATCTCCGGCTCGGCCAAAGGCTCGTACCAGGGGGCGTCGCTTGGCAGGGGGGGGGGGGGGGGGGGGGGTTCGCCGCGTCGGGAGCAACCCCCTCGTGCGCGCGCCACGTCACGCCGTCCGCGGATACCTCGCAGCGCAGTCCGTTCTCCGCGCGGCGCAGGAGCACAATCTCCTGCCCCTCCGCCACCAGCGCAATCCGGCCCGCCGGGTTCTCCATTCGCTCGCTCATATCCTCATTCTCGTTCCCTGCCGGGCGAGTGTCAAACCGGACGGCGTTTGGCAACAGTATTCACGGACAAGGACACAAAGGACAGCAAGGACATGAAGGACAGACGACAGAACCGGCAGGACGCAAAGGCGGCACAGGAGCCGTTCTCCGCGCACTTCGCGGCTGCGGCGAGGAATGGCCGAGTGGCGCCGATTACGCCGTCGGCGGCGATTGCGCAGGGGGCTGGGCGGCCGGCGGGTGAGTAGCCGTGCCGGACACCTTATCCTTCATCACCTTCCCCATCTTGAAAGTGACGACGCGTTTGGGCGGGACGGCCACCTTCGCGCCGGTGCGCGGGTTGCGCCCGGTGCGCGGCTTGCGCACGACGACCTCGAATACGCCGAAGTCCCTGAACTCCAAGCGGTTGCCGCTCGATACCTCGTTGATGATCTCGTCGAACAGCATCTGAATCACCTGCTTGACGGCAACCTGAGGCAGCCCGGTTTGCTGTGCGAGACGTTCGGCGATCTCACGCTTCGTCGTCGTGCCCATCGGAAAGACCTCCTTGAAGTTGCCCACAGACAGGAGTCTTGTTCTATCCTCTTGCATTGCTTCCCACAATGACAATCTATATGCTAAAGGCGTCGCCGTCAAGTCAAATTCTTCCCCCATGCGGGGGGGCGAGGTTGCGCAACGTGTTCGACTCTGACAGGATAAGGCAAAACCTGCGCGCGATTCAAGGGCGGATTGCCGCCGCCGCGGCCCGTTCCGGGCGTCCGAACGAGGCGGTGCGGCTAATTGCGGTGACGAAAACAGTCGGCCCCGAGGCGGTGCGCGCGCTCTGGGAAGCGGGTGTGCGCGACTTTGCGGAGAACCGCGTTCAGGAGTTGCTTCGCAAGTCGGATGCCTTGTCCGACTTGGCGATCCGCTGGCATATGATCGGCAGTCTGCAGACGAACAAAGTCAACAAGCTGGTGGAGCGCGCTGTCCCGGCGCGCTCGTTGCCTGAAAGCGCGCTGGGGACAGCGCGCTCCACCAGCGCAGGCGGCAGCCTTACGCTGATTCATTCGCTTGACAGCGCAAGACTGGCCGAGTCGCTGAACGCGGCCGCGGCGAAGCAGGGGAGTGTCATCGAGACGCTCGTGGAAGTCAACGTCAGTGGCGAGGCGTCGAAGCACGGCCTCCCGCCGGAAGCGGTGGGCGAACTCCTGCGCACGGTGGGGCGCTTGGAGCATGTGAAGGTCACCGGACTGATGACCATGGCCCCCCTATCCACAGAAGCTGAAGCGGCCCGGCCAATTTTCGCGAGACTACGCGCGTTGAAGGAATCGCTACGGGCGGGGACGCCCTCCAACGTCCGGCTGGAACATCTTTCGATGGGGATGAGTAACGACTTCGAGGTGGCGATTGAAGAAGGCGCTGACATCGTGCGGGTCGGGACGGCATTGTTTCGGGAAGTGTAGGGGTGGGCTTCAGCCCGCCCAGGCACGGGCTAAAGCCCGTGCCTGCACGTCGTCGTTGTAAGGGCAAGGCATTGCCTTGCCCTCATGAGATAAGCGTCGGTCAAGGAGGAAAAGATGGCCAAAGAACGAATCGGATTCCTGGGGGCCGGACAGATGGCGGAGGCAATCGCGCGCGGAGTCATCGCCGCTGAGATGGCCGAGCCGTCGCTCCTGAGCGCCTCCGACCCGGACGCCGCGCGCCGCGACTTGTTCCGCGAAATGGGGGCGCACGCCAGCGAGGACAACCTCGCCGTCGTCAAGGAGGCGGACACGCTGATCATCGCGGTCAAGCCGCAAACCCTCGACGAACTGCTCCGGCAGATCGGCCCCGCCTTGCGCGAAAAGCAGCTCCTCATCAGCATTTGCGCCGGCGTCCCCACGGCGGTCATCGAGGTGGCCTCGAAGCGCAAGCTGCGCGTCGTGCGCGCCATGCCGAACCTGCCGATGCGCGTGCGCATGGGCGCCACCGCCCTCTGTCCGGGCAAGCACGCCACCGCGCAGGACATGGCCGTCGCCGGCCGGATTTTCAGCGCCGGCGGCCGCGCCGTGGAGGTGAAGGAGGAACTGATGGACGCCGTCACCGCCCTCAGCGGCAGTGGCCCGGCCTACTTCTACTTCCTGGTCGAGGTGATGATCGAGGCGGGCGTGCAGGAGGGGCTCAACCCGACCGTCGCGCGCACCCTGGCGATCCAGACCGCGCGCGGCGCCGCCGAGATGATGGCCACGGACGATCTCTCCCCCGAGGAACTGCGCCGCCGTGTTACTAGCAAAGCCGGCACCACCGAGGCGGCGTTCAAGAAGATGGAAGAGCTCAAGGTGCGCGAGGGGATCAAGGCCGCTATCCTCGCCGCCGCCGCGAGGGCGAGGGAGCTGGGGAAACGGTGAATGCAGTGTGCAAAATGCAGAATGCAGAATGAACGACAGCGGGACGGGCATGGGTGCGGACGAGAACTGAGAACTGAAGATGCTCTGTAGAAACCATCCCGTTCCGTCTGTCAGGCCGCGAAGCGGCCGTCAGACTCTAGCCCACGACTCGCTTCGCTCGTCGTGGGCTAATGTCCATCACCCCCTTCGGGGGTTCACCGGATGGTTTCTACAGGGCAAGCTGAGAACTGAGAACTGAGATGGCGCTATAGGATGCTTCTTCCGTATCCGCGCGTTTCTGCGTTCATCTGCGGCTAGAATCGTTGCCGTTGTTTCTCCCCGTGGCGTTACCCCTCCGGCTGGCGCTCCTGGACCAGTTCCGGCACCACCTTGCGCGTTTCGTCGGCAAGGTACTGCTCCACTTCCTTCGCGGTCTTCATGGAGAGCGCGCGCTCGGCGATCCGCTTCGCGCCGTCGTAGCGGACGGAGCGGATGAGCTTCTTGACGTCCGGGATGACGCTGGGGGCCATGCTCAGCGACTCGAACCCCAGCCCCACCAAGAGAATGGTGTTCAGGATGTCGCCGGCCATCTCGCCGCACATGGAGACGCCGATCTTGGCCTTCTGCCCGGCCAGCACGGTGCGTTGGATCAGCCGCAGCACCGCCGGATCCAGCGGCGAGTAGAGGTGCGCCACGCGCTCGTTATCGCGGTCCACCGCCAGGGTGTACTGCACCAGGTCGTTGGTGCCGATGCTGAAGAAGTCCGACTCGGCCGCCAGAAGGTCGGCGGTCATCGCGGCGGAGGGGACCTCGATCATGATCCCCACCTGGATGTTCTTGTCGTACGCTGCGCCCGTGGCGTCGAACTCCGCCATGACTTCAGTGACGACCTGGCGCGACTCGCGTAGTTCAGCCAGGTTGGCGATCATCGGGAACATGAAGCGCAGCTTTCCCATGGCCGAGGCGCGCAAAATGGCGCGGATCTGGTTTCGGAACACCTGGGGCTGAAGGCGCAGGAGGCGCATGGAGCGGCAGCCCAGGAACGGGTTGCGCTCGGGGAAGCCGCTGGGGAACTTGTCGGCGCCCAGGTCGAGGATGCGGATCGTCATGGGGCTGCTGCCCAGCGCGCGGATGGCCTCCATATACGCCTGGAAGTGGGCCTCCTCATCGGGCGGGTTGTCGGCGGTGTGGTACAGGAACTCCGTCCGGTAAAGCCCCACGCCGGAGGCGCCGTTGTGCAGGACGGTGGCCACCTCGTTAGGAAACTCGATATTGGCTTCGATGGTGACGAGGCGTCCATCCTGCGTGACGGCGGGTAGGTTGCAGAACTCCGCCGCGGTGCGCTCCTCGATGACCTCAAAGGTTCGGCCGCGCGCCTCGTAGCGCTGGCGGGTCGCCTCGTCGGGTGCGATGATCACCGCCCCCTGGCTGCCGTCTACGATCAGCGTATCGCCGTCCACAAGGGCGCTGGTCACCCCGACCGCGCCGACGACCGCCGGAATCCCCAGCGCGCGCGCCAGGATCGCCGTGTGGCTGGTGCGGCCCCCCGCCTCCGTTGCGATCCCCAGCACCTTCTCCTTATCGAAGCCCGCCGTCTGCGAGGGGGTCAGGTCGTGCGCCACGATCACCACCGGACCGGGCAGCCGCGCGATCTGCTCGTGGCTCTTCCCCTGGAGGTTGCGCAGCAATCGCTGGCCGATGTCCTCGAAGTCCCGGACCCGCTGGAGCAGGTAGGAATCCCCCGCCTCCTGCAGCGAGCTGACGTAGCGCCGGAGGATCTCCTGCACAGCGAACTCCGCCGTGAAGAGGCGGTGGGTGATGAGGTTGGTCACCTGGTGGCGCAGCTTGGGGTCTTCGAGGATGCCCAGGTGCACCTGGAAGATATCGCTGACGCCGACCGACTGGTCCAGACGGGCGCGCAGCGTTTCGGCTAGTTCGTGAATCTCGCGCTGCGAGGCGTCCAGCGCCTTGTCGAAGCGGGCGATCTCACGCGGGGCCTCGTCGGGCATGACGAACTTGCGCGTGATCTGCGCGCCCTGGCTCTCCATGATGCGCGCCGGGCCGATCGCCACGCCGGGACTGACCGCAATTCCCCGCCGAGTCTCCACCTAGATGTCCTCATCGCGGTTGATGCTGTTGACGATCACATCTTCCAGCGTTGTCAGCGCCTCCTGGGCGTCCGATCCGTCCGCCAGGATCAGCAATTCCGCTCCGGGGAGCGCCGCCAGCAGGATGATGTCCGTGATGCTCTTTGCGTTGGCGGTCTTTCCCCGATACTGCAGCTTGATGTCGGACTTGAACTTTCCGGCTGCGTCCATGATGCGGCGCGCCGGCCGCAGGTGCAGGCCGGTCTTGTGAATCAATGGGACCGCTTTCTGACAACGCATGGTCGTTGACGCCAACTGAATGTTGAGAGGTGAATACGCTGCATCGTGCCGCGCGGCTCAAACGGTCTTCATGCCGTCACCCGGTCGTCCACCTCGCGCAGCAGGTCTGCCAGTTCCTTCTTGCTCTTTGCGCGGCGCAGGAAGGCGCAATAGTCGTCATCTTTCAGCAAGGCGGCCACCTTGCGCAGCGCCTCCAGGTGCGCCTCCGCCTGGTCCGGGGAACTGGTCAGCAGGAAGACCAGATGCACCGGCTGGCCGTCCAGCGCGCCGAATTCCACCCCTTTGACGGAGCGCCCGAACGCGCCCAACATCCCTTCCACCTCGCGGACCTTGGCGTGAGGAACGGCCACGCCCTTGCCGATGCCGGTGCTACCCTTGCGCTCGCGTTCCAGGATTCCCCGCTCAACGGCGACGCCCTGGCTCTTTGTCAGCGAGCCGCTGGCGCACATCGTCTGCACCAGTTCGTGGACCGCTTCTTCCTTCCCGGTCGCCTTCAGGTCCGCAACAATGTTTCCGCTTGCGAAGAAGTCTGAGAATCTCATCAATCACCCTCGGAAGCCGCGTCCTCCTGGGACGAGCTTTCTTTTGGCGTCGCTATGTCGCCAAACCGGTTTTCCTTGGAGCCGTTGCGCCGGTCCTTGTAACGCGCCTCAACTTTCTGGAGTTGCTTCTCGACCTTCGCGACCACCTGGTCTATGGAAGCGTACATGTCGTGGGAGACGCTCTTGGCCACCAGGTCTCCCTTGCCGCGCGTCTTTGCGATGATTTCGGCGGCGTGCCGTTCCCCTTCGATGGCGAGCGTGACGGTCATGTGCATCAGATGATTGCTGATCCGCCCAAGTTTTTCCGCGCGGCTGCGCGCGTGCTCGCGCATCGCGTCGGTCACGTCCACGTGGCGGCCGGAAATGATCAGTTCCACAGCTTCCTCCCCTGCCGAAGAGACGAAATAAGCAGGAACCGCCGCGTTCACGTAACAGCGGCTACTGAGTGGATTATAGGGGCGGGGCCGCTGGGGTGTCAACCGAGGCGGTCCCCGCCTCGATGCTGCGGCCGGCCGGAGGGGGCGCAGCCTTGCCGCGGACGGTTGACACTGGACGAACGTCATGTTAAGGTGCTGGCGCAATAAGATTGGAACCGCGCGCCTTCCCGGGAGGCCCGGAGAAGTCCGGGCGCACAGCCATGATCGCCGCTGCCGAAAAATCGTCCGTCGAAAACATCCTCAAAGAAATCAGCGACGTCGTCAGTTCCATTGATGACGAACAGCGGGTGATGGACGACCTGGTGCGCCTGACCACCACGCTGCTGGGGGTGGGGACCTGTTCGCTCGTCCTGATCGAACCGGACGGCATCGAGATGCGCATCCGCGCCGGCTTCGGCCTGAGTCCGGAGGTGGTCGCCAATTTCCGGCAGCGCGTCGGCGACGGCATCACCGGCTTCGTCGCCAAGTCCGGCAAGCCGCTGTTGATCGAGGACGTCGAAACCCATCCGATGTTCCAGCGCAAGAACCGCTCCCGGTACAGCACCAAGTCGCTCCTGAGCGTCCCGCTGCTCTACCGCCAGCGCACGATCGGCGTGCTTAATGTCAACAACCGCAACGATGGGGGGGTGTTCACCCACTCGGACGAACTGCTCCTCTCCGTCCTGGCCAACTTCATGGTCATCACCATCGAGAAGGCGCAGATGCGTGAGAAGCTCCACGAACAGGAGAAATACGAGGCCGAGTTGCGCGTGGCGCGCGAGATTCAGGAGCACATCCTGCCCGGCGCGCTGCCGGCCCGACCGAAATGGGAGCTCGCGGCTCGCAACGTTCCGGCGCGGTCGGTGGCCGGCGACTTTTACGACGTGATTCCCCTGGACGAGAGCCACACCTGTGTCGTGCTCGGCGACGTTTGCGGCAAGGGGCTTCCGGCTGCCCTCTACATGGTCCGGGTGCTCAGCTACTATCGCGTCGTCGCGCACGTGCGCCACACCGCTCCGGAGATCATGTCCTTCGTCAACGACCTGCTGGCCTCGGAGTGGTCGGAGCGCACTTTCGTCACCGCCGCGGCCTGCGTCCTCGACCACAACAGCGGGAAGGTGACTTTCTGCTCGGCGGGGCACCCGGCGCCGTACCGCTTGTCAGCGCGCACGGGGGAAGTTGAGCCGGTCGCCGTCGTACACAGCCTGCCGCTGGGCATTCAGGCGGGGGTCGGTTTTGAGGCGATCGAGTTGAACGCCGAGCCGGGCGACCAGTTCGTCTTGTACACCGACGGGGTCACCGAGGCGAAGAACGGGCGCGAGGAGATGTACTGCGAGAGCCGCCTGTGCGAGACGATGAAAGGGCACCGCGGTTCCGCGCAGGCGCTGCTGGACCGCGTCGTCCGCTCCGTGGAGGAGTTCTCCGGACTCGCCCTGCAGTCCGACGACGTGACGCTCGTAGTCATCAAGCGCGCATAGAGAAGAGGCGTAAGCGTATGGTGGGGGCCGCTTGCTCTGTGCCCGCGGATAGGGGCAAGGGAATGCCTGGCCCCTGAAAGAGCAGGGGTTCCGAGCCGACAGCGTCTATGTCTCATGGCGCTTTCCCCGTGATGTTCTGCGAAAGCGATAAGAGGAACGTGGCAATCCTGCGCCGTCTTCCAATAAGGTCGTTCATTCAGGTTGCAGCGGGGATCGCGGCGTTCACCGCGATCTTCTGCGCCGGCTGTCGTTCCGTGCAGACTGAAGTCTCCCTTGATGTTCCAGTCCGGCCGCACTGGCGAGTGCTCGTAATGCCTCTGGACGACCGCGGAGGGCGCCGGAGCGCGCTGGATAATTCCGTCTACGGAGTCACCGGTACGCAAGGCTCCTCGACGGTCGCCGCGAGCAGGGTCTCCTGGGCTTTCGCGTCACGTTCCGCGTTTGAGATGGTCTCCCCCGTCGCGCTTCGGGCGGAACTGGACCGCGTCAAGCTGACGCTGCCGCAGGCCGCGCTGCTGGATAGCCGCAATGCCTGCGACATCGCCCGCGGCGTCCAGGCCGACATGGTGATCCTGGGGCGCGTCCCGCTCTACGAGAACGTCTGGTTTCTCTTTGTCCCGTGCGCCAAGGTTTCGCTGGCGCTGGAAGCCTACGATCCCGCGACCTACCGGAAGCTCTGGTCTGCCGAAGTCTCCGGCAAGAAAATGTTCGCCAGCGAGCGGCAGCTTGCCTTCGACCTGGCCTCCCAGGCGGCCTGCGAAGTCCATGCGCGTCTCACCCAGCCCGGCGACCACTAAGCTAAGGCCGTGCCCGCCCCGCAGGCGCCTCACCCGCCATCGTCCTTCTCGTCCTCGTTGTCCCCGATGTCCCTTTTGTCCTTGTGGTCCTTGCCGAGGTATTTGCGTTGTGGCCACAGGTAGGGGCGTAGCATGCTACGCCCCTACAACAGATGCCGCCTTTGGACCCACAGCGCAAATGCCTCTTGCCTCACTCATATTGCGCGCCAACGCGCTAAGGAATATGATAAGGAGACGGCCCGCACATCGAATTCCCGGCCCGTTCTGCCAGGACGGCATAACCTATTGCGAGCGTGTTAGATGGAACGCATGGAAGTCCTTCAGTGGCTTCGCGAGGAAGAGCCTGCCCGGCTCGAAATGCTCTATCGCCGGGCCGACGAGGCCCGCCGCCATGCCGTCGGCGACGAAGTACACCTGCGCGGGCTGTTGGAAATCTCCAACCATTGCGTCCGTTCCTGCACCTACTGCGGCCTGAATGCCGGCCGCCGCAATCTGACGCGCTATCGGATGACCGCCGCCGAGATCATGGAGAGCGTCGGCGAAATCCTCTCCTTCGGCTATGGCACGGTGGTCATGCAGTCGGGCGAGGACTACGGCATCGAGGCCGGGTGGATGGGAGATCTCGTTCGACGCATCAAGTCCGAGACGCCGCTGGCGGTGACCCTCAGTCTGGGCGAGCGCCCGGAGGCGGACCTGGTCGCCTGGAAGCGCGCTGGGGCGGACCGCTACCTGCTGCGCTTTGAAACATCCGACCCGGCGCTCTATGATAGGATTCATCCCAGGCTGGCGGGGCGCGCATCGGATCGTATTGCGATCCTGAAACGGCTGCGCGAGATCGGTTACGAGATCGGCAGCGGCGTAATGATCGGTATTCCCGGCCAAACGTTTGAGAGTCTGGCCGACGACTTGGAGCTGTTCCGCGCGCTGGACTTGGACATGATCGGGGTAGGCCCGTATCTGTCCCATCCGGCGACGCCGCTGGGAACAATAGGACCAATTGGTCCTATAGGACCTATGACGACAGCGCGAAGTTTCCAAGTCCCCAATACCGAGGAAATGACGTACAAGGTGGTGGCCCTTGCGCGGCTGCTCTGCCCGGAGGCGAACATCCCGGCGACCACCGCGCTGGCGACGCTCAACACCGTGCAGGGGCGCGAACTCGGCCTTTCGCGCGGCGCGAACGTGGTGATGCCGAACGTGACTCCGGCGAAGTATCGCCGGCTCTACGAGATATACCCCGGCAAGGCATGCATCGGCGAAACCGCCGCCGCGTGCCAGGAGTGCATGGCGGGGCGGATACGCGCCATAGGCCGGAGCATCGGCGTTGGGCCGGGAGGAAGGAAAAGATTGCAGAATGCGGATTGCGTAGTGCGGAATGCAGACTGAGCTTGCACGCCGCCGTGCCTGCAATCCGCACTCCGCATTCCGAAATCCGCAATAGTTATTGAGGTGATGCGATGTCTCCGTTAGCCGAAATGACGTTGAGTGACAACGCGCTGGATTTCATTGACGACGCCCGGCTCGCCGGTCTGCTGTCTGGGCCCGCGCCGGACGCCGCTGCTGTGCGCGACGTGATCGCCAAGAGCCTGGAGAAGCACCCCCTGAACCTGGAGGAGACGGCGCTCCTTCTGAAGGCGGACGCGCCGGAGCAGGTCGAGCGCATCTTCGACGCCGCGCGCGAGTTGAAGCGCCGCGTCTACGGCAACCGCATCGTGCTGTTCGCGCCGCTCTACGTGGGCAACAACTGCGTGAACGACTGCGCCTACTGCGGCTTCCGCCGCTCCAACCGCGCGCAGGTGCGCCGCACCCTCGACACGCCGGAGCTGATTCGCCAGGTCGAGATGCTGGAGAACGTCGGCCACAAGCGGCTCATCCTCGTCTTCGGCGAGCACGCCGCCTATGACGCCCATTTCATCGCCGCCTGCGTCCGCGCCGTCTATGGCGTCCGGGTCGGCCACGGAGAGATCCGCCGCGTCAACATCAATGCCGCGCCGCTCGATGATGCGGGGTACCGCGCCGTCAAAGCGTCGGGCATCGGCACCTACCAGATCTTCCAGGAGACGTATCACCACGAGACCTACCGGCGCTATCACCCCGCCGGCACGCGCAAGGGGGATTACCTCTGGCGGCTCGACGGCCTCAGCCGCGCGATGGAGGCGGGCTGCGACGACGTCGGCATCGGCGCGCTCTTCGGCCTGTACGACTGGCGCTTCGAGGCGCTGGGGCTCGTCGCCCACGCGTTGCACCTTCAAGAGCGCTACCATTGCGGGCCGCACACCATCAGCTTCCCGCGCATGCGCCCGGCCTCCGGCGTCAATTTCGACGAGAAGTGCTTCGTCGGCGACCGCGACTTCAAGCGCCTCATCGCCATCCTGCGCCTCTCCGTGCCGTACACCGGGCTGATCCTGACGGCGCGCGAGAACGCCGCGCTCCGCCGCGAGGCGATGGGCTTCGGCGTCTCCCAGATTGACGCGGGCAGCCGCATCGAGATCGGCGGCTACACCGAGGCGGGCGACGCGCAGGTGATGGAACGCGAGCAGTTCCAGCTCGGCGACGTGCGTCCGCTCGACACCGTGATCCGCGAACTGCTGGCCGACGGCTACATTCCCAGCTTCTGCACCTCCTGCTACCGGCTCGGGCGCACCGGCGAGCATTTCATGGAGTTCGCCATCCCCGGTTTCATCAAGCGCTTCTGCACCCCCAACGCGCTGACGACGCTGCAGGAGTACCTGACCGACTACGCCTCGCCGGAGACGCGCGCCGCCGGCGAGAAGCTGCTGGCTGCGGAACTGGCGAAGATCGAGGACGGCCCGCTCAAGCGCGACCTGGCCGAGCGGCTGGAGCGCATACGGACGACGGAACAAAGAGATCTATATTTCTGACGGACAAATGGCTATTCGCCAATCGCTATTCATCCGTTCCCTGTCTTCGTCAGGACTCTGAGATGTCTTACCGCACTGAAAAGGACTTGCTTGGCTCGCGCGACGTGCCCGCCGACGCGCTGCACGGCATTCACACCGAGCGCGCGCTTGAGAACTTCCCCCTGTCCGGACGCAGGGTTCATCCCAGCTTGATCCACGCCTTCGGCGCGGTGAAGCTAGCCTGCGCCCGCGTCAATCATGAACTCGGCTGGTGGGAGGAGGAGAAATTCCGCGCCATCGAAGGGGCCTGCGCGGAGATGGTCGAGGGGAAACTCGACCGCCATATCGTCGTGGACGCGCTGCAAGGGGGCGCGGGCACCTCTACGAACATGAACGTCAACGAGGTACTGGCAAATCGCGCGCTGCAACTGCTCGGCCGCCCGCCGGGCGACTACGCGACGATCAGCCCGCTTGACGACATCAACCTGCACCAGTCCACCAACGACACCTACCCGACGGCGCTGAAGGTCGCCGCCATTTATTCGCTTCGCGCGTTGGAGCGCGAGGTGATCGCGCTGCTCGAAGAGTTCCAGCGCAAGGAGAAGGAGTTCGCGCACGTCGTCAAGGTGGGCCGCACGCAGATGCAGGACGCGGTGCTGACCACGCTGGGGCGCGAGATGGGGGCGTACGCGGAGGCGTTCGCGCGCGACCGCTGGCGCTTGTACAAGTGCGAGGAGCGGTTGCGCGTCGTCAACCTTGGCGGCACCGCCATCGGCACGGGGGTGCTCGCGCCGCGCGACTTCATCTTCCGCGCCGTCGAACAACTCCGCGACATCGCCGGTCTGGGCCTGGCGCGCGCGGAGAACCTCGTCGAGGCAACGCAGAATGCCGACGTGTTCGTCGAGGTCAGCGGCATCCTCAAGGCGCACGCCGTCAACCTGCTGAAGATTTCGGGGGATTTTCGCTTCCTCTCCAGCGGGCCGGATGCCGGTATTGGCGAACTGATCATCCCTGCGCGGCAGGCGGGTTCCTCCATCATGCCCGGCAAAGTGAACCCGGTGATTCCCGAGGCCGTCTCCCAGGCCGCTATGACGGTCATTGGCAACGACGCCGTCATCACGCAGGCCTGCGCGATGGGGAACCTGGAACTCAACCCGTTCCTGCCGGTCGTCGCCGATGCGCTGCTGGCAAACCTCGACCTGCTGCGCAACTCCTGCAACACCTTCCGCCGCCTCTGCGTCGAAGGATGCCGGGCCGACGAGGCCCGCTGCCGCGCGCACGTCGAGGGCGCTACTGCGACGCTCACCTCGCTGATGGAGAAGCTGACGCACGAACAGGCTGCCGCCGTCGCCGAGCAGGCGCGCGCGGAGAAGAAGAGCATTCGGCAGGTCGTCATCGAACGCGGGCTGCTCACCGGCGAGGAATTCGACCGTCTCTCCTCGCCGCAGAGCGTCATGCGCCTCGGCTATCCGTTGTCTGAACGGCCTGTTCCACCACGGAGACACGGAGGCACGGAGAACGGCGAGAGCTGAGAGTGGACAAGTCTTGAGGGGGATCAAGGATGAGAATATTCATCTGTTTGGCGATGGTCGTGCTCATCGCGGGCTGTTCTTCGGGGACGGTGTTCTCTGAGGACCCCGCTCCTGGGCGACCCAGTGTTGACGCCGACGGGGAGATGATCGTTGGCGCGCCGAAGATTACGCGCGTACAGGCGGTGGACATAGCGCTGAAGCGAGTCCAGACCGAGCCATTTGCCGACGATATTGACGCCACGCGCATGATAGTGTACTACGGCAAGTTTGGACCGGCAGGGCAAGCGCAGATTCGCTGGGTCGTTGACTTTGCGTGGCGGGGTTCGTCTGAGATCACTCCCGGCCAATGGGCCAGAGGCTACTGGGTCGTCGTGGATACCGAAAGTGGCGCTATAGTCGAGGCTTTGGGGTACGAACGGTAACTTGTGGCCTGAGCCGATACCAGTCGACACCGTTACGCGTTTCCGTGTTCATCCGCGGCTAAAGTTGTTGTTGCCGTTCACTTGTACAGTGTGCATCAGTGTTCATCTGTGGTCTAATGCCGTTGTCTTGCCGTTGCCCTGAAACGCCGTTCTCCGTGCCTCCGTGTCTCCGTGGTGAGAAAGAAATGATCGGCACGCCAAAGAGCTTTCGGTTGCACATAGGGATCTTCGGACGCCGCAACGTCGGCAAGTCCTCGCTGCTCAACGCCATGACGCGGCAGAACGTCTCCATCGTCTCAGAGATCGCCGGCACCACCACCGATCCGGTGGAGAAACCGATGGAATTGCTGCCCATCGGCCCGGTGCTTTTCATTGACACCGCGGGGATTGACGATGCCGGGGCGCTCGGCGATCTGCGCGTTCAGCGCACGCGCGGGGTATTCGACCGGACCGACCTGGGGCTGGTCGTCACCGAGGCGGGGGTTTGGGGGGAGTTCGAGGAGGGGATTCTGGGCGAACTGCGCACCCGGAAGATTTCCGCTGTCGTCATCTTCAACAAGACCGATTTGGCCGAGCCATCCAAGGAACTGTCCGACCGCCTCAAGAGCGAGAAAGTCCCGACGGTCCACACCGTCGCCTCGAAGGGGCGCGGGGTGCTGGAATTGCGCGAGGCGCTGGTGTGCGCCGCCCCGGAGGAGTTCATCAACGCGCCGACGATCCTGGGCGACCTCGTTCCGGCGGGCGAACTGGTGGTGCTGGTCGTGCCGATTGACCTGGAAGCGCCGAAGGGCCGTCTCATCCTGCCGCAGGTGAACGCCATCCGCGACGTGCTGGACATTGACAGCTACTGCATGGTGGTGAAGGAGCGCGAACTGCGCGACGCGCTGGAGCGGCTCAAGCGGCCCCCCGTCCTCATCGTCACCGACAGCCAGGGGTTCCTGAAGGTCGCGGGGGACACGCCGAAGGAGATTCCGCTGACCTCCTTCAGCATCCTCTTCGCGCGGCACAAGGGGGACCTGGACGAGTTCGTCCGCGGCGCGATGGCGATTGAGAAACTTCAACCCGGCGACCGCATCCTTATCGCCGAGGCGTGTGCGCACCATCCCATCGGCGACGACATCGGGCGCGTCAAGATTCCGCGCTGGCTAATGCAGTACGTGGGGGGCAAGCTGGAGGTGGAGACGACGCAGGGGCACGACTTTCCCGACGACCTGGGGCGCTTCAAGCTGGTGGTGCATTGCGGCGGCTGCATGTGGAACCGGCGGGAGATGCTCACGCGCATCCTGCGCTGCCGCGAGGCGGGGGTTCCCATCGCCAATTACGGGATGACCATCGCGTACTCGCTGGGGATTTTCGAGCGCGCGCTCAGCCCCTTCCCCGGAGCGCTGGAGACGTATAGGCGATTACGTGCGTGAGGGGGAGTACTCATCGTTGGGAACGGATTCAACGTTCAACGTCCGACGTCCAACTTTCAACGTCCAATGAACGGCACACAACGAACAAACGGCGTGCGTAGGGATTGGTCGTTGCCGTTACTTGAACGTTGGACGTTGAACGTTGGATGTTGAACGTCGAGTCCGTTACCGTGGTGCTACGACCTGCCGCGCCATCTCCCCGCAGGTCATTGCGCGCGCCCCGTAGCTCTCCAGCACCCGCTCCAGCAGTTTCCATGCGCGCGGGCCGGCGCCGCGGGCCAGAACGAGGCGGCGGCGCAGCGGCAGCACCCGCGCCACCCGGCGGCTTGCCAGTTCATGCAGGCGTAGCGCGAAGAGCCGCGCCTCCGGGGGCATCAGGAACATCCCCACCGGATGCATCAGCCGCAGGGCGGCCAAGTTGAACGGCGCCCATCCCCCGCGCAGCGCCGTCATCGGCAGCTCGACGATTCCTTCGTGCGCCTCTATTCCCCAGGAACCCGCAAGAACGTTCCGACGCGACGGGAAGAGCGAGCCGACGGAGCTGTCATAGTCGTACCCGGCCTGCCGCAGCAGCCGCCACCAGTCTCCCGGCGCGGGACGCAGATAGGGCGCGCGGAATCCGCGCACTTCTCTGCCGAAATAATCCTCCAGCCGGAGCCGCGAGTCGCGCATCTCCGCCAGTGCGTCAAGTTCCATCAGGCCGTCCATCGGCCGGTGGTTCAGCCCATGCGAGGCCACCTCGTGCCCCACAAGGCAGCGCCTCAGCGTTGCGCCGCACTCCTCCAGCATCCCTGCCGTTACGAAGAAGGTGGCCCGCGCCTTGTGCGCCGCCAGCCGTTCGCAGAGGCGCGGCAACATTGACTGGACGGACACGCACCCTGAAATCCCCCAGTCGGGTTCCACGTCCACCGTGATTGCGAATCCCTGGCTCACCATCGCTCCCTGATCCACGACCTGGGCCGTATCACGAGCCAATCATCTGCCGCGCCCGCTTAGGCCGTCAATATACAATTCTCAGACGGAAATTGACAGTGCGGCCCCGCCGTCGTTAGAATCGCCCTTGTCAATCGGCCTTTTCGTTTCGAGGTGGAATGGTCTCAATCGTCGTGCTGTGCCACAACAAGGCCGCGTACACGCGGGCCTGCCTGGAGAGCGTCCTCCGGACCCGGCCGGCCGAATTCGAGCTGGTGGTGGGGGAGAACGGCTCTACGGACGAAACGCCGCAGCTCCTTGAGGAAATCTCCCGCCGCGCCGCCGCTTTGGGTGTTGGCATGCGCGTGATGCACAATGGCGCGAACGTCGGCTGCTCCACCGCCCGCAACGCCGCCGTCGCCGTGGCCCGGGGGGAGGAGATAGTCTTCCTCGACAACGACACGGTCATCCCCGACCCGGCCTGGCTGGCCAAGCTGCGCGGCGCGCTGAACTCCGACCCGAAGGCGGCCATCGTCGGCCCCAAGCTCTGCTATCCCTTCGAGCCGCACCTCATCCAATGCGCCGGAGTCGGCATCTCGCGCACGGGGCGCGTGCAGTTCCGGGGGCGCGGCTGCCCGCAGGAGGACCCGCGCTTCTCAAAGGTCGAAGAGGTGCAGACCCTCATCAGCGCCTGCTTCATGTTCCGCCGCTCTCTCTACGACGAGATCGGCGGCCTGGACGAGGCGTTCAACCCGATCCAGTACGAGGACTTCGACTTCTGCTATCGCGCCCGCAGCCGCGGCTGGAAGGCGCTCTACACCCCGTCGCCGGTCATCTACCACTGGGAGAGCATCACCTCCGACGGCAGCCCGACCATCCCGAACCGCTACGTCATCATCAAGCACGGAATGCTTTTTAAGCAGCGCTGGCGGCACATGTTTGAAAAAGAGAACGGGCCCAGCGACGAGGAGACGCGCTGGGAAGTGATCGAGATGCCTTCCCTTCATGGCCGACGCAGGAGGTGACGACGTGCCGGACAAGAGCATCGAGCAGACGGTGAAGGAACTGATGGTGGAGCGGCTTTTCCTGAAGATCACGCCGGAGCAGATCGGCGACGAGACGGAGATCATGGAGGAACTGGGGGTGGACTCCGTCAGCGTGTTCGAGATCGTAGTGGGGCTGGAGGAGACGTTCGGCATCAGCTTCGGGGATGACGAGTTCAAGATCGAGACGTTCCGTACCCCCAAATCCATCGCCGACTACGTGCGGCGGAAACTCGAGGGCAAACAAGGGTGATTCCGCGCGACGAGCCCTTCTACTTCAAGAGCAACAGCCGGCGGCTGTTCGGCACTTGGCAGGGGACGGATGGCCCCGCGCGCGCCACGCTGCTCTTCTGCCATCCCTTCGGGGAGGAGAAGAAATCCTCCCACCGCGCCTTCGTCGAGACCGCCCGCGCCCTCGCCGCCGAGTCGGTCGCCTCGCTGCGTTTTGACCTCACCGGCTGCGGCGACTCGGAAGGTGAGTTCGATCAGGCAAGCCTGACGTTTTGGCGTGCGGACATCGCTGCCGCATGGGGGGAGCTCTCCCGGCGCGCGGGCGCGGCGTCCCGCGCGCTCCTGGGGCTTCGCCTCGGCGCGACTCTGGCTGCGGACGCGCTGGACCAACTCGAAAGGGTCAGCGCGCTGGTTCTCTGGCAGCCGATTGTGGAGGGAAAAGAGGAGCTCGACGCCGAGTTGCGGCGGCTGCTGATCCAGGAAATGATGACGCACGGTCGCAGCAGCGCCGAGCGAAGCGACCTGATGGCCGCGTTCGAGCGCGGCGAGCGGGAGCTCGAATTGGACGGCTATCCCATCACATTGAGCCTCTATCGCGAAACTGGCGCTCTGCGGCTCGCGGAGAGGCGCGCGTGCTTCCCGCAACGCACCGGCATCCTCCAGTTCGCCCGGCGCAATCCGCGCATCGAAGCATTCGCGAAGTTGGAGCCGCCCATCGAGGCACGTGTGGTGGAGATGCCGCCGATCTGGGCGCGTACGGACTACATTACGGGCCCGGCTGACGGCCGCCGCCTGGCGCAGGAAGGGGTGCTGCCATGGCTGACCTGAAGCCCGAGCGGCCTGTGAGCTTCGACTGCGACCGGCTTCGGCTGGCGGGGATGCTCGGCGAGCCGACCGACCCTGCACGAGCGGCTGGCGCAGTGGCGCTCATTCATGGCTGGGCGGGGTACCGCATTGGCCCGCACCGGATGTTCGTCCACGCCGCCCGGCGGCTCAACGAGGCGGGTTTCCACACGCTTCGGTTCGACCTGCGCGGGCGCGGCGACAGCGAGGGGGATGGGCCGACGGTCGGCCTCGATGAGATGATCGCCGACGCCGTCGCCGCCGCGGAGTTCCTGAAGTCCACAACCGGTGCGAGCCGCATCGTGCTGGCGGGGCTCTGTTCCGGCGCGAACGTCGCCATCGGCGCGGCGACGCTGCGCCATGACGTGAAAGAACTGGCGCTCTGGTCGGTCCTGCCGTTCCAGCCGGAAGCCGGGGCCGCACAGCGTGCGCGGCGGGCGCGGCACTACCTGCGGCAGTACCTTCTCAAGGCGCTTCAATGGCGGAGTTGGAAGCGCCTGCTGCGCGGCGAGTCCAGCCTGCGAGGCGCGGCGCGCGCCATGGCCGGCGAGGCCGTCCCCATGCGCGAAGGGCGCAACCTGAAGGACTCCGCCCGCAACCTGATGGAGGCGTTCGGCGCATGGCGCGGCCGCGCGCTCTTCATCACCGGCGCGCTCGACCCGGAGGGGATGGCCGGACGAGAGGTCTTCGAGCCGTTCTGCCGCGCGCGCAAGATTCCCGCCCGGTTCCAGTTGGTGGAGGGGGCCACGCATTCCTATTACGCCCCCGCGCATGAGCGCGAGGTGATCGAGACCACGCTGGACTGGCTGCAGACCAAGGAGCCGTGATCGCATGACCGCCGCCCTGGAACATCGGAGTTCGGTCATCGGGCACCGCATCGTGCGGGGCGCGCTGGTCATCATCTTTTTCGGCCTCTTCCTGAAGCTCGGCGGCCTGCTGATGTACTGGCTGCTGAACCACTACTACGGCACCGGGCCGGCGCTCGACGCTTTCACAGCGGTCTACGGCAAGGTCATCGTCCTGCTGTTCTACTCCAGCATGGTCAAGGTGCTCGTCCCGGCGTTCATGCCGCTCTTTGCCGAACAGCGCCACAATGCGGGGGAGCCGGCGGCGTGGGAGCTTGCCAACACGCTGTGCAACCTGACGCTGCTGGGGGGGGCCGCCTGCACGGCGGTGGCGATCTTCTTCGCTCCCTCGTTGGCCTCCATCCTGTTCCCGAAGTTCACGCCGGAGACGCACGACCTGGCCGTCGGCATCCTGCGCTGGATGGCCCCCGGCCTGGTCATCCAGTTCTTCGCCATCATGTCGCTGGGGCTGCTCAATAGCTATAAAATTTTCAGCTATCCCTCCGCCGCCGAGGCGACGCAGAAGCTTGTCTGGGCCGCCGGCATCTTCGTGGCGATCAGCCTCCTCAAGTTCTCGAAGGCCAGCGGGAACGTCCCGATGGTGGTCGGCGGCGCGTTCCTCATCGGCTGCCTGGCGCAGTTGGGGGTGCTGCTGGCGGGGATCGGACGCGAGCGGTTGAGGCTGTATCGGCCCTCGCTGCCGCTGGTCACGGCGAAGCGACTCGGCATCGAGGCGGCATGGCTGGCTGGTTGCGCGGCGCTGTTTGCCGGATGGGCCTGGCTGATGGGCCGGCTGGCTGCGGAACCGGGCTGGCTGGCCGGGAAGCTTTCCTTCGACGAGGGGGACCGCTCCTTCTTTACCATCACCGGCCTGATCGGCGCCGGGTGCGTTTATTGCGCGAGCCTGTGGGTCCGCGGTCGGCGCGGGAGCACGCTGATGGCGCGCCTGGCGGTGCTGTGCGCGCCGCTGATCGTCGGCGTGCTCTTTGCGCGCTACCGCGACCTTGTCTTCGCCTCCTTCCAGACCTACACCGGCGAGGGGAACTTCGGCGTCATCGAGCTGGCCTCGAAAGTCGCCGGCCTGCCCGGCGTGCTCGTGGCGTACAGCCTGTCCATCGCCATGTTTCCATACCTGTGCGACATGGCCGCGCGCAAGGACACCAGCCACCACGGCGCCGTGGTGGGGGGGAGCGTGCGGATGCTCGGCGCGGTGCTGCTGCCGCTCACGGCGGTGCTGATCGTCCTGAGCGCGCCGGTGATGCAACTGCTGTTCGACAAGGGGCAGTGGGGGCCGGAAGAACTCTGGGCGGCGCAGACGGCGCTGGCGGTGATCAGCACCGGCATCTTCTTCGTCGCCATCGAGAACGTCCTGATGCAGGCGTTCTTCAGCATGCAGCAGATGGTCCTGCCGACGTTGTTGGGGATCATCATCTCCGTCGGCTCCAGCCTGGCGCTCTACGCCCTCATCGAGGGGGCGGGGCTCAAGACGATGGCGTTCATGCTCGTGTGCATCGCCTACCCGTACTCGCGCGCGGTCAAGAACCTGCTGCTGCTCTACTTCGTCAACCGGCGCGAGCCGCTGATGCGGCCGGGGGAGGGGTGGAGCTATGTCGGGCGGCTGACGGCGATTTGCGCCGCCGTGGGGGGCGCGGCATGGGTCGCGCACGCCGCGGCGCTGCGCCTCATCCATCTCAAGCCCGCGCTTTTCACCGGCGGCATGGCGCGCGTGAAGATGGCCACGATGATCGAGCTATGCATGCCGACCCTCTGTGCGCTGGCGGTTTACATCGCGCTGATGGCGCTGCTGCGGATGGAAGAGATGCGGCTGGTGGTGGACTATGTCCGACGGAGAGGATGGAAGCTTCGCGGGAAAGGCGGGGCGGCGGCCAATGGGGAAGGGTGAACGGATGATTTGCGACTACTGAATTGCGATTTGAACGGCGGAGCGGTGTCCCGTTCTGTACATCATGCCCGACGGCCATAATGGCTTGGCAGCTTCTTGAACATCAGTCAATAACGCCGTGATCTTCGGCGCACTGTGGACAGTAGAGTTTACCGTGCCATACGAACCAGATCTGTTCCTCCGGAGCGTCGCCGGCACAATCCCCACAGTTGCAGCAATGGGCTCCTGGTGTCATTTGATTTGCCTGAAACGCCGTAATTCTCTGTGTCGTCATTGATTGTCCTTTGAGTTAGCTCCCCCGCCCGAAGATGAGCCATGCCGCCAGCACGACCACCACTGCCGCAATGAGAAGCATGGACATTGTCATTGCTCCCTTTCCGTTTTCCGTGTCTCCGTGGTGAAGCAACCCGCCGTCAGAGCGACACCATTCGCCCCGTCTGTGCCGCGCTGCGCGCGCCGCCGACCACTTCGAGACAGCGCACGGCGTCGGCGTAGGTGGCGCGGATGCCGCGCGTGTGGCCGTCGCGGACGCCATCCAGGAACGCCTTCTGCGCTTTCTGCAATGCGCAGCCGGTGTGTTCGATGCAAGCGCGGCGTCCCGCCTCCACCACCTCGATTTCCGTATCGGTCAACCGCAACTCCATTTCGTCGGCCAGGATGCGCAGGGCGTGCTCGTGGCGGGGGCTGACGATGCTCGTGACGAACTCCGCCGCCACCCCGCTCTGGAACCGGACCACCGCCGCCACGGCGTCCTCCAGGTCGAACTCCGGGACCCGCGCCGCCGTCGCCCCCTGGAACTGCACTGCGCCGATGGCCGCCATCTCTCCGGCCAGTGAGCGCGCGGCGTCAATCAGGTCGCCCGCCAGCAGCGCGGGGAGCCCACCGCAGGTCTCCGTCTTGCGCCGCCAGCCCGGCGGGGGGAGGGCGGCCAGGTGCGTTCCGCGCACAAGGGCCGGCTTGCGTCCCTTCAGGAGTTCCCGCGCCTGCTCCATGCCGGAAAGGTAGCGCCAGAGGAAGCCGACGGAGGCCACCACGCCGGATTTTTCGATCTCCTTCTGAATCTGCAGCGCCTTCTCCGGGTTAAGCGCCACGGGCGGGTCCACGAACAGGTGGATGCCTGCGCGCGCGGCGGCGACTTCCAGCTCCCCTCGCGCGGAGGGGGGAGTGCAAACGAACACGGCGTCCAGCCGCTGCGCCTCCAGCAGGGTGCGGAAGTTGATGTGCGCCGACGCGCCGAACGGCGCGGCCGCCTCCTCCGCGCGCCGGCGGTCGGTGTCGCACACGGCGACCACCTGCGCCTCCGGGAGCTCCGCCAGGCTCTCCAGGTGCGCGCGCCCCGAACATCCCGCCCCGACCAGTCCCACTCGAATCGCCATGACGATCCTCCCCGCGGGCGCCCGCGCCGGGCCCCGCCGCCTGAATGTCTTTGCCTGGAATCAAGTAGTGGTTCACATACGCGCAGCGTCATTGCGAGGAGCGCAGCGACGAAGCAATCTTTCTGCGAGCGAACGTCCTGACTTGTTCAGGAACTCATGCGGCCGAGAGATTGCTACGCTTCGCTCGCAATGACGAGACGCACGCGCAAGTGAACCATTACCTAAAGGCGCGCCATGTTGCCGCTCGCGCGGCCCTCCGTCAGCGCGCGCCGAATGTCATAGGCATATTTCCCGGCTGAGGCCAGGCTGAAACAGAGCATCCCCGCGAACCCGACCTGCACGATTCCCCACAGCACCGGCGAGAGCCGGTCCAGCGGCGGCGCGTGCACGACCAACAGGCGCGCGAGCACCGCGAAGATCGAGACGAACTGGATCGTCGTCTTGATCTTTCCCAGCGGCCCCGCCGCGACGACGATGCCGCGCCACAGCGCCAGCGGCCGCAGGAGGAACGTCACGATCGCCTCGCGCGCAATCAGCACCCCCACCAACCACGGCCACATCAGTCCGGTCAGCGCGAAGTCCACGAAGATCATCATGCAGAAGAGCGCGTCGGCGAACGGGTCCATCAACTTGCCCAGCACCGTCACCGCCTGCCACTTCCGCGCCAGCTTCCCATCCAGCCAGTCCGTGATCATGGCCAGGATGACCAGCAGGATCAGCGCGATGATATTGAGCGGCGCTTCCTTGTGGCCGATGAGCAGGAACGCGGGCCCCATCAGGAGCCTGAAGAAAGTCAGGATGAGCGGCAGTCTGCGCTGGAAGATCAATCATCGCGCTCCAACAGGCGTGTTTACGGGGCATCGTCAACGGACTCACGCTAGATTGAAACAGCGCCCGCCCCGCATGTCAAGCGGAGGGGGCGCGCAAACGCGCCTGTCGGACGCGTCGGATGGGTTCGACGGCTCCAACGTGTCCATCCACCCCCGCTTGACACAAGCAGGTGCGGGCACTACTCTTGACGCAGAGTGCTCCCTGCGCAGGGGGCCGGTCCTGGCAACCCATCGTGAAAACGGACACTGGAACCATGGAAAACGACCCCGTCGACGCGCCCGCGACGCCCATCGAATTGTCCGGCGCGCCACCTTCGCCCAAGGCCCGCCACGCCTTCGTCATAGGCTTCATCGCCCTGTTGCCGCTGATGCTGACGTTCTTCGTCCTGAGCCTGGCCTGGCAGATCATCGTGCGAATCAGCGGCCCGCTCGGCATGGGGATCAACTGGGTCGTCTCCAAGACGACCACCTTCAGCGCTCCGCCCGAATGGGTCGGAACGCTCGCGGGGGTGCTGCTGGCGCTGCTGGCGACCTACCTGATGGGACTGGCCATCGTCAACATCTTCGGTCCTCAGCTCGTCCGCTGGACCGATGCGCTCTTCAGCCGCCTGCCGGTGGTGCGCTACATCTACCCGCACGCCAAGCAACTCTCCGAATTTCTCTTCGGCGCCCGCAAGCTCAACTTCAACCGCGTCGTGATCGTGGAGTATCCACGCAAGGGAGTCTGGTCGATCGGCTTCATCACCGGCAGCGGGATATCGGCGGCGTCGCGCAAGGTGGGCATGCCGCTGATCAGCGTCTTCGTCCCCACTTCTCCCACGCCGTTCACCGGCTGGACCATCCTGGCGCCCGAGTCGGACGTCATCGCGGTGGAGATGACGGTGGATGAGGCGGTGCGTTTCGTCGTCTCCTGCGGCGTGATCAGCCCGGGACAGCCGGCCACGATGCCGTCCCCGGCCGCGAAGCGCGACTGACCGGCGCAACCATTCAGCCAACGATTGTCAGGAACCATGGAACAGATCAACCTCGCCTTCCTCTGGCACCAGCATCAGCCGTTCTACAAAGATCACGCGCGCGGGCAGTACGTGCTGCCCTGGGTGCGGCTGCATGCGATCAAGGACTACATCGGGATGCTCCTGCTGCTCAAGGAGTTCCCGTCCATCCGCGCCACCATCAACCTGGTTCCCTCCCTCGTCGTCCAGATCGAGGAGTATGCGTACGGCCTAGCGGAGGACCGCAACCTGCGCTTGACGCGCATCCGCGCCGAGGATCTCAGCGAGGCGGACCGGCTCTACATCCTCGACCAGTTCTTTATGGCCAACGCGCCGAAGATGATTGATCCGTTCCCCCGCTTCCGGGAACTGCTCCATATGCGCAAGCCCTGGAGCCACAAGCCTGCGCAGGTGCTGCGCGAGTTCGACCCGCAGGCATTGCGCGACGTGCAGGTGTGGGGCACCCTTGCGTGGTTCCATCCGCTGGTGGTCGAAGGCGACCCCGCGCTCGGAGAGTTGCGCGCCAAGGGGCGCGACTTCACCGAGCAGGACAAGGCCGCTATGCTCCGTAGCCAGGAGGCGGCGCTGCGGCGCGTCCTGCCGCTGCACAGGGAGATGGCCGACAGGGGGCAGGTCGAACTCTCCACCACGCCGTTCTACCACCCGATCCTCCCGCTGCTGTGCAACCCGGAGTCTGCGCGCGAGGGGCTGCCCGGCGTCCCGATGCCGGACAAGCGTTCCGACTTCTTGCCCGACGCACACGTCCAACTCGACCGCGCCCTGCAACTCCATGAGCGCACCTTCCATCGCCCGGCCACCGGCATCTGGCCGGCGGAGGGTTCCGTGAGTATGGACATCCTGCCGCTGTTGCGGGACCGCGGCCTGCGGTGGATCGCCACCGATGAGGCGATCCTGGCGCGCTCCCGCGAGACGGAGCTGTCGCGCGACTCCTCCGCCAGCCTGCTCCACCCCGACGCGCTCTATCAGCCGTACGCGCTCCCGGGCGATGGAGACCTGCCCGCCATCATTTTCCGGGACCGCGTCCTTTCCGATTCCATCGGTTTCGAGTATCATCGCGGCGACCAGCGCGCGGGCGCGGAGAATTTTGTCTGGCGCGTCTGCGAAGCCGCCCGCCGGTGCAGCGGCCGCCCGCGCCTCGTCAGCGTCATCCTCGACGGCGAAAACCCGTGGGACTACTACGATGAAGCCGGCGTCCTATTCCTTCGCGAGTTGTACACGCGTCTTTCGAAGGAACCCTCCATCGCCACCACGCGCCTGAGCGACTACGTTGCCGCACATCCGCCGGAGCAGGCGCTCTCCCGCCTGTACGCGGGATCATGGATTGATGCCAACTTCGCCATCTGGATCGGCGCCCCGGAGGACCGCGCGGCGTGGAGCCTCGTCGCCGAGGCGCGCGAGGCGCTCTTGGCGCGCCAGAAGCGGCAGCCGCCGCCGGACCCGAAGCGCCTCGAACAGGCGTGGGAGCAACTGTACGTCGCCGAGGGGAGCGACTGGTGCTGGTGGCTCGGCGGCGACCGCACCAGCGACCAGGACTACATGTTCGATGAACTGTTCCGCAGCCACCTGGCCAACGTCTATCTCTTCATCGGCGAGGCGGTGCCAGATTCGCTGCGCCGTCCGCTGGGCAAGCCGGCGCAGCACCTTCAGCGCAGCGACCCACAGGGGCCGATCTCCCCGACCGTGGACGGGCGCGTCAGCGATTATCATGAGTGGTCCTCCGCCGGGCACATCTGCGCCGCCTCCGGCGGCGGGGCGATGCAGCGCGGCGTCTCGGAGCCGTTCGCTGAACTGTATTTCGGGGTTGGGCCGGATGCGCTTTTCCTGCGCCTCGATCCCTCCGGGGATGACATCGCCTCGCTGCCGAAGGGGCTTGATGTGACAATCCATGTGGGCAAGCCGGGGCCGACTCAATGGCGTCTTGGCCCGCTGAACGCTCCGGTGGTGCGCCGCGCCGACAACGCCTTGTCCGCCCCGCAAGCGCGCGCGGCCGCCGGCCGCATCCTGGAGGTCGCGCTCCCGTTCGCCCTTCTTGCCGCTAAACCGGGCGATGTTGTAGAATTCAGCCTGGAGGTGCGCGATGGGGAGGCGTTGATCCAGCGGATCCCGGCGGAAGGAAGCCTGCCGGTGTTTGTCGCACCATAGGACCTATATGACCTATGGGACCTATGACCGGAAGGGATGGCTCAGGAATGAAGGTCGCAATCGTTGCATCGGAAGCCGCGCCGTTCGCCAAGACCGGCGGACTCGCCGACGTTGTCGGCGCGCTGCCCAAGGCGCTTTTCCGCCTGGGCCACGAGCCGATCCTTGTCATGCCATATTATCGCAGCGTCGCCCGACTCAACCTTCCTCTGGATGAAGCGGCCCGCATTCAGGTTCCCATCGCCGGCCAGGTGCAGCATGGCCGCGTACTGGAGGGGCGGCTGCCCGGCGTTGACTGCCCCGCGTATTTTCTCGACCATGCCGGCTATTACGACCGCGCCGGCCTATACAGCGACAACGGCGCGGATTTTCCGGACAACTGCGCGCGCTTCGCTTTCCTCTCGCGCGGCGCCATCGAGGCCGTCCGCGCCATCGGCTTCGACGCCCAACTTTTCCATCTGCACGACTGGCAAAGCGCGCTGGTCGGCCCGTACCTGCGCCTGCTCTACGGGGGCGACCCGGTTAGCCGCGCCGGAACGCTGCTGACCATCCACAACCTGGCCTACCAGGGGGTCTTCCCCGGCTGGGACATGGACACCATCGGCATCGACCGCCGCCACTTCAACATGCGCGAGTTCGAGTTCTGGGGGAACCTCAGCCTGCTCAAGGCCGGCATCCTCTACGCCGACCTCGTCAACACCGTCTCCCCCAGTTACGCGCGCGAGATTGAAACCCCGGAGTTCGGCTGCGGCATGGAAGGGGTGCTGCGCGACCGCGACGCCGCGCTGCACGGAGTCGTCAACGGGATTGACGACAGCGTCTGGAACCCCGCCGGCGACCCGTTCCTGCCCGCCACGTACGGGCCGGACGACCTCAGCGGCAAGCTCACCGCCAAACGGTCGCTCCAGCGCCAGTGCGGGTTTCCGGCGCGCAAGGCGCCCCTGGCCGGCATGGTCACGCGTCTGGCGAGCCAGAAAGGGATCGACATTCTGGGCACCGCGCTCCCGGAACTGTTTCAGCAGACCCCGCTCCAGTGCGTCGTCCTCGGTGACGGCGACAACGGCATCCGCGCCTCCCTCGAACAACTCGCCGCGCGCTTCCCCGGGCGGCTCGCCGTCTTCTTCGGCCATGACGAGCGGCTCGCGCACCGCATTATCGCCGGCGCCGACCTGTGCCTGGTACCCTCGCGCTTCGAGCCGTGCGGCCTCACGCAGATCTACGCCCTCAAGTACGGCGCGGTCCCCGTCGTGCGCCGGACCGGCGGCCTCAAGGACACCGTCTGCGATTGCACGCCGGAGAGCCTCGCCGCCGGGAAAGCCACCGGCTTCCACTTCACCGACGCGACCCCGGAGGCGCTGACCGCGTGCGTCGCCCGGGCGCTGGAACTGTACCGCGACCCGCGCGCATGGACCCGCCTGATGCTCAACGGCATGACCCAGGACTGGTCCTGGGAGGCCAGCGCGCGACACTACTTGGAGCTCTACGCCGAGGCCCGGCAGTCGAGGGGAATCGCATGAAGAGCGTGCAGTTCGTCATGGCGCTGCACAACCACCAGCCGGTGGGGAACTTCGACGATGTCTTCAGCCGGGCCTGCCGCATGTCGTACCATCCCTTCCTCGACGCCATCGAGCCGTTCCCCTGGATGAAGTTCGTCCTGCACTACTCCGGTCCGCTCTGGGAGTGGGCGGAGGCGCACGACCGGCGGCTCATCGAGCGCGTGGCCGAAGGGGTGCGCGCCGGGCGCTTCGAGTTGTTGGCCGGCGGGCTGGGGGAACCGATCCTCACGATGCTCCCGGACGCCGACGCTGTGGATCAAATCCGCCTTGTGCGCCGCCATCTCAAGAAGAAACATGACATCGCGACGCGCGGAATCTGGATGACCGAGCGCATCTGGGAAGCGCCGCTGGCCGGCCTCCTGGCCGCGGCGGGGGTGCAGTACACCGTCCTGGACGACTTCCACTTTAAAGCCTCCGGCCTGCGCGACAAGGACCTCACCGGCTATTTCATCACCGAGGATCAGGGCCGCCTGGTGCGCCTTTTCAGCGGCAGTGAGTTCCTGCGCTACTCCATCCCGTTCCGCGACCCCAAGGACACCATCGAGTACTTGCGCTCCTTCGCTACCGAAGAGGGACGCAGCGTCATCGTCTATGCCGACGACGGCGAAAAATTCGGCATGTGGCCCGAAACGTACAAGCACGTCTTTGAGAACAAGTGGCTGGAGCGCTTCCTGCTCGCGCTCGAAGAGAACCGCGACTGGATCAGGACCACCACCTTCAGCGAGGTGGTGGACACCCTCCCGCCCGTGGGCAAGATTTATCTGGTGGACGCCTCCTACCGCGAAATGACGGAATGGGCGCTGCCGGTCCCGGCGCAGAAGGAGATGCAGCCGCTCTTGCACGACCTGGAAAGCTGTCGCATGGCGGAGCGCGCGCGCCCATTCGTGCGCGGGGGCACTTGGCGCAATTTCAAGGTGAAGTACCTTGAGGCGGCGCAGATGTACGCGCGCATGATCGAGACCAGCCGCGCCGTCGCCGACCGCGCCGCCGCCAAGATGGCGGAGCAAGCGCGCGAGGAGCTTTTCCGCGGGCAGTGCAACTGCGCCTACTGGCACGGCGTCTTCGGCGGGCTCTACATGCCCTTCCTGCGCTTCGCCGTCTACGAGAAGTTGCTCCAAGCGGAGAAACTCGTCGCCCCTGCGAACGAGCGCGCCGGCCACGTCCTCGCCGACTTCGACCTCGACGGCCGTCCCGAAGTTAAGTTGCGCGGAACGCAGCTCAATTGCTACTTCAAGCCCGACCGCGGGGCCGCGCTCTACGAACTGGATGACCGCGAGCGCTGCTGGAACCTCACCGCCGTGATGACCCGCCGCGAGGAGGTCTATCACCAGCGCCTCATCGAAGGGGTGCGCAAGGGAGTCATCATCATCCAGCGTCCCGACCAGGCCCCCGCGGAGAAGGCCGTCAGCATCCATGACCAGGTCCGCTGCAAGGAGCCGGGGCTGGAGCGGCGGCTCTGGGTCGACCGGCGCGTCCGCGAGTCGCTGGTGGACCATTTCTACCCGGCCGACGCCGGCCCCGAGCGTCTGCTGCGCGAGGAGGTTCCGGAGCGGGGGGACTTCGCCTCCGGCGAGTATGAGACCGATCTGCCGCGTTCGCGCGTAGGCGCGGTCACCTTCCGCCGCGAAGGGCGGGTCGGCCCGGAAGGCCGCCGCCTGCCGCTGCTGCTCTCCAAGCGCGTTCGCCTCGAAGGGCGCGCGCTCGAAGTGCGCTACGCTATGAACTTCCCGCAGGGCGCGCCGGCGGGGGTGCGGTTCGCACCCGAATTCAACTTCGGCCTTATGGCCGGCGCGGCCTTCGACCGCAACTACTTCTCCGCCCGGAAGGAGAATCTCGGCAACCTGAGCACGTTGATCTCCCTCTCCGGCGAGCCGGCCCTCGGCCTGGTGGATGAGTACCTCGGCGTCGAGTTGTGGCTCCAGACGGAACCCGCCGCAGGTTTCTGGGCCTATCCGGTGGAGACCGTCAACGACTCCGAGGGGGGCTTCGAGCGCGTCTATCAGTCCTCGGCGGTGCTCCCCTGGTGGGAGTTGAAGGCGGCCCCCGGCGAGGAGCAGATTGTCACGGTCACCCTGGAGGTGCGTCACCGGTGAGCGAGCCATCGCCCCAGCGCGTCGAACTCTCCGCCTCCGAGCAGAGCGCCCGGCTGAACGCCCGGCTGCAACTGGTCATGGAGGTCGGGCGCGCCTCGCTGACCAAGCTGGAGATGGGGGACCTGCTCAACACGGTCGCGCAGTCCATCCACCGACACTTCGCCTACTACGATGTCACCATCTTCCTTGTGGAGCAGGAGGCGCAGGAGTGCATCCTGGTGGCGCAGTCGGGCGCGATCCGCGCCGAGAGCATCCGGGGCTACCGGCAGAAGCTCTCCGTCGGCATCGTCGGCTGGGTAGCGCAAAACGGCCAGCCGATCCTCTGCAACGACGTGCGCAAAGACCCCCGCTACATCGTCGGTTTCAGGGGTGAGGAGGAACTTCTCAGCGAGTTGGCCGTCCCGATCCGCCTGCACGATAGGACGGTGGGTGTCATCAACGTCGAGCGGCGCGAGGTGAACGCCTTCGACGAGAGCGACCTGACGGCGCTGGAGACGCTGGCCGGGCAGGTCGCCCAAGCCATCGCCAACGCCCAGTTGTTCGAGCAGACGCGGCTGCTGCTCGAACTGAACAGCAGCATTGTGGAGGCGCTGCCCAGCGGGCTGTGCGTGCTGGATGCCAACCGGCGCGTACTGTTCGCCAGTCCCATCTTCTGCCAATTGGTCGGCTGCGACTCGCGCACGGCCAAGGGGCTTGCCGTCGGGGAGGTGCTCCCCGCCGCGCTGTTGAGCGACAGCCGGCTGGAAAAGGCCATCAGCGCCGTCCTGGAGCGCGGCGAGACGCAGGCTTGGCAGGACGTCACCCTGAAGACCCCCGCGGGTGACCGGCTGCTCAACATCCGCGTTACCCCGGCCCGGATGCCCGAAGGGAACGGCGTGCTTCTGGTGCTGGAAGATGTCACCGAGCTGCGCCGCGCCGCCGCCCTGGCCGAGGAACGCCGCGGCCTGCTGGACGTCATCGTCAGCCACGTCTCCGTGGCCGTCATCAGTTGCGACCTCGCCGCGAAGTTCACCTACTGGGGCACGGGGGCCGAGAGGCTCTTCGGTTACAAGCGCGACGAGCTTCTCGGCAAAGCCACCCCGTTCGATTTCTTCGACCCGAACTTTAAGGAACTCCTGGAGCGCTGTCGCACCGCCGGGGCGGTTGAGGCGGAATCCGCCATACGCCGCAAGGACGGCGGCTCCGTCCCGGTGCTCATCGTGCTGGGCAAGCTCCTCGACCGCGCCGGCACGCACGTCGGCTACAGCGCCGTCGTGCTCGACATCACCGAGCGCCGCAAGGCGGCCGAGGCGCTTCTGCGCGAAAAGCAGAAGCTCGAACACGTCGTCGCCGTCATCGGCGCCGGACTGGCCCTCATCGGCAAGGACCGCCGCATCCTCTGGGCCAACCGCACCATCGAGGAGTGGTTCGGCGGCGGGAAGTCCGTCGAGGGGAAAATCTGTCACGAGATCTATTGCCGGCGCGGCCAACCGTGCCAGAATTGCCCCGCCGACCAGTGCTTCCTCACCGGCCTCAATTGCGAGGCGGAGGTGGCGCTGACCCGTTCCGACGGCGCCATGCGCCAGTACCACCACGCCGTCACCCCCGTCATGGGCCCCAGCGGCGAGGTGGACCACATCCTGAAGCTCACCCTCGACGTCACTGAGCAAAGCAAGAAGGTGTACCAGCTTTCCCGCCTGCGCCAGCTCGGCGAAATGATGCAGGGGGTGCTGGATCTGGACCGCCTGCTGCACCTGGTGCTCACCTGCGTCACCGCCGGGCAGGCGCTGGGCTTCAACCGCGCGATCCTGCTGCTGGTGGACAAGAACCGCAACGTCATCGAGGGGCGCATGGGGGTCGGCCCCGGCAGCGGCGAAGAGGCCGGGCGCATCTGGAGCCAGATCACCCGCGATTCTCCCACCCTGGAGGACCTGCTGGCCCGCTACGACCGCGACCGGCTCGCGCAGGAGTCCCCCATGGACCGGGCCGCCCGCCGCATCAGCATCCCGCTGGAGGACCGTAACCACATCATCGTCGCCTGCGCCCTGGGGCGCAAGCCGATCATCGTGGAGGATGCCGCGCGCGACCGGCGCGTCCGCGACGATCTGCGACAACTTCTCGGCTCGCGCCAGTTCGTCATGGCCCCCCTCATATCGCGCAACGAGCCGGTCGGGGTGATCCTCGCCGACAACATTTACAGCGGCCAGCCGATCACGCTGGAGCACGTCGAGCTGCTGAGCATGTTTGCCAACCAGGCCGGCACCGCCATCGCCAACGCCGAGAACTACAACGAAATGCAGCTGGATAAGAAGCACTTGGAGGAGGCGTATCGCGACCTGGGCGAGGCGCAGGACAGGCTCGTGCGCTCGGAGCGGCTCGTGGCCATCGGCCGCATGGCTACGCACGTGGCGCACGAAATCCGCAATCCGCTGGTCACCGTCGGCGGCTTCGCCAACGCGCTGCTCCAGCACCCCGACGCTTCGCGTGACGTCGTTGTTCGCCACGCCCAAATCATCGCCGACGAGGTCCGGCGGCTGGAGACTATCCTCGCCCGCGTGATGGACTTCACCCGGCCGCCCCTGCCCGCGCTGCGCGAGATGGAGCTCACCCCGATCATCCGCAGCACACTGGACCAACTCCAGGAGCGCATCGTCCATCAGCGCGTGACCGTGATTACGGAGCTGCCCGATCCCTCCGTGCGACTGCACCTGGACCCGGACCAGATGAAGCAGGTGTTCCTGAACCTGTTCCAGAACGCCCTGGACGTCATGCGCGAAGAGGGGCGGCTGACCGTGACGGTCAGGCCGGAGCCGGAGCGCGTGGTGATAACCGTGGGCAACACCGGCGAGCCGGTCCGCCCGGAGGACGTCCCCAAGCTGTTTGAGCCTTTCTTCAGTACCAAGCCGGGGGGGACCGGCCTGGGGCTGGCCGTCACCCAGAAGATCATCCAAGACCATGGCGGGGACATTCGCTTCGTCAGCAGCCTGGAACGCGGGACGGAGTTCATCGTTACGCTGCCGCGCCGCGCGCGGGCGTGAGTACGTGCGTAACGTGCCGTTGGTGGCGCGCGCCGTTCGACCCAGAGGCTCTCGACGGGCTGTCCCAGCGCGCTGTGTGAAAGACCGAGCCGGCTGGGGACAGCCGGCTCCACCACGCGGCCCAATCGTCATCTGCAAATCCGCCGTCTTGCCTCTTTCCCCCATTGTGCCTGCTATGATATAAAGGGCCGGGCGGCGGGTGCGGTCGCGCTCCCCACAAGCGAAAAATGGAGGTGTCGGCCATGAGCGAACAGTCCCAGGAAAGCAGCTATGTCTCCCCCTTGTCCAGGCGTTTCGCCACGCCGGAGATTCTGGAGAACTTCTCCGAGTTGAAGAAGTTCCGCGCCTGGCGGCGCATCTGGATCGCGCTGGCCGAGGCGGAGAAGGAGTTGGGGTTGCCGATCACCGACGCCCAACTCGCCGAACTGCGCGCCCATGCCGAGGACATCAACTTCGCCGCCGCCGAGGAGTACGAGCGCAAGTTCCGTCATGACGTCATGGCCCATGTCCACGCCTACGGCGACCAGTGCCCCACGGCGCGGCCCATTATCCACCTCGGCGCGACCAGTTGCGAGATTGGCGACAACGCCGATGTGCTGATCCTGCGCGACGGCCTGCTCATCCTCCGCCGCAAACTGGTGAACCTGATTGACCGGCTCGCGGCCTTCGCCGAGAAGCAGCGCGACCTGCCCTGCCTGGGCTGGACGCACTACCAACCGGCGCAGCTCACCACCGTCGGCAAGCGCGCCTGCCTCTGGGCGCAGGACTTCGTCACCGACCTTGAGGAGATCGAGACGCGCCTCGCGCGCCTCCGCCTGCGCGGCGTGAAGGGGACCACCGGCACCCAGGCCAGTTTCCTCGAACTGTTCGACGGCGACGACGCGAAGGTGCTGCGGCTGGAAAAGCTCGTGGCGAAGAAGCTCGGTTTCGACGCCTGCTTCCCCGTCACCGGCCAAACCTATCCGCGCAAGATGGACAGCCAGATCCTCGCCGCGCTCAGCGGCCTGGGGCAGTCCGCTCACAAGTTCGCCAACGACATGCGCCTCCTGCAGAACCTGCGCGAGGTCGAGGAACCGTTCGAGAGCGGCCAGATCGGCTCCTCTGCGATGGCGTACAAGCGCAACCCGATGCGCTGCGAGCGCATCACCGGCCTGGCGCGTTTCCTCATCTGCCTCGAACCGAACGCCGCCTTCACCGCGGCGGGGCAGTGGCTGGAGCGCACCCTCGACGACTCCGCCAACCGCCGGCTGAGCCTGTCGGAGGCGTTCCTCACCGCCGACGCCATCCTGCAGATCGCCCTCAACGTCGCCAGTGACCCTGTCGTCCGTCCCGCCATGATCGCCGCCAATGTGAAGCGCGAACTTCCGTTCATGGCGACCGAGGCGATCCTCATGGCCGCCGTGAAGCGCGGCGGGGACCGCCAGGAACTGCATGAGGGAATCCGCCGCCACAGCCTAGCCGCCGCCGAGCGGGTGCGCGACGGCGGGGAAAACGACTTGCTGAAGCGGCTGGCGAAGGACAAGCTCTTCGCCAAGGTGCGCGGCGAACTGTCTGGTTTGGCCGACCCGGCGCGCTTCGTCGGCCGCGCCTCGCGGCAGGTGGATGAATTCATCAAAGCCGTCATCGCCCCCGTGCGGAAGCGGTACGCCGCGGACCTCGGCATGAGCGCGGAATTGAAGGTGTGAGGGTGATTGCGGATTGCGGAATGCGGAGTGCGGATTGACTGCAGGCAACAAAGGTTCCTGAAATCCGCATCCTGCAATTACCCAGTTCTCTGCGTTTGAGTTGGATTACAGGGATATGAAGCAGCCGTTGCCTAAGAAGTGGTCGCGGCGCATTTTCGCCGTCCGCCTCGGCGCTACCCTGCTTGGCGGCGCGGTGCTGGTCGTCTTCCTCGCGCTGCTGGCCATGCTCTACTGGATGAACGCCAAGGCGGAGTTGACCAGGCCCGATAAGCTGACTTGTCCGGACGTGACAGTGGCCGAGGTCAGGTTCACCGTGCGTACGGGGCGATATAGGGTCATGCCCGTCGAAGCGTTTCTAGCCATGACGCGTGGGATGCCGGAGCCGGCGGCGAATCTTGTGGCGAAAGGGCTGCGCGATCCTTCCTGTCCGGCGGTCATTGTTCTTTCGCGCACATCCGGCGGAGAAGGGGTGATGGCGGTCAGCTTGGGTAAGTATCCCGGTATGTTCCGCCTCGTGCGCCGCGACTTGGAGCGCCGCGCCGAAAAACGGCTGCTCCCCTATGCGATCAAGTATCATTCCGGCGCGCCCATTTTCTTCACGGAGGGCAAAGACGCTTCCGGCCTGATGCCGTTGACCGTCAAGGGCACTACGTTCGTTCAGGCGTCAAGTACGGCCATGTTGGAGCGCATTCTCGATCGGATCAATGGCCCGGACCGGCCACCCAGGCCAGACCCTCCCGGAACATGGTGTGATCTTCAAGCAGAAAGCTGGCCACTGTTGACGCAGCTTGCCGGCGACTTTTCTCCTGAATGGGGAGAGGCGCTGGAACGTATGGAACGGGAGATGCCTGCTCTCGGCCGAGTGGGAGGAATCTTGTGCTACGGTGGAGCCGGGGGGGGGAGAGGCGACTTGTACCTTGACGCCGCTAGTCCCGAAGACGCCGCCGAAATTGCGCGGGACCTGCCGGAGTGGATTCACAACAACCCGAAGATCGGCACGGCCATTCTCCCCGTGGATAAGGTTGAGGCGAAAGGGAAGGGCGTGCGGATTTACTTGACGGTATCGCCATAGAGGCTGTTCGTTCTCCGTGCCTTCGTGTCTCCGTGGTGAAGCTGTCGTGAATGAACAGGAGAAACCATGTTTAAGTTGATGGTCGTGACCGACCGGCTGCGTTGCGCGCTGCCGCTGACCGAGACCGTTCGCCTCGCCCTGGAAGGGGGGGCGGATGCGGTGCAGTTGCGCGAACGCGACCTGGAGGGGAAGGAGTTGTACGAACTCGCCGCCAAGCTGCGAGAGATCACCCGCGCCGCCAACGCGGCGCTGGTGGTGAACCATCGGGTGGACGTGGCGCTGGCGGTCGAGGCGGATGCGGTGCATCTGGGGTGGCGGTCCCTCTCCCCGCAGGAAGTGCGCGAACTGGCGGCGCGCCGCCTGAAGATCGGCGTCTCCTGCCACAGCATCGAGCAATTGCGCCGCGCGGAAATGACCGGCGTGACCTACGCGCTGGTCGGGCCGATTTTCCCCACCCCCTCCAAGGAGGGACTGGTGCTGCCGGTGGGCCTGGAGAACCTCGCCCAGTGGGCGCGCGCCACGCGGCTGCCGGTCGTGGGCATTGGCGGGATCAGTGTCGAGAACTTCCGGCAGGTGCTCGACGCGGGGGCCTGCGGCGTGGCCGCCATCACCGCCTTCATGTCGGCGCAGGACCCCGCCGCCGCGGCAAGGGCGCTGCGGGCGTGAAACGGATGATTGGCGAATGGAGAATAGCGAGTTGTGAATTGCGAAGGAACACCGGGCTGTAGCCCGCAGCCGTTCTAGGGGTGCAACATGCGGCCCCCTAACCTTTTTCGGAAGGTGGTCGTCTGGGAAGCGGAAGTGACGCACAATGATCGCGGGTCAGAGGACCCGCGCTACACGGTCATCTTGCCGTTCCGCTGACAATTGACAACTGCGAATTGCCCATTGGCCATTGATTTCGTCATCTGGGTTGCACTCCGGCGTGGATTTGGTATACTATCCTTTCTTGGTTCAATCATAGCGAGCGCATTAGCCGCGCGAACGACCGCGCGGCTGGCGCATTGACATGAACTGCCCAATTCGGTGCGCGCCGCGCACCTGGACCGGCAGTTCATTAGGAGGAACAACTATGTCCCAGAAATGCGATATTTGCGGCAAGGGGCCGCACAGCGGCTACCAGATCACCCGGCGCGGCTTGGCCAAGGCCAAGGGGGGCGTGGGTAAGAAGACCACCGGCCACACCAAACGCGTTTTCAACTGTAACATCCAGAAGATAAAGACCTCCGTCAAAGGCGTGGTCATGCACATTCGCGTCTGCGCCAAGTGCCTGCGCAGCGGCAAGGTCGTCAAGGTCGCCTGATCCGCGCATCAAGCTGAACGCCCGCGTTTCCCTGTCCGGAAGCGCGGGCGTTTTCGTTTCCTGGGGCCCGCCGCTTTGATTGTACGCCGGGCCGGTTTGGACTATCATTGGTGGCATGGACTCGGAGACTCCCATGAAGAACGGCGCGCCGCTCCCGCCTCGCATCCTGACCATCGCCGGCTCGGACAGCGGCGGAGGGGCGGGAATTCAGGCGGACATCAAAGTCATCACCTGCCTGGGCGGGTACGGCATGAGCGCCATCACGGCGCTGACGGCGCAGGACACGCGCGACGTCTGGGGCATCCACCCGGTCCCGCCGGAGTTCGTCGCGCAGCAGGTTGGGCTATGCCTCGCCGACATCGGCGTGGACGCGGTCAAGACGGGGATGCTCTGCAATGAGGCGATCGTCCGAGCCGTGGCGAAGGTGTTCCTTTGGAATCCGCCGCCGAACCTTGTGGTGGACCCGGTGATGTTCAGCAAGAGCGGTCATCGGCTGCTGGACGAATCGGCGGAGCGCGCGCTGGTCGAGACGATCTTCCCGCTGGCCGAGGTGGTGACGCCGAACTTGCAGGAGGCTTCGCGCCTGGCCGGCTTCGAGGTGGCTGACATGGAGGGCATGCGGGGCGCGGCGCAGATCATTCTTGCCATGGGCCCGCGCGCCGTCGTCGTCAAGGGGGGGCATCTGCCCGGCGTCGCGGCCGACCTGCTGTACGATGGACACGAGTTCCAAAGCTTCCCCGCCGAGCGGATTGACACGAAGAACACCCACGGCACCGGGTGCAGCTATTCGGCGGCGCTTGCCACCGCGCTGGGGCGCGGCTTGCCGCTGGTCGACGCGGTCGGGCTGGCGAAGAAATTCATCACCGAGGCGATTCGCCATTCCCTGCCGTTCGGGCACGGCTGCGGCCCCACGGACCCGCTGGCGGCGGCGCGGGCGATTGAATCCCGCTGAGTCATTCGTTCCCCATTGCATTGACGGCCCGCGCCGGATAATATCCCTGCAACGGCCCCGCGCGGGCGCCGCGTCGGTTTCCATTGGAGGCGGAGTGCCATGCTCAGAAACCATCTCATCGTCGGCGTCCACATCAATGGTCGGGTGCAACACGTCCCGCAGGTCCAGAAGATCCTGACCGACTACGGCTGCAACATCCGCACGCGCCTGGGACTGCACGAAGCCAGCGATTCGGAATGCTCTCCCAACGGCCTGATCCTGCTGGAACTGATCGGCGACATGCGCAAGTGCCGCGAGATGGCGGAGAAGCTCCGCGCGCTGGACGGGGTCGAGGTCAAGGAGATGTTCTTCGACCATCCCTGACGGACTCAACGTTCAACATCCACGGCAACGGATTCAACGTTCAACATCCGACGTCCAACCTTCAACGTCCAATAGACAACGGACAACGGCCAAAAAAGCTGTCCCGCTGCAACCTCCTTTGTCGCCGTTACCTGAATGTTGGACGTCGGACGTTGGATGTTGAATCCGTTCCCCCGCCATTGCCGTTGTCCCCGGCAAGATGCTAGACTTTCCCTGCCATGCAGACCGTTCGGGAGATCTTCTTCAACTTCTCGGCGCTCGCCGCCCTACTGGGAGGCGGGGTGCTTGTCGCGCTGGCGTTCGGACTGTCGCGCGCGCGGGGGAAGCGCTGGCTGTGGATACTTCTCGTCCTTGCCCTGGCGCTGCACCTGGTGGTCTTCCTCGACGCCACCCTCTCCTACGTCTTCTATCCCTACGAGGGGAAATCCGTCGTCGAAGGCGTCCTGCTTCACAATAGCATCCGCTATATGCACGGCGAGCAGCCGTACCATGCGCCGGGCGATCTGCCCGCCGTCTCGTTGAACTACCCGCCGTTCCATGACATGGCGCTGGCGCTCTTCATGGGAGTGACGGGGGAGCCGTCGCTCCTGGCGGGGCGGCTCTTCAGCCTGCTCCTGGCGCTTGGGACGGCGCTTGTGGCCGGGTTGGCAGTCTGGCGGCGCGCGCGCGACCTGCCTGCGGCGGCGCTCGGCGGGCTGCTCGTCATCACCTTCTACGGAGTCACCGGCCATTGGATCGAGCAGGTGCGCAATGACGCTCTCCTGGGTTTCCTCCTCGCGCTCGGCTTCCTCCTGACCGACCGCGCGATGGCGCGAGACCGCCTGCCCATCGGGGGGCTGGTCGCCTTCTTCTTGGCGGTCTTCACCAAGCAGGTGGCGCTGTTCGCTCCCGTCGCGGTAGTCATTTGCCTCTGGCGGCGCGCGCCGCGCCAGGCGGCGATTTGGGGAGGCGCTTTCCTCGCTGCGGCAGTGGTCGCCTTCGTGGCGATGGACGTCTGGAGCGGCGGATGGTTCAGCTTCTATGTCCTGAAGGTGCCGTTCGCGGTCGGTACCGACTGGAGCAAGTACGACCTTGCGGTGACGTTCTTCGGCAGCAGCTTCATCCTTCTTTGGGGGATCGTCGCGGCGTGGATTGCGGCGAGGTCCGAAGGGGGAGAGTCCCGGCCGGACGCGTCATTGGGAATGTTCCTGCTCGGGCTCGGCCTGTTCGCATGCCTGGCGCAGAGCTTCAAATGGGGGGCGGCGCTGAACGCCTTCGCCCCGGTCGTCCCGGTCGTTGCCGTCATGGGCGGGCTGGCGTTCCACGACCTCATGCGTCGCGCGCGCGAGGCCGAGTGGCTCCAGATCGCAATCCTCTCGCTCCTGCTCGCGCAAGTGGCGATGCTCACCTACCAGCCGGTCCTGCCGACCGTGAAGGACTACGACGCGCAGCGGCGCATCGCGCAGTGGGTGCGCGCCGCGCCGGGGGAGAAGCCGCTCGTCTTTGTCTCGGTCTTCTCCTCCCAGGTCTACCTGAACGGCAAGCGCTATTTCGGTGACGACGTGCAACTCGGCGACCTCGAACGCGCCGGCTATTGGAATGGGGGGGAGCTACTGGAGAAGGTCCGCCGACGGGAGTTCATCCTGCTGATTTTGCGCATCCGGATGAAACCGAATGGACAGCCTGAAATCGAGCCGGAAGCGCTGGCGCAGGCCGTCCGCGAGAACTACCTCCCGGCGGAATTCCTCTCCATGCGCTCACCCATGTGCAAGTGGGACATGGAGGCGTACGTTCCCAAGGACGCCGCCTGGCGACCGGCGCCGTGAGGCCGCGCGGCTGTTCACCGCGGAGAGTCACGGAGGACCACGGAGAACGAAGATATTGCGGATTGCAGATTGCGGACTGCGGATTTCAGGCAATTGCGCCACGTTTCTGTCTTCCCGCAATCCGCATTCCGACGTCCGCAATAGATTGCCGTTCTCCGTGGTCCTCCGCGGCGCTCCGTGGTGATCCTTCGTTCTTGACCGCGCCTACTTGCGCTTTTCCGCCGGCGCGGCCCGCGTCTCCGGGGCCGAGGCCAGTTTGGTCAACTCGACCAAGCGCTTGCGCTCCTCGTACTTCCATGCGACGCGGACCGTGTCCCCCTTCTCCAGCGTCGCGATCCTGGCGATCATCTCCTTGTCCATCGCGCCGCCCTTTCCATCCGCGTTCGGGATCCAGCGCGGCACGTACCGCTCAGTCGGTCCGTCGGCAGGCTTCACGTCAACCCAATTCGCTTCCTTTGCGACCACCTTCCCCTCGACCGTGCCGGTCGTCTCGGCGGGGACGATGGTGCGCAGGCTCACCACGCGCAGATGCTCATCGGTCTTCCACTCGATTTCCACCAGGTTGTTTACGCCGGTCTTCCGGATCGTCTCAAGCATCGCTGCGTCGGCGCCGCCGCCCTGGTCCGGACTGCCGCCGCGCCAGAGGGGGATGTATGTCTTTCCTTCCGTTTCCCCCTCCGCCTTGACGACGATGTACCCATTCGTCTTGCCCGCCTCCTTGCGCAACAGAATGCCGGTGAGCTTTCCCGCCACCGGCGCCGCCGCGGTCGCCTTATGCGGAGTCTCAGACGGCGTCTTGGCCGTGGCCTTGGTCGTCGCTGCAGGCGGCACGGTCCCTTCATGACCCGCCGCGAACGACGCGCTGCCCCAGAGTCCGCTCACCACCACCGTCCCGGCCAGCACGCGCACAAAAGTCCTTCTTGCAAACATCTTTTCAACTCCCTTCTCTTCAAACACCCGAACAACGAACTCCGTGCCCGTCACGCGCACGGTTGCCGCATCGGTCTTGACGGCGAACTCGCCAGCCTGGGGCGTCACGGCGCACGCAAGCTGCCCGCGCGCGAGGTAGACTTCCTCCGCGCGCGGCGCTCCCTCCACGCGCAACTCCGAATTCGGCGCCAGCCGCAGCGCGACGTAGCCGCCCAGGGCGATCTCCACCGGCTGCTCCTGCGTCTTCACCACGGCCCCGCGCGCGAACGATCCGCCGGAGGCGAGTTGGTATTCCCCCGCAATCCTCGGCCGCGGGTACAGCCCGCCCAGGAGCACCCAGAGGGCCACGACCATCGCCACCGTTGCGGCGGAGACGGCGATGAAGGAGGCCAGGGCGGTCACCTTGGCGCGCGCGCTGAAGGGGGAGCGCGCCAGGATGCGCGCGCGCAGGTCCGGCGGCTGCTCGCCCCCCAGTTCCTCGCGCAGCAGCGCGTCCAGCAGGCTGTCCCGGTCCTGGTCGAGTTCAGGCGTGTTCATGCAGGAGCCTCCGGCGGACGCAATCCGCCAGCGCGGCGCGGATGCGCCTCAGCAGCGACTTCACGCCATCCTCCGTCATCTTCAGCGCCGCCCCGATCTGCGCGCGCGAGCGGCGGTCGCGGTACTGCATCTCCAACACCGCGCGCTGGCGCTCCGGCTGGTCCGCCAGGCACTTGCGCAGCGCCTCCAGGTAATCGAACCCATCCCCCTCGCGCAGGAACTCCTCCTTCCAGACCGCTTCGGCGCGATCAAGGAGTTCCGAATCGGCCCGAATCGGACTGCGCCGGACGCGCCGGCAGTGACGCAGGAAGAGGTTCCGCAGCACGCCGCGCAGCCATGCCGCGCGCACCCGCAGGTTGGCGGCCTCCGGCGGGAGCGCGACCTGCAGCGAGGTCAGGAACGTCTCCTGCACCAGGTCTTCGGCCTCCGCTGGGGCGGCCCCCAGGTATCGCGCGTAGCGATACAACTCCGCCTGGTGCGTTCGGATAAGCGTTTCAAATCCTTCGCGGTCCATATCTGCTCCGTCGAGGGCCAATCTCTCTACTACTATATTGCCCGAACCACGCGAAAGGGTGCGTCAGGATAGGCGCGCCCTGGGGAGTGGCTGCTCCGCGCACTGCATTCTAGCACGTCAACAACGATGAATCGTGAAGCCCGAATGACGAAATCCGAATGACGAATGAATGCTCAATGACCCAAGAGGAAGGGAGGGCCTTCGTTGTTGCGTATTCCTTCGTCATTCGTCACTAGAGCTTCGTCATTGCCATTCCGTCTTGCTTCCCTCCCCCCTGCATGATACCGTAACCTCTATCGGCGAGGGGTTTTCAGGGAAAGGGGAGGGCAAGGGGATGATTGACTACCTGGCGCTGCTGCTGGTCAACATGGCCGCGGGATTCTTCATTCTGGCATCGTATCTGCTTTCCGGCGCGGACGAGACAGCGGCGCGCAGATGGGCCGCGCCATTCGGGGCCGTCGCGCTTGTGGCGCTGCTCGGCGGCCTGCACATGAGCTTCACCTGGCCGCTGATTGGCAGCTACAACTGCGCTTTCGGCGAGATGTCCGTGCTGTTCGGCGCGTTCTTCGCCGCGACGGCGCTGGCGCTGGCCAAGGAATGGAATCCGGCGCCGATGGGGTTCTATGGCGCCTTCAGCGGCATTGCCGCCATCGTCGTGGGTGCGGCGATCATCCGCCTGAAACTGACCGCCACTCCGCTGCTCGCCGGCTCCGGCTTCATCATTTCCGGCGCGGTGGGGGTGGGCATTCTTCCGGCGCTGGCCTGCCGCTGCAGCAAGCCCTGCCGATGGGTGGTTGCCATGCTTGCCATCGTCGCCGCCATCATCTGGGCGGTCATCGGCTACACCTCCTACTACAAGCATCTGGAGGGGTTCCAGAAGTACATGCCGCCGGCGATGGTCGAGAAGCAGGCGAAGTAGGCGCAGAGGAACAGCGAGTGTTATTGCGAGGATAGTGTGGGGGGGCTTACGGTGAAAAGAAAAGCCGGCCTGTGTCTGCCACAGGCCGGCTTTTCGTCAGACTGGTGGAGGATACGAGAGTCGAACTCGTGACCTCTTGAATGCCATTCAAGCGCTCTCCCAACTGAGCTAATCCCCCGGTCAGGTTTTTCCAATATAGCCGGATTGGGAAAAGTTGTCAAACCGGCTGCTTCAGCAGCGCCTTGGCCTTGGCCACGACGTTCTCCACCGTGAAGCCGGCCTTCTTGAAGACGTCTTTGTAGGTGCCGGAGCAGCCGAAGACTTCCTGGAAGACGCCGTCGCCGTTGCAGGTGATGTAGCGGTCCCAGCCGAGGCGCACGCCCGCCTCGACCGCCACGCGCGGCAGCCCCGCGGGCAGCACCTTCGCGCGGTAGGGGGCGTCCTGCGCCTCGAAGAGTTCCCAGCTTGGCATGCTCACCACGCGCGTCCGGATTCCGTCGGCGGCCAGCGCGGCCTGCGCCTTGATCGCCAGGTCCAGCTCGGAGCCGGTTCCGATGAGGATCAACTGAGGCTTGCCGCCGGCGGCCTCGGAGAGGATGTACGCGCCACGCGGCACGCCTTCGGCAATCGGGTATTTCGCGGCGTCCAGCGTCGGCAGCTTCTGGCGGGTGAGCGCGAGGACGGTGGGGCCGTTGGTGCGCTCCATAGCCACCTTCCATGCGGCGGCTGTCTCGTTTGCATCGGCCGGGCGCAGCACCACCAGGTTCGGGATCGCCCGCAGCGAGGCCAGGTGCTCGACGGGCTGGTGGGTCGGGCCGTCCTCGCCGACGCCGATGGAATCGTGCGTGAAGACGTAAATTACCGGCAGGTGCGTGATCGCAGCGACGCGGATGGGGGGGCGCATGTAGTCGGCGAACACCATGAAGGTCGCGCCGAAGGGGCGCATGCCGCCGTGGAGCGCCATGCCGTTGCAGACGGAGCCCATCCCGTGCTCGCGCACGCCGAAATGCATGTTGATCCCCTCATACTTGCCGGGGCCGATGTCGCCCAGTCCGGCCATGTACGTTTTGGTGGAGGGGGCCAGATCGGCGGAGCCGCCGACGAGATAACCTTCCAGCGCGGGGGCGATGGCGTTCATCACCTTGCCGCCCGCGTCGCGCGTGGCCATGTCGTCACCGACCTTGAAGGCCGGAATGCTCTTCTGCCAGCCGGCCGGAAACTCCCCCTTCATCGCGCGCGCCAGGCGCGCGGCCAGTTCCGGGTGCGCCTTCCGGTACGCATCGAATTTTGCGTTCCACGCCTGCTCGGCCTGCTTTCCGCGGACCTGCGCGTCGCGGAAGTGCGCCAGCGCCTCGCCGGGGATGAAGAACGTCGGGTTCTTGTCCCACTCGTAGAAGGCTTTGGTCAGTCCCGCCGCCTCCTCCTTCATTGGCTCGCCATGGACTTTCGAGGTGTTCGCCTCCGGGGAGCCGAAACCGATCAGGCTCTTGCACCAGATCAGGGTGGGCTTGCCCGTCTCGGCGATGCCGGCGCGGATGGCCTTGTCCAGCGCCTCCAAGTCGTTGATGTCCTCCACCTTCAGCACCTGCCAGCCGTACGCCTCGTAACGCGCGCCAACGTTCTCGTTGAACGCCAGGTCGCGCGTGCGCCCCTCGATGCTGATGCCGTTGTCATCGTAGAGGGCGATCAGCTTGCCGAGTTTCAGGAAGCCGGCCAGCGAGCATGCCTCGGAACTGACTCCCTCCATCATGTCGCCGTCGGAGCACATAACGAAGGTGTGGTGGCCGATGATTTCGTGCCCGGGGCGATTGAAGACGGCCGCGAGGTGCGCCTCGGCGATGGCCATGCCGACGGCGTTGGAGATGCCCTGCCCGAGCGGGCCGGTCGTGGCCTCGACGCCGGGGGTCATGTGCGCTTCGGGGTGGCCGGGGCACTTGCTGCCGACTTGCCGGAAGCGCTTTAGCTCGTCCAATGGAAGATCGTAGCCTGTCAGGTGCAGCAGGCTGTACAGCATGGCGCAGGCGTGGCCTGCGGAGAGGACGAAGCGGTCGCGGTTGAACCACTTCGGGTGGGCCGGGTTGTGATGGAGGAAGCGGTCCCAGATGACGTAGGCGGCGGGGGAGGCGCCCAGCGGCATTCCGGGGTGGCCGGACTTGGCGGTCTGGACCATGTCCACCGCCAGCATGCGCACTGTGTTGACGCAGAGTTTGTCAAGTTTCGCATCGGACATCGTTCGGTTCTCCATTTCAGGGTCCGGGATCCAGTGGCGAGAGCCACCCTTGCGAGAGAGAATAACTTACCAGAAGAGGGGAGGGAAATCGAGTGAGCAAGTGCTTGTGCTGGAAGGAGGGGCTGTGTTACTTTGATTTCGATTTAGCCGGTTCACCGGCATGACAAGGAGCGGCAAATGGATTGCAGGATAAGTTCCGGGGACGCTTTGAGTAAGAAACCTTTCCTGATGTACCTTGGCGTGGTTGCCGTCTTCTCTGTGGTTGCCTGCACCGTAATGTGGTGTGGGATGCACGATAGAGACCTACTGAATACGGACGTAGGCGGTGTCGTGTTAGGGCCCGTTACCGTACCTCCCTATGTGGTGGGAGGAATAGTCTTTATGGTCGTTCACAAGCCATGGTCACTCATCTTTGGCTTTGAATTGAGCGATGCAGCCGTTGGCACCATACAACTGTTCTCTTGCCCGGTGTACTATGCATTGGTATTCTTGCCGTTACTCGCAATGATGCGTCGGATGGCGCAATCGCCTCATCGTGAATTGGCTTGGCGGGCGCGCTTGTCCGCCTACTTGCAGGAATGCCGACGACCACTGCAGGTTCAGGTATGGCTTCTCGTGCCCCAGTTGGCATTTCTCTTGGCCATGCTTCTGGTGATGGTTCTCGGTGGCGGCGGTGGTGACTAACGCAGCCCACTGTAAATCGCTAGGCGGAAAAGGGGTCAGGCAACTTCTCCAACGGCCGAAAAGTAGCCCGACCCCTTTTCCTTTATCCGTTCCGCCGGTCGCGCCGCTCCTTGGCGCGCAGGAGGCGGTTCAGGACGGTTTGTGCGTCGCTGGTCTCAAGCGCCTGCGCGAAGCGGGCCAGTTCCTCGGCCATCGCGCGCAGAGTGGGGGCCAGCGCTTCGCGGTTGGCCATGCAGATGTCGCGCCAGAGGGAAGCGTCGCCGCTGGCGATGCGGGTGGTGTCCATGAAGCCGCGCGCGGCGACCGCCAGCGCTTCGTCCGAGACGCAATTCAGCAGGCAGCTTGCCGCGGCGTGCGGCAGATGGCTGACTTGGGCGAGCAGCCGGTCATGTTGTTCGGCGGGCATTTCGCGCACGGCGCAGCCGACCGCTTCCCATAGAGCGCGCACGCGGCGTAGCGCCTCGCCGTGCGGGTCCGTCGCAGGGGAGGGGGTGAGGATGCACAGCGCTCCACGGAACAGGTCGGCCTTGGCGGCGGCGATCCCACGTTGCTCCGAGCCGGCCAGCGGGTGGCCGCCGACGAACAGCGCTCCGCCGCCTGCCCTGTCCGCCCTGAGCGCAGTCGAAGGGAGCTTGTTGAAGGGGGCGGCGCGCGCCGCCTCCTCCGCTGCGCGGCAGACGCACCCCTTCACGCTGCCCACGTCGGTCAGGATCGCGCCGGGTTTCATCCGCGGAAGGAGATCGCTCACCTGGGAGCAAAGAGTACCCAGGCCCGTCGCCAGCAGCACCAGGTCGGCCTGCGCAACCGCTTCCGCGCCATCGAGGGTGAACGCATCCAAGGCGCCCAGCCGCTGCGCCTCCTCCAGCGACGCGGCCCGGTGTCCTACGCCGACGACGCAGCCGGCCAGCCTGCCGACGCGCGCGGCCATGCCGAAGGAGCCGCCGATCAGTCCGGGGCCGACGATGACGACTTGGTTGAACAGTGGAAGCATGTTATGGGTACGGCAAAAAAGGACATAAGGGACGGCAAAGACATAAAGGACATTATGAAGAACCTTGCGAAGGTTGAACGAACCTTCGCAAGGTTTTGCGATTCCGCGTGCGGCTTTTCGTCAGCCCTCTTTCTCGTTGCGCTTCTTGCTCTCTCGCTCCTCCGCAGCGTGGTCGGCGCGGATGCGCCCGAAGACCATGCGCCCCGCGCTGGTTTGGAGCGAACTGGTCACTGTGATGTTCACCGTCTGGCCGATCCGGTCGCGGCCTGACTCGACCACGACCATGGTGCCGTCATTGAGATAGCCGACCCCCTGGCCCTGCTCGTCGCCGGGCCGAATGATCTTGAGCTGCAACTCCTCTCCCGGCAGCACCGTCGGACGCAGCGCGTTGGCCAGGTCGTTCAGGTTGATCGTGTCCACATTCTGCAACTCGGCGAACTTCGCTAAGTTGTAGTCGCAGGTCAGAATGCGCGCCTGAAGCTGGCTGGCCAGGCTGACCAGCTTGCTATCCACGGTGTTGCCGCGGGCGTTGCGGCCATCGTGAATCTGGATGGAGAGACGCTCGTCGTGCTGCATTTTCTGGAGCATCTCCAGGCCGCGGCGGCCGCGGTTTCGGCGGAGCCGGTCGCTGGAGTCGGCCACGTGCTGAAGCTCCTGGAGGACGAACTTAGGGATGATCATGGTGGTGTCGAACAGGCGCGCCTCGCACAGGTCCGGCAGGCGGCCGTCAATCACTGCGCTGGTGTCCACCAGGACGGGGCGAGACCCTTTCTCCTCCTTCTGAAACTCCACGTACGGGATAATAAACCGGAACCGATCGCGCGTCTTATAGATCACCATGACGCACATGTAACAGCAGGCCAGTGTCAGCGATAGCAGGACCACCAGCCGCAGGTCCTCCGGCGTGGCGCGGTCTCCCATGAACAATGTCGCGAGCGAGGCCGTGTCGGTGAGTTGGAAGATCTGATAGAACAGAATTGCCAGAATCGTACCGGTTATTAGGCCAAACACAATGGAACTTATGGATTGAATGGGCCGCTTGCTGAGCACGATCTCCAGGGCGATGATCAGGAGGCCGATGGCCAGGCCGACAAGGATTCCCCAGAGCAGGTATTCATCCTCGCGCTTGGCGGAAACCTGGTAACCGATGCTTGCGCAAGCGAGCAGGAATAAAGCACGCATCACGAATTCCGTCATGAATTCTCACCTCCTTCCCATAGTCTTTTCAGAGTGAAACGGGAATCCGGCAGGCTTTCCTGCCCGCCGTCAGGCAGGCGGAAGGTCCAGATTGCGCCGCCTGCCGGGTCCGGCTCTATGCGAATCAGTTCGCCGACGAACTGAGTGCCGTCGAATCGCGTCACCTGCCAATGGCTGCCGGGGCGCGGCGTCGCGCGCCGCAGCGGCGCGCGGGAACCCGGCAGCGCCTGTTCGTGAAACAAGGCCGCCAGCGCCAGAATCAGCGCCAGGACTGACACCACCGCCGCGCCAACGGCAATCCAGGTTCGCAGCAGTTCCGAGCGGTCGAACCGCGCCGGGGCCGCGGGGACAGACTCGCCTTCTGTTGCGCGTGGTTCGCGCGCCTGGGAATTCCCCGCGGCCGCCATCCATTCGCGCACCACCTGAGCGGCGGCGGAAGAATCCGGCGCCAATCCGGACAACACCTCCAATGTTTCCTTGACGTGAGGATAGCGCTCTTTCGCAGACTTTGCAAGAAGATTCGCCACGACGCCGCGCAACGGCTCCGGCGTCTCCGGCGCGAACTCTCTGATGTCCGGGGCGGGGGACTCCACGTGCCGGCGCAGCAGGCTGATGTTGTCCTCGCCGCTGAAGGGGGGGCGGCCGGCCAGCATCTCAAACAGGACCACCCCGGCCGAGTACAAATCGCTCCGCGCATCTGCCGGCTCCCCAAGCGCCTGCTCCGGGGAAATGTACTCTGGCGTCCCCAGCACGGAGCCGAGCGCCGTCAGGCTCTGCCGCTCCACCCGTCGCGCCAGGCCGAAATCCATCAGCACCACCCGCCCGGACGGCTCCAGCATCAGGTTCCCCGGTTTCACGTCGCGGTGGATGATGCCGCAGCGGTGGACCGCCTCCAGGCCGGCCAGCAACTGCACGAAGACCGCCAGCGCCTGCCGCCAGGGAAGGGGGCCGCGCGCCGCGAGCGCCTCCCGCAGCGACGGCCCCCGCACCAACTCCATGGCGTAGAAGCTGACCGGCCCCTCTTCGCCCACGGCATACACCTTCACGAGGTTGCGATGGTTCAGCTTGGCCAGCGCGCGCGCTTCCTCCTGGAATCGCAGGCGCAGTGTCTCGTCGCGCCCCATTTCCGGGGGCAGCACCTTCAACGCCACGTCGCGGTCAATCACCGGGTCGTAGGCGCGGTAGACGGCGGACATCCCGCCCACGCCCAGCGACTGGCGCAGGTGATACCGTCCCAGTTTCTTTCCCGGTGCGAGCAAGGCTTCCCTCCACGCAGTTTGAGAACGAGGGTGATTGTATTAGGAATGGGGAATGAATGGAAGGGAAACCGGACGAAGGGGCGTTCGCGTCGTGGTCGTCCGTAGGGGCAAGGCACTGCCTTGCCCTTGCGCGAACGATTAACCGGCCTTATGGGCAAGGCGATGCCTTGCTCCCACAACGTCCGCGGACTTGAGAGTCCGCGCTACACACTTGCCTTGACAGCGGCGGCATGACCGGATATAGGGAAGAGAGGCCGCGCATGCTCCAGTCCGCTCTTCCCGGTTATGGATGGCAGATGTCTTTGCGAAACCGAACCTTCCTGGACGCGCTCGCGTTAATCATCCTTTGCGGGCTCATTTTCCTTCCGGACATCGGCACCGACCGGCGGGTGCTTTCTCGCGAAGGGCGGCACGCTGAGATCGCGCGGGAGATGGTGACGAGCGGCGAATACATCGTTCCGCACATCCTGGGCCAGCCGTACACCCTCAAGCCGCCGCTCTTCAACTGGATCGCGGCCGCGTGCTTTGCGCTGACGGGGGATATCTCCCTTGGCACGGCGCGCCTGCCGAGCGCTCTGGCCGCGACGGCGATGGCGCTGGCCGTCTACTTGCTGGGGGTCAGGCTGTTCAACCGCCGCGCGGGAGAATGGGCGGCGCTGGTCCTCGTCACCTGCTACCTGGTCTCGCTTTGGGGGCGCGTGGGGCGCATGGATATGCTCATGGCCTCCCTGATTACGGGAGCGCTGCTGTTCAGTTCGCGCGCCGCCGACGCGCCTTCCCGGCGCGCCGCCTGGGCGCTGGCCGGGGTCGCCGGTTTCCTGCTCAGCGCTGCCGTCCTCTCCAAGGGGCCGCAGGCCATTTTCTTTTACGGCGTGCCGCTGGTTGGCCTGTGGCGCTGCCAGACCGGCCGCTGGACCCCCGCGGCGCATCTGCTGGTGATGCTCGGGGTCATGATGGCCCTCTGCGTCGGCCTCTGGGCTGTCGCCTCCAACCTTAACAATCCCGGCCACGTGCGCGACCTGCTCGGCTATGAGTTTGAGAATGCGCTGACCAGGGAGCGCAATCCGTGGCACCTGTATTTTGCGCAGCTATTCCTCAAGAGCGCGCCGTGGAGCCTCTTCGGTTTTGGAGCGATATGGCTGGCCGTGCGTGATCTTCGCGCGCGGCGGGGCGGTCCGGCCATGGCGCTGGCCGTGTCGGTCGTGCTGGGCGTCCTGGTCCTCACTCTCGTGAAGAACAAGAAGAACCATTACCTCTTGCCGCTGTTCCCTCTCTGGGCGCTGCTGATCGGCTGGTACCTCGACCGCGCCGTGGCGCTGCTGGCCGACCCGGACGCCGACCCGGCCTTGAGACGGGCCTGCCGGTGGCTCTTCGAGCTTCCGCTGACCGCGATGCTGTTCCTTTTCGCCGTAGCGGGGCTGACGCTTCCGGCGCTCTGGCCGTTGCTGCCGGTGCCGGGGCAAGCCGTCGGCGTCGCCGGGTGCCTCATGGCCGGCCTGGCAGCGCTATGGGCCGGCGCCGCGGCCAGGCAGCGGCGCTTCCATCATGCCGTGGGGGGCCTCATGGCCATTGCGTTGTTCGCGACGATCCTCTTCGTTCCAATCATGAACCGTTACTTCTGGCACACGGACTCGTGCGTCGCCTACGCCGAACAGATCGAACGCATCGTCCCGAAGGACATACCCTTGGCCGCCTATGGCCCCGATGATGACGACGAGTTATTCTTCTTCAGTCTACGCCGACCCGTGCTCTTTCTGGATAGCAGCGAGGCATTTCAGCAGTTCCTGCGTGATCCCCGGGCACGTTACGTGCTTGTGGACCACAATATGCATAAAGACCATCCGGAGTGGCGGCTGCCGGACGCGATGCGGCTGGTGCCGCTGGCTGAATTGTCCGAAAGACCGCCCATGAAGCTGTTCGAACTGGCCTCGGCGCGCGCGGCGAACTGAGCGCGGCCGCGCTGGGTTGACACCCGCCCGCCTGTCAAGAACAATGCACGCATGAAACTCACGACCGTTTCCGTCATCCGTTGCCCGGACTACGACCGCGCGCAACTGTGCCGCGCCGTGCGCGAGGCGCTGGCCGCGCTGCCGCCGGAATCGTGGCATCGTCCCGCGGGCGCGACAGTGCTGCTCAAGCCGAACCTGCTCAGTTCGCACGCCGCCCCGGACGCCGCCGTCAACACGCACCCGGAGTTCGTCCGGGCCGTCGCGGAGTTATTCCTTGAACAGGGCTGCAAGGTGCTCATCGGCGACTCCTGCGGCAGCCTCTCTCCCGGCTCCACCGCGCAGGCGATTTGCGCCACCGGCTTGGACAAGGTAGCTGCGGAGTTGGGGGTGGAGCTGGTGGACTTCGACCGCGCGCCGGCCGAGGAGCGGCCCATCCCCGGCGGTGTCGTGCTCAAGAGCGTGCGCCTGCCGAAGCTCCTGCGCGAAGTGGACTTGCTGGTCACGCTCCCGAAGTTCAAGACGCACGGGTTGACGCTGCTGACGGGCGCGGTGAAGAATCAGCTCGGGCTCGTCGCCGGCAACGGGAAGAAGGAGATCCACCGGATCGCGCCGCACCCGCGCGAAATGTCGCAGGCGATGGCTGACCTGTACAGCATCGTCCGCCCTGGGCTGACGATCATGGACGCGGTGGTGGGGATGGAGGGCAACGGGCCGGCCGGAGGGCGCGCGCGGCGGGCCGGCCTCCTGCTCGCCTCCGCCGACTGCGTCGCGCTCGATGCGGTCGCCGCCGATCTGATGGGCTGCAAGCCCGGCGAGGTGCTGACCACGCGCTTTGCCGATGAGCGCGGGTTGGGGGTGGGGGGCCTGGACCGGATTCAGGTTGCGGGTGTGTTACTCGACCGGGCGCGCATCCCGGACTGGCGCAAGCCGCCGCTGTTCGTCCGCTCACTCCTGTTCAGCATCCTGCCGAACCGGTTTGTGCGCTGGGCGTTTGGCGTCGTCGGCGACGCCTGCGCGAGCGTCCTGGATGACCGCTGCATCCTCTGCGGCGAGTGCATCGCCAATTGCCCGGCGCAGGCGATCCGCAAGGAGGGGGGGCGGCTGAAGGTGGAGCAGTCCCTCTGCATCAGTTGCTATTGTTGCTCCGAAGTCTGTAAGAACCGCGCCATCCTCATGCGCCGCCCGATCGCGGGGCGGATCGTCCATGGCCTCTACCGGCTTGCGGCAGGAAGGGGAAGGGTAAATTGATGATTGATGATTGCCAGAGGCAATTCGGAACTTGGATTGGCGCTTGCGGGCGTCATTGCGAGGAGCACTGCGACGAAGCAATCTTTCAGAGGTGAAGTGGCCAAGCAGACCGTTCAACACGTTGGCTCAATCGGTTTCGAAAGACGGCTTAATCCCTTCCACGGTCCCTGGGATGTTCACTGCACGGCTCTCGGCGGCGACTGTTACGCCCGGCTTGTTCCTGACGACGCTTACAGTAGCGTTGTACTCGGTGAGAATCTTATGCGGGTTGTAGGCGACGCGCTTGAATCGCAAGTACACAGTGTGGCCGCCCAGCCGCTCGTAACCTGCTTCATGTTTTAACTGCACGCTGTCCAACGGCATGTCTTTGAGCCTCTCCAAGTCGGCGGCCGTCAGGGTTTCCGTGCGGCCGAACGCTTGGATGCTGAGTGCTTGGAATCCGCCATCCGCTTTCTTGGCCTGGATCGTCACCTGTCCCAAGTCCGGGAGCTTTCGGGATACTACGGAGATGGATTCCCAAGGGATGAATTCTTCCTCAGACGCCGCTGAGACGGCGCCCAACGCGAGGACCATGGCTCCAGCCAGTACGATTGCGCGATAATGTGCCATTGCACCGCTCCCCTTGGCAAAGTCTCTTGCCGGAACCGCAGCATTGCTCTCCGGACGAACCGTTCCGCACAGTTGGACGCCTCAGAGCGTCAGCGGTTCCACTTGCCGTTTCCCTCCCCCGCCGTCCTCCGTGGCTCTCCGTGCCCTCCGTGTTGAAAGTCCCCGTCTTCACCCATCGTTCAAAGCAGCAGGAACAGGCCCACGTAAAGCACCGGCATCCCGATCAACACCAGGAACTCCGAGAGCTTGTTGAGCTTTTTCGCTTTCTCCAACTCGTTGCGCCCCTGCAGCATGAAGACGCGGATGCTCAAGAAGAAACTGCACAGCAGCAGCAGATAGGTCAGCACCATGAATTTGTCGGCGAAGGTCAGGTATCCCACCGCCGGAATCTGGCCGGAGATGCTGATGTGGAACATCGCCGAGGCCACCAGCGCCGAGCTGATCGCCGCCAGCCGCGTGGTGATCTTGTCCGGGTCCAGGATGAAGCTGGCCATGACGATCAACATCAGGAAGATCACCGGCAGGAAGGTCTTGAGAAAACTGTTCAACCTCACGCGCTCGATGTTGATCACATACATCAGTTGGGAGAACTTCTCGTCGTACACCTTGTACTCATGCTCCGGGGTTTCGAGGGTCCATCCGGAAATATTCCAGCCAGGGAAGAAGATCGCCGGGTCCAGCCCGCTGGCTTTCTCGTCCTTTTCGTACACCACTTCTTCGATCGGGCGCGTCTTGTCTTCGATCACGATCTGCATCTGCTGCCGGTCGAAGGGGAACCGGCGCAGGTCAATCGGGGTGTTCAGCGTCGCCTTGATGCGGTAGAACTTCTCGTACTTCTGCGCCTCGCCCGGCGCGGGCTTCTCAGGGGTGACGGTGTCCTCCACCTTTTCCATGCTGTTGGTCAGGCCGTTCATGAACTCGAAGCTGTTGTCCGGGATCGGCTGGTCGGAATCCAACTGTAGGTAGAAGTCCACGGTGTAGGTTCCGCTGCTGACATCCAGCTTGCCCAGGCTGAGCACGTAAAGGCCGACTTTCACCTTCTGCGGTTCGGCATGAGCCGCCGCCGCAACGACCAGGGCCGCGACCAGCGCGACCATCCATGAAAAATGACGCTTCACGATGCGATTCCTCCATACATTGAGACGACATGGAACGCCCCCGCAGACGTTCTGCGAGGGCGGCTGAAATTCAGGCACACGGGGCGGAATAATATCTCGTAGCGGGCCGGTTGTCAACGTAACTGCGGGGCGGGAAACGTCCTTGACTCGGCCGGGGAGTGCGGTTAGGTTGGAATCGTGGGCGCGGGGTTCGTCGAAATGGGTTTTTGCGAAGGGGATGTGCGATGTGCCAGACCTGCGGTTGCTCGCCTTGCAAGACTTGCGGCGCTGAGATCAAGAAGGCCGTCTGCGCGGCCTGCGGCAAGCCTGCCGCGCAGTGTGTTTGCGCCAAGGGCAAAGCCAAGAAGTAAAGCCGCCAAAACCAACGGGCCTTCCGGCTTCCACCGGAAGGCCCGTTGGTTTTGGGCTTTCGAGAGAGATCAGCGCGCGCGCATGACGGACTTCTGCTTCACCTTCGCGGCCTTGAAGCTCGCCTTGCGGCGTTCGCGCACCTGCTGCAGCTTGCGGCGGCGGCGCTGCTCGCTGGGCTTCTCGTAATACGAAGAACGCTTGATCTCGCGCCGCAGCCCCTCCTTTTCGCAAATGCGCTTGAACTGCTTCAACGCGCGCTCGATCGAATCGTTCTCCCTTACCACGATCTTAGCCAACTGATCTCACCTCGCTTCGTGTTTTCTAAAGAATGCCGAGAATGCACCATGCCGACAGAGCATGAATGGTAACAAATCCGCGGATATGAAGCAAATTCCGCAGTCCTCCGTCGAGCCGTATACGCTGCGACCATTCGTAGGGGCGTAGCATGCTACGCCCCTACAACGGCTTGGGCTTTCTGCGCCACAGCGCGTACGCCTCTCCGCACTCCGAAATCCGCGTTTTGCAGGGCCTTACCTCGGCGTGAAGTCCATCCCCGGCTTAATTGCCGCGACCACCGCGACCAGCAGATCGACCGCAAGGTCGAGGTCCTTGAGCGAGCAGACCTCGGCGGGGGTGTGCATGTAGCGATTCGGGATGCTTACCAGGGCGGCGGCGACGCCGGCACGGTTGGTCTGGATGACGTTTGCATCGGTGCGGCCGAATGGCGCCTCCGCTTGGAGCTGCAGTGGGATTTTCTTCTCCTTGGCCACTTTCTGGATGAGCTTAGACAGCGCGGGGTTCGGTGCGAAGTACGCGCCGAGGAACAGGATCGGCCCCTTGCCGAGGGAGACGTCCCCGACCAGTTTCTTCTCAGTGTCCGGGCAATCGCTCGAGAAGCCGACGTCCACAGCGATCCCGACGTGCGGGTCAATGCCGAAGCAACTCGTCTGCGCCCCGCGCAGCCCCAGTTCCTCCTGCACGCTCGTCACGCCGTACACCGCGCAGCGGGGCTTCGCGCGCTTGAGGCGGCGCATCGTCTCAGCGATGACGAACGCCCCGACGCGGTTGTCCAACCCGCGCGCGGTGAACAGCCCGTTGCGCAGTTCCGTGAAGCGGCGTGCGATGGTGATCGAATCGCCCACCGCCACCGCTTTCTGCGCGTCCTTCTTGTCCTTCGCGCCGATGTCAATCCAGAGGTCCTTCAGCTTGCCCGCCTTGCCGACCTCCTCGCGCTCCATCATGTGGATCGCCTTCTTGCCGATGACGCCGGCGACGACGCCGCCGGCGGCGTGGATGTCCACGCGCGCGCCGACGATCACGCTGGGGTCCACTCCGCCGATCGCCTGGAAGTAGAGGAACCCCTTGTCGTCAATGTGGGTGATCATCAGACCGATTTCGTCGCAGTGGCCGTCGAGCATCACCCGCAGCGGGGCGTCCGGGTTGATCGCGCTGATCAGGTTGCCGTTGACGTCAATGCGCACGTCATCCACGGACTCCTTGATGCGCTCGCGGATGACCTTCTGGATGGAGACCTCGAACCCCGACGGGCTGTGCGTCTCGGTCAGCTTCTTCAGGAACTCCTGGGCGGTACGGTCCATATCGGCTCCTTTCGTGGTACTTGTTCAGGAAATGTAAGGGGCTCACGCAAAGGCGCAAAGACGCAAAGACGCAAAGAACAGAATCGACAGAAAGTTATTCTATTCGGCGGCGGCGACGGAAAGCAAGCGGGTTTAGGGCACCGTTGCCATCCCCTGGCCACGCAACGGTCTTGATTCTTCCCACAAGACTGCATGGGCGGCCGTGTCGTAACGTACACTATAGCGAAAATATAACTTGACATGACATTGCTTTCACTGTACAATGCGAGCATGAATACCATAAGACAGGCGTTAGGCTTCCTTCGCAAGACGGAGAACGAGTTGCGCGACCTCGTAAGGCTGGCTGCTGATACAGGGGATTATGACGCCGTGATGAAAATCACAAGGCTTGCGCAGGTGGTCAGCGACTTATCTAAGGGCTTGCAGCAAGCAGAGGGCCTGCCCAGTGTGGCAGGTACAGTAGTACCCTTGCCTGCTCGAAGAGCAATTGCACGGCACGGTCCGAAGTCGGCGCGGAACGGCAAGAAATCCTCTGGAAGGAGGGCGGGCTACCCGCGGTTCTATTGCAGCAGAGATCGTCTGGTCAAGATCGGATGGTCAAAGCGATCCAAGAGCGAGTATGAGCACAAAGTGTCGATACGCGTCCTCATGTTGCTGCGTGATGTTATCACCGCGGTTGCTGCAAAGCACGCGCTCTTCACAGTCGAGGAGCTAATGCCCCTAACGGACCCCCAAGATGGTACGCAAGTGCCAAGCTACCAAATATATGTATGTCTTGCGTGGCTTCGCAATGTCGGAATCATTGTTCAGCGCGGTCGGAGCGGGTATTCGGTCCCGAATCGCGACACACTGGTCGGCGATGTTTCGGCGAGACTGGATTTAATTGCATCACATGCGGCGGCGGCGAGAAAATGAAAACAACCTTCGCCAATTGGGAAATCGCAACGTACGTAGTTCATCTGCTGGGCGGAACGACACGCACAGTCGGAACCGAAGACATTGCAAAACGGTGCTTTGAATTGGCGCCCGACTGCTTTTCCTGGGTCAACTACCCTGAGTATCCAGACAAGGACGTTGTACGAAGCGCACTCGTCGACGCACGGAAGCCTAAATATGGAGGGATGCTCCAAGGTCGCGCCGGCAGGGGGCGTGGCCAAGTAAGACGTACAAGTTCATCTCCTGCGCCAGATGGATGGCGGCTTACTGAAGCAGGTGCAAAATGGGTGGTTGAGAACGAACAGAGACTTGCGGAACATGTGAGTTCTCGGGAGTCTATTAGCCTTCGACAAGACCGCCGACAAAAACTCGCCAGAATTCGAGAGCACCGGATCTTTCGCCGCTTCCTTGAACAGCCGGAAGGTTTTAGCCCATCTCTTGGCGAGATGGCTGAACTGCTCCGATGCAGAGTTGATGCTGACCAAGGCACTTGGGATAAACGGTTTCAACAGGTGACTGTCCTTGCAGAAGCCGACCGTGACAAAGTCGTCTTGACATTCCTCGACAAGTGCAGGAATTCACTCCAGTCTCAAATGTGATCCCTATGATGAAGGGGGCATGCAATGCCGAAACCCGAACCTCTCGACACAAGTAACCTTCGCTATTGGCGCCAAAATGCTCAGATGGCTATTCGAGACGTCTATGATGCGCTCATTGAGGTCATAACCAATGCCGACGACCGCTATATGTTCTTGGGGGCCAAAGAGGGACGCATCGAGATTGAAATCGAGCGGCGGCGTAAAGGCTCTTGCAGCATCATAAAGGTTCGCGATTTTGCGGACGGAATGACGCTGGACGTGATGAAGAATAAGATAAAGCGAGTCGGAGACCGCGTCAGTGGATTAGCTGAGGGGCAGTCCGTTCGCGGCACGAATTCACGTGGTGCAAAAGACATAGCAATACTTGGAGGCGTGACCTTCGAGTCAATTGCGGCAGATAAGAGCTATCATAAGTGCGAGGTCACATCTCAGGGGCAGTTCATTCCATATGACTCTTGCCCTAAGGAGTCCAGTCTGTTTTCGGCGGACCTGAAAATCCCTCACGGTACCGGGACAGTGGTAACAATACAGGTTGACCCTGGTGTGGTTCAGGTTCCCCAGCACGAAACGCTTTGCCAGAATCTGTGTCAATTGGTTGCGCTCAGGGATATCATCGGGTCTCCGCAGAGAGAACTTGTACTCTACGACGTTAATATGGGCAGAAAGGATGTGCTCAAAGTTCCCGTCCTAGTAGGCGAGGAACGGGTAAGTGAACGCTTTTCCGTTCCAGGCTATGCCGGGGCGGAGGCAAAGATCATCATCTTCCGTAGCAAGGAAAGGCTGCAGGACCAGCGGCCACGGTTCCGTAGAGGTGGCATACTCGTCAAATCGAAACACGCGATACACGAAGCGACCCTCTTTGCTCCAGAACTCGAAAATGATCCCCACGCCCAGTGGTTCTATGGCCGGTTGACTTGTGAATTCATCGACAGATTATGGAATGATTTTGACGACTATTTCGAGAAGGGCTTGCCTCCTTCCCGGGAGAACCCTAGACCAATTATTGACCCCATGCGCAAGGAAGGACTTTCCCGCGAGCACCCCTTTGTAGACGCCTTGTTCAAAGAGGCACTCAAACGATTGCGTCCTCTTGTCGAAGAAGCACGTAAGCAAGCAGAAAGTCATCAGGCCAGAATTGAGAGTGAGGACACAAAACGCCGTTTGCGAGCCTTGGAAAAGGCGGCCGCGAAGTTCATGAGCGAGCAACAACAAAGCGAGGAACCCTCACGTGATCCAGACGGCGCACCAGACTCCACTCTCAACAAGAAGGGATACAGTCTCAACCCACCTTTCGCACAGATCGTCCTTGGCCAGAGCGTGCGCTTCTGGCTGAACATCAACCAAGCGACGTTTCCGGAACTGACTGTTGCGGATCTTGTTGAAATATCCTGTGCGTCCGACGAGATCACTTGCAGCAAGCGGTTTGAGGCGCTACAGGCTCACCCCAAACGGGAGGGTATTCTGCGGTGCGTATGGACTGTCAAGGGCGCAAAACCTACAAAGGCAACTGAAGTTAAAGTTCGGGTTGGACCAATTGTGGCAGAAAGCGTCGTTGAAGTGCTGCAGTCCGAACGGGATCGCTTTGCGGAGATCAAGGACTTTGCTTTCAGCCATCAACGATACACAGTCCATGCTCAAGGAGTACGGCGCATCTATATTTACGCTCCGTCGCCGGCCTTGATCTCTGCGCGAACACCGGTTGTCGTAACCTGTTCAGATACGCATTTCAAGGTAAGTGGTGAACACTTTCTCGTGCCCCGCCCCGAGTGGGGGATAGCCGTATGCGAATTGTGCGTACGGTCGTCGCAACCAGACCGGTGCGCCCTCCTCATTGCGAGTGCTGTCGGTCACAAGTGCGAGGCGGAAGTGCGGTCGGTCACGCCGCCAGGGGCAGGAATTCAGATAGAGATCAAGGACTGTGAGTTCGGCAATCAAAGATATTTCTGGAGACCCGGCAACGTCCTTCAGATTGGGGCACGGCATCCTTCTCTCAGGCGGTATCTAGGCCCGGAGTTCAAGGGGCAAGAAGATAAGCCATTCAGGGTTCTAGTGGCTGAAATTGTGGCGGAAGCTGTGTGTTCGCTCATAATGAGCCACACTGAAAGAGACGACCCATCTACATATAGCGACTTTGACTGGGATGCGTACTACGCGGAGTATTCACGCCTCATGACACAGTTCCTGCCCATTGCCCATGAAACTCAAGTCAAGGTTTAGCCTGTATGCACGGGTGCTAGTTGAATCCCGCCGCTACACTCGCTAGCAGAGTCCCCGCGGCCCGGTGGCATCCAATCCACACTCCACATTCCGCACTCCGCAATCCGTCCTGCCTTGTCCCTCTCCCTGTCGGCTGCTATAATCAATTGTTGAAGATCAAGATGATCGAACATCCCGCGTAGTCCGCGGACTCTCCATTTTTCAGCAGGATGCCATGCCCTCCTTCCTCCGTCGCTCGTACAACACCGTCTGGATTTTCATGGGCCTCTACGTCGTTGCCGCGATGCTCCGCGTGGGCGGGGACGGCGCGTACGTCGTGGACGCTCTGAAGCTCTCCCCCGACGCCATCCGCAACGGCCACGAGTTCTGGCGGCTGGCCACGTACGCGTTCCTGTCGAGCGACTGGGTTGACCTGTTCATGAAGCTTCTGCTGATGTTCCTGCTCGCCGTCCCCGTGGAGGTGGTGTGGGGGACGCGGCGATTCCTTTGCCTGCTGGCGGCAACGATCATCGGAGGGGGAGCGTGCGCCGTTCTGATGGGCCAGGAGTTGGTGGGGACCTGGGCGCCGCCGATGGCGTTGATGATGGTGTACGGGCTGCTCTTCCCGGAAAACATGATGTCGCTGTTCCTGATCTTCCCGATGCGCGTGAAGACCTTCGCGATGATCATCACCGGGCTTTTCGTCGCCGGCTGCGTGACGCAGGGACCGGAGGGGTGGGCGATGCTGCTGGGGCTCGCCTGCGGCATGGCTTACTACCTGGCCGCCGGGTATGTCCCCTGGATGCTCCGCGCCCGCCGCGCCGTGGCGGCGACGGCGACGCGCCCGCAGGAAACCATTGCGCAACTCTCGAGCGCCCGCAAGATGGAGCGCGTTCGCCAGATCTACGCGGCGGTCAAAGCCGGCCAGCCGCTCAACGACGTGGACAGCGAGTTCGTCTCGCTCCTGGGCAAGGAGGCGGACGCGGGGCAGGGGCTCTGCTCGCCGCTCTCGTTCTGCATGGACAACACGATCTGCCCGCCCTGCTCGCAGATCGGCCTTTGCCTGCGCCGCTATCTTGAGACGCACCAGCCGCCAGCGGCGGCAGAGCCGACGCGCGGCGCGGAAACGGCTTGATTGCGGACTGCGGATTGCGGATTGCGGAATAGACGGACACGAACGCAGCATCCTGAAATCCGCATTCCGCAATCCGAAATCCGCAATCCGAGGAGGGACGGCATGGTGACCGACCGCGATTTGCTCAAGCTCGTGCGGGGGCGGCGGTACAGCCCGATGACCCGCGAGCAACTGGCCCGCGCCCTCGATGTGCCCCAGGAGGAGATGCAGCCGTTCGACGACCTCGTCCGCGAATTGGAACTGGCGGGGGAACTGGTCGAGGTCAAGAACAAGCAACTCGCCGACCCGGAGCGCGTGGACCTTGTCGTGGGGAAGCTGGGCTGCAACCCGCGCGGCTTCGGGTTCGTCCGTCCGATGCGCGAACGCGACGGCGAGGACATGTACATCGGGGCAAGCAACATGAGCAGCGCCCTGCACGGCGACATCGTGGTCGTGCGCGTGCCGCCCTCGGCGCGGCGGCGCGAGGAGTCCTTTCGCGGAAAGAAATCGCAGCGGCGCGGGCGCAAGGGAGGGGGCGACCGGCCGGAGATCAAGATCGTCTCCGTCCTCCAGCGCGGGCGCACGGAGATTGTCGGCACCTTCCGCCAGGAAGGGCACATGCGCTTCGTCGTCCCGGACGACCCGCGCCTCTTCCGCGACGTGATGGTGGCCGCCGAGGACGCCGGCGAGGCGCAGCTCAACGACAAAGTCGCCGTCCGCATCACCGTCTGGCCCTCGCGCCACATCAACCCCGCCGGCGTGGTGAGCAAGGTCTTCGGCCAGCGCGGCGACCTGGAGGCCGAGCGCCTCTCCGTGATCCATGAGTACAACCTGCGCTCCGACTTCCCGGAAGAAGTGGTCCATGCCGCCGAGAAATGCGGCGGCGAGGTCTCTCCCGCCGACCTGAAGAGGCGCGCCGACCTCACCGCCGAGGAAATCTTCACGATTGACCCGGAGGACGCGCGCGACTTCGACGACGCCGTCTCCATCCGGCGGCTAGGCGACGGGTGGGAGATCGGCGTCCACATCGCCGACGTCTCCCACTACGTCAAGGCGGACGGGCCGCTCGACCGCGAGGCGCGCGCGCGCGGCACCAGCGTCTACCTCCCCGGCCAGGTGATCCCCATGCTCCCGGAGGCGCTCTCCAACAACCTGTGCAGTCTGCAGCCGCACCAGGTGCGCCTGACCAAGACCGTCCGCATGCGCGTCAGCGCGCAGGGGGAACTCGGCGAGTTCGACGTGTACGACAGCTTCATCCGCTCCATCCACCGCTTCAACTACAAGGAAGTCCAGAAAGTCCTCGAAGGGGAGCCGCTTCCGGCCGGGCAGGAGCGCCTTCAGGCGTTGTTGCTCGAAATGCACAAGGCGGCGCAGACCATGCGCGGCGCGCGACGGCGCGCGGGGATGATCGAGATGGACATCCCGGAGTCGCACATCATAACGGACGACGCGGGGCGGACCATCGGCGTCGAGTTGCGCCGCAGCGACCCCTCGCACCAGCTCATCGAGCAGTTCATGCTGGCCGCCAACGAGTGCGTGGCGGGGTACCTCATCCGGCATCACCTGCCTTACATCTGCCGCGCGCACGACGAGCCGGAGCCGGAGAGCCTGGCGGATTTCCGCGCGACCGCCAAGATTCTCGGCCACAACCTGCCCGCCCCCGGCACGCGCGCGCAGATACAGAAGTTCCTCGACCGCCTCGTGGGCAAGCCGGACGCCTACCTGCTGAACTACCTCCTCCTGCGCTCGATGAAGATGGCGGAGTACTCCGCCGATTACAAGCAGCACTACGCCATCGCCGCGGACCACTACCTGCACTTCACGAGCCCCATCCGCCGCTACCCGGACCTGCTGGTGCATCGCGTGCTGCAGGAGCACTGGGGGGGGCGGCTGAAGGGGGAGGGGCGGGTGGAGTACTGGCGCGCGGGGATGCCGGTGTGGGCGGCGCATGCCACCGAAACCGAGCGCAACGCCCAGATGGCCGAGCGCTCCATCAACACGCGGCGGCTGCTCGAATTCGTCGGCAACCGCAAGACGCCGATGGACGCCGTCATCACCTCGGTCGAAAATTATGGCCTGCGGCTGCACCTGCGGGAGTTCCTGCTCGACGGCGTCATCCGGCTGTCGGCGCTGTCGGACTCCTTCTACCGCGTGGACAAGGAGCAGGGTACGCTCTCGGCCCAAGGGCGGCGGGGGTACAAGGTGGGGCAGGTGATCCAGGTGCGCGTGCTTCATTACAACGAACTGAAACACCAGATTGAGTTTGAGCCGGTGCAGGGAAAGAACGGACGGTGACGGCAACAGGGTGAACCGCCAAGACGCGAAGGACGCCAAGAACGGCGAACGAAGGCAACGACGGAAAAGGGGCTCACGCAAAGACGCAAAGGCGCAAAGAACGGCCATCCATTTCACCGGGGGAGCATAGTGAGGGAATCGGATGTCTATGAACAATCACATCGTCACCTTATTTCTGGCGGCATTATGCCTCTCATTGTTGTCGTGTAGTCTTTTTCAGCGAGATATTCCGCCGAAGCATCTTGCGATTGAGCAAGCCTATTTCAAGTGCGAGCAATGCCATGCCCTTGAGGGCGGCATCTATGGCCAGGGTCCGTTCAAGCGTTTTCGCTCCCCTGGTGGATCGCAATGCATTCGTGATTGGCAACGCATATTAAGAGACGAGTTTAAACGACTCGCTTCGCAATGGCATGGTATGGACTGGGGTGGGGAAATCTCGTTCTGGCAGACTAACGTGAGAGAACAATAGATGACGAATCGCCAGACTGGGTAACCAGGGACAGTGGGGTTTTTAAAAAAGTCCCGATTGGGTGTTGTGCGGCATATGGCGCAATCGAAAGTCTATATGGCACAGGCACCCTCGCCTGTGCTTGGACAGCCGGGGGCGGCTGTCCCACATTTTTTCAGCAGCCCCACAGTCGCCCATCATCCCGACTGCTTGCCAGGCTCCAGCAATCAATCGCTTGCTCTTACCCTCGTTGCATTATCCGCGCGTTTCTGTGCCTATCTGCGGCCCTCATAGCCGTCGTCGTTCTTTGCGCCTTTGCGGCTTTGCGTGAACCCCGTTTCCGTCGTTACCCTTGAAGTCCGTTCTTGGCGCGCTTGGCGTCTCACTCGGCCCTGAGCTCGTGGCCGAAGGGTTGGCGGTTCGCCCCGTCGCCGTCGCTACAGTACCCGCAGGACGATGATGCTGATGTCGTCGCTTTGGCGGGCGCTCTTGGTGAACTGGTGGACCTCGTTAATGAGGCGGACGATGATTTCGGCGGAGGAGATTTTCCCCATCCGGCGCAGGAGGGCGATCAGCCGCTTGGTGCCGAATATCTCTTCTTTCGCGTTGAGCGCCTCGGTGATGCCGTCGGTGTAGAAGACCACCAGGTCGCCGGAGCGCAGATGCGTTTCGGCCTGCTCGTAGTTCTCGGTGTCATCCGCGCCGAGCACCAGCCCGCCGGTCTCCAGCGGCATGGCGCGTCCGTGGCGCAGCAGCAGCGGGGGGTTGTGCCCGGCGTTGGTGTAGATGAGGGTGCGCCGTTTCGGGTCGAGCACGCCGCAGAAGAGCGAGACGAACTGCCCGCTGCGCGTGTCGTGGCAGAGGTTGCGGTTGAGGCGGCGGACGACGCGGCTGGGGACGGTGGAGTTTTCCAGGTGCGCGCGCAGGCCGCCGCGCGTGCTGGCCATGAGCAGCGCCGCGGGCATTCCCTTGCCGACGACGTCCGCGATGATGATGGCCATGCGGTTCCGGGGCAGCGTCACGAAGTCGTGGAAATCGCCCCCCACCTCGCCACAGGGGAAACCGGCTGCCGCCAGGTCGTACCCTTCGATGATCGGCGCGTGCTTCGGCTGCAACTGTTCCTGAATGCGCCCGGCCACGCGCAACTCGCGGTCCAGTTGGCGCTTTTCCAGGCTTTGCTGGTAGAGCTGCGCGTTGTCAATGGCCGCCGCCGCCTGGTTCGCCAGCGAGCGCAGCACGCGCACTTCGTCGGGGTCGAAGCGCCGCGGTTCGGCGCTGTACAGGTGCAGCGTGCCGATGGGGCGCTTCTTGCTGATGAGTCCCACGCTGATACCGGAGCGGATGCCCTCGCGTTCCGCCTCCTTGGGATAGAGCACGCGCGGGTCGTGGAGCATGTCGGGGATTTGCACCACCTCGCCGGCCAGCGCGGCGCGGTCTATGCCGCTCTTCTGCACCAGCAGGGGTCCCTTGTCCAGGTAGCGCTGGCTCAGGTTGTAGAAGGACTTGATCACCAGCACCTTCCCCTGCGCGTCGAGCAGGCGGATGGAGCAGCCCTTGGCGCCGGAGAGTTCCGTGGCGCTCTTGGCCACCAGTTCAAGCACGCGCTCGAGGTCCAGCGTGCTGGTGAGCAACTGGCTGACCTCGTACAGTGCGCTGATCTCGCGCAGCTTGGCGCGAACCTCCGCCCCCTGGTAGAAAAGACCGGCCAGAGTGTTGGCGATAGTGACCAGCAGGCTGATGGCGCGGGAGAGTTCCTCCTCCGACCAGGGCTTCAGCGTCTGCAGCGCGTCGTGCATCTTGCGCTCGGAGACGCCGATCTTGCGGGCGAGCTCCGGGAGGCGCTGGAAGGTGACCTGCCCCTCCGGCAGGTCGCCGGTGACGATGGTCCCGACGCAGACGCCCTCGACCTCGATCGGGGCGGCGAATTGCGACAGACCGGCGTGGCAGACGTACTTGACCACCCGGTGTTCCTCGGCGGCGCGGCGCACCGCGCGCGCGTTGCTGGCGCGGCAGCTTCGCTCGCCCGCGCGGGAGTTGTTCACCAGGAGGCAGAACTTGTTCTGGCAGCTTGGGCGCGTGACCGGCCGGCCGTTCAGGTCGCGGATGATGGCCGAGATGCCGGTGGTTTCGGCGAGACGGTCCTGCACGCGCTGAAGGACGTCCACGTCCACCAGTTTCTCCAGCGGCGTCTCGCGCAGCAGTTTCGTCAGTTGTGCATTTGTCTTCTTCATCGGTCCTTTTCAGGGGCAAGGCATCCTCCTTCGCCAAGGCTTCGGAGGACAAGTGGCTTGCCCCTACAACGGCTTGCGCCATCGATGCGGATAAAAAAGGGGAGAGCGCTGCGGCCAGGGGCCGCAGCCACTCTCCCGCTTGAGCTTGAGCAGGCGTGCGCCGCGTCAGGCGACTTTCAACAGCTTGTTGGCGACATCCACGGCGGAAGCTGCGTCGGCGGCATAACCGTCGGCGCCGATCTCGTCCGCGTAGCTCTGGGTCACCGGCGCGCCGCCGATCATCACCTTCACGTCCTTCAGCCCGGCCGCTTTCAGCGCCTGGATCACGGTCTTCATCTGGGGCATCGTAGTCGTCAGAAGGGCGGACAGGCCGACCAGCTTGCAGCCGCTCGTCTTGGCCGATTCCACGAACTTCTCGGCCGGGACGTCGATTTCCAAGTCAATGACTTCGAAGCCCGCGCCCTTGAGCATCATGAGGACGAGGTTCTTGCCGATGTCATGCAGGTCGCCCTTGACCGTGCCGATGATCACCTTGCCGCGGGGCTTGACGCCGGCCTTCTCCAGGGCGGGGCGCAGGATTTCCATGGCGCCCGGGCGGGTGTCCTTCTCCTTGATGTTCGACATGGCGCGGGCGGCGATCAGCACCTCGGGAACGTAGAACTCGTTGGCCTTGAAGCGGCGGCCCACTTCGTTCATCCCGGCGATGAGACCCTCATTCAGGATCTTCTCGGCCCCGACGCCCTCGGCGAGGGCCTTCTTGACCAGGTCCACCACTACCTCACGCTTGCCACCGATGATCGCGTTCGCAATCGCCTTCATGTCGGCCATTCAAGCAACCCTCCAGATAGGTCCAGGACGATAAAGTCCATTCATGGAATCCATGATGCCATAACTCGCGGTAATTATCCATAACGATTCCTTCCCTGTCAACCCTGTTGACTGGTCAATTTGACAACCCCTTCCGGCGGGCCGTAGCATTGGCAAGTCAGGGCACAATGCTGTGTTCCAATGTTGCGAATTGCCATGCGACGAGTTGGCATGCGAAAGTGGCGCTGCGTTCCAACGTATGCACGCCCGCCGCAGGAGTCGTCATGCAGGACAAGACGCTTTTCCAGCGCCCCTTGCTGGCCTGGTATCGCCGCCACCGGCGCGACCTGCCCTGGCGGCGCACGCGCGACCCGTACGCCATCTGGGTTAGCGAAATCATGCTTCAGCAGACGCAGGTCGCGACCGCCATTCCGTACTACAAGCGCTTTCTGCGGCGCTTCCCCGACGCGTGCGCGCTGGCCCGGGCCCCGCTGGAGCGCGTGCTGAAGGCGTGGGAGGGGCTTGGCTACTACGGCCGCGCGCGGAACCTGCGCCGGGCCGCGCAGGTACTTTTGTCGGAGCATGGCGGGCGGCTGCCCGAAGACTCCGCCGCGCTGCGCAAGCTTCCCGGCATCGGCCGCTACACTGCCGGGGCGATCAGCAGCATCGCCTTCGACCGCGACGAGCCGGTGCTGGACGGCAACGTCATCCGCGTCCTCTGCCGCGTCTTCCTCATCCGAGCCAACCCGAAGACCGCGCGCACGCAGAAGCGGCTATGGAAACTCGCGGGCGACCTCCTTCCGGCGGGGCGCGCCAGCATCTTCAACCAGGCGCTCATGGACCTCGGCGCGACGGTCTGCCTCCCGCTCCATCCCCGCTGCGAAGTATGCCCGTTCAGCCCGAAGCACGCTCCCGGTGAAGGCGAAGGGGCCGTTCGTGGTAGGGGCAAGGCATGCCTTGCCCCTACATCTGTGCGAGGGGCGGTCCCGGTCCGTTGTAGGGGCGCAGCATGCTGCGCCCTTTCCGTTCCGCACGGTTCAGCCGGTTCATTCGGCGGACTCTGCCGCGCCTTCGAGGAAGGGATGCAGGAGAAGCTTCCCCTGCGCGCCGCGCGCAAGCCTATCCCGCATTACGACGTTGCCGTGGGGATCATTCGGAAGGGGGGCAAGATACTCATTGACCGTCGAAAGCCGGAGGGGCTGCTCGGCGGGTTGTGGGAGTTCCCCGGCGGCAAGCGGCAGGGGGGCGAGACGCTGGAGAAGTGCCTGGCCCGCGAAGTGCGCGAGGAGCTTGGCGTGCGGGTGCGCGTCCTGCGCCCCTTGGTCAGCGTCCGCCACGCCTACAGCCACTTCCGCGTCACCCTGCACGCCTACGATTGCCGCTGGCTCGGCGGCTGGCCCCGCGCCATCGCTTGCGACGACTGGCGGTGGGTCAGCCCGGCGCAACTGAGCCGATTCGCCTTCCCTGCGGCGAACCGAAGAATACTGGCGTCTGTTCCAACAGTGGAATGCCGCAGATAGGCGCGGAAACGCGCGGATACGGCAACGCGGCAATCGCCAGCCCCTTTTCCACCGGCATACTCCTTGACATCCGCGTAGCGCGGCGGGATACTGCGACTGTGCATGGCGGCAAGTTGGCGGACGTTGGTTCAGGGGGAATCACGAGGGCGAAGTCCCGAAGCGACGAGAAGGGACACGGAGATAAGTATGCCATCCACGGAACAATTTGCGAGAATCTGTGTTTGCTTTTACGCGGCTAATTATCGAACCAGCGTTCAGGGGGAAGCTTCATGAACCTATCGGTCTTAGAGCGGATGGCCCGTGATGGTGACATGAGCAAGGACGCAATGCGCTACTTTTTGGATTGTCGCGGCGAATGCGCATGGCTGGACTACAAGGAATCCCTCACTCTGGAGCAGGATAGACAGCTTTGCGATTTTGCCAAGGACATTCTAGCCCTGAAGAACGTTGGAGGTGGCTTCATCGTCATCGGTGTGCAAGACAAGACATGGCGGCCTGTAGGACTCGCCGGTGAGCTTCCTTACGATGCAAAGATGCTTCGTGACAAGATACGCCGGGCCACAGACATTGATTTGGACTTAAGCATTGTCCATCACAAGTTTGATGTTCCTGGCAGCACGGGGATCTTCGGCCTCATTTCCGTGCGCGCGAGCCGGAAACGAAGTCGTCGGAGGGTTCCCACGCTTGTGAGGAAGGACTTCTGTATAGCGAAGTCATTCGGTTTGCGCAGAGGCGACATTTACTTACGGCGGGGCGATTCAACAGTCAAGATTGTTGATGAACAAGAACTGGTCGACCTTCTTGATGACCTCGAAGCACAGGCTGACCAAGATGCATTGGATACGTCAGGCCGCACTTCACCCTTTGCTATTGAAGATGGAACCTATCGGCTCCTGGAAAAGGGGTTTGATACTTTCATAGGGCGTGACGGTCTAAAGCGAGAGGTGCTTTCCGCCGTCACGCGAGATCCGAGAATATGGATTATCAACGTACATGGCCCTGGCGGAGTCGGAAAGTCGGCGCTTGTCAACTGGGCAGTGTACGAGTTCTATAGACTACGCTCCTTCGAGTCCATAATTCATCTGACTGCCAAAGAGACCACACTGACCCCGAAGGGGATAGCTCGTTTTGGCCGGTCACTGTACTCTCTTGAGAACCTCCTTGATCACATTCTGAACACGTTTCAAGAAAAACCCCCTGACGACTTGGACGCCAAATGCGCAATTGCGCTCGATATTCTCTCAGCATGGAGCGTCTTGTTAGTGCTCGATAACATGGAAACGGTGCAAGATGGCCGTATTATCGAGTTTGTGCAGCACTTGCCAGTGGCGTCGCAAGCGAAGGTGCTAATGACAAGCAGGACAAGAACCGGTGCCTGGGAACTGCCGGTGCCGGTTAATGAACTGGACGTGCCAGAAGTTGCCGAGTTCATGCGCATTCGGGTGAACGAACTCGGAATGCGGTGTCCTTACGACGAGTCAACGGCGAGAGCCGTATGGCAGGTTTCCGGGGGGCTTCCACTAGCTGTGCAGTGGATTCTGGGGCGGTGTCGGATTGAAGGCGACTTGCAGAAATGCCTCGCAGCGGTGGGCAAGAAAGATTCGCCTGTTCTGGAGTTCAGTTTCAGGAACATATGGGCGATCCTCTCCTCTGACGCCAAAGCATTACTTGGAGCAATGACCATCTTTGAGGAACCGCCCACTATCGAACAGATGGCCGTGGCTACGGGATTCAACTTAGAGACCATTGAAAAGGCATTTGGTGAACTGGCCGACGTAACACTCGTTACAAAGCACACGCAGGCATCCGATGGGCGTGTGCGCTATGTCTCGCTGCCTATCACGTTGTCCTTTGCAAGACACCAGCTTGAGGCCATGGGCGAGTTTGAAGTGGAGTGTAGGCAACGATACCAAAGATACAGCGAGCAGATGAAGCTTCGGGAGTCCGAACTGTTCCGCTTCCGTAACGAGTTCGAGCGTTTTGGCTTGGAGACTGACAACGAGAAGAGAGCGGCCATTCTGTGTCAGCGCGGGAAGTCTGAAATGTTTGTTGGAAATGTTGAGAACGCGGACATGCTGTTCAAACAGGCCCGAGAACTCGCACCACAGAGTGCATATGTGTTCGCAATGAGCGCAAGCTATGATCTCGCCAGGAACAGGGTCGGGCAAGCGCTCGACCATATTGCGGAGGCGTGTAAGCGCGTTTCGAAGAAGACGGGTGCGCTCTGCTTCACCATTAAGGCTCGCATCCTTGATGTTCAGCGGGACCGCTACGGTCGGTTGCTAGCGCTGGAGAAGGCTCTGGAATACGACCCTGAGGATCCCGTGACGCGACACCAGTATGGCGTCGCTCTAAGCCGGACAGGGGACCCTGAGAAAGCGATTGCACAGTTTGACGTGATCGTTGCCAAGGAGAAAGAAAAGGCCCCGCCCACAACGCAACTGCTAATGGCACTCAAGACAAGAATGATCAACCTACGCCGATTGGACCGAGTTGATGCCGTGAAAGCAGACCTCGCTTGGGTGGACGAGATGCTCAAGAAGTACGCACACCTCGCTACTGAGGCGAGGGAATTTGACGAGTTCCGTGAGTGACGACGCAGCGGGGAATCGGTGGACAATCGAGTTATCTCCGACTCATCGCGCCAGTTCCAGTTGTTGCCGTACAAACCCTGATAAGGGTGGAGGGGCAGTTTTTCGGGTGGAGTAAGTGGGGGCGTTGGCGGACATGACGGATTGCGAAACGAACCCAATTTGTCGTAACGTACGGTAGGGATATATATTGCAGCGACGCACGGCGAGGTTGCCACGAGGGGATGGGCAAGGCGGTGCCTTGCCCCTACGGGCGGGACACCATGCACTTCGCTGCCTCCTACAGTGCACATCGGCGTCCATCTGCGCTCATCGGCGGTTCCCCTTGTCCCCATATGAATTCCCTTTGCTATCGCCGTTTTAATTGACTTCCCACCCCCCGCTTGCTATACTTTTCTATTCAGCGCAGTGTCGCAGTAGTCGTGCTGCGTTGATAAGGTCAAATAGGTGTGGCAGTTACAGATCACGCCGCCCTGACACGGGCAGGGAGGGGGAGTCTGTGTCTGTCTAGTGCCTGTTCCAGCGTCCCTAGTTGGCATAAGCCCATGAAGATTGACCGGTTCCGTGCCAGGATAGACGCGACGGACAGGAAGCTCGTCAAGCTTCTCAACGAGCGCGCGCGTCTGGCGGTCGAGATCGGCAAGATCAAGCACCGCGAGGGGCTGCCCGTCTTTGCCCCGGACCGCGAGGAGAAGGTGCTGCGCGGGGTGGAGACGCTCTCCGCGCGGCTCGGCAACCTCTCCCCGGAGGCGGTCCGCGCGATCTTCAGCGAGGTCATCAGCGCCTGCCGTTCCGCCGAGCGAAAGATCGTCGTGGCGTTTCTCGGCCCGCGCGGCACCTTCAGCGAAAAGGCCGCCAACGCCGTCAAGTGGAACTCGCTGGCCGCGCGCGCGGCGAAGTGGCGATTCGGTTCCCAAATCGAGATGCAGCCGATGGGGAGCATTGAGGCCGTGTTCGCCGAGGTCGCGGGCGGGCGCGCGGACTACGGCGTCGTCCCGATCGAGAACAGCACGGAGGGGGGCATCGGCGCGACGCTGGATATGTTCATGGAGTCGGACCTGAAGGTCTGCGCCGAGGTGCAGGTGCGCGTGCATCACGCCCTGCTGGCCCGGTGCAAACCGGAGAAGGTCCGCCGCATCTACAGCAAGGCGGAAGTGCTCGGCCAGTGCAAGAGCTGGCTGGCCAACCAGTATCCGGGCGCGGCGCTGATTGACGTGGCTTCGACCGCCCACGCCGCCGAACTGGCCTCCCGCCACGCCGGCGCGGCCGCCGTCGCCAACGAGGAGAACGCCGAGCGGTTCGGCTTGCAGGTGCTCCACCGCGCCATCGAGGACAACCCGTTCAACATCACCCGCTTCTACGTCGTGGGCCAGCGCGCCGCACCGCGCACCGGCCGCGACAAGACCAGCCTGCTCTGCTTCATCAAGGACCAGCCCGGCGCGCTGCACGAGTTGCTGCTGCCATTCCAGCGCTCGCGGGTGAACCTGACCAAGATCGAGTCCTGGCCCTCCAAGCGCAAGGCCTGGGACTACTGCTTCTTCATTGACTTTGAGGGGCACTGCGAGGCGCCCAGGATCGCCCGCACCCTCGCGCAAGTCCGCAAGTGCTGCAGCGAGATGAAGATTCTGGGATCGTTCCCGGCCGCGCGCTGACCGGGACTTGTTGATGACGGCATGAGCATGTTGCACCACAAAGGGCACAAAGAGCACGAAGAACACGAAGTACGGCGTTGAAATACACTGGCTTTCCTTTGTGTTCTTCGTGAACTTTGTGGTGACAGTCGTTGTTGCTTCTGTTGTGTAAATTGGGAGCGACCGCATGCGAAAGAAGTTCGTCGCCGGCAACTGGAAGATGCACACCACCGCCGAGGAGGCCGTCAAGCTGGCCGGCGCCATCGCGCGAGAGGCCGGCAAGCTGCCGTCCGACGTCGCCGTCTGCCCGCCTTTTGTCTACCTGCAGGCGGTCGCCGCCGCGATCAAGGGCAGCCGCGTGGCCCTCGGGGGGCAGGACATGTACTTTGAGGCCAAGGGGGCCTTCACCGGCGAGATCAGCGGCGCCATGCTTAGGGATGTCGGCTGCGCCTATGTGATTCTCGGCCACTCCGAGCGCCGCCACGTTATCGGTGAGACCGACGCCCTGATCAACAAGAAGATGCACTCCGCGCTGGCCGCGGGACTGCTCCCGATCCTCTGCGTGGGGGAGACGCTGGACGAGCGCGATGCGAACCGTACGATGGAGGTGGTCGGCCGCCATGTGCGCGAAGGGCTCAAGGGGCTCAGCGCGGAGGCCGTCGGCAAGGCGACCATCGCGTATGAGCCGGTCTGGGCCATCGGCGCCGGTCGCAACGCCACCGCGCAGCAGGCGCAGGAAGTTCACGCCGAGATACGCAAGATGATCGGGACGCTCTATAGCCCCGCCGTCGCGCAGGCGATCCGCATCCAGTACGGCGGCTCGGTCAAGCCGGAGAACGCCGGCGAAATCATGGCTCAACCGGACGTGGACGGCGCCCTGGTGGGCGGAGCCAGCCTGAAGGCGGACTCCTTCCTGGCAATCGCCCGGGCATAAATGTGGCACAGCCGCCCTCGGCTGTGGTTCGCGAGAAAGTTCAAGGAGAGAACATTATGGTCATGGTCGGAGTGCTGACGTTCCTGCTGGTCCTCGTGGCTGTTGCGTTGATCGGGCTGATCCTGATTCAGCGCGGCAAGGGAGGCGGGTTGTCGGGCGTGTTCGGAGGGGGCGGCGTCGAGCAGGCGTTTGGCACGCGCGCGGCCACCATGGCGCAGAAGGCCACCGCCGTGCTGAGCATCCTCTTCCTCGTCATTTGCGTCTGGCTCGGCCTCATCTGGCACAAGCGCGGCCCGGCCATGGAGCCGATGCCTTCTGCTCCGACTCAGCAGGCTCCGGCCAGCCCGGTTCCGGGAGGGAACTGATGGACCAGAAGAAGGCCGTTCGGATATTCAAGAAGTGCGGCGCGTTCCTGCAGGGGCACTTCCTGCTCACCAGCGGGCTGCACAGCCCGGGGTACCTGCAATGCGCGCTCGTCTGCCAGCACCCGAAGATCTGCGCCAAGATGTGCAAGGAACTGGCCGCTGAGTTTGCGGGTGAGAAGGTGGACGCCGTGATCGGCCCGGCCATGGGGGGCATCGTCCTGGCCTACGAACTGGCGCGCGCCCTCAAGGCGCGCGGCATCTTCATGGAGCGCGGCGACGACGGGCGCATGACCCTGCGCCGCGGCTTCGCCATCAACCCCGGCGAGAAAGTCGTGGTTGCCGAGGATGTGATGACCACCGGCGGTTCGGCCGCCGAGATCGTCGAGCTGGCGGAGAAGGCCGGCGCCGTGGTCGTCGGCGTCGTATCGCTCGTGGACCGCGGCGGCGCGAAGCGCTTCGAAGGGCGCCGCGTGGCCAGCGTCCTGAAGGTGGAACTGCCCACCTACAAGCCGGAGGAGTGCCCCTTGTGCAAGCAGGGCACACCGGCCGTCAAACCGGGCAGTCGAAAGCAGCCAGGCGCCTGACATGATTCGAAGCATGACCGGCTATGGGCTCAGCGAAGGCGGCACGAAGCAGTTCCGCGTGCATGCGGAGGTGCGCTCCGTCAACAACCGGAGCCTGCGCGTCACCTTCCGGCTGCCGGAGCGCCTGCAAGGGATGGAGCAGGAGTTCGAGCGCATCGTCCGCGACGCGATCAGCCGCGGCAGCGTCAGCGTCTCGATCAGCCTGGACGACGTCAGCGGCGACCCCGGATTCGTTCTGGACCAGAACGCCCTGCGCTACTATCGCCAGTCGCTGGCCGAGATCCAGTCCCCCGGCGAGGCCCCCGTGCCGGTTGCCGCGCTGATCGCGCTGCCCGGCGTCGTTCGCAAGAAGGCCTCCGATGAGTTGGACGGCGACGTGGTGGAGTGCGCCACCCGGACATTGCGTCAGGCGCTGGAGGCGTTCGTTGCCAGCCGCGCGACCGAGGGGGCGAACATCTGGCAGGACCTCATGGAGCACTGCAAGGTGGTGGAGGGGCTGGTCAATCAGGTCGAGCAGCGCAGCCCCGGCATGCTCGAAGCGTACCGCCAGCGGCTCAGCGAGCGGCTCGCGAAGCTCCTCGAAGGGATCGGCTCCAGCATCACCGAAGAGGACGTCCGGCGTGAACTGGCGCTCTTCGCCGACCGTTCGGACATCTCCGAGGAAATCGCCCGCATGCGCAGCCACCTGGAGCTCGTGCGCACCGGTCCCAGCGTCAAGGAGGCGTTCGGGCGCAAGCTGGAGTTCATCATCCAGGAAATGTTCCGCGAGGCCAACACCATGGCCTCCAAGACCAACGACCCGGAGATGGTGCATCAGGTCGTGGACGTGAAAGCGGAGGTGGAGAAACTCCGCGAGCAGGCGCTGAACGTCGAGTAACGTGTAGCGACGGGCTTTAGCCCGTCGGGGGTTTACGTTTGTACGGGCTGAAGCCCGTACCTACACCGCCGGGGCGGGGAGAACAGGCCGATGGGATCTGACGCGCGCCGCGGGCTGGCGGTCGTAATCAGCGGCCCTTCGGGAGCGGGCAAGACCACGGTCGCCCGGCTTCTGGCGCAGCGGTTCGGCTACGAGTTGTCCGTCTCGGCCACGACGCGCGCCCCGCGCGCGGGGGAGCAGGAGGGGCGCGAGTACCGCTTCATGACGCGCGAGGCGTTCACGCGCGCGCTGGAACAGGGGGATTTTCTCGAGCACTCGGAGCATTTTGACAGCCTGTACGGCACGCCGCGCGGGCCGGTGGAGCGCGCGCTCGATCAGGGCCGCGTGATCCTGCTGCAGATAGACGTGAACGGCGCGCGGCAGGTGATGGAGAAGCTCCCCGGCGCGTACTGCATCTTTCTGAGCGCGCTGGACATGGGGACCGTCGAGGGCCGCCTGCGCGGGCGGCGCACGGAGAGCGAGGCGTCCATCCGCACCCGGCTTCAGCGCGCCGAGATGGAGATGGCCGCCGGGCTGAAATATGACGCGCGCGTCGTGAATGACGATCTGGAACGCACCGTGTCGGAGATTCACTCCCTTATTCGTCAGCAAGAGGAGAGACAAGGCAATGGATGTGGACCGTCTTGAGAAACTGACCCAGAAGGTCGGCGGGAAGTTCCGCCTGACCGCGCTGCTGCAGAAGCGGCTGTCCGAACTGGTGAAGGGTTCGCCCGCGCTGGTGGACCTGCCCTCCAACAACTTCTTCGAGGTCGCGCTGCGCGAGATCGAGGAAGGGCGCATCGAACTGCTGCGCCCCTGGCGCGCCGACGAGGCCGCCCCCCGCGCGCTGACCGAAACGACAGAGGACGAGTGAGGCACCGATGAAAGGCGCACATATACTCCTGGGCGTTACCGGCAGCATCGCCGCATTCAAGGTCGCCGACCTGACGGCCCGGCTCGTGGATGGCGGGGCCGACGTGCAGGTCATCATGACCGACGCGGCCCAGCGATTCGTCGCGCCGCTGACCTTTGAGACGCTCTCGCGTCGGTCAGTCATCACCAGCATGTGGACGCGCACTGTGCTGCCCGAGCCGGTCCACGTCACTCTTGCCGACTGGGCCGACCTGCTGGTCGTTGCGCCCGCCAGCGCCGACTTCCTGGGGAAGCTGGCGCACGGTATCGCCGACGACATGCTCAGTTGCATGGCCATCACCATCACGCGGCCCCCGCTGATCGCGCCGGCCATGAGCGACAACATGTACCGCCACCCCGCCGTTCAGGCGAACGTCAAGGTGCTTCAGGAGCGCGGATGCCGCTTCGTCGGCCCCGGCGAGGGCCGGCTGGCCAGCGGTAAGATCGGCCTTGGGCGGCTGGCCGACGTGCCGGATATTCTGAAGGCCATTCAACAGGCGCTCAAAAAGTAGAGACGGCGCAATGGCGAATGACGAAGCCCGAATGACGAATGAATTCCCCAAACACCAAATCTCCCAATCTCCCAGTTTCCAGTCGCTCTTTCGCGCTTCGGTGCCACGATCATGAGATTCCTGGTCACAGCCGGTCCCACGCGCGAGCATCTGGACGACGTGCGCTTCCTGAGCAACGCCTCCAGCGGCCGGATGGGGTACGCCATCGCGCGCGCCGCCGCGCGCGCCGGGCATCAAGTTCATTTGGTCAGCGGGCCGGTCGCCTTGCCTCCACCCGCCGGCGTCCACCTCATTCGCGTTACCAGCACCGCGGAGATGTACCGCGCTTGCGCGAAACTCTTCCCGAAGGTGGACTGCCTTATCGGCGCCGCCGCCCCGGCGGATTACACGCCCGTCCAACGGGTCCGCGGCAAGTCGAAGAAGGCGCCGGGCACCCGTGCGCTGCGGCTCAGGCCCACCGTGGATATTCTTACCACCCTCGGCGCACGCAAGAAACGGCAGATCATCATCGCCTTCGCGCTGGAAGTCCAAAACGCTCTCCCCAACGCGCGGCGGAAGCTAGTTAAGAAAAACGCGGACGCCATCCTCGTCAATGCTCCCGCCGCCATGGGTGCGGCGCGCTCCTCCGGTCTCATCATCACCCGCGCGGGGGCGCGCCTGCCTCTCCGCAACCTCACCAAAGCCCAGATTGGAAGGCGGCTTGTCCGGCTGGCGGAGGAAACGGCGCGGCTTTCTGTCACGAAGCGTGCCGGTTGACATGCTAGTTGACTTACGGTTGACATATCTGGTACCTTGTCAGCATGAGCTACCAACCCACATTCACCGTCACCCCGCGCCTCCTGGCGCAGATTGAGCGCGTTGCTGCGTTACGGGAGAAGGTACTGGCCGCCACTGTGCAGGTGGCATGGATCCCCGCGCTGCAAAAGGACACGCGGGCGCGTAACGCCCACGGCTCGACCGCCATCGAGGGCAATCCGCTGACGTTGGAACAGGTGCGCGCCCTGGAGGAAGGCCGGCCGCTCCCGGCGGTCACGGAAAGGTCCAAGCGCGAGGTGCTCAACTACTTTGCTGGGCTTCGTTTCATCGAGAAGCATCTGGACGCCGGCCCGATCACGCACCAGTATGTGTTGCGGCTGCATAAGATCATCGCGGCGGGGGGGATGGACCAGGGAGAAGCGGGCCGATATCGAGAGATCGCCGTGCGCGTCGGCGGGCACATGCCTCCGCCACCGCATGAGGTCTCCGGCTTGATGCGCGAGCTGCTCGAATGGTGGAACACCCGGGCGGCGCAGTGGCCCCCGGTGATCAGTTCGGCGGCCGTCCATTTTCGGTTCGAAGACATCCATCCCTTTGCCGACGGCAACGGGCGGGCGGGGCGAATGCTCGCGCTCTGGGAACTCTACCGGCGCGGCTTCGATACGCACCACATCTTCGCCATAGACGAATACTACTGGGAAGACCGTCCACGGTACTACGCGGAACTCGCGGCGGTGCGCCGACGGGGAGGCGACCTGACCGGCTGGCTGGAATATTGCGCCGAAGGAGTGCAACGAACGCTCGAAACGGCATGGCTGCGCGTGCAGGGGCTGACGGCAGGAAGCGGCGGACAGAAAATCGTGTTGCGGCCCAGGCAGGAACAATTGCTGAACCTGCTCCGCGACAAGCCGGGCATGACCCCCGCCAAGGTGTGGGACGCGCTTGGCGTGACCCGTCAGGGCGCGTCCAAACTGTTGAGACCCTTGCTGGATGCCGGCCTGATTCACCGCATCGGCACGAAGAAGGGGGGCATGTACATCCTGGGCGGTGGCGAACATGGCACGCCCCTTCAGGGCTGAAATGTGATGTGGCGGTCCTTGTTCCCAGGGCGTTGCCCTGGGCTGGTATGTGCTGCCCTTTCAGGGCAGAACGTCCGCCCGATTTCCTCCTTTCTCTCCCCCTATTGAATGCAACGCCACTCCGTAGCAAACTATATAGTCAGGATAGATCAACTTGATTACATGGGGGGAGACCTCACATGAAGCAGGCGCTTTTGGACGCGGCGGAGGCGTTGGGGGAGAAGTTGCAGCACATCTTCGTCGCCACGAGCGACGAGGGGGGCGTGCCGCACCTTGCGGCGGCGGGGAAGATCGCGCGCGGGCGGCCGGGGCGCGTGAGGGTCGGGGCGTGGTTCTGCCCGCGCACCATCGAGAACCTCCGGCGCAACCCGCGCGTCTCCCTCGTGGCATGGGATCGCGCCTCCGACGACGGCTACCAGATGCTCGGCGAGGTCGAGGAAATCCTCGACGAAAGCGTCCTGGACGGTTATGACCCGCGCGTCGAGGAGCCGGCCATTCCGCAAGTCGAGCGCGAACTGGTGGTGCGCGTCTCCCGCGTCATGCGGTTCAAACACGCGCCGCACAGTGATATCGAGGAGTGACGGCCCATGCTGTACGCCAACAGGCTCGACGCGGGGAGGAAACTCGGGCAGCTTCTGATGCGCTACCGGGAGGCGGAGCCGTTCATCCTGGCGCTGCCGCGCGGCGGGGTGGTGGTGGGGCATGAGATCGCGCGAGCGCTCCACGCGCCATTGGACGTGCTGGTCGTGCGCAAGCTTGGCGCGCCGATGAACCCGGAGTTCGGCTTCGGCGCCATCGCGCCCGGCGGCGTCAGTTACATTGACCACCACACCGTCCAGTTGCTCGGGCTGACTCAGCAGGAGATCGGCGAAGTGGTCGAGGAGGAGAGCGCCGAACTGGACCGGCGCGTCCGGCTTTATCGAGGGAATCGCCCGGAGCCTGCGCTCGGCGGCAAGAGCGTGATCTTGGTGGATGACGGCCTCGCCACCGGCGGCACCGCGCGCGCCGCCATCCTGTATGCCCGCAAGGCCGTCCCGGCGCGGCTCATCCTGGCCGTCCCCGTCGCCCCGGACGACACCGTGACCCGCCTGCGTGAGGAGGTGGACGAACTGATCTGCCCCGTTGTGCGCTCCGACTTCCGCGCCATCGGGGAGTGGTACCAGGACTTCGAGCAGACCACCGACGCGGAGGTTCTCGAACTGCTCGCGGCGAACCGAAGACAAATGCAGAATGCAGAGTAGGGAATGCAGAGCGCAGAATGCAGAACGCAGAGTGTAGAACGCAGAGTGTAGAACGTAGAATGTGGTGGAGCGCGCTGCCTCAGCGCGCTTGACGTTGTTGCCGTTAAATCGCAAATCGTCCGTTGTCTGGGGAGAGCGTGCCATGCGGCAGATTTTGCGTCGGACAGAGGAGGTGCGAATCGGCTCCACGCCGGTGCAACTGGGCGGCAGCCTCACGCTCCCGCCTCAGGCGGGGGGGATCGTCCTTTTTGCCCACGGCAGCGGCAGCAGCCGATTCAGCCCGCGCAATCAATTCGTCGCAGGGCGGCTGCAGAAGGCCGGGCTGGCGACGCTCTTGATGGATCTGCTCACCGAAGAAGAAGAGCAGGAAGACCTCTATACGGCGGCCATGCGCTTCAACATCCCGCTGCTGACGGAGCGCGTCCTGCTGGCGCTCGACTGGGTCCGGAGCGGCGTGCGGACTCGGAAGATGCGCGCCGGCTGCTTCGGCTCCAGCACGGGGGCCGCGTCGGCGCTTGAGGCGGCCGCGGCGCGGCCGAAGGAGATCCTGGCGGTCGTCTCACGCGGCGGACGGCCCGACTTGGCGATGGAGAGCCTCCCCCGCGTCGTTGCGCCCACCCTCCTGATTGTCGGGGGGGCCGACGATGTGGTCATTGGCATGAACCAGCAGGCGTATCGAAAGCTTCGGTGCGAGCGGAAAATGGAGGTCATTCCGGGAGCCACGCACCTTTTCGAGGAGCCCGGCGCTCTGGAGAAGGTGGCCGACCTGGCCGCGGCCTGGTTTCAGAAGCACCTGGCGGTGGGCGGTTCGGAGGGATAGGACAGATACGACCTATATGAAGCAGAAACGATGGCGTTGCGCTAGTGCGCGGGCGTCTCCGCGTCCAGCTCCACCTCGCCGCGCCGTTGGAGGAAACGAGCCGTTAGCCAGCAGAGCGTTGCCCAGACCGCTCCGCACGTCCAGCCGGCCAGCACGTCCGTCGGCCAGTGCACCCCCAGGTACACCCGGCTGAACCCCACCAGCAGTGTCAGCAGCATCGCCGTCAGCAGCAGGTACGCCTTCATGATCTTCCCGGAGACCACGCGCGCCATGATCGCCCCCAGCGTCAGGTAGGTGATGGCGGACATCATGGAGTGGCCGCTGGGGAAGCTGGTGGAATAGGTGTGCGAGAGGTAGGGGACCACGTCGGGTCGCGGGCGGTGGAAGCCGCTCTTGAGCGCCATGCTTGCGAGGAAGCCGGTGAGGACGGCGGCCAGCAGCAGCCAGGCGGCATGCCTTTTGCGTTGGAGCAGCAGGAACCCGGCGGAGAAGAGCGTCAGCATTGTCAGCACCAGCGACCCGCCCAGCGCCGTCAGGTCGCGGCAGGCCTCTTCCACCCAGGAGGGGCCGACCGGATCGGCCAGGTTGGCTGGATTGCGCAGCGCCAGCAGAATGCGCGTGTCGAACTTCTGCGTGTCCCCTTCGGCCACTTCGTCCGCCAGTTCTACGAAACCCCATATTCCGGCGGTGATCAACGCGAGCAGGACGAGCGTGCGCAGTTCATGCCCGCCGATCGCTGCCAGCAGGCGCATCAGGCGGCCCTGTCTCTTCGCGGCTTCGGGCGCGGCGGAATCGTTCATCGTTTCCTCGGCCTTTCAGTTCGCCAACGTGCCCATTGCGGAGTGCAGATTTCCGACAGTCGCGCTACGTCTGTCAACCCGCAATCCGAAATCCGAAATCTGCAATAGGATTGCGCCTCCGTTAATGAAGGCTACGGTCCGGCCGCCTTGAAAGACACTCGGCTGAAGTCCACTCTGTTCACCGACGGCCCCATGTCCATCGCGCTCAGAGCGAAACCGGCCACGTACGGCTTGACCAGCAGGTTCGTCTGCGCGTGGGAGAGGAATATCCAGGGGGCGTCGGCGACGATCATCTCCTCCGCCTTGCGCAGCAGCGCGAGGCGGTGCTGCGCGTCAGGTTCGCGGCGCGAGGCCGCCAGCAGCGCGTCCAACTCCGGATTCGCGTAGCGCGCCCGGTTCCCCGCCGACCCGAAGCGCGCGCTGTGGAAGACGGCCAGGAAGTTGTCCGCATCCGGGAAGTCTGCGACCCAGCCGAGGCGGAACAGGTCCGGCTCCCCCTTGTTCGTTGCCTCGAGCAAAGCGGCCAGTTCGAGCGGCTGGAGGCGCACCGGAATCCCCACCCGGCGCAGGTCGCTCTGCACCGCCTGCGCCACCTGCGGGTTCGGCGGGCGGCTGCTATAATAGAGCGTCATCTCCGGCAACTCCCTGCCCCCCGGCCCATACCCCGCGGCCCTCAACTCCTCGCGCGCCCTCGCCTCGTCGTACCGGTACCCCGCCAGCGCCGGGTCATAGGCGGCCAATCCCGGCGGCAGGAGACCCTTGGCCGGCACATGCGTTCCGCCCAGCACCTTGTTGCAGATGAACTCGCGATCCACCGCGTAGTTCATCGCCCGGCGCAGGTGGAGATTGTCGCCCGCCGGCTTGTGCGTCATCGTGATGCCCACGTAGTAGGTGCTCAGCGTGGCAACCGACTTCAGTTGAGGGGCCATCGAGGCGTCCCCGCGGATGCTTCCCAGATACCCCTCCGGCGCCGTGCAGTGCTCCAGGTTGCCGGCCAGGTACTCCTGGTAGGCCACCGTTGGCTCCTTGATGATGCGGAACTTCAGGCCGGCCAGCGCGACGGGACCCGCGTAGTACTTCTCGTTGCGCGCCAACTCGATCACGTCGTTCTCGCGCCAGCGCACGAAGGTGAACGGCCCGCTCCCGACCGGGTTGAGGCCGAAGTCTTTCCCCTGCCGCTCGACCTCCTCCTTCGGGACGATGGCGGCATTCCCCATCGCCAGGAAACTCAGGAACGGTTCGAACGGCTCCGCCAGGCGAATGCGGACCGTGTATGGATCGGGCGTCTCCAGTCCGGACAGCCCCTCCGCCTGGCCGTCGCGCAGTGCCTTTGATCCTGTGATCGGCTCCACCACCCAACCTCGGTGCGACAAGGTGCTCTTCCGGAGCAGCCGCTCATAGGAATAACGAACGTCGGCGCTGGTCAACTCGCGGCCATTGTGGAACAGCACCCCTTTGCGGAGATGGAAGGTGTAGGTCAGGCCGTCCGGGGAGACCTCCCATGTTTCTGCCACGTCCGCGGCGGGCTTGAGCTGCGAATCCAGCGTCACCAGCGTGCTGAAAATGCGGCGCGCCACTCCTTCGGAATCCACGTCGGTGAACTTGGCGGGGTCGAGGGTCTTCGGGCCGTCGGTCAGGGGCAGGCGGTAGATGCCGTCCGTGGGTGGCAGCGGGGGGGCGGGCTTGCGGTTGCAGGCAGGAAACGCTGCCAGACAGAGTGCGGCAAGCAGGGCCGCGAGGAGGTATTGCGAACGAGTACTCATGTTACGCTGTTCCGTTTCAGTCCGTAGAAGAATCATGCTTGACGTGAGGAGTATATCAAATGTTGACGCAACCACGCCTCCCATTTCGGCATATGTGGGACAGCCGCCCCCGGCTGTCGAACCACAGGCGAGGGCGCCTGTGCCACACCGGCACGCTCCGCGCAAGAGCCGTAAGTGGCGCGGACTATCCAGTCCGCGTCCCCCGCCGCAGGCGGGGGAGAACAAGCGGAAGGAACGCACGATGATCGCGGGTTGGATAACCCGCGCCACTTCACCCACTTTCAGCGGCCACACCCAGCGCGTTGACTTCCTTTTGGTCGGAGGGTATCCTGCCCATCGGTGTAAAGACGGGGGGCGGCAAAGACGGGCGGGCAAATGGCAAATGAAGATGTGACCCTGTACGTTTTTACGCCAAGACAAAAGAGGCCAACCCATGCGTCTCATTAAGCCTGATGGAACCGTAGCGACGATGGCGAATTACGCTGGCGCGTTTTGGTGGAATGTCAAAGGACCGTGTCAACTTGATGTTGAAGCCAACCTGAGCATAGTGGCGTTGCCGACAGAGTTGAGCGACATCTGGAAATACCTGAAACGAGAATACCAGAACGAAGAGCAATTCAAGGATCTCATGGCTCAGGTAGTGAGCGCTTTGAAAGAGCAGCAGTGTTCAGAGACACAAATCGAGAGCGCTCTCAAGCTGCAGTGTTCCCGAGCAAAGGGGCTGACTCGCTGTCCGTCGTGCGGTTCATCGGTATTCTCAAACCTCCATATCGAGGTCATGACCGAAGATGAATTCATGGCGCGCGAACGGTTCGCGTACGAAGATAAGCTGCTCCCAGAACTCCTGCGCGATCATGGGAACGAATTGCCCCCTGATTCTCGTGATGCCGCCGAACAATTAGTGAAACTTGACGAGGAATTCCTTCGCAGGAATCCGGACCCAGCGCTCGAAATGATTCGGCAGGGTCGCACGAGCGAATTCGTCGAAAGCTACCTTGATGGCACGATCACAGCATGGGCAAGGGATCACCTGACGCCCGAACAATGCGCGAAACTGGAGCGGGCCAAGGAGGAATTGAAGGAGGCGTGGCAACAAGGGGACTTCCCTCAACTCTGCAAAGTAGGATTTGAGCCTTGCCCATGCCGGTTTGTCAGAATGACCTGTACGGATTGCGGACGGTGGAATTATGCTTTGCCTCTGGGCCAAAGGGTGCCTGCTGAGTGGTGGGTGGACCCGACAGTGACCAAACCAGAAGTTGTGCGTGTTGAGTTTGATCCAGATGCAATGGTTCCGCTCTGCTGCATATTGGACGGCGTTTACACGGAGGTTCAGAAGACACGCAAACGCGCCAGTACCACAACCGGCCGAAGTCCTGCGGGGAAATACGAGGTGGTGACTGACATCGGGGACTTGTGCTTGGAGGCAATCCCAGACCAAGCGGAGGACGACCCGCATATGACAACCTGTACTTGGGCTGCCCAGTTCGGCTCACCTGGAGCAATGGAGCGTTGGAAGGAACTGAGAGAATCTCAGTCTCGCGCACCTTTGGCAGCATCAAGCATGGCGGAGCGCCGGATTCGACTCTCGGAAAGCCGCCCTCTAAACGAGCGCGCTTATCAGATTCTCTTCCAGCTCGAGAATCGGTTCAGACACTGGATGTGCGGAGTTCTGACGTCTGCCTTCAGAGATGAACCCACGGTCGTATGGTATAGGCGTGAAATCGAACCGCTGCTGAGGGCGGAAGTGAGCAACCGGATCCCGGATCAGCCGACAACGGCGATGGACATATTCGGCAGGCTATCGTTCGGTGAGATGCGGTATATCATTGGTAGACTTCCGAACGTGTTTCGAGAAACACTCGCAGAGAGACGACGACTTGAAAGAACCTTGGAAGACCTGATCGAAGTCAGACATATCGTAATGCACACGCAGGAGATCACGAAGGCGCGTTTCAGAGGCTTCCTCACATATGCCGAGGTCCTTCAAGGCATGTTGGAACGAGCCGACGTCCAGGCATGATCGCTCCCGTGAGAATATCATGTCACTGCTGTCCAAGATGACTGACGGGACGTACAGGGTTACACCGTCATTTGTCATTTGACCGCGCTGCCTGTTGCGTTTCGCCATGAGTTGCACCGACAGATGAATGCAGAGTGCAGGGCGCAGAATGCAGAGTGCAGAACGCAGATTGCAGAACGCATTATCGCGGGTTAGATAACCCGCGCCACATACGGAAACGGCAAACCATAATCCGCATTCCGCACTCCGCAGTCCGCAATCAGACTATCCCCAAATAATCATCCCCGGTTCGAACGGATGAACCAGGTCGGCGTGGAACGGGAGCACGCGCACGGCGAAGCCGCGGCGGCCGCTGTGCGTGCAGGGCACCTGGCAGCGGTAGATGCAGAGGCCGTCCTTGGACTCCTCGCACGCCATGCGCGTGCCGGAGCCGCGTTCCAACTTCTCCTCGGCGGCCATCGGACCGTGGAAGAGCTGCACCTCGACATCCGTCGCGCGCAGGTTGCCCATGCGGATGCGGGCGGTGACCTCGATCTTGTCCCCCACGCGCAAGGCCGGTTCCACGTTGCTGGCGACCGACTCGACCTTGATGCTGTTCCAGTTCTGCCGCAGATTCGCCCGCCAGGCGGCCAGCGCCCTGGCGCGGGCCTGCTTGTCGCCGGTCAGCGTCACGTACTTCTCGCCGGCCTCCAGGTAGTAGTCGGTGACGTAGTCGCTGGTCATCCGGCTCGTGTTGAAATAGGCGCCGATTTGCGACATCGAATGTTTCATCCGGGCGATCCAGCGCCGCGGCAGGCCGTCCGGGCCACGGTCATAGAACATCGGAATCACGTCCTGCTCCAGGATGTCGTAGAGCGCGCCGCTCTCGACTTCGTCCTGTTCGACGGGGTTTTCGTAGATTTCGCCGCTGCCGATGGCCCAGCCGGTCTCCGGGGTGTATCCTTCCACCCACCAGCCATCCAGGGTGCTGACGTTGAGCGCGCCGTTGGCGGCGGCCTTCATGCCGCTGGTGCCGGAGGCCTCGAAGGGCCGCTTCGGGGTGTTCAGCCAGATGTCCGCCCCCTGGACCAGGTAGCGCGCGACGTTGATGTCGTAGTCCTCGATAAAGACGATCTTGTTGCGGAAGCCCTCCTGGCGGACGAAGTGGAACAGGTCCTTGATCAACTGCTTGCCGGGGTTGTCCATCGGATGCGACTTGCCGGCGATGATGACCTGGACCGGCCGCGCCGGGTCGTTCAATATCTTCTGCAGGCGCTCCGGGTTCTTGAGCAGCAGCGTGCCGCGCTTGTATTCGGCGAAGCGGCGGGCGAAGCCGATGGTCAGCGCCTCGGGGTCGAGCACCTGGTCGCTCTCGGCGGCGATGTGCGGGGGCGCGCCCCGGCGGACGTTCTGCTGGCGCAGCCGCTTGCGCGCGAACCAGACCAGCCGCTCGCGGCGCCGCTCGTGCGTGCGCCAAAGCTCCGAGTCCGGGACGCTCTCCACCCGCCGCCAGATGCTGAAATTCATCGGCTCCTCCTCGAACTTCGGCCCAAGGTAGCGGTCGAGCAGGTCCGTCATGTCGTGGCTGAGCCAGGAGCGGCTATGGATGCCGTTGGTGACGCTGCCGATCGGCACGTCGTCGTTGGGGAGGTTCGGCCAGAGGCCGTGCCAGAGGTGGCGTGAGACGCGCCCGTGAAGCAGGCTCACGCCGTTGAGGAAGGCGGCGTGGTGCAGCGCCAGGACGGTCAGGCAGAACTCCTCGCCGGCGTTGGCGGGGTCCTCGCGGCCCATCGCCAGGAACTCCTCCCAGCCGATGCCGATCCCCCGGACGTAGTCGCCCATGTAGCGCTCCAGCAGGCGGGGATCGAAACGCTCGTTCCCCGCGGGCACGGGGGTGTGCGTGGTGAAGACCGTGCTGGCCCAGGCGACCTCCCACGCCTCCGGGCGCGACAGCTTGTAGCTCTCCATGCACTGGCGCACGCGCTCCAGCGCCAGGAAGGCGGAGTGCCCCTCGTTCATGTGGCAGACGGCCGGCTCGATCCCCATCGCCTTGAGGGCACGCAGCCCGCCCACCCCCAGCACGAGCTCCTGGCGCACGCGCATGTCGCGGTCGCCGGCGTAGAGGCGCGTCGTGATCGCCCGGTACTCCGCGCGGTTTTCCGGCAGGTCGGTGTCCAGCAGATACAGCGGCACCCGGCCGACCTGCACCTTCCAGATCTGGAACTGCACCGGCTCGTTGGCCAGCTCGATCTGCGCGCGGATCGGCTTGCCCGCCGCGTCGGTCGCCAGCGTCACCGGCATGTTGTACCAGTCGTTCTTCGGGTACGCCTCCTGCTGCCAGCCATCGCGGTTCAGGTACTGTTTCAGGTACCCCTCGCGGTAGAGCAGCCCCACGGCGACCAGCGGCAGCCCCAGGTCGCTTGCGGACTTGAGGTGGTCGCCCGCGAGCACGCCGAGACCGCCGGAGTAGATCGGCAGTCCCACGTCAATTCCATACTCCATCGAGAAGTAGGCCATGATGCGGTTCACCGCGTCCGGGTGCATCTTCTGGAACCAGGTGGGAGAGCTCATGTACTGCTTGAACTCCTCGTGCACCCGGTCCATGTTTGCGACGAAGCTGTCATCCTGGGCCAGTTCTTCGAAGCGCTCCTGAGGGATCAGGCCCAGCATCAGCGCCGGGTTCTGGTAGGTCTTGTCCCAATACTCCGCGTCCATGCGGATGAACAATTCCACCGCGCGCCAGTTCCAGCCGAACCAGAGGTTGTAGGCGATCTCGCGAAGCGGCTCGAGCCTTTGCGGCAGCCGGGGGAGGATGTTGAACGGGCGGATCTTCATGAGAGTTCCCTCAATAGAGTGGGGGCCGATGCTTGAAGAACATTTTCCCAAGCCATGCGCAGGCGTGTCAAGACAGCGCCTTCGATATCCTGATGAAATCGCTGACGGGCAACTCCTCGCAACGCGCTTCTGGGCGAATGCCCAGCCCGTCGAGCAGCGTGCGCGCTTCCTCCAGGCCGGGCGTCAGCCGCGATTGGCGCAGCGCCGCCGCCAATTGCTTGCGCCGATAGGTGAACAGCCCGCCGGCCACCGCGCGCAGGCGCTCCACGTCCCCGGCGGCCCCGCGCAGCGCGGGGTCCGGCCGAATGCGCACCACCGCGCTATCCACCTCCGGCTGCGGCCAGAACGCCTTGGGGCTGAGACGTCGCAGCGACTCCACTCGCGCCAACGCCTGGACGATCACCGAGAGATAGCCGTACTCCTCGGACCCCGGCGCGGCGCAGAGGCGCTCGGCCACCTCGCGCTGGACCATCACCACCAACTCATTGGGAATTGCGGATTGCCCGGTGCGCACGGCGCACCTGGGATTGCGGATTGCGGATTTCAACGGCACTCTGTCAGGGTGTGCGGCCAGCATGGCGGCGATGAAGGCCGTGGAGACGCCGTAGGGGAGGTTCGCCACCACCTTGAGCCGCCCGCGCGGATGGCGCGCCAGCGCTTCCTCCAGCGCCGCGCGCGCCGCCGGGGCGATCTGGTCCCCCTTGCCCATGATATCGGAGTGGATCAACCGCACGTTCGTGAGCCCGGCCAGCCGCTCCGAGGCAAGTTCGAACAGCTTGCGATCCAGTTCCACCGCCACCACCGCCGCTGCGCGCTCGGCCAGCAGGGCGGTCAGCCCGCCCGTCCCCGGTCCCGGTTCGAGCACCACGTCATCCAATCCGAGCTCTGCCGCATCGGCGACGAAACACATCTGCGCCGGGTCCACAAGAAAATTCTGCCCGCGCGCGCGGCTGGGGCGAATCCCGCGTTCAGCGAACAGAGCCTTCAGGTCGGCTGCCGAGGGAGGGGAGGGCAAGTGCTGTGGGTTAGTCGGCACGATGGGCGACCTTCATGCAAAGAATGACGAAATCCGAATGACGAAGGAAGAGGCAAGTGCTCCAGTCGTCCAATCTCCTAGTCACCCAATCTCCTCCACAACGGGCAATTCCAGAATTGGGGGATTGGGTGATTGGGACATTAGGAGACTCCTTTGTCATCCGTCATTTCCTGGCCATTCTTCGTTGCGCCATCTGGGCCGCGGTCAGGATTGCGGCTGCCATGCTTCCCGGATCGGCGATCCCCTTCTTCACGATGTCGTACGCCGTGCCGTGGTCGGGGGAGGTGCGGATGATCGGCAGCCCCAGCGTGATGTTCACCCCGCTGTCGAACGCCAGCATCTTCACCGGGATCGTCGCTTGGTCATGGTACATCGCCACCACAGCGTCGAACCGCTTCCGATAGGCGGGGGTGAATGCCACGTCCGCCGGGATGGGCCCTTCGCAGGCGATCCCTTCGCGCCGCGCCTGCTGGACCGCCGGAGCGATGCGCGTCCGATCCTGCCTGCCGAACAGCCCGCGTTCCCCGGCGTGCGGATTCAGTCCGCAGACGGCGATGCGCGGCGCGCGCAGACCGAAATACTTCCTCAGGTCGGCGTCCACGATGCGGATCGCGCTCAACACACGCGCGCGCGTGATCAGATGAGGCAAGTCCTCGATGGCCGCGTGCGTGGTCACCAGCGCAGCGCGGATGCCCGCGCCTGCCATCATCATCACGGGCCGTCGCGCACCCGTCAGCGCCGCCAGCATCTCCGTGTGGCCTGGGAACGGGATTCGCGCCAGGTGCAGCGCCTCCTTGCTGATCGGCGCGGTCACCACTGCGTCAACAATCCCCTCTTGCGCATATGCCACAGCCCAGTCAATCGCCTCGGCGCAGCAGAATCCTCCCTGCGCCGTCGGCCGGCCGTGCAGCGCCAGCGAAGCCGGACAACGCCCCGTCTCCACGAGAATGACCGGGCGGGTGGGAAGCAGGGGGGAGCGCCAGTCCAGTCGCTGCCACGCCGGCAGCGGGATGTGGAATGCCGATGCGACGCGCCGAAAGATCGCCTCGCTGCCGAAGAGGATGAATCGCGCGGCGCGCCGGACCTCGCGGCGGTTCAATGCGCGGAGAATCACCTCCGGGCCGATCCCGGCCGGATCGCCCATGGTGAGGCCCAATAGCGGCAGACTGGAGTTCCGTTTCACTGCTATCATTGCTCACCTGTAGGAGGTCAACGACAATGACGAAGGAACTTCCCAATGTCCAAATCACCCAATCTCTCAATTTCGAAATGGCCCTCTATGGGGGAGATTAGGTGACTAGGAGATTGGGCAATTGGAGCACTTGCCTCTTCTTTCGTCATCAGGATTTCGTCATTCGTCATTGTTTCACTTGAACCCATGCTCTGCCAGAAACTCTTCCGACAGATTTCCCTCGCCCGGCGTGGAAGCGGAGGCGCGGCCCATCAGACGCGCGACGTATTTTCCGATCATGTCCAGTTCCAGGTTCACCCGGTCTCCGGCCGCCTTGCCCCGCAGCGTGGTGTTGGCGAATGTGTGCGGAATAATTGCAACCGAGAAGGCGTCGCCGGCGAGTTCCGCCACCGTCAGGCTGATGCCGTCCACGGCGATGGAGCCTTTGGGGATGATCTGAGCGATGACTTGCGGCGGGGCGTTCACCTTCAACGTCACCTGCGCCGTGCTCTTCGTGATGGCGGCGATGGTCCCGGTGGAGTCCACGTGCCCGAGCACAAAATGTCCGCCGAGCCGATCGCCGACGCGCAGCGCGCGCTCCAGGTTCACCTCCGCTCCCGGCCGCAACGCGCCTGTTGTGCTGACGCGAAGCGTCTCTCCGCTCACGTCGAACTCCGCCAGCTCGGAGGAAATCCGCGTAACCGTCAGGCAGGCGCCATTCACGTTGATGCTGTCGCCGATGCGCGTCCCCTCGGCCAGCGGGCCGATCGCCACGCGCAGTTCTCCCTTGCCGCCGCTTTGCGTCAGCGCGACCACGCGGCCAATGTACTCAATAATGCCCGTGAACATGTTCGTTCTCACCTTCGCCGTGTGTAGGGCGGGCTCTAGCCCGCCACGATTTCTTGCACGGGCCAAAGCCCATGCCTACCCGTCTGCGCGCTCTACAAATCCGCACTCCGCAATCCGAAATCCGCAATCACAGTAGGTGTTTCCATCCCTTCGGCGACAGGGGTCTGCGCGGCTCCCCCTTGCGCCGAATCCACAACCCGCCGCCGTTGACCACCTCGCCGATGCAGGTTAGTTTCGCCGGCAAATCCGCGCGCCGCAGCAATTCTGCCGCGTCGCGCGCCGAGAGCGTGAACAACAGCTCGTAGTCCTCCCCATCCTGCAGGGCATGCTCCAGCGGCGTGCCTCCGGCGGTTGCCGCCATCGCGCGCGCATCGGCGCTGATCGGCACCGCCTCCTCCCAGATCTCGATCCCCATGCCGCTTTCCTCGACGATGTGGTTGGCGTCAGCGGCCAGCCCGTCGCTGATGTCAATCATCGCGTGCAGCGCGACGGCGTCGCGCAGCCAGCGCGCCTCGCGCAGCCGCGGGAGAAAGCTCAAGTGCCGGCCGAGGATCGAGCCGCCCAGTTCCCCCGTTACCATCAGGACGTCCCCCGCCCGCGCGCCGGAGCGGCGCACGAGGCGGCCTTCCATGCCGCAGCCGACGGCCGTTACCGTCAACGTCAGCGGCAACTCTCCCGTGGCGATGTCCCCCCCCACGATTCGCACGCCGAGCGCGTCCGCCGCCTGCTGCATTCCGTCGAACAATTCCTGAAAGTACGCCTCCGTCAGACCGGGGGGCGCGGCCATGGCAATGACCACCCCCAGCCCGTCCGCCGCCATCGCCGCGAGGTCCGAGACGCAGCGCGCCACCGCCTTGTGCCCGACCTGCCGGGGCGAGGCCTCCGCCGAGCGGAAATGCACCCCGTCAATCAGCATGTCCGTCGTGACCACGGCGAGGGAGTCGGCGGGCAGGCGCAGCGCCGCCGCGTCGTCGCCGATGCCGATGGGGATCTCCGGGCAGGCCGGCACGCGCGAGCGGATCCAGCGGATTAGGTCGAACTCGCTGGGCCGTTCCGGCGGGGGAGGGGACTCTTTCATCGCTCAGGTTCTCCGGAGACGAGACGCTCGAATTCCTGCTGGCGGCGGACGCGCTCGATCCGCTCTTGGGCGCGCGTAGCGGCGCGCTGCGCCTTGATCAAACGGTGGCCCGTCACGAGGCGCAGAGCGATCCAATACGCCGGGACGGCGAGCGCGACCCCAAGAAGGGTTGCGCCGATTTCCATGGCCAGCAGTCCATGCCAGCCGAGCGAGGCAAGTTCGACCGTCTTTTCGCGAACCACCAGCCAGAAACCCGTTTCCGTAGGCCGCTTGAACAGAGACATGGCACTGTGGTACGTGGGTGTCGAGACGCCGAAGATGTGAAGCACTTTCGCGCCGATCAGGTACCCGCCGCCGTACATGGGGACGGCAGTCAGCGGGTTGCTTAAGTAGGCCATGGCGATGGCCGGGATGCGACTGCAGCGGAAGGCGGTGGCCAGGACGGCCGCGACAAGCATTTGGCTGACTACGGTGGGGTTGCAGGAGACAAAGGCGCCGATGGCCACGCCGCCGGCGATCTGCCGCGGGGAGTCGCGCGTTTGCAGGACGGTGCGCAGGAAGCGGCGGCTCCAGTAGCGCCACGCACGTGAAATGGGCATCGCGACTGCTCCGGGTTCAGGGACCTTCCGAACGGCACGCACTCTGCGCCTGAGTCTAAGCCGAACCCTTGTGAGAAGCAAGCCGAGTGCTGCTGCCGTCGGTTGTAGGGGCAAGGCACCGCCTTGCCCCTGAGGGGGGCAGCTACGGGGGCAAGGCATTGCCTTGCCCCTACAACGACTTAGGTGCAGGGGGCGCTCACTTTGCCATGAGAACCTTCGCATACGCCAGATAATTCTGCCGGAAGACCAGCACGGAGACCGAGTCGCCGGCCATGGTGGCGCGGAGCGCCGCAGCGGCGTCCGCGAGATTCCGCACCGGGGTGGACTCGATTTTGACGATGACGTCTCCCTCGGCCAGCCCCGCCTGCTCCGCCGGGCCGCCGGCGACCGCTTCGGCGATGAGCAGTCCGGAGTCCAGCGGAATCCCCCGGCGGCGCGCCATGGCGCGCGTGAGGTCTTGCACCGTCACCCCCATCTTGTCGCGCAGAAGCTCCGTGGGAGAAGGCATCGACACCCGGGCCAGAGTGACCGTCACCTCCACCGGCTTGCCGGCGCGCAGCACGCGCAGCGCCATCCGCTCTTCCGGCTTGTGTTGCACCACGCGGATCAGGAAGTCGAAGTAGTCCGTCACCACGACGCCATCCGCCTGCTCGATGACGTCATCAGCCTTCAGATGCCCATCGGCCGGGCCCTGCGGATCCAGTTGAGTGACGCGCACTCCCCTGCGCCCCGCCACCGTCGCGCCGCGGAAGCCGCACCATGCCTCGGAGACCTGCGGGTTGGCCAGCAGCGGCGCCAACGCGTCGCGGGCGTGGTCAATCGGGATGGCGAAGCCGATCCCCTGCGCCTGGTCCACTACGGCGCTGTTGATGCCGATCAATTCCCCCAGGACGTTCACCAGCGGCCCGCCGCTATTGCCGGGGTTGATCAGCGCGCTGGTCTGAATCAGGCCGCCGAAGGTCCGCATCTCGCCGCCGGAGGGGACCTGGATTTCGCGGTTGAAGGCGGAGAGGACGCCCGAGGTGACCGAATTGTTGAATCCGAACGGGTTGCCGAGGGCGATCACGGTTTCGCCGAGCATCAGGTCGGCGGAGGAGCCCATGCGAATCGCTTCGAGCGGCTTGCCCGCCTGGGCGCGCAGCAGCGCCAGGTCGTTCGCCGAATCCGCCGCGAGCAGCACCGCGTCGAAGCTTTCCCCGGTGTCCAGCGACAGCTTGATGCTGGTGGCCCGGCGGATGACGTGCTCGTTGGTCATCACCAATCCGTCGGGGGTGATGACGCAGCCGGACCCCAGCGGGGTCTGTACCTTGCGGCGCTCCACCACCGGCCCCTGGAAGAACTGCTGGAACATCTGGTCGAACAGGTCGTCCCCCGACCCGAAAGAGGGCCCCAGCCCCTGCCGGATGGCCACCACGCGTTCGGTGCTTATGTTCACCACCGAGGCGTGCGTGCGCTCCACCGCTTCCACCACGGGGGTGCGCCGAAGGCGCAGCGCCTCCTCGTGCGTCGGCTCCGCCGCGCCGGCCCACGTTCCGGCCGCCAGCAGCAGAAGAATCGAAATGAACCGTTTCATCTTCTTCTCCCTTTTCTACTGCCTCAGTCTTGGGCGGCGCATCAGGGGGAATCCGCATGTGGCACAGGCGCCCTCGCCTGTGTCGCCGCTGGTCAGGCACTCTCCACAGCCGGGGGCGGCTGTGCCACATCGCTCAAGACTGAGGCAGTACTCCTTCACTTCTGCAGGAACTCCCGCCTCAGGCTCTCCAGGATCGAATCGTCCAGCACAAACACCATATCCTCATTCTGGTTCATCGCGTAGACTCCGCCTCCCGCGCGGCGGCTGCCGACCAGAAGCTTCCGTTCCGCAGAGGGGGGGCCTTCCACGGAGATCGTCACCGTTGCTTGCGGAGTGTCCAGTCCGTAGTCGGAAAGATACGGCGGCTTCGGCAGCGCCTCCAATGTCTCGACGAGCGCAAGGTCAAGCAGCAGGGCGTTCACGGCGTCCTGGTCCAGCGCTCCGGCGGGCTCTTGGAGCGTCCAAGCCTTCCCTTCGCGGACCATCCGTATGGTTCGCTCCGAAGTGACGATGCGGATGGAAGAGGGTTTCTCGTTGCGAAGGTCGAGCGCCACGATGCGCGCGGTGAATGTCTTCTCGCCCTCAGCCAACATCTCCACGATCGTGTCCGGGACCGTCAGGACCGGGCCGGAGTTCCCGCGGCGCGCATAGACCAGTGTGCTCCCCAGCACGTTCGCGCCGAAACGGAGTTCCCAGAGACCCCGCGGCGTCTCCACGCTGAGGGCCAGCCGGGGCGGCTCCAGGCCATCCTGCGCAAGCTGCTCCGGCGTTGGGCGATCCACCCGCTCCTTCACTTCGAGATCGCTGAGCCGGCGCAGGAAGAGGCGCACGCGCTCCGCGTCGGCGGCTTTATCTGATGAGGCCAGCCGCCAGTCGGCCTCCTTCCGCTCCAGCTTGATTGGAATGGGACCGGAGACCGTCAGTGCAGTGACTTCGTCGGGCGCGAACGGCATGGCGCGCATCGCATCCAACGTCCTGGGCAGCGCCGCAATGAACGCGTCGCCGATGAGGAAGACTCCGGGGTCTCCGTCACGCGAGCCGTACCACTTGCCATCGGACCCCTGCCCGATCCGCAAGGTCGCCGATGGCTCCCCTTCGTGGACGGTCACAAGGGCCGGCGCTCCTTCCAGTCCGCAGTCGCGGGGCGCGCGGTCGCTGAAGCTCTCCTTTTTGAGCGAGCGCTCCGACAAGCTGCGCAGAACCCGATCAACCTCCGCTGCCTCGGCTAGGTCGTCGAAGGGCGCGACGATCTCCCACCCTCTGAAGCTTTTCGCGAGTTCCAGCGTGGCGGGCGGCTCGCCCAAGCGTAAGGTCAGGCGGTCTGCCTTCGCCGGATCAAACCGCAGGAGCCTCTTCTCGCGCAGGTCGGCGACCTGCATCTGCGCCATGTCGTAGATCGCGCGCGGGAGGATGAAGACGTCCAGCAGGGGGCCTTCGGAGCGGAAGGCGTAAACGGACTTCCCGTCGGCGGCGAGTGCGCCGAGTCCGAGCGCATAGCTTCGGCCGGCCGAGGGCGCGAAGTGAATCTCTCCTTCCGGCGGGGCCAATCCGTACTCCAGCAGAGCTTCCGGTCTCTCGTTCCTGCCCAGCGTCCGCAGCGGCTTGAGCGATTCCAGCGTGGCGAGGATTGAGGAGATGGCGTCGGGATCGGCCAGGGCGGCGATGGGTTGAGTCATCCGCCAGTCCTGGCTGGCCGGGGCGGGCCGCGCGAGGAAGATGGAGTTGTCCCCTCGCCTGATTCTCAGTTGCACGACCCGCTCGGACAACCTGCCGCCGACCTCGGTCGTCGGGAAGATCAAGCCAAGGTTCGCCTCGTACTCCGCAGCGCCGGGCCGGCGCAGGGTGTAGAGGATCAGGAAGACGAGCAGCCCGAGGACCAGCCCCAGGAGGATGAGTGTCGTGCGGAACTTCATAGTCTCTCCAACGACTTTGTCTGACCTGTAGGACCTGTCAGACAGGTTCTACAACGTCATCTTCGTCGCGCCCACCAGACCCACACGCCGACGAACCCCGCCGCCAGCGGCATCCCCAGGACGGTCAGGAAGAAGATCGCCCGGAACATCGCGGGGCTGACGGCCAGTTCCTTGCGCTGGGCCCCTTGCGGGGGAATCCCCAGGTGGGTCTCGCGTTCCGTGAGCCAGTTGACGCAGTTCATTGCGAAGGTGCGGTTGGCCTGGTTGGCCGTCAGCGCGCCGTCATCGAGAATGCTGGTGGAGCCGAGGACGACGAGCCGCGCCCCGGTGGCGGCCTCCGGGGCCGAGGGGGGCGCGTTGGGGACGGTCGAACGCGGCTTACGGCTGACCGCCACCGTCAGCGTGATCGGGCCACGGCGGTCCTTCTTTTCATCGAACGTCACCGGCTTGGCGGCGATGTCGGTCTCTCCCCACCCCTGCGGGCTTGTCTCCAGAAGGGGGGTGACGAGCCAGTCGGAGCGGAGGGTCGGCGGACCGCCGGGCGTCGGCGCGGCCTCGGGGGCCAGCGCCGCGACGGGGGAGGCGGCCTGCACGTAGCAGTTCAGCGACCCCATGTCGCGCGTGATCGCGTGGCCGGCCTGGAAGGTGGTGTAGAAACTGATGCCGCCGGCTTGCGCGCCGCTGCGCAGGTCGCGGCCCACTTCGATCACCACCTCGTCGTCGCAGAGTTGAACGTTGTGTTGCGCCAGCAGCCCTTCCAGTCCGGCGACCTGTCCGCCCGCCGCGCGCGGCTTGGCCGCCAGCAGAAGCTTGCCGCCCCCCTCCAGGTACTCCTCCAGACGCCGCACTTCTTCGGAGGGGAAGGGGGCCGTCGGCCCCGCGACGACCAGCAGTCCGCAATCTTCCGGTATCTGCCCGGTCTGCCAAAGGTTCAGCTTCTCGACCTTCATGTTGTCGCGCCGCAGGTCCGCCGTGAACTCGCCCAGCGCCTTGGAGGCTTCCCCCTCGGGGGCCAGTTCGCCGTGCCCGGTGAGGAAGCAGACCGTCGTCGGCTTCCTCTCGATCAGCGACACGATGGCGGAGGTGATCTTCTCCTCCCCCTGGAAGCCGCCCAGGATGGGCATCGTGCCGTACGCGTATTGAATCTCGAACAGGCTGATGAAGGGGATCTGCGCGCGCTGGTCGCCTGTCGCCACGACCAGCGTATCCGCCTCCAGCGGCGTCTTCAGCGCCAGCGCCACCTGCTGCGCCTTTGTTTTGTCCGCGTAGATGTCCACCCATTGCGTCTTCACGCCGTGCGCCTGATACAGCCGCAGCAGGTCCTTCAGCCGCTGCGTGACGTCCACCCCCTGGCCGCCGTAGCCGGTGGTGACCGAGCCGGTCCCGTAAAGGACGGTGATTGTCACCTCGCGGTCGAGCCCCTTGAGAATGTTGCGGCTCTTCTCCGACAGCGTGTGGACGCGCTCGCGGGTCATATCCAGGTACCAGGCGTCGGTCTGCGGCGTGCCCGCCACGATGGCGTTGGCGACGACCAGCGCGATGACGCTGAGCGTCACGGCCGCCCAGACGTTCAGCCCCACGAGGAACCTGCGCTGGCGCAGGAGACTCATGACCCAACCGAAGTTGAGCAGGACGCCTCCGAGCGTCAGCGCCGCGCCGGCGATGATTGGCCCCATGACCGCGATCTGCGCGAGCCGCGCCCCCTCGAGAATCCTGTGCGCGGCCAGCCCCGCGAAGAGGCAAACGATCCCCAGAAGGATCGCCCCGCGCGTCAGGGTGTTCCAGAGAGTGGTTTTCGCATCCGGCACGTCGCTTACCTCCAGCGCTTGCTCTCGAGCGCGCGAACAGCCAGGAACAGGAAGAACGCCGTCACGCTGATGAAATAGAAGGCGTCGCACAAGGGGATTCGCCCGCCCGCAAACGCCGCCAGGTGCGATTCGGTCCCGGCGTACGTCAGCAGAGGGCCGAACTCCCCTCCGATGTACTGGCCGACCTCTCCCACGACCCAGATGAGCAGCAACGCGACGACCGCGGTGGAGCCGGCGACGATCTGGTTCTGGCTCAGCGAGCTACAGAACAGCCCTAGCGCGATGAACATGCACCCCGCCAGCGCCAGCCCGACGTACCCGGAGAGGACCGGCCCCAGGTCCAGATCGCCGTAGCGGCGTAGGATCGCCACGTAAATCAGCGTCGGCGTCAGCATGGCCAGATAGAAGGCCAGTGTTCCGAGGAACTTGCTCGCCACGACTTCCGCGTCAGTCACCGGCGCGGTCATTAGCAACTCGATGGCGCCGGTGCGGTACTCGTCGCTCAGGAGGCGCATCGTGATCAGGGGGATGGCGAAGAGCGAGACGAAGGAAAGGATGCCGAACGTGCCGGACATGCTCGACTTCAGCGCAGCGACGGTGGTGAAAAAGAAGAAGAAGCCGCTGAACGCCGTGAAGAGCGTGAGCACCACGTAGGCCAGCGGGGAGCAGAAGATGGAGATCAACTCGCGCCGGGTGAGCGCCGTGACGTTGCGCATCAGGCTTCCTCCTGCGTCGTCAAGCGCACGAAAATCTCCTCCAGCGAAGGCTGCTCGCGGCGCAGTTCGCGCAGAGTCCAGCCGTTCAGCGCCGCCCGGCGGCTGAGCTCCTCGCGCGCGTCGTTGTCCTGGTCCACCGCCAATTCCACTCGGCAGAAGGGACCTTCCATGCGCGTCTGAATGCTGTGCGCGCCGGGGAGCGTCGCCAGCGCCACCCGCACCTCGGGCTCCGGGCCGCGCACCTCGGCCACGATCCGCGCGCCCGCGTCCTGGTGTCCGATCTGGTCCATCCTCCCCTGGAACGCGATCCGGCCGCGGTGGATGATCAGCACGCGCCCGCAGACCATCTCCACCTCGGGCAGGATGTGCGTGCTCAAGAGCACGGTGTGGTCGGAGCCGAGGTCGCGGATCAGTTCCCGCACCTGGCGGATCTGGTTCGGGTCCAGTCCAATGGTCGGCTCGTCCAGGATCAGCACCGGCGGGTCATTCACGAGGGCGTCGGCGAGTCCGACGCGCTGGCGGGTCCCCTTGGAGAGCACCCCGATCAGCTTGCGGCGCAGTTCGGTCAGGTTGCAGCGGCCCATCACCTGTTCGACGCGCGCGCGCACCTGCCGCGAGGGGACCCCCTTGATTCGCGCGCGATAGGCCAGGTACTCCTCGACGCGCAGGTCGTTGTACAACGGCACCCCTTCAGGCAGGTAGCCGACCTGCCGCCGCACGGCGAGGGAGTCCTTGAAGATGTCCTTGCCGGCGATGGCGGCGGTGCCCGAGGTGGCCGGGAGGTAGCTGGTGAGCATCCGCATGGTGGTGGTCTTGCCGGCGCCGTTGGGGCCGAGGAAGCCGACCACCTCGCCGCGCTCGACATCGAACGAGATGCTGTCCACGGCGACAGTGGCACCGTAGCGCCGGGTCAGTCGGTCCACATGGATCATCAGACGTCATTCCTCCCGAAGTGAATCTTACTGGACGCGTCGCGCGCTTTGCAAGCTTGAAGCTCCGGCGGGGTTATGGTATTATCTGAAGCTCAAAGAGTTATCCCAAGGGAGAGCGCGCCATGAAAGTCCGTATCCGCAAGAGCAACATCAAGAAAATCCGCAAGAGCGGCTTCCGCGCCCGCATGGCCACCCGCGGCGGACGCAAGGTGCTGAGCCGTCGCCGGTTTCAGGGCAAGAAGCGCCTGACGAACATATAGTCGCCCCGATGCCCCCGTTGCGCAATACGCGGCGGCGCCGCCTTCCGGCGGGCCGCCGCGCTGTTGTTTTCCCCCGCAGGACAATGCACCGAGACGTCGCAAGAGAGCGCCGTCGCGCCTATAGCGTCTCCGTCCCCAGCCCCGGTATCTTGGCCGACAGCTTTTGCGAAAGGTACGCAGCCAGCCTGCGGGACATCTCCGGCTCCAGCGGCATGAAGCGCACCGAGGTCATCAGAACGCTGGGGGTCTCCTGCGATGGGTGGCTATCCACCACGATGGCCGAGGCCCGCCAGGGTCTTTCGCCACGGTCATCCAGGTGGATGCGCAGGTGAATCTCCATGGAAGACTCCAGCCGCTGTTCGGTGTGGAGCGCCGCGCCGCCCATGGAGACGTCCCGCGTGTGCGCCCCTTTCCAGCGCGGCAGCAGCCTGTGCGCCGGGCGATACTCCACCAGTAGTTGGCGCGACAGGCGGATGTGACGCCGCCGCTCCACCCCGTCGCCATGCGCCAGAAGCGCCAGCACATTGCGGCGTTGCTCTTGATCGAGGCCCACGAAACAGATGCCGCACTCGTGATGTCCTGAGCCCGGGTTGAACTCCGTCCACGCCACGCGGCCGTGCAGCCGGAACTCCACCCCTTCGCTCAAGCAGGTACGCATGTCCAGCAGGGCGCCGAGGGCGAGCGCCTTGTGCGTGGCCAGCAGCAGACCGCCGGTCCCCAGGTTCCGCACGGGGACCGGATGGTCCTCCTGCGGCATGGACATGACACGGCACGAGAGCTTCACCTCATGGCGGACCCGAACAAACTGCCGGCGCTCTTCCAACGGAACCTTCGAGTTGCTTTCGCTGCCGGGATCCATAGGCTTTCTCCCCAATGCGGCCTGCGCTCAACTCCGTCCGCGATACCACGCTGCCGTCCTGGCCATCCCTTCCTCGAAACTCACCGCCGGTTTCCAGCCCAGTTCACGGCGCAGGCGGGAGGCGTCGAGGGCGATGTGCCGCACCTCTCCCTTGCGGAAGTCCGTGTGGACCGCTTCGGCCTTGGCTCCCAATGCGTCGCGCACGGTCACATACACTTCATCATCGCTGACCTGGCGGCCCGCGCCGACATTATAGACTCTCCCATCCCCCCCGGCCAGCGCCAGGACGTTGGCTTCCACGATGTCCTGGACGAAGACATAATCGCGCGTCTTGGTTCCGTCGCCGAATATCTGGGGGCTGCGGCCGGCCAGCAGCAACTGGCTGAACACGGCCACCACGCCGGCTTCGCCATGGGGGTCCTGGCGCGGCCCGTAAACGTTGGCATAGCGCAGGATGGTCGTGCGCATGCCGTAGAGGTCGCCGAACAGCTCCAGGTACTTCTCGGCGGCGTACTTCGACGCGCCGTAGGGGCAGAGGGGACGCACGGGGGTCTCCTCATCGGCGGGGATATGCGGCGGTTCACCATAGCAGGCCCCGCCGCTGGACGCATAGATCACCTTGGCGCAGCGCGCTTTCGCGGCGGCCTGGAACAAGCGGATGGAGCCGAGCACGTTCACTTGTGCATCGAAGACGGGATCCTCAACCGACCGGCGCACGTTCACCTGAGCGGCATGATGCGAGATCAGATCGGGCGCGAACTGGAGCACGGTCTCTTCCAACTCCGGGTCCAGCAGGCTCATTTCGTAGAACCGGCATTTCGGGTTCAGGTTCGCCCGTTGCCCGGTGGACAGGTTGTCCAGCGCCGCCACCTCGTGGCCGAGCGCCACATACCGGTCCGCGACGTGGCTGCCGATGAACCCCGCGCCGCCTGTGACAAGAATCTTCATGTCGCCCTTTCGCAGTTAGGGTGCCTTCGTCGGGCAAAGTATAGCACGCGGGCGGGTTGAGTTGCACTCCTGCGAAACGCAGAAGGCAGAAGGGAGATCCCTCCTGCCTTCCATGCATGTGGAAAGCATAGGGCGCTACTTGGCTGTGGCCTTCGGAGCGTGCTTTGCCGCCGCGGGTTTCGCAGCCGGAGTTGCCGCGGGGGCTTGCGCGCCTGGCTTGATCGTAAAGGGGAAGGTGAACTTGCCGGCCTTGACCTCTCCGGTTGCCTGCGGCCCGGCGAGCGTCAACTTGACCAGGAGACCGTCGGTCGCCCCGACGACCCCCGACTTCCAGGCCACTTCCGACGGGTCACTGCTCGTGATCAGCTCGTCCCGGCCGGAACCCTCCCCTGGTCCGGCGTTCTTCTTGCCCGCGGCGCCCTTGCCGGCAGCGGGAACGTTCAGCCTGAGGGAGGTGCCGTCATCGAAAGCGAACTTCCGCACAACTTCCGCCGTGCCGCCGGTCACCTTCACATAGCCGTCCCAGTTGGAGTACTTGTCCTTGCTCCCCCCCTTGATCAGATTGTTCAAGTCTCCCCAGTCCACAAAGACATAAGCGATGTGCTTATCGCCAACAGCCTGCGACGCCGTCGTGAAGCCCTTCACCATGTCCTGGTCGCTGTTCTTGAACTCGAAGGGGTCGGCCTGCATGGCCTTCAGCTGCTTGATGAGCTTCGCCCTCCCCTCGGCCGGCGACAGCTTGGTTGCGGCCTGCGTTGTCGCAAGAGACGCCGCCAGCAGAATTCCGGCGACCGCAAGCCCCTTGAGCGTCCATCCCGTCTTGCGCCTTGATCCACTCATCGCATTCTCCATTCTATTGTCGTCCGACCGTTTTCGGCGCGGGCCGCCCCGCGCGCAGTTCATCATAGTAGTGGGTGCGACTGTGGGAAAGGTTACACTGCGGGGACGCGATTCAAGAAAGCGAAGGCGGACAGTCCGCGCCGCTTACGGCTCTTGTGTCGGCGCAGGAATGTTCTGGCCGGGACGTTCGCGCAAGCGGCGGGGGGGCGTCTGCTCCGGTCTCGGCTGCGCGGGGGATGCCGGAATCCACCGGCGCCGCAGTTGCGACGCCGTCTCGCGCCACTTCTTCTGCTGCTCGGGGGTCAGCAGGGCCGAAATATCCTTCTCCGTCTGGTCCAGACGCTCCAGTGCGCTGGGCCAGATCTCCTGCCGCAGCCTGGCCATTTCCCGCCCCTGCTGGCGCAGGATGGCGCGCACCTTGGCCTCCTGGTCTGTAGTCAGATCAAGCCTCCGCGTGAGCCAACGCGTCCCCTGTTCGGCGCGCAACTCCGAGTTTCCCGCGGCGGCCTGCGCCCGCCGGAGCGCATGCGTCAGCGCCAGCCCGGCGCCGCAGACTCCGCCGCAGATGAAGACGACCAGAAGCAGCAATGCCAACAGCCAGCGGCGGCGCTTCGGCGCGGGCGACAGGCGCGTGTTTTCCGATGCGGCGGCGGTTTCGCTCATGATATCCCCCAGCCCGAAAGCTCAGGCAGCCATCCCTGCCATGGCGCAGCCAACTCCACCCATGCGGCGTAACCGACCCAGGCGCAGACCAGCGCAGCGGCGGCCGCGGCCGCGACGAAGCCGACCGACCATCCGTTCAACGGAATGGCCGCCGGCTGCGTCCCGTGAAGACGGCGCAGGACGCGCGCGGAGACATCGGGCGTTGGCGCGGACTCCCAGCGCGCACGCTGGACCCATCGGTCGAATTGCTTCATCTCATTCATCTTTCGCCTCCTGATGTCCGCAAGACTCCAGCGCTTTCTTCAGCCGCGCTCGCGCCCGCCAAGCCTGGACCTTCACCATCGTCACGCTCCAGCCGGTGCTGTCGGCAACCTCCGCCACGCTCTGGCCCTCCAGGTGCATCAGCGTCAGCACCAGCCGGTCGCGCGGGGTCAGCAGCGCCAGCGCCCGATGCACCAGGTCGGCCGCCTCGCTGGCGCTGTAGCCGGTCGGCTCCTCCGCCATGCGGGCGGCGAGGCTCTCATCCAGCGGCTTGACCTCCTGCCGTTTCCGGCTCGCGCGCCAGAAGGCCAGTCCCGTCCGCAGGGCGATCTTGCGCAGCCAGTGCTCGAACGGCCCGGTTCCCCGGTAGCCGCGCAGGCTCATGTACGCGGCGACGAACACCTCCTCCACCAACTCCGCATGGGCGGAGGTGTCGCGCGTAAACCGCCACATCTGGCGGGCAACGGTTTCCTGGTGGGGGCGGAGCAGCCGGGCGTACGCCACGCCGTCGCCATCCTGTGCCAGACGCACATCCTGGCGGTCCTCCGTTGCCGGCGAGTCCTCTTGTGCCATGCGGCGCTGCATAGCCTCACAGTATAGACGCGCCGCCCCGCTGATGGAAGGCATCACCGGCGGGGCGGCGGCGTCCGCACTGAACGCGCATGAGGTCACTTGTTTCCTATCTCATTGACCGCTTCATCGCGGTTGTTCTGAATCTCGTCGAGAGCCTGGTCCACCTGGGTGCGCTGCTCGGGGGTCAGCACGGCCAGCACTTCCTGCCGGATCTTGGCGCGCAGAACGGAAGCGCTGCCGATAGCGTCGCCCATCCTGTCGGCGGCCGCCTTGATCGCCCCCTCGTCCACATGGTCAGCGCGCACGGCCGCCAACAGCGCCTTGTGCGTCTCGTTGAGGCTCTTCAGCGCGGCGGCGATCTCCTCCTTGTGCGCCTGCATGATCGCGCGAATCTTCTGCAACTGGTCGTCGGTCAGGTTCAACTTCTCCTTCAACTGGCGGCGAATCGCCATATTGTCGAAGAAGCAGCGGAAGAGCGGCCGGCTGCCTTCGGCCTGCGCCCAGTTCTGCCCGGCTCTGCCCGCGCCTTCCGGCTTGGCCGGCTTGTTCGCCTTCTGCGCCCACGCTTCGCCGGCCAGCGCCATGCCGCCGATCAGCACTGCCGCCACCGCCAACGCCGTTGCGAACCTTGACTTGCCCATGACTCTCTCCCAATTCGATTCCTGCCTGTTGCTTCCCAGCGCGGGACGCCCCGCGGACTGTTCAGAATAGTAGTGTGAGATGGGGAGGGCAAGGTTACAGGGGGAGAACAAATTGATGATTGATGAGTGATTATTGAAGATTGAGGGGACTCCGCACCGATAGCGATTGGCGGGGTACCGCCAAGAGTGAAGGTGCGTCGACCGTGTGAGAGAGGCAGAGGCAATGGAAGCCGGCGATTGTCCGCTCACCGTGTGATGGTGATATCGAGCGTTCCGCTAACCGGCGGCTTCCCCTTCCTGTAGGCCGCCGTGATCGTGCAGGGCTGCGTCGCGTTGACCGGTATGGCCGTTAGCAGGCCGGTCTTGCTCATCTTGACGCCTTTCACCTTCGTGCAACTCCACTTGACCTCGTTCGTAACGTCGCGATCGGCGCCGCAGCTGTAGTGAGCGGTGCACATGTATTGAGTCGGCGTGGTCCCGCCTGGGACAGTGGCGGGTCCGCTCACGGTCAGAGACTCGACGTTGCCGATGGCAAAATGGTTGTCGCTCTCATCCGAGACGCTGCCATCGAGCGTACTGACTCGGATCTTATAATCGCTGCCGTCCGGATACATATCCACGCCCTTGATCGCCTTGCCCCCAGTGCAGGGGAGCGTCCAAGTTTGGGTCCCGCCCTTTACAAGCTCAACCTTTACCGGTGTCTTGGCGGACAGGTTGGCTATCTTCCACCGAATCACGCACGTCTTATCGTGTTCGAGGATGATCCCCGAAGTCGAGGGATACTGGACCAGAATGTAGCCGGAGACCGGCCCAGTCAGGATGAAGCTGTGGGCGTCTCTTCCGGCGGCAATGCCCAAGACCGGCAAGAGGCCGGAGACGTTGCTGAAGCTGTGGCGGTTGGAGGTATCGCCTAAGCCCAACTCGCCGAGGGCGTTGTACCCGGTCGCCCAGAGCGTGCCGTCGTTGGCCAGGGCCAAGGAGTGCAAGCGTGCACCCGCCATGGCGGTGATGGTCTTGCCGGTGAGATGGCCGCCAACCTGGGTAAAGTCATGGCGATCGGTGGTATCGCCCAAGCCGAGCTGGCCAAAGTAGTTGTACCCCGCCGCCCAGAGCGTGCCATCGGCGGCCAAGACAAAGGAGCCATACCCTTGCGCTGCGATGGCGGTGATGGTTTTACAGGCCAGATCGCCGCCCACCTGCGTGAAGCCATAGCGATTAATGTCATCGCCCAGTCCGAGTTGGCCGTAGCGGTTGTACCCTGCCGCCCAGAGCGTGCCGTCATCGGCCAGGGCCAGGGAGTGATCCTCTCCCGCCGCGATGAGGGTTATGGTTTTGCCGACGAGGTCGCCGCCGACTTGGGTGAAGCTGCTGCGGTTGGTGGTATCGCCCAGGCCGAGCTGGCCAGAGTAGTTGCGCCCCGCCGCCCAGAGCGTGCCGCCGCCGGTCAGGATCAGTGAGTGTCGGTCTCCCGCCGCGATGGCAGTGATGGTCTCGCCAGCGAGGTTGCCACCGACCTGGGTGAAGCTGCTGCGGTTGGTGGTATCGCCCAAGCCGAGCTGACCGTAGATGTTTGCCCCCGTAGCCCAAAGCGTGCCGTCGCTCGCCAGAACCTGGGAGTAAGATCCTCCCGCCGCGATGGCGGTGATGTTCTTGTCGGCGAGGACGCCGCCGACTTGGGTGAAGCTATGGCGCTCAGTGTCATCGCCCAGGCCGAGTTCACCGTAGCCGTTGTACCCCGCCACCCAGAGCGTGCCGTCGCTGATCAGGGCCAGGGAGTGAGAGAACCCCCCCGCGGCGGCGGTGATGGTTTTGCCGGCCAGATCGCCGCCGACCTGGGTAAAGACAAGGCAATCGCTGGTATCGCCCAAGCCGAGCTGGCCATGCTCGTTGTACCCAGTCGCCCAGAGCGTCGCCCCCGCCGGGAGAGTGGTCGTGGCCGAACCTGTCGTCGTAGTCGTACTGGTGTCTGCCGCTGCTGCGAGCGTCAAGAGCACATAAGACGCGGCAAACGCAAGGAGAGTCAAACGACGGACAAGAGGGGAACGCCGGATGAATTCCATGGAAGTGGAGACGGCCCTTGTCATCGTAGGCCCATCCATTGGGGGCTTATCGGATATGTGACGATCTACTACCCTTGTGACCCTGTGCAGCGATATCATACCATCCGCCAAGGTTGTAGCAAGCGAAACTTGTACTCAAGCGGCTGACAAACGGTTCTTCCTGCCAACGTTATCGAGGGGGGGGGCGGCAGCTGGGGGAGGCGCGCCCGTCAGTGTGTGTCCGCCTCTTTCAGGAACCGGTTGATTTCGTATTCCAGCCAGTCCTTCTCCTGCTGGTCCAGTTCAGTCCCGAAACTGAGCTTCGTCCCCTGGAAACTGAGCTTGTACACGGGTCTGTTATTCTGCTCATACGCGACGACCTGGCTCACGAACTGCCCCGGCATGCGCTCGGCGACGACATCCTTGCTGCGGTTCATGAACGTCGTGCGCAGAACCACGCGGTCGCGCTCGATGGAGAGGAGCTTCTTTGATCGCGCCCACTTGATGGCGAAGTAGAACATCCCAGCGCCGATGCCGGTGAACAGAATGCCGACGGGAAGGGCGACCCACGCGCCGGATTCGATCCGCTTTCCCGCGATCATGGTGACGATGAAACCCACAAACACGCTGAGGCTGATGGCGCTCCAGAAGAGGCTGAAGAAGAGCATGAACCCCGGCGCGCCCCTGAAGCCATGCGGCGGGCTGAAAATCGCCATCTGGTCCGGGTGAGGGCGTTCGATGACGATCCCAGTCTTCTCTGGACGCGGGACGACGCGCAACGCCTCCGCTTCCGCTTCGGCCTCTTCAACCTCGGCGACCTTCTGGGCGCGTTCGAAGAGCAGGGGGGCGCTCTTGCCGCAGCGCGGGCAGTCCAGCCGCATGTCGCGCACGGAAAGCGCCTCCGGCCCCAGTTCGGCCAGGCAGTAGGGGCAGGCGGCACGGCGCGGTGGTTCGCGGCGCGGAATGATCAGCGTACCCGGCTGCGAGTTCGCCCGGTCCAGGAAGTCGTTGATGCAGCCGGCCACCGCGGCGCGCTGTTCGGGCGCGACCATCGTTCCGAACCCGAGCGACCCGCCGCCACGCGACCGCAGTTCCATCGAGGGGCGCAACGCCACCTTTCGTCCTTTGCGGGCGGCGGCGGTTCCGCTGCTGATGAAGGGGCGCTCGTGCCATTGGCAGGTCGTCCCCTCATTCAGCGCGGCCCGGCGCGTGTAGCTGAAAGGCCCCAGCGACCAGCGCCGCTCCGCGCGGGTCGGCTCAATCGTCACTTTCGCGCGTCCGAACAGAATGAACAGCGCGAGCGTAAGTTCAAAAATGCCCGCGGCCCAGAAGGGGAGGCTGAACAACAGGCTGAAGAGGCGGAAGAAGCCATGCTCAGTGCTTCTGCCGAGACTGAAGTGCAGCACGAAGCCCCACCAGACGGCCGCGAAGATGAGAAGGAAGATGCCGAAGGGGGCCGTCTGCTTCGAGCGCATCGGGTACTCCAGCGTCAGGCGGCTCTCCTCGACGGTCAGTGAATGGCCTTGCGGCAGATTGGCGGGGGGCAATTGAGGGCCGGCGGCGCGTTCCGGCGCGGGCAGGCAGCGCCAGAGCGTCCCGCAGTTCTGGCAACAGGCCACGCCGGAGTCGAGGTTGACCCGCTCCTCGGCGATGGGATTGTCACAGGCGCGGCAAGTGATCGGCATGGGGCGTCGGTGTCCTCACTGTTTCCGCGCCAGCCCTATGTAGGCACGGGCTTTGGCCCGTGCTGAGCGGGCTGAAGCCCGCTCCTGCACGCACATCCTTACGCGGCGCTGTCGCCGACGCGCGGCTTGCGCACCTTGTTCCGGAGCGGGACGAAGTCCGCCAGCAGGTCCCTCTCCCCGCGCACCACTTCGGGGGTGACCGTAAACTTCCCCGTCTTACTCAGCGAGGGCAACTGGAACATGGATTCCAGCATCAGCGACTCGAAGATGGAGCGCAGGGCGCGCGCGCCGGTGTCGCGCTTCAGCGCTTTCTCGGCGATCAGCGTGAGCGCCGCCGGCGTGAACTCCAACTCGCAGTCCTCCAGCCGGAAGTACTCTTGGTATTGCTGTATCAGGGCGTTGCGCGGCTCGGTGATGATGCGGACCAGGTCGCCGGCCGTCAGCGGCATCAGGGGGGCGATGATCGGCAGGCGGCCGACGAACTCCGGGATCATCCCGTACTCGATCAGGTCGTCTTCGTTCACCTGCGCCAGCAGGTCGGAAAGCTGCTGCTGGTCATCCTTGCCGACGGCGTGGGGGTCGAAGCCGACCGCCTTGCGGCCGGTGCGGTTGGCGACGATCTGGTCAATGCCGGTGAAGGTTCCGCCGCAGATGAAGAGGATGTGCGTGGTGTTCACCTGGATGTAGGATTGTTCGGGATGCTTGCGGCCTCCCTTGGGCGGGACGTTCGCAATCGTCCCCTCCAGCATCTTCAGGAGCGCCTGCTGCACCCCTTCGCCGGAGACGTCGCGCGTGATCGAGACGTTCATCATCGTCTTGCCGATCTTGTCTATCTCGTCAATGTAGATGATCCCCTGCTCGGCGCGCGCCACGTCCATGTCGGCGTTCTGCAGCAGCTTGAGGATCACGTTCTCCACGTCCTCGCCGACGTAGCCGGCTTCGGTGAGGGTGGTGGCGTCGGCGATGGCGAAGGGGACGTGCAGCACCTTGGCCAGGATGCGCGCCAGGAGGGTCTTGCCGCAGCCGGTGGGGCCCATCAGGAGGATGTTGGACTTCTCCAACTCCACTCCGCCCTTGTCGAGATCGCGCTGGATGCGCTTGTAGTGGTTGTGGACGGCGACGGCGAGGATCCGCTTGGCCTTTTCCTGGCCGATGACGTACTCGTCGAGCTGGCGCTTGATCTCGACCGGCGGGGGGACCGCGCGCACGACGGGAGCGCTCTCCTTGCGGCGGCGCGACTCCGCGTTGAGCACCTCCTGGCAGCGGTCCACGCAGTCATTGCAGATGAACAACCCGTCCGGCCCGCGGACGAGTCCCATCACCATGCCGGGCCCGCGCCCGCAGAAAGAGCAGGCGTCCGTGGAAGACTTGCGGTTCTTGCCTTTGTCGGTCATTGGTTTATCGCCTGCCGCAGAGCGGCGCTGGGGGTTGAAAGAATTCTTGCGCTGACAAGCGAAGCGAGGGTCTTGCAGATTCTTGTGCCCGCTGCGTCCATGCGGGTCGCGCCGAACGCGCTTCCGGGTCGCAGATTCTTCGCTTCACTGCGTTCCGCTCAGAATGACAATCCAACGGGCCGGTGAACGCTGCCGTCCGGCTCATCCTCTCGTCTTCAGGGAGGTCAGCACCTCGTCCACGATCCCGTACTGGCGCGCCTCCTCAGCCCCCATGTAGAAGTCGCGGTCGCTGTCGGCTTCGACGCGCTCGATCGGCTGGCCGGTGTGCTTGGCGAGGACCTCGTTGAGTTCGCGTTTCAGGCGCATAATCTCTTCGGCCTGGATGCTGATGTCGGCGGCGGTGCCGCGGGTGCCGCCCCAGGGCTGGTGCAGCAGCACGCGGCAGTGGGGGAGGGCGTAGCGCTTCCCCTTGGTCCCGGCGGCCAGCAGGATGGCCGCCATGCTGGCGGCCTGACCGATGGCGTAGGTGGCCACATCGCACTGCACGAACTGCATCGTGTCATAGATGGCCAACCCGGAGGTCACCGAGCCTCCCATGCTGTTGAGGTAGAAGCTGATCTCGCCGTTCTTGTTCTCGTTCTGAAGGAAAAGCATCTGGGCGATGATCAGGTTTGCGTCAATATCGTCAATCACCGACCCGATGAAGATGATGCGGTCCTTCAGCAGGCGGCTGAAGATGTCGTACATGCGCTCGCCGCGGCCGGTGCGCTCGACCACGGTCGGCACCAGGCCGCCCAGGGCCGTCTCGCGTTCGGCGCGCTCGCGGAGAATCTGTTCGATGTTCATCACTTCTCCTGTTTCACGTTCGCGTTCTTCAGGAGGAACTCCGTCACCTTGTCCTCGCGCATCCCGGCGCGTAACTCGGAGAGCGAGTTCTCCTCTTCCATCTGCGCGCGCATCTTCTGCGCGGTGACGCGGTTCTGCGCCGCGATGGCGGCAATGCGCGCGTCCACCTCGGTCTCGGTCACGAAGATCTTCTCCTTCTCCCCGATCTTCTTGAGGATGAAGTAGGTCTTCAGGTTCCGGCCGGCCGCCTCCTCGGAGGCGTTGCGCAGTTCTTCGAGGTGCTTCTCGATTTCCTCCTCCGGGATGCCGCGCTGGCGCAGCCGATACTGCTGGCGCATCATGATGTTGCGCGCCTGCGCCTTCAGCACCCCCTGGGGCAGTTCGAAGGGCATCTTCTCCACCAGGGCGTCGAACAACTGCTGCTCCAGTTCAAGCTGCACCTCGCGCCCCTTGTTGGCCGCAAGGCCCTGCTCGACCATCTTGTTCAGCGCCTCGACCGAGTCGAAGTCCAGCGACTTGGCGAACTCCTCGTTCAGTTCCGGCGGGACGGGGCGGCGGATCTCCTTGACCTTGACGGCCACGGAGGCTTCCTTGCCGCGCCACTTCTCGATGGGATAGTTGTCCAGCACCTTCCCCTTGAGTTCGCGCGCATCGCCGAACTTGGCGCCCTTGAGCGCCTCGGAAAGGTCCTGCTCGAACTCCAGGCCGCCGGAGCGCTTGCCGAACACGAAGAGCTCCGCGTCCTTCTGGTCGGCGACGGCCTCCCCCGCGGCCTTGACCTCCCAATCGCAGACGATCAGGTCGCCCGCCTCGACGGCGGTCTCCTGGCTCATCAGCTCCAGCTTGGCGCGCTGGTGGCGGAGGTTGTCGAGTCCCTTGGTCAGTTCCTCGGCGGTCACGGCGGCGGACTTTTTTGTCAGGGCGATCCCCTTCATGTCGGCCAGTTCGAACTCCGGCTCGACCTCCAGGGTCACCTCGAACTCGCAGTCCTTATCCTCTTCGAACGCGACGTTGTCGAAAGAAGGCTCCCCGATCGGCTTGAGCCCCTTCTCCTCGATCGCTTTCTCGGAGGCCTCGGCCAGGAGGTTCTGCTTCACCTCTTCCAGGACGTCCTCACCGAACCGGCGCACGAGGAGCTTGCGCGGGACGCGCCCCTTGCGGAAGCCGGAAATGACGGCGGAGGCGCCGAGCTTGGCATAGCCTTCCTCAACCTTGGCCTGCACGTCCGCCTGGGGAATGATGATCTTGAGATGCTTTTTGCACGGTCCCACATCTTTAACGGTGACGTTGACCAACGGAACTCTCCTTCGGGAAAATCATGCGGTTAGTGGACAAAAATGGAGCGGGCGATGGGACTCGAACCCACGACAGCCACGTTGGCAACGTGACGCTCTACCACTGAGCTACGCCCGCTCATTGCGCCAGTTCAATATTATGGCGGCGGAGACCTATTTAAGCAAGTCACGTTTGGGCACAACGAACGGCGGCGTCCGCCGATTGCCCCGATTCATGCCGATGGGAAAACCCGCTGCAACAGCTTGACCACAGGGGGAAGATCGAGCGTAATGGTCTTCCAGACCACGTCAAGGTTGACATCGAAATATCCGTGAATGAGGCGGTCGCGCATGGCGGACATCTCTTTCCAGGGAATCTCAGGATGTTGTCCGCGAAACTCCGGCGAAATGCCTCTGGCGGCTTCCCCAATAATCTCCAGCAGACGAGTGAGGCCGAGGACGAGCAGATGATCCTTATCCAAGTCAGCGCGCGACCGGCTTTGCGTGAGGGCAACCGCTTCACGCGCTGCGTCCAAGATGTGTCTTGCCCGGACCTGGTCAGCCAGCGGCATACTGCACCTCCGCGCCGGAGATCACCTCATCACGGAAGTAACGGCTGAGGTCCTGGGGCGTGCGCAGATCTACCTTGCGGCCCCCCAGTAGCGCGGACAGTTCCTGCTCCATGTCGTAAAGGGCAAAAAAGCCTGGGGTGTCCTCCGGGGCGAATTCGACCAGGATGTCCACGTCGCTGTCAGGTCGGAAGTCGTTGCGCAGAACCGACCCAAACAATGCGAGCCGGCGGATGTGATGCCGCCGACAGAAATCGGCGAGGTCGGGGCGACTGAATGAAATCTGCGTTACCATTTTCGCTGCCTTTCTGATGGATTACGCTTACGGCACTATACCCCTTCGGCGGCCGTAAGGCAATCAGTTGCCGGACTGTCTGCAATTGACATGAAGGGCTATGTCTTGGACAATGTTAGTCAGCTGTTAGCTTGCTTGGGATGGAGCATGGATCAGGTCCGGGATATATTTCACGTGGACGTGGACGCCTTCTTCGCGTCGGTGGAGCAGGCGCTTCATCCGGAGTTGCGGGGGAAGCCGGTGATCGTCGGAGGGAACCCGGAGGATCGCAGCGTCGTCGCCGCCGCCAGCTACGAGGCGCGCCGATACGGCGTCCACAGCGCCATGCCGATCTCGCAGGCGCGGCGACTCTGCCCCGACGCCATCTTCGTCCGAGGCCACTTCGACGATTACATCGAGTATTCGCGGCGGATCGAGGAGATTCTGCACCGCTACGCGCCGCGCGTCGAGGCGACCTCGCTGGATGATTTCTATATGGACCTGACCGGCTGCCGTCCGCTCCACGGCGCGCCGATGGAGGCGGCGGAGAAGCTCAAGCGCGAGATCAAGAAGCAGACCGGCCTCAATGTCACCATCGGCATTGCGGCCAACTCCACCGTCGCCAAGATCGCTTCCGAACTCGGCAAGCCGAACGGCATCCTGGAGGTGTGGCGAGGCAGCGAGGAGGCGTTCCTGCGCAACCTGCCGGTCGAGCGCCTGCCCGGCGTCGGCCCAAGCACCGCCGAGACGCTGCACAAGTACAACATCCAGACCGTCGGCGAACTCGCCCGCCTCACCCCCGAGATGCTGCGCCAGGCGTTCGGGGTCTGGGGGACTTCCCTTTGGGAGCACGCCCACGGGCGCGACGATTCCGAGGTCGCGACAGAGCGCGCCGCGACGAAGTCCATCGGTCGCGAGACCACCTTCCGCGCCGACACGGCGGACCGCGCCGAGTTGCGCGCCACGCTCTATGATCTCACCGAGCACGTCGCGCGGCAGTTGCGCGAGGAGCATTTTATGGCGCGGCGCGTGACCGTCAAGGTGCGCTACGCCGACTTCACCACAGTCACCTCGGCGCGGACGCTGGCCGAACCGACCGACCGGGACGACGCTTTCTACGAGGCCGCGGCGGGGAAGCTGGAGGAACTTCTTCAGAAACGGCGGATGCAAGTGCGGCTGATCGGTGTTACACTATCCGCGTTGGGCCCCGCCGGCGAGCGGCAGGGGAAGCTGTTCGACGAGGAAGGCCCCCGGCGCCGGCGGAAGTTCTATGAGGGGCTCGACAAGCTGCGCGAGAAATTCGGCCATGACATCGCGCGCGTCGGGCCGTCGCTGCGCCTGCCGCGCGAGGATGAGGTCGAGGAACCGAAGAAGAAGGAGAAGAAGAATGTGCGCAAAGGAATTCGGTAACCGTTTTCCGCTGAGCAAGCTCAACCGCAAGGAAGATTTCAAGCGCGCGTTTTTGCAGGGCAAGCAGATGCCCCAGCGCCCCATCGGACGCCACAACCTCGGCGCCACGCGGCGCGGCCAGGGGAAATAGCTTTCACCACGGAGGGCCACGGAGAACCACGGAGAACGGCGAAACGGCAGAAACCGCCGATGAACGCAGATAAACGCCGATGTAGAATCAAAGCGGCTTTGTCAGCCTATGTGGCCTTTTCCCCTTATCCGCGTTCATCTGCGTCTGTCGGCGGTTCCCAATGTCGTTGTTTCGTTGCCGTTACCCCGGCTCGCCGTTCTCTGCGTCCTCTGTGTTCTCTGTGGTGACGGCCTTTCTCTCGCCGCCTCATCCGCTTCGCGCTCCAGCCGCAGCATGGCCTCGCGCAGTTTGTCGGCCAGCGCCTCCATCGCCGCCTCGTCCGCATCCGGAGGCACATGAATCGGCTCGCCCACCATAAAGACCCCGCGAGAGAAGGGCTTGGGGATGCGGAACCTGTCCCAACTGGGCAGTTCCCAGAAGCGGGAGAGACCGATGGCGAATGGGATGACGGGCCGGCCCGTTGCGCGCGCGATCACCAGCGCGCCGGGACTGATCGAGTATCGCGGCCCGCGCGGACCGTCGGGCGTGATGCCTCCCTGCCCGCCCGCCTCGACGAAACGGATCATCTCCATCAGCGCCGTCACTCCGCCGCGGCTCGAGGAGCCGCGGATCACATGGAACCCCAGGGAACGCGCCACTCGCGCAATGTACTCCCCATCGCGCGACGCGCTGATGACAATCCCCGCCCCGCGCTTCCGCAGGTGCCAGACCGCCGAGAGCTGGTGGCTGTGCCAGAAGGGATAAACCCCCGGTACCCGGTCGCCGTGGATGAACCTCTCCGTTGAGGCATCGTTGCGGATGCGCACGGTCAGGTAATAGAGTCCGATCAGCCGCCCGCCTAACGCGCCGGCCAGCCAAAAGAGCAGCCGCTGGAAAAGGGAGTCCTTTTTCACGCGGTTCGTTCCTGAAGAACAAAGGAATAGCGAATAGCGAATAGCGAGTTACGAATTGTGAATGCATAGGCAGGCACCACGGCAGCATTATTGGCATGAACATTAGTGCCGATAATTCGCAATCCGCAATTCGCTATTCGCCAATCGCAAATCATCCGTTAGACTCCTTCCACCGCCGCCAGAAAGCCGCACTGCTCGCAGGTGCCCTGGCCGCTCTCGCAATAGTCGTGGAAGAGTTGCAGGAGTCCCTGCTGTCGGCGCATGGAGTTCACCGCGCGGTCGGCGGCTTCGGGGCTGTCGAAGATGCGCGTCTTCATGTATTCCGTCAACGAGTTCTCCGGCAGCGGCCGCAGGGCGCAATAGAGGTGGTGCAGTTTCATCTCGATCCGCTCTTGGTCGCCTCGTCGCGCCAGGGCCAGCAGCAGAGGGATCGCCACGTTCACGATGATCTCCGAGGTCCGCGCCGCGCCGATCAGCGCCGTCGCTCGCGGCAGACAGGCCGGCCCGAAGCCGGTGCGGCGCGCCCAGAACGGCTGCGGCTCCGGATCGAGCATTTGACGGAACTTCTCCAGCGCCTCGCGCCGCGCGCGGGGTGGGCCGCCGACCGGCATCCCCTCCGCGGCCACCATCATTCCGCGGCAGAGCCCCTCATGCAGGTGTGCGGCGAGGAAGGCGCTGATTCCGGCGATTCGGCGGAGGGGGTGGTTCGTCGGGCGCGTGCGTCCGAGGTTCCATGCGATCGGCTCGCGGAGGGCGATCCCCCGGTCGCTTTGCGCCGCCTGCCAGCGCCGCGCGAGTTCCGCGTGATAGGCCGCGCTCTCGGCATCGCCGGCCGGTTTCGCCGCATCCAGGAAGCCGGCTGCGCCCATCAGAATCCCCTGCGTCCAGAGCAGCTTCTCGCCGAGCGGCGCATCGAGCGGCACGCTTCGGCGCAGCGCCTCCAGCCCCACCGTGCCGGCAAGCTGCCGGAAGCCGCGCCGGTTGGCGCTGTACCCCATCGTATCCAGCAGCGACTCGTACATGGCGTCGTCGGGCGTGCCCGCGTTCATGCGCGTCGCAAAGTGCTCCGCCTTGCGCAGCATGCGCTCGTCGCCGGCGATATCGAGGAAGCGCCCAATCCATGCGGCGTCGCGCCCCGCCGCGCGGATGGAGCGCGCACAGTTCCCTTCGCGTCCGCAGCCGACGCGCGGGTAACCGTCCGGGTCCAATCCGGCCAGTATTTCATCCAGGTCCGCGCTTAGGCGCCCCTCCAGCGCCAGTTGCGGCACCGCGCGCCCGCGTTGGGTAATGGTCGGCCCGCCGGTATCGTTATGGAGGACGACATGGAGCAGCACCTTGTCGTATGCCGCATCCTCCGCATGGCCGTGTGCGCGCCACTCGGAGGCGTTCACGTGCACCTCCACGTCTCCGCGCCGGCGCGGCCCGCCGTCGAAGGCGAACTCCGCGTTGCGAAAGTCCGGCCCCGCTCCCTCGCTCCAGTATCCGGGAGAGAAGATTGTCAGTTTGCGCCCATCCTCCGTCGCCAACAGTTCGGGGTCTAGAAACTGGTCGAACCAGAGGCAGCGGACGATCTTCTCGCGCAGCACGCGCTGATGGGTGGCCGTCTCGGCGACGCCACAATGCGCGCCGGTGAGCTGGGGATAGAGGCGCGAGAAACTTCCCGGAGGGGCGTCAGGCAATTCCGAGACGGTGCGTTGCTCCATGGAGGCGCGCTCCCCTTTCAGCCGGTCCTTCGATTGACGCCGATAGTGTGCGGGATTGGCGGGGAATTTGCAAGGGGAGGGCGGCTTTCACAGAGAACGACGCCATTGCGGATTGCAGATTGCGGACTGCGGATTTCAGGCAACTGCGTCGCGTTCTAGTTTTCAATCCGCAGTCCGCATTCCGAAATCCGCAATAGACCGCCCTCCTCCGCGTCTCCACGGTGCGCCGCGCGCACCAGGTGTTTCCCTGGCGAATTCTGCCGCTGTCGTTGCCGTTTTGCGGCGCGTGCGCCCCGCGGTATAATGCAACAGTCGCCCCAGTCTGATATACAACGCGGGCCTGGCCGCAGGGCCGAGGAGGGGCAGATGCAGAGTGACATACCGGTCTCTTCCGGAACGCACCGCTGGATCGTCAGGGGGATCGTCCTCTTCGCACTCCTGCTGTTCTCGCTCCTGGGATACTTCGTCATCTATCAGCACTGGCTGGACTCGCAGTGTGACGTGCAGTTTGCCAGGGCCGAGACGCTTGTAAAGGGGGGGAATGCTGAGCGGGGGCTGATCGAGTATCGCGCCCTCGCCGGACGCGTCCCCGGCAAGCCGGTCGGGCTCCGGGCGGCGCGCGAGATCGAATGGCTCGAAAAGTATCTTGCCGCTGCCCGCGCGCTCAGGCAGAAGGCGGATTCGCTCCTGCGCGACTCCGAGTTCGAGAAGGCCATTTCTCTCTACCAGCAGGTGCAGCAGCAATACCCGCTCAGCCGCATGGCGGCCGACAGCAAGGAGGAGGAGGCCGTCTGCCGCACCCTGATCTGCAAGAGCACCCTCGCCCTGGCGGCAAAGGCCGGCGGCGAGAAGCGCTGGCGCGACGTGCTGAGCCTCGCGCAGAAGATGGAGGAGATGGACCCGGGTTTCACTGCCGGGCAAGACGCGCGCCGCGACGCCCAGTCGCACGTGGATGAGTTCGAGACCTTGATGAAACGGGCGCAAGCCGCCGCCGGCGTGGGCGACTGGCCCGCCGCCCGCCTCTCGTGCGAGAAGGCGCTGCTCATCATGCCCGCCGACTCGGCGGCGTATGAGGGACGCGTCGCCGCTCTCAAGAACAGCCCAGCGCCGGAGGGAATGGTCCTGATTCTCCCCGGCTCCTTCGCCGTTGGTTCCGAGGGGGGCGATCTTGGCGGGAATCCCCTGCGCACCCTGAACACCCCCGGTTTCTACATGGACGCCGCCGAGGTCACCAACGCGCAGTACGCGCGTTTTGTCGCCTCCACCGGCCACGCGAAGCCGCCGCAGTGGGGGCCGAGAGGGCCCGCTCCGGAGCAGGCCACTCTGCCGGTGGCCTGCGTCTCCTGGCATGACGCCGCCGCCTATGCCGCCTGGGCGGGCAAGCGCATGCCGACCGAGGTGGAGTGGGAGCGCACAGCGCGCGGCCGCACCGGACGCATCTACCCGTGGGGAGATGAGTGCACCGGCGCCGAGGCGGTCTTCTCTCGCGGACCCGCTCCGGCCGGGACGGCGACGGCGGACCGCACCGACGAGGGGTGCCTGGACCTGGGCGGCAACCTTGCCGAGTGGGTCGCTTTCGAGAAAGAGCCGCCTCCACCGGAGAACAATGTCAACCCGATGACCGTCCCGCGTCCGATCCGCGGCGCCTCCTGGGCCGGCGTCGAATCGGGCCGTCCGTTGCGCGTGGCGCCGGAGCGCATTGCCGACAAGCAGTCGAATCCTGAGAACGTCATCCTCACCGACCTGCCGAACGTCTTTTTGGAGATACAGTCCCCGGTCGAGGAGGAGTTCTTCTTCCGAGGGATGACGAGCGACGTGGCGGTCTTCGAGATTCGCAAATGGTTTCCGGAGTACGGTCGCGTGGTGAGTTGCAGCGTGCTGATCAAGGAGGGCCAGGCGATTGCCGGCTCGCGCACCATCCCCTCCGGTCCCTCCCCCTCCAGCCCCGCCGTCAAGGTGACGCTGGACAGCGGCTGCCGCCTGGTGCGCGTGCTGTATGCGGACAACAAGCGCCCGCGAGTGGTCTATGCCGATCGTTCCGGGCAGGAACGGGAAATGGTCATCAGCGCGCGTCCGGAACTGGGGCCGCCCCGGGGGCCGGACAATGCCGTTCCTCAGCGAGGCCCCGGATCGTTCAATCAGGTGCTGCGCGAACTCATGGCGCGGCCGCTGTCGCGCACCGCCTGCGCCTCGAATCGCCGCGCCGCGCCGGGGAATATGCTCTTCTGCAATGTTGGTTTCCGTTGTGCGAAAGATCTGCCTTAGCGAACGACAGAAATGACCAATGGGCAACGGTCAATGGGCATTTGTCAATGAACGACAACGACACTCCGGGACAGCACTACTCCGCTTCTATGCATGCCCCGCCAGTGGCAATCCAGAATTGACCGTTGGCCATTGGCGTTGAATGTTGAGTTCGTTCTCACCTCCGAAGAATCCTCCCCGGCGTCGCGCTCGTTAACCGTCCGTCCCGGATCACCGGCGTCCCATTGACCAGCAGGTGCCGAACGCCGCGCGACACCTGGAACGGCAACTCATAGGTGGCCGCGTCGCTGATTTCCTTCGGATCGAACACCACGATGTCGGCGTGGTAGCCGGGGCGCAGCAGCCCGCGCTGTTCCAGACCGAAGCGCTGCGCCGGCAGGCTCGTCAGCCGCGAAATCCCCTCCGCCAGCGGCATCAACTGACGGCGCAGGACGTACTCTCGCAGGAAGCGCGCGCTGGAGCCGAACACGCGCGGGTGCGGCTTCCCCCCGGCGGTCGGGCCGGTCAGGCTGCGCGCGGAGGAGTCCGACCCGATGGAAACGAACGGCCACATCAGGATGCGCGCAAGGTTCTCCTCCGACATTTCGAAGAAGATCGCCGAGACATCCATCCCCGCCCGCCGCAGCAACTCCGCCGCAGCCTCGAACGGTTCCATTCCCAGCCGTTCGCCCGCCTGGGCCAGCGTCAGCCCCTCGAACTCCTTCGCTCCCTCGGCCGCCACCGAGATGACGACCTTCTCCCCGACCAGTTTGCGCTGCGACCGCAGCGCCTCGGCCTTCAGCCGCGCCAGCGCGGGCCGGCTGTGCAGCCGCTTCAGCGCCTCCTGCGCGCCGCCGGCCATCAGCCGGTCGGGGAAGATGGTGTAGAGTTCCGTCATCGCCGCGGTGTAGGGATAGCGGTCAGCCGTCACATCCATTCCGCTGCGGCGCGCCTCGAACAGGGCGCGCTCCAACAACTCGATCTTCCACCAGTTCGACCTTCCGAACGTCTTGACGTGACTGACGTGCAGCGGCGCGCGCCCGCGACGGCAGATCGCCAGCGCCTCGCCCAGCGACCGCATCAGCTCGCGCCCCTCGTTGCGCATGTGCGTGCAGTAGGGGCGCCCCTTCAGATGGAGGCAGAGCCCGGCCAGTTCCGCCGTCCCTGCGAAACAGCCCGGCGGGTAGCACAGCCCGCTGCTCAGCCCCAGCGCTCCCTGTTCGAGCGATTCCTGCAGCAGCCGCCCCATGCGCTCCTGCTCCTGTCGAGTGGCGGGGCGCGGTTTGTAGCCGACCACCGCGCCGCGAATCGCCCCGTGCCCGACCAGGAAGCCTCGGTTGATCGCGCTGCCGGCCTTCTCGACGCGGGCGAAGTAGCCGGCCGCGTCGGTCCAGTCCGGCTCGATCTTGCGCGCCGCGAGTTCCCCGCGGTGCGCCTCCTTTGCAGCGCCGATGAGCGGGAAGAGGGAGAGGCCGCAGGTGCCGTTGATCTCGGTGGTTACGCCGTCGCGCAGCCGCCCCTCGGCGCGGCTGTCCAGCAGGGCATTCGTGTCGCTGTGCGAGTGCGCATCAATGAATCCCGGCGCCACCACCATGCCGGCCGCATCCAGCACCCGCGCCCCCGGCGCCTTCAGCCCGGACTCCATGCGCTCAATGCGCCCGCGCTCCACCAGCAAATCTTCATGCGCTGGCTTCGCCCGGGGTGAACCGTCAAGTATCGTCCCATTCCGAATCAGCAGAGCGGCCATGCGGCTGTCCTCTTGCCGGAGAAATGCCATTGCGTTGGACGGATTATATCTGCGACGGGACGGGGGAGCAAAAGGGGAGGGTGGGAGATTGGGTCATTGGGAGACTGGGCCAAATCTCCCAATCACCCAATCCCCAGTCACCCACTTGCCTTGACATCTCCGCGCGCTCCGTTAGACTAGAAGCGGCTCGGGAATACGCAGCGCTCTCAGAGACGAGGGACGAACATGAGTGACGACATTTTTGAGACGATTTCGCGGCTGGAGAAGCACGCCGAGGAGACCGTGGAGCGCGCCAAGCAGCAGGCCCGCACGATGCGCGTTGAGGTGGAGCGCAAGCTCAAGACGCTCGCCGACGAGCTCGAGCACGAACACGGCCTGAAGCGCGCCGACATCGAGCGCGAACTGGCCCGCCGGCGCGCGCAGATTCTTGGAGAGTTCGAGACGCGAATGCGCGCGAGCCTGGCGCGCCTGGACGACGTCAAGCGCAAAGAGGTCGGCCCCGTCGTCGCGCACGTCATCCGCGCCTTCATGGAATACACGCATGGCGATTGAGTCGGTCAAGACCGTCTGGCTCTTCGACCCTCACGGGCGGGAGCGCGAATTCCTGGACCGGCTCGCCGGAATGGGGCTGTTTCACGTCACCGGATCGGGCATCCCGCAGGAAGAGGAACTCTCCGCTCTCGGCATCGAGCGCGTCTTCCCCGAAGCCGCCGAACTGGAGAAGCGCGTCCAAGTGCTCCGCGACTTGCTGGAGGCGCTGGAGCCCTACGCCAAGAGCAGCCGCGACTTCCTGGCCAATTTCATCTCGACCCCCACGGAGGTTACCCGGCTGGAGGTGGAGCGCGCCCTGACCGAGTTCGACCTCGATGCTCTGCATGGCCAGGTGCGCGAGGAAGTCCGCCGTCGTTTCAACATGAACGTCGCGATGGCCAAGGCGGAGGAGCGGCTGGAGCCGTTGCGCCACTGGAAGGGATCGCGCGCCGCCGTCCCGGCGCTCCGCGAACAGCGGCGCACCGCCGTGCTCGTGGCCATTCTCAATGTCCGCATGCTGGCGCGCTTGCGCGCCGACAGTCGCCTGCCTGCGGAATGCGCCGTCGTGGAAGCCGGACAGGTCAAGCGCGCCGTCCTCGCGCAGGTCGCCTGCCTCGTCGAACATCGCGAACTGCTGACGACCCTGCTGCATGAGGTGGATGCGGACCTGGTCGAGCCGGAGGATCAGACCCTGCCGATGGGGGAGTTGGTCGCCCGGCGCGAGGCGGAACACGCGGCGCTCCACCGCGACTTGGCCGCCTGCGATGAGCGCCTGCGCGCGCTGGCCGTGGCGCACCGGCGGCGCGTCGAGGTGGCGCTGGGGTACTGGGAGGAGCGGCTCGGCATCGCCGAGGCGGCTTCCATGCTCGCGCGCTCCAAGCGTCTCACGATCCTCAAAGGGTACGTTCGCGAGCGGGAACTGGCGTCGTTCAAGGAACGCCTCTCTGCCGACATGCCCGATGTGGCCATCCTGGTGCGCGACCCGGAGAAGAGCGAGGCGGTGCCCGTCTCCCTCAGGAACAACCGCTTCCTCGCCCCGGCGCAGTTCCTCGTGAACATGTTCGGGCTGCCGGAGTACTTCACGTTCGATCCGACGCCGGTGATCTTTTTCAGCTTCCTGCTCTTCTTCGGTTTCTGCTTCGGCGACGTGCTGTACGGGGCGCTGCTGATCCTGATGGGGGCGCTGCTGGCGCGCAAGTACCGCGAGTACCCGAACCTGCGCCACTTCTTCATGCTGCTGGCGTACGCCGGAGTCCCCACCATCGTCGTCGGCGCGCTCACCGGCTCCTGGGCGGGAGACCTGTACCGGGCGGAGTACCTCGGCGGCGGCAACCCGCTGCTGCGGCTCAAGGAAGCCACGACGGTGATAGACCCGGTGGACCAGGCGCTGACGGTGCTGGTGATCGCGCTCATGATCGGCATGGCCAACCAGCTCCTCGGCATCGTCATGTTGATGGTGCGCAACATCCGGCAGGGAGACGTCAAGAGCGCCATCTACGACGGCGGCTTCTGGCTGCTTCTTCTGCCCGGAGTGGTCATCCTCGTCTCGACGATGTTCACGCCGGTTCCCGTGGCGCTCACGCGCGTTGCCTGGGGGCTGGTCGCCGTCGGCGGCGTCGGCCTGATGCTGACGCAGGGGCGCGGAGAGAAGGGCCTCGTTGCCAAGGTGGTAGTTGGCATTGCCAGCCTCTATGGCATTGTCGGCAGCTACGGCGCGACCGCCTTCATCGGCGACACCCTTTCCTACAGCCGCCTCCTGGCGCTTGGGCTGACCACCGGCATCGTCGCGATGTGCTTCAACATGGTCGCCGGGATGACGCGGAGCATCCCTGTGGTCGGCATCGTGATCTTCCTGGGGATCCTGATCTTCGGGCACCTGTTGAACTTTGTCCTGAGCATCCTGGGCGGGTTCGTCCACTCCGCTCGTCTGACGTTTGTAGAATTCTTCGGCCGGTTCTATCAGGGGGGCGCGCCGCGCTTTGCGCCGCTGGGCGCCTGGCGCGGACGGATCCGCGTGACCGATGCCGACACCGTCTGGACCGGGAAATAGAAAGAGGAAAGGAGCCGTCGCATGGAACAGTTTTTCTTGAACTTCTTCGTCAACAACGGCATCGGCTGGGCCGTGGCAGGGGCGATGCTCTGCGTGATGTTCGGCGGGTGGGGCTCGGCGCGCGGGCTGCGCATCAGCGGCGGACAGGCCGCGGGCGTACTTTCCGAGAAGCCGGAGTTGTTCGGCAAGCTGCTGGTACTGGTCGCCCTGCCCGGTACGCAGGGGTTCTACGCCCTCATCACGGCCATCATGATCGCTCTTCGGATCAAGCTGCTGGGCGCGGAGCAACCCTTCTGCCCGCCGATGCTCGGCTTCTGCCTTTTCTTCCTCGGCCTGGCTGTCGGCATCGTGCAGTATCGCAGCGCCATCTTCCAGGGGGAGGCCTCGGCCGCCTCCATCAACCTGACCGCCCGCCGCCCGGAGGAGGCCGGCCGCTCTATCCTCTTTCCGGCGCTCATCGAGACGTACGCCGTCGTCGCGCTGCTGGCCGGCATCCTGATGATGAACTGGCTGACCAGCGAGAAGATGGTCATCTGGTTCAACACCCCGGTCGCGTTGCCGAAGTGACACCGGAACTATCGAGGACACCCTCGTGCCATTGAGCAATCTTGAACAGACCGTAACGAAGAAGGCCCAGTCGGAGGCGGACGCCCTCCTCAAGGAGGCGCGGGCGAAGGCGGACGCGCTCCGGGAGAAAGAGTCCGCGCGCCTGCGCGAGGAGCACCAGCGCCGCATGGCGGCCCTCGAAGCGCAACTGCGCGCCGAATTGGACCGGCAGACCGGCGACCAGGAGGCGCAGGACCGCTTGCGCCTGCTCCAGGTCAAGAACGGGATCATCGAGTCGGTCTTCCACGCCGCCGCCGAGGGAATACGCAACCTCCCCGCCGACGGCTACCGGCGCTGGCTGCGCGAACAACTCCTGCGTCTGCCGACCGACCAGCCGTTGCAGGTCGCGGCCAACAGCGCGGACCTCCTGGTGATCACGCAGATTCTCAAGGAGATCGGGCGGCCAAACCTGACGGCAGCGCCGGAGGCGGTCCCGCTGGCAGGCGGATTCGTCGCGCGCGGCGGAAGGAATGACTTGGACTTCTCCATCGAGGCGGTGATGAGCGTGTTGCGGGAGTCGCTGGCCGAGGACGTGGCGGCGCGGCTGTTCCGCGAGGAGCCAACCTGAACATGGAACGTGCGGGTTGGAGCTATGTCAGCGGACACGTCAGCGCGCTGGCTGATCGGCTGATGGACCAGCGCGCGGTGCTGGCGGTGGGCCAGTCGCTCGGGCCGGAGGAGTTGCGCACGCGCCTGCGCAACAGCCTGCTCTTTTCGCAGACGCCGCCCGGCGAGCGCCCGCTGGATGAAGTGGAACCGCGCTTTCGGGAACTGGCACAGCAGATCGCGGGGATGTCCCCCGACCCGCGGATAGCCGACCTGTTCCTGCTCGGGCGCGAATGGCAGGCGTTCCGCCAGTTCGCACATGGGCGGATGTTGAAGAAGGGGGCCGGCGTGCGCGCCGAGCCGGCGCAGCTGGAGCGGTTCGAGGCTGCACTGCGCGGCGAAGCGGCTACTGATGGCGACCGCTTGTTCGTCGAGGCGGGACAGGCGATCTCGGCTGTGATGGCCGACGAGACGGGCCCCTCGGCCATGGACCGATTGGTGGACCCGTGGGAGGTTGCCGCCGCGGTGCGAATCGCGCGGGAGTTGGAGAGCGAGGAGTTGACGGAATGGGTCGCGATCTGGGCGCGCCTGCGGGCGGCCCTCGCGCTCATTCGGGCGCATCAGAATGGCTGGGACGTCTCCTCGTTCCGCCTGGCGTGGCGCGATGCCGGGTTCGACCAGGAGGCGCTGGACGATATCGCCCGCGGTGAATCCGCGGAATGGCCCGCCGCGCTGGAGAAGCTCGGTCTGCCACATGCGGCGCACCTTCTGACCGGGCCGGACGTGGCTGTCCGGCTTGCGAAAGCGATGGATGATCGCGTGACCGAACTGGCCGGGGAGGCGCGGGGGATTGCCTTCGGGCCGGAGAAAGTCTTCGCGTTCCTCTGGGCCCTGCGGATGGAAGCGCTCAACCTGCGGGTCGTCCTCTCCGCCGCCGAGGCGGGGATCCCGGAGGCGCGCATCGTTGCGGAACTGAGGGCCGAGCATGTCTAGGCTGGTGGCGGTCGGGAACCGCGGGTTCGTGGTGGCGCTGGCAGGCGTTGGCGCGGAGCCGGTGCGCTGCGAAGGCGCGCCGGAATTCGCCGAGGCGCTCAAACGCCTGGCGCTCCAGCGCGACGCGCAGGTGATCTTTGCGCCGGAGCCGCTGATGGAGGCCGCGCTGGAGGCCGTGCTGGCTTTCCGCGCCCGCAGCCATGCCGCGCTGATCGGCCTGCCGCTGGTGGAAAGCTCGGCGCACCCGAGCCTGGAACAGGTGAGGAGCCTTATTGAGCAAGCGACCGGCGCGCGGCTGATCTGATTGCGGATTGCGGAATGCGGAGTGCGGATTTCGGGAAGACGCCTCTTGCGCTTGTCGCGTGAACTGGCGTTGTGGACTGGAGAAGCAACTTGGACGCGACAGAACTGAAACAGCGGACGAAGAAGTTTGCGCTGCGCAGTATTCGCCTGGTCAATTCTTTGCCGAAGAATCAGATTGCGGGCGTCATCGGCCGACAACTGCTGCGGTCTGCGACTTCGGTTGGCGCGAATTATCGCGCGGCTTGTCGCGCCAAATCGTCAGCGGACTTCATATGCAAGATGGGAATCGTAGAAGAGGAAGCGGACGAGACGTTGTACTGGTTGGAGCTCTTGATTGAGGCGGAATTAGTCCACGCCGAAAAGTTGAAGCCTCTCATGGGCGAGGCGAACGCGCTGACGGCAATCGCCGTGGCCTCGCAGAACACAGCCAAACGGAAGATGCGATCTGTCCGGAAATCCGCACTCCGCACTCCGCAATCCGCAATTGAGAACTAAGGATCCGAGAATGGCGACAGGCAAGATAGAAAAGGTCTCCGGCCCCCTGGTGGTGGCCACCGGGCTGACCGGCGCGAAGATGTACGAGGTGGTCCGCGTCGGCGAGGAGCAGCTCTTTGGCGAGATCATCGAGGTCCGCTCCGGGCGCTACTCGATTCAGGTGTACGAGGACACCGGCGGCCTCGGCCCCGGCGCTCCCGTTACCGCCACCGGCGCGCCGCTCAGCGTCGAGCTTGGGCCGGGTCTGATGACGGGGATTTACGACGGCATCCAGCGCCCCCTGGAAGTCGTGCGCGCCAAGTTCGGCGACTTCATCAGCCGCGGCGCCAACGTCCCGGCGCTCGACCGCGCGAAGAAGTGGCGCTTCATTCCCACCGTGCATGACGGCCAGCAGGTCAGCCCCGGCGACGTGCTGGGCACGGTGCAGGAGACGCCGATATTCCTTCACAAGATCATGGTTCCGCCCGGCATCACCGGCAAGGCGGTCGGCTTCGTCGAGGCGGAGAAGAACGTCGAGACGCCGGTGGGATTGATCGAGACGGACCACGGCCAGGTGGAGGTGCGGATGATGCAGCTCTGGCCGGTCCGCCAGGGCCGCCCCTTCGTGCGCCGCCTGCCTCCGGAGGTCCCGCTGGTCACCGGGCAGCGCGTGATTGACATGTTCTTCCCGCTGGCGAAGGGGGGGACCGCCTGCGTCCCCGGCCCGTTCGGCAGCGGCAAAACAGTCGTGCAGCACCAATTGGCCAAGTGGGCGGACGTGGACGTGGTGGTGTACGTCGGCTGCGGCGAGCGCGGGAACGAGATGACCGACGTGCTGATGGAGATGCCGGAGTTGAAGGACCCGCGCAGCGGCCGCCCACTCATCGAGCGCACGACGCTGGTGGCAAACACCTCGAACATGCCCGTCGCCGCGCGCGAGGCGAGCGTCTTCACCGGGATCACCATGGCGGAGTACTTCCGCGACATGGGGTACAACGTCGCGCTGATGGCCGACTCCAGCAGCCGCTGGGCCGAGGCGATGCGCGAAATCAGCGGGCGGCTCGAAGAGATGCCGGGCGAGGAAGGGTACCCCGCCTACCTGGCCAGCCGGATCGCCGCCTTCTACGAGCGCGCCGGGCGCACCGTTTGCCTGGGAGCGGACGCCCGCGAAGGGACCCTCAGCCTCATCGGCGCGGTCAGCCCTCCCGGTGGCGACCTCTCCGACCCGGTCGTGCAGGCGACACTGCGCGTGGTCAAGGTGTTCTGGGGTCTCGACGACGCCCTCGCTGCGCAGCGTCACTTCCCGGCGATCAACTGGCTCAACAGTTACTCGCTCTACCTGGATACCACCGAGCTTGCCGCCGCGGGGGGCGTGGACAAACTCTGGCCGGAGTTCCGTTCGGAGGCGATGGGGCTGCTCCAGCGCGAGGCGGAACTGGACGAACTGGTGCGACTGGTGGGGGTGGACGCGCTCCCCGCCGGCGACCGCCTCGTGATGCAGGGGGCCAAGATGATCCGCGAGGACTTCCTCCACCAGAACGCCTTCGATCCGATTGACACCTTCTCCTCGCACAGAAAGCAGTTCCTCATGCTGCGCAACATCATCCTCTTCTACCGCCACGCGCGAAAGGCGTTTGAGGCCGGAGCCGAGGTGGGTGAAATCGCCAAGCTCCCCGCCCTCGAGCTGGTCGCCCGCGCCAAGCTGATTGAGGAGAAGAACCTCGGCGAGTTCGAGATCATCCTCAAGCGCCTCTATCACGAACTGGACGAACTGGCCGTCGCCGGGGAAGCCGCAGGGAGCGAGGACGGACAATGACTGCGCGGATAAGGGCGCAGTATGCTGCGCCCCTACAACGGAAATGCATGGAGTGTGACGGACTATGATCACCGAATACAAAGCGGTACGCGACATCATCGGCCCCCTGATGCTCGTCGAGGGGGTTGAGGGGATCAAGTACAACGAGCTGGCGCACGTCAAGCTGCCGAACGGGCAGATCCGCGTCGGGCAGGTGCTCGAAGTGGACGGCGACCGCGCGCTGGTGCAGATCTTCGAGGGGAGCGGCGGCATCGCCGCGGACGACGTCAAGGTGCGCTTCCTGGGGCACGGGCTGACGATGGGCCTCTCCCCGGACATCATTGCGCGCACGTTCAACGGCGTCGGCGAGCCGATTGACGGCGGCCCGGCCATCGTCCCGAAGAAGCGCGAGGAGATCAACGGCAGCCCGATCAACCCGACGGCGCGCGACTACCCGAACGAGTTCATTCAGACCGGCATCTCCACCATTGACGGGATGAACACGCTGGTGCGCGGTCAGAAACTGCCGCTGTTCAGCGGCTCCGGCCTGCCGCATTCGCGTGTGGCGGCGCAGATTGCGCGGCAGGCGCGCGTGCTGGGGACGGGGGAGGGGTTCGCCGTGGTCTTCTGCGCCATGGGGATCACCTTCGAGGAAGCGCAGTTCTTCATGGAGGACTTCAAGCGCACGGGGGCCATCAGCCGGTCGGTGCTGTTCATCAACCTGGCAGACGACCCGGTGATCGAGCGCATCTCCTCACCGCGCAGTGCGCTGACGGCGGCGGAGTACCTGGCGTTCGAGCTGGGGATGCACGTGCTGGTGATCCTCACGGACATGACCAACTACTGCGACGCGCTGCGTGAAATCAGCGCCGCGCGCAAGGAAGTCCCCGGCCGTCGCGGCTACCCCGGCTACCTCTACACCGACCTCTCCACCCTCTACGAGCGCGCGGGGCGCATCCGCGGGCGCAAAGGCTCCATCACGCAGATTCCCGTGCTCACCATGCCCGATGACGACAAGACGCACCCGATCCCCGACCTCACCGGCTACATCACCGAGGGGCAGATTTTCATCAGCCGCCAGCTGCACGGGCAGGGGATTTACCCGCCGGTGGACGTGCTGCCGTCGCTGAGCCGCCTCAAGGACAAGGGAATCGGGCCGGGCAAGACGCGCGAGGACCACTCCAACGTCCTCAACCAGCTCTACGCCGCCTACGCGCGCGGCAAGAACGCCCGCGAACTGGCCGTCGTGCTTGGCGAGTCGGCCCTCACCGATGCCGACCGGTTGTTCATGAAATTCGCCGACCGGTTCGAGCGCGAGTTCGTCTCGCAGGGCGAGAAGACTAACCGCTCGATCGAGGAGACGCTGGACCTGGCTTGGAAGCTCATGGGCATCCTGCCGCGGGCGGAACTCAAACGCATACGGCCGGAAATGCTGGCGAAATACTGGAAAGCCGCCGAATGATCAATTACTCGTCCTTGCCGTCCCTTAGGTCCCTTATGTTCTTGATAGTGGTTTTTAAGTGAAACGCAGAGTCAACGCCACGCGGATGGAACTGCTCCGGGTGCGCAAGCGCCTGGACCTGGCCGTCCGCGGCCATAAGCTGCTCAAGGACAAGCTCGAAGGGCTGATCCGCGAGCTGACCCTGCGCCTGCAGGAGTACCGCGAATTGCGGGTGAGGGTGGACAGCGCCTGGCCGCGCATCTTCCAGCGTTTCCTGCTCGCCGACGCTTTGGCGTCCCCCGAGGCGACTGAGGCGGCGATCATGCAGGCGCGGCCGCGCGTCAGCATCACGGTTACCGAGCAGCGCGTCATGGGCGTCCACGCCACCACGACCGCCGCAACGATCCTGGACCCCGGCCAGAGTTACAGCCTCGCGCAGACCAGCCCGCACCTGGACGAAGGGATCCGCGAACTGCGCGAGTTCCTCCCCGACCTCATCAAGCTGGCCGGGATGGAGCAGACCATTCGCGCTGTCGCAGCGGAAGTGCAAAAGACCCGCCGGCGCGCCAATGCGCTCGAATACGTCCTCATCCCCGACCTGCGCGACGCGCGCAAGAGCATCACCGGCCGCTTGGAGGAGATCTCCCGCTCCGATGTCAGCCGGCTGATGAAGGTCAAGGAGATGCTGGTCGAACGCGCGGAGAAGACGTGACGACGGCGACGGCCTTCGCCACGGAGACACGGAGAACGGCGGGATGGGAGTAACGACGGCAACGGCGTTCACCACAGAGGGCACAGAGGACGGCGGGGTAGAGGAAACAGCAACGGGAATCACGCGGAGACGCGAAGAAGAGGAGAACGTGTAGGCGCGGGCTTCAGCCCGTGCACGCATCTTTCACACGGCAGGCGGGGCAACCGTGTAGCGCGGGTCTCTGACCCGCGACATTATGCGTTCTCTCCGATTCCCAAACGGCGGTCGCCTTACGGCGTGATGGTGATGACGAGGTCGTCCGTCATGGGCGGCTTCCCCTTCCCGTAGGCCGCCGTGATGGTGCAGGCCGGAGCCGCGACGCCCGGCGTGGTGGCCAGCAGGCCGGTCTTGTCTATCTTGACCCCTTTGACCTTCGTGCAACTCCATTTGACCTCGTTCGTGACATCCCGATCCGCGCCGAAGTTGTAATGGGCGGTGCAGGTATATTGCGCCGTGTTCCCGCCGGTGACACTCGTTGACCCGGTGACGGCGAGCGATTCCACGGCCCCGATGGCGAAGTCGTTGTCGCTCTCGTCGGAGTAGTTGTCGTCGAGCGTGCTGACCCGGATCTCATAGTCGTCTCCGTCAGCGTACATCGCCACCCCCTTGATCGCTTTGCCCACAGTCCATTTGAGCGGGCTTTTCGATGCGCCGGCCGAAAGGGTCCACGTCCCGCCGCTTCCCTTTACAAGCTCGACCTTCACCTTGGCGCCCTTCGGCAGGCTGGAAGTCCACTCGATGTTGTAAGTCTTTCCGCGCTCCAGGCTGATCCCCGAATCCGAGGGGAACGTCACGACGATGACTTGGTGCTCGTACGCCCCGATGTCCGTGTAGCCCGGAGTGCCGGCGCCGGTGTTGACCATGGTCGGATCGTCAACGCGGGAACTGCCGTCCTTGTCCAGGGCAGGGGCGGCGTCGCCGTCCGCCGCGTCAATGCAGGGGGAGCCGGCCTGAAGGCGCAGGTTGCCGCCGGGGACGTTGGCGAAGAGCGGATCGGCGTCAATGTTCCCGCCACCGTCCGTGCCGATGGAAGCGCCGGCCCATGCCCCGCTGCCACCGCTCCCGGCGATGTCGCAATAGCGGAAGGCCGGCGTGCTGGTGGTGTTGTTGAAGTTATATACTTCCGCGCCTGCCGAAGCGCTGTCGCCCCACAGGACGCAGTTCGTGACGGACGGCGAGCAATAGGCATGGTTGAATATCCCGCCGCCGTACTGCGCTGCCGAGTTGCCGCCGAACGCGCAGTTCGTCAGGGTCGGCGCGGTATAGGCGCTGTTGTACATTCCGCCGCCGTCCGTGGCCGAGTTGCCGCTGAACACGCAGTTCGTGACGGACGGGGAGGAGTTCTCGTTGCTGTACATCCCGCCGCCGGACAGCGCCGAGTTGCCGCTGAACGCGCAGCCCGTAACGGCCGGGAAGGAGTAATAACCGTTGGACATTCCGCCGCCATAGTAGCCCGTCCAGTTGCCGCTGAACACGCAATCCGTGACGGTGGGGGATGAAGTCAGGTTGCACATCCCGCCGCCGTACTGGAATGCCCAGTTGACGCTGAACGTGCAGTTCGCGACGGTCGGGGAGCCAGCGTATTCATCGTTCAACATCCCGCCGCCGGCCCCGTGAGGCCACGTGCCGTTCGCCTGTCCGCCGGTAATGGTGAATCCATCCAGGACCGCTGTGCCGTCGAGGCCCAGCTCGTAGGGATGATAGAACACGTGGTAGCTGTTGTCGGCGCTATCGCCTCCGATGCCGATGTCGCCGCTGAGGGTCGTGACGTTCGTCGTCCAGTTCCGAGCGCTTCGCAACGTCTCCGTGCCCACGAAGCCGCCGTAGATCCCGACGCCGTTCTTCATCTCGAAATGCTTGCCGCGGTCGCCGCCGCCCAATCCGTAGTCGCTTGTCGGCTTGTATGTCCCCGCCGCCACCCAGATTTCGTCACCGGAGACCGCGGCGTCAAGTCCCGACTGAAGCAGCTCAAAGGCATCTGTCCACGACACGCCGGTGTTGGCGCCCGCGGCGTCCTGCTTCACGTAGATCCGGCCATGGAATGAAGTCCCCTGGAACTCATACGCTCCCATATCGGCCCACGCCGGGCCGACGCCGGCGTTCGGCATGCCCGAGTCGTCGTGCCGGGCGTTGCCGTCCTTGTCCGTGGCCGGCGCGACGGAACCGTTCGCCGAATCAATGCACGGCGAACAGGCTGCAAGATGATAGTCGCCCGCACCGGCATCTACGAACAGCGGGTTGGAGTCAATGTTCCCGCCGCCATCCGTGCCAATGGAAGCGCCGGCCCATGCCCCGCTGCCGCCGCTCCCAGCGATGTCGCAGTAGCGAAAAGTTGGGTTGCTGCTATTGTTGTACACTTCCGCGCCTGTCGAAGCGCTGTCTCCCCACAGGATACAGTTGGCGATCGTCGGGGAAGAAGATGATGTGTTGTACATCCCACCGCCGATCGAAGCTGAGTTGCTGTTGAAAGTGCAGTTCGTGATCGTCGGGGAGGAAGCATAGTTGCCCATCCCACCGCTGAAGACCTCGCTCATATTGCCGCTAAACGTGCAGTTTGTGATGGTCGGGGAAGCAAAAACGTTGTACGTCCCGCCGCCTTCGGAGCCTGCCGCGTTACCGCTGAACGTGCAGCCCATGTACGTTGGGGACGAGTTATAGTTGTTCGCCCCGCCACCGTAGAGTGCTGAATTATCGCTGAACGTGCAGTTCGTAATAGTCGAGGATGAGAAATTACTGCTGTACATCCCACCGCCATAGTTGAATGCCGAGTTGCCGATGAATGTGCAGTTTGTGATCATCAGTAACGAATTATCGTTGTAAAGTCCCCCGCCCTCCGATGCTGAGTTGCCCACGAATGTGCAGTTCGCAAGAGTTGTGGTTGAAGCGTTGTTGAACATCCCGCCACCGTAGTAATCCGCCGAGTTGGCACTGAAAGCGCAGTTCGTAACCGTCGGGGAGGAGGAGTTATAGTTGTACATCCCGCCGCCCATTTGGCCTGCCGAGTTGCCGCTGAAAGTGCAGTTCGTGAGAGTCGGGGAGGAGGAATCGTTGTACATCCCGGCACCGAAGCAGTGAAGAAAGTCGTCGGGGTCATGCGCATTGCCGCCGGTGATTGTGAAGCCGTCCAGAACCGCCGTGCTGTTCAGGGCCAGTCCGTCGTGATGATAGAAGACATTGTAGCAGTTGTCGCTGTCATCGTCCGCGACGCCGATGTCGCCGCTGAGGATCGTGACGTTCGCCGTCCAGTCCCGCTCGCCGCGCACGCTCTCGGTCCCGGCGAACCCTCCATAGATGGCCACTCCATTCTTCATCTCGAAGTGCTTCAGGCGGTCTTGGATCAGCGACCCACTGGCCACCAGACCGTAGTCGCTCGTCGGCTTGTACGTCCCCGCCGCCACCCAGATTTCGTTGCCGGATGAGGCCGCGGCGAGGGCCGATTCCAGGAGGGTGAAGGCATTGTCCCACGAAGTGCCTGCATTGGTCCCCGTGGCGTCGGCCTTGACGTAGATGGGGATGGCCGGCCCCGCCAAAAGGGGAGACGCGAAAAGCGCGAGCGCAACCACGGCGAGAGCGATTCGGAACAAGCCGATGCGACGCATTTCATGGACCATCTGCATCCCTTTCGTTCTTGCTCTGAAGAACTTCTCAGCGCGAAGGTCTCAGCCGCGATGTTCCAGCGGAGCGCCAGCCCACTGCTCTTGTGGGCCTTGCTGGGAGCATTCTACACTTCCTGCGCGGTTCCGCAAGCCGAAATTCGCGCAAACCGCCTCGCGGACACACCTTGGCAACACCAGCGGCTTCTTTTGCCTTTCGCCCGCCACTGTGTGTAAAATCACCCTCATTGTGGGCGCTTGGAGTGAGAGTCCTCGATCATGTCCCCGAAGGTCGTGACCACTGCGGAAAAGGTGCGCCGCCTGCCCTGGTATGTCGCCATGCAGGCGTCCAACAGCATCTTCTGCTACCTCACCGTGTTCGGGCCGTTGTTCGTTCTGTTTCTGGGCGAGATGGGGTTGCCCAAGGGGCGGATCGGCTTTCTGACATCGCTCTTCCCGTTCTGCGGGCTGTTGGCGCTGTTCGTCGCCCCCATGACCGAGCGGATGGGGGTGAAGCGCGCCTTCCTCATCTTCTACGGCGTGCGCAAGATCTTCGTCGCCCTCCTCCTGTTCACGCCGCTGGTCCTGGCTGCGTACAACCTGGACACGGCATTCTATTACGTCGCGATAGCGGTCGCCTTGTTCGCCGTGGCCCGGGCGATAGACGAGACGGCCTTCTGCCCATGGAGTATCGAGTTCATCCCGGACACCATGCGGGGCAAGTACAACGCTATCACGAACATTGTGGCGACCCTCGCCACCGGGCTCGCGATCATCGGCGCCAGCTTTGCCATGGCGCGCAGCACGGGACTGAGCGCGTACATGGGGCCATTCGCGGTCGGCGTCTTGTTCGGACTTGCCTCCGTGGCGGCGGGGGTGATGATCCCCGGCGGCGCGCCGGTCCAGCGCAGCGAATCGCACCTGAACTTCCTGCGGCGCATGTTCGGCGCCCTCCGCGATCACAAGTTTCGGCTGTTCATGGTCGGGATCGGGCTGGTGAGCCTGGGCTGGGCGGCCGCCGCCACCTTCCTGCCGCTGTACCTGCGCGAGCAGGTGGGGCTTTCCTCCGGCATGGTGCTCATCCTGACCAACGGCGCGCTGCTGGGGACGCTGATCTCCAGCTACCTGTGGGGCTGGGCCGCCGACCGCTACGGCAGCAAGCCGGTGATGCTCACGTCACTAAACCTGCTGCTCCTGCTGCCGATCTGCTGGTGGCTGCTGCCGCGCGGCAGCGCGTTCACCATCCCCTGCGTGCTGGCGTTCAACCTCCTCAGCGGGGCCGTGCTCATCGGCTGGGGCATCGCCGCCGACCGCCACCTGTATGTGGACATCGTGCCGCCCGAGAAGAAGATGCATTACCTGACGCTCTACTACGCGTTCATCGGCGTGGTGGGCGGGATCGGTCCCCTGGCGGCGGGGCAGGCGCTGGAATATTTCAGCGGGCTCAAGGGGAACCTCGGCCCCGTGAGCGTGGACCCGTACACGCCGCTCTTCGCGGCCGGGTTCCTCCTGCTGCTGGCCGGGTTTGTGGCGCTCAGCCGCATCCGTGCCGGCGGGACCATGCCGTCGGGGCGGTTCGTCGGGATGTTTCTGCAGGGAAATCCATTCATGGCGCTGGAGTCCATGGTGCGCTACAACTTCGCCGGGGATGAGGACTCGCGCGTCTCGGTTGCGGAGCGATTGGGGGAGGCGCGCAGCCCGCTCAATGTGGACGAACTGGTCGAGGCGTTGTCCGACCCGAGCTTCAACGTCCGGTACGAGGCAGTGATCTCCATCGCGCGCACCCGGGACGACCGGCGCTTCGTCAACGCCCTGGCGCGGATCCTTCACGAGCGCGAGCCGGACCTGGCCGTCGCCGCGGCCTGGGCCCTGGGGCGCATGGGGAACCGCGCGGCCATCCCGGCGCTGCGGCGCGGGCTGCAAGCCGAGTTGCCGCTGCTGCGAGCGCGCTGCGCACGGGCGCTGGGGATGCTTGAGGATGTGGACTCCATCCCCGCGATCATGCAGCTCTTCCGCCTCGAACGGAACAGCGGTATTCGCATGGCGTATGCCTCGGCGCTGGGGGTGCTGCGCGCTCGGGAGACGGCGCCCGAATTGCTGGACCTCCTGCGCAGCCTCGACACGCCGATGCAGCGAATGGAACTGGCGCTGGCCATCGCGCAGATGGTCGGAGACGAGGAATACTTCGTGCGTCTCCACCGCGACGGCGCGCTGCATCCGGGCATGGTATATAGCCAGGCGCTGGAGGCGATCCAGCGCAAGATCGTCCGCCATCCCTGGGCGGAGGGGGCCGCTGCGGCGCTGGGGAAGGTGGCCGACATCATGGCGCAGGAGCAACTTGAGAAGGGGGCTCGCGTGCTGGCCGAGGTGATTGGCGATCTGCACCTGGCCGACATCGAGACGGCGCGCGCCGCCATTCTGCGCGAGTGCGTTGAGATGCTCCGCATGGCCCCCCAGCGGCAGGAGTACACCCTTCTGGCGCTGCACACGCTGGATGCGGCGGCGGAAGAGGCGTGATTCTATTGTGGAATGCCCGGCGCGCACGGCGCGCCTGGGATTGCGGAATGGGGATTGAGAGGATATCCTTCTAAGCATGATTATCTTTCCAGCCATAGACTTGAAGGACGGGCGCTGCGTGCGCCTGGTACAGGGAGAGGCCAGCCGGACGACGGTGTTCTCGACCGACCCGCTGGAAGTGGCCGCAGGCTTCCGCGAGGCAGGGGCGGAGTACCTCCACATGGTGGACCTGGACGGGGCGTTTGAGGGGGAGCCGCGGCACCTGGGGATCGTGGCGGAAGTGGCGCGCGAGACCGGCCTGAAGGTGGAAGTGGGGGGCGGCATCCGCACGCGCGACACGGTCCTGCGCTACCTGAACGCGGGGGTGGATCGCGTGATCATTGGCACGCGCGCGCTGGAGTCCCCCGACTGGTTGGCGAAACTCTGCGAGGAATTCCCAGGCCAAATCGCCGCCGGCGTGGATGCGCGCGATGGCAAGGTCGCGGTGCGCGGATGGGTGGAACTCTCCCAGATGACGGCGCTGGAGCTAGCTGACCGATTGAAGGGGATGCCGTTGCGCGCGGTGATCTTCACCGACATTTCCGTGGATGGCACGCTCCAGGGGCCCGCCATCGAGAGCACGCGCGCGTTTGCCGAACGGGTGAAGCTGCCGGTAGTCGCCTCCGGCGGGGTGGGGAACATCGAACATGTCCGCGCCCTCGCGCAACTTCCCATCGAAGGGATCATCATCGGGCGGGCGCTGTACACCGGGGCGGTGGCGCTGGCTGAGGCGCTTGAGGCGGCGAAAGGTTGAACGTGGAGCAGGTTGAGGAAATGAACGCCGGCCGCTCTCCTCCAATCTGTGCACAGACCCCAGCGTGATACAACTCTGCGGCGATAGTCTTTGGCTTGCCGCAAGACGGCAGGCCAACGAGGCGCCACTCGGGAGGGCTAAGATATGGCGCGCAGCGCCAGATTCTTCAGGCTGGTCATTCTTGCCGGCGCGGCGGTTCTTTTCGCGTTTATCGGCAGCCAGATGCTTTCTGTCTCACGGCACAAGAAGGGCGCCGACCCCACGATATCGCCGCTCCAGCCGTCTGCACCACAAAAGACGCGGATTCGTCCTTCGGATGAGGCCAAGTGGGACTTCTTCTCGAGAACCAGCGACCCCATGACCAAGGAGGCGGTTGCCTGTCTTCGTAAAGGGATAGCGTTCTACAGGGCGTTGGGCAGGAATCCCTCAGGAAGCGGCGGATGGAACACACCTGGCGGATATGACCTCGCCTATTCACTGGACCTGACGGAACGGATCGGGAGACAGGACTCGAAGAACACGAGCCCGACCTCCGCAACGAGCATCGAACCTGGGACACCCACGATTGGAAAGGCATTCTTGATAGCTTTCGAGAAGACGGGCAATCCTGAGTTCCTTGAGGCGGCAGAAGAGGTAGGTGACGCGCTGATCGTGGCGCAACTGAAGAGCGGCGGTTGGACAGAGATCGAGTTTGATCAAGAGCGGAAGGCTGCGAAAGACCGGTATCAGGAATGTTTGGCGGCCAGCAAGGCCCATGAACAGGGCAGGAAAGTCAAGTATAATCCGAACCTTGACAACCCGGCTCGCATGATGCGAGCCGGACTCAAGGAGAGGGTCACTCAGGTCGCTTTGGACTTCATGATTGACTTAGAGCAGGCAACAGGCCAGCCTAGGTTTCGTGAATGCGCGGCAAGAGGCATCCAATTCCTGATCGATGCGCAGTTCCCCAGCGGCGCCTGGCCCATGACGTGGCCCTTGGAGGAACGCAAAGACCACTTGCCGGATGAAATCGTGCCAAACACGTTCAGCTTTAATGACGGCGGCACGGCATCCTGTGTGCAGACGATGCTGAAGGCCTGGCGGGCCTGCCGGGACCCCAAGTTCCTGGATTCTGCGGTGCGGGGGGCGGATTTCATCTTGAGGTCGCAGAATCCGGAAGGCGGCTGGTGCCTTCACTATACCTATGATATGCGGCCAACATGGGGAAGGGGGAATCCTCACAGAAAGAGCGGCGGAATTGGCCAGGCTGTTGAGCCGCCGTCGAATCACTCTCAGATGACCGCTGAGGTCGTGAAGACGCTCCTGATTCTGTTTCTTGAAACAGGGGACACGAGGTACTTTGAGTCGGCAAAAAGAGGCGCCGACTGGCTCGTTAGCGTCAAGATGGCAGGCGATTATTGGGCCGAGTTCTACGAGTTTGGCACAAACAAGCCGCTCTTTCAGAAAGTCACGCCAAAGCAACGCATCTTCATCAATGACCCTGCCGAAAGAAGCTATGATGACGGTTATTACCACTTTCCTCCAGATGCCACCATTCCATTGTGCCTGTGCGACCAAGAGACGTTTCCCGCGACGGTCATCTACAAGGACGTTGCGCGAACGCTTGCACTCTTCGACCATGTTCGTCGCAATGGCAGGGAGGAGATTCTGCGACAGATGGACACTCCTCCACTTGACGTCATGAGCGAACGCGCCAACGAGTTGCAGCCAGTCGTCAGAGAGCTTATCGAAAAACAGGGGAACGATGGTCGCTGGTGTGACAACGTGCATAACGAGAAGTACACCTACTACTACGATCGCCCCAACGTCTATGAAACCGTAGATGGGAAAAAGGTCGAGACGAGGATCAGCAGCGCTAATTTTGAAACGAATGTGAGGATACTGAGCGAGTGGCTCGCGTTGGGAATGAGGCTCTCGTATCTGACAAGAGAACGTGCGCAGGGAAATGCCGCGAACTAGCGCTTCGCTTCAGGAGAAGTTGGATGAAAAACAGCGGAAGACTGGCGGCGACGCTCTTAATCGCAGTCCTGTGTATTGGCTGCAAGAAGCAGGATGAAGGGGCGAATAACCCAGCGGGCATTGGCAAGACCGCTGAGCGTCAAGAGGCGATCACAGAGTCAAAAGGGACCATACGGCTCCCCACGCCTCGATACCGCGGAGCAATCTCTGTTGAGGAAGCCATCTCCGGACGGACCTCGACAAGAAGGTACAAGAAGGAGCCTTTGACCGCCAAAGACGTATCGCAGTTGCTCTGGGCGGCTGGAGGCAAGAACGTTGTTGAAGGCGTCACTTGCGCAACCAGAACGTACCCTTCGGCGAGCGCCACTTATCCATTGGAAATCTATCTGGTCGCGGGCGATGTGACGGATATACCCGGCGGCGTGTACATCTACGGATGGCAACGTCACACCATCACCTTGGCGAAAGAAGGTGACTTGAGACCTCAGCTTGCTGCCGCCGTGCGAAATAATCGCATGATAGCGGATGCTCCAATGAGCGTGGTATTTACGGTTCATGACTCTCAGACTGCCGACACAGATGAGAGACCAAGTGATGCTCGTTATACAGAGGTCGGTCACGCGGGTCAGAATGTTCATCTACAGGCGGAGGCGATGGGGTTGGGCACCGTAGTCATCGGACACTTAGGGAGTGAGTCGGCTGAAGCCGTTGGGCAGGCTTTGGGCGCAAAAGATGAATATCCCCTCTACATAATGCCTGTAGGAAAGAAGCTGTAGTTGTCGCACGCAGATCCGGAGAGCCAGCCCCTGGGGGGATGGATATGTGGGAACCTTGGGTGGCGCGGCAACTCTGCCCCGAACGCATCCGCTGGCGCGTTCTAGCGCGCATCGGTCCGCCCTATCGCAGTTCCATGATGATCCGCGCCAGCTTCTCCGGGTCGTGGCGCAACAGGTCCTGCTTCTCCCAGAGGACGCGCTGCTGGTCGAGGTCTTCCACGAGGTCGTCCTCGATGATCTGCGGCCCAAGGGTGCGGAGGTCGGGGGTGGGCAGCACCAATTGCGCGCCGGACTCCTCGTACTTGCCCATCATCTCCTTGGGGGGAAGGCGGTTGTTCACCAACACGTAGTCCAGCACGCCGTCCCCCAGGTACTTCTGCACCGCGCGGACATGGTCGGCCGCGGTGAAGCCGTCGGTCTGCCCCGGCTGGGTGACGATGTTGCAGATGTACACGACCCGCGCGTTCGACGTGCGGATGGCGCGCGCGATCCCGCGCACCAGCAGGTTCGTGATGACGCTGGTGTACAGGCTCCCCGGGCCGATGACGATGGTGTCGGCCCGCTCGATCTCCTGCAACGCCTCCTCGGTGGCGCTGGCGTCCTCCGGTTCGAGGAAGAGATGCTCGATGGGGGCCTTGTTCAGGCCGCGCACGCTGACCTCCTGGCGGACGATGGCTCCGTCGGTGAGTACGGCGCAGACGTGGCAGTCGCTCAGCGTGCTGGCGATCACCTTGCCCTGGATCGCCAGAATTTCGCTGGCGGCGCGCAAGGCGGACTCGAATGAGCCGGTGATCTTGGTCAGGGCGGCCAGGAAGAGGTTGCCGAAGCTTACTCCCGTCAGGTCGCCATCCTCGAAGCGGTACTGGAACAGCTCGTAGAGCTGGCGTCCGGTCTTCTCGCTGTTGGAGAGGGCGACGAGGCAGTTGCGCGCGTCGCCCGGCGCGGGCATCCCCAGGTCGCGGCGCAGCCTGCCGGAGTGACGGCCCGAGTCGGTGACGGTGACGATGGCGGTGAGGTTGCGGGTGAACCCCTTGAGCCCTTGAAGAACCATCGGCAACCCGGTGCCCCCGCCGATAGCCAGCACGCGCGCCTCCTCGCGGTGGCGGCGCTTGTTCGCGGCCGCCAGCACGTCGCAGAGATCGCCGATGCGCGTGATCTTGTAGGCCGGCTCCTCGAATTCATCCTTCGGTTGCAGGCTGGCGTACCGCCCGTGCTGCATCTGGACGGTGGTCATGCGCAGGTAGTTCGCCACGCGGATCTCCGCGTCAATGCGGTCCCCCACCACCATGCACTCCTGCGGCGTCAGACCGTGGCGCGTCATCAGCTCGATGTAGCAGTCGTCCAGGTTGGCGCCGATTTCCGAGTCGTTGATGAGCGTCTCGTCGAAGTAGGGGGCCAGGCCGAGCATCTGAATCTTGCGTTCCTGGCGGAGGTGGACGCCGTTGGTGACCAGGAAGAGCAGATACCCCTGCGCGCGCAAGTTGCGCAGCAGGCTGACGGCGTCCGGGAAGGGCTGGATGGCCTCCACCTCATCCTGGTTGTACGCCTTCATGGCGGCGGCAACGATCTCCTTGCCCATGCCGAAGCGCTCGGCGACGTCGTCGAACACTTTGTAGCGCGGGCCGTGGCGCGCGCTCAACTGCACTTGGAGGTCGTACAACTCCTCTTCGGCGCAGGGGAGGCCGTGGGCGATCATCGCCTTGCCGGCGCGCCGGCGCGCGGCGTCCACGAGGGAGCCGGAGCAGTCGTAGAGCGTGTCGTCGAGGTCGAAGATGACCGCTTTGATTCGGGCCATGCGCCGCTACCAATGGTCAATGGGCAATGGACAAAGGGCAATGGACGACGAAGAATGGACGGCGAGAAATGGATCGCCGCGAACCACGCCTATTCGCGCAGGACTTCGTACAGGCCGGATTCATCCTGCGAGACCTCCGGCAGGCGCCGGGCGCCCGCGCCGCCGAGCATCTTGCGGATTTCTTCGATCTGCTTGCCGTAGAACATGATCAGGCTCAACTGCGAGCGCATGACGCTCATGATCTTCAGTTGAACGATGAAGACGATGACAAAGCAGACCGGCACCATCCACTGCATGAACTTGTCGAAGAACTTGACCCACTCTGGCATCTTCGCTCCCTTGTCTTATCAGAACTCGAATGTCATATACATCTTCCGCGCCGGATTATACGGGTCCGGGATGACGTACTTCTTCCCCGGCTCGGGGATCGTGTAGGTTTGCGACTTCGGCCCCGTCTCGGTCTGCCACTCCAGCACGAAGCGGATCGGTTTCTTCTTCGCCTCCACCAGCGGCGGGGGGGCGCTGTGGCCGCGCACCACGCGGTCCACCAGCATCACCGGCGTTCCTCCGTAATCGGTGAACAGCTTGGGACCGACGCGGCCCAGCAGGTAGATCGGCGTCTCCGGCGGGAGCGGGGTATTGAAGAACTCCTGCGCCTCCTTGTTCTCGCGCGAGACGAAACAGATCATGTTGGAGCCGGAAGCGCGGTGGGTCGTGAAGCCGAAGTGCGTCCGCGAGGTGATTCCGTTGCGCGTCACCTCGGACGGGAACTTGTTGGCGTCCACCCGCTCGCCGAAGTAGTCGGGCACTTGAACATATTGCCCTTGGAAATCCTGAGGGAAACGGTTCAGGTTGTCGGGGGCGGCGGGGATATAGACCTTCGGCTCCTCGGCCGCCGCCTCAGCCTTCACTTCCGGCGCCGGGGCCTTGGCGGGGGCCGCGCCGGTGGTCTGGCCCGCCGCGACGCCGCCCGTCCCGTAGGGCGCTGCCGCCATGCTCCAGATGCCCAAGAGACCCAGAACGGCAACCAGCGCCAGGGGTGCGATGCGTATCTTGCGCATAGTTCATCTCCTGCACGGCCCAGGGGCATCCAGCCACCGAATGCGCCCGGCACCTGCTACTTATATAGCCTACTTTGCGGGATTATTCAATCCATTTCCCCCCCCGGCGCACGGACAAGGACAAGAGGGACTGCAAGGACTGCAAGGAGGACGGGGATGACAAATGGCCCTTCGTCATTGGAGTTTCGTGCTTCGTCATTCGTCATTCCGTCCGTTTGACCTCTTTCCGCCATAGGAATACAATAAACACCCGGCGGTTCCAGCGCAGGAAAGAGTCCACCCTGTTGCGAGAGAGTCAGGTGCCCTCAACGGAATTCCTCGACCTGTTCGGACCCGGCCCCATCTCCATCGCGCGCGCGCCGGGGCGCGTCAACCTCATCGGCGATCACACCGACTACAACGGCGGTTACGTGCTGCCGGCGGCAATTGACCGCGAGGCGCGCATCGCCTTCCGCCCCTCGAACGACTCCCGCGTCGAGATCGCCGCACTCGATTTCTCCGAAAGGGCCGCTTTCGACCTGACGCGCCCGGACCCCGCCTCGGTCCCGGCCTGGGCGCGCTATCCGATGGGGGTGGCCGCCATCCTGCAGCAGGAGGGGCATATCCTGCGCGGCGCGCGCATGGCGCTGCGCAGCGACGTTCCGATCGGGGCGGGGTTGAGTTCATCCGCCGCCGTCGAGGCGGCCTCGGCGCTGGCGTTCTGCAGCGCGGCCAACCTGCGGATCGCGCCTGAGGAACTGGCCCGTATCTGCCAGCGCGCGGAAAACGAGTTTGTCGGGATGCGCTGCGGCATCATGGACCAGTTCGTTTCGCTGCTCGGAAAGCGCGGTTGCGCCCTTTTTCTGGATTGCAGCACGCTGCGGCATTCCCTGGCCCCGCTGGACGATGCCAAGGCGCAGATCGTTGTCTGCGACACCCGCGTCAAGCGCGAACTCACGCGCAGCCCGTACAACCAGCGGCGCGAGGAGTGCGAGAAAGCGCTGGCGATCATCCGGCAGCACGCGCCGGCGGTCGCCTCCTACCATGACCTGAATGTGATCCTCTTCAAGGCCCAGGAACACCACCTCCCCGAACTGTTGCGCAAGCGCGCCCGGCACGTGGTCACCGAGAACGGGCGCGTGGTGCATGCGGCGAAAATGCTCCGCGCCGGGGACCTGATTGCGTTCGGCGCGTTGATGGACGCCTCCCATGACAGCCTGCGCGACGACTTCGAGGTGAGCTGCCCCGAACTGGATCTGCTCGTCGAGGTGGCCCGCCAGACCACGGGCGTGTTCGGCAGCCGGATGACCGGGGGGGGCTTCGGCGGCTGCACGGTGACGCTGGTGGCGCCGGAGCATGCAGCGGAGTTTTCGCGGGCGGCGGTCGCCGGGTTTAAGGCGCGGTTTGGGCGGGAGCCGGTCGTGCACATGCTGAAGGCTTCCGATGGAGCCACTGTGGAGAGCGCGAAGCCATGATTAAAGAGGCGATCCGAGGGCTGACGGAGCGGCGCGACCTGACGGCGGACGAGGCGACCCAGGCGATGAACGAGGTGATGAGCGGCGAGGCCACCCCCGCCCAGGTCGCCGCTTTCATTGTCGCGCTGCGCATGAAGGGGGAGACCGGCGAGGAAATCACCGGCTGCGCGCGAGTGATGCGCGCCAAGGCGCGCTCCATCCACTGCGCGCCAAGCCGCTACGAGGTGGTGGACACCTGCGGGACCGGCGGCGATGCGCGCAATACGTTCAATATCTCGACCGCGTCCGCCCTGGTGGCCGCGGGCGCGGGAGTGACCGTTGCCAAGCACGGCAACCGCGCCGTCAGTTCGCATTGTGGCTCGGCCGACGTGCTGAAGCAACTCGGCGTCAACATCGAAGCGCCTGCGCCGGTGGTGGAGCGCTGCCTGAAGGAGTGTGGCATTGGCTTCCTCTTCGCGCCGCTGCTGCATGAGGCAATGAAGTTCGCCATCGGGCCGCGCCGGGAGATCGGCGTGCGCACCGTCTTCAACGTGCTGGGCCCTCTGACCAACCCCGCCGGGGCGCGCTGCCAGGTGATGGGGGTGTACGACGCCGCGCTGGCGCCGCTGCTGGCCGGTGTGCTGCGCGACCTCGGGAGTTGCCGCTGCATGGTGGTGCATGGCGACGACGGCCTGGATGAGATCACCACGACCGGACGCACTGCGGTGTCGGAACTGCGCGACGGCCAGGTACGCTCCTACAGCATCGCTCCGGAAGACTTTGGCTTGCCGCGCGCGAAGCTGTCCGACCTGGTTGTTCACACCCTGGAGGAAGCCTCCGCCGCCGTCCGCGCCGTGCTGGCCGGCGACCGCGGACCCCGCCGGGAGATCGTGCTGTTGAACGCCGGGGCCGCCATCATGGTCTCCGGCGCCGCCGCGGACCTGGCTACCGGGGTGAAACGTGCGGCAGAGTCCATTGATTCGGGCGCGGCGGCGAAAACTCTGGAGCGGCTCGTCAGCATCTCAGGGAGTCAGACAGATGTTTGATGCCTTTTCTGCCCTGAAAAACACCATTCGTTGTAGGGGCGTAGCATGCTACGCCCCTACCGGTAGTCTCAACGCAGGAGCCTTTCTGCTTCTTGACTTATCTTTCTGCGCGCTCCTATAATCAAAATGAAGCCAGGAGCATCTTGAGAGAACCGTTCCGCCGCACGAGGCTGCCCCTCCCGTGCGCGACGGAACCTCTTGTGGAGAAAGAAGATGCCTGAGAAGAAGCAACGAACATTGGGCCAGGTGCTGGTCGAGAAGGGGATCATCTCCGAAGAGCAACTGGCCGAGGCAAGGCAACTGCTGGGCGACAAGCCGGAGATGAAGATCGGCGACGTGCTCGTCCAAATGCAGGCGGCTACCTGGGACCAGGTGTACGAGGCGCTGGGGGAGTTGCTCGGCTACCGTTTCGTTGACCTGAGAAACACGCACGTTCCCGCCGAGGCGATCGAAGCGATGCCCAAGAGCATCGCGCGAAAGCACCGCCTGGTTCCGATCGGCGAAGAGGATGGGGTGCTGGTGGTGGCGATCACCGACCCGTTCGACTTGTACGGGATGGACAACCTGCGCTTCTACCTCGGGCGCGAAGTGCGCTGCGTCCTGGCCGCCCCCGATGCCGTGGAAGAGGCGATCAACAAGTATTATGGCATCGAGGAATCCACCGTAGACAACATGCTCGCGGAGTTCACCGAGAGCGACCTGGGCCTGGCCGCCGCGGAGCAGCAGGTCGAGGATGACAGCGAAGACTCCGCCATGATCCGCCTCGTCCAGTTGCTCATCAGCGAAGCGGTGAAGATGCGCGCCAGCGACGTTCACATCGAGCCGATGAAGAACAAACTGCGCGTGCGGTACCGCATTGACGGCAACTGCCAGGAGATGGACAGCCCGCCCAAGAAGCTTCAGGGGCCAATCATCTCGCGCGTGAAGATTCTGGCCGGCATTGACATCGCCGAGAAGCGGCGGCCGACGGACGGGCGCATCTCCATGCGGGTGGGGACCAACTCCTTCGATATCCGCGTCAGCGCCCTGCCCGCCACGCACGGCGAGTCGGTCGTCATGCGTCTGCTCATGAAGGAGTCCGTGCTGATCAACCTTCAGGAACTGGGTTTTTACGAGACCGATTACCGCCGGTTCGAGAGCATCATCAAGCGCCCCAACGGCATTTTCCTGGTGACCGGGCCGACCGGATCGGGCAAGACCACCACGTTGTACGCGGCGCTGCACGAACTGAACCGCCCGGACAAGAAAATCATCACCGCCGAGAACCCGGTGGAGTACAACCTCTCGGGAATCAACCAGTGCGAGGTACGCGAGCGCATCGGCATGACCTTCGCGGCGATTCTGCGCTCCATGCTGCGCCAGGCCCCGAACATCATTCTGGTGGGGGAGATCCGTGACGCCGAGACCGCCCAGATCGCCATCGAGGCGGCGCTCACCGGCCACTTGGTGTTCAGCACGCTGCACACGAACGACGCCCCCTCCACCATTGCGCGCCTCATTGACATGGGGATCAAGCCGTTCCTGGTCGCCTCTTCGGTGCAGGCGATCATGGCGCAGCGCCTTGTGCGCCGCATCTGCACTGGCTGCAAGGCGCCGCACGTTTACGAGAAGCGCGAACTGACCTCGGTCGGGATCACGCCCGAAGAGATCAAGAACGTCACCCTGTACAAGGGGACCGGCTGCCAGCGCTGCCGCGGCAAGGGCTACCGCGGGCGCGTGGCCGTTTTCGAGTTGATGGAGTTGGACAGCCATCTTCGCGAGATGACGTTCCGGCGCGACACCGTCACGGAAATCCGCAAGTATGCGCGCAGCGCCGGCATGGCCAGCCTGCGCGACGATGGCGTGCGCAAGATCATTGCCGGGGTCACCACCATCCCGGAAGTGCTGGAAATCACCGCCCAGGAGTACGAGGAGGCAGGGGCCGCCGCCGCGGGCGCCTGACGCACTGGAATAGGAGATTGCGCAAGCGATGCAGATCAACAAACTCTTGCAGACGGTCGTCAATCAGAAGGCATCCGACATCATCCTCACCGTCGGCTCCAAGCCGATGCTGCGTCTTCATGGACGCCTCATCCCGCTCCAGACCAAAGTGCTCGAGGCCGAGGATACCGTCACCCTGATGAAAAGCATCACCTCCGAGCGCGGACAGCAGGAGTTGCAGGAGGTGGGGGGGACGGACTTCGGTTTCAGCTTTGGCGACCAGGCCCGTTTCCGCGTCGCCGTCTTCAAGCAGCGCGGGTATACCGGGCTGGTGTTGCGGCTGATTCCGAACAAGCTGCTCAGTTTCGAGGAAATCGGCCTGAGCGAAACCATCAAGAAGCTGCTCTGGCGTCCGCGCGGGCTGTTCCTGGTCACCGGCCCCACCGGCTCGGGCAAGAGCACCACCCTGGCCACCATGATTGACTTCATCAACCAGAACCGGGACTGCCACATCATCACCATCGAAGACCCGATCGAGTACTTCCACAATCACAAGCGCTCCGTGATCACCCAGCGCGAGCTGGCGGTGGACGTCCCCAGTTTCGCCGAAGGGTTGCGCCGCGCCCTGCGCCAGAACCCGGACGTGATCCTCGTCGGCGAAATGCGCGACCTGGAAACCATAGAAACGGCCATCTCCGCAGCCGAAACCGGCCACCTCGTCTTCGCCACCCTCCACACCAACAGCGCCGAAGGGACGATCAACCGCATTGTGGACGCCTTCCCCCAGCAGCAACAGGAACAGGTGCGCATCCAGTTGGCCAGCAATATGATCGCTGTGCTCTGTCAGGCGCTGCTGCCGGACACGACCGGCAAGAACCGTATCGCGGCCTTCGAGATCATGGTCCAAACCCCGGCCATCAGCAACCTGATCCGCACCACCAAGGTGTACCAGATCGCCTCGGAAATCCAGACCGGCTCCAAGCACGGGATGATCCTGTTGGACGATTCGCTGGCGATCCTGTTCCACAAGGGAAAGATCACCGAGGAAGAGGCGATGAACCGATGCCGCAACCCCGTGGATATGGAGCAGAAGCTGCGCATGCCGCCGCGCATGTTCCTGGGGGACACCCCGGGCGCTGCCGCGGGCGGCGAGGGAGAGAAGGGTCGCAGGCCGGCCGTGCAGATTGATACGGCCCCGCGCAAACCGGAGTGACCGTCTCGGACGTTTCAGAGGAAAAGGCCCGAAGGATGGCTCAGGAACGGAAAAAGAAGGCAACGCCCGCCGCCCCCGCCCCGGGATCTGCTGTCGTCGCCCCTGCCGCGCCCGTGGCAGCGGCGCCGGCCTCCCCGCCCGCCCCGGCCGAGCCGGCCGGCATCGGTCCGGGCACGTTCGGCGAAGTGCCCGAGACGCCCCCTCAGGCCGAGCGCAAGCCGATCGGACAGATCCTCAAGGAGATGCGCCTCGTCACGGAGAGCCAGATTCAGGAAGCGCTGGCCATCCAGAAGCAGTCCGGCGGCGCCCTCGGCGCGATCCTGGTCAGCCTCAACTACGTCACCGAGCAGGAGGTGCTCACCGCCCTGGGGATACAGGCCGGCATGGAGGTGGTGGACCTGGACACCATGGACATCCCGGAGGACGTGATCGCCCGGGTCTCTCCCTCCATCGCGCAGGTCTACCACATCATCCCCACCAAGTACGAGAACGGCATCCTGACCGTGGCGATGGCCGATTCGCTCAACATCAAGACGCTCGACGACCTGCGCTTCCTGCTGGACGTCGAGGCGCGCGGGGCCGTCAGCAATGACGCCTCGGTCACCCGCGCCCTGGAACGCTACTATGCCGGGGTCCAGGAATCGGTGGAAAGCCTGCTGGCCGAACTGGACGACGGCACCATGGCGGACATCGTCAACAACGCCAGCGAATCCATTGACCTGCAAACGCTGGAGGAGATGGCCGACGCCGCGCCCGTCCGCAAGCTGCTCAACTACGTGCTGCTGGTGGCGATTCGCGACAAAGCCTCCGACATCCACTTCGAGCCGTTCGAGGAAGAGTTCAAGATACGCTACCGCATTGACGGCGTGCTCTACGAAATGGTGCCGCCGCCGAAGCAGTTGGCGCTGGCCATCGCCTCGCGCATCAAGGTCATGGCGGACCTGGACATTGCCGAGCGCCGCCTGCCGCAGGACGGGCGCGTGGAGCTCAACATCAGCGGCAACCCGGTGGACCTGCGCGTCAGCATCCTGCCCACCATGTTCGGCGAGAGCTGCGTGCTGCGCGTGCTCGACCGCTCGGTCGTCCAGCTCGACCTGCGCCGCCTGGGGTTGCGCGATGACGAACTGTCCGCCTTCGACCGCCTGCTTCAGCTTCCCAACGGCATCATCCTGGTCACGGGTCCGACCGGTTGCGGCAAGACGACCACGCTGTACGCGGCGCTCAACACCGTCAACACGATTGACGTCAAGATCATCACCACCGAGGACCCCGTCGAATACGACCTGGAGGGGGTGATGCAGGTGCAGATCAACACGGACATCGGCCTGACTTTTGCGTCCTGCCTGCGCAGCATCCTGCGGCAGGACCCCGACAAGATCCTCGTCGGCGAAATCCGCGACGTGGAAACCGCCCAGATTGCCGTGCAGGCCAGCCTGACCGGGCACGTGGTGTTGAGCACCCTGCACACCAACGACGCCCCCGGCACCATCACGCGCCTCATTGACATGGGGCTGGAGCCTTACCTGATCACCGCCACGCTGGAGGCGGTGGTGGCGCAGCGGCTCGTGCGGCGCATCTGCGTTCGCTGCAAGAAGGAGTTCACCCCCACCGAAGACATGCTCCTGGAATTGAACCTGCGTCCCGCCGACGTGCGCGGCAAGCGCTTCTTTTATGGCCCCGGCTGCGACACCTGCAACAACACCGGCTACAAAGGGCGCATGGCCATTTTCGAGATTCTTACGCTCGACGACGAGACCCGCGAGATCGTCATGAGCCAGGGTTCGACGCAGGCCATTCGCGAAGTCGGCGCGCGCCGCGGGATGCGGATGCTGCGCGAGAGCGGCCTGCTGGCCATCTACGACGGAGACACCACCATCGAGGAGGTCGTCCGAGAGACGATCCTCACCGGGCAATAGGACTGGACGTTCCGCCGCGCGGCGGAGGAGTTTGGCGCGGGCCTGGTCTGCGGCCCGCTGAAGGAGGACGAGACGATGGCAACCTATCGATTCGAGGCAATGAACGCTCAAGGCCAGTCGGTCCGCAATGAGATCGAGGCCGGTTCCGAAGAGGAGGCCATCCAGAAGATCCGCGCGCAGAAGCTCTTTCCCACCAGCATCAAGGAGAAAGTCGGCAAGCACGGCGCCACGACGGGGGCTGGGCCGAAGGTCCGCAAGAAGACCATGGCGTTCGGCGGCGTCGGCAACAAGGCGCTGACGCTGTTCACCCGCCAACTCTCCACGCTTCAGGACGCCGGCCTGCCCATCGTCCGAAGCCTGAAGATTCTGGAGGGACAGCAGAAGCCCGGCACCCTGAAGAACACCCTCATCACCATCAGCGACGACGTCGAAGGGGGCATGACCTTCAGCGAAGCGCTGGGCAAGCATCCCAAGGTGTTCGACAAGCTGTACGTGAACATGGTCCGCGCCGGGGAGGTGGGCGGTATTCTGGACTCCATTCTTCAGCGCCTGGCGGACTTCCGCGAGAAGGCCCAGCGCCTGAAGAAGCAGATCATCGGCGCGATGATCTACCCGGCCGCGGTGATCACGGTGGCCGGCGGCATCCTTGCGGGCATCATGATCGGCATCGTGCCGAAGTTCAAGAAGATGTTCGAGGAACTGGACGTCACGCTGCCCACGATGACCCTGGTGCTCATCGAGGCGAGCAACTTCATCGCGAACAAGTACTACTGGGCGATTGCCGGCATCGCCGGCATCGTCGTGGTGATTAAGGCGATCACCGCCACCAGCGGGGGGCGTTTCATTATGGACAAGTTCAAGCTCAAGGCGCCGCTGTTCGGCAATATCATCAACAAGGCGGTCATTGCGCGGTTCACGCGCACGTTGGGCACCCTGGTGGCGGCGGGCGTGCCGATTCTGGAGGCGCTGAACATCACCAAGGACACCTCCGGCAACGCCGTCGTGGCGCGCGCGATCGGGCACGTGCATGACAGCATTCGCGAGGGGGAGAGCATCGCCGAGCCGCTCGCCCAAAGCAAAATCTGCGACGACATGGTGGTCAACATGGTAGACGTCGGCGAGGAGACGGGCGACCTGGACAAGATGCTCCTGAAGATCGCCGACCAGTACGACGAAGACGTGGACGTGGCGGTCGCGAGCATGACCAGCCTTATCGAGCCGATCATGATCATCTTCCTGGGAGGCGCGGTGGGTTTCATCGTCATTTCACTGTTCCTCCCGTTGATTAAGCTGATGAACAGCATTGGATGAGTGGACTGCGGATTTCGGAGTGCTCGGCGCGCCTGGGACTGCGGATTGACAAGCAGCGGATGGCGCGGATGGCGGTCTCAAATCCGCACTCCGCAATCCGCACTCCGCAATGAAAGGAGTCTGGACATGAGCGAACATGAAAGTCGGGCGTGGTTCGCCTCGGCATTCACCCTCATTGAGATGCTCGTCGTCATTGCCATCATCGGCATTCTGGCCGGGATTTTGCTGCCGGTGATCGGCATGGCCCGCGCCAAGGCGCGCATCGCGCAGGCGCGCTCCGATGTGGCGGGATTGGAGCAGGCGCTGACGACGTACACGATGGACTTCGGCGCGCTGCCGCCGGATAGCAACGCAGGTCTGAGCTCCGCCACAGCGGACTTCTCGGCCATGGACACGCCTAATGAATGCCTGATCTGGTTCCTCACGCGCACGTACAGCCGCGCCGTCACGGGGGCGGGATGCCCCTGGGGCAGTTGGCCTGTGGCCCCGGCGAGTTGCCCCGCCGTCTTTGCGCGCGTGGCCGGGGGGCCGTACTTCAGCCCCAAGGCCAAGTACGTGCGCGATTATGATAGCGACAACTTCTCCGAATTCGTGGACCCGTGGGGGCGTCCCTATATGTATCATGCGCGCCCCAGCACGCTAGGCGCGACTGTCACCGTGACCGGCACCGGTCCCTACGTGCTCACGCTGACGCTGGCGGGCATGACAGGCCTGACCGGCACTGTTGGCGAGGTGGACCTCTTGGACTCCGGCGGTCTCACCCTGGCCAGTGGCACGTACGCCGGCAGAGCGGATGACCAGATTGAGGTCACGCTCCCCAGCAGCCCCGGCGGGATCACCCAGGTTCAATTCCGGCTGCACAACGCCGAGGGGGGGGACGTATACAGCCTCGGCCCGGACGGCCTCACCCGCGCAGCCTCCATGCCTCGGGAAGGCACGGTCCCCTCGGAGTGGAAGCCTGCGTCCGGGGCCGCTGAGATAGCCAAATGGACCCAGGTGTGGGGCACCCCCGGCGATGGCAACGATATCGAAGGATCGGGTTCCAATGTCATCACCGATCCGAAGCACAGGGACGATATTAACAACTGGCAGTGAGACGACCATGAATGGATTGCAGATTGCGGAGTGCGAAGTGCGGAGTGACGGCGCGATTGACCGCGGCGACCGCCGTAGTTTGGAAATCCGCACTCCCAGGCGCGCCGTGCGCGCCGGGCAATCCCATGCGCGCCGTGCGCGCCGGGCAATCCGCAATGGCCTTGTTGGCCTGACGCTCATTGAACTCCTGGTGGTGATCGCCATCGTCACCATCATCGTCAGCGCCATTGTCGTCGCTTCTTTCTCCGCCTTGAAGGCCGGGCAGGTTCGGGGAACCCGAGGCGTGATGGAGAAGATCGCCCTGGCCCTGGCGCAGTACAAGCTCGACTACGGCATGTACCGCCCCTCCAGCGACAGCACCGGCGCCGCGTACAACCCCGTGGCGGACAGCACTTACCCGTTGTGGGAAGCGCTGGAGTTCGACGGCAAATACCTGACCGTGCCCGCGGCCAACAAGCTGGCGGACACGACCGGCCCGCCGGAAGCCCCGAACCCGCGCTACAAGTACATTGACTCCTGGAAGCAACCGCTCTACTACGAGTGCCTGCCGGACCCCGGCACGGATCGCGCGAAGGATTTCCAACGCTTCCGGCTCACCAGCGGCGGGCCGGACCTGATCATCGGCGATCGGACGGACGCCGCCGACGAGACCTGGGGCGACAATATTGTTATCGAGTGACGTATGAATACGAGAGAATTCAACTCGCAGCCTCTTGATGGAGCGTGCGCTCCGCAGTGTCGTGGCGGAGCGCGCTGTCCCCACCGCGCCTGCGTTGTGCCCCGTAGGGGCAAGGCATCCAGCCTTCGCAGCCGAAGCGGCTGCTTCGGCGGAGTAGGCTGCCTTGCCCCTACAACGGCATGTGCTTTCCGCGCCACAACGCAAGCCACGCACTCCATCATCGCCGGGTTTACCCTGGTCGAAATGCTCGTGGTGCTGGCGATCATCGGCATGGTGGCGGCGATGAGCCTGCCGCTGGTCCTCCCGATGATGCGCCGCAAGAGCATTGACCAGGCCACTGAGCAGGTAAAATCCTCCCTCATCTTTGCCCGCAGCCGCGCCATTCAGACCCAGCGCGCGGTCGCCGTCACCCTGCTGGCGAGGGAGCGCGCCATCATCGTCACCGATTACGACCCGCTCCGCGACAGGATTGAGGCCGCTTTGGGCGCCTCGGTTCCCGCCCGCTATTGTCCGCACCTTCTGGGCAATTACGTCGGCGCCGACGTGACCGCCCGGGCCGACAGCCGCTTCGACATTCTCAAGAACGCCGCCATCCCGGTCGGCGGCGTCACGATTCAATATCTCCCGGAGGGGTGCAACTTCGACCTGAGCGTCGGCGGCGCCTATGACCCGAACGACGCGGCGCGGGTAGCCCTGACTTACGTGTTCTTTCCCGGCGGGGCGGCCTGGACCTTGAAGCCGCTGGCCGTCAATGACGAATCCGGCACGGAGTGGAAGAAGACCACGCTCACCGGCCAGACCGACAAGCCGGCCGGGCCGATCATCATCGGGCCGCAGCGCAAGAGCGCGAGCGATGTTTCCACAGTGCAGATCGTCGTCTATGCCATGACCGGCCAAGTGGCCAGCGAGCAGCTGCAATGAAAACAATGACGAATGACGAAGCACGAATAACGAATGCCCGTAGGGGCAAGGCATGTCTTGCCCCTACAAGGACCACCCGTCTCTTCCTGCGCCGCCGCGCCCAGGCCGCCTTCAGCCTCATCGAAATCCTCATCGCCATGTTCGTCTTCCTGGTGGGGGTGCTGGGCGTGCTCTCCATCTTCCCGGTGGCGATGCAGAGCGCGGGGCGTTCGACGGGAGAGGTGCGCGCCACCATCCTGGCCCAGAATGTCCTCGCCCAGATGAACGCCGACTGCCAGGCGGCGTATTCGCGCGGCGACTGCGCCGCCAACGGCGGCGCAGTGAACGGACTCAGACGGTTGACTGGGGGCCCCGGAGGGATGGGTCACTTCGTCACGCTCACCAAGGGACCCGGCAAGTGGCAGAGCCGGCTGATCTGGAATGAGGTCGGAGACACGATGTCCGTCGTGCCGGACTGGACGCCGGTAGGCACTTGGACGGGCCCCGGCGATCCGGACTGGCCGGACAAAACGGATTCGTACGTTGTGACCCGGATGGGGTTGCCGTTGTCCACGTCGCCATTGGGAGTCCGAAGCGGATACATCCGCAGAATCGTCGGCGACACAATCTATGCCGGGATACAAAACACCGCCGTGACGCCCCCTCAGGTTAACGCGCTGCCGCTCGGCAGCAGTTGCGACCGGCCCGGTGCGGTGCTTGGGACCACGCCCGCCACCGGCGGCGGCGCATCCTGGGTCGAGCGCGCCAGCGCCGGCTGGGTCCCCCAGGCCTATCGCGGCAAACTGGTCGTGCTCACCCGCGACGGCACGCTGGACGGCCCGGCCGTAGGCCAAGTGCGCTGGATCACCGATAACACCGACTCCAGACTCAACGTCTACCCCGACTGGAACGCGGCGACGCTGCCGGGCAATTGGGCGTTGGTCGACTTGGAGATCTACGATAGTCTCGGCTACTTCCTGGTCATCACCTCCGGGCGCGCCTCGGGGCGAGTCTTCCCCATCAGCGACTCCCAACCCGACGGCGCGGGGGACCGGATCACCTGCGGTGGAGTGGACTTCAGCCGCCTGAGCGTGAAGGCGGCCGAGCGGGGGACGGACCACCCCCTGAGCAACGCTGACAGCTTCGCCGTCATCGGGGGGCCCTCCACGCTGCTGACGGCCTGCCCCATCGTCTCCGTGGCAGCGGTCTATCCGAGCTACGTCTTCAATTCCTTCGGCCGGCGCAACACGGCCGATCGGCAGGTAGGCGCAGACCTTTACGTCCGTGACGCGGGCGAGAAAGAGGCCTCGGACTTCGGCGTCGTGGCGATCTTAAGCGCGGAGGAGGGGAGCGCGGACGCGGCGCACGCCGGGGCCCCGGTGCGCGCGGACGTCTTCATCTTCCGCAACTATGACAGCGCCAAGTCCCCCAGGGACAATCAAAGGGCGCTGGGCTATATGACCGGCTACATTGGAAGGCCCAAGCCGTGAGAAGCCTTCAATTCAATAGCACGTCATTGCGAGGACCCCGGCCCGCCGTGCGGGACGGGGGACGAAGCAATCTTTCGGCGCGCACGCCGCCAACACGTCGTGCAGACGCCCCAGGCACAGAGGCTCCGAGAGATTGCTTCGTCCCGCAGTATGCGCTCGCGCTTCACTGCGGGACTCGCAATGACGTGTCGGGCGGTGCCGATTGCGCTGCGCAGCGCGGTAGGGGCAAGGCATGCCTTGCCCCTACAACGCCCAGCGCTTTCCGCGCCACAATGCAGGCAGCGCGCTCCGCCGGCTTCACCCTCGTCGAGCTGCTCGTGGCCCTGGGGCTGATGGCGATACTGCTGACGATGATCGCGCAAATCTTCTTCCAGGCGAGCCAGTCCTTCCGCATCGCGCGCGCCTCCGTCGAGAGCCATCGCAACGCGCGCGCCGCGCTGGACGTCATGCAGCGCGACTTCGCCTGCGCGCGGCTGGTCAGCTACGGGCCGGTCACCGGCGCGGCCGCCGGGACCGCCGCGTACTCCGGCTGGTTCCGCTATGGACTGATTGACGATCCGGAATCGGCCGGCGCAGTGCCTGCGCTCGCCCAAGTTCCCTCCATCACATTCACGACGGTGGCCGGCCAGGGTGGGGTGCGTAGCGCTTACCCGAGCCAGGACAGCCAGGTCGCTCTGGTGCGCTACACGCTGGAATGGACGGGGACCCAGACCAAGTTGATCAATGAGAGCACCGGCCTGCCGGGGCCTGAGCAGCCGGTTTACACGCTGGTCAAGAAGGTGCGCCTGCCGAATCTGCAGGATCGCGACCTGAACATGACCGAATGGAACGCGGCGGTGGGTTCCGGAACGGTCCTCAGCACAACCGGCGCAAATGGCATAACAGGCCAGAGCCTTCTTCCTGCGGGCTTCGGCGGACTCTGGGCCAACAACTGGCTTGCCCTGAAGCGCTATTCAGTGCGGATCACCAGCGGCACGGGCAAGGGACAGGTGCGCCAGATCGTGGCCAGTACGGACACCCCCTCTCTGACGGTGAGTGAGGATTTTGCCCCGCTGCCTCAGACCGACGACTCGTTCGAAATCATCCCGACCGTCACCTCCGAGCCGCTGGCGTTCAACGTCCTGACGATGAGCGTGCGCACGTATCAGCTTTCGGGTGTCGGCCTGCCGGGATGGGAGGAAAGGCCGTTGCCCTCCGACACGCCGGCGCCGGCGGCATGGTACGTGCTCGACTACAACCCCGTTCCATACATGGTCGAAATCACGCTGAAAATGGCGGACCAGCACATCATCAAAATCAACACCTTCACCGCGCGGTTCTATTTGCCGGCATCGGTGGAGTGAGGTTATTGCGGATTGCCCGGCGCGCCGTGCGCGCTTGGGAATGCGGAGTGCGGATTGACGGCAAGAGCAGAGTACGGAAGATTCACAGGCAAGTTGGCGTGCGTTTTGCGGAAGATGCGGTTCGTTCGGAAATCCGCAATCCGCAATCGGTGGCTCTTTGTGGTGCAAAAGCCGTTGAGAACAGGCGGGTTGTGCTATGAGACTGCAACAGAAAGCTGAGCGCGGGATTGTGCTGATCGTGGTGGTCGGCGTGCTGGCGGTGTTGAGCCTGCTCGCCGCCACGTTCGGCATGCTCATGTCGGTCGAGCTGGCCGCCAGCCGAAATCAGACCGAGCACGAAATGGCCAACGAGGCCGCGCAGGCGGCGGCCATGGACCTCGCCGCGCAGGTGGACGCCTTTGTCCGCGTCAACGGCTACATGCCGGCGGACCTTTCCAGCGTGTTAACAGCCCCAGTGGATGCCCTCGGCAGTCGCGAGTTGTACCGCCGCGACAAGGTCAAGGTGTATACGGCGCTTGGCCCGTGCGGGACTCCTCCCACCGCATGGACGCTGCCCCTGGGACGCTCCTTCACCATTGCGCTGTCCGGCACCGCCACGGGGGGGTCGGGAACGACCATCGCGGACAGCACACAGAGTTGGCTGTGGGATGACCTGGTCGGCTGGTATGTGATGCAGGCCAGCGGGAACGGCGCTGGGCAGTTCCGCCGCATCGTGCGGCAGGCCGTCAACGACCCCATCAGGCGCGAGGTCTCTCCGGCGTGGGGGACCGCCCCCGTGGCCGGCGTCGAATACTGGATCATCCCCAGCGTCTACACCGGCGAGTTCAATCTCAACGCGATGGGATATGCGGGAGACCTCGGCAAGGAGGATTCCGGCAATTACCGCACCAGTTTCGACGCGAGCCTGCGGCGGCTGGTGGCCGAAGGCCTGACGGCCAGCCGCAAGGGAGAATTGACCGCGACGTACCGGGGAATGTCTTCCGGAGACCAGACGGCCATTTCCGGGATTCTGGCGACGAAGAGCGTTGATGAGTGGGCAAGGATTGCGGCCGAGGCGATCACCAACTGGCGCAACGGCCCGGACAACGCCGCCGGAAACCGTTTCTCTCAGGACCATCGGCCCGATCATCTTCTGGACGCGAACGCGGCCAATGCGTGGACGACGTCCATGACCCCGGCGGTGACCGGCTCCGAACTCTACTTTGGCAAGCTGCAATGGGCTGACGCCACGGGCTCGAACGTGACGGCGGCTGCGCCCTACAACGTGACGCTGCCCGCGACCTGGCCGAACGGCAAGTGGAGCTCCAAGTACGTGACCTTCGGCTCGGGGCGCGCGAAGGGGAACACGTTTACCGTCTCCACCGACTCGGGCGGCGCCATGGCGCTTTCCAGCGCCAGCGGTGCCCAGGCCGGCGACAGCTTCTGCCTGCACACCGACCCGCTGCCGGTTCCGTTCGGCTCAACGGATGAGAAGCCCGACGCGATTCAATGGCCCGATGCCATGCGCTGGATCCACGGCTTTGAGGCCACAGCCGGGACCGTGATGACGGAGGAAGGGGTGCTCTGGCGCGTCATTGACAGCGGCTACGTCACCGCATATGACCCCGGCTCCCCGGACCGGTTCACAGGCTCCAACACGTGGACCGTGGACCACGCCAACTGCCTCGTCTGGTTTGTCGCGGGGGCGGGCGCGGGGCAGGTCCGTCCCATCGTCTCCACCGGAGGCAACACGCTTATCATCAGCGGCGGTTGGAACGTCGTCCCCGTCGGCAATGACACCCGGTACCGGCTGCTCTATCCCGTCCCGGCGATCACCAGCACCGTGACAGGCGTCATCAATATGCCCGGCAATGTCAGGCTGGACGACTCAAGCATGATTGGCAATTGGAATGACGATGAGTTCAAGGATTGCATTGTTTTCATATGGGCGGGCCCCGGCAGGGGGCAGGCGCGCAAGATTGTCCACAATTACAGGGCCACCGGCCAGATGGTCCTGGAGGACGTGCCCTGGGCGGCAGCCGATCCGCCCGTGGGGGGCCAGAGCCGCTACGGGATCGAGCGCTACGCCGGAGAGCCGACCCAGCACAACCCGCTCAAGCCCGTCGCGGCAGTTCCGGTCTATGATGATCGCTCCTTCAGTTCGACGGCGGACATCCTGCCGGCGGTGATCGGGGCGGTAGCGGCGGCAGAGCCGGCCCTGAACTACTCCGATGTCGGCAAGGTGGGGAGCGTTCTGTACGACTCCATCCGCGACTACCTTACCGCGGCCCCGGCCCGGATGCCCGCCGGAACGGCCTCCTCCGGAACGGTCTGCATCAACGACTGGGCGAACGACGGCTACGACAATGATAGCAGTGGCACGGTGGATGATGAAGCCAACCCCACGGCGCAGCAGCTTTATGACAGTCTCGGCCTGGCCGCATGGGCCGGAGCGGATGCCGCGAAAATCAACCAGGCGGCGCAACTCGTCGCCAATATCATTGACTTCCGCGACGCGGACAGCATTCCCACGAAACTGACCGGCACGGAGATCGGCGGTCTGACGAGCACTGTCTACGGCGCCGAGGGACTCCACCTCACCGAGGTCATGTGCGCTCAGCAGAGGAGAGCGGTTACCGGCGCGGTGGTGGATGACGGCGGCATCCCCTTTGGCGGGGTGGGCGACGACGGCATCGGCGCCGTGGCTCAGCCGGACGGCTTCGGGTGGGACTGGATCTCCGCCTCCGGTTGCTGGAGGCAGAATTCCATCGGATCGGCCACGGGCGTCTGGACGTTCACCGGTCTCAAGAACGGCTTCTACGCTATCCGTCTGCAAGGGGACGGCGGCGGCACCACGTTCCACGTCAACTTCAACGCGGACCCGGACACGACAGTCTATGAAGCCGTGGTCAGCACGACCGCCCAGAGCGACGGCACGTATTGGGGGTATGTCCACCCCACCGGCACCTCAAAGCTGGCGGCGGTGGAGGTCGCCAGCGGCTCCCTGACCATCACGATCGAGGCCGTGAAGGACTGTGAGTTCTACGGCTTCCAGCTTCTGCCGCAATTCATCGAGTTCACGAACGCGGCGGCCAGCGACATCACGATCGAGGCGGGGGCGTCGCAACTGACTCTTACAACGGACGCGGGCAGCTTCACGCTGCCTCCGGGCGGGACGCCGGTGACCGTCCCCGGCGCAAGCGCCGACGGCAAGTTCCCAATCAACTACGGCACGCTGGTTGTCGCCCTGGGGGAGGTCCCCTATGAGATGCAGTGGGGGGACGACAGGAATGGCTTCTGGGGCAATACGCCCAACGAAAACTACCCCGTCATCTTCCTCGAGACCGTCGGCGATGCCGCTCTCGACGCCATGCTCATGGCGGAGCCGTTCACCTACTCCGTCGGCATGGTCAGTACCGACAACACCACCAACATCATCACCGGCAGCGGCGGCATGGTCTGGACTGCCGCCATGGAGGGGATGCAGATTGACATTGCCAGCACCCCGTCCCAGAGCTACATCATTCCCGCCGGGGGCGTGACGGCCCCGGACACGCTGACGATGACCGGCAACTGCACCGTGACCACCTCGACTCCGGTCAATTACACGATCAGGAAGTTGACGCGTCCGCAGGTGAGCCTGACGCAGACCCTGGGGGGGGCGCTGATTGCCGGCACGCCGGTCGCAGATACGATCAATCCGGGGGTGGACGGCCAGCTCATCGCGCCGTATCCGGCTTGGTCCAGCATGGAGAAAATCGTCCTGCTTCAGCCGACCTACGATACGACCCACTCTTTCTGGGCGCTGCATGACGACGCGGCGGTGGCCCTCGCCGCCAGCCAGAACCAGCATGTCACCGCGCCCTACGATTTCTATACGAACCTGAACAAACAGTTCACGGCGGATATCTGGAGCGTCTATCCCGGCACGCTGAACACCGGGCTTACCAGCCCAACGGTGCTCCCCATCATTCTGAACCGCCCGTACCCAAGCCCCGGCTGGCTGGGCCTGGTCCCCACGAGCAACGGCGATCCGATCACGCACACGGAGAACCTTTGGCGGACAGTGGACGCGAATGCGGCCTATGACCGAACCAAACCTCCGAGCGATCCCGCCAACTCGCCGGGCGGACCGGAGAGCATGCTGGGCTATCTGATGGACCGCGCTTGCGTGGGGTATGACTTTGCGCAGGTCAACCTGAACACGGCGCCGTATGCGGTTCTGAGGTCGGTCCTCTCTAGGAACCTCGTCAGCGGCGTCGACAATGCCGCTCAGCTGTTGGCGGTCCGTGAGGCAAACCCCTGGGTGGCGTGGCATTGCTGGGACGACGTTCTCAACACGGCGCTCTTCCGCAGCGGGGCGGGGACCAACATCGGCTTCTCCGGCAATACGATAGAGGACTCCGGGGCGAACAGTTTCGGGGACGATTTTGTGGACGATTCCGATGAGAATGAGGAATGGGTCCGCCGCTACAGCAACGTTTTCACCCTGCACTCCCAGACGATGACGTACGTTGTCGCCGGGTTGGTGTATGATCAAATGACCGACCCGGCCGCGCCGCGCCAGCCGCTGGCGCAGGTCCGCCTCGAAGTGGAACTGGAGCAGACGCCGGCGGGGGTCGTCGTGCGCGGCTGGCGGTACTTGACGGATTGAACGGAGGTTGTGTGTAGCGCGGGCTTTAGCCCGCGAAAATGGTGGAGCGCGTCGTTCGACCCAGTCTTCGACCCTGAGGCTCAGACCCGAAGGGAGGCTCTCGACGGGCTGTCCCAGCGCGCTTGCCGTTGCGTTACGCGGGCTGAGGCCCGCGCCACATGGTTTGCGCTGTTCGTCACGCGGGCTGAAGCCCGCGCTACACGGTTGAGGCGGAACAGATGAGACGCGGGACGCGACAACCTGGCCGGCACGGCTTCACGATAGTGGAGATGCCCTTCGACAAGCTCAGGGTAGTTCGTCACATGCCCCGAAGGGTAGTGAGTAATTGTAAAGGCGAAGCCTTTACAATTGTCGAACTACTGGTGGTGATCGCCCTGGTCGGGATGCTCGCCTCGATCCTGGGCGTGGCGCTGGTGTCGGCGCGGCGCACCAGCATCCGCCTGGAGTGCCAGAGCAAGCTCAGCCAGATCGGGCAGATCATCCAGCAGTTGTCTCTGGACAATGGGGGCCTCTACCCGCTGCTGGAGCAGACGCCCGATTCGGAAGGGCGCTATCCGGCGCTGACGCCGCCGATTCAATGGCCGCAGCCCAACGACCCGATGACGGCAATCCCCGTTCCCTGGTGGGCGCGGGTGCATCAGCAAACGCAAGGGGCCGCCATTGACGCCGAGCCGACCGCGCCGGGCATCCAACCTGCCGAGCAGCTCCCCGCCACGATGCAGATGTTCCATTGCCGCATGGCGCCGGCGTTGGACAACTCCGGGGCCGACGGCGCGACGAGGCTTCAGCATCTCAATGAAACTCTGTCGTACGGCATGAATTTCGACATGAAGCGCGTGGATGGGACTCCGTATCAATGCGTCAGCGGTTCCAACGCGCTGGCGATCGGCCCACGCGCCGGCCAGGCCGATGACAAGAACCCGGACCAGTTCACATACACGAAGATCCCCCAGCCGGGCGAGTTCATCCTGGTCTCCGAAGGGAACGCCGGCGAGTTCGACGCCAACGCCGACGACATCAAGGAACGCTGCGGCTATCGCATCGCGGCGCAGAAGGTCTTCGAGGCGGGCGATGCGAACTCTCTGCATCCGGCCCGGATTATCGGCAGGCACCTCGGCGAGGCCAACGTCCTCTTCGCCGACCAGCATGTCGAACTGCGATGGGCAACGCCGCCCGAGTCGGGTGAGACGGAAACGCGCGATATCAACCTCGAAACGCATCTTTGGACGCTGCCGGCGGATTGAACGTCAGACGGCGGTGTCCACAGATGAACGCAGATACGCACAGATAAGGCTTGGAGCCGACTTTGCATCTGAAGTTGTAGCAGACGTATTCCCTGTCATCTGTGTGATTCCGTGTGCATCTGTGGAAAAGCCGTCATGAAGGAGATCACTGTGGCTGAACGCACTGTGAAGGTGGGGGAGCTCTTCATCGGCGAAGGGCAGGAACTGGCGCTGATGGCCGGCCCGTGCGTCATCGAGTCGCGCGACATCTGCTTCCATGTCGCTGAGGCGATGAAGGGACTCTGCGCGCGGCTGGGGATTCCATACATCTTCAAGGCCTCCTACGACAAAGCCAACCGGACTGCGATTAACTCCTTCCGCGGCCCGGGGCTTCAGGAAGGACTGCGCATTCTGGAGGAGGTGAAGCGTCGCTTCGAACTGCCCGTGATGAGCGACGTTCACCTGCCACAGGAGTGCGCCGCGGCCGCCGAGGTGCTCGACTTGCTTCAGATTCCCGCCTTCCTCTGCCGACAGACCGACCTCGTGGTCGCGGCGGCGAAGACCGGCAAGCCGCTCAACATCAAGAAGGCGCAGTTCATGGCGCCCGAGGACATGGGGAACGTGTGCAACAAGGCGCGAGCGGCGGGCAACGCACGGGTCATCCTCACCGAGCGCGGGACGAGTTTCGGCTATCATCGGCTCATCACCGACATGCGCGCCATTCCCAGAATGCAATCGCTGGGCTGCCCGGTAATTTTCGACGGCACGCACAGCGTCCAGGAGCCGGGCGGCAAGGGCGACCGCAGCGGCGGCGACCGCTCGATGGTTTCCCCCCTGTGCCTGGCCGCCGTGGCGGCCGGCGCCGACGGGCTGTTCCTGGAAGTCCACCCGGAGCCGGAGAAGGCGCTCAGCGACGCGGCTTCCATGCTGCCGCTCTCCGGCGTGCCCGAACTGTTGAGCCGCGCGCGCGCGATTCGACATCTTTTTATCGAGTGACCCTCCGCAAGAGCCGGTGGGGCGGCTGGGTATGGCCGTTGGAAGCGGGCGAAGTGGCGCGGGTTATCAACCCGCGTAGCATTTGCGAGCCTTGGCCCGCAACGCGGACTGGATAGTCCGTGCCACTTACAGCCCCTTCTCACGCCGTCGTTGAGCCGCATCGGTGTCAATCGGCGTAATCGGTGGATATTCTCCTTTGCCGATTGCCGTTTTCCGCCTTGACGCCCAATTTTGGCGAGTGCTATAATCTGTTGCCCTTAAGTGCCGCCGGCGCACGCGGCGGAAGGTCGCTGTTGGACAGCCGTTACTCCGAAGGGGAGTCACGATGAAATTCAGCCTGGTTGTCGGCGCGGTTCTCCTGGGCGCCGTGGTCCTGACCGGTTGTGCCGAGAGCCGCGTCTACAAGTCCTACGGCGACGAGGTGGGTAGTTGGTCCTATCCGAAAAAGTTCTACATCACTTTCAAGGACTGGTTCGCCGACGCGGGTGACATCGCCAGTCTCGAAATGGGCACCGGCGAGACCATCGGCATTGACATTCAGCCCACCAAAATATTCGAGATTGGCGCGCTGACCGGCGACGTCTTCAAGCTCGGCTGGCGCGAGCGCGCCGCCGGCTTCTGGCGCGAGGTGCGCACCGAAGGGGGCTTCTCCTGGTTCTACTATCGCGACCAGCGCATTGAGCCGGCCCTCGGCACGTCGGCCCTGTTCGAGCGCCCCCGCCTCTTCCAGGGCTTCCCGATCCGTTACAACAAGCCGTATCACTGGATGGACATGGGGGCCGAGGTGGGGATCATCTTCTTCCAGTTCGGTGCGCATGTCAGCCCGAAGCACGCGCTCGATTTCGTCATCACCACTGTCATGCTGCCGGTGGACCTGGTGATCAAGCCGCCGCTGGATGCCTGCGGGTTGCACCTGCCGGAGATCGACATCTGCGATGACGACACTGCCGCGGCGGTGCGCAAGAAGTACGAACTCAAGCTGGTGAACTACCCGGAGAGCTTTGAGCCGGTTGAGACGTTCAACGACATCTTCCTGAAGTACTGATCCGACGGATCTGACAGATCCGACAGATACGACGCATACGTGCGGCCCGGTCCGCTCATGGCGGACCGGGCCGCGTCGTTTCTGCGCATGTAGGCACTGGCTTTAGCCCGTGCAAACAGGATGGGCTAAGGCCCGTCCCTGCGTGTCACTTCCGCGCATCCAGCACCTCGCGGTACACCGCCAGCGTGCGCTCGACCATCATTTTGGCTGAGAACTCCGCTTCGACGGTGCGCCGGCCCGCCTCGGCAAGGCGCCGGGCCAGCGCGCGGTCCGACAGCAGCCGCAGGATGCAGCCGGCCAGCGCGGCGCTGTCTCCGGCGCGCGCGACCAGCGCATTCTCGCCGTCGCAGACCACCTCGGCCAGCCCGCCGGCGTCGGTGGAGGCGACGGGGCGGCGCATCGCCATCGCTTCGAGGACGGCGGTGCCCAGCCCCTCCATGCGCGAAGACATGCAGAAGAGATCGAACTCCGCCAGGCAGACCGGCACGTCCGAGCGTTCCCCCGGAAGATGAACGCTGTTCTGAATGCCCAGCGCCCGCGCCTGCACTTCGAGCGCTGGACGCAGGGGGCCTTCCCCGAGGATGATGAAATGCGCCTCCGGCTTCTCGCGCAGCACGAGCGCGGCGGCGTCGAGCAGGTCCGTGTGCGCCTTGTGCCCCACCAGCGCGCCCACCGCGCCCACCAGCGGCGCATCGGCCGGGACGCCCCACTCCGCGCGCAGGCCGGGCAGGCGCGAGACGTTCTCGAAGCGCGAGAGGTCGGTGGAACTGTGGACGATGGAAATCTTGTTGACCGGGACGCCGTCGCGCACCATTACGTCGCGCACGGCGGCGGTAATGGCGATGTAGCGGTCCACGCCCCAGCGGTACTTCAACCCGCTCAGGCGCAGCGGCATTTTGTGCAGGCTGAAATCCACCCGGCGATGAACGATGCACGCGGGCCTGCGCCGCGCCAGCCGCGCCGCCAGCGCGCAGGCCAGGTGCGTCCGCGCGGTGTGCGCATGGACGATCTGCGCGCCCAGGCTGTCCAGCAAGCGCGCGAGCCGCCACGCCGCCGGGAGGTCCAGGTCGCCATGAACGCTCAACGGATGCGTCGGCAGCCCCATCTCCGTCGCCTGTTTCGCGCACAGGCTGTCGGGTCGGCAGAGGACGTGCGCCACGTGGCCGCGATCCTGCGACCCGCGCGCCAGGGTGCACATCTGCCGCTCCCCGCCGCGCCAGGTGCGCTCCGTGTTCACATGCACAGTGACCATGCCGGACCTTTCAACCGCAGAACCAGTGCGAGTACACACAATTTGCGGCGGAATGTCAATGAGGTTCACCTAGGAAACACGCGAAAGGCACGAAAGAGGCAAAAGGCGTGGCCGTGTTACACTGCTTTCCTGTCGTTTTCGCGCACTTCGCAAGAGTGCGCGACGTACCGCTCGGTGCGCCGTGCGCACCTGGCACGACGTGTTTCGTAGTTCCTGCCGCCGTCGTTCCTCTTGAAGAACCCCGCCCCACCGTGTCACAATGAGCTTGTGGATTCCAGACCCTCACCAGGAGAGAGTATGGCCGCTCTGGTACGACTGCCCCAGCTTGGGGAGAACATCACCGAAGGGGTCGTGGGCCGCTGGCGAAAGAGGGAAGGGGAGCCGGTCGCCGCGGGCGAGCCGCTGGTGGAGATCATCACCAGCAAGGCGACATTCGACGTCGAGTCTTCCGCCGCCGGCATCCTGCGCAGCGCGTTCGCGCCGGAGAAGAGCCACATCCCGGTGGGGTACATCCTCGCGATTATCGGCGCGGCGGAGGAGACGCTGCCGGACGTCGCCGCCGAGAACGAGCGCGTGATGGCCGCTTTCCGCGCCCAGGCGCTGGCGGAGCCGTCCGGGTCCGCCGCTCCGCGCGCGGCAGTGAAGGCCACCCCCGGCGCCCGCCGTCTGGCGCGCGAGGCGAACGTTGACCTGGCCCGCATCCCGCTGCCGGCGGGACGGGATATCCTGCGTGAGGAGGATGTTCGCGCCTTTCTGCAGGGACGGCGGTGAACAGCATCGGACAGATCGGACGGATCGGTCGGAGAAGACAGATGCGGCCAACTTGCCTTGTTGCGCCACTGGCCTGCCTGTTGCTCTCCGGCTTCGCGACCGTAGCCCGCGCGCAAGAGCAAGTTGCGGTGCAGTTGACCCCCGTGGTGGGGCAGTACGCCCTGCAGGAAGTCAGCTTCCAGCTTCCCGGCGAGCCGGGCAACCTGTACGACCCGGCCCAGATTGCGGTGGACGGCGAATTCACCGCTCCCTCAGGCCAGAAGCTGCTGCTTCCCGCCTTCTACTGGGAGAGCGGGCCGCCCGCGCCCGGGAACGCGGTGGGCGCGCCCGCCTGGAAGCTGCGCTTCACCCCCGTCGAGATCGGCTCATACATCCTGCGGCTTCAGATTTCGCGGCGCGGTCAGTCGGCGCGACAGGCGGGAATCGCCGCGTTCGATTGTATCGCCTCGGACCGCGCCGGATTCGTTTGGCGGTCGGGACGCTACTTCAAGTTGAGCGCCGGCGAGGACTTCTTTCCCATCGGGGCCAACCGCTGCTGGGGGGAGCCGGGTTCGCTCGACCCCTACCTTCAGGACATGAAGGCCCTCTCCGAGGCGGGGGGGAACTGCCTGCGCATCTGGCTGGCCCCGTGGTGGCTCCCGATCGAGAAGGGGCCCGGGGTGTACGACTCATCGGCCGCGGCGCGGCTGGACCGGATCGTTCAGCAGGCCGAGGCGCTCCACTTGCGCCTGATCATCTGCATCGAGCAGCATGGCAACCTCCAGGCGGAGGGCTCCGAGATCGCGCTGTGGAAGTTGCACCCGTACAACGCCGTCAACGGCGGTCCCTGCGCGACGCCGCCGGAGTTCTTCACCAGCCCGGAAGCGCTCCGCCTGTTCCGCAACCGCCTGCGGTACCTCGTGGCGCGCTGGGGGTACAGCAGTTCGGTGATGGCCTGGGAGCTTTTCAACGAAGTGGAGTTCGCCGACTACGGGCCGGACGGTTTCTGGGCGCATCGGGAGCAGGTGACGGCCTGGCACCGGGATATGGCCCGGTACTTGCGCGAGCGCGACCCCTGGCGTCACCTGGTGGCCACTTCGTCCGATATCGAGTTGCAGCGCCGGTTGCTGGATGAAGAGGCGCTCGACATGATCCAGATTCACCTGTACGACGGGCCGGAAGCTGCGGGGCAACTCGCGGAGAAGTGCGCCGACCTGGCGCGAAGTGTCGGAGCGCCCCTGCTGGTGGGGGAGTACGGCCAGAAGGAGGGGCCCATTGCGCCCGCGCTGGTCACCGAGGGAGTCGTTGCCGCCGCGCTGGCCGGGAACGGCGCCGGCGCGCTGCCCTGGCTGCAGGGTGTCGTGGCGCCCTCCTCCGCTTATGCGCGGCTGGGCGCGGCGCGGCTGTTCCTGGAAAAGATTCGCTGGGAAGATGGGCAGTTCGTTCCGATGCCGGTCGCGGTGATCCGGCAGCCCGGTGGGCCGGCGCATGTGATCGGATTGAAGGGACGCAAGGAGATGGTCGTGGTTGCCTGGCCCGGTCCCGGCGCACGGGAGGGGGCGGAACTTGCGCTGCGCGTCGGCGGCGCGCAGGGGCGTTTCACGTGCGAAGCGTGGGACCTGCAACGCGGCGAAACGCTTCGTAACAGCACACTGACCGCCACGGAGACCGGCCTTGACCTGAACCTGAACGCGTTCATGGGGCCGGTTGGGTTCAAGCTGGAACGACTCCCATAGACGCACGTGGCCAGTTGCGTCGTGGCCACAGGTAGGGGCGTAGCATGCTACGCCCCTACAACGGATGGCGCTTCCGGGCGGCCACCGCAAATGCCTCGTGCGTGCCGGCCGTTTGCGTTCCCCTGCTTAATCTGATATAAACGCGAGTTACCGTTGGGAGCGCGGATTCACCGGGCTTGCCTGCGCGCAGCGCGCCGGAAGCCATGGCCAGTGAAGGAACCGCTGGTCTTCAACTTTGCAGGACTTGAGGGATAGCGCATGGCAGAAGTGAAGCAGTCCGCAATCAAAGAGATTCTTCAGGACCCCAAGACGGGACGTTTGGACTTCATCAATGCACGGACGATTGCGTACAGCGTTGCGGGCGAGATGGACACCGTCACCCGTTGCATTGCCGAGGCCCAGGAGAAAAAGAGCTCGCGCGCGGCTGAGGAACGCCAGCGCGGCGCGCTGATCGCCGGCGTGGGGCTGTGGATCATGGCCAAGTATCGCGAGGCGGCGGACGCCCTCGCGCCCGTGGCCGATGACGCGGACGGCGCGTATTTCCTCGGTCTGTGCCAGATCGAATTGGGGGAGTTCGACGCGGCGATCAAGAGCCTTCAGTTGGCCGCCCGCGCCAAGCAGGACGAATTCGCCTGCGCCATCGCCCAGGTGGATGCGCTGCGCCGCGCCGGGAAGATTGAGGAAGCGCTCGCCAAGATCAAGACCCTGCACAAGGGGCACGATCAGGAGGCGGAACTGCACTATCAACTCGGTCGCTGCCAGGAAGAGCAGATCGGCTTCGAGAAAGCGGTCGAGTCGTATGAGCGCGCCATCGAACTGGACCCGCAGCACACCTCGGCGCTTTTCCGCCTCGGCTTCTGGAATGACCTGCGCGGCAATGACGAACAGGCGCTCGACTACTATGAGAAGGCCGTCGCCATCCGCCCGGTGCACTCCAACGTGCTGCTGAACCTCGGCCTGCTCTACGAGGACCGCGGCGAGTACCCGAAGGCAGCGGAGATGTTCGGCCGGCTGCGTGAGGCGTTTCCCACCGACCCGCGCGTCAAGATGTACAACAAGGACGTCGCTTCCAGCCTCGACATGTTCTACGACGAGGCGATGGAGCGCCGTCAGCACCGCACCGCGGCGCTGCTGCGCATCCCGTTGAGCGAATTCGAACTCTCCGCGCGTTCGCGCGCCTGCCTTGAAAAGATGAACGTCCGCACCTTGGGCGACCTCGCGCGGCTCACCGAGCACGAAGTGGCCAACTCCAAGAACTTCGGCGAGACCAGCCTGTCCGAACTGCGCGCGCTGCTGGAGTCCAAGGGCTTGCAGTTCGGCCTGGGCCGCGCCGAGCACGCCGCCGCGCCGGTGGCGCTGGGCGCCCCCGTGGACCAGGGGGACGTGCTTGCCAAGAAGGTCGGCGAACTCGACCTGTCCGTGCGCAGCCTCAAGTGCATCCGGTCGCTCGGCTGCGAGACGCTGGCCGATCTGGTCCAGCATTCGGACAAGGAACTGCTGGAATGCCCCAACTTCGGTCAGACCTCCCTCGCCGAGGTGAAGCGCAGGCTGGAGGCGTTCGGCCTGACGCTCAAAGGGCGGGAGTGACCGGACGCGCCCAACGGCGCGCAACCGTCGCGACGGGCCATAGATGTACGACCACATTCAGGGCGATCTGGTTTCCAAATCGCCGACGCAGGCGGTCATCTCGGCCGGCGGCGTCGGCTACCGCCTGACCATCCCTCTCTCCACCTTCGACGCGCTTCCCGCCGGCGGGGCGGCGAAGCTCTTCGCCTACCTCCAGGTGCGCGACGACGCGCTCAAACTCTACGGCTTCGCCAGCGAGGCGGAGCGCCGACTGTTCACCCAACTGATCAGCGTCAGCGGGGTCGGACCGAACACCGCCATCGCCGTGCTCAACGGCATTCGCCCGGACGATTTCCGCCGCGCCGTCGCCGCCGAGCAGGCGGAGGAACTCCGCCGCATCAAGGGGATCGGCCAGAAGACGGCGGAGCGCATCATCGTCGAGCTCAAGCGGGAGATGGAGCGGGAACTGATCGAGGAGACCGGCAAGACCTCCGGCGCGCGGGGGGCGGTCTCCGACGCCGTCGCCGCCATGCTGGCCCTGGGCTACACCCGCTCCTCCGCCGAGAAGGCCGTCACCCGCGCACTGGAAAAACTCGGCCGCGCGGCTCCCCCCGAAGAAGTCGTCCGCGAAGCGCTGCAGCAGGTGTAAGGCGCGGGCCCGAAGTTCCAGAGTTCGAATCTTTGGACCGGAGTTAAGTATGGTGTCGCCGGTCCCCCGGAACCTGCGGAACCCCGTGCGAAAACCCACGCAATCCAAGTGATGGTTGTGAGTCAAAATGGAGGAAACGCAAGGTGCTGTATTTCACTGAACGGGGGCGAATGCTCACGGCGCGCAACGAGGAGGTCTGGTCATGGGCGCAGGTGCGCAAGTGCTTCCGGATCGAGCCGTCTGCCATGCCGGGAGAGCTGTATCTGTTGCTCTGCGAGTACCCTGGCAACAAGCTCCCGCTGGCCGTCGCCGTCGGTCGCGCACAACTTGCGGTTCAGCCCGATCCTGAGTTGCAGGGAAGATACACATGGCGGACCGTCCAGGTTCCAGCCGAGGAACTGAAGAGTTCTGAGGTCGTGGTGACCGTCTCTTGCCCCGCCCCCGCCATGAACGCCTGGATTCTGGCGATTGACACGACGGGCAACCGGGGCGCAAGTTTCAAGAGTATGGACCGCGGCGCCACATGGCGCACGGAGGCGATGGGGTACGATTTCGTGTTCAGCGGCGAATACCTCATCCGCCTGTGGGTTCCCGGCAAGGAGCTTGTCCACCCCGATCTGCCGTTCCGCCATGAAGACCCCCGGCATCCGCGGCTTGCCGAGTTGCGGGAGATTCTCGTCGCCGGGATGGGTACCCTGCCCTCCGGGGCCGATTTTGAGAAGGGGCTTGCCCTCAAGGACTGGCTGGCAGGCCAATGGGTGCATCAATGCGGTGGGACGTACGGCTCGGCCTACGCCCCATGGGAAGCCGCCTCGATTTTGGACTGGGCCCGACGCGGCAACGGACATGCCTTGAAGGGGCTCGACGCCTTCTGCGTTCACTACGCCGCGGCCTTCAGTCAATTCGCGACCACCCTGGGCCTGGAAGCGCGAATGGTGTTCAGCGACACCAGTTCGCCCGGCGCGGGGGATGGCCACTGCGTTCCAGAACTTTTCTGCCGCGAGTTGCACAAGTGGGTCGTCCTGGACCCGGATGTGGACATGTTCGCCGCACTCGACGGCAAGCCGCTGGGCGCGATGGAACTCCACGACGCTGCGATCTCCGGCAAGGGGGGAAAGGTGGAATGTGTCTACGGTCGCCACACTTCCTCGCGGCCGGAACAGATTCAGAATTTCTGGCGAGCCCTTTACCCGAACGTCCTGTTCCGCCGGTGGGGTTTCATTCCGCGGAACGATTTCTTCTCCCGCCCGGACGCTTTTCCCTGTGAGCATGGACGCACTGCGTATCAGTGCGTGGAGATGTTGTGGTACGACTCTGCGGCACTCTCCCCCTACCGCTGGCTGCCCTACCACTCGTCCCAAAGGGCCGATTTCTCCCATCACTGCGGGCAATGACGCAGTTCCGGGACATCGTGCTTAACTATTGCTGCTAAAGAGAGACCGTGGAGCTGTTGGAAAAGGGAGCCACGGGTTCATTGTCTGGGCGTGTCTTCCACAAGAATGCTGCACACGCTCCAGGTTGGGGTCGTTTGGAAATTGGCGTGAACGCACGATATGACGGGCTAATGCCCGCCACCCCACGGTTTTCGCGTTACGGGTCGCACATCACTGCCCCGCTGGCGCGTCGGTATGACTTTTCCCCACCAATCCCGTATAATTCACGCCATTGCAGTCGCAGGCGCGCTATAGACCATATGGAATCGCGAGAAACGCAATGGGTGATCCAAAGGCCGAAAACATTCTTCTGCGCGAGGGACAGCCGGAGGACTTCACGCTCGACCAGACCCTCCGGCCCAAGCGGTTCGACGACTTCATCGGCCAGGAGCGCGTCAAGGAGAACCTGCGCATCTACATCCAGGCCGCGCGCGGGCGCGGGGAACCGCTCGACCACATCCTCTTCAGCGGCCCCCCCGGCCTCGGCAAGACCACGCTGGCCTGCATCATCGCCCATGAAATGGGGGCCGAACTGAAGGCCACCTCCGGCCCCGCGATCGAGAAGGCGGGCGACCTGGCTGGTCTACTCACCAAACTGCGCGAAGGGGATGTGCTGTTCATTGACGAGATCCACCGCATCAGCGCCACCGTCGAGGAGTACCTCTATTCGGCGATGGAGGATTACGTCATTGACATCATCCTCGACCAGGGGCCGTCGGCACGCTCGGTGCGCATCCCGCTGCCGCGCTTTACGCTGGTCGGCTCGACCACGCGCGAGGGGCTCCTCACCGCGCCCTTCCGCGGACGCTTCGGCGTCGTCGAGCGGCTGGATTTCTACCCCTGGCAGGACCTCTTCCAGATTGCGCTCAACAGCGCCAAGGCGCTGAGCATCGCCATCGAGGAGCCGGGGGCGGAGGAGATCGCCAAGCGCTCGCGCGGCACGCCGCGACTGGTCAACCGGTTCCTCCGGCGGCTTCGCGACATGGCGCAGGTGCTGGCCAAAGGCGTCATCACCAAGTCGGTCGCCGAGAGCGGCCTGGACCGGCTGGGGGTGGATCGGCGCGGACTCGGCGCGATGGATCGCCGCATCATCGAAACCATCCTGCGCATGCGCGGCCAGCCGGTGGGACTCAAGACGATCGCCGTGACGGTGGGGGAGGCGGAGGACACCATCGAGGAGGTGTACGAGCCGTACCTCATCCAGGCCGGCTACCTCGACAAGACTCCCCGCGGCCGCATCGCCACCGAGGCGGCGGTGCGAGACTATGGGACGAACTCCGCCGGCCCGGAGAAAGGCCGGCTCTTTCAGACCTGACCCATGAAAGTCCTCATCCACATCTGCTGCGCGCCGTGCCTGATCGGGCCGTTGCAGGCATTGCGCGCGGACGGGATCGAGCCGGCGGGCTACTTCTACAATCCTAACATCCACCCGCTATTGGAGTTCCGCAAACGCATCAAGGGGCTGCGAGTGCTGATGGAGCGCGACCCGATCCAGGTGGAGATAGATGAAACGTACGGGCTGGAGCAGTTCATCTGCGAGACCTACCACCCCGATCCGAAGAAGCGCTGCGAGCGCTGCCACGCGCACCGCCTGGGGGTCGTTGCCATGAAAGCCGCGCGCGGCGGGTTCGACGCCTTTACCAGCACGCTGCTGGGCAGCCCGCACCGCGACCACGACATGGTGCGTGCGCTGGGCGAACGCGCGGCGGCGGAGGCGGGGATCAAGTTTCTCTACAGAGACTTCCGCCCATTGAGCGAATCCGGGCACGAGGAGGCGCGGCGGCGCGGCATCTACCTGCAACCGTATTGCGGCTGCTGCTTCAGCGAGTACGAGCGGTTTCGCGGCACCACGCGCGAGCTGTACCGAGGCGGCGGAGTCATAAGAAATCAAACCACGGATGAACCCTGAAGTATGCGCAAGCTTCACTTCAGGGGAACATTGATGAACACGGATGGCGGATGTTGAAACTTCGCGGCGCAGCGGACCGAAGAATCGTCTGGTTGATTGCGGCGGTCGTCGTTGCCTCCGGCGTGACTCTATCGCTCTACTCATGCACCGCGCCGCCGCCTCGGCGCGGCCCCGCTACGGGGCCGGTCATCCCCCTCGTCACCACCACGACCATGCCGCTTCCTGCGCAATTGCCCCCCGTGCCGCACTACGACACTGCGCCGTTGCTGCGCGTCTGGCTCTCGGACCTTCCGTCTGAGCCGACGGTGATGGTGCGTGGCCCTTGCCGGCTTCAGGAGCGCGGCTCGACGGCGGTGACGACGCTGCCGCGTCTCGCGTCGGCCAAAGTCCGCCTCGTCAGCGGCGGCTTCAAGCTCGGCGCCGAGAGCTACATGACGACCGCGCTGGACATCCGCCCTGACGAAGGGTCCGCCCTCTTCGTCAATAATACCCTGTACTCTGGCGCGATCCGCATCATTCGGGGTTCGGACGCTCCGGCGATCATCAACCTCATTGATGTCGAGAGCTATCTGCTGGGCGTGCTCGGGAGCGAAATGCCGCGCGACTGGCCTGCCGAGGCGCTCAGGGCGCAAGCGGTCGCGGCACGGAGCTACGCGCTTGGTATGGCTCATGACCGCGCCGCCGCCGAGTGGGACATGGTGTCCACCGTCGAGGACCAGGTGTACGACGGCGGGCGGGGCGGGCCGGCGGTTGAGAGCGCCGTCGCGGCCACCGCCGGTCAAGTGCTGCTGCATGACAACCAGTTCTTCCCCGCCTTCTTCCACTCCACCTGCGGCGGCCGCACCGACAACCCGTCGGTTGCGTTGGGCAGGCCGGAGTACGATTTTCTCGAAGGGGTCGAATGCCCCTGGTGCGCCGCCTCGCCGTACGCGCGCTGGCAGGCGCGCCTGAACCGGTGGGAACTGGCGCGGCGCTTGACCGCGGCGGGCATTGAGGTCAGGTCCAGCATCAGCGCCGTCCAGGTGGTCGAGCCTGCCGATGGGCTGGAGCGCGCGGTGAAGCTGGTATATGATGGCGGCGAGAAGCAGGTGACGATGGCCGACTTCCGCCGCGCGGTCGGGCGGATGGTCATCAAGAGCGGCCGGTTCGAGTGCGCGGGGGATGGCGATGTCTTTCGGTTCGAAGGACGCGGCCTGGGACACGGCGCGGGGATGTGCCAGTACGGCGCGCGAGGCATGGCCGAGGCGGGGAAGCCGTGGCGGGAAATCCTGGCGTACTATTACCGGAATACGGTTGTCGCGAAAATATACTGACGGACTCAACGTTCAACGCGGTGCGCACTGCGCACCTGATTCGACGTTCAACGTTCGACGTCCAATTAACAACGGATAACGAACAACGGAAAGAATTGCGTGCGGGACGTTTGCCGTTAACTGAACGTTGAATGTCGGACGTCGGATGTTGAACGTTGAATCAGTAAGACTTCCCAAGGAAATCCAGCGTCCATGTTTGAGTTCCGCCTCATCGCAAGTGATCCCGCCACCGGCGCGCGCGCGGGCGAGTTCGTCACGCCGCACGGCGCGGTCGCCACGCCGCTGTTCATGCCCTGCGGCACGCAGGCGACGGTCAAGACCCTCACTCCCGCGCACCTGCGGGAGGTCGAAGTGCAGATGCTCCTGTGCAACGCCTATCATCTCGGTCTCAGGCCGGGGTCCGAGTTGGTGGCCCGGATGGGGGGACTGCACCGGTTCATGGGGTGGGACCGTCCGATCCTGACCGACAGCGGCGGCTTTCAGGTGTTCTCGCTCGCCGCGCTGCGGCGCGTGTCGGAAGGGGGGGTGACGTTCAAGAGCCACCTCGACGGGCGCGAAATCTTCCTGACCCCGGAGCGGACGATCCAGATCGAGAACCAACTCGGCGCTGACGTGGCGATGGTGCTGGACGAATGCACGGCGTTTCCGACCGAGCGGGCGGTGGCGGCGGCGGCCATGGAACGCACCCTGGGCTGGGCGGCCCGCTGCAAGGCGGCGCACCGGCGCGACGACCAGGCGCTCTTCGGCATCGTCCAGGGGGCGACCTACCCGGAGTTGCGCCGCGAGTGCGCCGACCGCCTGGTCCCGCTGGAGTTTCCCGGCTACGCCATCGGGGGGTTGAGCGTTGGGGAGGGGCCCGATTTGATGCAGGAAATCATTGCCTGCACCATCGCCCGGCTCCCCGCCGACCGGCCTCGCTACCTGATGGGAGTGGGGCGCCCGGAGGACATCGCCGAGGGAATTGCGCAGGGGCTGGACCTGTTCGATTGCGTCCTTCCGACGCGTTGTGGGAGGAATGGACTTGCATTTACCAGCCTTGGTCGGGTAAAAATGCGTAACGTTGTGAAGCGGGCCGATGAGAAACCGCTCGATCCAGCCTGCGATTGTTATACGTGTCGCAGCTTTTCGCGCGCCTACCTCCGGCATCTCTTCAGTGCCGGCGAGCTCCTCGGCATGACGCTCCTGAGCCTGCATAACCTGCGGTTCTATATGCGGCTGATGCAGGAGGCGCGTCGGGGGATCGTCGAGGGCCGCTTCGCGGAATTTTTGGAACAGCGCAGGCGCATTCCGCTGGAAGAACCGGCGGAAGCATAGGACCGACCAGACAGGTCGGACAGATAATCGGCTGCCAAGCCACTAGGAGGAAACATGTTTCTCGCGCAGGCAGGTCAGGGCGCTGGCGGCGGCGGGGGCAATCCGCTGCTGCTCATCGTGTGGCTGGTGCTCATCGTTGGAGTCTTCTATTTTCTGGTCATGCGTCCGCAGAAGAAACGCGACAACGAACGCAAGGCGATGCTCGCGAAGCTTCAGAAGGGGGACCGCGTGCTGACGATCGGCGGGATCTTCGGCGAAGTCGTCGTCGTCAAGGAAGAGTACGTTCTCCTGCAGGTGGACAAGGAGCGCGGGGTCGTTCTGAAGATGAGCCGCACGGCGATTAACAATGTGGTTACGCCCGAGTCCGCCGAACAGGAAGAAAAGTAGGAGTCTTCTCCGACATGAACGCTGACAAGCTTCCCCGGCTGTACATGCGGCTCATCCTTATTCTGGCGCTGATCGTCGCGTCGGGGCTGGTGCTCTGGCAGAATTCGCGTCCGCCCTCGGGCTCGCCGGCCGGCACGGCTTGGCACAGCCCCATCCCGCTGGGACTGGACCTGCGCGGCGGAACCGAACTGCGTTACCGCATCCGCGTCGAGCGGCTTTCCGAGTTCGACAAGAAAGACGTTGTCCAGCGCACCATTGACGTCATTGAGAAACGCATTGACCCGGAAGGACGCCTGGAGATTGACGTGCGCCCGGCCGGCGAGTTCCGCTTCTATATCCAGTTGCCGGGGATGGGGCCGGAGGAGTCGCGCCGCATCGAGGACCTGATCCGGCGTGCCGGACAGCTCCGATTCCACCTGGTGAATGACGACCCGAGCGACCGCCAGACCGCCCGCCGCGGCGAAGTGGTCCCCAACTGCACCCCTTTCCTCCCGCAATATGGCAAGGCGGGGGAAGTGGCGCGCTGGAAGCGCGGCACGTACCAGGAACTGGCCGACCTGCCTGAGACGGAGACGCGCTGGTATCTGGTGGAGAACGGTTCCCGCGTCGGCGGCCAGGACATGGCCAACCCGCGCCCCACCACCGACCAGAACGGCCTTCCCGCCGTGGGGTTCAGCTTCAAGGGGAAGGGAAGGATCGAGTTTGAGCAGTTGACCGAGGAGAACAAGGCCCAGGGGGACAAGCCGGGGCGGAAGCTCGCCATCATACTGGATGAAGACTTGTACAGCGCGCCGGAGATCCAGTCGCGCATCTCCGGCGACGGCATTATCACCGGCCGGTTCACGGTGCAGGAGGTCAACGACCTGGTCGCCGTCCTGCGCGCCGGCCAGTTGCCCGCCGATATCGAACTGGAGTGGAACAACACCGTCGGCGCTCAACTTGGCGAGGACAGCATCCGCGCCGGCATCCGCGCCAGCCTGGTGGCCGCCATCCTGGTGGTGGCGTTCATGGCGGCGTACTACTTCCTCACTGGCATGATCGCCAACTTCGCGGTCGTCATCAACATATTGTTCGTGCTGGTGGCCATGTCGGCCATGCAGAGCGTGCTGACCCTGCCGGGCATCGCCGGTCTGGTGCTGACGCTGGGCATGGCGGTGGACGCCAACGTGCTGATCAACGAGCGCATCCGCGAGGAGATGGAGCGCGGCAAGGGGCTGCGCCTGGCCATCCGCGCCGGGTACGACCGCGCCTTCGTGACCATCGTGGACAGCAACCTGACCACCCTGATCGCCGGCCTGATCCTGTTCGGCGTGGGCACCGGCCCGGTGCGCGGCTTCGCGGTCACCCTCAGCCTGGGCATCATCACCAGCGTCTGCACTTCCATCTGGGTGACCCGCTGGATCCTTGAGACCATGGTGGAGAAGGGCTGGGTCAATTCCCTCCACATGATGCGGCTGCTCACCAAGCCGAACATCCGTTTCAGCCAGGCGCGGTACCTGTGCATGGGCCTTTCCGCCCTCTGCATCGCCGCCGGGTTGGTGGTCTTCTTCAGCCGCGGCAAAGGCATCCTTGACAGCGACCTTACCGGCGGCTTCCGCGCCGAAATGGAGGTCTCCAAGGCGATCCCGATTTCCGAGTTCCGAGCGCGCATCTCCAAGCTGTTCGGCAAGAGCGACGTGCAGAGCGTCTGGAACGCCGGCGAGTCCGGCTCCGACCGGCCCGCCACGCGCTTCTCCATCCGCATCCAGGAACTCACCGAAAAGCAGCAGATGGAGAAAATCCAGCACGACCTGGCCGAGATGCTCCGGGCCGATGGCGACGCCGGGGCGGTACAGCACGTGGATGAGACGTGGCAGTACGACTTGACACTGTCGAAGCCGCGGACCGAGGAGGCGCTGCTGGCGCTCCTGGCCGGCGAACGTTACACCGAGGCCTCCATCAGCAACCTCGTGCTGGAGGGGAAGGAGGCGACGGAGTTCGTTCTCAAGCCCTCCTCGATCGCGCTCGATGCAAAGCAACCCGACGCCGAAATCGCCAAGGTCGTGGAGGCGCTCAACCCGTGGATTGTGCGCAAGTCCATCCTCGTCACGATAGGGGACATTCAGACCGAGCAGGGGGGCGTAGCGCAGAAGGACGCCATTGCGCGGGGGAGCGTCACGTTCAAGCTGGGCGAGGCGGCCGGCGCCAGCGCCGTGCGCGAGGCGATCATCAAGGAGATGCTGCAGGGGGCGCGCCCGGACGACCTGCGCGTCAGCGGCAGCGGCGCCGATGCGGGGGCCGAGATCGCTCGCGAAATGGTCGTGCGAGCCAAGGTGAGCGACCTCGAACGCATCAAGGGGTATACCCGGAAGGAACTGCCGGTGTGGACCTTCTCCATGCCCGCCAGCGACGCGGTCAGCGTCTCCCTGCAATCCCCCATGTCCGAGACGGAGTTGCTCGGCCGGCTCGACGAAGGCGCCGTGAAAGTGCGCAACTTGGTGCACTCCGCCATCCCGGTGGGGGTGGAGGGGAATCATTTCGTCCTGACCGCCAACGGGCTGTCCGAGGACAAGTCTGCAGAGAAGATTCGCGAGCAACTCGAGGCGGAGTTCGCGCCGGAGTTGCAGACGCAGGCCGGCGGCAAGGCGTTGGTCGTGACGGCGACGCCGAGTGATCCTCCCGCCTTTGTGGACAACGGCGCGCAGCAAGTGGCGCAAGGGTTCCAATTCTTCAAGCTCGATCTTTCTGCTCCGGTGCAGTTGCAGTTCATCCATGAGCGGTTGGTGAAGGCTCGCTTGGCGGACGCCCTGCTCGTGCAGGGGGACATCAACAACAGCAAGGTGGCCTCGCAGCAAGTCAGCGCCGCATGGCTTCGGCTGAAGGGGAGCCCGCAACAGAACGAGGCGGACCTGCTGCGCGCCAGGGAAGCGATTCAGACCCGCGAGGCGTTCCGCAGCATCGAGGCGATCGGCGCGCGCGTGGCCAGTGAGATGAAGAACAAAGCGATGCTGGCCATCGTGTTGAGTTGGTTCGCCATGATCGTCTACCTGTGGATCCGGTTTGGCGAGGTGAAATTCGGGCTGGGCGCCGTGATCGCCCTTGTGCACGACGTGCTGTTCACCCTGGGCGCGGTGGGCGTGGCGGACGCGCTCTCCACAACCGCCCTCGGCAGTTTCCTGGGCTTCAGCGACATCAAGGTCAATGTAACCATGATTGCCGCGTTCCTGACGCTCATCGGGTACTCCGTCAACGATACCATCGTCATCTTCGACCGAATCCGGGAGAACATGGGCGGCGTCAAGCGGCGGCTGGACGCAGACCTGGTGGACACCAGCGTCAACCAGACGCTGTCGCGCACGATCCTCACCAGTTTCACCGTCTTCCTGGTGCTGGTGGTGCTCTACCTCATGGGCGGATCGGTGATCCACGGGTTCGCCTTCGTCATGTTGTTTGGAGTGTTCGTCGGGACCTACTCCTCGGTGTTCATCGCCGCGCCCGTCCTCATCGGCTGGGAAAATGGGATGGCGCGCTTGCGGAAACTGTTCAGAATCGTTACATTCCGCTTCTGAGAGGTCGTAGCGAGGTGCACGCAAAGGAGTCGTACGCGCTGTTGCGCGGAAAGCACAAGCCGTTGTAGGGGCGTAGCATGCTACGCCCCTACGGACCAGCACAGCGCAGGCATCTCAATGTGAAGGTATCAGCCGTGCAGGTAGGCGCCCGGAAGCGCCCGACCGCCGGAGGAATCGCATAGACAGGAAAGGGCCGGAACATGCAGAGGGATGTCAAGATCGGGATCGCCATTGGCGTACTGTTGATTGCGCTCATCGCGATTTTCTGGTGGGTGAGGAATCATCAGCCGGCCGTCAACGAGAATGAGATCTCCCCTGCGACGAATGACACGATGCCGGGTCCGATCAGCCCGGTCGCTCCGGTCGAAGGCGGGACGGAAGTCGCCGGCGGCGCCGAGATTGCCGCCCCCGGCGCGACCACCACCACCCTGCCCGGCGCCGTGCCCGCCGTCCCCGGCGCGCCCGGAACGCCTGGCGCAGTCCCGCCTCCTCCGCCGGCTGTCCAGACGCATACGGTGGTCTCCGGCGATTCCCTGGCCAGGATATCTAAACAGTATTACGGCACCGAAGCGAAGTGGAAGCTGATTGCCGATGCCAACCAGATCGCCGCGCCCTACACGCTGAAGGTCGGCAAGACGCTGACCATCCCGCCTGCCGATAGCACCGTGACCCCCGCTCCGGCCGGAGGCGTCCCCGTAACGCCGTCCGTGAGCGCCAAGACGCACAAGGTGGTGGCGGGAGAAACGCTCACCTCCATCTCCCGCAAGTATTACGGCGATGTCACGCACGTGGACGCCATCTACCAGGCCAACAGGGCCAAGATGACCAGCAAGAACGACTTGAAGGTCGGCATGGTCCTGACCATCCCCTGACGGGGTGGATGAAGAGGCGTTGGCGCGGTCCGCTTGAAACGGTCCTTCGTTGTAGGGGCAAGGCAAGGCCTTGCCCCTGCGGCCGATGGATGGCGGCGATGAGGCATGCGTCAGTTCTGTGGCGAGGAAGGCCGTTGGCCTGATGTCACCCTGAGCGCAGCGAAGGGTCTGACAGCGGGTAGAGCGTTGTTCTGCTGGCAGATTCTTCGCTGCGCTCAGAATGACATCCTCCCCACGTGACTGACCCATCACGGCGATGGGCATGCGTTGCTTGACTTTAGTGCAGGTTTTGCGTACGATAATCCGATACTTTGTCATGCCTGCACAACGCCGGTGGCGCGCTCGCAGCCTGGAGTTCATCAGACGGAGTGCGGCCGGCTCAGGTTGCGTCCTGCAACCCCCACCGCGTGGATGATCCCGCCCCTGCGTGAGACGGGGGGCCGTGAAGCAAGCGTATCCCAGTCGGCCGCCAAGCCGGCGCCGACGATTGCATTGGAAGCGAACCAGGAGGCTGATCAATGGCTTTGCCCAAACGAAGGCATTCCGTGACTCGAGGCCGCAAGCGCCGCTCGCACAACGCGCTGAAGAAGCCGGGGGTCACCACCTGCCCGCGCTGTGACGCCGTCAAGGAACCGCACCGCGTATGCGCCAATTGCGGCTATTACGCCAACCGCGAAGTCATTGCCATGGAGAAATCGTGAGCGATGCGCATCGCCCTCGATGCTATGGGCGGCGACTACGCGCCGCGTGAAACCGTCCTCGGCGCCCTCAGCGCCGCGGAAAGCCGCAGCGAACACACCTTCCTCCTGGTCGGCGACCGCGCCGCGATCGAGGCGGAGTTGGCTGCCGCTGGCAATGCGCGCCCCTCGAACATCGAAATCATCCACGCTTCTGAAGCCGTCGCAATGGACGAGAAACCCGTGGATGCCATCCGCAAAAAGCCCGACAGCTCCATCCTCGTGGGGATGAAGATGGTGGCCGCCAAGGAGGCGGATGCCACCGTCAGCGCCGGGAACACCGGCGCCATGGTCGCGGCCGCCACCATCTGCCTGCGGCCTCTGCCGGGCGTGCGGCGCGTGGGGATCGCCATCAGCTTCCCCTCGGCGCACGGCCACTGCACCGTCATGGACGTCGGGGCCAACCTCAACTGCAAGCCGGTCCATCTGTGCCAGTACGGCGTGATGGGCAGCATCTATCACCGGGCGCTGTACAACGTGGAGAACCCGCGAGTGGGCATCCTCAATGTTGGCGAGGAGGACTCCAAGGGAGGGCCGGCCATCCAGGAAGCCGCTGCGCTGCTGGGCCAGGCCCCCGTTCGCTTCGTGGGGATGGCCGAGGGGCGCGACATCTTCAGCGGCGACTATGACGTGGTCGTCTGCGACGGCTTCACCGGCAACGCCATCCTCAAGGCCATCGAAGGGTACGGGGAGCTGCTGACCGGCATCCTGAGCGCCTCGATCAGCGACGACGCCTGGGGCCGCCTCAGTTCCAATCTGATGAAGCCGGTCATGCTCAAGTTGCACCGGATCACCGATTTCGCCGAGTATGGCGGCGGGTTGCTAATGGGCGTGGACGGCGGCGTGGTGATCTGCCACGGGCGCTCCAACGCCCGCGCCATTCACACGGCGCTGGAGAGGACCCTGAACCTGGTCGGCCATGACGTCAACGGCTCCATCGTGGAGGCGTTCCAGAACATGCCAAGCCCCGCGGCTCCGGAGAAATGATGAATAGCCAGAAGACCAGGGCGGCGATCATCGGCACCGGTTCGTGCCTCCCGGAGCGGGTGCTCACCAACCACGATCTCGAGAAAATGGTGGAGACCTCGGACGAGTGGATATTCACCCGGACGGGGATCCGCGAGCGCCGCGTCGCGGCCGAAGGGCAGACCACCAGCGACCTCGGCGCGGAAGCGGGACGCCGCGCCTTGCAGGCGGCGGGCGTCGCTCCCGACGACCTGACCCTCATCATCACGGCGACCATCACCCCCGACTACGTCTTCCCCAGCACCTCCTGCCTGATCCAGAACAAGCTCGGCGCGCATAATACCGGCGGGTTCGACCTCTCCGCCGCCTGCGCCGGATTCGTCTACGCCACCATCATGGGGGCGCGCTTCATTGAAGCCGACCCCACCCAGACCGTCCTGGTGGTCGGCGCGGAGACCCTCACGCGGTTCACCGATTACACGGACCGCTCCAGTTGCATCCTCTTCGGCGACGGGGCCGGCGCCGCGGTGCTGCGCGCCGCGACCGACGGGCGCGGCGTCATGGCCAGCGAGTACGGCGTGGACGGCAGCGGCGGGGAGTTCATGAAACTGCCCGCCGGCGGCTCCGCCATGCCCGCCAGCGCCGAGACGGTCGCCAAGCGCCTCCACTACATGCAGGTCAACGGACGCGAGACCTTCCGCTTCGCCGTCGTCAAGATGGCCGACCTGGTCACGGAGACCCTCCAGAAGAGCGGCCTGACCATGGAGGATGTCGCGCTCATCGTCCCGCACCAGGTGAACAGCCGCATCCTGACGGCCGCCGCGGAGCGCCTGAATATCAGCATGGACAAGCTCTACTGCAACATTGACCGGTTCGGCAACACCTCGGCCGCCTCCGTGCCGATCGCCCTGGACGAGGCGGTGCGCAATGGCCGCATCAAGACGGGCGACGTCATCGTCCTGGTGGCCTTCGGCGGGGGCCTGTCCTGGAGTTGCGCGGTCATACGGTGGTGAGCATGGCCAAAACAGCGATACTGTTCCCCGGACAGGGGGCGCAGACGGTCGGGATGGGCAAGGACTTTCACGACGCCTGCCCCGCCGCCGCGCGCGTCTATCGAGAGGCCGCCGAGACGCTCGGCTGGGACGTCGCCGCCCTCTGCTTCAACGGGCCGCAGGCCGAATTGGACCGCACGGCGGTTTGCCAGCCGGCGATCCTGACCACGAGTCTGGCGATCCTGGCGGCGATGCGCGAAGCCGGATATGCCCCGCTGGGGAATGTCAGCGCGGCGGCCGGGCTGAGCTTGGGCGAGTACACCGCGCTGGTGGCGGCCGGTTCCATGAGCTTTGCGGACGCGTTGAAGCTCGTGCAGAAGCGCGGCCAGTACATGGAAGAGGCGTGCCGGCAGAACCCCGGCGCGATGATGAGCATCATCGGACTGGATGACGCGGCGGTCGAGGCCGTCTGCGAGCAGGCGCGCGAAGCGGGCGCGGTGGTGCCGGCCAACTACAACAGTCCCGGCCAGCTTGTCATCAGCGGCTCCCCCCAGGGGGTGCAGCGGGCGGCGGAACTGGCCAAGGCCCGCGGGGCAAAGCGCGCGCTCCCGCTGGCCGTCAGCGGCGCGTTTCACAGCCCTCTGATGGAGCCGGCCGCGGCTCGGTTGGAACAGGCGCTGGCGGCGACCGCCGTCGTCGCGCCGACGATGATGGTGATCGCCAATGTCAGCGCCGAACCGGTGAGCGACCCGGCCCTGATTCGGCGGTCACTTGCGCAACAGGTCAAGAGTGCGGTACGCTGGTGCCCGTCCATGAAGCGCCTGGTTGCCGACGGATACGGGCAGTTCATTGAAGTGGGGCCGGGAAAGGTGCTCAGCGGACTGATGAAGCGGATCGCTCCCGAGGCGCAGGTGGTGAATGTCTCATCGCTGGATGCGCTCAAGACAGCCTGAAACCTGAACACTTTTTGCGAGGAGGGTCTCACTTGCCCAGGAACCCAACCCCACTGAAGGGGCAGACCGCCATCATCACCGGCGGCGCCCGGGGTATCGGCAAGATCACCGCGCTGACGCTGGCCGGCGCCGGGGCCAACTGCGCGCTGCTGGACGTGATGGATGAGGTGAAGGCCTCCGCCGCCGAAGTCGCCGCCCTGGGCGTGCGTGCCGAGGGGTACGTCGCCGACGTCACCAATGGCGAACAGATCACGGGCCTGATGAAGGAGATCGCCGGGACGTTCGGCTCGATTGACATCCTGGTCAACAACGCCGGGATCACGCGCGACGGTTTCCTGCTGCGCATGACCGACGAGGACTGGGACAAGGTGCTCGCCATCAACCTGCGCGGGGCGTTCGTCTGCATGCGCGCCGCCGCCCGCACCATGCTCAAGCAGCAGCGCGGCCGCATCATCAACATCGCCTCCGTCGTCGGGGTGATCGGCAATGCCGGCCAGTGCAACTACTCCGCCAGCAAGGCGGGGATGATCGGCCTGACCAAGTCGGCCGCCCGCGAACTGGCCGGGCGCAACATCAACGTCAACGCCGTCGCGCCCGGATATGTGAAGACCGCCATGACCGACAAGCTCCCCGAGGAGGCCAAGGCGGCCATGCTCAACATGATTCCGCTTCACCGGTATAGCGAGCCGCAGGACATCGCCAACGCCGTCCTGTTCCTGTCGTCCGAGGAGTCGAGTTATATCACGGGCCACGTCCTCCATGTGGACGGTGGCATGGGTATGTAACCAAGTCAAGAAAGGAGAATCAGCCGTGGCGGACAAAAAGGAGATTACGGACCGGATCATCGAAATCGTGGCGGAAAAGATGGACAAGCCGAAAGAGGAGATCACCCCGGAGAAGTCCTTCATCAACGACCTGGGCGCGGATAGCCTGGACACCGTCGAATTGATGATGGACATCGAGGATGAGTTCGACCTGAGCATTCCGGAAGAGGAAGCGCAGAAGATCGTCACCATCGGCGACGCGATCAAGTACGTCGAAGAGCATGGCGGCGAGAAGAAGGCCTAGGAGCATCGCCTCGGCGATCCGCCGGGGCCTTGCTGCGGAGGAGCAACGGCGTGAGTCAAACGCGACGAGTCGCCATCACCGGTCTTGGGATCGTCAGTTCCGTCGGGCTGAACGTCCCGGCCTACTGGGCGAGCCTGCTGGCGTGCCGTTCCGGGGTCAAGAAGATCACGGGTTTCGACACCACGGGGTTCAGCACGCAGATTGCCGGGGAGATTCACGATTTCGACCCGAGCAAGGTGCTGGATAAGCGCACCGCGGGCCGGCTGGACCGTTTCAGCCAGTACGGCCTTGTCGCGGCCATCCAGGCGGTGCAGGATGCCGGGCTCGAATTCGCGAAAGAGGACCCCACGCGCTGCGGCGTGATGATCGGCAGCGGCATCGGCGGGCTTCTGGAGATCGAGGAGCAGATGAGACGGCTCATCGAAAAGGGCCCCGGTCGCGTCAGCCCCTTCCTGGTCCCCAAGCTCATGATCAACGCCTGCGCAGCTCAGGTCTCCATCCGCTACGGTCTCAAGGGGCCGAACATGGCGGGAGTCACCGCCTGCGCCTCCAGCAGCCACTCCATTGGCCTGGCCTTCCGCAGCATCCGTTCCGGCGACGCCGACATCATCATCACCGGCGGCAGCGAATCGGCCATCACCCCCCTGGGCATGGCCGGCTTCTGCTCCGCCAAGGCCCTCTCCACCCGCAACGACGACCCCGCTACCGCCTCCAGGCCGTTCGACCTGGACCGCGACGGCTTCGTCATGGGCGAAGGCTCCGGCATCATCGTGCTTGAGGAACTCGAACACGCCAAAGCACGTGGCGCGCGCATCTATGGGGAGTTCCTCGGCTTCGGCATGTCCGGCGACGGCATGCATATCGTCGAACCCGACCCCACCGGCTCCGGTCCCGCCCTGGCCATGAAGATGGCGATGAAGGACGGGCAGACGAACCCGGACGAAATCGTCTACATCAACGCCCATGGCACCAGTACCCCGTTGGGCGACAAGGCCGAGACCTGCGCCGTCAAGGTCGCCCTCGGCGACCACGCCCGCAAGGTCGCCATCAGTTCCACCAAGAGCATGATCGGCCATCTGCTGGGCGCCAGCGGCGGCGCGGAGATCGTCGCCACTGTCCTGTGCGTTCATCACGGCGTCATCCATCCGACCGCCAACCTCCACACCCCCGACCCCGCCTGCGACCTGGACTACGTTCCCAACCAGCCCCGCCAGGCGCAGGTGACCAAGGCGATGTCGAACTCCTTCGGCTTCGGCGGCCACAATGCCAGCTTGCTCGTAAGCAAGCTCATGGGGTAGACTGGACCGGTGGTGATAGACTGGGGCGCGCGGCAACGGGTTGGGCAAGCCCCGGCCAAAAACGCCTTCTGCTCAGTCGTCCCCAATAGCGACTTCTTCATTGATATGTATAACGTTATACGTTATAATCCCACTTGGCATCTGGCGGTGCGAAGAAGGAGACCGCATTGATTCGCTCGTTCTTCGATCAGGGGACCGAGGACGTGTTCAACCGCGCCCGGACAAAAGCGGCTCGACGCAAATGCCCGATGAGCATCTGGCCGGTGGCGTGGCGAAAGCTGGATCAACTGAATGCGGCCGTATCTCTGCCGTCGTTGCGGATACCCCCCGGAAACCGGCTGGAGAGGCTGCTGGGAAGCCGCGCCGGGCAGTGCAGCATCAGGATCAGCGACCAGTACCGGTTATGCTTCGTATGGACAGGGCAGGGTCCTGAGCGCGTCGAGATTGTGGATTATCATTGAGTCACTTCGACGCCGGTGATGGCGCGAAGCGGGTTAAGGAGCGAAACATGATGCGGATCCCGAAGCATGGCCCCCCGACGCATCCCGGGGAGATGCTGTTGGAGGAGTTTCTCAAGCCGTTGGGGATGTCGCAGACCGCGCTGGCCGAGAAGATCGGGGTGTCGTATCCGCGCGTCAACGAAATCGTCCAGGGCAAACGGGGCGTTACGCCGGATACCGCGCTGCGGCTTGAGAGCCTCTTTGGGATGGAGGCGCAATTCTGGCTTAATCTGCAATTGGCCTGGGACCTGTATCACGCCATCCACTCGCCTGCGGCGCAGGAAATCCGGAAAATACGACGGCTGCGGACGTTTGCGGCGAGGTAGGCGGTCGCGCATTCATCCCCACTCTCTCGGCCTATATCCTCCGACGTGGACCGCGCCGTCGGGCCCACCCCTCCGGTTCGTTGGTCATAATGCCAGCTTGCTCGTAAGTCAGTTCATGGGGTAGACTGGACCGAGGAGTAGTTCCCTCGGACAGAATGGCGGCGCGCCCGATCATGGCTGACACGGCCCAAAGCCACAGCGTCTCCTCTTTGGAAATCGCCGGGCGGCCCCACGATGTCCTGGCCCGCCTGGATGCGATGGACCCTGACGCGCCCCTGGTCGCCTTCGGGCAGACGCCGTTCTGGGACGAACCGCTCAAAGCCCTCCTTGCTCCGCAAACCCGCCGGCGCATCATCGTCGGCATTCACGATCTGGACTACTTCTCCCGCATGCACGCCCCCTTGCCCGGCCCGCGGTGGCAACTCATCGGTCGCAATGACGCCGCTTGGCGCGACCCCTGGATCGCCGCCGGCGAAATCTCCGCGCTTTTCGGCGCCGAGGTCTGGCCGAGCCGCCAGCGGCTAATGGCGGCTGGCGTCCATCTGGACAAGATGTTCTCCGGGCGCTCGGTGCAGGCGCAAATTGCGCGCGCCACGGAGGGGTGGGGATGGCGCGGGATCGTCGAGAACGTCCCGCGCCCGACGGTCATCTGCGACCTGCCCGCCGCGTCCGCGCTGCCGGCGATCGAACAATTGCTTCAGTCGGGCTTCGGTGAGACGGAGCGGCTGCTCTCCTCCGCGGAGATGCGGCACTCCGTGCGCGCGCTGGGGCGCGCGTTGAGCGGCGAGGCGCGCCAATTCGTCGCGGGCCACCCCTCGGCGTCGGTCGCGGAGCTTTACCACGAGTTGCTGCGACGGACGTACCTCCTGCTGCTGGGCGAAATTCCCCTCAATGTGGAATTCACCGGCACGCGCGATCTTCTGCGCTTCAACCGCCGCACCGCCGGACTGCCGCGCTTCCGCTTCGTTTCCCACTTCCTCGACCCCCGCCACGCACAGGCCAGCCGCGCCGCGTACGAGGAGGCGGCGAAGGAGATGGCGAGGTCGTTCCCGGCTGACAACGGTGGGGCGGCGCTGCCGTTCGAGGTGTACGTTCCGGGGCGCGGCAGGGGGGAATTGCGGCTCCAGCCGGACCGGCTGCTGGTCGGCACGGAACCGCCGATTGAGGCGCGCCTGGACACGCCGGTGCAATCGGTCCAGCAACTGGCGGAAGTTTTGGAGCGGTCGGCGGGACCGGAATTGTCGCTCGTCGGCAAGGCGCTGGCGCTGCCGCCTATGCTCAACGGCGAGTTCATCATGACGCTCATGGAGGGCGGCTCGGCGTACATGCCGCGCACGCAGCGAATGGTGGCGCAGATGGCGCGCGTCGGGGTTCCCGTGCGGGTTCGGCCGCTCCTGCGGCTGCGGCTGCGCACGTGGGACTCGCTGCGCGCGTGTCGGGGCGAACTGCGGCTCCCGGAACACTTGGTGCAGGCGTTCGGCCACAAGACGTTGAGCACGGCGGAATTCGCGCGGGGATGGCGCCGCGCGGTGCGGGGGCAGGAGAGGCTGATTCAGCGGCTTCGGCGCGGCGGCACTGCCTGCGACCTCGCCGCGCTGCTTGGGCGGGAAGATCACGAGGCGTGGTTCCGCCGGCTGGAGCAGTGCCGGCGCGCCCAGCAGGCGCTGCTGGAGGTCCAGCGGCAGGCCAACCAGCTTCGGCACGAGGCGCTCGACGTGCAGATCAAGGAGGACGAAACGCTGCTGGAAATCCGGCAGCTTGAGGGCAAGCGGGGCACGTTGAGCCGTGAGCTGCTGCGACCGCTCAAGCGCCGCCTGGCCGATGCGGAGGCGGGGGTCGCGGTGGAGGATATGCGGCGGCTGCGCGACGAACACGCCCGGGCGGAACGCATGGGGCGCGCTTTGCTGATGGCGCTGGAGAGCAAGCAGGAGGAGCGCAAGGACTGGCGCAAGCGCAGGGCCACGCTGGTCGCGCGCCTGCGAACGCTGGAGTGCTCCGGCAAAGCGGGGCGGGCGCGGCGCGTCCTGGCTACGATGGAGCGGCTGGCCGGCCGCGTCCGGCTGCGCCTCGCGCGCCATGCGATCCTGGCGGTTGACTCGCTGCCGCATGCCGACCTGCGCCCCGCGGCCTGGTGGTTCCCGGCGCTCGACCCGGCTGGACGCTGGTTCGCCCGGGTGCGCCGCAGCGCGCGCGCGCGTCTTGAGCCCTTGTTGATCGAGGAGGGGCCCAATGCTGCCGTTCGTCAAGGTTGAAGCGGCCGGGAACGACTTGGTGCTCGTGGATGGGCGCGGACGCTCGCTGCCGCCGCTTCCGGAACTGGCCGTCGCCATGTCCGACCGGCATTTCGGCGTCGGCAGCGACGGACTCCTAGTGTTGGAGAACAGTCGTTCACCTTGCGAAGGTTCGTCTAATCCTTCGCAAGGTTCTTCCCATACCGACGAGCCTTGCGAAGGGCTAAACGAGCCTTCGCAAGACGGTCGCGGTCTGCCCCTCATGCGCATGTTCAACCCGGACGGGACGGAGGACTTCTGCGGCAACGGGCTGCGCTGCACCGCGCTGTACCTGCATCTGATGGAACTGAAGCGGGAGCGGCAGTTCGTCATTCTGAGCCGCGAAGGACGCCACGAGGTTCTCGTGGAGGGGTGCAAGGGGAATGGCTGCATGTGCGAGGTGGACCTCGTTGCGCCCCGCTTCGAGCCGCCGCGGGTGCCGGTGAGCCTCGACGGCCCCCGGGTGCTCAACCATCCGCTGCTGGTCGCGGGGAGCGTGCTGAACATCTCCTGCGTCTCGACCGGCTCCACGCACGCGGTCATCTTCCTTGATCAGGAGCCGCCGGAGGAGTTGTTTCAGCGCGTCAGTCCGGCGCTGGAGGCGCACCCGCTCTTCCCCGAGCGCACCAGCGTTCTCTGGTGCCGGGCGGAATCGCGCGCGCGCATCCGTATGAGAATCTGGGAGCGCGGCGTCGGCGAGACGCTCGCCTGCGGCAGCGGCAGCGCCGCCGCGGCGGCCATCGGACGCGAGTTGGGACTGACTGGAGACGCCGTCGAGGTCGTCACCAAGGGTGGCGTCATCGAAGCGCGGTGGGGCGGAAAGGGTCCGGTGCGCCTGCGCGGCCCCGCGCGCATCATCTTTCGCGGCGAATGGCCGTTGTAGCCAGATGTTTTCACCACGGAGACACGGAGGCACGGAGGACGGCGAATGCAGAGCGCAGAACGCAGGGCGCAGAATGCAGAATGTGTCGTGCGCAGTATGCCGCGCACTGCTGGTGGAGCGCGCTGTCTCAGCGCGCTTGCCGTCAAATCGCAATTCAGTAATCAGTAGTCGCAAATCGTTGTTACCCGCACCTCTTGGCAAGTGTTCCCGACTAAGAATGGGAGAGGCAAACATGGCAAAGGACAACCAACTGCGGAAGGTCTTGGACAAGGCCAGCCCCTACGAGGTCTTTTCGCTGGCGCTGGCGATGGAGCGCGGCGCGGCGAAGCAGTACGCGCTGCTGGCCAAGCGCGCGGAGAGGAGACTGACCAAGGCGAAGCTGCTCTACCTGGCCGAGGAGGAGCGTGACCACGCGCGGCGCATCGGCGCGATGCGGGCCGGTCTGGAGGTCCCTGAATCCCCCCGGCGGCTGACGCTTCCCGAACTGACGGAGGTGAAGGGGTATCCGGAGACCGACTCATTACGCAGCGCGCTGGAACTGGCGCTGGGCATGGAGCATCAGTCGGAAGCGCTCTACAATCATTGCGCCGAGCGCACAAAGAGCGCTGCCGCGCGCCGGCTCTTCGAGGCGTTAGCCGCGCAGGAAGTGCGCCACGCGGCGCTGCTGCGCGAGGAACTGAACCTCGTCGCCGGACCGTATGCGGAAAGCTCCCTCGAAGGAACGCCGCCGGTGGAAGAGGACTTCTGGACGCTGTGAGGCGGGCGAATCAATGGGCAATGGGGAATGGCCAATGGGCAATTTTCAACAAACGACAAACGACAAACGCCTCTGGCGAACGCGCGTCGGTTCAACGCTTGCCGTTTCATTGGCAATTGACAAATGCCCATTCCCCATTGACCATTGAAGTTATGCGCCTTGATTGCGTCGCATGGTGAGAGTAACATCGAACTGGATCAATCATTGACCGGTTCTCCAGGAGGCGCAGAGATGAAGAAAGCGAAGCAGCGGTCCGAAGCGCTCGGCGTGGCGATCCACATGGAGTGCGAGGGGATCGAGTTCTACTCCAAGTGTGTGGAACGGGTGACGCATGTCTTGACCAGGAAGATGTTTCACTCGCTGATGGAGGATGAGAAACGGCACGCCGAGATATTTGAGGCGATGGCGCGGGAGGAGGGGGTGGTTCCGGCGGCGGTCAAGGAGTTAAAGCGCAACGGGGCGCTCCGGCGCATGGCGAAAGTCTTCCGTGCTGCCGGGAAGCACCTGAAGAAGAGCTTGAAGCGGGACGCCGCGGATATCAAGGCGATCGAGATAGCCCTGAAGATGGAGACGAAGTCCTTCATCTTCTACAACGAGACGGCGAAGACGGTCAAAGACGCGAAGGAGAAGAACATTCTTCTGCGGATCGCCGCCGAGGAGAATGAGCATTTCCGCATCCTCAACGACACGAAAATGTACCTGACTTACCCGGAGATGTGGTCCATCATTGACGAGAAGCCGGTGATTGACGGCGGATGAGTTGGTTTGTCATCCTGAACGAGTCGCGCCTGTGGCGCGGCGAAGTGAAGGATCTCCGACCGAAGACCGCGTCTGCGCGGTGCGTTTGGGCGGATAGAGGGCCGGCTTTTGGCCGAAAGGGGCTTGTTGTTCGGTTGAACTTGTTCGGCAGATTGTGCCTGTAGGTCGGAGATTCTTCGCCCCAGACATTGGGGCTCAGAATGACCCAATCTCTCGGCTCGCTTGGCTCTCATTCTACTTGGAGACGATCCCCTTCACGCCGCCGCTGGTGAGCGCGCTGAGGTCCACGATGATGTGCGGAAGGGCGAGGCCGCCGGGGGAAGCCATGTAGCGCGGGCTCCACTGCGGGCCGAACTGCTCCTTGTATTGCCGCAGCCCGCGGAAGTTGTAAAACTTCTCTCCCTCTTGATATACGAACGCGCTCATCCGGTGCCACATCGGCGCGAAGGGCACCCGGCTGAAGCCGGAGAGGGGGGCCATCCCCATGTTGAACCACGCGTAGCCCTCCCGCTGCCCCCACAGCATCAATTCCGTGAAGAGGAACTCCATGACCTCCGCCGGCGCCTCCGGCGCGTGGCGCATCAGGTCGAGCGACAGTTCCTCCTTCTCCGCCCCCTCCCAGACGTTCGCGAAGGCGAGGATCTCCCCACCGCGGCGCACGAGCGCGATGGGAAATCGCCGCAGGTACTCCGGCTTGAAACAGCCCAGGCTGAACCGCTTCTCGCGCGTGTTCTTGAGCGCCAGCCATGCGTCGCTCACGCGGCGCAATTCCGGTTCGAGCGCCTCGAATTGTCCCGCCGGCGCGATCTCGAACACGCAGTTCTCGCGCTCCATGCGGTGAAGGGTATGGCGCAGCCCCTTGCGCTCGCCCCCCTCCAGCGAGAAATCGGGCAGCGACACGCGCGCCTCTTCCCCCACTTTCACCAGCGTCAACCCCAGGTCAAGATAGAGTCCGAGGTTTGCGCTGCCGACGTTGTGGAAGACGAGCCAGCCGGCATGCCGGTCCACGAGCTCGCGGAAGCGCCAGCCCAACTCGGTCCATTCCCCCTGGGGTCCGACCGGGTCTCCCATCGCCACCCAACTGCGGCCGTGCGAGGCGTACATGATGAAGGCGTTGCCGGACGCGCTGACGAGGAAGCTCTTGTCTCCCAGCAGGGCCAGATGGGCGCTCGTCTCCCGCGAGGCCGAAACGACGCGCTCGACGGCGCGCCACTCCGCCTCGGTGGGGGACGCCGCGCGCGGGGCCGCCGGGCGCAGCAGGGCCGCAAGCCCCACCAGCAACGCCAGAGTGATGGCGCCCACGGTCGCGCGGAGGAATCGCGGCGCATTCCCGGCCGCCAGGCTGAACTCCCACCAGAGTTCGTTGGAGAACTCCAGGTGCTTGTAGGAGAAGAATCCGAGCCATATCGAGCAGGCCAGCACCAACGCCACCGCCGCAACCCAGGGGGGCGAGAACAGCCGCGCGAGCAGGGCGCCTTTCCGGTAGAACTGCGGTCGGCAGGGGAGCAGCGCCCCCAGCAGCACGCCCAGGAACACCGCCTCCTCGTAGTCCCCGCGCCCCGCCGAGAAGACGCCTCCCGCCAGCAGAAGGCCCACTGTCAGCGCCCATGCGCTATCCAGTCGCAGCCGCAACCCCCTCGCCAGGAGCAGGAGCGCCATCCCCACGACACTCCCCAGAAAGTGCGAAAGCTCAATGGCCGTCAGCGGCAGCGCCTCGTGAAGCCACTTCACCCGCTCCGAAGCGATTGGGGTGGCTCCGGCGAACAGCAGAATGGCCCCGCTGATGAAGGTCATCACCGCGAACATCTGGGGGACAAATCCCGGCGCCCACGCCCCCACCACGCGCGCGGCTTTCGCCAGCGCCGTTCGGCGCTGGACCGCCTCGTGGGTCCCCATGAGCACGGTCGCGATCGCCAGCGGCGTCAAGTAGTAAATCAGCCGGTACAACACCAGCGCGCCGCCGGCCACCGAGGCGTCCATGTGCTCCGACAACAACAGCAGCATCAGCGACTCGAACACCCCAAGCCCGCCGGGCACCTGGCTGATCATCCCCACGATCTGGGCCAGGAGGAACATCCCCATAAACGTCGGGAAGTCGAGAGTCGTCTGGTCGGGCAACAGCACATACAGGGCCGCCCCCGCCAGGACCCAATCGAGGCTGGAAAGCACCAACTGTACCAGGGCCATTCGCGGCGAAGGCAACTCGAACTCGAACCCCCTGACGCGCACCTTCTTGCGGTGAAGCAGGCAGAGCAGCAGGTATGCCGCCGCGCAGGCCAGGAACAGCACCCCCAGCGGAAGGAAGAGCGCCCCCTTCAAGGGAAAACTGCTTACCAGGGTCGGGGGATACAGAATCAGCAGCAACCCGCCGACGGCGCACAGCCCCAGGTGGAACGTGACGGTGCTGAACGCCACCACGGTCCCTATCTCCAGCCCCGAGAGCCCCCAGGAGGCGTACATTCGATAGCGAACGGCGCTGGCCCCGAGGATGGAAAGCCCGACGTTGTTGCTGAATGCGTAACTGACGAAGGCCGCGAGCATCGTGCGGCCCCATCGCAGCGAGTGGCGCATGAAGCGGATGGCCAACTGATCGTAGCCGGTCATCACCGCGTAGTTGATCAGCGTAAGCAGCAGCGCCAGCGCCAGATGCAGCGTGGGAATCTGCCGGATGTGGTTCAGGATGTCGCGATAGTGGAATCGCCGCAGCTCATGGTGGACGACCCACAATGCCACGATGAACAGGCCCAGCCCCAGGGCAGGTCCGAGCAACCCGCTGAAACGCTTGCTCCTCTTTTCCGGAACCGGCGGCATGCGTCTCGCTCCCCCGCGCTCAATCCTCGGCCGATCGCGCGCCCGAACTACACTGTACTTTTGTAGCAGGCAGTGCCGTGTGTTTCAAGTGCAGATGCGCCTTGCCCTCCCCCAGTTTTCCGACGGGGAAGAGGCGCGTTCTGGCGCGGCAGCGATCATCGTCATTGCGAAGCCGACCGGCGCTGTGCGCGGTGTGCCAAACGGACGCTCTCCGGTCGGCTGTGGCAATCCTCCTGTTTCGCCGTTCGTCCCCGCTTCTCCCCGTCAACATGTGTGGGGGAAACTTGAAGATCGCCGCAGTCGGCGCGAATAGCGTCCGCTCCACAAATGAAATTTGCGACGCGCCTCCTTC
>Ga0209514_10000028_pt1:322500-391215 | contig 391215 bp, 320 predicted proteins | sample Subgrocontami58m_FD_187452 | JGI IMG/M metagenome (GOLD analysis project Ga0209514, IMG submission 187452) | Subsurface groundwater microbial communities from S. Glens Falls, New York, USA - GMW37 contaminated, 5.8 m (SPAdes) (version 3) | ecosystem: Environmental > Aquatic >...
AGATTCACAAACTCTCCCTTGGGTTCCCCAAGACCGAGCAGTTTGGCGGACTTGGAAGTCAATTGAGGGACTCCTCGAAATCCATACCCGTCAACATAGGCGAGGGCATGGGAAAACAGGAGTCGCCCAGGGACGTGGTTCGCTTTGTGCGAATCGCGCTGGGATCGTGCGACGAGGTCCGGATTTGGCTGGACTTTGCGCGGGACCTGGAATACATCAAACCGGACAAGCATCGGGAACTCGACCTGCGTTACTGCGAGGTCGGTCGAATGCTCACCGGGCTGCGAAAACGATGGATGTCGTTGTAGTTGTTCCTTTCTAGTCTCTAGTCTCTAGTTTCTAGTTTCTAGACTGGTAGGGGAGCGTTCTCGAGGGATGAAGGCAGACGGTGACGACTGCTGGACCGTCGAGAAGTGATTATGCCGGAACGAGTAGCGATAAAGGAAGTTAGAATCTTCCTCGCCGTAAGCCTAAGGTTTCCTGGGGAAGGTAAATCCGCCCAGGGTTAGTCGGACCCTAAGTCGAGGGCGAAAGCCGTAGACGATGGACGACCGGTTAATATTCCGGTACTTCCTGTCGACGCTTGAGCAACGGCGGTTAGGGAATGTAACAGCCAGCCAAATCCTATAGCTATGGAAGGTCCAAGCCCGAGGGATCGCGCCAGGCAAATCCAGCGCGTATGGTCCTAGAGGTGAGTGCGGGGCCTTTGGCCCGTAAGTGGCTCGATCATTCTCCAAGAAATACCGTCTAGCGAGTCGCACAGGAATCCGTACTAAAACCAACACAGGTCGGCAAGGAGAGCATCCACAGGCGCTCGGGAGAACGCTGGTTAAGGAACTCGGCAAATTGTCCCCGTAACTTCGGAATAAGGGGATCCTTCGATGGTAATCAGGCTTGCCTTGTGAGCCATTGGAGGACTCAGAAATCAGCCCATGCGACTGTTTACTAAAAACACAGGACTGTGCAAATGCGAAAGCGGATGTATACAGTCCGACGCGTGCCCGGTACCAGAAAGTTAAGGGAAGAGGTTAGTTCCTTCGGGAGCGAAGCTTTGAACTGAAGCTCTGGTGAACGGCGGCCGTAACTATGACGGTCCTAAGGTAGCGAAGTTCCTAGACGGGTAAATTCCGTCCTGCACGAATCGCGTAACGATATGGGCACTGTCTCAACCGGCGACCCGGCGAAACTGTAGCTGTGGTGAAGATGCCACATACCCGCGGCTAGACGAAAAGACCCCATGAACCTTCACTGCATCATGGTATTGGGTTTCGACCTAACCTGTGTAGCATAGGTGGGAGGCTGCGAAGTCAGGACGCTAGTTCTGATGGAGCCATCAGTGAAATACCACTCTTGTTATGTTGCAATTCTAACCCCGCGCCGTGAATCCGGCAGGGGAACAGTGCTATGTGGGCAGTTTGACTGGGGCGGTCTCCTCCTAAAAGGTAACGGAGGAGTTCAAAGGCATGCTCAGCGCGGTTGGCAATCGCGCCTAGAGCGCAAGGGTACAAGCATGCTTGACTGCGAGACTTATAAGTCGAGCAGATGGGAAACCAGGACCTAGTGACCCAAGGATTCCGTATGGAAGGGTCCCTGATCAACAGATAAAAGGTACTCTGGGGATAACAGGCTGATCGCCCCCAAGCGTCCATAGCGACGGGGCGGTTTGGCACCTCGATGTCGGCTCATCGCATCCTGGGGGTGAAGAAGCTCCCAAGGGTTTGGCTGTTCGCCAATTAAAGCGGTACGCGAGCTGGGTTTAGACCGTCGCGAGACAGGTCGGTCTCTATCTGCCGTGGGCGTAGGATACTTGAGAAGCCCTGACCCTAGTACGAGAGGATTGGGTTGGACGAACCTATGGTGTACCAGTTGTCGCGCTAGCGGCATCGCTGGGTAGCTAAGTTCGGAAAGGATAAACGCTGAAAGCATCTAAGTGTGAAGCCCTCTTCAAGATTAGGTATCCCCATCAGGCCCGTTGAAGACTACGACGTTGATAGGCCGGAGGTGTAAGGTCCGCAAGGACTTCAGCTGACCGGTACTAATCGGCCGATTGGCTTGACCGCATTTCTGATTGCTGACAGAGCTTCAGAATGCCGGAAGAGTATGGTATGCAGAACTAGCCCTTTCCACTATTCAGAAACTTGCGCCGCCGAAAGGCGGCCGTTGATATTCCGGCGGCCCATAGCTGAGAGGCCACACCCGTTCCCATTCCGAACACGGAAGTTAAGCTCTTAGCGCCGATGGTAGTGGATCAAACCGCGAGAGTAGGTCGTCGCCGGTTTTACTTGAAACCCCCGCTTGCCCCTCAAGGCAGGCGGGGGTTGTCTTTTTAACGCGACTGACGAAGCGCGAAGGACGGAAGACGGCAAGGACGTAATCGGTAGATAGTCCGTTGCGTTGCCGTCAGGCAAGATGCTCACGAATCCAGTTGGCCAACTGGGTGCGAGTTACCTTCCCGGCAGCCACGCCGACGATGATGCGTTCAGCCTCGTCCACAGGCGAATCGGGTTTCTGGCCGTTCAACGCCAGGAAGACCTCCATGGCCGCATGCCCCACACGCTTGTTCCCGTCAAGGAACGGATGACTCGTTATCAGAGAATAGGTCAGGGCCGCGGCTTTTGCCGGCGTCGTCGCGTAGAGATCGTGGTGGGCAAAAGTCATCCGCGGCTGAGCCGCCGCCGCGACAAGAGCGCCGAAATCTCTCACCCCGCCAGCGCCCCCGTACATTCGGACGATGCGCTCGTGAAGATCCATTATCTCCGGGATCGTCAAGTAGCGCATCATGCCAGGCGCTTATAGAGTTCGGCGTTCTTCCTCAGAACGCGAGTTGCCGCCCGCTCAAATGGCACATCCGGCTCCAGCAGGAGTCCTTCGACGCTCTCGCGCACCAGATCGGTTGGAGAGACTCCTGCCTTAGCGGCGAACTTCATAAGTTGGGCGAGCTTTCTCTGCGGCAGTTTGATGGTCAAACTTGTCATCGTTCCACCTCCCGACGTTGGACGGCGCCTTGGTGTGCGCCACATCCTAGCCTAGGAATAGTATTGCCGCTTCCGTGGGACGTGTCAAACGGCGACGGCCTTATCCACCGACTACGCCGATGGACGCCGATGAACGAAACGACGAGCGGATTCGTTCTGGGGTTGTCGTCGTTCCCCCTGTCCGCCGTTGCCGTAATCTGCGTCAATCGGCGTAATCGATGGATAGGCCGTTGCGTTGCCTTCGTTGGTGTTGTCCTAATCTGCGTTCATCTGTGTAATCTGTGGACAATCTATCGTCTTGCCGTCGTTACCACACCAGCCACGCCACCACCCCCGCCGCGATCCCATACAGGAGCATCGGCAGGAACGTGCGCTTGAGGATGTGGGACTCCTTTTCGTGAATCCCCAGCACCGCGCAGACCGCGACGACGTGGTTGACCGCGAACATCAGCCCCGCCGCGCCGCCCACGGCCTGCAACGCCAGCACCGTCGTTCGGCTCAGATCCACGCTGCGTGCCGCGGTGTCCTGAATCCCCGCGAAGGTCAGATTGGACACCGTGTTCGACCCGGCGAAGAACGCCCCCAGCGCCCCCAGATAGTACGACACGAACAGCCACTGCCGCCCGACGGCGTCGGCAATCGTCGAGCCGATCACCCCCGCCGGCGACACGGCGTCCCCGCCGATGACCAGCAGCTTGGCGATGATCAGCGTGCCGGAGAGCGCCAGAATGGGCTTCTTCAGCATGTGCAGCGTCTCGCGCCATGTCCGCCTGATCTCCTGCCGGGGCATGCGATAAACCGCGAAGCTCATCGCCGCTACCAGGAAGAATGGAATGATCGAAGGAATGTACAGCAGCGGGTGGCTCCAATCGGCCGCGGAGCCGAAGATGCGGTGAAGGCCCACGACCAGCCCCGCGCTGATGCTCAGGTCGCCCAAGCCGCCCAGAGAGAGAATCCACGCCGGCGCAGTTGCCTTCAGCAGGCCGTTGAGCGGCGTCATTCGCGTCAGCATCAGCACCAGCACCGTCCCCCAGACTGGGAACGAGGCGCGCAACAGCGCGCCGGAGGTCGGTGTGGCACAGCCGCCCTCGGCTGTGCTTCGAGGGACACCACAGCCGGGGGCGGCTGTGCCACATTGCCGATCCTCTGATCTGGGCAGGCCGATGTGATGGCGCGCCAGGAACACGGTCACAATGAGCCCCACCGCGCCCCCCAGCATGGAAGGGAATTCGACGTTGTAGCGGGAGAGCCACAGGAAGGGGGCGACGGTGAAAAGCACCGACAACAGGATGAAGGGCAGGCTGCGCCAGACCTCGCGGCGCGGGCGGACCAGCAGCAGCGCCACCGGGACGATCAGGAACGCCGCGACGCTATGGATGACCCCTGCCTTGAAGCTCACCTCCATCAACTCCGCATGCGTCAGCGGCGGCGTCAATTGACTCAGTCCGAACCAGAGCGGTGTCCCCACGGCGCCGAAGCTGATCGGCACGCTGTTCATCACCAGACAAACCAGCGCCGCGCCGACCGGCTCGAACCCCAACCCCACCAGGATCGGCGCCGCCAGCGCCGCCGGCGTGCCGAACCCGCTCACCCCCTCGATCAGGAAGCTGAACGCCCAGGCGATAATCATCAACTGGCCGACCCGGTTGGGCGTGATCCCGTCGAGCCAGTCGCGGATCAGCCCCATGCCGCCGCTGTTTTCGAGCGTCTTGAACAGGAAGATCGCCCCCCACACGATCAGGATTGGCGTCCAGGCCGTCAGCAGTCCCGACAGCACGGTCGCGTTCACCAGGTCCGCGTCGAAGTCAAAGAAGAACAGCACCGCCAGGTACATCACGCCGGCTGCCAGGGGTAGGGCGCGCTGGGAGGGGACGGGGTTTGGCTTGGTCATCAGGAAAATCAGCAGCGCCAGGGGAAAGGCCGACAGGAGAAAGAGCCACATCGGGGTCGGTCCTTGCAGGGGGGTCAGGGATGAAACGTGCGGATCACGTCGGTCAGGACGCGCGCGGCCAGAACGACCTGGTCCAGCGCGATGGACTCATTGGCGGTGTGCGCGTCCCGGATGGAGCCGGGGCCAAAGACCACGGAGGGAACGCCGTAGCTCTTGTACACCCCGGCATCCGCCGCCCACGCCGCGGGGGCGAACTCGCCTTTCTGCTGCGCCCGCCGGCAGCTTTCCGCCAGCGCACGCGCAATGGTGCTGCCGGCGTCCTCCTCCAGCGGAGGGTACCACTCCACCTCCTCCATCTCATACTTGAACTTCGGCTCCTCGCGGGCCAGCCCCTCCAGCGCGCCGGAAAGTTCCGCCGTGGCTTGAGCCAGCGTCTCCGAAGGGATGATGCGCCGGTCAATCTCGACCTGGCAATGCGCCGGGACGATGTTCACCTGCGACCCGCCGCGGATGGTCCCCACCGAAATCGCCGGCGGCCCCAGGCGCGGGTGATCACGCGTGGCGAGCGTGCGGCAGAGGGGGCCCTCGATGAATTGCAGAAGCCGTGACATCATATAGATGGCGTTCACTCCATTGGATGGCATGGAACTATGGGCAGCGACGCCATGCGTGGTGACGCGCCACCGGACGGCCCCCTTGTGCTCATTGACGATGGCCAGTTCCGTCGGCTCCCCGACGATGGCGGCGCTGGGGCGGAACCCTTCCTCCATCAGCCGGTGCGCCCCGTCGGCCCCGCGCTCCTCGTTGCAGGCCGCGACGAAATAGAGGTCCACCGGAGGGCGCCCGTCGGCGTCCAGCGCCGACCTGATCGCCAGCAGCATGGCGGCCATCGGCCCTTTGGCGTCGGTCGCGCCTCGGCCATACAGACGGCCGGACTCGACCAGCGGCGCAAAGGGCGCGATGCTCATATTCTCCGCATCCACCGTATCGGCGTGCGTCTCCAGCATCAACGACTTGCCGGAGTCCTTTCCGGGGAAGTGGGCCACCAGGTTCTGGCGGCCGGGCAGCGCCGTCTGGCGGCTGGTCTTCGCCCCCCAGGAGGCGAGCTTCTTCTCCAGCAGGCGCAACAGCGCCGCTTCGCCGAAGGGGGGGCCGGAGAAGGGGCGGTTGTTCGGGTTGACGCTGGGGCAGGCGACCAGCTCCGAGAGCAGATGCGTCGCGGCGGATAATTCTTTGTCGGAACTCATAACGGCTCCGTTGGGCAAAGGCGCTTCTCCTCGCGATTCATATGCTAGTGGGAAGCGGCGTGAGAGTCAATCGCAACGGGGAAACATCGCAATGGGCAATGAGGAATGGTCAATGGGCAATTCTCAATGAACAGCAAACGCCTCCGGAGAAAGTGCGTTGGGCCAACGCCCGCCGTTCCGTTGACCGTTGACCATTGCCAATTGCCCATTGTCTATTGCGTGAGCTTCTTCCCCGCCAGCAGTTCATCCAGTTCGTGCTGAAGCTGCTGGACGTACTTGCCCACATCGTGCGGGACTCCCAGGTGCACCGCCTGCACCGTGCCATCCTTGCCGACGATCACCATCGTCGGCAGCCCCGACACCCCATAGGCGTCTGAGACCCGGCTATCCGAGTCCAACGCCACGGTCGGGCTGATCTTCAGTTCGTTCAGGAAGGCGTGGATCGTCGCCGCGTCCTCCTGCGCGTCCCCATCCACCGCGTAGAGGACGACCTCCCTGCCCTTGTACTGTTGCATCAATTGGTCAACGGTGGGCATGCTCGCGCGGCAAACGCCGCACCACGTCGCGAAGAAATCCAGGATGATGACCTGTTTGCCGACGTGCCGCTTCAGGTCCAGCTCCCCGCCGCCGATCAGCGGCAAGACGAAGTCGGGGGCGGGCTTGCCGAGCAACGCGGTAGTTTCTCCAGGCTCGGCCCCCTCCAACACAGCGTTGAACAGGTTGTCGGAACGTTTCACCCCGTCGGGGGGCTTGAAGGTAAAAACATCCTCCGCGAAGCCTGGGTTGATGCACCACTCCTTGTAGAGGAACTCCGTGGCGAGCCCTGCGGTGCTCATGTCGGGGACCAGTTTGAGCGGCAGCGGCTGATCTCCCTGCTGGAACCATGCCTCCCAGTTGAAGGACATATTTTTGTCTGGGTGCGCTTCGGTAAACTTCAGGTGGTCGCAGTTCTTCCCCGCCACCTGGCCCTCACCCAGGTATTCGCACTTCATACCCTCCTTGACGTAATAGGAGGAGGGGGGCATGGCGAAGAGGCCACTGAGGAAGTTGGCGCCCGGCCCGGCGGTGACCAGCAACTGTTCGAGATGGGGCAGCGCCTCCCTCTCCTGGTAGCTCTTCAGCGTGGGGATGTACAGTGTTAGCAGCTTGCCGTTGACCAGGAAAAGACTTTTGCTCTTCTCCAGCGCGTTCTCGATTCGGAGCTTGTCGGGCTTCTGTGCGGATACGATGTGGTTGAGCGTCATTCGCTGCTCCGGCTCCCCTACGGTGGTCCTGAAATTGAACTCAATGTTTACGGAGAAGGAACGAAGGATGGGAGCGAAGTCGTCGAGACGGCGCATGACCTCCGCCACCTTCGGGTCAATTCCCTTCGCATCCGGCTCAGCCGACCGCGCAGCGGGGAGGAAGACGGAGAGGGTGAGGAGGAGCGAAACAGCGGCGATACTCCGACGGCCCAGCATGATGTTTCTCCAATGCGAGGGATGAACGAACCCTTGCTGTCGCTGCCGTATCCGCGCGTTTCTGCGTTGATCTGCGGCCATCTCACTCCGTGGCCGTCAGTTTCGCCAGCGCTGCCGTCCAGACCGCGCGGGCGGACTTGCTCCATGCGCGTTCCTGCGCGAGGCGCTTGCGATCCAAGTCCAGCCCCAGGTTGCCCGTGGCACCGAGGTGCTTCTTCTTGCGGATGTTCTCCACCGGGTCCTCCATCGGCGTGCTGTCCAGTGACGCGGCCACCTGCTTGTAGGCATCGCGGAATGGGACGCCCTGCTTGACCATCTCCAGCACGCGGTCGGTCGCGAAGACATCCGCGCTGAACGCCGCGATGCAGCGCGGCTCGTCGCAGGTGAGCTTCGACACCCCCAGCGCGCACACCTGCAGCGCTGCCAGCGTCGTCTCCACCCCCGTCATCAGCGGGCGCTTGGTCTCCTGGAAATCGCGATGGTAACCGCTGATGAGCGGACGCACGATCTCGTTGACCTGGACGAGGCAGGCCTGCACGGTGGCGCACTTGGCGCGTGTCAACTCGAAGAGCGCCGGGTTGCGCTTCTGCGGCATCAGGCTGCTGCCGCCGCACAAGTCCTGCGGCAGCTTGAAGTAGCCGATCTCCGGCATGGAGCAGAAAATGACGTCGCTGGCCAGCTTGGACAGGTCCAGCATCACTTGGGAGAGCGCCCCCAGGATGATCCCTTCCACCTTCCCCCGGCTGTTGTTGGCGTACAGGACGTTGTTTTGCACGCGGGCGAAGCCCATCAGGTCGCTCACCATCTGGCGGTCAATGTCGAGATTCACCCCGTAGCTGGCCGCCGAGCCGAGCGGGCACTGGTCGGCGATCTTGTATGCGGCGCGGATCAGTTCCAGATCGTCCAGCAACGCCTCGGCCATCGCTCCGGCCCAGAGTCCGGCGGAACTCGGCATCGCGCGCTGATAGTGAGTGCGCCCCACCAGCGGCACCTCCTTGTACTTCTCCGCGAACTCCAGCAGCGTGGCGATGAGGTCGGCGGTCATGTCCGCGGCGAGGAGCAGCTTGTCGCGCATGTAGAGGCGCAGGTCGAGGATCACCTGATCGTTGCGCGAGCGTGCGGTGTGGAGTTTTTTGCCCACCTCGCCGAGCTTCTCCGTCAGGTCGTTCTCGACCGCGGTGTGTACGTCCTCCTGCTCGCGGGCGACGACGAACTTCCCCTGCTCGTGCAGCGTCACCAACTCCGACAGCCGCTTGCGCAGGCTCGCGTACTCCGCCTGAGTCAGGACGCCGATCTTCGCCAGCATCGCCGCGTGGGCGATGGAGCCGACGCAGTCCCAGCGCACCAGATCCATATCGAGCAGATAGTCATCCCCCACGGTGAACCGCTCCACCGTCTTGTCCAACTCATAGCCCTTCGCCCACAGCTTCGCCATAGTTCAATTCCTCCAATTTCAGTGGGTCATTGTCCAAGAGAAGCGCGCGTATGTCAAGGAGCGGGCCGGCGGAATGACGAAACCCGAATGACGAATGACTAAGGAAACGGCGAAGAGAACTATGCGAGACCAGTGCCTTGCCGTGCGGGCTATATGGAGTGCGGGGCCATCGGCCCCGCTTCGGCTGCTGTGGGCGAGGTACCAGTTCTCAGGGGCGACTGCGCCGATGCACCTAAGACACGCTCACAGCCGAGGGCGGCTGTGCCATACCAGACACCTGCGGGACACGGACAACGAACATTGCACTAACAGTTCAGTCCTGCCGCAGCCTCTTGCGCACAAATCACTTGCGCCAGCGGTGTCTAGGCCCGCTGATGCTTGACACCCCGCGCCGGGGCTGATAGAATTACACTCGATGTGCGAGTGCCCCTTTACTAAATGGGCCTTTCTCCACGGGAGGGCCGGTAGAGATATTATTGCATAACTAGGCCCATAGCACAGGCTTGAAGCCGTGTGGCCCGAAAGCCTGGAACGTCGCCGGGGCAACCGGCGCGTTGTCGGTTGGTGTGCAAAGGAGTGGGTTATGTCCCACTTTTTTTATCGCCTTGTGTCGGCCACGAACTCGCTGGACGGCAGGAGCAGGAGAGAGAGATGAATCCGAGCGAACTGCTGCGCCTGGTGGACAGCCTCCATCGAGAGAAGGGAATTGACAACGAATCGGTCTTCCTGGGGATCGAGGCCGCGCTGTTGTCTGCGGCGCGCAAGCACCTGGGCGCCTCCGAGAACCTGGTCGTCAAGATCAACCGCGAGACCGGCGAGGTCAGCGCCCACGACGGGGACCAGGAGATCGCCCCCGGCGACCTGGGCCGCATCGCCGCGCAGACCGCCAAGCAGGTGATGATCCAGAAGTTGCGCGAAGCGGAGCGCGACTCGATCAGCCACGACTTCACCGAGCGCGTGCACAGCGTCGTGACCGGCGCGGTGCAGCGCTTCGAAGGCCCCAACATCATCATCGGCCTGCCGCGCACGGAGGGTTTCCTCCCGCGCTCCGAGCAGATCTCCAACGAGACCTATCACGTTGGCGAGCGCCTGCGCGCCATCGTCCTCGAAGTCCGCAACGTCGGCACGCGCGTGCGCGTGGTCCTCAGCCGCAGCCATCCGGAGTTCGTGCGCCAGCTCTTCGAGTTGGAAGTGCCGGAGGTGGCGGAGAAGCTCGTCGAGATCAAGGCCATCGCGCGCGAGGCGGGCTACCGCACCAAGATCGCCGTCTACAGCAACGACCCGCGCGTGGATAGCGTCGGCGCGTGCGTCGGCGTCCAGGGCTCGCGCATCAAGAGCATCGTGGACGAGCTCAACGGCGAGAAGATTGACATCGTCCGCTGGAGCGACAACGTGGACGCCCTCATCGCCAACACGCTCAAGCCGGCGGAAATCAGCAGCATCCATCTGGACCCCGAGCGCAAGCACGCGCTGGTCATCGTGCCCGACGACCAGCTCTCGCTGGCCATCGGCAAGCGCGGTCAGAACGTCCGCCTGGCGGCTCGGCTGACCGGGTGGGACATTGACATCAAGTCCGCGGTCAAGCCCGCTTCCGAGGAGACGGCGACGGCCGCTCCCGAAGCGGCCCCGGCCGCCCCCGGCGCTGAAGCCGGAAAGGAACCGGCCCCGGTCGTATCCGACGCCACCGCCGTGCCGGAACCGACGCCGGCCCCGGCCGCGCCGGAGCCCCCTGCGGAATCCGCCGCGGATAACAAGGAGTAATCGGTAGATGCGAGTATACGAACTGGCGCGTGAACTGGGACAGTCGAGCGCCGACCTGATCAAGCTGGCCGAAGGGCTGGGCCTGAAGATCGGCAACCGGCTGACGGGCCTGAGCGAGCAGCACACGGCGGCGTTGCGCAAGGCCGTCGGCGCCCGTCCCGCGGGGCAACCGGCCGCGCCGCAAGCGGCCAAGCCCAAGCCGCCCCGTCCGGCGGGGAAGCGTTCCCGTCCGGCGTCGGCCCCGGCCGCCGCGCCCCAGGCCGCGCCCGCGCCCAAAGCGCCGGCGCCACCGCCGCCGAAGGCAACGCCGAAGCCTCCCGCCGCGCCTCCCAAGGTCGCGCCCCTTCCGACAGCGAGGCTGACCAAGGAAGAGGAAGAGGCGGCGCGCCAATTGGCCAAGAAGCGCAAGCCCGTCGGCCGCGGCGCGGACGGCGCCGAGGAAGAACTGCCCGTCGCCCCCGTTCTGGGGCGCTACATTCCGCCTTCATCCATCCCGCGTTTCCCGCGCCGAGGAATGCGCCGCTCCAGGGGACGCATGCAGCGTCGCCCGTTGGCGGCCTCCGCGCCCGACCGGCCGACGAGTTTCGATATCCAGACGCCGATCTCCGTCAAGGACCTCAGTTCCGCCATCGGCATCAAGGCCAACGTCATGCTGCTCAAGCTGATGCAGGACGGGGCGATGGTCACCATTAACGCCGTGCTGAACTCCGAGCAGGTGAAGGCGCTGGCGCAGGAGCTTAAGCTGCAACTGCGCGTCACCGAGGCGGCGACCGCCGAGACCGCCATCGAAGTCATCGAGGCGCGCGCGGACCAGCCGGAGCAACTCGTCCCGCGTTCGCCGGTGGTCACCTTCATGGGGCACGTGGACCACGGCAAAACCTCGCTGCTGGACCGCATCCGCAAGACGGACGTTGCCGCGCATGAGCATGGCGGCATCACCCAGCATATCGGCGCCAATCGCGTCACCATCGGCGACAAGACGGTGGTCTTCCTGGACACCCCCGGCCATGAGGCGTTCACGGCCATGCGCGCCCGCGGGGCCAACGTCACCGACATCGCCGTCCTAGTCGTGGCCGCCGACGACGGCGTCATGCCGCAGACGGAGGAAGCCATTGACCACGCCCGCGCCGCCGGCGTGCCGATCGTGGTGGCGCTCAACAAGTGCGACAAGCCGGAAGCGAACCCGTTGCGCGTCCGCCAGGAGCTTGCCAATATCGGACTTCAGGCGGAAGAGTGGGGCGGCGACACGGTCGTGGTGGACGTCTCCGCCGTCACGGGCAAGGGAGTGGATGAACTGGTCGAGATGCTCGCCCTCGTCGCCGAATTGCGCGAGTTGAAGGCCAACCCCACCAGCCCGGCGCGCGCGACCGTGCTGGACGCCCAGATGTCCGGCAGCCGCGGCCCGGTCGCCACGGCGCTGGTTCAGGATGGGACCCTGCGCATCGGGGACATCATTGTGTGCGGCGGCACGTTCGGCCGCGTCAAGGCGCTCTATGACGACCACAACCGCTCCATCAAGGAAGCCCCTCCGTCTTGGCCGGTGGCTGTTGTGGGTCTCAACGGTCTGCCCGAGGCGGGCGACCGGCTGATCGTCCTGAACGATATTCAGCAGGCCCGCAGCATCGCCGAGGAGCGCCAGCACAAGGCGCGCGAGGCCGCCACCGTCAAGCGCCAGCACGTCAGCCTGGAGAACCTCTTCACCTCCATCGAACACGGCCGCTTGCGCGAACTGCTCCTGATCCTCAAGGGAGACGTGCGCGGCACCCTCGAAGCGCTCCACAAGATCATGGGCGAGATTGAGTCGCCCGAAGTCAAGCTGCACATTTTGCGCGCCAGCGTCGGCCCGGTCACCACCTCCGACATCCTCCTGGCCGACGCCTCCGACGCCGTCATCGTGGGCATGAACGTCCCCGTGGACACCGCCGCCCGCGCCCTCGCCGAGCAGAAGGGCGTGGCCATCCATACTTACAACGTCATCTACCGCGTCAAGGAAGAAATAGAGAAGGCGCTGTCGGGCATGCTCGCCCCGGAAGAGCGCGAGACGATCGCCGGACATGCCGAGGTGCGCCGCGTCTTCCGCATCAGCAAGGTCGGGCTGATCGCCGGCTGCTACGTGCGCGACGGCGTGGTGGCCCGCAACCACCGCGCGCGCCTCATCCGCGATGGCGCGGTGGTGTTCGACGGAAAGGTCGGCTCGCTGCGCCGCGTGAAGGACGACGTGCGCGAGGCGCGTGAAGGGCTGGAGTGCGGCATCCGGCTGGACGGGTTTGACGACGTCAAGGAAGGCGATGTGATCGAGACCTACCAGATCGAGAAGATCGCGCGCACCCTTGGCTCGGCCCCGACGGCCTGAGTGCGACGGCGGATAGATGATGCGTTGGTGACATGGGGGTCATTGCGAGGAGCGCAGCGACGAAGCAATCTCTGCGTGGGAGAAGCGTTCGCGAAAGCCATCGGTTGGCGCGCGAAAAGATTGCTTCGCTTCGCCCGCAATGACGCCCGCGCAACTGACGCATTGTGCGGAGGACGGCATGGTGGTCGGCATCCTCAGGCTGCGCTTGATGATTCCGGGGGCGCACTCTCTCAAGGAGAAGCGCCAGGCATTGCGCAGCATCAAGGACCGCCTCCGCGGACAGTACAACGTCTCCGTTGCCGAAGTGGGATCGCAGGACCTCTGGCAGGTGGCGGAGTTGGGCGTGAGCGCCGTCGGGACCGACCGCGCCTTTGCCGAATCGGTCCTGGACAGCGTCGTGCGCCTTGCCCGGCAGAGCCGCCAGGTATCGCTGGCCGGGGCGGAAAAGGAGTTCGTGTAGGGCGGGCTTCAGCCCGCCGCTACGCAGGTTTATCGCCTGAGGATGGTGGTCGTGTCGAGAAGATCCGAGCGTGTCGCGGAGGTCATTCGGCAGGAGGCCGGGCGCATCATCGTCTCCAAGTTGAACGACCCCCGCATCGGCTTCGTCACGGTCACGCGCGTGGAAGTCTCCGCCGACCTGAGCGTCGCCAAGATTTACGTTTCCGTGCTGAACCAGAAAGGGCGCGAAGGCGCCACGCTGCGCGGGCTGGAAAGCGCGAAGCGCCATATCCAGAACGCGATTGGCGAGAGCCTCGGCCTGCGCAAGACGCCGGCGCTGATCTTCCGGGCCGATCCGGGAGTGAAGCAGAGCATCCGCATCGGTGGCATCTTGAATGAGTTGGCTCGCGAGCGCGGTGACGAAGCCGCGCCGCCGACGGCGGGCGAGGAAGGGGGCTCCGAGGCGCCTGAAGAAGAAGAGGACGACGAGGAAGAAGAGGAGGAATCCGAGGATGACGGCTGAACGCACTCGGATGGTCACGCGCAGCGTGATGGGCGCCCTGCGGCGGACGTACGGACGGCACGGTGTCTCCGCACGGCATTCCGGCCTTGAGGAACTGCTGCTGGGGGTCCTGGCCGACGGCGGCTCCGAACGCAAGGCCGCCGCCGCGCTGCGCACGTGCGCCAACTCATTCGTGGACTGGAACGAGATGCGCGTCAGCGGCGATGGGGACATCCTGGCCGCGCTGGGGGAGCTTCCCGATGCCGCGCGCAAAGCCGCCGTCGTACGCGCCCTGCTCGAGCGCGTCTACGAGGTCAACAACGAAATGTCGCTCGAATTCCTCAAGGAGCGCCCCCTGCGCGACGCGGCGCGGCTGGTCGCGGGGATCGAGGGGTTCCCGGAAGCGGCGCTGTCGCGCGCGCTGATCCTGGCGCTCGGGCGCAAGGAACTCCCGCTGACCCACGGCCTGACCCGCGTCTGCAAGCGGCTGGCGATTCTCGGCGACGGGCCCGGCCAGGAAGGGAAACTGGAGAAGGTGCTGCCGTCGAATGGGCTGTTCGAGTTCCACTGGCTGGTCGCCCGGCATGCCGCAACCGTCTGCCGGGAAGCCCAGCCGCAGTGCGAAGAGTGCAGCCTCCGCAAGGAGTGCAAGGCCGGCTCGGGAAAAGCCGGCGGTTCAAAGAGCCCTGTCCGCGCCTCGCGCGCGTCAGGCCAGAAGAGAAAGAGTTCATCGCGATGAAACTAAAACTCGGCATACCGATCGGCAGCCTTCAGGAGGCCACCCTCGCCATGATGCAGCGCGCCGGCTGGAGCGTGACGGTGCGCCCGCGCTCGTACTATCCCAGCGTGGACGACGAGGAGCTTGAAGCGCGCCTCATGCGCCCCCAGGACATGTCCCGCTTCGTGGAGAAGGGGGTCGTGGACTGCGGCCTCACTGGAATTGACTGGGTCTCGGAAAACAACTCCAGGGTGAAAGTGGTCGCCGAGCTGAACTACAGCAAGCAGACCACCAACCCGATCCGCTGGGTGCTCGCCGTGCCCGAGGACTCGAAGATCAAGACGGTCAAGGACCTTCAGGGGAAGCGCATCTCCACCGAACTGGTTAATGTGTGCAAGAAGTACCTGCGCCGCCATGGCGTCAAGGCCGACGTCGAATTCTCCCACGGCGCGACGGAGTCCAAAGCGCCCGACCTGGTGGACGCGATCATGGACTGCACCGAGACCGGCAGCAGCCTTCGCGCCAACCGCATGCGCATCATCGAGGATGTCATCATCTCCAAGACGGTCCTGATCGCCAACCTGTCGGCCTGGAAAGAGGCCGGGAAGCGCACGAAAATCGAGAACATGGCGATGCTCTTCAACGGCGCGATCTCCGCGCGGTTCAAGGTGGGGCTGAAGATGAACGTCGCGCCGAAAGACCTGGAGCGCGTGCTCAAGGCGTTGCCGGCGATGAAGAAGCCGACGGTGTCGAACCTGGCCAACGGGGCGGGCTTCGCGTTGGAAGTGATCGTGGATGAGAGCGTGGTGCGCCACATGCTCCCCCAGTTGCGCCGCGCCGGCGCCGAGGGGATCGTGGAGTACCCGCTCAATAAGGTGATTCCGTAGACCGACTTACAAAGGAGCGCTACGATGTCAGGACATTCGCATTGGGCAACGATCAAGCGCAAGAAGGGGGCCGTGGACGCCAAGAAGGGCCAGATGTTTAGCAAGCTGGCCAAGGCCATCACCATTGCCGCGCGTCAGGGCGGGGCAGACCCCGACATGAACCTGGGCCTCAAGTACGCCATGGACAAGGCGCGCCAATTCTCCATGCCCAAGGACAACATTGACCGCGCCATCAAGAAGGGAAGCGGCGAGGGGGGCGGCGCGTTACTCGAATCGGTCAAGTACGAGGCCATCGGCCCCGGTGGCGTCTTCATCCTCATCGAGTGCCTCACTGACAGCCGCAACCGCACCGCCTCGGAAATCCGCAAGTTGCTCGAACTCAAGAACGCGCGGCTCGGCTCGGTGGCTTGGGCCTTCGAGCAGAAGGGGCTGATCACCGTCTCCGGCGAGGGGATCACCGAGGACCAGCTTCTCGAAGTGGCCCTCGACGCGGGCGCCGAGGACGTGCAGAAGGTCGGCTCCAGTTTCCAGGTGACGGCCGCGCCGCATGACACCGAGGCCCTCCGCCGCGCCCTGACCGAGAAGGGGTTTAAGGTTGAGTCGTTCGAGGTGACGCAACTGGCCAAGACCCCCGTCGCCGTGGACGAGGAAACCGGCCGCAAGGTGCTGGACCTGCTGGGGCAGATCGAGGACCATGACGACGTCCAGAACGTCTACAGCAATGTGGAGCTGCCCGAGTCGCTCATGAAGGAGTAGCGGGCCCGGCCAGTGATGAAGCCCGAATTGAGATGGCGGGCTAAAGCCCGCCGCCACACGCACAGACCTAGGCAGGCACAGGACCGTGTAGGCACGGGCTTCAGCCCGTGCAGGAAAGATCGTCGCCTTGAAAACCATCCCCCAAGTTGCTAATCTGACTTAACTGGACGCCGAGCGCCGCGCCCCTTTGGAGAGGTACACAAGCATGACTCAGGAACATTGTATCCGCCTGGTGGACGTGACTAACCGCGATGGCGTGCAGACCGCGCGTCTCGGCCTGGCCAAGCTCGAAAAGACCATCATCAACATCCTCCTGAACGACATGGGGGTGTATCGCAGCGAGTTTGGCTTCCCCTTCACGCTGCACGAGAAGTATTACCTCAACGCCAACCTGCGTCTCCAGGAAAAGAAGCTGCTCACCCCCATCATGCTCAGCGGTTGGTGTACCGCCCGTCCGCAGGATGTGGAGCGCTCCTTCAAAATGGTCCCAAAGCTCAAGCACATCTGCATCAGCATCTCCACCAGCAAGCAGATGATTGACGGCAAGTTCGAGGGGAAGAAGGGCCGCTCGGACATCATCCGGATGATGGAAGAGGCCGTCGCCGCCTGCTACAAAGGGGGGGCGGCGTGGGTGGGGGTCAACGCCGAGGACGCGTCGCGCACCGAAATGGACGACCTGATCGCCTACGCCGCGGCCGCCAAGACGGCGGGGGCCAAGACGCTTCGCTACTGTGATACGCTGGGATACGACGATACGTTCAGCGTGTACGAGCGCGTTCGCAAGTTGGCCGAGGCGACCGGCTTGCCGATCGAGCTGCACTGCCACAACGACCTCGGCATGGCCGTGGCCGTCTCCGTGGCCGGCGCCGTCGGCGCCATTGATGGCGGGGTGGATGCCTACATCAACACCACCGTCAACGGGATGGGGGAACGCGCCGGCAATGCCGACCTCGTCAGCGTCATCCTCGCCCTCAAGTACTCCAGCAGCCTGGGACAGCGCAATCTGCTCGACCCGAAGATCAACCTCTCCAAGGCGTGGGCCATTGCCAAGTACGGCGCGTACGCCTTCGGCGTGCCGATCCCGATCAACCAGCCCGGCGTCGGCGCCAACGCCTTCGCGCACGAGTCGGGCATTCACGCCGATGGTGCGCTCAAGCAGCGCCGCAACTACGAGCTGTACGACTACGAGGAGCTCGGGCGCGGCGAGCCGGAGATGGTCGAGACCGGCCGCCTCATCACCGTCGGCGAATACAGCGGCATCAAGGGCTTCCGCAACGTCTACGGCAAGCTCAAGATCGAGTTTAAGGACGACGAAGACGCCACGCGCATTCTGGAACTGGTCCGCTACGCCAACGTCCACACGCAGAAACCGCTCACGCACCAGGAGTTGCTGTTCGTCGCCAACTACCCGGACGAGGCGCGCGAAATCATGACGGTGACACCGCCGTAATCTGGGTGATCTCTACCACGGAGACACGGAGGCACGGAGAACGGCGAGAGGATGGAAACCGCCGATGAACGCAGATGGACGCCGATTCAAGTCCACGAACATGGTTGCACCGTGATGGAGTTGGTTCGTTCTCTCCGTATCTGCGTTTATCGGCGTTCATCGGCGGTTGCCGGCGTCGTCCTTCTGGTGGCCGTTGACCTGAAATTCCGTTCTCCGTGCCTCCGTGTCTCCGTGGTGAATTAAGGGCCGAACCATGTCGGACCAGATGGTGCGCAAGCCGTCGCTGAAGGATGCCCCGGGGATTCAGAAGCTCATCCAGCATTACGCCGAGCGGCAATTCCTGCTCCCCCGCACCGTCTCGCAAATCGTCGAGAGCCTGCGGGACTTCATCATCTGCGAACAGGATGGGGAGATCATCGGTTGCTCCGCCCTGCACCTCTGGAGCGACCTGGCCGAGGTGCGCTCGCTCGCCGTCGCCGAGCACTACTGGCGTCGCGGCGTCGGCACCATCCTGCTCCAGGCCTGCATCCGCGAGGCGAAGGAACTGGGGGCGAAGACCCTCTTCGTCCTCACCTACCAGCCGGAATTCTTCGAGCGCATGGGATTCAAGCGGGTGGGCAAAGACCGTTTCCCGCACAAGATCTGGGTGGACTGCGCCAACTGCCCCCACTTCCCCAACTGCACCGAAACCGCCCTTATCCTCGAGTTGTGAATGTTCGTCGGCGACGGACAACGGCGGGTGTCCACAGATGAACACAGATTGACGCAGATAGACGCGCAAACGAAGGACCTTGCGAAGGTTCGTCTGACCTTCGCAAGGTTATTCAACCGCATCTGCCTTCAGCTTTGCCACGCTCACTTGCGAAATGACAGGTGACCGGTTATGGCGTAAGAAGGCCTAGATGCACTGGATGGCCGGCGGCTTGCCACAGGAGTTTGTCCACAAGGTCAAGTGCGGTTACTCGACCGCCGATTTCGCTCTGACGCTGTTCGGCGGCATCGGTTAGCTGTTTCCGGTGGTCCTGCGTAGCTGAACTCCAGAACTGCGTGTAGAAGTCCATAACACCGGCATAGCCATGGCCTGACAAATCAGCCAGCGTTCCCCATGCGTGTTTTCCGGGTGCTTCTTTCCGGTACTCGAAATAACTCCACATCTGAATGGACGCGGCGGCCTGGGAATCGTAAATGGGGAAGCTCTCTGGATAGATGAAATGCAGAAACTTCGTCAACAGAGAGTAACCATGACGATGAACTCGCGGGTCTCGGTACAACGCGTCAAGAACCTTCGGTATGAATGCCTGCGTCGCAGAGATGTCCACATCGTCGGCGAAAAGGATGGTAGGGTCCTTCCTACCCCAGTCTTCCCCTGTGAGATGGTTGGCAACTACTTCGACGAACCCCGGCACACAGCGTCCTGGAAACCTTGTGCGATACGAAGCATTAAGTTCCCGAAGGCGCTCGACTCCCACTTGCTGAATCTCAGCGATCACTCCGCGGCGCAGTATCTCCCTAAAGTCTGAAAAATCTTTGCGCTGTTTCCCTTCCCACTTCTTCTGCTTGGACAGGTATCCTCTTACAGTCCCATCTTCTCTGGTAGCTTCCAGAATGACTTTGCTGATGATCTTCACCATCTCGGACATGTGCAGACCTCCGCGAAAAAGTGCCTGCTGCTGTTCAATTCGCACATCGCAATTCGCCAATCGCTATTCGCAAACTTGTCCGCCATAGCCTTGGCGAAGGCGGATCATCCGTTCCGCCGCCGCAACGACCATCTCCGTCGTGACACGCTCCATGCATCGCGGATTGCCGCAGCGGCGGCGCGCACACGGGCTGCAATCCACGTCGGCGCGGACGACCTCGCAGCGCGTGCCGTAGGGGGCGTAGATGGCGGGGTCCTTCGGGCCGAAGATGGCGACGACCGGGCGGCGCAGCAATGCGGCGATATGCAGCGGGCCGGTGTCGCAGGCGATCATCAGGTCGGCGCGGCGGAGCAGTTCGACTAATTCCGCAATGGAGAGCAGTGGGGCAAGGTGCGCCGCGCCCCCGGAGGACTGAACCACCTGCTGCGCCAGTTCCTTCTCCGAGGGGCCATAGGTCACGACGCATCGCGCGCCGCGCCGCTTCGCCAGATCGGCAGCCACCGCCCCGAAGCGCTCCGCCGGCCAGCGTTTGAAATGCCCGAACGCGCTCGTTCCCGGGTGCAGCACCACCAGAGGACCCGCGCGCTCGTGTAGGGGCAAGGCATCGTCCTTCGCTGAAGCTTCGAAGGACAGGTGCCTTGCCCCTGCAACGGATTGCGGCTCTTGTCCGGCAGGAAGTGCCCGCAGGAAGTCCTCGACGGTCGTCGCCGCCTTCACGTTGACGGGCATCTTCGTACCCAAGGGCGCAGCATGCTGCGCCCCTACAACCGCCTCGTCGGCGGCCGAGATTTCCGTCGGGCCAATCGTCAGTCCCGGCGCAATGACCTGCCCGAGCGCGGCGTACTTCCCCGCGCGCGGCAGGCGCTTCGTGGTCGGCATGGCGAGGACGTTGTTGAACAGCCAGTTCATCTCCCGGCAGTGCCCCGCCGCGAAGCCGATGCGGTCGGGCACGCCGGAGAACGCGCTCATCAGTCCGCTCTTCAGGTTCCCCTGGAAATCCAGCAGCCACGTATACCGTTCGCGGCGGATCGTGCGGATGAAGCCGGCCATCTCTCCGAAGGCGCGCGGCCACGTCCAGGGGCGCGCCAGGAGGCGGCGAATCTTCTTGCGCGGGAAGAGCAGGATCTGGTCGGCGACGCCGCTGGCGGCCACCAAGTCGCGCGAGGGTTCCTCGACCACCCATCCGATGCGCGCGTTCGGGAACTCGCGCCGCAGCGCGAAGATCGTGGGGAGCGTGCTGGCCACGTCTCCCAGCGCTCCGAGGCGCAGGACGAGGATGCTCTGACGTTCATCGCTTTCGGGCATGACCGTATTATGAGCAAAGGGGGCGCAGTTGTAAACAGGCAGGCCCCGTACGGGACGAAAATGATGAATGGCGAAGCTCGAATAACGAAGGAACGCCCCAATTTCCCGATCACCCAATCACCCAGTCTCCCACTCTCCGCGTCGCCCGCCCTTGCATCCCGGCCTTGGGGGGAGCCATAATGGAAAGGGGGTGCTTACGCTGAAAACCATCGGAGGCATGCATGCCCATTCGTGTCGGCGTCATCGGCAGCGCAAACATGGACCTCATCGCGCACACGGACCTCGTGCCGGTCGCGGGTCAGAATGTGCTCGGCCGGGACTTCCTCATGGCTCCGGGTGGGAAGGGGGCGAACCAGGCCGTGGCGGCGGCGCGCCTCGGGGCCACGGTGACTTTCATCGGCAAAGTCGGCGCGGATGCATTCGGCGAAGCGCTCATGGCGAGCCTGAAGGCCGAAGGGGTGGACGTGGGGCTTGTGGAAGTGACTCCCGTCGTCGCTACCGGCACGGCGCTGATCGTCGTGGACCGCAGCGGCGAGAACGCAATCACCATCTGCCCCGGCGCGAACATGATGTTGCGCCCGGAGAATCTCGACGAGATCAGCGATGTGATCGAGGGGTTGGACGTCCTCCTCATGCAGCTTGAGCTGCCGATGGACACGGTGATGCGCGGTATCGCCCTCGGGCGCGAGTTGAAGGTCCGCACGATTGTGGACGCCGGTCCGCCGCGCGGCCAGCCGCCCGCGGAGTTCTTCAACGTCTCGATCCTTTCTCCGAACCAGGCGGAGGCGGCGGCGCTGATTGGCCGGCCCATCAGCACCCTGCGCGACGCCGAAGCGGCTGCGAGCGAGCTAATGAAGCGAGGAGCGGAATCGGTCGTCCTCAAACTGGGGGAGCAGGGGGCGCTGATGGCCACCCCGCAGGGGATGCGACACTTCCAGGCTCAGAAGGTGAAAGTCGTGGACACCACGGGTGCCGGCGACGCCTTCACAGCCGCCTTGGCGGTTTTCGTCTCGGAGGGGCTGGCGCTGCCGGGAGCGGTCCACATGGCCAACATCGCCGGGGCGCTGGCGACCACCCGTTCCGGCGCGCAGCCGGCCATGCCCACGCGCAAGGAAATCATCTCGTTCAAGGGGCATGCGTAACACCTTGACGCGTATGATGATACGCCGCGCTGCCCCACCATCTTCTATCCCTCTCGACTTCCGCCGGACACATGTGTAGGGCGGGCTTCAGCCCGCCGCGAATTTGCACGGGCTAAAGCCCATGCCTACACGGTTCATTGTCAGACCCATGGGGTATCATTGTCGTGGAAGGGAGGTGAGGAAGATGGAAGAGAGAATCACAAGGGCGCAGATCGCCAAAATCTGGGCGAGCGCGCATGAAATCGGCTTGGACAGCGAGCTTCTCCACCTGCTGGTTCCGCGCGGCTCGATTCGGGCGATGACGCAGGCGGAGGGCTCGGAGTTGATCGAGCATCTCATCGAACTGGGCGCGCGGCGGATAGGGCCGAAGATCGAGTCTCAAGTGCATGCCGCGCCGGACCCGACTGCGGCGACGCCGGAACAGCGGCAGTTCATCCACTTCCTCCTGGGCAGGCTGGGGTGGCTGCAGCAGCCGGAGCGTACGCGGGGGTTCCTGCTGAAATACGCCGGGGCGGCGACGGTGGAGGAAATCCGCGAGAAGGCGCGCGCCAGCGCCATCATCGAGGCGCTCAAGGCGATGTGGAAACGGCAACGGAAAGCAGATCCGCGGTGAGAGGGGTTACTCGCGGATCTGCCCGTTGCCATGAACAACGTATTTGTACGTGGTCAACTCTGGCAGCGCCATGGGGCCGCGCGCGTGCAACTTGTCCGTGCTGATGCCGATCTCCGCGCCGAACCCGAATTGCCCCCCGTCGTTGAAGCGCGTGCTCGTGTTGATGAACACCGCCGCGGAATCCACCCGCGCCGCGAACTCGCGCGCCGCGGCCTGGTCGCGCGTCAGGATCGCGTCGGAATGCTGAGACCCGTAGCGCGCGATATGCTCTATCGCCTCCTCTAGCGAATCCACCACCCGGATGGAGAGGATCAGCGCGTTGTACTCCGTGGACCAGTCCTCCTCGGTCGCGGGGTTCATGGTGGGGACGATCTTGCGCGAGCGCTCGTCGCCGCGCAACTCGCAGCCGGCGGCTTTCAGCCTCGCGGCGATGCGGGGAAGAAACTCCCTCGCCACCTTCGTATTCACCAGCAGCGTCTCCATCGCATTGCAGACGGCGGGGCGCTGAAGCTTGGCGTTAAGGCAGACCTTCTCCGCCAGGTCGAGGTCGGCCGAGGCGTCCACGTAGCTGTGGCAGACCCCCTTGTAGTGCTTGATGACGGGGATGCGCGCCTTCTCCATCACCGCGCGGATCAGCCCCTCGCCGCCGCGTGGGATCGCCAGGTCAATCTTCCCCTCCGCCTTGAGCAGCAAGTCCATCACCGCGCGGTCGGGGGTGTTCACCATCTGCGCGCAATCGCGCGAAACGCCCGACTCAGCGAGCGCATCCGCCATGACCGCCTGAATCGCCAGATTGCTGCGCAGAGACTCCTTCCCGCCGCGAAGGATCGCGGCGTTGCCGCTCTTCAGGCAGAGCGCTGCCGCGTCGGCGGTAACGTTGGGGCGCGCCTCGTAGATCATCAGAATCACGCCGATGGGGACGCGCACCTTCTCGATCCGCAGCCCGTTGGGGCGCGTCCAGTCGCTCATCACCTCGCCCACGGGGTCGGGCAGCGCGACCACCTGGCGCAGGCCGTCCGCCATTTCCTTGACGCGCTTCTCCGTCAGGGTCAGGCGCTCCACCATCACGGCGGAAACGCCGGCCGCCTTTGCCGCCTTCACATCTTCTACGTTGGCGGCCAGCAACTTCTCCGACTGCGCCTCCAACCGCGCCGCCGCCTTCGTCAGCGCCTCATTCTTCTTCGCCGTCGAGGCGATCGCCAGCGCCCGCGACGCCGCGCGCGCGCGTTCCAGCAGCCCTGCAACGTACTTCTCCATCTCGCTCATGTCGTGTTCCGGCAAAGGACTGTGTGACCTCCGACATGCTATCAGCGTGGCGGGGAAGATGCAATATGGCTGCACAGTGGCTCGTTCTGCGCCTCTTCGGATACAATGGAAATGGCCATTGAGGAGATAGTGGAAGTATGCCCGACGAAATCAAGATAGATCTTCACGACGTGTTTAACGACTCCGACAAAATTGACCGCGCGCTGGACGATGCCTTTGATAAGGCCGAGCGGACGCGCGTGCGCTGCCTGCAGATCGTGCATGGCAAGGGCTCCGGGCAACTCAAGAAGCGCGTGCAGCAGTTCGTACAGGATCCCCGCGTTCGGGCGGTGACGCGCAGCGTGGACAATGACTCGAAGAATTGGGGAAGGATGTTCATCTACTTTCGCTGGCCGGAGCGAGGGCGGTAAGAACGGCGGGAACCACTGATGAACACGGATTCCCACTGATAGAAAACAGTCAACGAAAGTGGGATCATGTTCCGTGACCAACAGTCGCAGTCGTCGTCGTACCAGTGCGTATCAGTGTGAGTCAGTGGTTTCATTGTTGTTGTACATAAGGACCATCCATGGCTGAGCAGTTCATTTTCACGATGCTGGGACTGGAGAAGTTCTACGGCCAGAAGCAGGTGCTCAAGGACATCAACCTCTGCTTCTACCCCGGCGCGAAGATCGGGATCGTCGGCGAAAACGGCTCCGGCAAGTCCACCGTCCTGCGCATCATGGCGGGGCTGGACAAGGAGTTCAACGGCAAGGCGGAGCTCTCGCGCGGCTACCGCGCGGGCATCGTCATGCAGGAGCCTATTCTGGACAAGGACCGCACCGTCCGCCAGACGCTGGAGGGGGCGTTCACGGAGATCGTCGCGCTGGTCAAGGAGTACGAGGCGCTGGCGGACAAGATGGCGACGCCGCTCTCCGACGACGCGATGCAGTCGGCGATGGACAAGATGGGCCAGTTGCAGGACAAGATTGATGCGTGCGACGGCTGGAACCTCGACCAGAAGCTGCGCCAGGCCGCCGACGCGCTCTTCCTGCCCGATGACGACCGCCTCATCGGCACCCTCAGCGGCGGTGAGAAGCGCCGCGTCGCCCTCTGCAAGGCGATCCTGGAGCAGCCGCAATTGTTGCTCCTGGACGAGCCGACCAACCACCTCGACCCCGAGACGGTGGACTGGCTGGAGAACCAGCTCAAGGAGTACCCCGGCACGGTGATCATCGTCACGCACGACCGGTATTTCCTTGACCACGTCACCAAGTGGATACTGGAGCTGGACGGCGGGCGCGGGATTCCGTACGAGGGGAACTACACCGGCTGGCTGGAGCAGAAATTGCTTCGGCTGGGGAGCGACGAGCGTTCCCCGCGCCGCCGCGCCGTGGCGCATGAACTGGCCTGGATTCGCATGAGCGGCAAGGAGCGCGCCAATTTGTCGCGCTCGCGCCTGGCGGAGTACGAGCAACTGGTCGCGCGCGAGGCCGCGCAGGCCCGCGATGACAACTCCGTGATCCAGATCGCCCCCGGCCCCGAGCTCGGCGACCTCGTCATCGAGACGAAGGGAGTCGCGAAGAGCTTCGGCGACAAACTGCTCTTCAAGGACCTGAGCTTCCAGATTCCCAAGGGGGCGGTGGTGGGGGTCGTCGGCCCCAACGGCACCGGCAAGACCACGCTCTTCCGCATGATCCTCGGTCAGGAGAAGGCGGACGCGGGGCAGGTAGTCGTCGGCCCGACGGTGAAATTCGCCTACGTCGAGCAGGAAGCCACCTCCTTGCAGGGGGAGCACGACCTGCTGGAAGAAATCAGCGGCGGCGCGTCGGAGATCGTCCTGGGCAAGCAGCGCATCCCCGCGCGGCAGTACTGCTCGCGCTTCGGATTCAAGGGGCAGGATCAGGGGAAGAAGGTGAAGGAACTCTCCGGCGGCGAGCGCAACCGCTGCCACCTCGCCAAGGTGCTCAAGGCCGGCGGCAACGTCCTCCTGCTCGACGAGCCGACGAACGACCTCGACGTGAACACCCTGCGGATGCTGGAGGAGGCGATCGGTGATTACAGTGGCTGCGTCCTGGCGATCAGCCACGACCGGTTCTTCCTCGACCGTATCAGCACGCACATCATGGCTTTCGAGGGGGATGGCGTGGTACGCTTTTTCAAGGGGAACTACCAGGAGTACGAGGCGTGGCGGATCGGGCAGTTCGGCAAGGGGCTCTTCGACAACCGGCGCAACCGGTACCGGAAGTTGGTAAAGTAGTGTTTTGCGTCGGATCGGTCCGATCCGTCTGATCTGTCCTATCCGTCCTATGCTTGTCGTGCCGCCGCCGGGAATCCGCCCAGCGCGCTGACGACCGTGTCCGCCACCTGCGCCAACTGGTCATCGCTGATCACCAGCGGCGGTTGGATGCGCAGGACGTTCCCGCCGGCCCCGCCGAGGCCGATGAGGACGCCGCGTTCGCGGCAGTTGGTGACGACTTTCCTCGCGAGCACCGCATCTGGGGGCGCTGCATTGGACAGCGCGCTGGGGACAGCGCGCTCCACCAGTTCCACGCCGATCATCAGTCCGCGCCCGCGCACCTCGCCGACGCGCGGGTTGTTCCCTAGGCGGCGGCGCAGTTCGGCCATGAGCCACGCTCCCTTGCGCGCGGCTTGCGCGGGGAGTTTCTCGCGCTGGTAGAACCGGATCGTCGCCAGCGCCGCCGCGCAGCAGATCGGGTTTCCGCCGAACGTCGAGAGATGGTCCCCCGGATGGAACGCCGCCGCGATATCCGGCCGCGTCACCATCGCGCTCAGCGGGAAGCCATCGGCGATCCCTTTCCCCAGCGTGATAATGTCCGGCTCGACTCCCTCCGCCTCGATGGCGAACATGCTCCCCGTGCGCCCGAAGCCGGTCTGCACCTCGTCCACGACCAGCAGAACGCCGTGGCGTTCGAGCATCTTCTTGATCGCCGGGAACCAGCCCTTCGGAGGCACGATGATTCCGCCCTCCCCCTGCACCGGCTCGGCGAACATCGCCGCCACGCCGCCATCGGAGGCGGACTTGATCTTTTCCTCCAGCGCCGCCGCGCAGGCGAGGTTGCAGCTTTCAGGCTTCAGCCCCAGCGCGCAGCGGTAGCAGTAGGGGGCCGGGAGGAACGCGACATCCGGCAGGTAGGGGCCACCGCCGACCTTGCGGCTCGGCAGACCGGAGATGCTCAGCGTCGCCAGCGTGCGGCCATGGAATGCGCCATCGAGCGCGACGAAGCCGCGCTTCCCGGTGGCCTGCCTGACCAGGCGCATGGCGGCCTCGTTCGCCTCCGCGCCGCTGTTGCCGAAGAACGTTTTGATCAACCTATGTGGCACAGCCGCCTTCTCCACATCCGGCGGGCAAGCCCCCGGCTGTGATGTTGGATGTGGCACAGCCGCCCTCGGCTGTGGTGCCGTGGGCGTAATCTCCGCCAGCAACTCCGCAAGGTCGGCGGCGGGGGCGTGGGGGAGCAGGTACGTCCCGCAATGGACCAGCTTGCCCAGTTGCGCGCGCGCCGCCGCGACGACCTCCGGGTTGTTGTGACCCGCGTTGCAGACGGAAATTCCTGCGAATGCGTCCACGTACGTCCTCCCCGCCGCATCCGTCAGAGTCGCCCCTTCGGCGTGGTCGGCTACCAGCGGCGCGACCTCCGCAAGGAACTCGGTGATCATGTACTTCTTGAACTTGTCGAGGCTGTTCATGGTGCAATCATTGTAAAGGAGAGACGGCCTTCACCGCAAAGAGCGCGAAGCTTGCCCGTTTGGGCGGGAATGCCGACGGAGTGAAACCACGGATGAACACGGATGAACGGTGAAAAAGCAGGTGGTTGTCCCCACCTATTGTAGTACACCGTCATTCCACGAGAAACATCTTTCCATTTGCTTCCATTCCGAATGGTTCCTTTGCCACCCCAAAGAAGAACTTCTCCGGAAGCTTCTGGTCGAAGACCGCATACGCTGAACTTGAAGGCGAAATGGGATTGCTCATGCCAATAAGTTTCATGGGCGTTCCGGCAACGCGGCATTCGCCCTCTAAGTACTCTTGCTGTATCCCGCCCACCCCGCCACCGTTTGCGGGACCTGTGCCCCATTCGACGGGCTGTGGACCGGTACTTGGAAAAGCCCATCGCCAATATCTGATTTCGCCAAAGCGTGGACGAATCTCAATTGCGACCTTGCCAGCCCGAGCGAGGTAGTCTCTGTGGTACTTGACGACAAATGGCTCTTGTGAAGGCACCGTCCGGTGTGGAGGTGTTCCCGCCACCGCAGCCCGAATTTCCTCTATCCAGTCTGGATTTGCGAGATTCACGCATAGCCTGACGCGCAATGGCAGGGGAACGTCACGAATAGAAACCCCATGCAAGAGGCCAATCAAGGGGAATTCGCTTTCTTGAGTCTCAATCGCCCGCTGGAGAGCGTAGCTCAACTCTTCTTGGCACGCCACGCTGGAGACACTATTCGGGGTGATCAGGTAGGCCCATCCCGCGAGAGAATCAGTTGAGATTCTCGCTGCGATCTGAGACCAAAGTTTCCGTCCAGGTACTAGAACGATCTTGTCATAGTTCGCCCCAATGCCAGCCTTATGTAGTTCTTGGACGAGGAAGTCGAAATCTCCCTCATCATTGTCCACCCAAGCATAGGTAATCCAGAGGGGATTCATCACTTTGCCTCCTGCACCGCTTAAACTGTTATTTCATCCCAGTCTCTGTTTGCCGGAGGCCGAAGCCACCACGCACGGCCCGCCGCTACACTATTTGTCCCCCTGCCTTGCCCGTTCCTTCTCGAACATCTCCTTCAGCGCCTGGCCTGTGTAGGACCGCGGGTTCTGCGCGACCTGCTCCGGCCGGCCATGAGCGACGATCTCGCCGCCGGCGTCGCCTCCTTCGGGCCCCATGTCAATCAGGTAGTCGGCGGTCTTGATGACGTCCAGGTTATGCTCGATGACCACCACGGTGTTGCCGAGGTCGGCCAGGCGGTTGAGCACGTCGAGCAGGCGGTTGATGTCGGCGAAGTGCAGGCCGGTGGTCGGCTCGTCGAGGATGTAGAGGGTGCTTCCGGTGGACTTCTTGCCGAGTTCCGCGGCGAGCTTGATGCGCTGCGCCTCGCCGCCGGAGAGGGTGGTGGAGGACTGCCCCAGCGCGACGTAGCCGAGCCCGACGTCGTTGAGCGTCTGCAGCAGCCGCTTGACCACCGGGAAGTTGGCGAAGGTTTGCAGCGCCTCGTCCACGCGCAGGTCGAGCACCTCGGCGATGTTCAGCCCCTTGAAGCGGATGTCCAGCGTCTCGCGGTTGTACCGCTTGCCGCCGCACTCCTCGCAGGTGACGAAAACGTCCGGCAGGAAGTGCATCTCGATGATCTTGGTCCCCTGCCCCTGGCACGATTCGCAGCGGCCTCCCTTGACGTTGAACGAGAACCGCCCCGGCCCGTAGCCGCGAATCTTCGCCTCCTTGGTGAGCGCGAAGACGTGGCGGATCGAGTCGAACAGCTTCGTGTAGGTCGCCGGGTTCGAGCGCGGGGTGCGCCCGATGGGGGTCTGGTCAATCTCGATGACCTTGTCAATCTTCCCCGCGCCGAGGATCTTCTCGTGGCGGCCGGGCATCTCGCGGCTTCGATAGAGCTTGCGCGCGAGGGCGCGGTAGAGGATTTGAGCCACGAGGGTGCTCTTGCCGGAGCCGCTGACGCCGGTGACGCAGATGAGCGCGCCGAGCGGGAAGGAGACGTTGAGCGACTTGAGATTGTTCTCCCGCGCGCCGCGGACCTGGATCGCCTCTTTCAGGTCGAGCGGGCGGCGCGAGGTCGGCGTGGCGATGCTCATGCGGCCCGACAGGTACGCGCCGGTGATCGAGCGCGGGTTGTCAAGAATATCCTGCACAGTCCCCTGCGCGACAATCTCCCCCCCGTGCGCCCCCGCTCCGGGGCCGAGGTCAATCACATGGTCCGCCATGCGGATGGCCGCCTCGTCATGCTCCACCACCAGCACCGTGTTGCCGATATCGCGCAGGTGCAGCAGCGTGTTCAGCAGCCGCTGGTTGTCGCGTTGGTGCAGGCCGATGGTCGGCTCGTCCAGGACGTAGCAGACGCCGACCAGCCCGCTGCCGACCTGTGTGGCGAGGCGGATGCGCTGCGACTCGCCGCCGGCCAGCGTGGCGCTGGTCCGGTCGAGCGTGAGGTAACCGATCCCCACGTCCACCATGAAGGAGAGACGCTGGCGAATTTCCTTCAGGATGGGCGCAGCGATGCGCTGCTTCTCCCCGCCGAGGTCCAGCGCGTTGAAGAACGCCAGCGCCTCGGTGATGGACATGCGCGCCACGTCATGGATGGACTTGCCCTCCACCGTGACCGCCAGCGATTCCTTCTTCAGCCGCGCCCCCTTGCAGTTGGGGCAGGGGAGTTCGCTCATGTAGTCGTGCAGGCGGGCCTTGACGTACTCGCTGGAGGTCTTCTCGAACCGCCGCGTGCAGTTGGGGATCACCCCTTCGAACTCCGCCGGCCAGCGGCGCGACGTGACTGCGTCGGTCCCATGGAGAAGCACGTCGCGGATATCCTTCGGCAGCTCCTTCCACGGGACGTTCGGGTCCACGCTGAAGTCGCGGCAGAACTCCTGGAGCACGTAGTGGTAGTAGATGGCCATGCGCTTGCCGCCGCGGCGCCAGACGTCGATCGCCCCGTTGCGCAGCGAGACCTCCTCGTCGGGGACGATCATCTCCGGGTCGAACTCCAGCCGCGTGCCCAGCCCGCCACAGGTGGGGCAGGCGCCGTAGGGGCTGTTGAAAGAGAACATGTTCGGGGCCGGCTCTTCGTAGCTGATGCCGCAGGTGGGGCAGGCGTAACGTTCGCTGTAGAGGGTGTCCTTCCACCCCTTCTCCGTCTCCCGGCTGACCACCAACGTCCCCTCGGCCAGTTTCAGCGCCGTTTCCACGGAATCGGTCAGGCGCGACTCCACCCCCGGCTGAAGCGCCAGCCGATCCACCACCACGTCAATGTCATGCTTCTTGTTCTTGGCCAGCGTCGAGACACGGGCGAGATCGGTTACGATGCCGTCAATCCGCGCGCGCACGTACCCTTCGGCCTTGATGCGGCGCAGCACGTCGGCATGCTCCCCCTTGCGCCCGCGCATCAGCGGGGCCAGCAGCATCACCCGCGCGGGGTTGTCTTTCGAGACGCCCCCCAGCACGGTGCGGACGATGCGTTCCGCCGATTGCTGCGCGATCGGGCGGCCGCACTTGTAGCAATGGGGGACGCCGGCGCGCGCGAAGAGGAGGCGCAGGAAATCGTGAATCTCGGTGGTGGTCGCCACGGTGGACCGCGGGCTAGCCACGCCGCTGCGCTGCTCGATGGCGATGGTCGGCGGCAGGCCGTCAATGGACTCGACCGCCGGCTTCTGCATCTGCTCCAGGAACTGCCGCGCATACGCCGACAGGCTCTCGACGTAGCGGCGCTGCCCCTCGGCGAAGATCGTGTCGAAGGCGAGCGAGGACTTGCCCGAGCCGCTGAGGCCGGTGATGACGACGTACCGGTCCCGCGGGATTTCGAGCGTGAGGTCCTTCAAGTTGTGCTGCTTTGCGCCGCGGATGACGATGGAGCGCAACGGCCCCGCCGGCGCGGTGTGAGTAGTTGCCATGCTATAACGTTCCACATAACTGGATTGACAGACGTCCAGGCGTCCCATCGGGACGCCGTGATAATAGGCCGGCACTTCAGTGCCGGCATTGCGCCGTTTCACCTTTTGTCGCGTCCCGTAGGGACGCGGTGAAATCGATCTTTTCGATGAACGCAGCCCAAGCTTCGCCCATAGGCTTCACCGCGTCCCTACGGGACGCGAGCAGGAATGGAGGGCATCACATTCTGTAGCAGGGGCTGAAGCCACCTGCCTATTATCACATCGTCCCTACGGGACGAAAACGCTCAGAAACCAAGAGGTCAGGCTAGACGGGGATAACAGCGATATGAATGAAACAGCGACACGCCTTCTGTAAATATCCCCGTAATCCTCGCTATACCGTTCCAGATGAATTGGCACCGTTGAGCACTTCCCGCGCCTTCTCTACGTCCTGCGCGATCTGGCGGGCCAGCGCGTCGGTGGAGGTGAACGACTTCTCGCCGCGGATGCGTTCGACGAACTCCACCTCGATCTCCCCGCCGTACAGGTCGCCGGAGAAATCGAAGACGTACGTCTCAACCACCACCTCGGCGGACTGATAGCGCGGCGCGCCCGCCCGGAGAGTGGGGGGGCGGCCGATGTTCGTCACGGCGCCGAACCAGCGGCCGTTCAGCAGGGCGCGCGTGGCATAGACCCCCTGCGGGGGGCGCGTCTCGTGCTGGAGTTCCATGTTGGCGGTCGGATAGCCCAGCCCGGCGCCGCGCGAGGTGCCATGCACCACGGGGCCGAGAAGGCTGAAGCGTCGACCCATCAGCCGCGCGGCCAGCGCCAGGTCGCCGCTCTTGACCGCTTCGCGCACCCGCGTGCTACTCACGGCCAGCCCGTCCATCAGCACCACGGGCACCGAGCAGGCCTCGAAATTGTACCGCTTCGAAATGTCCGCCAGCAGGTCCATGTCGCCGCGACCGTCGTGGCCGAAGCGAGTGTCGTGCCCGAGCAGGAAGCCGCCGATTTGAAGCTGTCCGGCCAGCACGTCGCGCACAAACTCCTCCGCCCCCATATCGGCCAGCGCTTGGTCGAACTCCAGCACGAGCGCTCCGTCCACGCCGAGGGCCTCCAGCAGCCTCAGCCGGTGCGGCAGGGAGGTGATCTGGTCGAAGGGGCGGCCGCTGATGACGCGGCCGGGCTTGCGGTCGAACGTGATGACCAGCGAGGGGCTGTCGGTGGCGCGGGCCCAGTTGATGAGCTCGTGGATGACGCGCTGGTGCCCCACGTGCACGCCGTCAAAGGTGCCCAGGGTCACCTTGGGGCGATGGAAGACGCCGGCGACTGATGAACGGTCGTAGAGCACTTTCATGGACGCGCCGGTCTGACGAAAAGACACAATGGGCGGCATGAACGACATGGATGGCAAGAGATGCGGGCCGCCTCATGCCTCCTGCTGCCACTCCGGAAGCAGCTTGAGGAATTTCATCACGTTCTCGGAAGGCTTCGCCCGCCGTCGCACGTCGTCCACCCAACTCTTCCGCACCGCCTGCTGCTTCTGCGCCAGGAGCATCTGCTCGACCATCTGGCGGCTTTGCGTGAACTCCTCGCGGCTGGCCGGCTGGTCCTTGGTCCGGGCGAACAGGTACACTGCGCGCGACTCCACGGCCTCGTCGGCCATTCCCACTTCCCCCTTCTTCACCGAGAAGGCGGCGTCAATGAACGCCAGGTGCTGGCCCGGCTCCGGCAGGCCGACCGCGCCGCGCGCGAAGCGCTGGCCGTAGAACTCCATCGGACGGCCGAAGAACTGCGTCTCGCCCTTGCGGTAGTACTTGGCGGGGTCCTTTTCGATCTCCTTGCCTTCCACAGCGGGCGCCTTTGCGATGGCCTCGCTCAGAGAGGCCTTGACGCTCTCCTCCGCCGCCGCGAGCGTGCCGGCGGTGCGCGCCTTGGCGGCGATCTCCGTGGCCAGGTTAATCGCGTTCTGCTGCCGGCAGTCCGTCCCAAGTTGCGCCTCGATAGTCTCGCGCGGCGCCGGTTTGGAGGGATCCACGGCCTTCAGCTGGAAAATGAACTTGCCCGAGGCCGCGGACAATGGAGCGCTGGGGACGCCCTTGGCGGAGGCGGCCTGGCCGAACGCTTTCTGGCCCAGTTCGGACGCGCCGGGGAGAACGGTATTGACCTCATCTGCGCTGAAGAAATCGGTCAACTTGTACGTCGCCCCGAACTTTGCGGCCAGCGCGGCGAAGTCGGCGGAGCGCACTTCGCGCGAGCCCCAGGGGACCTCCATCTGCCTCAGCGCTTCGGTGCGGACTTCCTTAATCTGCTCATCCGCCGCGCGCCCTGCCTCTTCGTTCTTCAGGATTTTCTCAATCGAGAGGGACACTTCAGACAGCGGCCGATAGGATGCCACGGCGGGCTTTTCCTCCGCAGCGGCGGCGGGGGGAGCCTTCTTGTACTGTTCCTTGTGTGTTTCGTAATACTGCTCGACCTGCCGTTGCGTGATCACCGCCTTGTCGGCGTACGGCTGGGTGGGGACCAGAACGTACTCGATCCTTACTCTCTCCGGCTGGAGGTAGCCGATCTGGTCGGGGGACTCCTCGGGGGAGAGGTCTCTGTGCTTGGTATAGAACTCCGCCAGTTGCTTTTCAGTGACCGACACCAACGGTTCGAGCGCGGCGGCGCTCAATGCGAGGTACTCCGCCTGGATCTTCTGGTTCTCGCGGCTGTACCAGAGCCATGCCTCGCTTTCGGGCAGGGTCACGGCGGTCAGGATAGCGTTCTGCAGCTTGACGCTGGCCAGCAACGACTTGATGGAGGCATCGAACTGCTTGCGGGCGAGTCCCTGGCTGGACAGGAATTGGGCCAGGAACTTCTCGTTTGCCGCGGTGTCGTCGGACAGGCCGAAGCGGGCCTTCAACACGTTGGCCACGTCCGCATCGCTGGCGCTGATGCCGTAGCGCTTTGCCTCTTCCCGGTAGATCATGGTCTCCCACGCCGTGGCGGTCAGTTCCTCGGAGGTGGTGCGGCTATCGCGCTGCTGCTGGAGCAAACTGAGCGTGTGCGCGATGTCCGCGACCTCATTGCCGTCGGCGTCTTTGCCGAAGAGCTTGCCGCTCGTGGCGGGCCGCTCCCGGATCAACTGCTGCCAGGGGATGATCCAGACGCACATCAGAATGACGCAAATCCCGGCCAGGAAATAGGTTGCCTTTGTGCGCAGCCACTGGTTTACATGACCCATGTGCATGGGGGAAACTCCCGCAATTTGGTTATGCCGCCAAGGGAAAAAGCCATAATCACGAATAGTGGATTATACCCGGATGGGGGGATGGCTTCAAGGCTGCATGACAAATGACGAAGCACGAATGACGAAGCTGCAGAATGAACCGGGGCGGCGGTACGCTCTACTTACGGTCACTCCGCAATCCGCGATCCGCAATCCGCAATTGGGACCGCTTTATGCCCATAGGCGATTATTCCCGCGCGGCCGTATTGTCGGATTTTGCGGAACTCCAGTCGCACACGCATCCCCGTCCGCATCTCCTCCGGGGCAACATCGGCCACTTGAGCCATCATGCGCGCGCCGTCGTCCATCTCCAGTACGGCGGTCACATAGGGGGCCTCTTGTGCGAAGGCGGGCGGGGGCATGCGGATCACCGTCCAGGAGAGCACCTTCCCGGTTTCGGCGAGGCGGACGGTCTCGAAAGCGCTGCCCCGGCAGCCGTCGCACACTTGGCGCGGCGGAAAATGGATGCGCCCGCACCCCGTGCAACGGCTGGCCTCGTTCAGGTACCGCTGTCGGCGCTCTCGCCAGACGCGCGCCGTGATCATTTGAAGAATCCTCCCATCAGATATCTTGCTGCTTCCATTCCGCACAGGTCATGCTTTGAATGACGAATGACGAAGCACGAATGACGAAGTAAACGCCCAAGTTCCAAACACGCCATACGCAAGAGTCATTCATTGAGACATTGGGGCATTCATTCGTCATTAGGATTTCGTCATTCGTCATTCAGCCGACCGAACAAGGACAATGCAAATCATGGAAGACCACATCAGGCTTCGAAAATATGCACAACGGACGATCCCCCCGTCCCTCCCATGTTCTGGGTCAACCCGATGTGCGCTCCCTTCACTTGCCTCGGGCCGGCTTCGCCGCGAAGTTGCAGGACGATCTCGTGCGCTTGGGCGACGCCGGTCGCGCCGACGGGGTGCCCCTTCGCCTTCAACCCGCCGCTGGTGTTCACCGGGATAGGGCCATTCAGCGCGGTTCGTCCGGAGGGGGCGGCTTGCGCTCCCTGACCGCGTTCCACGAGCCCAACCTCCTCCAGCGCGCAGATCTCCGTGATCGTGAACGCGTCATGCAGTTCGGCGACTTGGACGTCGGACGGCTTGCGGCCGGCCATCTTGAACGCCCTCTGCGCCGACAATTCGACCGCCGCCAAGTGGGTTAGATCGGGCCGGCGGTAGAGCGCAATGCTGTCGGTCGCGAAGCCGATGCCGCTGACGCGCACCGGGGCTTTCTTGGAGAGCTTCGCCGCGCGGTCCATCGGGCAGAGGATGCAGGCCGCCGCGCCGTCGCTCACCGGAGAGCAGTCCAGCACGTGAAGCGGATCGGCCACCATCACCGACTTGAGCACCTCTTCGACCGTGATCTTGTTCTGATATTGCGCCAGCGGGTTCAGCATGCCGTTGGCGTGGTTCTTGACCGCCACCGCGGCGAGTTGCTGCGGCGTGGCGCCGAACTTCTCCATGTAGGCGCGCGCGATCATGGCGTTCAAGCCGGGGAAGGTCGCGCCGCTGAACGCCTCGTATTCCTGGTCGGTTGCGGTCGCCAACGTGGCCGTGCAAACCTCGCCGGAGACGTCGGTCATCTTTTCGGCTCCGACTACCAGGACGATCTCGCTCATCCCGGAAGCGACCTCCAGAATCCCGGTGCGCAGCGCGACGCCGCCGCTGGCGCAGGCGCTCTCGACACGCGTCGCCGGCACGGGCCCCATCCCGAGGCTGTCGGCCAGCAGGTTCGACAGGTGCTCCTGCTCGACGAACAGCCCGCTGGCCATGCAACCGACGACCAGCGAGTCAATCCGGTCCACCCCGGCGTCGCGGATCGCCCCCAGCGATGCCTCCACGCACAGGTCGCGCAGAGACTTCTCCCAGAGCTCGCCGAAGCGGAGCATCCCGACGCCGATGACGGCCACGTCCCTCATGCGGTCAATCCTCCTCGCGCGCGATCTTGCTGCGGAAACGCGCATAGGCTGTGTAATCGAGCTGCACCGTCGGTCGGGCGAGAATCTCCTCGACCGTTGGGGCCAGGTGGCGCACCGCGGCAATGCGGTCGGTCACCGTGAAGACGAACCCGTCGCTGCCCGCGCCGGAACCGTAGGAGACCATGAAGATGCGCTCGCCTGGCTGGGCGGCGTCCAGCGCGGCGCAAAGCCCCAGGGGCGACGAGCCGCTATAGACGTTGCCGATGCGCGGGCTGAGCAGCCCCGCCTGGCCCTGCTTCGGAGTGAACCCCAGCAGCTTGGCGGCGCGCGCCGGGAACTTGCCGTTGGGCTGATGGAAAACGGCGTGCGCGAAATCCTTGGGCGACAGTCCGGTTTCTTCCAGCAACTTCTTCGCCGCCGCGCTGATGTGATGGAAGTATCCGGGGTCCGCCGTGAAGCGGCTGCCGTGCCGCGGGAAGCGTTCCTCCTCGCGACGCCAGAAGTCCGGCGTGTCGGTGGTGTAGGAGACCGTCGCGTCCAGCGTGGCGATCAGTTGCTCGCGCCCGAAGATGAACGCCGCCGCGCCAGCCGAGGTCGCAAACTCCAGCGGGTCCCCCGGCGCGCCCTGCGAGGTGTCCGCGCCGATCGCCAGCGCGCAGTCGGCGCGTCCGGCCTCCACCAGCCCGGCGCAGACGAACATCGCCTCGGTCCCGGCCTTGCAGGCGAACTCCAGGTCGCCGACGTGCAGCCAGCGGGACGTTCCCAGCGCTTCGGCGACGACGGTGCCGCTCGGCTTGACGGCGTAGGGGTGCGACTCGGAGCCGACGTACAGCGCCTGAATGCGCTCTGGGTCCACTTGCGCGCGGCGCAGCGCGGCCCGTCCGGCCTCGACCGACAGGGTGATGGCGTCCTGATCGCGCGCCGGGACGGACTTCTCGACCATCCCCAGCCCGCGTGCGTACCCCTCGGCGTCCCAGCCCCACGCGCGCGCGATCTCCGCCGTCTTGATCCGATAGCGCGGCACACACGCGCCGTATCCGATGATCCCCACCACACTCTTCATTCCGGCCTGCTCCTTGGTAACACGGGACTTCAACTAATATAGCGCGTTTGCGTGGGATTATAAAGGGAACCATAGAGCAGAAGAGGCATCCGCGTTGTGGCCACAGGTAGGGGCGTAGCATGCTACGCCCCTACGAAGGACGACCGCTTCGCTCACCAGTTCGCCCCGATGATCTTGGCTGCGTCCGCCACGCTGATATTCTCATGCACCATGGCGCAGATCGCCTTGACAAACTGGACCGGCCGTTTGTGCTGGAAAGCGTTGCGGCCGATGGAGACGCCCGCGCCGCCCGCATCGAGGGAGTCGCGCACCGCCTGGAGGATTTCGTGGTCGTTGGCCGCCTTTTCGCCGCCGGCGATCAGCACCGGGATCGGGCAGCCAGCGACGACTTTGGCGAAGGATTCGCGCGAGCCGGTGTAGCTGACCTTGACCAGGTCCGCCCCCAGTTCCGCGGCGATGCGCGCGGCGTGGCGGACGCCCTCGACGCTGTGCTCGGACTTGAACTTCGCGCCGCGGGTGTACATCATCGCCAGCAGCGGCAGTCCCCACCGCTGGCACTTCACCGAGACCATGCCGAGGTCGCGGAGCATGTCCGACTCGTTCACAGCGCCGATGTTGATGTGGACGCTCACCCCGTCCGCGCCGTTGGCCAGAGCGTTCTCGACGGTATTGACCAGCACCTTCGCGTTCGGGTCGGGGCTCCAGACCGTGCTGCCGGAGAGGTGCAGGATCAGGCCGATATCCTTGCCGTAGTGGCGATGGCCGTAGAGGGGCAGCCCCATGTGACCGAGCACGGCGTTGGCGCCTCCTTCGGCCATGGCGTTGACCATCTCGCGCATATCCTCGATGCCGGGGATGGGGCCGACCGTGACGCCGTGGTCCATCGGAACGACGACCGCCCGCCCCGACTCGCGGTTCACGATGCGCTCCATCCGGATTTTCTTGCCAAGCATTGGGTTCTCCTTCACGTTGTCCTGTGTGGGAATTCGGACGCCACACTATCACAGGCGCAGGGGGAGAGGCAAGGGCGGAACGGGTTCAACATCGAACATTCGACTTCCAACATTCAAGTTTTGGCCTGCGTACACTGTCCATCTGTGTTCATCTATGGTTCCTGCCGCTGCCGTTTCCGTTCTCCGTGGCCCTCCGCGGTGAACTCCGCCGTCGTTTCCCCCTTGCGGTTCGGAGCGTTTCGTATTATAAAGGCTGCGGGGCGTTTGCTCCCGGCACTGACAAGGAGATGGCGATCCATGACGACGGAGACGATTCAGGTCCACATGAAGCGGCAGCCGGGGACGGAGGACGTGCCGCTGCCGGAGTACATGAGCGAGCACGCCAGCGGGATGGATGTGCGCGCGGCGGTGACGGAGCCGGTGTCCCTCGCGCCGGGGCAGATCGGCCTGATCCCGACGGGGTTCCACATCGCCATCCCGCCGGGGTACGAGGTGCAGGTGCGCCCCCGCAGCGGGCTGGCGCTGAAGAACGGGATTCTGGTGGTGAACTCGCCGGGGACGATTGACGCCGACTATCGCGGCGAGGTGAAGATTATTCTGGGCAACATGGGACGCGAGCCGTTCACCATCCGGCGCGGCGACCGCATCGCGCAACTGGTGCTTCAGCGCGTGGCCCGCGTCCAGTGGGACGTGCGGGCGGACCTGGCTGAGACGGACCGCAACCACGGCGGGTTCGGACATACCGGCGTGTGAGGAAGATTGCGGATGGTGGATTCTTGCAGTCCGTCGGATCCGTCCGATAGTCCGCACTGGAATGGGAGAAGGCAATGGAACGCCGCGAAGTATACCACCGCGGACTCGGCTTGGTGCTGTGCGCCGCGGGGCTCATCCTGTTCATGAGCGTTGCCAGCTACAACCCCCACGATCCGCCGGGGAACGACTACCCCGTCTACTACGCGCACGCCGCCAATATCTGCGGGCCTGTTGGCGCGCACCTGGCGTGGCTCTTCAGGTTGCTCTTCGGCACAGGCAGCTACCTGATCGCGCTGGCGCTGGCGGTGGTTGGGTCGTTCATGGTCATCGCCTACCAGATCACAGACCGCTGGATGCGATTGGCGGGGGTGACGCTGTTCATCCTCTCCTGGTGTGCGGGGATGGCGTTGGTGTTCACGACCGGCGGGTCACCGTATGGACACGGCGGGATGATCGGCTGGGCGCTGGGACCGGGGGTGTTGTCATCGTTGGGCACAGGGGCTTATGTCATTGTCCTGCTGGGACTTGCGCTCGGCGCGCTGCTGGCGGCGGACGCATTCGTCCTCTGGCTTGGACGCAAGAGCGTCGAGGCGCTCACCATGCGCGGCGATGATGCCGCACCTGATGGTCGTTCGGCCAGTCCGACAGCTCCGGCCAGTCCGACTGGTCCGACAGCGGAAGCGCCCACAGACCCGGGCGGCAAGATGGCGGAGCAGAAGGAACTGCTGCGCAAGCGGATCGAGGAGCGCGCTAAGTCGAAGGTCGAGCCGCCGCCGGTCGAGGAGCCGACGGTGCTGAAGACCGTCCCCCCTCCGCCCGCGCCGCCGCCTCCCTCCCCAATTGCGGAGGCCGCCACCGTTCTTGTCAAGCCGAAGGAGCCGAAGGAACCTCGCAAGCCGAAGCCGCGCAAGCCGATCGCCGGCGGGTTCGCTCTCCCGCCGCTGGACCTTCTCGACCCGGTGGCGGCGGCCAAGGGAAAGGAGACCGAGTCCTCCATCGCGCAGAAACAGGAGGTACTCGAACGCACCTTGGAGGAGTTCGGCATCGCCGCGCAGGTGGTGGAGATAGATCGCGGGCCGGTGATCACGCAGTTCGAGTTGGAACTGGCGCCGGGGGTGAAGATCACCAAGATCGCGGGGCTGTCGGATGACATTGCGCGCGCGCTGAAGGCGACCGCCGTGCGCGTGGTCGCGCCGATCCCGGGGAAGTCCACGGTTGGGGTGGAGGTCCCGAATACGCACCGCGAAATCGTGCAGATGCGCGACCTGTTCGACAGCGGCGTGCTCGACCGCAAGAAGATGACCATCCCGTTGATGCTCGGGAAGGATGCCAGCGGCGAGCCGCTGATCGCCGACCTCGCGCAGATGCCGCACATGCTCATCGCGGGCGCAACCGGGTCCGGCAAGTCCGTCTGCATGAACTCCGTCATTATGACGATGCTCATGACCCAGGCCCCGGACGACCTGAAGTTGATGCTGGTGGACCCGAAGATGGTGGAGCTGTCCGCCTTCCGCGACGTGCCGCATCTCATGTGCCCCGTGCTGACCGACATGAAGAAGGCGGCGGCGGTGCTGGAATGGGCCACGCGCAAGATGGACGAACGCTACAGCATGCTGGCCAACGTTGGCGTGCGCAACATCGCTTCCTTCAATGCGTTAGGGGAAAAGGAAATCCGCAAGCGGCTCGAAATGGGGCCGGATGAAGAACTGGAAGGGATCATCTTCCGCATGCCGTACGTGGTCATCATCATTGACGAACTGGCGGACCTGATGATGGTGTCGGCGAAGGAGGTCGAGAACACGATCACGCGGCTGGCGCAGAAATCGCGCGCGGTGGGCATTCACCTCATCGTCGCCACGCAGCGCCCCTCCGTGGACGTGGTGACCGGCCTCATCAAGGCGAACCTCCCATGCCGCCTCGCCTTCCAGACCGCCAGCAAGATTGACTCGCGCACGATCCTGGACCGCAACGGTGCGGACAAGCTGCTCGGCAAGGGAGACATGCTCTTCCTGCCGCCGGGCTCCTCCAAGCTGATTCGCGGCCAGGGCACTTTCACAAGCGACGACGAAATCCACCGCGTCATCGGCTATCTCGTCGAGCGCGCCACCCCGGAGTTCGAGCAGGAGCTGGTCAACCCGAAGGGGCTCGGCGACGGCGAGGAGATGCTGGCGGAGGACGAACTGTTCAACGATGCCGTGCGGATCATCCTGGAAAGCCAGCGCGGATCGGTGTCGCTCCTGCAGCGGAAGCTGGGGATCGGCTACTCACGCGCGTCGCGGCTGATTGACATGATGGGGGAAGCGGGGATCGTCGGCGAATACAAGGGCAGCCAGGCGCGCGAGGTGAACTACACCCTCGAAGAGTGGGACGCCCAGCACGGCGGCAACGGAGGGCAGGCGCCGAAGACGGAGGGGTGAGGGCGGCGGAGTTCACCACAGAGAACCACGGAGAACGTCGAAATTGGGCGACGACGCCGAGATGAAGCACGGATGAACACAGACGTACGCCAGTCAGGAGAGAACGCGGGACTAGTGGGGCATACCTGCGACGGCCGGTTGTGAGCTACTTGCTTTCATCTGCTTGCATCTGCGGCTGCACTCCCTCCTCCTCACGTTTCCGGCTGGCCGTTAGTCATTTTGCTGGTAAGTTGTCCCCGAAAATTCGATTTTCCCAAGCAAGGCTCTTGACTTAGCCTGTTAGGAAGTGTACATTTGCGAAGGAGCTAGGAAAGACTAGGGAGTAGGACTAATTAGTGCGATGCAGGGTGACGTGCTGTGGTGTAAGGATTGTTCGAGGCGCCTCGGCGCTGAGGTTTTCGATCAGGAGGTGGTTTATGCGAAGCAGATGGCCGGGGATTCTTGGGGCCATGTTCGTCGCGCAGTTCATCCTTTGGCTGAGCCTCGGCGCGGGCCTGACCGCGACGGCGATGCCACTGGATGCAGTTACGGCGGCAACGCCGACGACCACAACGACTCCGCAAACGACCACGACCATCGCGACGACCACAACGGTCCCGGGCCCGACCACGACCACCACGGCGAGCACCACCACGACGACGACCCTTCCGCTCGGTCTCACGGTGCTGTATCCTTCCGACAGCGGCATCACGCTGGAACGCGGCACGGTCTGCATGATCCAGTGGTCCGCCACCAATTTGCCGAAGGGAGCGAAGATTCGGGTCGAACTCGTGAAAGGGGGAACCGAGACGTGGCTCCTCTCCGACGGGGCCGCGAAGAGTCCGCTAAAATGGCTTCTGGGGGCGCCGATCAAGGGCGTGGCGGCGTACCCCGATGGGAACGATTATCGGATTCGCATTAGTCCGGCCATCGGGGGCGTTTCGGACGAGAGCGACGGCGACTTCGCTATCAGCGGCATCACCTCGATCACCGTCCACGGACCCGTGTCGGTAATGTGCGGCGGGGCTCCGGCGCAATACACCTGCATCGCCCACTACAGCTTTGGCCCGGACCAGGACGTCACGAGCCTGGTCAAGTGGAGTTCCATCAAGGTGAAGGGGGTGAAGATGGGCAAGACCGGCTTGCTGGCCACCACGGAGGACGTTCCTGGCCGGAACTGCACGATCACGGCGTCCTACGGGAAGGGTAAGGCGCCCATCACGGATAGCCTCTCCATCACACTCACGAGCAACTCGGAAGAGGACGGCGATGACTGAGCGCGTCCGCGCGATTGCACCGATAAACGTGAAGCGAGGCGGCGGCGAGAGTTGATGTGGCTGTAATCTGCGCCAATCGACGAAATCGGTGGATGGCTCCGCTTTCATTGCCCCAAGTGCCGTCCTCCGTGCCTCCGCGGTGAATCGCGCCGTTGTCGTTACCCCATAAATCCGTGCTCCGTGGTTCGGAGCCTGTCCTGAGCGCAGCCGAAGGATGGCCCGTGGTGAACCCGCAGTCATCTACAGGTCGAACCCGAAGTACCCCTTGGCGTTGTTGTAGCTGATGTCGCGCACCATGCCGCCGACGAGCGCGAAGTCTCTCGGCAGCGCGCCTTCCTCCATGTCGCGCCCTAGCAGGTTGCACAGGACGCGGCGGAAATACTCGTGCCGCGTGTAGGAGAGGAACGATCGGCTGTCGGTGATCATCCCGACGAAGCGGCTCAGGAGTCCGAAGTTCGCCAGCGCGCGCATCTGCCGCTCCATCCCATCCTTCTGATCCAGAAACCACCAGCCGCTGCCGTACTGCATCTTGCCGGCGACGCCGCCCTGGAAATTCCCGATCATCGTCGCCAGCACGGCATTGTCCGCCGGGTTCAGGTTGTACAGGATCGTGCGCGCGAGCTTCCCCTGCCGGTCGAGCCGGTCGAGCATGCGTGCGAGCGGGCGCGCGATGGGGAGGTCGCCGACGGAGTCGAACCCGGTGTCCGGGCCAAGCTGCTCGAACATGCGCGAGTTGGTGTTGCGCAGCGCGCCGAAATGGAATTGCTGCGTCCATCCCTTTCCGGCGTCCATAAGGCCGAACTCGATCAACATGGCGGACTTGAACTGGCCGGCCTCGGCGGGGGTCAGGCCGTGGCCGGAGCGGAGCTTGTCGAAGAGGGCGCGGACCTCGGCATCGGTATAGTCGTCCGCGTACGCGGTTTCCAGCCCGTGGTCGGAGAGGCGGCATCCGGCGCGATGGAACTCCTCGTGGCGCTTGCGCAGCGCAGCGAGGTAGGAGTCGAAATCGCGCACCTCCACATCCGCCGCCGCGGCCAGCTTGTCCACCCAGGCATTGAACGTCTGCGGCGACTCCACCGCCATCCCCCTGTCCGGCCGCCAGGTGGGGAGCACCTTGATCTTGAACGAGCGGTCCGCCGCGATCGCCTTGTGATGCTCCAGCGAATCGGTCGGGTCGTCGGTGGTGCAGACGAGGGCCACGTTCATTTGCCGCATGATCCCGCGCGCGCTGAAATCCGGCTGCGCGAGAAGGGCGTTGCAGCGCTCCCAAATCTCACGCGCGGTCTCGGCATTGAGGAGGCGGTCGCCGATGCCGAACGGGCGGTTCAGCTCCAGGTGGGTCCAGTGATAGAGCGGATTGCCGAGGGTGGCCGGGACGGTCTCGGCCCACTTGAGGAACTTCTCCCAGTCGCTCGCGTCGCCGGTGCAGAAGCGCTCCGGCGCGCCGTTGGCGCGCATCGCGCGCCACTTGTAATGGTCGCCGGCCAGCCAAACCTCCGCCATGTTGCGGAAGCGGTGGTCCTCGGCCACCTGCCGCACCGGGAGGTGGCAGTGGTAGTCAATGATCGGCAGGTCGCGCGCGTAGTCGTGGTAAAGCGTGCGGGCGGACTTCGTCTGAAGGAGGAAGTCCTCGTGGATGAAGCGTTTCGCGCTCATGGGATCTCCTGACATTCGGCCTGTCTGCCGCGAGTCGGGAAAAAGGGTCAGGTTGCTTTTCGGCTTGCCCGCCCTCCGTGTGGCGGGCCGTTGCGAAAAGATGCCTGACCCCTGTTCCTTCCGGGACAAGTATAGGCACAGGACGCCTTCTTGTCGAGCCGTGCGGGGCAGTGGCGGAGTCTGGTGGAGCGCGCTGTTTGCCCTGTCCGCCCTGAGCGCAGTCGAAGGGAGCCTGTCGAAAGGGTCCCAGCGCGCTTGTCCCGCGCAGTCCGTAGGGGCGTAGCATGCTACGCCCCTACAACACCATGTGCTTTCTTTGCCAAACCACCCTTCTTGTCCTCTATGGCGCGACTTGCTACGATGCGCCCGAAAGGGGAGATAGAAGATGACGCATCTCAACCGGGTCTCTTTGCGCGCGTTCCGCCGGGCCGGCGGGGGACTCCTTGCCTGCCTGCTGCTAGTCGCGGCCGCGGCGGGGTGCCGCGTCCTCGGCGGCGACGCGGCGACCGTCGCGCTCTACGAGCCGTACACCCTCTGCCTGAACCTGACGGAGCCACTCGCCAATCCGTTCGACCCGGTCGAGATTGGCGTGGAGGCGGTGTTTACTCACGAATCCGGGGCGCAGGCGGTGGTCCCCGGCTTTTGGTACCAGGAGTTCACCTGCTGCCGGGACGACGGGACAGGCGCGGAGCGGCTTGACCCGGTCGGCTCGCCCGGCTTCCGCGTGAAATTCGCCCCGCGCCACTCCGGGCGATGGAGCTGGCATTGGCGCATCACGCGCAATGGGCATGCCGATGATGGCCCCGGCGGCAAGCTTATCGTCGGCCCGGCGCTCAGCCGCGGCTTCGTCCTGCGCAGCCCGTCGCCGCACTACCTGATGACCTCCTCGGGCGATCCGCTCTTCCTGGTCGGGCAGAACGTCGCCTGGAGCACGTCGCCCGCGCCGCTGGCGGATTTCACGCGCACCGTTGACGGCCTCGCCGCCAGCGGCCAGAATTGCCTGCGGCTCTGGCAATGCACCTGGGGGCTGGGGATCGAGCACGATGGGATCGGGCGCTACGACCTGAAGCGCGCCTGGGTGCTGGATCAGATCATCGAGTTGGCGCGGCGGCGGGGGGTGTACATTTTCTTCGTGCTGGAGAACGCGCACGACGTCCACGAAAAGAAATCCCCGTACTGGCAGCAGATGGCGTCGCCGGAGGAGTTCTTCACCTCCGCGTCGCTGCGGACCGCCTTCAAGAACCGGATGCGCTACGCCGCCGCGCGCTGGGGCTGCTCCACCAGCATCCTCGCCTGGGAGTTCTTCAACGAGATGGAGTATGCCCTGCTGGACCCGCTGGAACTGAAGGACTCGGTGCGGGAGCAGTATTTCGCCCCCTGGCTGACCGAGATGGCCACCGCCATGAAATCGTACGACGGGCATGGCCACCTGCTCACCAACTCGCTCGCCAGCGACCGAGTGTGGGACGAGATGTACGAATACCCCTGGCTGGATATCGTTCAGCAGCACCTCTACCTGCGGCCCTGGGAGGCGGACACGGTGGAAGCGGTGGTGGTGTCTCTGGAGGAGGTGAGCCGCTACGACAAGCCGTGCCTGCTGGGGGAGTTCGGCGGCGCGCCAGTGGCCACGGAGGGAGGCGGGGGCGTCGAGAACCTGGTCAACGACAACGACCCCGAAGGCATCCACCTGCACGACTCCCTCTGGGCCTCGGCCATGATCGGCGCGGCGGGCACGCCGCTGCACTGGTGGTGGGACACCTACGTGCGTCCCCGCAAGCTGAACCGTCATTACGCGGCGATCAGCCGGTTCCTCGAAGGCACTCCCTGGTTGGACCCGTCGTTGACGACCGGCTTCGTGCCCGTGAACGGGACGCGCATCCTCATGCTGCGCGGGAGCGGGTGGGCGAGGCTCTGGGCGCAGAACCGGCGCTTCACCTGGCAACCGCCAGAGACGCCCGAAGGCGTTGCGCCGGTGGAGGCGTTCCCGTTGCGGCTGGGGAACATGCCGAAGGGAATCTATCGCGTCGAATGGTGGGACACGGAGAGAGGCTGCATCTGCGACATTCAGATGGTCCGATGCGACGGCGCGCTGACGCTGAATTTTCCGGAGTTCAAGCATGACATCGCGGCGCGCCTCTGGCGTGTTACGGACGAATCGGCTGAGAAGAATGGGGAGAAGTAAGGGGGGGCGACAGGGGCCGAATGTGAGCCTGCGACCTTTGGGTTATGATCCCATTCTCGGCCCTTTTTGTAGGTTTCTCTGCTACCCGGACTTATGACTTATCATCTTCTCGCGTAGGAACTTATGGGTTGTTGCATGTGTTGCCCGTGTTGCACAACGTGCGTGAAAATTGCTACAGTTTGCTACATTCTGCTACAGTCAGAAGTACGTTGGGGTGGGGCGGTTCGAGTGGTGGGCAGACGGAGAGGGATCAGGTCGGGGGCTCGTCAGAGCATGCGGGATGGCGAGCCCTGAGCGGTAGGGTGTCACGGAGATGCGTGGCACGCAGGATTGAGTGAGCGAACTGGGGGATCAGACCACTTGGATTTCCTTTCCTTTTTTGAATCTGTGTTTGGATGGCATCGCTACTACGGGCACCAACCACGGGTTGCGCGTCTTGATAAGAGAGTCTGCTGTACAGCCAGCGCGAACATGAACGTACTCGACGGGGCGCGGGTGGGAATGACATGGACCGCAGGCGAGGCGTTAGGAATGGGGACGTGACTTTTGGGGAAAGCAGTTCGGCCAGCTACCGCTACAGAAGTCGTTGCCCGTCTATTCAGGCTACAGCGGAAACAGGTGTTTCCGGTCCGGAACAGGCGTTTTCTCAGAAAGCACTCTCGGCTTCTGTGCCGCAATCGGTCAGGACTCGTGCCAACTCAGTGTGATTGTGGATTGAATCTCACTTCATGCGAAGCGAAGTGGTGCTTGCTCTATATATACGTGAGCGAGCTTTATAAACCTTGTCTCCGCCATGCACCGGACCTCGGGAAATCGTGCCGCAGTAACGAGGCACAGTCGTAGGCTGTCCACAGGTTGGCGGTCTTCAGCAACACTACACTCACATGGTTTGAAGTCGCCCCGGCAGTCAGGGGTAGTTCGTCTCCGCGTCCAATGTCAATCTCAGCGGTTTTCAAGACCGCCAAGCAATCGCGGAATGGGGCCGTAAACACAGAAGTTTCCGCTCAGTCCGCAGGCTGCTTGTCGGATTGCGTGTCGTTTCTCGAAGTGAAAGTACCCGATTTGGCCCCCGGTCGTTAAGGCGTGGCCTTTGCTCCCGGAAGCCGTCAAGTCGGGGATTCTGGCGATGGTCAAGGCAGTCCGGTAGTATTGTCACCTTGGTGGCGCGCCAGATCGGGGGTCTGGAGGTCGAGGGGGCAAGTCCCGCCGGGTTCAAGTCCCACCGGGCTATCCGGCTGCCAACTATGGGGGCGAGGCGAGATCGAACTCGATCGCAGCAGCAAGACTCATTGTCAAGAAGTCAATCAGAATCGAGGGCCACCTCGACAGCCATGCGTGCCCAGTCCCACAGACGTTGCGGCTGATAGCGGACCGTGGAGATGTCCTTCATGATGACCTCGACGTTGCAGCCGCGGGTCCTTTCGAGCGCTTCCTTCAACGCGTGGCGCGCCCTTTCGGGACGCCAGGTATCTTCGGCCAATATGGCGGGATTGGGCTTCATGGAATAAACGTACTGGCGACCGAGGGCCTCCGCCCCGCGCGCCGGATCGGCCTTGGGACTCATGGAAACTTTGCGCAGGTTGGGAATCCGTCGCAGCATCTCGACCTTCCCGTCGAGCGGCTCGCAGCAGCCGTAATATGTGAGCCCCCAGCGTTCCAGCCAGCGCATTTCATGCCGGAGGGCGAACTCCCAATGCATCGCGGGGGAGACCTCGGAGAAGATCTGTGCGTTGGAACACCCCCACAGGTCGCGGATTCGTGCGCGCCCCGGAATGGCGTCCGCTGGCGGCAGCGCCTTCGTGTACCCGTACCCGCCGCTGCCAACGCGCGTATTATCGTCGTTCAGTGCTAGGGCGTTCAGCGCCTCCCATTGCTCGATCATGCATAGGCTCGCGTCCACCCAACGCGACACCGCGGCGTTGACCATCTCCGGGCGCAGGACCAGGTCCATCATGGCTTGTTCCACCCCCCAGAAACGGATCAGGTTGTCCCAGGGAGTGAACCAGTATCCCTTCGACCCGACCTTGCGCACGGGCAAGATGTCCGCAAGCAACTCGCTGCGCTGTTCGTATTCCCGGGCCGTGGTCGCCTCGTCCAGTGTCAGTTCGGGAGTGCGAATCTTCTCGATATCCTTCGGCTCGATAATCTGCGGATGAAAATGGCGTGAGACAACGGTGCTAGCCGCGTCGGTACGAACGATGTCCACATCCTCGGAGAGGCCGAACCCGGTATCATAGATGACGATGGGGGAAGAGATGTAGTCGCTGACGATCATATCCCCGCGAAGGTGATTCCAGCTGTACAGCAGCCGCCGGAACTCCTGCTCCAAACCCCGCGCCCATTCATCTTCGCAGCGTAGTGTCAGTTCGTCGTTGACGTTCAGCTCGTGCCATGGGCGTTCGTTGAGCCAGACCATGGGGCGAACAGGCTCCAGGTCGTTGAGTCGGCGCCAGAGTTCCGCCTTCTCCCGGTGAGCAGGAAGCGCGGCAATCTCGGCGATCTGCCTGGCACACTCGCGCAGGATAGTTCGATCTCTGACCGATAGAGTCATGTGTGCTTTTTCATCTCGTTGAACAATGTTACACTGGGGGTACTGGCGCCAAGTGAAGACCCCTTAGCGGAAAATGAGCATGGCAGCAAACTCTGGCGCGCCGAACCGCTCCCGCACAGGCCCCAGCACGGCGGTTTCTGCGATGCGATGTTGGCTCGCGGGCCGCACCCGAATCACGTTGCACAACCAGACATCACCGGCGCGTGGTGGCTGTGCGGCAAGTGCTTCCCAAGGAATCGCCATTTGCGCGGTCCATCGGTCGGCGTATCTCCCCACGCGGTCGACCCGTTGAGGATTGTAGTTCATCATCGAAATCTCCCAGATGTTGCGACAATCCAGGATTCCACCCTCTGCGCCTAGCTCGAACTCGAAATTCTGGGTGAAAGTCCGTTTCGGGTCGAGGAACAGCTCGACGCAGTCATCTTCGAAAACGTTTGAGTCTCGTATGTGGTGGGGGTTGGAGACTTCATCCATAGCCGGTTCGTAACAGACCACGCTCAGGTAGAATGCACGTTCGTCGTAGAGCGCCCGAACCTCCGTCCGGCAGGCCGGTCGTTGGCCCGATACGCGATAGAGGCCAAACTGGTCCGTCACGGGCGCCCGCTGCCACGCCGGGTCGTCCAGCGTGCCATTGACCTGCAGCGGCTCATTGACGCGCATGGCTGCAAGTATCGGCCAATTGGGAGAGGCAAGTTGCTTGTCCGATGACAGCACTGCCTCCTCCCGCGCGGCCAGGGCGGCCCAAGGCGAATTCGCCGCACGTCGCTTCAGCCCGTCCCATGCTATCTTCGTGCCGGCCGGATCTCCCGTCCGGGACCTGGCAACGCCGAGCATGAACGCCGCCTGTTCGGCCCAATTACCTTCGCCGGCCTCCTGGAGCGAGACCACAAGCAGTTCGGCCGCGCGTATATAATGATCCTTCCAGAGCTGATAGTTGGCGTGAATGAATCGGAAAAATGATCGACGTGTGGCATCTGACTCCACCTCGACGGCATTTATATAGTACTGCTCCATCGCTTCGAATCCGGCGGTGGTGATTACATCGAATGTTCTGGGTTTTGGATCGAACGGCTGGGTGTGCGTCTTGTCATACGCTGTCGAGTCCGTCCGTTCCTTCGGACCGATTCGGACGAAACGCGCATGCACGGCCAAGTAGGGAAGCACAGGATCCGGTTCATATTTCAGGTCGGCCCCACCGGGATTGTCCGTCGCTCTCAGAAGGTTAGACAGGACAAGCCTATTCTCCCCTGGACGGACTAGTCCTGCCAAACCGATTCGGCAACTCGGCGCCATATCCTCAACAGCGTACTGCCGCCGCCATCCGAAGAACTCCGCATCGCCAAGCATGAAATCATTATCCCACCGCAGCGTCCAAGCGGGTACCCCTTGCACCACCGTACACTTTGTTCCTGTCCGGGTCGGCCAACTAGGATCGCAGGGCATTTGGAAGTGAGGTCTTGCATCGAGCAATCGGTCCAACTGAAGATACTTGCCGTTGAGTTGAATGGCCAGGCTAGGCGTAAGCCGTTCTTCGATCGGAAATACTGCTCTCGCTGCAAACCAGAGTGTCGCCTTGGCCACATCTGAGTTCTCCGGAGTGGTGAATGTCAAGGTGCGACTCTCTCCGGGTGGGATGACCAGATCACTTTCATCCAGCCACAACACCTGTTCATTCGCCAGAACGCATACTGGAAGAAGCAGGAGAAGGCAGGTCAATGCGCGTCGTTTCATTTCTTGCTTTCCCAATTGCATTCGGATGCCCGACGTCATAACTCACTACCGAGGGAGCTATCGCTGGACGAAGGCGATGGACAGAGATTGCGCAATGGTGTCGAACCGAGCCAGCGCGTCGCCGCACACAGGGATGCCCCTCTCCATACGGTCGAGCCAAAGCTCCCCTTCATGTCTTCCCGGGTATCGAGGCGGATCGGCCGGATCCCGGGCCGGTGAGGATTCAACGTACTCAACATAACTCTTCATCGAGAGGGCGAACTCCCCATGGGGCATGATGGAATTCGGGTCGATCACCAGCATGAAAATGCTCGATCCGGCGGTCTTTTCTGGATGGCTCACAATGCTGGGGATTTCGGCCGAAAACCTGTTGCCGGATAGGACGCAAGCGAGAATCTCAAAGACCATCGCTAGTCCGACCCCTTTGTGACGACCGATTGGCAGCACTTGGCCCTCCCATGCCTTTTTCGGGTCTGTGGTCGGGTTCCCTTCCGCATCTAAGGCGACGCCTTCGGGCAACGGGGTGCCGGACCGGATGTGCGCCTTGACCTGCGCGCCGGTCATCATGGCAAAGCTCGCGTCATAGTAAAAGGGAAAAGAATCCGCTATCGGAGCGACTAATGCTGTTGGCGCAGTGCCAATGCGACCTTCCTTGCCGCCCCAGGGCGCGAGGCCTGCACGCGTCTGCTGACCCACCATCCCGATCAGTCCTTCATCTGCTGCCATCTTGCCATAGACGCCACAAGCGCCTATGTGATTCGTTCGTCGACACGTGGCCAGATAGATGCCCTTTTCACCCGCCCGCTTGATGGCATGGACCATGATCTTTCGTCCACCAGCCAATCCGAACCCGTCTTGCATGTCCCAGAGGCTCAATCCACCCTGCTCGCGCAATAGGACTGGTTCCGGCGCTGGATCGAGCCCTCCGGCCCGCAAGTGTGTTACGTACATATCCAGTGCCTCAACGCCGTGGGTGTCCACGCCCATCAGCGAGGCGTCCAGAAGCGATCGGACGGCCAGTCGCGCCGTCTCCGCCGGCACGCCCAGTTTTTCCAAGACCATCCGCTCGAAGCGGTCCAGCACGTCGACAGGTATCCTTATTGCCTCCGAATGGCTGCTCACGATTCACTCCATCTCATTTGCGGTGAAGTCGCCATACGTCCGGCAGACCTCTCGATATGCCACAAAATGCTCCAGCGGTATCTCGGGACTTATTGAATGTGTTCCGATGACCACACCGCCGTTTCTCCCCAAGTCAATGATTTCCCGCGCCTCTGCTTCGATACGGCTGATGGGGCCTTTCACAAGGGTGTCGGTGTTGCACATGCCGCCGGTGAGAATAAGCCTTGGATATGCGGCACGGATGGCACCCATGCGCATGCCGGCGCGGCGCTCTAAAGGATTGATCCCGTCGATCCCGGCATCCACCAGCATGTCAAGGATCGGTCGGATGTCCCCATCGGAATGCAAGAGAACGTACGCGGCGCCCGCCTGTTTGTAGGCCTTGATCATACGGCGGAAGGCCGGTAACAAGAGCTTTTCAAACGCGGCCGGGCTGAACATCGGGCCGGTGTTGCCGGCCATGTCATCGTAAATCCAGATGCCATTGCCGTGCAGGCCGCTGCGACGAAGCGCTTCCACGCCAACCGTGGTGATGTGGTCGCCCACTTTGTCGGCTATGGCCCGCGCTAAGCCCGGATCGGAAACCATGTCCATCAGGAACTGGGTTTCACCGCGAACGAACGTGCTGCGCAGATACGGCCCGCCGGTCTTGACATAGACGTAGTGACTCTGGCGGTCTTTCCGCAGGTTCTGCTCGAATATCTCCTGGGAGTCGCTCCCGTAATAGCGCGCGTCGTCCGAGGGAGAATCGAACTCGACCGAATCGATGTTCACCCCCGGTCCAAGGGGTACCTCGATCGTTTCGCTGAAGTAGGCATCCGTGCGCCGGCGGATGGTCCTGCCCCATTCGTCCACTTCGTGAATCCAGCCTCCCTCCCGTTTCAGTATTCGGGCACGCGAATAGAAGGCCCCTTCGCACGGGATGATGCGACTGATATCGCTGAGCCGCTCCGCGGGGCCGAGGCGCCGTTGCCAGGCTTCCGGATACTTCCAGAACTTGTCATAAACGGGTATCCGGTCCGGGCGGTGGAAAGAGAACTCCGCCAGTACTCGCTCTTCGGATGTCATGGAGACTGCTTCACTCCTGCACAATAACCACCTTGTTGCGGTCGGGGCCGTCCATAACTTCCATCGCGTTCTTGATCTCCTGAAGCGGGAACTTGTGCGAAATAATCTCCTCGGTATTCACCAGTCCGCGCTCCTGCAAGCGGATGGCCATGGTCATGGCCAGGGGGGTGGTGCTGAACGAGGCGTCCATCCGGGTTTCCATGAAATGCGTGTCGCCTCCGTCCAGAGCAAATTTTTCATGCGTCGTGATGCCGAAGAGATTGCACCGTGTACCACGTCGGCGCAGTTCAAACATAAGATTCACCGCCTCAATCGGCCCGGCACCCTCAACGACCAGGTCCGGTCCGCGCGGGATGATCTTATACACTTCCTCCTTCACGTTGCATTCCAGAGGATTGAGCGTATGAGTGGCGCCGAGGCGGTGGGCGTTCTTCAAAGCATAGTCCGAGGTGTCCACAGCGATCAAGGTTCCCGCCCCGGCCTTGTGAGCGACCATGAGGCATAGCAGGCCGATCCCGCCTGTGCCGATGGCCACGACGTCTTCGCCGATCTGCATCTGGGAGTACTGTATGACGCCCTTCCACGCACCGCTCAGCGGCTCGGTCAGTGCGGCGGCCGGCCAGGAGATGTTCTTGGGCTTATGATAGAGGTTGTTCTGCTCGGTGACCATGTACTCGGCGAAACCTCCGCTGAGCATGTTCTTCGAGCCGTCGCCCCCGGTGGAAAAGCCGCCTTCACAGTAATGGAGCAGGCCCTTGCGGCAAGTTTCGCAGAGACCGCAATAACCGCGCGGCGAGAGGATCACCTTGTCACCGGGCTTGAACGCCTTGACCACCGAGCCGACTTCGGCGACGACCCCGGCGTTCTCATGACCGAGAATGGCGGGGAAAGCCAGGTTCCGGCGCTTGCCACGCACGGCCTTCCAGTCCGTCGCGCAGATGCCGGTGGCCTTCAACTTGACCACCACCTGCGTCGGGCCGGGGCTTGGCTTCGGGACGTCTTCGAGAACCAGTTGATTGTAGTCGCGCAGCACCGCCGCAAGCATCGGTCACTCCTTCATGGTTTCCATGCAATACGCAGATGGCGGAGCGTTTCTTCCGCCTCAGGCAGGCTCTGGACGTGTTTACTTGTTCACGATTTCGACCTCTGCTTCCCCGGATAACGTCAGCGGAAAAGCCAGGACAGCCTCGGCACTACTTCTTGCAGGTTTGTCATTCACCAAGTAGGTGCTGTTTGCTCTGATCGGGAAGTCTCCGTTTCTGACCTCCACATCAATCTTGCCGACGCCGTTGAGCGTAAATGCGACGTGGCCGGCATCATACCGATGGGTGATGGCATTGACGGGAGACGCAGCCTTGAGTGTAACAGGGATCTTACGCAATACCGCCATCTCGTCCTCTTTCAGGTCAACATAAGTGCGAACACCGACCGCATCCACGGTCGTGAGAAATCGGTTGGGGACAACCACCCCCCGTGCGTCGGCAGGATAGGCAAAATGCAGGCTTTCGTCGCCGCGCCAGCCGTACAGGCCCGAATGGGACGTAACAAGCCTCTCTTTCCCTTTCACATATCCACTGTGGATTTCTTCGAAGGTAAGCGGATACATATAGGCGGAGATCGGCTTATGGGTCAGCTTGACGCTCCCATCGTCGTAGTGAAAGAACAGGTTCCCCCATTTCAACTTGTCCTGGATATCGCGGTATATCTCCAACTCGCCTTTCATGACGACTTCGGGGTTAGAGAGCGAGGCTAGCGTAGGGGCAAGGTGGTTCTCGGGGCCGGCCTCAATTTCGCGGTTGTATATGATGCCTGGCTCGTTTGCGATGGTCCTGGTGATGATATAGGGGTGGTTGGCCACAACGACCGCCCCCTTGGATCGCATCTTTCTGACAAAGGCAACCATAACATCCTGATAGAGCAGTATCACAGAACCCACTTTTCTTGTGATGGTCTTGGTCGTGGGATCAATTTCGGCCGAATGGCCATCCCACCGATCATACGTGTAGGGGCCACCCATGGATGAGTAGAAGCCGTCCATGAAAGCTCCCTGGCAACCCATTTCATCCACCATCACGTCAACGCTCTTCAGCAGCGCCTTACCGAAACTATTGTCCAGAGTCGGATAATACACGTACCATCCGCGCCAACCCTGCTCGCGCCTTTCCTTGCTGAAATACCCCCCACCTTCTACGAAAGCCTGTTTCCCATCGCTGCCGATCACCCGTGAGTCGGAGAATGTTTCATCCGGCTTATTAGTGGCATAAAGAGCATGGGCCACATGGAACATCAATTTCACGTCAGGCGCGATCTTGTGGATCGCCTGCATCTGTTGTTTCAACTGCTGGCGCTCTTTGGGATACTCCAGGAACTCGATCCCCTCGACGGACAGACCCGGATCGTCTGCAATCTTGTCCAAACACAGGATGAACCCGTATTTCGCGCCTCGCATGTCAAAATAATCCCTAGATGCAGGCACCAGCCATCTGACTAAGGACCTATCCCAAACGCCGGTCAAACCGCCATCAATGCACCCGTTCCGCTTTTCGTCTCGTCTTACTTCGTTGATGAAGTCATAGTAATCACCGGAGGCATTGGGATAGATCACCCATTCCAGGGTGTACGAAGCCCCCTTGTCCAGCGCAAAGCTGTCTGAGGAGATGCTCGCCTTCCTGCCGGTCTCAAAGTTGCCTTTCAGTTGGAAAATGAAGACATCGTCAAGAGCGACGATGCCGATCCCCAACCCTTTCCTGGCAAGAAAAACGGTCGGATTCGAACAGATGACCTGCCCCTCCTGCACGGTGGCGGAAACCTTCCTGCCTCCAAGATAGCCTTCAGCGAAGTCTTGACAGCCTATAGTGTTCTTGAGAAGTATGCCGACAGGCTCGTCACTCTTGTTGGCAATGGTATCCTTCACGCTGATTCGATTTGGATGCAGTTCGATGAGGCGCTTAATCAAATAGCTCTTTCCGTCGGCCTCGACCTGATATGTCTTGGCGTCAATTCTGTTCGTCCGAACTTGCCAGGAGGAATCCGGCGTGTTCGCTGCGGCCAGCCCGTGATAGCCGCCGCCGGGGTAGGAGAAGGATGATTCCACGGGATAGGTTTCTGCCCCAAGCGTAAGGAGGAAGCCGCCCCCTTTTGTCACTTCCACACTGTAGGGAGCTGGACTCGCCGGCGGCGGTAATGGAGGTAGCGCCTTTTCCGCGGGGGATACGACTTTCGGTGGCACTGGAGGGTACTGAAAGGCAAAACCCTCTCTGGCCTTAACCCCCCCTTGAGGGTCCCTGAGAATGGCCTGAAATTCGTAATCACCAGGAGGCAGCGTCGCTACAGGGAGTGTATAGTCGGCTTGTCCTGCTTCCGGGATCTCCTTCACTTCCCACGTCTGAATGACACCCTTTTGCGCCTCTTGGAGCGTGAGGGTTACATGGGAACCCTCCTGGACGGGCTGGATGCCGATGAAGTCCACGTTGGCAGTGGCTATTCCTCGGTCAAAATACAGGAACGGCACAACCTTGAGCAGTCCAAGTCGGGATGTGTCCTTGCCCATGATAGCGGCATCCTGTCTGTAGATGGCCATGACCTCGGCACTCGAGAGTGCCCGATCGTAGATTCTCACCTCATCGAGGATCCCGTTGAATGCCTGCGAATCGGCGGATATCGTGAAGGGCTTTTCAGGCGGACCCGGCAGGGCGCTCGCGGCAGTGATATCCTGAATGCCATCCAGGAATAGCGAGATATCGTTCCCGCGTCGGACCGCCGCAACGTGATAGAAGGTATTATTGTCAAGAGCCTTGTTGGAGACGATCGCGTTTGTCCCCCGGTAGAACAGTTTGCTGCTTCCACCGTCTATTCTCAGTACTGAACCGGAACGATGTATGTAGACTTCGCTGTCGAAGAGGGTCCAATTGGTGTTCCGGTCCGGATAGAGCGGAGCGGCAAGCTTGACCCACGCCGTAAAGGCCCCATCCCCGCTTCGATCAAATGCCGGCGCCTTCTTGATTTCGATGCGTCCGTTGGTTCCGTCGCACTTCAGCGCGCCCCCTTTCGCAGACTTCGTTCGGTTCGCCTCCTTGATCAGTCCATCATTGTGATTTCCACTAACGTCCTCGGCCACGTTACCATCGCCATCGTCAAAGGTGTAATGGGCCACCATCCCTTCTTCTAACGCAACCGGTTGTTGAGTGCCCGGAAGAGTGCTGGGCGCAGCGCGGCCCGTGGACTCCTGTTTAAACAACGATTCTACCTCCGGATCTGAGAGTGCCCGGGTATAGACCCTCACGTCGTCAATCATCCCCTTGAAGTAATCGTGGCCCAGTCCGGAGGATTTGCCAATGACCATAGGCACCCCCTTCACATTGGGGTTGTAAGCCTGTGCCTGGACGTGGGAGAGTTTGCCGTTTATATAGATGGCGACCCGCCTCCCATCCAATGCCATGACGACGTGTGTCCACGCATTCAACGGAACGTCTATGTTCGCAGTGGTTATGTAGTTCGTACCGTCCGATATCGCCCAGAGCAGGCGTGATTTTGAGTAGTGCATCAAGACCAGTCTTTCGTCCTTCCAATCGTTTCCCGTGACCCTGGTGACCAGCCCCCCGCCCAGATCGTGAGTGGGATAGAACCAGACGGACAGGCTGCCCGTCGTCGTTGTGTCAAGCGTTGGATTGCTGCCACAATCCACGAAGGAATCAATGCCGCTAAACTCCAAGGCGCCGCCGAAAGCACCTTTTACCCAACGCGCCTTATGGAGTTTCCCGTTATTGCCATGTCCGCTGAGGTCTTTGGCGACATCTCCCTGCCCTTCCTCAAAGTCATAGTGCAAGACAAGCCCCGGATCCGCTGCCATCGCTGACAGCGTGAAGAAAGCAGCCAATGCGGCAACCGCGGTTATGGCTCGTTTCATAATGCGACCTCCTATGAAGGCCCTGATTCCAGAAATAGGCGCTTCTCAGTCTGCCGAGACCGACAACACCTCATATTCATGGAACTCCGGCACGATAATGGACATAGTTTCATTACCCGCCACAAGTGCGATGTCTTTCCCTGAATTCAGAGCCGTAACCTTAACCCGCTCGCTGATTTTCAGCGTACGCAGCGTGCTCATGGGCAGCTCGATGGCCGAACCTGTAATTGGGATCACCTCGGAGATCGGCCTTCTCATGGCGCCCGTGAAGTTCACGAGGTGAATCAGAAGCCTCCCGGCCTTTCTTTGCCGACGCAGAATCACTTCGACTGTTTCTGGAAGGTTCCGAACCCCGATCAGCGGAGGCGAAAACTGGTTAAGCACATTCCGAAATATTGTCAGGTAATCGCCTATGCCATAGACCCTGTAGTGCTGCCCGAAATTGCCCGCCAGATAGAGCGATCTTCCGGTGCCGTACTTGTTCATCACAATGGCAGGGCCGGCTGTCTGCGAGAGGGGCTGATACTGTCCTTGCATCGGCTCCCTGAAACACGCGATGGGCGTCGCCGAGGTCGCGAAGCATTCCAGCCCCCAGGCGGGCGCCGGAAGCAAGGACGGATACACTCCGTTGAAGACCGAATCTTTGCCGACGAGGCTCATGTAGCTGTATGCGCCCAGGTCGTACACTTTGGCCCCAAGTTCGATACCGAACACCTCGGACAGACCAAGATTCGCTCTTCGGCCGTAATCGTCTCCGTAGAGGGATGTCTCAAATGAGGCCACGAGGTTGCCGCCGGTGCGGACAAAGTCCTTGATGGCTTGGATTGCAGTGTCCGCCAGGCAAACGCAGTTTGGAAGAACAATCGTCTTGTATTTTGCCAGCCGTTGCTCCAGCAACGTGACCTCGTCAATGACGTCAAAGGGCGCGTGCCCTCTTATGAGCATTTCGCAGAAACCGCCGAAACAGGATGCGTAGCTGACGGTTCCACCGTTGCGGCGCATCTTCGAGTTGAAATCCGTCTTTTCGGCCTCGCCTGAAAAATCCGCCGTGCGCGACGACCAGAGGATGGCAACCTCGGCAACCGATTCCGTCTGCGCGTAATAGTCTTCGTTCGCTTTCAGCAAACGCATCATCTCTTCGGCCGCCTGGCCTCCGGGGGCTTCGATGGTTTCTATGGGCGAATGGATTCCATACCATGGATTCGCGCCGTTGGCGACCGCGTCCGCAATGAGTAATCTGGTTTCAGATGGCGTATGCAGATACCGGCTCCATTCCTTGTGATCGCCAGCGATGAATATGACCGTGGGCTTTCCCCCGGACTGGCTTTCGAGTAAGCGGGCGGTTACTCCAGGCTTCCACCACGGCACGTCTCCCGGAGCGATGTAGAAAATGAAGCCGCCTTCGGCGCCGAGCATGTCCTGATGAGGAACCAGCCGGCGGTTCTGCCTTCCGGTAGTTACGCCGGACGTCAAAGGTTGCCCGTTCATATAGATGATCGCCGCCGGGTTCACGGATTTGAGCGCCTTGCCTGCGTCTGCTAGGAACCCGGCCACGCTGTCGTACCTGAACTCAATGAAGTCACGCGACGCCTTATCTCGCGCCCCTCCGCCGGCGGGAAGCTCGGCGCCATATCTTGCGCGATAGCCGTCCGCGCAGTACGGGCAGTAACACGTGTCTTCGAGGAAGTAGGGGCCGTCCAGGAACAGGCCATCTATTCCCAGGGCCGCGACCTTTTTCACCTGGCTGAAGTACCAATCACGATACGGGCTGTTGATGCACGGAACCCCCATCGTCTTCCCCGCGCTGTCTCGATATCGCCACTCGCACTTCTCCCTGATTTCCTTTGGCCCCAGCATGCCGAGGTAGAAAATGACCCGTAAGCCCTTTGCCCGCGCGCTTGCCACATAATTGCGAATCTCGTCCGCCTTGTCCTCTTTGTAATATCCGCAGTAGTCGTCCGCGCTTATGTGGAGCAATTGCTCGACGTTAAAGCCCATGCGGCTCCAGACGTCGAGCACGCGTCTGGGATCGCCCTTGGACTCGCATTGAAGGGCCGCAATCCTGAGCGGTTTGTCGTACCACATGTTACGTCTTCTCCTGCCAATCCACGCGCACGATGCGCCAGATGTCATTCATCGTCAGCTGGACCAGCACGACGTCGCGGTTCATACGCCATGGGAGCGCTTCGCCATTCGCGCTAACGCGCCCGGGCTCCCGGCCTTCCGCGTCACGAATCTGTAACTCCACAGGGAATGGGGGAAGTGGTTTGAAAGCGCGCGCCCACTGCCGCACGCCATGTATCTGCTCGCCGCCGTGGTTCACAAGAAAGGCCCACGTTGTTTTCTCGTTAGCATGCGCGACGACTTCAACCGTACCCGACGGTGACATCACTTTCACCGCGACGTCGGGCGCTATGCGTTCAAGCAGCTCGCGGAGCCATGCGATCTGTGTCCAATTCGCATGGGCCGCGTAGTCGCTGAAAACGGGCGCTTCAAGATACCAGATTTCACCCTTGCCCACGCGACACCGCGTCAGTGCGGCAAACTCGCTGGGTTCATCCGAGGCGGGGCCGATCCCCCAGCCAAAACGCGTGCCATAGTCGCAATCGTATGGCCGAATGGCGGGCAGAACCAACTCCCCGGCGGCCATATCAAGCTTATGGAAAGCTCCTCGCACAAGCACAGGGGTCTGGTCGTCCGATCCTGCCCATGCCGGAAGGTATATGTGGTCCTGCCAGGGCTTGTCCTGTCGGGAGACGCCGAGCCAGCTAAGCGGCTTGCCGTTGACGTTCGGAATGCGTCCGGCCACGAACAACTTGCCGCCCGCTTCAACGTACCTCCTCAGAACGGTCTCGGTCGAAGCGCCTATGGCCGTCACTTCGGGAAGGACGACGCATTTGCACCCCTTGAGGTGATTCTCGAGATGACATTCCGCCACGATGGCGAAATTCGCGCCGGCATCGAGCAGAAGGTGATGTGCGCCTTCGAGGGGGGCCAGCCGGAGGGGCGCTTCGCCGGGGCCCCAGGCGGCGAAATGCCGCATGTCCTCTCCGTATATGGCCAGCGGCGCATTGAGCACAAGGAAATCCGGGACGAGTCTGGAAGTTTCCGCGGGATATTCCTCAGCCAAACGGTTCCTGACGCTTGCAAGGAACTGCATGGCGCGGACCGAAATCGGATCAAGGCGGTTCTCAGGGCGGAGCCGGTCGCCAATGTACGGACGGCATTTGCGCGCCCAGACCGCCACCGATTCCTGTTCCAACATCACAAGCGGCCGCGGCGACCAGTCTCCCCATCCCTGGTTGAATATCGTGTTCATGACGTCCGATGGCCTGTCCGCTGTGGAACCGTATGCGGCACACAGGGACGCCTGTAACGACTGCGCGCCACAATCACTCAAGTCCATTGTCAGGCAGTTGATGACATCCGGGAGGCGCTCCGGGTAGCGGATACTGCCGATCTGATTGAATCCCACCTTCGCGCCCGGCTTGCGCTCGTTGATGAACCGTCCTATGCTTTCGATCATTGCGATTGCCCGTTCGTGCCGGAATTGGCCATACAGGCCCAGGTTGGGATCGTCCGGGCGCACCGGAATTTGCAGACCATGCCGCTCGCGAAACATCCGCCGGCAGCGCTTGCAGTAGCAACATGCCATCGCGTTCATAGTGTCAAAAAAGAACCCGTCCACAGGATAGGTGGCGATAATCTCCTCGATCATCGGCAAGACGAGTTCGTCAAAATACGGAGTGAACGGACAGAGTTCTATAAACCAGTCCTCGGTGAGAACCGGACCTCTTGCGCCGACCTGAACCCAGTCAGGGTGCTTCCGTCCGGCTTCGCCGTCAATGCCAAAACTGACATAAGCCAGGGCAGATATGCCTTCCGCCTTGCAGGCCCTGACGACCTCGCCGAACGCGTCGCCGATCATCCGGGGATGAACGGTGCCCACGCGCGTTGGATAGGTGGCGAACCCGTCGTGCCCCTTGGCGAAGGAGATCACTTCGCGCACGCCACATTCGCGCAACGTCCGCGCCATCGCAGCGACGTCAGGATTGTGATTGATTCGGATATTCTTGTGGCAATGGAAATCGAAATGCCAGGAAAACTCCAACATCGCCTTTCGGCTTTCTTGCTTGCGTGCCATGCGAATGGTCCTATTTGCTCGCTGGGATGAATTCCAGACCAAAGATGCTCGCCTGCTGCAGCCGGAACCGCAGTATGACAGCCTGCCCGGGGGCGATGCCCAGGTCGTCGTGGCCTTTCCACACAACCGTCGTTCGATAGCAGTCGCCCACAATCGGAACCGCGTTGGCGAAATCACGGCCCGGAATCACCTCTCCCGCGAAGTTCAGCGCCTCGACCAGAACGTAACCGGAGCGTTTGGTGAGGGCGTTGATGAGCAACTTCTTTCCCGGAGGGATAAGCGCAACGGTCGCAAACTCGCCTCTTTCCGGAGACTCCAGCGCCACCATGCGGCCCTTGGGCCATACGGCGTAGCCGGTCGCGCGCATCGCTCCCGCACGCGGATACTTGTGGGGAACGTCATAGCCCGCATAGGGCAACGCGAAGTCGCCGTTCGGCAGTTCGATGAGATTCGGTGAGGCGAAGACGCACCCGCCGTCCCACTGCCCGAACTCGGCGGTTTCCAGCACAGGGTTGCCAGGGACAGAATGCCACGCGCGGCCGTTGTGGCTGGAGAGCAATCGAATGTTCGTGGCGTCTGTCGCGGTATTCCAGACAGCAGGAAACATGAGATGGATATCCGGCGCTCCGGGGACCGACGTCTTGCAATTGGTGTAAAATACCTCGCTTGGATTCATCTCCGGACCGGGTTCGACGATCAGTTCTGGAAGAGGAAAATGGCGGAAATCGCCCGTTTCCGCGCGGCCAATCGCTCTGCGTCCGACCGAAATCCATCGCAGGCCCTGCTCATCCACGGCGGGGTCCGCTTGCGGTCCAACCATCCAGTCACGGAAATAGCAGACGTATTTCTTCAGTGTCGCATCGTAGTAGGCTACGGTCTGCGTATCCGTATGCGTCAGGACAAGCGGCTCAGGAATAATCTTCCAATGGATTCCGTCGGGAGAAACCGCGCCTCGCAAGCCAAAGTGGACGTTCATGTCCCTCCGGAACGCTTGAGGATCCGTGGCATCAGACCGTTTGCGAAAGTACTCCTTGCAGGCATCGTGAGTGAACTCATAGCATTCGACCCATTTATAGCGTTCCTCTTTACTCGCCGAGGAATCTATAAAGACCGTGCCGCCCGCCTCGGGAAACAACAGGTTGTTACGGAGGCTGCCGCCGTATTCCATAACGCCGCATTCAGGACGTTCCCAGGACATGCCGTCCGATGACTCGTAGTAGCAGAAGAACGTCTGAGTCCTCCCCTTGAGGTTCCCCCAATCCGTCGTGGCCCAAGCACGATACCGTCCTTGTTCGTGAATGAGCGTTGTGATGATTTCGCTGCCATCTTCCCAGGGTTTCTCACGCTTCAGAAGTGGTCCGACCCGCTGGGCGGGTTTCGCCGCAATTCCTATCCCCCATGGCCAATGGTTGCGTTGCATGCAGGCTTCTCCAGGGGCCAGGCGAGCGGAAAGAGAAACGGCTTTCCCACTTGCATCGCACCAGTTGAATCCGCATGGACGCACATAGTACCAGTTGGTGAAGAGGACGCGATGCCCCGCCAATCCATATGGCTCGCCAGTATGATAGGATTCAGCGCACATAGGAAGTCCCTTTATACGGCAGGTAAGATGGGGGCTTTCCCGCCAAGCCCTGGACCTTACCCAACAGCCTGCTCATTCCGGCGCGGGCAAAGCCCGACCGACCATCGAATACCACAGATGTCACCAGTAAGGCAACTCCATGCAGGGTGCCCCTTGGCAATCTTCAGACGCGAAAGAGAGGGGGCGCAAAAGCGCCCCCTCGCCCAAGACACTTCTGCTGCCTCTACTCGTCCACCCCGACATCTACTCCCGCATTGGCGTCAAACGTATGCCAAGCCATGACAGATCCGGGAAGTTCCTTGCAGATGATGGCGCTATTGCTCCCGCTGCCGCCGAATTCGCGGATGATATTGTTGCCGATCCCACTTAGCGGATTCCTCGGGTCGCCCGTCGCCTGAGCCCACCACATAAGCCGTTGCTGCGGGTCCCCGGACCACCTGGCGCTCCAGTCGCCATAGAGCACGTTGTACCCGTCGCGATGGCCCCACCAGCCGGTACCAGGCGCGACTGTCGGTGTAGCCATTGACTTGTCGAATGAGTCGGTCACAAGTGCTCTGCTCCCAAGTTGCTTCTGCGTCTTGAACACCGGCTCCCCGAGTGTGACAAAACGATTGGGGCTTGTGTAAAGCAAGCGGACTGTCTTCCAGGCTGCATAAGGTGCCCCCAAGTATGCGAACTCCCCCCGATAGTCGTCACTCGTCGTGCTGAACTGCCATGAGGGCACATTCCGGTAACAGTAGTGCGACTGCACGGCCTCCCCAATGTCGACGTAGGCGTCGCTCCAGTTGCCCAACCAGCTCCAGTTGCCATGGGTAATGGCCGCTGCGTCTGTTCCGCCCGCTCGCTTGATGTCAGCCAATCGCGTCGCGGCAGCCCGGTTTGAAACCCCCTCATCATTCGCGGACATGAGCATATTGTCGGAGGAAGGGCAGAAGAAGGTGCTCGCATCGGCGAGGTACCCGCTGGTCACAAGGAAGCCCAGCCCGGTGGGGCCCACGTTGAAGTTGCCCGCTGTACCGCCATAGTCAGGTATGTTCGTTCCGGAGAAGATCGTCCGGAAGTACACAACGGGATTTGCAAATGGGAAGTAGCCATCGGAGTTGGAGTGGCCGCTGGTCCAAACATTCTGGCCGAGCTTGGCATCCCTCATCACACCCATCTCATACAGCCCTTGGGTAGCATTCGAACTCACGGGCTTACCCCATGCCGCCCACGAGGGGAAGTACCCGCTGTAGTCGCTGCAATAACTTTCGAGCGCTCTGCTCATCTGACTGAGATTGTTGATGCAGGCGGTGCGTCGCGCCTTTTCCCTGGCCGCCGCCAAAGCGGGCAGCAGCATCCCGGCGAGAATTGCTATAATCGCAATCACCACTAGGAGCTCTATCAACGTGAAGGCCGAAAAACTGACGGCGGCCTCCATTCCCTTCACTGCACCCTCACCCACGGCTTTCATCCTGCGCCACATAGTCTCCTCCCTCCTTCCAAAAAACAATCTCTCCCCCCGGAACACACGCCACACGCCGGCCCTCGCTTACCTCTCGTTTCACTCAATTTCGCCTTGTCACCGCTACTGCGCTACGTCTCGCGAACAACCAGTTTCACGGGTACTGGAATCGCCCTGTGGTTGGATTGGTACTTGCCCTGCACGCCCTGTGCCAGAGCCGTCGTTGCCTCTCGCACAATCTTCTCCCGATCCTGCGCCACGGTGGAAAGCCTGCAACGGGTGTAGTGTAGGGGAAGGTAATCTCCGTACCCAATGATGCGCAGTTCCTCAGGCGTCCGGATTCCGAGGTCCCGGGCGGCCTCCAGCGCACCCCACGCCTGCACATCCTGAGTTGTCAAAATCGCCGTGGGCCGGGAAGGCTTCGACAGTACATTGCGCGCGACTTCATAGGAGCCCTCGAAGTCGAATGGCGCATCGATAACGTCGATTTGCTTGCGCGGGACCCCACCCTCGTCAATGGCGGCAAGGAACCCATCCCTTCGCCATTGCATGGTCTGGTACTCCAAAGGTCCGATGAGGAGGGCGATACGACGATGGCCTTCGCCCACTATATAACGCGCGGCCTCCGCAGCCCCAGCCACATCGTCAGTATAGACAAAAGTCGCGGGACAATCGGGAACAAGACAGTCAAGCACAACTAAAGGCGTACTCGCACGTTCCATCATCGCGGCAACGTTCTCGATGTTAGAACTTGGACAAGGTTGCCAGATAATGCCCGCCACAAGGTGGGACAGAAGAGATTCGAGTAACTCTCCTTCCCATTCAGGCGATCCATCGGTCAGGCAGGCTATGGGAACAAAGTGGCGTGTGTGCAGAGTGCGTCGGGCAACAAGCGAAACATCATCCCAGTACACATCTCGCGCTGTGTGGACAAATGCAATTAGATTGGATTTCCCTGTCACCAAAGACCGCGCTGCCGCGTTCAGCCGGTAATCCAATGACTCAGCCACGGCTTTCACCGCCTGCCTGGTTCGACCGTTTACGTGCGGATGGTTATGGAGCGCTCGAGATGCAGTAGAGGGCGATACATTGCAGAGGCGCGCAATATCGGCGAGTCTTGTCATATTTTACATCCTATTGGTGACGTTTGCAATGGAACTATACACCCTATTTATTGGCATGTCAAGCATTATTGTGGATTGTTATCGTATCGCTTGCAATTCACCATCCACATCGCTACAATATGCGGATGAAACGGTCCTGAAATCGAAATTTCTCCGGCTGCATTTACAGGCTGAAGTCTCTGCTATCGGCCGCACCTGGAGGATCCAAAGCACCTCTAACGTACGCGGCTTTCAGTGCCTCGTCCGTATGATGGTCAACAATTTCATCCCCGACGGCCATTCCTGACGTGATCACCGCGCAGGCTTCGACGTTATGCCTCTCGGCCCGGCAACGAGGCGAAAGGAGATTTGCCATGTCGCTTGCGGATGGTTGGGCCGCACTGAATCTGGAAATGCCCCCGCGCGTGCCTCGTACGGAGTACTCGGCGGAAGGACATTGGGAACTCGTCAAGGCTGTAACGGGCATCCAGGTGTCGCAGGAGAGCAACGAGGACACCAAGCGCGCAGCGTCAGGAATGTTCGTGGAGCGCTGGAACTACGACCTTTTCTGGGCAATTTTGATTGACAGCAACTGTCTGGGCGGGAAACGCGCCAAGATGGGCCATGCGGTTTACGCCGCGGGGGGGATTGACTATAGCGACGAAATCGGCTGCCCATTCAAAAGTGTCGAGGAGGTGCTCCAGTTCGACTTTGAAGCCGAGTTTCCCATCCCCGACAAGGCCACGGCTGTTAGGAAGTTCGAAAATCACTACCGAGAACAGGTCGCAGCCCATCCCGATGGCGTGAACATGACGGGCATCTATGTCACCTGCATTTCAGGACTCATCGAGACCTTCGGCTGGGAGATGCTCCTGTTGGCCGCCGGTTCCGACGCCGAGCGGTTCGGCGAACTGACGAACCGCTACGGCGACTGGGTTCGCTTCTACTTTGACGCCCTGGCGGAGGCCGACGTTCCGGTCGTCATGGTTCACGACGACATCGTCTGGACGAGCGGGGCATTCCTCCGACCGGACTGGTATCGCCGCTATGTCTTCCCCAACTATAAGAAAAATCTCCGCCCATTGATCGAGAGCGGCAAGAAGGTACTCTACACCTCCGACGGCGATTATACGGCGTTCATTGATGATGTGGCTGCCTGCGGAGTGCACGGCTTTGTCATGGAGCCATGTGTGGACATGAGGGTCGTGGCCGAAAGATACGGCAGGACCCGCGTTTTGATCGGTAACGCCGACACGCGCGTCTTGTTGAGCGGCACAAAAGCGGCGATTCGCGCCGAAGTCCAGCGGTGCATGGACATCGGCAAGAAGTGCCCCGGGTTCTTTATGGCTGTGGGCAACCATATCCCGGCCAATACGCCGGTGGACAATGCGATCTTCTATAATCAGGTCTATGAGGAACTCAGTCGGCGCTGAGGAACGAGGGGATGCTGTGATACCGCGAGGATGCGTCTTACAAGCCGTTGAACAGAGGAAAACGGACCGCACGCCCGCCCGCTATGGTGCCGTCCACGAGGTCACACAACGGTTAATGGGCCGCATAGGCGTAGACTACGAAGGGCTGCTTCAGGCACTGGAAATCGACATGCGCCGCGTCTGGTTCGTGTCCCTTCTGAAAATCTCGTCTGCCGCTAAAAAGGCGCGACTCGGTGCTCAGCTGAGGGGATGGCGGCGACTGGGACCGTGCAGGCAACGGGGGATAGCGTAGCGCTGTCTCGCATGGAATGCTCTTGAGACAGAATCGGACCGATAGCGTTGATTGCGGGCTCCACAGAATCACCACACCCCACTTGAGACAGGGCTTTGAAGCGGATGTTCGGCCCTCCGCACGGCACGGCTGCTCTCTATGCAAGGCCGTCAGGACACCGAGGGCTGGGCAAGGTTGGAGAATCCTCTTCATTCCTACCATGGGAGCAGGAGTGGCGAATGGAGACGGCGGAGAGGTCGGGAAAATCATCGTTCAGTTTCGATCATTACGGCATAATGAATTACGACATGCATTTCGATTAGGAGTGGCTTAGAGCACTTTAATATTTCATAGCTACTATGTATAATAGTGGCCATGAAACCCACATCCATAGATCTTCGCAAGAGAATCATGGCGGCGCGGCTGAAAGAGCGCCAGTCCATGGGACAAATCGCCGA